>Ga0213876_10000101_pt1 | contig 95049 bp, 84 predicted proteins | sample BarmaccomBMRX_R9_FD_160113 | JGI IMG/M metagenome (GOLD analysis project Ga0213876, IMG submission 160113) | Root-associated microbial communities from Barbacenia macrantha in rupestrian grasslands, the National Park of Serra do Cipo, Brazil - RX_R9 | ecosystem: Host-associated > Plants > Roots... | reverse complement strand
CGGCGTGGGAGGCGCCGGCGCACCGCGGCGTTTCTTGATCGCCGGAGCCGGATAGACCTTCCGCAACGAGCGGCTTTCGATGGCGTTCATTCGAGACGGCAAAGGATATCCGAACCAATCTGTAACGTTGCGGCGTCCGTAGTCACTACGAAAGTGAGATGACTGAGATGTTCGCTCAACTGCAATGGAGCTTTGCGATCGATGACATGGGCCGCGCGCGCCTTGCGCAGGCCAGCGCGCCGGCGTCCGTGGAGACAATCACGCCCGGCGAGTACCTCGTTACGCTGCCGCTCGCCCGCGCGCGCGAATTCGGACTCACCGCTGACGTCGAGGGCGCCTCCGGCTTCATCGCAGCGACGCCGGGCGACGACGACGGCAACAAGCCGAACACCGTTCGCGTCCTCACCGTGCGGCCCGACAATACCTTCGGCCCGAATCCGTTCCGCCTCGTACTTCGCAGCGCGTAAAGGGTCGAGCCGGCGGCGGTCCAGCCGGCCAGCGGCCGGCGCTACGTCGAGCTTCGTCACTTCGCCGAGGCCATGAATCGCTCAATGTCCTCGGCCTTTCGCGGCGAGCCGGATGACAGCAGCTTCGCCCCCGTCTCCGTGATCACGACGTTGTCTTCGATGCGGACGCCGATGCCCTCGTAGCGGTCCAGGTTCTTCGCGATTGACGCTTGCTCTTCTTTCGTCAGCTTCAGATAGACGGGACTGGCCACGACGTCGTTCTTGCGCACGTAAATCCCAGGCTCGACGGCGAAAACCATATTCGGCTCGATCTTGCGATCGCGATCGGTTACATCGTGAGTATCGAGTCCGATGTGGTGACCGGGCGCGTGACGAAAATACAGGTAGACCTGCCGCGGCTCGTTCTTCGTAATCAGGCCGAGGCGCAGCAACTCGCGGCCGACGACGGCGATGGCGGCATGATCGGCATCGCGGAAATGACCGCCTGGCTTGAGCGCGGCGATGGCAGCTTCCTGCGCTTCGTAAACGGCGCTGTGGATGGCGCGCTGGTCGGCGGTGAACTTGCCGCTGGCCGGGTACGTGCGCGTGACATCGGCGGAGTAGCCGGCGTATTCGGCGCCGAGGTCGGTCAGGAACAATCCGCCGCGATCGACCGGCGCGTTGTTGGCCATGTAGTGCAGCGTGGTCGCGTTCGCGCCGGAGGCCACGATCGATGGAAAACCCCAGCAGCAGGTGCCGAGGTCTTTGTAGGTGAAGTCGACGACGGCATCGACCTGGTTCTCGCTCGTCGCCGTCAGCACCCGTTTCATCGCCGCTTTCTGCGCGGCCTCGGTGATGTCGATGGCGCGCTGGATGAGGGCGATTTCGGCGGGACTCTTCACCTCGCGCATCGTCGTGAGCAACGGTTGCGCATCGCGAAAACGGAGCGACGCGAAGCGCTCGCGCAGATCCTTCACGAACTCCTGCTCGTCCGTCAGCGGCGGGTTCGGGCCGAAGCTGCGCATTTCGTTGACGGTCCAGACCTCGGCGTTTCCGGCGGTCATCGCCGCGTAGAAATTCGGCATGGCCCGCGGCGGGATCCGCTCCGTCGATTCCAGCGACATCCACGCGCCTCCTGCAATCGCTGCGTTGACGAAGCCGCGCCACCGTCCTGCCGATTCGATCCGTTTGACGCCGCTGATCTTCGTGATCTCCTCGCGCGGCGGAATCCGTCCTGTCCACACTTCCTGCTGCGGATTGCGATCGCGAACGAAGAGCACCTCGGCGAAATCGGCATCGCCGGGAACCATCACCAGCGTCGTCTCTTCCTCAGCGATGCCGGTGAGGTAGAGGAGATCGTCGCTCTGCCGGAACGGCCACTCCTGATCGCCGCTGCGAATCTGCAGCTTCGGCGAGAAGGCGACGAAGATCGCGTTCGGCCCGATCTCTTTCGCCAGCCGCGCGCGGCGGGCCGCGTATTCAGAGGCGTCGATCGCCGGCTTTTGCGCGGCGAGCGGAACGGCGGCGACGAGTGCGATGAGAACGATCATCAATCTACGCATGCCGCTATCGTAATGCGGTGAACTACCTCGCGCACCTGCTGTTGGCAAAACCAAACGCCGAATCGATGATCGGCAACCTGGCCGGCGACTTTGTGAAAGGGCGCATCGGCGACGACGTGCCGCCCGGAATCGCGGCGGGAATCCGCCATCACCGCCGCGTCGATGCGTTCACGGACTCGCATCCCTCGGTCGCCGCATTCCGCCGCGTGCTGATCCCCGAGCACGGTCACTACGCGCGCGTAATCGCCGACGTTTTCTTTGATCACTTTCTCGCGATCGATTTCACGCGCTACGCATCGGAGCCGCTGGATGAGTTTCTCAGCCGCGTCTACGCCGCCATCGATCCGCATATCGACGAACTTCCTGGCCGTCTCCGAATCGTCTATCCGCGGATGCGCGATGACGGCTGGCTTTCCTCCTATCGAGCGCTCGAAGGAATCCGGCTAGCTCTCGGCGGCATCTCGCATCGATTATCGCGACGTCCGCAACTCGCGACTGCTGTGCGTTTTCTGCAGGACACTCGCCGCGCCGAACTCGAACGGTTCTTCCACGAATTTTTCCCGGATGTGATGGCGGTGTAAACCAGGGACTTACTGCGCTGGAACTCCTAACGCCGAATTGAACGACGCCAGCTCCGCGGCTTTGAAGGCGATGCAGGTGTCGATGGCATCGAGGGCGCGCTTGAGCGATCGCTCGCCGGCGCCGGCGGGATGCGTGGCGAAGAAGGCTTGCACGTCTGCTTTCATGGCCGGATCGCAGAACGTTGAAGTCGAGCCGGTGATGGCGCCGATGGCGGTCGGTATCTTCTGGTTCAACATTTCCCAATGCGACTTGGCGGCGGCCCAGCCGATCTGCTTCGCTGCGGGATTGAAGAACAGCGTTGCCGCCATGCCGGGCAAATCCTGCGTGCGCACCTGATCGCTGTAGACGTAGTCGACGGCGCGGGCGATCAATTTCGGATCGCGGAAGAGCGGGATGAGGTTGCGGTAGCGCGAGGCGATCTCCGGCGTAGGCGCGGTCTTGAGATGCTCGAGCACCTGATTGAAAAGCGCCTCATCGCCGTTGAACGCGGCGATCGGCAGCGCGCGGTCGGCGATGACGGCATCGACCGAAGTTGGATCGTTCATGTACTGCTGCGCGACGCGCTTGGCGCCGGCGATCACTTCCGGATCTTCGCCCTCGATGCCGAGAGCGCCGAGGACGTCTGCGCGCATGATGCGTTGTTCGTTGGTCTCGCCGGCCGGCGCATCCCACGTCAGCGGCGCGTAACCGCGCATGACCTCGCGCACGTACGCGTGCCACGCGGCGCGGTTGGTGTCGTCGATGAGGCGGTTGTCGAGGAAGCCGAGGTTGCCACCGATCGCGGCGACGAGCGGCCGTTCGGTCGGACGCGGCATCGCTTTGAGCAGCGCCAGGTAGTCGCCGACGTTCTCGCGCATGCTGCGGACGAGGAGCCATTCATTGCCGTTCAACGAAATCAGTTCGGCCGGCGGCATCTCGCCGAGGTGTGCGCGCAGTTTCGCGCGCATGTCGGCGGAGTAGTCGGTAACGAAGTAGCCGGCGCCGTTGCGGCTGAGGAAGAGCGGCCGATCGCAGGCCATCGTCGTAAATGAGTCGGTCGCTTTCGAAATCATCTTGCACGGCGATCCGGCGGCGGCGCCGACTTCGTGCGCGCAGATGGGAATCGTCCACGCCTGCGCCACGGGCGGCACATTCTTCGGCAGCATCCGCTCCTGCGTGATCGTCACGGTGCGCGTGCCGTCGGCGGCGCACGATTCGCTGGCGTGCAGCAGCGGCGCGCCGGTCTGATCGACGAACGTTTTCATGACCGCGTCGAACGGCTGCTTTGTGGCGGCAGTCATCGTTCCCCACCAATCCTCGGCGGCCGCATTTCCGTACGAGAATTTCTTCAGATACGCGCGGATGCCGTCGCGGAACGTCTCCTCACCCACCCAGTTCTCCTGCATGCGCAGCACGGCCGCGGTCTTGCCGTACGCGATGCCGTCGAAGAGTGCGTTGATCTCGTTGCGCGTCTCGGCCTTCTGGCGAATGGGACGCGTGGAGCGGGTGCTGTCGACGCCGAGGGAGCCGTTCGTGTTGCCGGCTTCGTCGAGATCGACGCGCCATTCCGGATGCCACGCCTTCAGCGGCTTCGCCGTCATGAACGTGGCGAATCCCTCGTTGAGCCAGATGTCGTCCCACCACTTCATCGTGACGAGGTCGCCGAACCATTGGTGCGCGATCTCGTGCGCGATGACGCCGGCCACGCCGCGCTTTGCTTCCACCGAGGCATGCACGTCGTCGAGGAGCAATGCTGTGTCGCGGTACGTGATCGCGCCGGCGTTTTCCATCGCGCCGGCTTCGAAGTCGGGGATGGCGATCATGTCGAGCTTCCCGAACGGATACTTGATGCCGTAGTACTTGTCGTAAAACGAAATCGATGCCTCGGCTGCCGACACGGCGAATTTGCCGAGGTCCTGCATGCCGGGCACGGAACAGACGCGGATGGGGATGTCGTCGACGCCGCCGCTGACGCACTGGAAGTCGCCGACGAGCATGGCCACGAGGTAGGTGGACATCTTCGGCGTCGTGCGAAAACGGATGGCGTGCTTGCCGGCGGCGGCGGGCGTGTCCGAGGCGATGGCGCCGTTGGAGATGGCGGTGTCGCCGTTATCGACGACGAGCGTGATGTCGAACGTGGCCTTCATCGCCGGCTCGTCGAACGAGGGGAATGCGCGGCGCGCATCCGTCGGCTCGAACTGCGTGACCGCGTATTTGCGCTTCGCCGTCTTGCTCAGGTAGAGGCCGCGCAGTTGCGACTGGAGAATGCCGTCAAAGGCGATGCGCAGCGACGCTTTTCCGGGCGGGATGGTCTGCCCGAACTTGAGCGAGGCCATCTCGTTGGTCACGTCATAGGTGATGGTCGGATTCATCATCTTGCTGCCGCTCGCGAGAACGACGTCGTGCATGACGATGTCGGCGCTGTGCAACGTGATGGTGTCGACCGGCTCTTTGAGCGTGACGTCGATCGTTTCCTGTCCGCTGAATTTTTCGGTCGGGAGATCGGGCGTGATGGTGATCGCGTAGTGATCGGGCATCACGCTCTGCGGCAAACGCGCAGCGGCAAGCGGAACGGCGGCGAGAAGAAGAGCAGAGAAGAGCAGGCGTCTCATGGGACGCACAGGATAGCGTTAGTCCGACGCGCGGAAGAGGACGACGAGGACGCCGATGCCGACCAGGATGAGCACAACGGCGAGGATCAGATTCATGTTGCCGTTTTGTTTCGAAGGCGGCACAGCGGTATCGGTCGTAGCCGTGTCGGGCGCGGCGGTAACGCTGGTGTCTGTTGTGGAGGTAGAGACGGTCGTGTCCGTGGTACTCGTGGCCGGAGGCGGCGGCGCGGTTGTCGTCGTTGCCGGCGCCGTCGTGGCGGTTTGAACCGGCGGTGGCGCGACAGTCGTTGTCGTTGGAGCCGGCGACGGTGGGAAAGTGTTGGTCGTCGGCGGCGGTGTTTTTGGCTGTGGCGTCGAAACGATCGGCGGGCCCAGAGGCATCGTCGATGTTTCCGCGACCTTCACTGGCGGCGCCTGTTTCGGCTTCGGAACTGGAGTCGCTTTGATCGCCACTTCCTTCGTCTTCGGCGACGTTGCTTTGGCCGTCGTCTTCACCGCGGGCTTCGGCTCGGTTTTCTTCGGAACGGTTTTCGTTGATGCGGTTTTCTTCGGCTCCGATTTTTTCGGAGGAGACACGAAAGCCGTCTTTTTAGGAGTTGGTGTCTTTGGCGTCGATGGTTTTGTCGCTACCTGCACTGGCTTTTTCTCCGGCGGCGTCGCGGTGACGATGCGGCGCGGCAGCGGCTCGGGCTGCGAGCCGCGCGCGACATGCGCCGGAGTCGATACGCCGAGGCGGGTGAGACGGCGGGCGGATTCGCGAGCGAGGAACCGGCGCGTTTCGGGCGTCGGGTAGAGCGTCTTGCCGCCGGCGGTGATGGTCTGGTCGGCGATGGTGCGGCTGTAGTCGGGATAGCGCTTCATCGCGTTCAGCAGCGATCCGCCTTGCACGGTCGCATCGAAAAACGATCCGGTCGGCGACGTCATCGCGTAGTCCCAGACGCGTCCGATATCTCCGAAAACCTGCAAGGCCTCGTTGGCCGCGTTGCGCTCGCCTCCCGGTGGATGCGACGCGGCAGCGCGCCGCGCTTCCGCGAACGCCGATTTGAATACCGCGTAGTCATCGCCCTCGGCGGCTACCTGCAGACGCCGCAGGCTGGCCCGCAAATCGTTCGACGGCGGCGCGGGCGCGGTGACCGGCTCCACCGCCGGCGCCTCGGCCTCGAGCGCCGGGACGGTGTTCGGATCCGTGGCGCATTCGGCGGGCACAGGACTCTGCGGACGCGCCAGCACTTTGACCGTCGGATTCAACTCGCGCGTCTGTGCGGACGCGGGGAAAGCGACCGCGGCCACGACCGACGCGAGGGTGAATACACGCTTCAAAGTCATATTTGTAGCCATGATTCTAGCCGGTCGTGCCCGCTTGCGGCAGGTACTTCTTCAGCATTTCGATGACGTCTGCGGCGGCGAGCGGCTTGGCGAGGCAATCGTCGGCCTTGAATCGAGCGGTGGCGTCGTGCCTGAATTCGGGATCGGACGCGCGGCCGCTTATGACGACGACCTTGCTCGCTGCCGTTGCGGGATCGAGCTTCAAACGCCGCGCGATGTCGCGGCTGTCGTGGCGCGAAAACAGCGCATCGAAGAGGATCAAATCCGGTTTTTCCGTCAGGCTTTCATTTGCGTTTGCATATGCCGCAAATCCATAGCCGAGCGTTGAGGCGATCGTGCGGATGAGAAGTTGCACGCTTGCATCGTCTTCGATGACGGCGATTAGCGGGCGTTTGTTGCGGGCCGCCGCAGTGGTGTTCCTGGCCTCGACGAGCGTCTTGCGCTCGAACAGCACCGCGGGCGCTCCGGCCCAGAAGCGTTGGCGGTACTCGGCCGCATCGCAGAAACAGCCGCCACAGTGTTCGCAGGCGAGCGTGTGATCACCGTCCGCGCACGCGCACCAGGCGGCCTTCACGGCGTCGAACATGTCGCCGCAATTGACGCAGGCGATTTCGTACGACGTGCGCATGTCGGTGGTCGCGCCGATCGCCATCCGGTGCAGATCGTAGAGATTTTCCTGCACCGGCAGATCGCGAACGCCTTCGATGTGCCGCTGCAACAGGTTAATGAGGTCGGTGATCGAGACCGGCTTGGCCAGACAATCGTCGATGCCGAATCGCTGCATCAACTCCCGCTTGAATTTCGTGTCGGCGTAGAGGCCGGTCATGACGACGAACTTCGAGCCGGCGAATGCAGGATCTTCTCGCAACAGCCGGCAGAGCTCGCGTCCGTCGAGCCGCGGCAGGATGGCGTCGGCGAGGATGAGATTGGGACGATAGGTGCGGGCGATTGCGAGCGCGTCCTGCCCGTCCGACGACAAAGCGCCGTAGCCGAGGTTGGCGCAGACGCGTTGCATGATGGCCTGATTGTCGGGATCGCCATCGACAAGCATGACCAGCGGCCGGCGAACCTCGTCCGGCGCGGCGTTCGCTGTCATCATCAGCGACTGGCGCCGCAGTTCGGCCGACTTCCGTTCCAGAAGCTGCGGCGGCGCATTGGACCAGAAGATTTCTTTGTAGCCTGGCGCCGCTTTGCAGAAGCAGGTCAGACAGTTCGTGCAGACGACGGTGCGATCGCTCGTCAGGCAACTGCACCAGTCGGAATCAGCGGCGTCGAAAACGACCCGGCAGTTGGCGCAGATGACGTCGTACCTTCGCGGTGCCGCTTCCGGCTCGGGCACCGGCTCCGGTTTCTTCACGGCACCGCGCGCGAGCTCGACGACTTCGTCGATCGCATACGGCCGCACGGCGATGCCGGTACGGAGGATGTTCGGAATGCTCGACGCGTTGCGCGCGGTGAGGACGATCGGAAGTTCGGCGAACGTCGCGTAGGCCTTGTCGAAATCCGGCAGCTCGGTGTCGAGAAAAACGATGTCCGGCCGGAAGCGATCGAGTTCGTCGATGGCATCGACAAGGCGTTCGACGATGACCACTTCCAGTCCGAGTTGCTTGAGGCGAGGCGCGGCAGTGTCGGCAGTGGCGCGGCGCAATTCGAGGAAGAGCACGCGCGCTTTGCGATCCTTGGAACGGGCAGCACGACGCGTGGCGCTGCTCTCGGCGACGGCCGCCGCAGCGGCGCGGCGGTTGGCGGTGTTGTCGCCGCTGACGACGCCGCGATTCAGTTTCAACTGCGCCTTCGACCGCGGATGGAAGAAACGGCTGAAGATCCCGCGCTGCACTGCCGCCGGCTGCCGCGGACGCGGCGCTGCCGCAGGTGGAGCAGGTGGTTCAGCGGCCACGCGATCGAGTTCCGCCCGGACCGCAGCCACGCGCTGCTCCGCGGCTTGACGGATCTTCTCGATTTCCCGATCGGAGTCGCGCGCGAGCGTTTCCCGCTGGCGCGCCAGGGCGGCGTCGATGCGCGGCTGCATCTCGCGCTGAAACTGCTGCTGCAACTCGGCGCGAAGATGTTCGAGCCGCTCCGCAAGCGCTTCCTCGTCGATATGTTTCTCGATGACCGGAGGCCGCTGTTGCAGTTCGGCGCGTTCCTTTTCGAGATTGAGGCGCGCGGCATCGAACTCCGCCTTGAGCGCGGCCCTTTCGTTGTCGTACGTGGCCTGCAACTCCGCTTGGCGCGCCTTGAGACTCTCGGCATAGCGGGCTTCGATCTCGGCCTTCTCCACGGCGAGGCGTTGCACGGCGATCCGCTCCCCTTCCGCGCGCGCTCGCGCTTCGCGTTCGGCAACGTAGCGCTGGTCGATGATTGGATCGTTGAGCGCGGCAGCAGCCTCTTCTTCGATCGAACGAGGACCGGCGACCTCCGGCTCGGCGAACAACAACGCGTCCGCCGCGCGTAAGCGCCTGATCCGAAGACGGCGCGCATGCAGCGCAGCGAGCGGGATCGAGACAAGTACGCCGCCGGCGATGAGCCATCCGATCTGTTCGCGCGGCACGGAGTTTTCGAAGAGCACGAACAACAGGCCGGACGACAACACGATCGCCGCGACCGCGCCGATCCAACCCGATTTCCACGCCGACAGCGCGACGGCAGCAACGTACAAGCCGATGATCGCGATCGAAGGGATTCCCGGAACCAGTAGGCCGGCGCCGGTGGCGACGACGACGAGGTCGATCGGGATCGCATACGCGAGGAGCTTCTTCCGTGTCGCGGCGTTCATCGTCGCGCGATCACTTCATCGCTTGCGGACTGCCCATTTTTTGAATCTTGTCACGGTAACGCGCAACGTCGCTCGTGACCTGAATGTACGGCAGCGCGCACGCCAGCTCTTTCTTCGCGTCCTCGTAATGACCGATCTCGAACAGCGATACGGCGTTGTAGTAGCGAAGGTCTTCCTCGCCACGATTGAAGATGCCGAGGTTGCGGAACGCTTCGACGGCATCCGCGAAGGCGCCGAGCCGGTACAGCCCACGTGCGGCCTCGGCGATGGTCTGTCGCGACACATTGGCTTGATTCAGCAGCGCGAGATAAACGCGGCGCGCCTGATCGGGCTGGCCGTTAGCCGCGAGCGACGCAGCCTGGTCCAGTGTCGGATCGATGACCGGCGGCGGAGAGGACGGCGCGACGGTCGGTGCCGGCGTTGGAACGGGGGCGGGAATCGTCGCCGGCAACGGCTCGAGTGCAGGCGGTTCGGCGGACGTCGTCGCCGGCGCAGGAGCCGGTTCCGGCGGAGGCGCGGCATCTGTAATCGTTTTGTGGTGAGCGCAGGCGGACAACATCACGCCCAGCACGACGCCCGCAACCGCAGCATTTCTTCTCATGAAACCCCTCCCTCTCGAAACGCTGTCGCACATTGTGAACGAAACCGGGCCGCAGGCATAACTTCGGCAGGACATTTCCTGCCGCGATGACCAACGCCGAAGCCACCACGTCGATCCCGATGCAATCCGGTTGGAAGCGCGGAGACGCTCGCGACGAGCTCCTCACGCGCGAATGGCTGGTCACGAACGCCCTCGGCGGATACGCCTCCGGAACGATCGGCGGCGCCAACACGCGGCGCTTCCATGGCTTCCTCATCGCTGCCCTCCCCGCTCCACTCGGCCGCACGATGATGTTCAACCATCTCGAGGAAGTGCTCGAAGGTCCCGATGGACTCTGCTGGCGCCTCAGCGGCGACGAGCACGGCGGGCGCGAGGTGGCGTTCCCCGAGGACGGCATCCTCGAAGAGTTCGCGATGGAGAACGGCCGGCCGGTCTGGCGCTTCTCCGGTCAAGGCATCCGCATCGAGAAACGCGTGCTGATGCCGCATCTGCAGAACACCTCCTACATCGTTTATCGATTGGTCGAAGGTCCGAGCGGATTGCGGCTGCGTCTTCGTCCGTCGCTGCATTTCCGTCCGCACGAGGGGTTGGTGGCGGGACAGAAATTCGATGACTGGAAGGTGACGATCGCCGAGGACGGGCGGGGAATGGAGTTGTGCGACGGCGAAAAGTTTCCCGCGCTGCGCCTTCTCGTTTTCGGCAGCGGCTCGCGCGTCGAGCAGGATCCGCGCTCGTTCGAACACGTCCTCTATCGCATCGAAAAAAGCCGCGGCTACGAACACGAGGGCGAACTGTGGAGTCCCGGCATCGTGCACATCGATCTGACTCGTGACCACGACTGCGGCCTCGTGGCCTCGGTCGAATCGTGGGACGTCGTCAAGGCGCTTCCGTGCGCCGACGCGTCGTCGGCCGAGGACGAGCGCGTGGCGAAGATGCTGACGATCTCGCATCAGACCGATCCCTTCGCATGCCTGCTCGTCCTCGCGGCCGACCAGTTTCTGATTCATCCGCACACGCGTGCCGCGGACGAGGCGCGCGCGCGGGCCGCGGGCGACGAGCCGCGTACGGTCATCGCAGGCTACCACTGGTTCACCGACTGGGGCCGCGACACGATGATCAGCCTCGAAGGCCTGACCCTCTGCACCGGCCGCTTCCGCGAGGCCGGCAACATCCTGCGCACGTTCGCGTCGTACATTCGCGACGGCCTGATCCCGAACATGTTCCCGGAGGGCGATAACGAAGGGCTGTATCACACGGCCGACGCGACGCTCTGGTTCTTCCACGCCGTCTGGCGGTACGTCAACGCGACGAACGACCGTGAGACGCTGCGGATGCTGCTGCCGAAACTGATCGACATCGTCGATCACCACCTTCGCGGCACGCGCTTCAACATCCACGTCGATCCCTCGGATGGCCTACTCTCGCAAGGCGCCGAGGGCTATCAACTCACCTGGATGGACGCGAAGGTGGACGGCTGGGTGGTCACGCCGCGCCGCGGCAAGGCCGTCGAGATCAACGCGCTCTGGTACAACGCTCTGCGAATCCTCGAACAGCTCCTGATTCAGGAGAACGACGATGCGACCGCGCGCCGTTTGGACGAACACGCATCGCGCGCACGCAAGTCGTTCAACGAGCGCTTCTGGTACGACGAAGGTCAATATCTTTACGACGTCGTCGACGCGAACGACACGGCTCTCCGTCCGAATCAGATCTTCTCGATCTCGCTCGACTTCCCCGTCCTCGATGAGAGCCGCTGGCGCCGCGTGGTCTCCGTCGTCCAGGAGGAGTTGCTGACGCCGGTCGGCCTCCGATCACTTTCCCGAAACCATCCCGACTACAAACCGAAATACGACGGCGACCTCCGCGCCCGCGACGCCGCGTACCACCAGGGCACCGTTTGGGGCTGGCTCATCGGTCCGTTCGTCGATGCGTGGCTGAAAGTGCATCCGTCCGATTTCAACACTGCCGGCGAGTTCCTCGACGGCTTCCGCGCCGAGCTCGGCGCCTCCGCCATCGGCACGATCAGCGAAGTCTTCGACGCCGAGGCGCCATTCACGCCCCGAGGTTGCGCAGCGCAAGCATGGAGCGTGGCAGAGGTGCTGCGAGCGCTGACGAAGTTACGCGGACAATGACGCGGACTACGAGCCGCTCCACGGATTGAACAGCGGCACGCCGGTCGGGCGAACATGCGATGTGTTCCGCGTAACGAATGTCAGCCCGTGATGAAGTGCGGTCGCAGCGAGTTGGGCGTCAATCGTCGGGAGCGTGACGCGCTGACGTTTCGCGAGTGCCTCGATTTGGCCCCAGCGTTCTGCAACCGATTCATCAAAGGGCAGCAGCCGGCCTGCAAACCGAACGCGCAGATCGCGATCGAGCCAACTCTGAAGTGCGCCGCGCTTCGGGTCATCTTCATCGAGAAGGTCGATCCCTTTTCGAATCTCTCCAATCGTGATGACGCTCAGGTGCAGCAGATCCTCGGGCGTCGCCACAATCCACGCAGCAACCGAACGCGCGGGACGCGACTTCATCAGTTCCGAGATCACGTTCGTATCGAGCAGATAGCCCGAGGTGCGTGCTACCACTTGATTGTTCTCGTGGCGTCGCGTTTGCGAGTCAGACGAAGCTCGCTTCCTCCCGGCGCGGATTGGAAGAATTCGACAAGCGATTCCGGCTGACGCGCGAGCTCCCCGACGCGGTCGAATTCTTCAGCGCGCACGATGACCACCGCCTCACCGCGCTGTTTGACGACGCGTTGCGGACCATCAGAACGTACCCGCCTGAACAGCTCGCTGAATTGCGCCTTCGCTTCGTGCAGTTGCCACACTCGAGAATTAGCCATGCGGATGAGACTAGCTGGACTGGTCAATCAGGTCAACTAAGCTGATGGACCGCACCGGCGATATCTTCTCGCGCAGGAGCAAACCATGAACGACACTGCCTTTCGCGAACACATCCTCAATCTGCTCAACAGCGGCGATGCACATCAGGACTTCGATTCCGAGGTCGAGAGCATGCCGGCGGAAATTCGCGGGAAGCGGCCCGCGGGCGGCGACCATTCGCCGTGGGAACTGCTCGAGCACATGCGCATCGCGCAGTCGGACATCCTCCGATACTCGCGCGGGGACGTTGATTACGTCGCGGTCGAGTTTCCGCAGGGCTATTGGCCGGCGTCGCCGGAGCCGCCAAGCGACGCGGCGTGGGACGAAAGCGTGGAGAAGTTCCGCGCGGACCGCGATGCGTTCGCGAAGATCGTGAACGATGAATCGATCGATCTCTTCGCGAAGATTCCGCACGGAAAAGCGACCTGGCTCGCGCAGATCCTCCTCGCTGCCGACCACAACACGTACCACCTCGGGCAGCTCGTGTTGGTTCGCAAAATCCTGACATCGCAGTAGGAACGGAAAACGGACCGCTACCTGCGCGTGCCGTTCACGTGAGCAACCCGCAACGGCGCCCGCCGCGACGGCGATACGGACGTATGAGTTTCCGCAAGGAGGAAACATCATGTTCGCTATCCGTTTCGCGCTGCTTCTCAGCTTTCTCTACGGCTACCACGTCATCGCTTTTGAAGGTCCGGGAATGTGTCCGCACGGCGGACACGGAATGAGTGCTCCCACCCACGAGGGGACGACGGACGCGGGTCCGCGAATCGATCCGGAAGGCTGATGCGAGAACGGTGATGGCGGCACATTCGCTGCCATCACCGTCGCCTTTCAATCGCGCGCCGGCGGCCGAAAAAGCCACCAGAGCGCGAATGCGGCGCCGAATACGCCGGCGACGCTGTAAAAGTGCGCGGCAGCTCCCCACAAGTTCCGAGCCACCGGACCGTAATTACGCGCGCTCCAGGCGCCGAGCCTCAATGCATAAATCGATTGAACATTTACGATGACCGCGGCAACGTGAACCACGCCAAGGCTCAGACTGGCCAGCAACAGTCCGGCAATATTGCGATCGCTCAGTGGACGCCGTGCCACGGAAAAGAGCGTGGTAAGCACAATGATGTTCGCGGTGAGATCCATGAGCAGCAGAGCGGGTCGCGGTGAAGCGCTGGGAAAATCATCCCGGTCGATCACCAGGTCCGTTCCGTCAGCGGCCAGGCGGGTCACGGGCGGTCGTTCCGCGAGACGTATCAGCAATTCGCTCACAGACGCAAGCAGCCGCGCATAGGGCGCCGACAAGGCCCACCACAAGAGGGCGCCGGCAAGAAATCCGGCCCCGCTTTTAACGAGAATCAGCCAGAGGTTTTTCGGCAAACTTCCAACTCCAGAGCAGGAACATCGAGATCGCAGCCAGAATGATCAGCGTCTGCCACACCGCGACGTGAACGAAGTCAAAGACGCGGCGATTGTGCTCGCCCAGCCAGAATAGAGAGCTGAGACGGACGAGATTCAGCAGCTCGATTGCAACGCTCGCGGCTGAAATGCCAATCAGTCGCGAGCGCAGCGTCGCAGGAAAGGCGAAGATGGCCGCGGCCAGCAAAATTACGGCCTCGATGCCATTGCAGCCATTGCGGACATCGAGCGCGAAGCGCGTCGACCTCATTACCGTTCCCGCGGCACTTACCCCACTCTCGAAAATGCTCAACAATCCCGCCGCCCCGTGCGTAATCACTTCCGTGAACGGAACGACGACCCGGTCATTAACCTGGTTCAGCGCAAGAACGCCATAAAGTCCGAGCATGACGCCGCAAAACTTCGCGACGAACACAATGCGCGGCCGCAGAGGGCTTGGAATCGTCTTATGAGCGTTCACGGATGAGATGGACATCCGTCCATAACGGTGAGATGGTATCTGATTGCGAGCCCGCCTTGGCAGATGACCGAGGCTTTCGTTCGCCCGCTGAAGCGGGCTCTCAAAATCAGGCACATCGATTTCCCACGGCTTGAAGCCGTGGGCTAGGGTTCTTACGCCGCCTACGGCGACGGTATACAGCGCGAAGGCGAAGCACGCGACCGCCGGGCCAGCCCCATTCAGCCAGTCCTTCACCCAGAGTGCGCCATCGGCGGCAAATCCGCCGGCGAAGCCGGCGTAAGAACCGTAGCCCATGCCTTCAGGCGTGGGACAGCGAGACCACCAACGGTGTGTGAGCCCGCTTGAGCGGGCGAGAGATCGTCGCGAACGCCGCGCGCTAATCCGGCGCCGCCTCGCAGTCGATAAGCCACCACGTTTCGACACCGTTCGTCGCTTGGGCGATCGGGTAATCGGCGCCGTCGCGAACGCCTTCGAGGATCGGCTTCTTCTTCGTGCCGTTGGCGAGGACGAGGCGCAATGCCGCCGCGCGGATGACCGGCTTCGTGATCGTGACGCGCCAGGTATCGAGTCGCGGCACGAACACCTCGGACGCGATGCGGTCTTCGACGGCGAGCACTGGCGTACCGGGGAAGAGCGATGCGGTGTGGCCGTCGTCGCCGATGCCGAGGAGGATGAGGTCGAGTTGCGTTATGCCGAGGTCGCGCCACTCGTCTTCGAACGCGCGGGCGGTGGCGGCGGGATCGTTCAACTCCGTGCGAAAGCGGAGAAAGCGATGGGTTGGCGAGATGCCGTTCGCGAACAGCGTTCTCTGCATCATCCCGGCATTCGACTCGGGATCATCGATCGGAACGTAACGCTCATCGACGACCACCCACGTGATCGGAAACTCCGCCAACTGCTCGCGCATCGGCGACGATCCCAGCATCGCGTACATCGGCTGCGGCGTGGATCCGCCGGAGAGCGCAATCGTTCGCGCGCCGGCCTGCACGCGTTGCAAGAGCGTCCGCGCGGCGGCGGCGAGAAGGTCATCGGTGGTGTCGAAGATTCGAAGGTTCATGGGTTAGTAGATTAGTGGTCTAGTGGATTAGTAGATTAGTAGATCAGGGGAGCACCGACCCGGCTTTCCTAATCGACTAATCTACTGATCCACTAATCCACTACCCCACTCTCTTCGCGAGTTTCAGTGCGATCGGCAGAACACGGCGCAGGACCTTATCGCCTTCGGAGCGCTTGAGCTGGCGGACGATCAGTTCGTCGAGGCGCTGGTTCAGCGTGCGCGTGACCGATTGCACCGTCACGCTGCCGTCGACGTTCGCGACCAGCACGCCGCGCTCGCGGTCGCGGGCGATGCTGGCAACGGCGCCGTCCTCGAACGAGATTTCGACCAGCGAGATCGCGCCGACGTCATTCGATTGATAGCGCCGCTCGAATGTGTAGTCGATCGTGCCCGCGACGCCCTCCACGGCGCCGCTCGATTCGACGTTGTGGCCGGCTTGCGCGCTCAGCCATGACGCGTACAGCAGCGACTCGATCGACTCGCCGAAGAACTCGTGGTTCGAACTGCCGGCGATGACGCGCACGCGGCGGATCGTGGACAGGCGGCTGCGCATGTCCGGCGGATCGAAGATCGACGCGGTCGCGGCGCGCCATTCCTCGAGCCGGCCCCAGTTCAAATCGGCGGGCGACGTCGAGGTCTGTTCGGCGATGCGCGCCACCAGCGCGAGATCGGCCGGCGAATCGAAATGAACGGAATCGACGATGAGCTTGTCCGCGGACTCGAGCAGCAGCTCGACGTAGTCCTCGTGCTCGTTCGGCAGATCGCCGAGCCACCAGAACGCAACGGGCATGTCGGGGATCAGCAGCGCATTGACGACCGGCGGCACGCGATGAATGCGGTCGCCGCCCGCGACGAGGTTGATCTCCTCGGAGCAGACCTGTTTGCCGTCGCCGATCAGGTGGCAATTCGCGCTGATCCACGACGACAGTTCAGCCTCGGCGGCCGGATTGGAGCGCACCACAATCGTGCGCTGCGGAACGGATGCGCTGGCGCGGCCAAGCGTTTCGCTCGCGGTCGCGTGAAATTCGCTCGTCGACGTGTGCGCGACGACATTCCAAAGCGCGGCGCGCGTGACCGCATCGTCGCCATCTTTCTGTCCACGCCAAAGCTCGGAAAGACTTTTCTCGATGTCGTTGACGTCGACGCGGACGTCGGCGTTGGCGATGTCCGTCATGGCCGACGCCATTTGCGCCCATCGCGCTCGATGAGGCGGTCGGCCGCCTCGGGACCCCACGTTCCGGCGGGATACAACTCCGGTCCGCGCGGATCGGCGCCCCATGCGTTGAGAAGCGGATCGAGCCACGCCCACGCCGTCTCCACTTCGTCGCGGCGCGCGAAGAGCGTCGAATCGCCGAGCATCGTTTCCAGCAGCAGACGCTCATACGCCTCGGGCGGCTCGGCGCCGAACGACGTCGCGTAACGAAACTCCATCGTCACCGGCGCCGTGCGCACGGTCGGCCCGGGCACTTTCGAATCGAACTTCAGCGAGATGCCTTCGTCCGGTTGAATGCGAATGGCCAGCACGTTCGGCTGCATCGTCACGTTCGTCAGCTTGTTGAACAAGGGATAGGGAGCCGGCCGGAAATGGATGGAGATGTCGGTCACGCGTTTCGGCAGCCGCTTGCCGGCGCGGATGTAGAACGGCACGTCGGCCCATCGCCAGTTGTCGACGAAAATCTTCAGAGCCGCGTAGGTCTCGACGTTCGAATGCGGATCGACGTTGACCTCTTTGCGGTAGGCGATGGCTTTCTCGCCGAGGACGGAGCCGTCGGTGTACTGCCCGCGAACAGCGGCGTCGATTTCATGTCCGCGCGGGAACTCGCGCAACGCGCGCAGCACTTTCACTTTCTCGTCGCGCACGGCATCGGCTTCGAATGCGACCGGCGGCTCCATGCCGATCAGCGAGACGAGTTGCAGCATGTGGTTCTGGATGATGTCGCGCGAAATGCCGGCGGTTTCGAAGTACGGACCGCGCTTCTCGACGCCGATCGATTCCGCCACGGTGACCTGGACATGGTCAATGTATTGACGATTCCAGAACGGCTCGAAGATTCCGTTTGCGAAGCGAAGCACCAGCAGGTTCTGGACTGTCTCTTTACCGAGGTAGTGATCGATTCGGAAGACCTGTCGTTCGCGAAAGGTGGTGACGGCGACTTTGTTCAGCTCCTTCGCCGAGGCGAGATCGTGACCGAACGGCTTCTCGATGATCACGCGGGTGAACGGGCCGCCCTGCTCGGGATCGGTGACCATCTTCTCGCGGCCGAGAAGCTCGGCGATGACCGGGAAAAAGTTCGGCGGGACGGCGAGGTAGTAAATGCGGCGGCCGCCGGTGCCGCGCGTCTGATCGCACTCTTTCAGCTTGGCGTTCAGACGCAGGATTCCGTCCGGCTCGGCGAACTCGCCTTTCACGTAGAAGAGTCCCTTGGCGAAGTTGTCCCACACCGCGTCGTCGACCGGCCGCACGCGGGCGAATTTGTCGCACGCCTCGCGCATGGCCATGCGGAAGGCGTCGTCGGTGTAGTCGGGACGCGCGTAGCCGACGATGGTCTGACCGGCGGGGAGCAGTCCATCGTGCGCGAGCGAGTACAGCGCGGGGATGAGCTTGCGCTGCGTCAAGTCGCCGGAAGCGCCGAAGATGACCAGGCAGGACGCGTCCGGAACGCGCTCCTGCTCCAGACCTTCACGAAGCGGATTTGCATCGATCGCGGGTGCGACCACAGACATGTTGCGGCCTCCGAGCGGCGAATTGTACTGTCATCCTGAGCCGCCGAAGGCGCTGGAGCGCGAAGCGCGGAACGCCGCAGGACGGCGAAGGACCCCTTCCCTGCTAACCCGGTTGGACGGCGGTTTTTCGCGAGGCAAGCACGCGGGGGGTCCTTCGACCGTCCTCCGCTCTGCGGCTTCGCCTCCGACGCTCCGGCGGCTCAGGATGACAGCATCGCCGCGGCGTACAACCCGTGGAAGTGATGCACGCCGTTTTCGCGCGACGGGGAGTAGCGGCCGTTGTCGTATGTGGCCGAACGTAGTCCACGCTGCACGGCTTCGCAGATGTCGATGTCTTCGAGCTGGATCTCGTCGCTGAAGGCGATGGTTTCAGCAATTCGCTCGCGGACACCGGGCGCGTCGGGATCGCGGAAGTACCAGTCGAAGAGCGTGAGCGTTCGCGTCGGACCGAGCGGCACGATCAGGTTCGTCGAGAAATTGTCGGGATAAACGTTCAGCATCAGGTTCGGCCAGATCCAGAAGTAGTCGATGTCTTCGCCGGGGTTCTCGACGCGAATCCTTTCGGGACGTTTGAGCGGGGCGTGCTGGATCGAATAGTTCGCGCGCGTCTCGGTGCGGTAGTTCGGATAGTCGAGCTCGCGGAAGAGGCCGGGATGGACGATGGGGATGTGGTAGCCCTCGAGGTAGTTGTCGACGTAGACCTTCCAGTTGCAGTCGAGCGACCATTCCTTGCGCGCGGCGAGGCGGAACCCGTCGTAGTTGCGCGGCGCGAGACGGTTGACCAGATCGCCGAGAAAATCGGACAGCGGCGCGGTGTCGAGATCTAGATTGACGAACACCAATTCGTTCCAGATCTCGACTTGGAATCGCGGCAGCGAGAAGTCTCCTCGGTCAAAGCATTCGATGCCGGCCATCTCCGGCGTCTGCAGAAGGCGGCCATCGAGTCCGTAGGTCCAGCCGTGATATCCGCACTGAAGAACGGGACGCTTCCCCTCCCCTTTCGCGACGGGACCCGCGCGATGGCGGCAGACATTCGACAGCGCTCGCAGCTCGCCATCCGAACTGCGAACAATCAGCAGCGGCTCATTCGCGATCGTCGTCGTGAAGAACTGTCCCGGCTCGCGCACCTGATCCGCGCGCCCGGCCAGCTGCCAGCTACGCGCGAACACGTTGCGATTCTCGTTTTCGAGAACGTCAGGATCGAAGTAGTACGCCGAGGGGAGCGTGCGCGCGTAGGCGAGTCGGGAGTCGAATTCGTAGCCGCTCATTTGCGTCGCACGAGAAGGTACAACGGGATTGTCAGAACGAGAACACCGAGCGCGAACAGCGAGTTGCGCAGGTCGCTGATGACGGCGCCGATCAGAAATGCAACCGATGCAAGCAGGGCGAGGATCGTCGTGTACGGATGTCCTATTGCGCGGAACGGTCGCGGCGCATCGGGAACACTCCGCCGCATCGCGAACAGCGAGGCGAATGACAGTGTGTAGTTCGCCACGAAGAAGAACGCCAGGATGGCGATGACCTGCTCGAACTTTCCGGAGATGACGAAGACCGCCGCGAGGAAGCTGCTGAACAACAGCGCGATGTCCGGCGTGCCGCCTTTGTTCACTTCCGCGGCCCCTTTCCAGAACAGCCGGTCGCGGGCCATGGCGAAGAGAACGCGCGGCGCCATCAGGACGTTCGAGTTCGCGGCACTGAGCAGCGAGACGATCATGAGTGCGCGCAGGATCGTGTCGCCGTACCGGCCGAAGAGATGCTGCGCCACCACGCCCGCGGCCATCTTCTGTCCGGCCAGACTCCCGATCGGCACCACGCGCACGAAGGCCAGGTTCAGCAGCAGGTAGATGGCCATCACAGCCACCACGCCGCCGAACATCGCCCGCGGGATGTTGCGGCCGGAGTCCTTCACCTCTTCCGAGAAGTAGATGACGGCCGTCCAGCCGTCGTAGCTGTAAATCACCGCCTGCAAGGCCAGAATGAACGCCAAGACCATCGATCCTTCGCGTTCGGTGGCGATCGACGGAGCGGTCGGATGGCGCGCGCCGAGGTAGAAGCAGGCCGCGATCAGAAAGAGAAACGCAAGCGCTTTCAGCAGGCTCGTTGCGTCCTGCGTCCATCCACCCCAGCGGACGCCGAACCATTGCACGACGGTGAGAATGGCGATGACGGCGAGCGCGACCGGCTCGATGCCGCGCAGGTGCGGAAAGAGGACGAGCGAGTACTCGCCGATGACGATCGAAACCGCGGCGGTCGTGCCGCAGGTGGAGATCCAGTCATTCCATCCGACCAGGAGTCCGGCGTAGTCGCCGAGAGCACGGCGAACGAAAACGTACTGCCCGCCCGACTCTGGAACGAGCGTCCCCAACTCCGCCAGCGCGTTCGCTCCGAGGAGCGCGTAGAGGCCGCCGACGATCCAGACGGCGATGAACGGCCAGAAGGTGGGGAGCTGCGCGGCGATGTCGCCGGGCGTACGCACGATTCCGGCGCCGATCATGTTTCCGACCGTGACGGCCAGGCCGAACGTCACGCCGAGGACGGTGAGCAGTTTCGCGCGCGGCAAGAATGTAAGTGTAGCGGACGGGGAAACCGGCGGGTCGGTCCGTCACTCATTGCGAACACATCGCAGGAGGAGACGAGCTTGTCCGACCCAGACGCGGAGAAGTTTGCCGGGATCCATCAGCATCGTGCCGTCCAACAGTTGCGCCGTCTCGTCGATGACTTCATGTCGATCGACGAGCAACAGCTTCGCGAAGAGGAGCTCTACCACCGCGTGCTGGCCGCCGTGCATCAACTCTGCGCGGCCATCCTGGCGTGCGAAAACGCGGAAATGGACCCCGACGAGATCCGCGCGGTGCTCGATCCCGTGCGGCGCGTTCATGCGCGCTCGCCGTTCGTGGAGCGCCTGCAGACGTGGCCGCGCGGATATCCGGGCGACTTCGAAACGGTCGAGTATCTGATCGGCGGCGCCGGCGCGAACAAAGCGAGCGATCGCCTCGCGCGTTCGTGCGAGGCGTATGCGCTGAGCCGCTCCATCGCGCAGCAGCATCGCAACAAGATCCAGCATCAGGCTTCGCGGCTGATGCGGACGATGCTGATGAATCCCGGCCGGACGCGGATCGCCTCGATCGCCTGCGGCAGCTGCCCCGACCTGCGGCTGATCCTCGATCCACTTCCGCCGCTGGCCGGCGAGCTCTGGCTCAACGACATCGATGAAGACGCGCTGGCATTTTCGCGAAAGGCGCTGCAGCCGATCGCATCGCACTGCCACTTCCGGCAGGGGGACGCGCTGACATTCGCACGGCGGCTGCCGCGAGGAGCGTTCGACCTCGTGCTGGCTGGCGGCCTTGTCGACTACCTCAACGAACGGGTGGCCACGCTGCTGATCCAGCTGGCGATGCGCGCGCTCGCACCGGGCGGCACGTTCTACTTCACGAACATCGCCGCGGGAAATCCGTACCGCCCGCTCATCGAATACTTCGGCAACTGGAAATTGATCGAGCGGTCGGAGGACGACATCTACCGCTACTGCGCCAACGCCGGCGTGAGCCGCGGCAACGTGACCATCCGCCGCGACGAAACCGGACTGGCGCTGCTCGTCGAGATCGCCAAATTGGAGTGATCACGCGGAGGGCGCGGAGAGGCGGAGAACGGCAGAGAAAAACAAGCAAACTCTCGCTCCGCTTTCTCCGCCTTATCGCGTGCTCCGCGTGAAACCGTTTTATCATCGGGCAGCCCTCGATGCCCGGTATCTCCGTTATCCTCCCCGTCTTCAATCGCGAACAGTCCGTCGCGCGCGCCATTCGCAGCGTCCTCGGGCAGACGCAGCCTCCGTTCGAAATCATCGTCGTCGATGACGGTTCGACCGACCGCACGCGTGATGTGCTCGAAAGTTTCGGATCGCAGATCACCGTCATCGAGCAGCCGCATGCGGGCGCGTACGTCGCGCGCAACCGCGGCTTGCGTCACGCGAATGGGGAGTTGATCGCGTTCATCGACTCCGATGACGTCTGGCTTCCCGACCGGCTGGTTTCGCAGCTGCCGCTGATGGAGCGGCCGGAGGTCGGACTCGTGTTCGGCGACGTCGTACACGTGCGGCCGGGACAGGAGCGAAGGCGCGTCACCAGTTTTCAGGTTGCGCCGCCGCGGCGCGGACGCGTGGCGAAGCAGTTCGCATGGTGCAACTTCGTTCCGACGTCGACAGTCCTGGTCCGCCGGAGCTGCCTCGAGGAAGCGGGCGGTTTCGCCGAGGATGTTTCACTTTCGTGCGACTACCTGATGTGGTTTCGGATCGCCTTGCGTCACGATCTCGACTTCGTGGATCGCGTCGTCGCCCAGTACACCCTCAGCCCCGACAGCATGAGCCGCGATCTCGGCCGATCGATCGAGGCGCGCATCCAGCTCTTCTCGGGCGAGCTCGCCCGCACCACCGACCCGGCCACGCGGAAAATTTTGAAACGCCTGCTGTTCAATCTCTCCTGGTCGCTCGCGCTCGCGTCGCTCCGTAAACGCACAGACGGCGTCGCCCGTCCGTTGCGGAAGGCGCAATCGACCGCAATGGCGGCAGCACGCCTGGAAGCCGGACCGTGGACCGCCCAATTTGCAATGAATCAGCTCCGCATCCGAGGACGCCGCCTCTTCCTATGAACCGTCCATACATCTCCATCGTCATCGACACAATCACCCGCGACGACTACGGGGCACGGCCTCTCGTGGATGATCTGCACGCGACTCTCGACGGCGTGGCCCGGCAGATCCTTCCGCGTGAACGGTTTGAAACCATCGTCGTCGTCGACAACGTTCGCGACGCCGAACTGGAAGAGGTCGTCAGGCGATATCCATTCGTTTCGATCGTGCGATCACCGCAGCACAGCTACTTCGCAGGAAAGAATGCCGGCGCGCGCGCGGCCCGGGGCGAGATTGTCGCACTGCTCGACAGCGACTGTGAGCCCGCCCCGGAGTGGCTTTCGATGCTGACCGCGCCGTTTGCCGACGCCAGCGTTTCCGCGGTCGCAGGCTACACGCGCTACGCCGGCACGTCGTTCCTTGCATGGACATTCGCCATCCCCGATTTCTCCATTGTGGTCGGCAACAAATTCGGCGAGGCCTCGGCCTTCCATCTCAACAACTCCGCCTTTCGGCGCGAGACGTTGCTTGCCCATCCGCTCGATGCGCGCATCCCCCGTGACGGCGGCTGCGTTTTGCTTTGCCACGAGTTGCGCGCGGCAGGGGCTCGCATCATGTATGCGCCGCAAGCGCGCGTGTCTCACGGGCTCGACTTCGCGCAGCGAGGATTGCTCAAGAAACACTTCAACAGAGGCTTCGACGGTGTCGCGGTCTATCGCGTTGACGAGCACGCGGTACTTCGCGGGACGCGCCTCTTCCGGCGGTTCGGCGCTCTCGCCCTCGTCGCATTCTTTCCACGGCGGATCGTCACTGACTGGCTGCGCTTGATTCGCAACTACAAACAGATTGGCATCTCGCCGGCCACGATCCCCTTTTTCGCGGCAGTTGGCGTGGCCACCCGCTTCATCTCGCTGGTGGGCGGGCTCACAGCGGTTCGCCGTTTTGGGCACGCGCCTGTCGCGACGCCTGCGTCTTGGAGGTAAGAAACGTTGCTGCGCGGGGCCACCATCGTTTGCCTGTCGTCGATCGATTGGGCGTTCAACTGGCAGCTTCCGCAGGAAGTGGCCTCGGCCTTCGCAGCAAGCGGCAATCGGGTGCTCTACGTCGAAAACACGGGCGTCCGGCGGCCGTCGATCAGGGACGCAGTACGGCTGGGCGAACGGCTTAAGAACTGGTGGAGAGCGCCGGGCGGTGTGAATGGCACGCCGCAGGGTCCGGAAATCCTTTCGCCGCTGCTCCTTCCCTTTCCGTATGCCCGAGGAGCCGTCGCGATCAACGAGCGGATTCTTGTTCGCGCCGTCCGCGCGTGGATCGGCCGCAGTAACGAGGGCCCCCTGATCGTCATCACATTTCTGCCGACGCCGTTGGCCCGGGCGGTGATTCACCGACTCAAGCCTGATCTTTCCGTTTACTACTGCGCCGATCGTCTCGCGGAGACGTCGGCGCAGGCGGGAAAGTTGCGGCGGTCGGAGCCGATGCTCCTGACCGAGGCTGGACTCGTACTAACCACATCGCACGGGCTGCAGAAGAGCGCCGCGGCGATCGCGAAACGCGTCGAGTATTTGCCCTGCGGCGTACGGTCCGCCGAGTTCGCGAGCGCAAGGCGTTCCCGCGTGCGCCGGTCGTCTGCATTTGATGGGCTGACCGGCCCCATCATAGGTTTCAGCGGCACGTTGCGAAACGAGATCGATGTCGCACTGCTGACGGAGCTGGCTGGACTTGCCCCCGACTTGAACTTCGTCTTCGTCGGTCCGGTCGCAGCCGGAGTAACGCGGCTGCGCGCTCACGCGAATGTTCGCTTTCTCGGCGCGGTGCCGCACGCGGATGTCGTCACCTACACCGCCAGCTTTGATGCCGGCATCCTCCCCTATGTCTTGACTGGCTACACCGCAGACGTCATGCCGGTAAAGTTGAAGGAGTATCTTGCCGCGGGGCTGCCGATCGTCTCGACGCACCTGCCTGAGATTTGCCGCTTCGCGGACAGGTATCCGGGATTGATTTCGTTCGCGTCCGATGCGGCAACGTTCGCGCGCATTCTCCGCCATGCCGCTGCGGACAAGTCCTCTGCATCCGTCGAACGCCGCATGGCGATCGCCAGGCACTACGACTGGAGCGAGCAGATATCTCAGATGAGCGCGTGGATCGAAAGCGAGCTAAGCCGCTAAGCTACACGAGCCAGTGCGACAGATCGCGGCCGATTAATTCAGCCGTAGCGATGATGTCGTCGCGATACTGATCGGTGAGACGCTGCCAAAGCACCCGAGGGATCGGATCCGGCTTGCGCAACAACAGGCGGCGAAGCGGAGTACCGAGTCCTGTCCTACTCGCCCATGGAGCATTTCGCGCCACGGCCGTGGCTGTGGCATTGAACAGCCGCGTAAGGCGCAGGAATCGTGGGTACATTGTGACGAGGTAGCGGACGCTCGTGTCGACTGCGAAATCGGGATCGACGCCGAGAAAACTGAACAGGCTCTGCACGGTCTCCCGCGGCCGAGCGACCAGATCGTCGAAGAGGATGATCTTGATCTGCTCGCGCGGAAAGGTGTCGAAGTACCGGCGGAGCTTCGCATGATAACGCCCCGCTTCAAACTGGTAGTTTCTCGGCTGCAGCACTTCATCCGCGGAGCGCCGCTCGCGACTGTCGGTGAATCGTTGGAGGTAGGCCGAATACCCTCGGTCGGCAGGCTGCCGCAGCGTCACAATCAGGCGTACACCCGGCAGGTCGGCATGGATGCGGCCGACGCCGCCGATCGCATTCAAATACCTCGGCGTGGCTTCGCCAATGGCGCGTTCGTTCGTGACTCCATCGAACAATCGTTCATATTCGCCCCGCGACCGGACTGCCTTTTTCCCGAAGAGCTGATCTTCATCGGTGAAGTAGTTCGGCTCCTTCATCGGACTCATGTAGATGTCCGGATGCTGGCGGAGATAGTTGTAGAGAGACGTCGTGCCGCCTTTCGCGGCACCGATGATGAGAAAATTCGGTAGGGTCATAAGTGGGCGAGATTCTCGTACGCCTCCGCGTATTGCGCGAGGCTCGATTTCGGAAAAGTCACCGCCGTGGGTATACCAGCAAACGCGCCGCCAGCCAGTGCGACAGATCGCGGTCGATCAGCTCTCCTGTGGCCAGGATGTCGTCCCGATACTGATCGGTAAGCTGCCGCCGAAGAAGCGAAGGAATCGGGTCCGGCTTGCGGAGCAGCGGCTGACGAAGGTGAGTGGCGAATCCCTTTCCGCGAAGCCAGTGCGGAGCCACGTCCGCGGCGACCTTGGCGACGGTGTTGAAGTGCCGCGTAAGGCGGACGAATCGCGGCGACCGGGAAGGGTTGTGACGAATGCGGGTGTCGACGGAGAAGCCAGGATCGACGCCGAGAAAGCTGAAGAGGCTGCGTACCGTTTCCTGCGGCCGCGCGATCAGATCGTCGAAGAGGATGACCTTCATCTGCTCGCGCGGAAAGGCTTCAAAGTAGCGGCGCAGTTGCGGGTGGTAACGGCCTGTCTCAAAGAGATGGTTGCCTGGTTGCAGCACCTCTTCGGCAGGCCGCGTTTCGCGGCTGTTCGTAAGGCGATGCAGGTAACTGGAATAGCCGCGGTCTACCGGCTGCCGCAATGTCGCGATGAGCCGTACAGCCGGCAGTTCGCCGCGAATGCGGCCGATCCCGGCGATCGCATTCAGGTACCTCGGCGTGGCCTCGCCGATGGCGCGCTCGCCGGTCACTCCGGCGAACAGGTGCTCGTACTCGCTCCGAGAACGGATCGCTCTGCCGTCGAGGAGCTGATCCGCGTCCGTGTAGTAATCGGTCTCCTTGATCGGACTCATGAAAAGGTCCGGGTGCTGCCGAAGGTAGTGGTAAAGCGAGGTCGTGCCGGATCTTCCGGCGCCGATGATGAGAAAATTGGGGACCGTCATTCGCTGGCGACATCGTAGCAGGAGCTCGATCATTCGGAATCGCCTCGCGACGCGATCCGTTCTCCCTCGCACCGATGGAAGCGCCAGCCGCCCGCACCCCCATTCGCACCGCCCTCTGGCGCGGCCTGCGGCGCCGCTGCCCTCGCTGCGGCGAAGGTGCGCTCTTCCAGCGCTTCCTGAAAACGCACGAACGCTGCTCCGAGTGCAATCTGCTCTACCAGCGCGACTACGGCGACACGCTGATGTTCATGATTATCACCGACCGCATCCCGCTGCTGGCCGGCATCGCCATCCTCTACTTCGGCATCCACCCGAACGGCTGGCTCAGCACGGCCTTCTTCTTCGGCGCGCTGTCCCTCCCGCTCCTCGCCACGCTGCGCGAACGCCAGGGACTCGCCCTCGCGCTCGACTACCTCGTGCGCCTTCACTTCCGCGACGACTCCGACGAGTTGCACGGCGGACGCGCCTACGTGCGGTAGCAAACGGCCCTACATTAGATACAGCGCGTCGCCGGTGCGCACCGTGCCCGTTTTGATGATCGTGGCGTAGACCCCGGTGCAGTTCTGGTTGAGCCGAACGGCGGTTTTGTGGACGCGCGAGTCGGTAGCGGCAGTGTCCGGATCGATGTTGAGCATCGCGCAGCGGACGTCGCGCGTGCAGATCGAGACTGCCGGTGCATCCTCTCCCTCTCCGATGCGGAGCCTCTGTCCGACCCAGGCATCCTCGGGGAACGGCGAGGCGTCCGAGGTTTCGATGAGGAGATTGGGGCGAAAGCGGCGCGGGTCGGTGCCGACACCCGCTTCGCCGCTGACGGTGGCAATGGATTTCGTCGTGATGATGGCCAGAGCACCATCGTCGAAAATCCCGTTCTGGAGCTGCATCAGTTCGACCGGAGCACCGAGCGCGGCGGTGAGCTCCGCGCGCAAGGCATCCCCGCGCAGTTCGAGCTCCTCCCCTTTCGGCGTTCGCACGCGCGACGGAAGCGCGTCATCGCCGTCGCGCAACGGAACGTAAGTGACGAGCGATGGCAGCCGGCCCGCTGTGAGCCACGGCATCCCGGTCAGAACGCCGGAGCGACGGAAGGCAAACCTGCGATCGCCCTCAAGGCCGTGCCATCCCAACTCCGCGAAGTCCATCAACTCCGCGGCCATCGACTTTACGGGGTAGCGGTAGATCGCGCGAATGCGGCCAACTTCAGTCATGGTGATTCCCTTTTTCACGCGGAGACGCGGAGGGAGGCTTTTCTCCGCCTCTCCGCGTCTCCGCGTGAAACCGTTCCCTCTCGACTACTTCGAAGCCTGGAGTTCCTTCGCCACTCTCTCCGCCTCGGCAAACACCCGCATGAAGTTCTCGCCCATGATTTTTCTGATGTCCGCATCGCTGTAGCCGCGGCGCTTCAGTTCGACCGGGATCGCCGGCAGCTTGCTCACATCTTCCATCCCCTCGGGCGTGCCCGGGATGCCGTCGAAGTCGGAGCCGATGCCGACATGATCGATGCCGGCCACCTTCACCATGTGATCGATGTGATCGACGATCACCGTCCACGACACTTTCGGCAGCGGATTGGCGGCCATCAGTTTGCGAACGCCTTCCTGATACACCGAGCCCTCGTCCGGATCCTTCGCTTTCAGCGCGGCAATCTCCGGCTTCAGCTTCTCGTCGCGCGCCTTCGACGCCTTCGCGACCTCATCGGAAAGGAAGACGGGGTAGAAGTTCACCATGGCCACGCCGCCGTTCTTCGCGAGCGCGATGAGCATGTCGTCGGTCATGTTGCGCGGCGCGCCGGCGAGCGCACGCGACGACGAATGCGACGCGATGACCGGTGCCTTCGACACTTCGACCACGTCGTAAAACGTTTTGTCGGCGACATGGGAGATGTCGACGAGCATGCCGAGGCGATTCATCTCGAGGACGACCTGCTTGCCGAAAGGGGTCAGGCCGTTGTGTTTCGCTTCGTCCGTCGACGAATCGGCCCAGTTGTTCGTGTTCGTGTGCGTGAGCGTCATGTAGCGCGCGCCAAAACGGTAGAACGCACGCAGAAGATCGAGCGAGTCTTCGATGGCGTGGCCGCCCTCGATGCCGATGAGAATGGCGCGGCGATTTTCGGCGACGGCAGCGCGGATGCCGGCGGTCGACGTCGCGAAGCGGACCCACGACGGGTAGTTGTCGGCCATCTCATGGATCGTCTCCATGATCTTCATGCAGTACGCGGCCGCGCCTTTGTTCGCGTACTTGGCGGGGACGTACGCGGCGAAGAACTCGGCGTCGAGCCCGCCGGCTTTCATGCGCGGATAGTCGAAATGGCCGCGTGTGTTGAGAACGCCGAGATCGAAGGGATGATCGAGAAACTCGGATGGGGTGTCAGCGTGGGTGTCGACAGTGATTGCGCGCGGCGCCGGTTTGGCAACCGGCTTGGCCTTCGCCGCTGCGACGAGCGGAGTGGCGAGCGCGAATACGAGAAGAGCCGATGCGATGCGTTTCTGCATCGGCGAAGAGTAACAGTTGCAAAGCGCAAACAAGGTAGCGCCGTCGGCTCGACGGCTGGACCGCCAGCGGCTCGCTGGCGATTCGCGTACACGTGCCGCCGAGCCGGCGGCGGTCCAGCCGTCGAGCCGACGGCGCTACCTTGTTTGTGAAGAACTAGTTGTTCGACGGCGCCTGGCTGATCTGCTCGATCGTCCGTCCGACTTTGTTGTCCTGATTCGTTTCCGTGGAGATATCGCCGATCGAGACGATGCCGACCAGTTCGTCGCTGCTGTTCACCACCGGCACGCGGCGAATCTGCGCACTGCTCATCATCGACAGCACCTCCGCGATGGGCGTGTCTTCCTTCACCGAACGCACGGACTTGGTCATGCATTCGTTGACCTTCGCGTTGGCCGGGTCTTTCCCCTCAGCCACAAAACGGACCACGATGTCGCGGTCCGTAACCATGCCGACGACCTTGCGGCCATCGACCACCGGCACGACGCCGGTATCTTCGCTGGCCATGATCCGCGCGGCATCACGAATGCTGTCTTTCTCAGACACCGTAGCGGGATTGGGCGTCATGACGTCGCGCGCGCTGCGCGAGCCTCCGCCCGATTTCTGATTCCGTTCCTGAGCCATGAATCCTCCTTGATTACAAACAAAGAAGGGAGCAAGGCTCGTGCCCTTGGGGATCGTTCAGAACACGAAGCGCAGCCCGACGCCGATCGTGGCGTAGCGCGGCTTCGGGTTGTAGAAGTGAACCCAGTGGTAGGCGGCCTCGGCGCTGATGCCGATGCTGCGGTTGATCGGGAAGAGGCCGTTCACGCCGCCGACGAAACCGTAGTCGCTTTCCGAACGATTGCTGCCGGTCTGGCGGTAGAGGCCGGTGCCGGCGAAAAGTCCCGTCGACCCGAACGGCTCGGAGAAGCGGTATTCGATGACAGCGTCGGCGTATTCGATCTGGCCTTTCGGATCGACGTCAGCTGGGTCCACAAACGTGGCGCCGCTGGCATCTTTCGATTGGAACGCCGTCTTCGCGTTCATCCGGCCGAGCTTCATCTTGAAGATCGTGTCCTCCTCCATGGTGACGCCGTAGGAGATCTCTTCGAAACCGTGCTGGAAATCAGACTTGCCGCCGGCTGCGGTCTTGAGCGCTTTCGCGCCGCCCGCCAGCACGTCGATCTCGTTGTGCTGCGCGAAAACAGGAATGGCGGCCACGAGCGAAAATCCGAGAAGAATCAAGGTCTTTTTCATGCGAGCCTCACTATATCTATCGAAAGGGTGAAGAGTGAAGGGTGAAGAGTGAAAAGAATCGGTGCGAGCGCTCTTTCACTCTTCACTCTTCACCCTTCACTCTTACAATTGCATTGTGTTGCAAACGTTGTCCTCATTAGGACGGGAGACGGCGCGAATCGTTCTGCACGCATCGTGCGTGGCCTGCGGCGGCGAGCTGCCGTGGCGCGACCGGACGGCCTCGTGCTGCGCGCCGTGCTGGGCGGCGATGCCGGCGATTGCGCCATCGAAGTGCCGCTTCTGCGCGATGCCATGGGCCGGCGACGCCGATCCTGATTTCGTCTGCGGACCCTGCCTCACGAATCCGCTGCCGGTCGAATGGACCGAAGCGTGGGGCTGCTACCGCGGCTCTCTCGAGCGCGTGCTGCAGGCCTTCAAATTCAATCGCCACGATTTCTTTGCCGATCCGCTTGCCGAGCTTGTCGAGGGCATGATCCGCGCGCGCGGCGATCTCGATTTCGACACCGTCGTTCCGGTGCCGATGCATCGCGCGAAACTGCGGCGCCGCGGTTACAACCAGGCCGAACTTCTCGCCCGCGCGCTGGCGAAACGTCTCGGCGTCCGCTGCGAAACGTCGCTGCTGGCGAAGACGCGCGACCTCGCCGCGCAGTCGAAATTACCTCGCGCCGCCCGCTCCGGAAACGTCCGCGGCGCGTTTTTGGCGTCGCCCCGCGCAACCTCGGCGCGCATCCTGCTCGTGGACGACGTCTGCACGACCGGCGCTACGATCCGCGCCTGCGCAACGGAGCTGGTCCGCGCCGGAGCCGCTCGGGTGGCGGCGGCCGTGGTGGCGAAGACGGAGTGAAGAAGCAGTGGATTCGTAGATTAGTGGATCAGCCGATCAGGACAAGGCCGCGCTCTGGTTCCTGATCTACTAATCTACTAATCCACTGATCTACTAATCCACTGGAGACTGAATGCCCGATTACGACCTCATCATCATCGGCGGCGGCATCATCGGCGGGAGCGTGCTGTATCACCTCGCGCAGCTTGGCTATCCCGGGCGCGTGCTCGTGCTGGAGCGCGAGGATGCCTTGTCGAAAGGTTCCACCGCCCTTTCCGCCGGCGGCTTCCGCAACATCTGGACGACGCCGATCAACATGCGGCTGACCAGCTACTCCATCAAAAAACTGGCAGCGTTTCAGGACGAGCTGCGATTCCCGATCGGATTCGATCAGCGCGGCTATCTTTTCTGCCAGTACGAGGAGAATTTCGAAAGCGCGAAAGCGTACGGCGCGGAGTGGGCCAGGAACGGCGTCGCCATCGAATTCCTCGATGCGAAAGAAGTCGAAGCGAAAGTTCCCGGTCTGCGCGCAGGCATCGACCACATCGATCCCGAGGTGAACGAAATCCTGCAGATGAAGCCGATCGCGGGAGGAGTGTTCGGACCGGAGTGCGGCAGCTTCGATCCGTCCGCCGCCGCGCAGGGTTACTTCGAACGCGGCCTGGAAGGATTCGATGGCCGCGCGGAACTGCGGCTGAATGCGACGGTGAAGAAGCTGCGCATCGTCGACGGCAAGTATCGCGGCGTAGAGATGGCGGACGGCTCGTTGATCGAGAGCGAAAAGATCGTCGTCGCTGCGGGCGCCTGGACGAATCAACTGCTCGAAGCGTCCGGACTCTCCGGCGAAGATCTGCCGCCGGTCATCCCACTCAATCGCATGCTCTTCATCACCAACATGCCGCCGATCGAAGGCTTCGAGCGGATCCCGATGACGATCATCGACAACGGCGTCTATTTTCGTCCCGAGGGACCAAACCTGATGATCGGGCGAGCGGATCCCAACACGCCGCCCGGTTTCGATACCACGCCGGACGCGAAGTATTACGAAGAGCAGATCAACTACTACATGCAGGAGCGCATCCCGGGCATGGAGCGCTGCCGCCTCATGTCGATGTGGGGCGGCCTGTACGACACGAACGACGTCGATCACAACGCCGTCCTCGGCGAGCACCCGCACGTCGACAATCTGATTTTCGCAACCGGCTTCTCCGGCCACGGCGCGATGGAGTCGCCCGCCGCGGGACTCGCCCTCTCCGAACTGCTGCACTACGGCGAGTACCGCACCCTCGACATCACGCCGCTCTCGATCCGGCGTTTCTGGGAGAACAAGCCAATCCACGAAACGATCGTGATCTAGCTGTCATCCAGAGCCGCCGAAGCGACGTAGCCGAAGGCGTAGTCGCGCAGGACGGCGAAGGATCTCAAGGTGCGCGAGTTGCGCTGAAACCGGGTTTCATCAAATACCGCGTAGCTTGAGAACCTTCGCCGTCCTCCGGCGTCTTCGCCTGCGGCTACGCGCCTCCGGCAGCCTTAGGATGACAGGGGTTCACCCTTCAATCTTCACTTCCCACTTTGGCCTTTCCCGATAGCGGTCGTGCATCCAGACCCACTGCTCGGGGACGCGGCGGATTTGGGCTTCGATGTCGGCGGTGAGGCGGGCTGTGAGCGCGACCGGATCGTCGGTCTCCTTCACGATGATCGGCTCCAGGATGCGAATGTGCATCTTGCCGTTTCTCCGCTCGCCGAACATGCGGGTGATCGGGACGCCCATGCGCACGGCTAAACGCGCGGGACCGATCGCTGTCAGCGCGGGACGACCGAAAAACGGCACTTTGATGCTCTCGGCGCGGATGTTCTGATCGATGAGAAACGCCAGGATGCTGCCGTGGCGGATGGCGCGGATCATCTCGCGGGCGGCGCCGGTGGAACCGCGCTCGATGGTGTGGATCCCGACCTTTGCGCGCAGATCGGTGATGAAAAGATTCATCTTCGGCTCGTCGCGTCCGCGATGCAGCACCGTCACCGGAGTCCGCAGCGCGATCGCGTGCGCGATCCACTCCCAGTTACCGCAGTGGCCGGTGATGCCGACCATCCCTTCGCCAGGCCGCAGGTTCTCCAACCCTTCGAACGTCGTCGTACGCGCGCACGTGTCGGCGTCGAGGTTCGGCAGCCACAGTACCTCAGTCAGCGTCATGCCGAGGTGATGGAACATCTTGCGGATGGTCGTGCGGCGCTTCCGCGGCGTCCAATCGGGAAAGGCCGCGCCGATGTTCGCGAGTGCGCGGCGGCGATCGTGACGGAGCAGATGCCATCCGAGATGGCCGAGGACGATGCCGACGCCGCGCGCAAAACTCAGCGGCAGGCGGCGCACCACTGCGCTGATCACGCGCAAGGTGCGATAGAGGATGCGGCCGCGGCGGGCGCGGTGTTCGGGGATGTTGCCGCGGCGGATGCGATGGAAGACGCGGGCGCGATGCGCACGCTGTTCGGGGACGTTCACGCGGCGGATTCTATGGGACGGCTGCTATCCTCCCGCTGAATGAGTACCGCGCGCGACATACGCGTCATCGTTTCCGACGTCGACGGGGTCTGGACAGACGGCAAGATCATCTACGCCGGCGACCGCTCCGAGTTGAAAGAGTTCAACGTTCGCGACGGCCTCGGCGCAAAGCTCGCGCAGCGCGCCGGCATCACGATCGTGCTGCTGACCTCGCGCAGATCACCGGCATTGTTCCGTCGTGCGAAAGAGCTTGGGATTTCAGAGCTGCATCAGGGCGCCGCCAACAAACTCACGGAGTGCGAGGCGATCCTGACGAACCTCGGAGCCGGCTTTCACGAAGTCCTTTACATCGGCGACGACCTTCCCGACCTCGCGCCGATGCTGCGCGCCGGCATCTCTGCCGCGCCTTCCGATGCTGCGTCCGAGGTGCGCGCGGCGGCAACGTGGAAACTCGAAGCTCGCGGCGGCCATGCAGCCTTCCGCGAGTTGATCGAGCGCTTGCTGCGCGAACGCGGCGAGTGGGACGCGATCGTCAAAAACTTCGAGCGTTAGACGTTCGGCGCGAAGACCGAAAGGCTTTCCGCGAACTCCACCTTCGGCTGGCTGCTGATGCCTGCCGCGGCAACGCCAGCGGCGAGACGGTTTTGCACGAACGCGTCGAATTGCTCTCTCGAATCCCACAGGTCGACCACATGAAATCCGTCGCTGCCGAGCCACGCCGTGTGGAACTTCGCGCCGTCGGGCACATTCCCTTCCCAATTCACCGACTGCCGTACCTGCTCGTACTGCTCCTTCGTCACCTCGGGCCAATGCATCGCCATCACTGTCGCCATGATTTCGTCCTCCGCGCAACTTACGGAGGAACTGGCGAACTGGATTTGCGCACCAGCAGCAGCGCTCCACGAATGACCGCCGCCCACGTCCCTACATTAATGATGATGAGCAGGACGACCACTCCCGATTTGGCGAGGCGCGGAAATTCGGCGAAGTCAGTGAAGCCGAGAAGATCGATGGCGAAGCTGGCCGGCCATCCGGGCCACGCCCACGAGCCAAACCACGCCAGCAGCGTCATCCCGATCCCGCCAAGCGCGGAGAGGAAGCCTCGGCTGACGGGAAGCATCGGCAGCGAGTTTACAGAAGGCGCACAGACAAGAGTGTCTGTGACGCACAAGAAACCTCTGGACAAATCCGCATCTCCGGCAGCATCGTTTTACTTTCCGGCGACATCATGATCAGGTGCTTGATTGCAGCGCTGTTGATCGCGCTTCCCGCGCTTGCGCAGGAAAACGACGTGCTGCTCAGCCCTCTCCCCGTTCGCGATCAATACCTCCTCAACAACGGATTTTTCTTTTTCGAGCCGGAAAGCGCGCGCGTGCTCGACGAAGACGCCTGGCTCGTCGACGTTCATTCGGCCGACTCCAACACATTCGCGAAGTCGCGCTGGATCAGCCACAACCTCGAGGGCGACACCGACCGGCGCACCGGCGACCAGACGCTCGGCCTCATCCGCATGGACCCCGGCACGACGATCTTCCTCGCAGACGGCGAGACGCATCGAACCACGATCGACGTGCATCGCGGTTTCGGCAACAACTTCGAAGTCGGCATCTCGGTCCCATTCGCCTACGTCGGCGGCGGGTCGTCCGACAGTTTCATCGAGCATTTCCACGCCGCGCTCAACCTCGGCGACAACCAGCGCGTCGCGGTGCAGCGCAATCACGAGACCGTGTTCATCCGCACCGACAACAACACCTATCTGCGTGAACGCCCGGCCGATAGCCATCTCGGCGACGTGGCCATCTCCGCCAAGTACGAGATCCCCGCGCTCGAGGATCGCAACCTGTCCATCTCCGCGGAGGCGGCAATCGAGCTGCCGACCGGAAACGCGCAGACGCTCGACGGCTCCGGATCAGTCGACGGCGGCTTGCAACTCCTGGCCACGCGCGACTTCGGCAACACGCGCATCAACGCGTCCGCCGGCCTGCTCTTCCTCGGTCACAACACGCCGATGGACCTCCAGTCGCAGATCGTCATCACCGACTCGATCGGCGTCTCGCGGCTACTCGCGTCGCGCACCTCGGCCACCGTGCAACTGACCGTTTCGCAGAGTCCGTTCCGAGGAATCGGCGCGCCGGAGTTGACAAGGCGGTCGTATCAATTGACCGCCGGTCTGCAGCACGCATTCGGCTCGCGACTCACCGCGTACGGCGGCATCGTCGAGAATCTCATCACGTATCAGAACAGCGCGGATGCCGGGCTGGTGCTCGGCATCGCGCGGCGATTCTGAACGTTCACCCGTCAGTATTTGGGTCCTGGATCGTAGCCCGGAGTCCCGACCGGGAAAGTGCCCTGCATGCTGAGATGGCCCGTGCTGCACGTCGTGATCGTGCAGTAGTACTGATACGTTCCCTCGGGACCCAGCGTGACAGTCCGCTCGAAGACCGCCGCGTCCGGAGGCACGGTAACGTCGACGATGATGGCGCCGTCGGAGTCGACCAGCCGGAATCCGTGCGTCGTGTCGTGACCACTGAACCGGAACGTGACTTTGGTGCCCGGCTGCAGCAAGCCCTGCGTGATGGCCGGCGAAATCGCGATCGACGATGAGCGCGTGGTCACGTTGAAGATGTTGCCCGTCGGCCCGACGACTGCCACGCCCGTATCTTCAGCCGCAGGAATGTAGGTGGGATCGGTGGTTCCATTGTCGATCACGGATCCGTACGCGACGATGGGTTGGTCCGAACTGTAGGAGAGCCATGCATCGGTCAGGTCAGCGTTCCCCGGAACCGCGTCGGCGTAACCGGCCAGACCACCCGGCGCTATGACGCCGTACGGCTGCATCACGATCGTCTTTGCGGTTCCGACCACGGCATTGTTCTTGTCGTAAAGATGGAAGGTGACGTTCGCGACGCTGGAGTTCGGATTGGCTGCGCCGACATTCGTCCGAAACGTGCCGCCCGCCTGCAACTGGATGATCACGCCCTTGGCCTTGGCGCTGGACGCGTCAACGCCGGCGACAAATTGGCCGAGCGTTCCGGAGGAGGAGACGGCATAGATGCGCTGCGTGGCCACGAAGTCGTCGTCGGACTTGAGCCGGATCGCGCCGAGTCCGCTGCTATGAAACAGCGACGAGACGACGTCGTTGTAGACGACCTGCTGGCGCTTCAGAACCGTAATCGGCGCAAGCGGCTGAACGCCGGAGTTGTCCGTGTTGCCGACCGGCAGGTAGTAGGCCTGGATCTGGATGTCCTTGGTGGTGGAGGGATTGAAGATGCGCGCGTCGGTGCGAAAGGTTCCGCCGGCGGTGGTGCCACCGATGCTGAGCCAGACCTCTTTCGCCGAGGCGGCGGTGGCGATGACGAGAAGAGCAGCGAAAGTAAGAAAGCGCAGGCGCATGTTGAATCCTCCGTAGTGAGTAAAGATTCTACATGGCGAATCTTGCCAAAGTGAGCGCCGTCACGCTCGTCACCGTTTCGTTTCGCGGAGGACGAAGTGCGGGCGACCGCATAATGCGCGTCCGATGACCGAGCCCTACCCGCTCGAACCCAACGCGCCCGAGATGCGCCGGCTCGTCGATGAGGCGATGACGCGCATCGTGGCGCACATCGAGTCGCTGCCGTCGCAGCCCGCTTCGAATGTCGAGGGCGCGACGGAGATCGCGCGCACATTGATTGAGCCACTGCCGGAACGCGGCATGGCGTACGAGCAGCTTCTCGATTTTCTATTCGGCGAGGCCATCCCGCGTTCGTTCAACGCCGCCGGTCCCGGCTACCTCGCCTACATTCCGGGCGGCGGCATTTTTCACGCGGCGGTCGCGGACCTCATCGCCGACGCGGTGAACCGCTACGTCGGCGTTTTCGCGCCCGCGCCCCTCCTCGTGCAACTCGAAGCGAACGTGGTGCGCTGGTTCGGTGAGATCGTCGGTTTCGGCGAGGGCAGCGGCGGCGTGCTGACCAGCGGAGGCTCGCTGGCCAATCTGACCGCGATCATCGCCGCGCGGATCACGGTACTCGGCGATGATTTTTCACGCGCAACGCTTTACTGCGGCGACCAGACCCATCACGCGTTTCAGAAGGCGGCGGTCCTGGCCGGATTTCCGGCCGCGAACATCCGCGAGATTCCGAGCGACGCGATGTTTCGCGTTCGTGTCGATCTCATGGCCGATGCGATCGCACGCGATCGCGCGAACGGCTTCACGCCGTTCATGCTCTGCGGCAGCGCGGGCACGACGCCGACCGGCGCGGTCGACGACTTATCCGCGCTCGGACAACTGGCGCGTTCCGAGTCACTCTGGTTCCACGTCGACGGCGCGTATGGCGCGTTCTTCATGCTCACCCAGCGCGGACGCGACGCGCTGCGCGGCATCAGTGAGGCCGACTCGATCATCCTCGATCCGCACAAGACGCTTTTCCTCCCCTTCGGCACCGGAGCGCTGGTGGTGCGCGATGCCTCCATCCTCCGCCGCGCCTACGGCACGCACGCCGACTACCTGCCGCAATTTCAGCAAGCAGCGGAGCTGATCGATTTCTGCGAGATCTCGCCCGAGCTCTCCCGCGATTTCCGCGGACTGCGCGTCTGGCTTCCGCTGAAACTCTTCGGCATCGAACCCTTCCGCGCGCAACTCGAGGAGAAGCTCGACCTGGCTTCCTGGGCCGCCGCCGAACTCCACAAAATCGACGGCATCGAAGTCGTGGCCGAGCCGCAGCTTTCGATCGTCGGATTTCGATTGCAGAAACCAGGCGCCGATCTCGACGCGCTCAATCACGAATTGATCGCGCGCATCAACGCGCGCCAGCGCGTGATGCTCACCGGCGCAATCGTCGATGGCAAGTTCGTAATCCGCATCTGCGTGGTCTCGCATCGCACGCATCGCGATCGGATGGAGATGTGCATCGAGGACATTCGCGCAGCGGTTGATTCGATGCGCGGCGCGTAGTTCGATGCGCGCGAAGGCGCGCTTAGCAATCAAGGCCCCGGGCTCTGCCCGGGGTACGCGTAGGCAGGGCAGATTTGCGGCCGCGAAGGCGGCCGCTACAAAACGTTCGCGCGGCCTTTGTTGCGGCCGCCTCCGCGGCCGCAAACTCAACCCGCCAACGAAACCCCGCGCAGAGCGCGGGGCTAAGATTTTGATGCGCGCCTTCGCGCGCAGTGGTGTTCTTGACCGCGGCAAACAAAAACGGCGGCCGAGGCCGCCGTTTTGTTGAAAGCGTCGTTAGAAAATCATCACCAGATCGAACAGCGCTTCGCGGCGTCGCGGACCATCTTGTCGCTGTCGGTGCAGTTGTAGGCCTTCCAGAACTCCGGCATGTTCTGCACGGTTCCGTTCACGCGGAATGGGCCTTGCGCGTGCGGGTCGGTCAGCGCGCGGCGGGTTGCTTCCTGCGGCGACATGTTCTCGCCCCACACCTGCGCGAAGCCGAGGAAGAATCGCTGCTCGGGGGTGAAGCCGTCGATGGTCTGACGCTGCTTCCCTTCCAGCGACTTCTCGTACGCGCGCAACGCGATCGTCGCGCCGCCGAGGTCGGCGACCGATTCGCCATTCACCAGCTTGCCGTTGATATTGATTCCCTGCGCGACGTTGAACTCGCTGTACTCATTGGCCACGCAATCAGTGCGCGCCGTGAAACTCTTCAGGTCGTCGGGCGTGAACCAGTTGCGCAGATTGCCTTGCGCGTCGTACTTCGCGCCCTGATCGTCGAAGCCGTGCGTCATCTCGTGGCCGATGACTGTTCCGATGCCGCCGTAGTTGTAGGCATCGTCTGCGTTCGGATCGAAGAACGGCGGTTGCAGGATGCCGGCCGGGAAGGTGATGTTGTTCTGCGGCGGGTTGTAGCTTGCGTTGACGGTCGGCGGCGTGAAACCGCCCCATTCATTCGGATCGTCGGCATGTCCGATGCGCTCGATGTTGTGGTGATAGGCCCACGCGCGCGCTGCCTGAACGTTGGCAGCGTACGACGCACGGCTGATTGTGAGCGCGGAGTAGTCGCGCCATTTGTCGGGATAGCCGATGCGGCGCTGGAATGCGTTCAGTTTCGTGAGCGCGGCCGCCTTCGTTTCCGGACCCATCCACGAAAGCGTGGGGATGTCTTCGCGGAGCGCGGCGACGAGGTTGTCGATGAGCGAGCTCATTTTCGCCTTCGCTTCGGGCGTGAAGTTGCGGCGGACGTACTCCTGTCCAAGCAACTGTCCGATGCTCTGGTCGGCCGAACGGACGCAGCGCTTCCAACGCTCCTGCTGCTCCTTCGTGCCGGACAACGTCTTTCCGCTGAAGTTGAAGTCCTCCCTGACAAACGCGCTGGAAAGCGTGCTCGCCGCACCATCGAGGACCTGCCAGCGCAGCAGCGCCTTCCAGTTTTCGAGCGGGACATCGTTCAGCAACTGGCTGACGGTTTTGATGTACTTCGGTTGCGAGACGTTGAGCGTCGTCGTCGTAATGCCGAGGTTCTGGAGGTATGTGGACCAGTCGATGGCCGGAGCCATCGAGGCCAACTCGGCGACTGCTGTCGGATGATAGGTGTTCTCCGGAACGCGCTGCTCGACGCGGGTGAGCTGCGAAGCGGCAAGCTTTGTTTCAAGATCGAGAATGCCTTGGGCGTCGGACTCGGCTTGTAAGGGACTTTCTCCCGCCAGGGTCAGCATCAACGCGATGTGAGTGACGTACTGAGTGCGGATGGTTTTGAAACGGTCGTCATCGCGCAGGTAGTAGTCGCGGTCGGGCAGTCCGAGCGAGCCGGTGCCGAGCGAGGCGATGATCATCTTGCTGTTCTTCTGATCGTTCGTTCCGCCGACGCGGAACAGCGGCGCGAAGCCGGCGGTGTGCAGGTGATTGAGCTCGGTGACCAGCGAAGCGCGGTCGCTGATGCCGTTGATGCGATCGAGCTCCGGCTGGATCGGCGTGACGCCGGCCGCTTCGATAGCCGGCTCGTTCATACAAGCGGCGTAGAAATCGCCGACCTTCTGCTCCGCACTTCCCGGAGCAGCGTTGGTCATGGCCGCATCCTCCTCCAGGATCTTGTGGAGCACTTCGCGATTGCGCTCGGCCAGCTCTTCGAAGCGGCCGTAGCGCGAGTACTGCGCCGGCAGCGGATGCGTGTCACGCCACTTGCCGACCGCGAACCGGTAAAAGTCGTCGCAGGCTTTGACGTTCGTATCCATCGCCGAAAGGTCGAAGCCATGCGGCGCGAAAAACGCGGGCGCAGGCGCGGCGGCGGCGGTCGATTGACCGGTGTGTGACGATCCGCATCCGGCAATGAGTGCGGTCAGGACGATGACCGCGGCGGTGAAAGTACGGCGCATATTTCGTTCCTCCAATGGACTCCAAATTTTTCGGCGAGAGATCGTAGTCAACGGCACGGCGAGCGTTAGGTGAACGAATGGTGCCAAGTGGCGCGATTCGGGGGTCGGGAGTCGGGAGTCGGAGAACGACGCGGGCAGCTCGAAGGATTGTGTCCGCCAGGTTCGAGAACGCCGGATCTACGACACCCGACACCCGAAGAAACTACTTCGGCCGAATGATCGCGTTGATGGCGGCGAGCACTTTCAATGTTCGCTTCGACGTGCCGCCCGTGGTGAGCTCGGCGGGGCCGTCGCTCATGATCGCTTTGTGGCCGTGCTTCTGCCACCAGTGTCCGACGTAGAGGAGCTCGCCGACTTTGCCGATCACGAGCTCACCCGACGCGGCGCGGCCGGTTTGGCGGAGTTCGACGATGAGCAGATCGCCATCCTCGATGCCCTGGTCGCGCATCTTGTCGCCGCGAGCGCGGAAGACGACTTCCCCTTTTTCGAGAACGGAGGCAGGAAGGTGCGCGGTCTCGCCGGTGAGTTCGACGACTGCTTCACCCTGCCGGATCTCGCCGGCGATGACGACGCCGTTCGCCGCTTTCTTGTCGGCGACGGAACCGGTGGTGACGCGGCGGCGCCGGATGTCGAGGAGCTGCGGCGGCAGCTTCGGAAAATGCGCGATCAGACCTTCGCCATTGGCCGAACCGTTGCCGTTATCGAGAAGCGTCTCCGCCCGCGCGAGCAGCGACTGTGCATGAAAGGCCTCGGCGTGCGCTTCGCGGATCGTGTCGGCGAGAATGGACATGTTGACGACGCTCGAGTCGGACTTCGGCGTCTGAACTTTGAGCTCGCCGAGGTTGATTTCGGAGAGATCGAGGACGGAGGCAACCTTCTGCAGGACGTTGATGGAGACATTCGCGCCCTTTTCGAGGGCGGCAAGGTGGCGCCGGCTGACGCCGGCGAGGCGAGCCAGGCGGGCTTGTGTGAAGCCTCGCTTGATGCGGGTCGAGCGTACGGTTTCTCCGAGCATGGGCGATTTTAGTAACGTATAAGTTACTAGCATCCGGCAATGTAAGCAACTAACGACGGTTGCCACCGCCCATGACCGCGGAGGTTTGCACGCCTCCAAACTGCCGGCCAGGGCGGGTGCGAGACCGCCGCTGCCGACACAGACTCGCATAAGGGGTGACGAAAGCGACGATTTCCACCCCTCGTGGAGAAAAAATAGTTGGAGCAGGAAAAAGGAACATGGGGTGATGATTATGAGGAACGAAGGCACGAAGGCAGGATTTTGCGCTTTAGCTACCAAAACTGACCGTAATTAACTCCCCTCGTATGCCCGTGCGCATTGACACCTATCCTTCATCGGCATAAGATGCACTATATTGCACATGCCGACACGACTCGAACAGTACCTGAAAAGCCGCGGGATCAAACCGGCGCACCTCGCTCGCGAATCGGGGTATAGCCGGCAGCACCTCTTGCGGATCCGAATGGGACGGATGGAACCGACACGCCGCTGCATCGCCGCGATCATCGCGGCCGTACGGCGTCTGGCACATGAGCCGGTCCGGGCCAACGACCTGTTCGATCTGGAAGAAGAGGAGCGCTGACCGCATCTGAACGGTGCGGAATCCTGCACTCTTTTTTTGCGGAATCGAAAGACGCGAATGGGAGGCAGATCTACAGGGAGTAGTTTGGGCGGTTTTGCGGGCGGCGTTCTGAAGTTCGATCTCGTTCTACCAGCCGGAGAGGCAATGTTGAATGTGGAATGTTCAATGTTGAATGTTGAATGAAGCCCGATCCGGTGGCAGACCGGAGGTCATTCAACATTGAACATTCGACATTCAACATTCAACATTTCGCCTTTGACTCAATCCCCCCCGATCGGCGGCCCCGGCGGAACTTCCGGCAGTTTCGGCTGCGTACGCGGCTGATCCGGGCGGTCGAGAAAGCGGGTGATGTCGTCGCGTAGCGCGTGGCGATGCGCGAGCTCGGCGTCGTCGCGGACGCCGGCGTCGTTGAGCCGGACGATGAATCGGCGCAAACCTTCGCTCGCTTCCGCCCGCACCTGCGGATCGGCGTCGCGATTCGCGGCGAGGTCCATGAGACGCGTTGCCGTGAGCCGCGCCGATCCTCGCGTGATCGCGCCGGCATAGCCGGGCTCGCGATTCGTGACGACGTCGAGAACATCGTTGATGACTTCGTTGAATGATGGATTGGATGCATCTTCCGCGTGAAACTGCACCAGCCGCGCGGCGCGGCGCGCATCGAAGAGCGCCGCAAGCGTGATCTCCGCCGACGCCATCGCCGCGGCGACCGGATCGAAGGCGGGCGTGGTGCGATGCTCGAACAGCTCCGTGTTGCTGGTGACGTCGACATTTCCGCGCGGCGGAATCAGCGCGATGATCCGCGGCGGGATTTCGAGGAATGCCGGATCGAGCGTCGACAGCACTGCGTTCAGCGCGTCGCGCTGTGCGGCCGCCGGAACAATGCGCCGCGTCGGCGTCGGAACGAGTCCGCCTTCTTCCTTGACGCTGTACGTGTAATCGAGTCCGCCGATCGACTTCGCCGCCGCCTCCAGTTGATAACGATGATGCAGGTAGAGCGGCACGAGCATCTCCTCGAGCTGCGCCAGCGGGGTGGACATCGAAATGTTGCGCAGACCGAATTGCGAGAGCGCGATGCGGCGCACTTCGATCTCGTGCCGGAGCATCTCGACGTTGTTTCCCGGCGCGTCCCAAACCGACGCCGACGGATGGGAGGCGCTGACCGGACGCGATTCGGGATCGGTGATGAAGAGCGGCGCCTCGCGCAAGATGCGGTCGAGCTCGCGCTCTTCGTTCGCAACCGGAAACTGCGCGTAGGCGTAGCGGATTACCCACTTGTCGTACGAGCCGATGCCGGTAGCGTACGCGTCGGACAGATCGAGCTTGCCATTCGTGATTTTCACGTATGGCGACGGATAGTCCATGACCGACGCGCGTCCGTAACTCGACGCGGCCATGTTGTGATCAAGTCCCAGCGTGTGCCCGGTCTCATGCGCGGCGAGCTGGCGGATGCGCGCCAGCGCCATCATCGATGGCGACGTGGTTGGATCGAGCGCCGAGAGCGCCTGATCGTGCAGCTCGTCGAACTGCGGGATCAACCCTTCCGCGATCATGACGTCCTGCCGGATGCGCAGCGATCCGAGGGTGACGTTGCCTTTGATGATCTCGCCGGTGCGCGGATCAATGACCGCGGCGCCGTACGACCAGCCACGCTGCGCGCGATGGACCCAGTTGATCATGTTGTAGCGAAGGTCCATCGGATCCGAGTCCGGCGGCAGCACCTTCACCTGAAAGGCGTTGCGGAAACCGGCCGCTTCGAAGGCCTGACTCCACCACGAAGCGCCCTCGATCAGCGCGCTGCGGATCGGCTCCGGCGCGCCGGCGTCGACGTAGTAGACGATCGGTTCGACCGGCTCGGAGATCGCCGCGTTCGGGTCCTTCTTGATCAGCCGATGCCGCGCGATCCACTGCTTCTGAATCGGCCCGGTGAAGGGGCTGGCGTAATCGAAAAAGTCGACGCTGAAGACGCCGGCGCGCGGATCGGCGCGCCTCGGCGTGTAGCCCGGCGGCGGCAGCTGCACGAACGAGTGATGCGCGCGCACGGTGACGCTGTCCGCAATCGGCGTGACGCCGCTGACGAACGGCCCCGGGCGATCGCTGGTCTGAAACGTGAGGATTGCTTCAATCTCGGTGTTCTTCGGAAACACCTTCGTGCGCGGCAGGTAAATCGTGCTGCGGTTGCGGTCGAGTGAGTAACTCCCCTGCTGCGTCTGGCGCAACGTGCGCGCGATTCCCTGCTGGTCGCTGAGAAAAAAGTCCGTGGCATCGACCAGCACGGACGTCGCGTCGCTCGCCTCGACTTTGAATGACCACATCACCGACCGTGCGAACGAGTCAGACACCGCTCGCCGCTCCGCGTCATCAGTGCTGATCGCTCGGAAGCGATAGTTCGCCGCTGTCATCAGCACCTTCGGTCCAACGCGGTCGAACGTGACGATCTGCGTCTGGCCCATCAGCCCACGATCGAGTCCGATGGGGTTGGAACCGATGCCGGCCGGCAGCGATGACTGATACAGCAGCTCTTCACCGAACCGCGAGATCTGCATGAGCAGCTTGCCGTTCTCCGCGTCCCAGAAAAGAGGGATGTAGCCGTCGAGCTTCTGGAGCTTGGCGGTCTTCGTCTCCACCGGCGACTTTTCGACGACCACCGGTTTCGGCGGTGGCGTTGTCGTCGTCGTGCAGGCGGCGAGGAGAAGTGCGGCTGCTGCGAAACGTTTCATGGGACGGTTTTATCACCACAGAGACACAGAGGTCACAGAGGACTTCTCTGTGCCTCTGTGGTTCAACGCTTCTAGCGAATCACTTCGAGCCCCTTGAGATACGGCCGCAGCACAGCAGGCACTCGAACCGACCCATCCTCATTCTGGTAATTCTCGAGAATCGCCACGAGCGTTCGCCCGAGAGGCAGCCCCGACCCATTCAGCGTGTGTACGAAGCCGCTCTTCTTCTCAGCGTTCCGGTAGCGGATGTTCGCGCGGCGCGCCTGAAAGTCGGTGAAGTTCGAGCAGGAGCTGATCTCGCGGTAGGTCTCCTGCCCCGGCAGCCACACTTCGATGTCGTAAGTTTTCGCGGCGCTGAATCCCATGTCGCCGGTGGAGAGCGTCATCACCCGATAGTGCAACCCCAGCGCCTGCAACAACGCCTCGGCATCCGCGGTGAGTTTTTCGTGCTCGGCCCATGACGTCTCCGGCGTCGTGAACTTCACGATCTCCACTTTCTCGAATTGATGCTGACGAATCAGTCCGCGCGTGTCTTTCCCGTACGAGCCCGCCTCGCTCCGAAAGCATGGCGTATACGCGGTGTATAACAGCGGCAACTGCGCCGCGTCCAGCGTTTCGCTGCGATGCAGGTTCGTCACCGGGACCTCGGCGGTCGGAATGAGGTAGTAGTCGCGATCCGTCAGCTTGAACAGATCCTCCTCGAACTTCGGCAGTTGGCCGGTGCCAAGAAGCGAGTCGGCGTTGACGATGAACGGCGGGACCACTTCGGTGTAGCCCTGTTGCTCGTGAACGTCGAGCATGAAGTTCATCAGGGCGCGATTCAGTTTCGCGCCGGCTCCGGAGAGAATCGAAAAACGGGCGCCGGTGATCTTCGTGGCGCGATCGAAGTCGAGAATGCCGAGCGCTTCGCCGATTTCCCAATGCGCCTTTGGCGTGAAGTTGAACGTTGGCTTCTCGCCCCACGTGCGTTCGACGCGGTTGTGCGTTTCGTCGGGACCGATCGGTACGGATTCGTGCGGGACATTGGGAAAGTACAGCTCGACGTTGCGGAGATCAGCCTCGATCGCGGTGAGCTTTTCATCGAGTGACTTGATCTCGTCGCCGAGGCCCTTGGTCGCCTCGATCTGCGCGCTTGCGTCCTGCTTGTTCTTCTTGAGATTGGCGATTTCCATCGACGCCGCGTTGCGCTTCGCTTTGAGCGCCTCGACTTCGGCGATGACACGGCGGCGATCGGCTTCCAGCTCGAGGAAGCGATCGAGTTCGACATTCGCGCCGCGATTTTTCAATGCGGCGCGGTAGGCATCCGCGTGTTCGCGGAGATATTCGCGGGAAAGCATGGCGCGCGATTCTACGGCATCAATGCCGCGCAGCGCGCGTGCGTGCGGTCGGATTCGGCATCGACGGAATCGAGTCCGCCAAATCGCCGGTCACCACCAGCGCGTAGCTTTGGCGCGGGCCGTTGCCGAGGTGTGCGGCGGTGACGGTGATCGTGAAGAGACCGGCGGGCGGTGCGTCGATGGAGACCACCTCCACGTTGTTGAGGCGGTCGGGCTGGCCGGGATGGAGCGAGTCGTTGCCGAGGTGCGTGGTGCCGAGAGCGTCGGTCACGCGGAGATCGAGATCGTTGACGAGCTCCGGAGTCGGATCGGAAACCCCGCGCGGAATGCCGGTGGGATCGGTCCAGACCAGCGCGACTTTCAGCGGCGTTCCGGCGGTCACATTCAGCCGCAGCGTCGCCGTGTCGTTTTGCGCGAGACCTTGCGCGAGCGGGACGTCGGCGATGCGCGTTCGCGCGTGATCGCCGGGAAAGTAGAGCGCGTCGTTGAGGACAGGAAATCCGAATCCCTGCTCGAAGTTCGGCGCCGGTTGCGCGGGCGACAGACCCTGCCCGTAAATCCAATCGTTCGGAACGGACCGCGCGGCGGCGATCAGGGTCGCTTTCAGCAGCGCGGCGCTGGGGACGAATGCGTTCGACGGCGTGGCCAAGCCGGTCGGATAAAAACCGTCGGTGTAGTACTGCCGCACCAGGGCCGCCGCGCCGGCGACCGTCGGCGCCGACCACGACGTTCCCGACTGGGTGGTCTGCGGGCAGGCCTTCGTCGAGACATCGCCGTCGCTGTTGGCGGTGAGGACGTACGACGACGCGACAAGGTCGGGCTTGATGCGGCCGTCGCGCGTCGGACCGATGTACGAGAACGGCGTCACTACGTCGTCGAATGCATGCTGATTGATGTAGCGCGTGCCGCCCACCTGGATGCCGTTTTTCGCGCAGCCAGGCGCGGGAACCGAGCTGGCCGGCGGCGGTGTGTTCGGGGCCGCGTTGCCGGTGTCGAAGACGAGCAGCATGTCGGGATGGGCGTAGACGAAGGCATCGACGTCGCGCGCGGCGGCGGAGTAGTTGCCGGTGGGCGCAGGGAGGCTCGGCGGCGTCGACTGCCGGTCGCCCCACGAATTCGAATGGATGCGCGCGCCCTGTTTGTAGGCCTGATCGAGAATCGGCGTCATCTGGACCGGGCAGCCGAAGCCGGGCCGCTGGCTGCAATTGTCGCCGCCGATGAAGCCGCCGTCCTGCACGATCAGTTTCGCGCCCGGCGCGATCCCTCCGGCGGGATCGAACCGCAATCCCTGATCGCCAGCCGCGACGGCCGCTGCGATCGTGCCGTGAAGCGCATTGTCGTAGTCGTGAACGTCGCTCGGGTTGTCGCATCCGGTCGCGAACGGGAACTGATCGCACGAGTAGAGAAAATCGTAGGCGATCACTTTGCGGCGGCTCGTGTCGACGTTCGACGAGTTGAGTCCGTTCTGCGGCGAGCCGGTGTTGATCGGCGGCGGCGAGCCGTCGGGCTCGGCGAAATAGCAACCGTCCCAATCCAGGCCGGTGTCGAGGATGGCGATGACCTGGCGCTGTCCGTAAATACCGTGATTGAAAAGCGGCGTCTCGTTAGTGAACCATCCGGACTGGATGGCGCGAACGGAACTGTCGTCGGCGTGTGCGGCGATGGCGGTCGCGAGGATCATCGTCGCAAATAACTTACGCATTGGCTTTACGGAACCGGTGATGAGAGTTGCTGCATTCCGGTTTTCACGCGGAGACGCGGAGGCGCGGAGTTACCTCTGGCATGGTTCGTTCGTATCCTGCTGGACATGACGCGACTGGTCCCCGATCCGGAACTGGAACAACTCGTTCGCGAGCTCAATGAACGCGATGCAGCCGTCGAGGGAGTGCGTTCGGCGTGGCCGGCGGCTCAGGTGCCGAGCGGCAATCCGCTGGAAGCGTTGCTCGTCGACGTGGCGCGGCGAAGCGCCAGCGATCTGCTGCTCATCGCCGGATCGCCGCCGGTGTTCCGCGTCGGCGGACGGCTCGTGCGCGGCGGCGCCGATCCCCTTTCCGGCGACGATGTCGCCGCCCTCCTCGACACGTTCATGACGCCGCGCGTGCGCGAGAGGATGTTCGAGGACGGCGCCGTCGATTTTTCGCTGCGTCTGGCCGCGCCGGCGGAGAGTGATGAGCGCCGCGCGTGGCGCTTCCGCGTCAATATCCACCGGCAGCGCGGCACGCTGGCCGCGGCCATCCGCGCGCTCCCGACGACGGTTCCGACGATTCCGGAGCTCGGCCTGCCACCGATTCTTGCGGAGCTGGTGAAGCCGTCGCGCGGACTCGTGCTCGTCTGCGGGCCGACCGGCGCCGGCAAGACCACCACGCTGGCGGCAATGATCGGAACGATCAACCGCAACGAATCGCGGCACATCGTCACCATCGAAGATCCGATCGAGTTCGAACATCGCAACGCGCAGTCGGTGATCGAGCAGGTGGAAGTTGGCCGCGATGCGCCGTCATTCGCATCGGCGTTGCGCGCGTCAATGCGTCAGGATCCGGACGTGATCCTCGTCGGCGAAATGCGCGATCTCGAGACCGTCGCCACCGCGCTCACTGCGGCCGAGACGGGACATCTGATCCTCTCCACACTCCACACCAGTGACGTCGCGCAGGCGATCCACCGCATCGTCGACGTCTTTCCGCCGGCGCAACAGACGCAGATCCGTCAGCAGCTCTCGCTCAGTCTCAACGCGATCGTGGTCCAGCAGCTGATCCCATCTTCGAGCGGCGACAACCGCGCGGTGGCCGTGGAAGTGCTGCTGGCAAATCACGCCGTCCGCAATCACATCCGCCGCGACAAGATGGAGAACCTGATCACCGAAATCACCCTCGGCAAACGCCAGGGCATGATCTCGATCGAGGATTCGCTGGCGCGCCTGGTGCGGCAGGGCGTGATCACCGCCGAGGATGCGAAGATGCGCTCTGCGAGACCGGATGAACTGGAGAGCCAACTTCGAACGTGAGGCGCGATGGATTGAGACGACGATCGTCGCCCTTATTGCCGCCGCGACGAATTTCATCTACTTCGCCTTCGCCAACAACGACTACTTTTTCCCCGACTCGTTCACCTACCTCGAGCCGGCTCGCAATCTGATTCGCGGCCTCGGCTTCATCGACGCGAACGGATCGATCGAGACGTTGCGGACGCCCGGCTATCCCCTGCTGCTGGCGGGATTCGGTTTGCGGATCGTGCCGGTGATCGTGTTCCAGCACCTGCTGAACGTGGCGCTCGCGGTGGCCATCTATCAGTTCGTGATGCACCGCCTGGGCGAACGCGGCATCGCCATCGGCGCAGCGATTCTCTTCGCCATCGACACACCGACTCTGCACTACGCGAACAAGATCCTCACGGAAACGATCTTCACGGCGCTGCTCTTCATCGTCTTCGCACTCGTTGTCTACGCGCGCAAGCTGCCGCTGGCGGGCGTGTTGACCGGCGTGCTGGTGCTGATCCGGCCGGTCGCGATCGCGTACTTTGTGGTGGTTGCGCTCTGCCTGTTGCTGCGGCGCGTGCGGCTGCGCACGATTGCGATCTACGTCGCGATGTCGCTGCTTCTGCCGGTCGGATGGTCACTTCGCAACCTGCATCACACCGGCGTTTTCACAATCTCCTCGATCGGCGGCATCAACCTTCTCACCTATCGCGCCGCGGGAGCGCTGGCGATCGAGGACGACGGCAACTTCGATTCCGATCTCGCCGACGAGATGAAAGGGTTGCAGGACAGCGCGGATGACGAAATTCAAACGCGCCTGCACATTCCGGATGCCGAGGAGTTGCCGGATGCGGTGCGCGGCAAGTACTACTCCGAGATCGGATGGCGCGTTCTGCGGCAGCATCCGCGCGGCGCGGCGATGCTCACGCTGCGCGGACTGCTGGTGAACATTTTCGACAGCCGGTGGGAAGGGCTGGAGATCGTGAGCCGCTTCCCCACCGACATCGTCCGCCGGTCGCTCGATGCGTACACCGCCGCGCTGTTCGTCTTCGCCGTCATCGGCGCGGCCGCGCTCTGGAAACGCGACCGCGATCTGGCCGCGATGATCATCGCCACGGTCGCGTACTTTCTGCTGATCTCCGCCGGCGGCGAGGCAGAGTCGCGGTTTCGCGTTCCGGTGATTCCGCAGTACGCGATCATCGCAGCGATCGGTTTGGCAGGACTGCGCCGGCGAAGCCACCCGCAAGAACCGTAGCCGTGCGACGGAGCGCTGGCGTCCTCGCCGGCTGGCCCGGCGGCGTCTCGCCGCCGAACCGCCAAACCCTCAGCAGTCGCTGGTAACACGACGCCGGCGCAAGCCTCCCACTCGGCGGCGGGACGCCGCCGGGCCAGCCGGCGAGACGCCAGCGCTCCGGACGTGAACGACCGCTCTACACCGCTACGTCGCGGCGTTGGTAACGCTCCAGCGCGACGCGCAGGAGTTCGATCGACGTCCGCAGATCCTCTTCCTTCAGAACGTAGGCGATTCGGATCTCGCTTTTGCCGAGGTCGGACGCGTAGAAGCCGCTGGCGGGGGCGATCATGACGGTGGCGCCGTCGTGCTCGAACTCCGTCAACAGCCACACCGCGAAATCCTCGGAATCGTGCACGGGCAGTTTCGGGACGCAGTAGAACGCACCCTCCGGTTTCGCCAGCTCCACGCCGGGAATCGTGCGCAACCCTTCGTAGAGCACGTCGCGGCGGCGCTGATACTCGTCGACGATCGCGCGCGTGTACTCATCGCCGAGTCCGGCCGCGCCGACGGCGATGAACTGCGCCAGTCCGGGAGGAGAAAGTCGTCCCTGCGCCATGCGCAGACAGGCGTCGTAGACCTCGCCGCTGCGTGTGACCAGCGCGCCGAGGCGGATGCCGCAGGCGCTGTAGCGCTTGGAGAGGCTGTCGACCACGATCACGAAATCGTCAGCGTCCTTCAGCTCCAGCGCGCTGACCGCTTTGCGCCCGTCGTAGACGAATTCGCGATACACCTCGTCGGAGACGAGAAAGAGTCCGTGATCGCGGCAGAAGCCGGCCAGCATCTCCAACTCGTCGCGCGTGTAGACCGTGCCGGTGGGATTGTTCGGATTGCAGACGATGACGATGCGCGTACGCGGCGTGAGCGCCTTTTCGAAAACCTCGCGCGGCGGAAGGTGAAATCCGTCGCGGCCGCGGCTCGTGACCGGAACGATGTTCAACCCAGCCATCGTGGCGAAGGCGCGATAGTTCGCGTAGAACGGCTCGAGGACGAGCACCTCGTCGCCTTCATTCGCGCAGGCGATGAACGAAAAGAGAATCGCTTCGCTGCCGCCCGTCGTCGCGAGAATCTGGCGCGTTTCGATCGGAACGCCGACGCGATTCACGTAGTACTGCCGCAGCGAATCGAGGAACGCGGGCGTGCCGGTGGAGGGTGAGTATTCGAGAACTTTGTCTTCGATCAACTTGAGCCGGTCGAGCATGCACGCTGGCGTCTCGATGTCGGGTTGGCCGATGTTGAGGTGGTACACCTTCGTGCCGCGCGCTTTGGCCAGCTCGGCCAGCGGCGCCAGCTTCCGGATCGGCGAGGCCGGCATGGCTTGCGCGCGCCGCGACACCGCGAACGCGCGCACGGTCTCTTCGTCCACTGCCGTCATTTCTTCGGGCCGGGCTCTCCGACCGGCGCCTCACCCGGGATGAAGTTCGGCTGCCCTTCTCTCCCCTGCGTCCCGCGCGACTTGCTCATCGCGCCTTTGTCCTCGAGCGGCGAGTCGCCCTTGTCGGCTCCCTCGGTGTGCTCGCGGCCGCCGTCTTTGTAGAAGTTCGGATTCACATTGATCTGTTTGCTCATGGCTGCTTTCGACTGCGAAGGATATGCCGTTCCGAGTGGAATCCGTTCACCGCCTCGTCCGTTTCGCCAGCGCATGAAACGACTTACCCTCGCTGCGCTTGTGCTGTGCCTCGCATCCGCCACCTTCGCGGACGAAGCGGAAAAGACCACCGAGAAGCCCGCGCCGCCCCTCGGCACGCGCGCAGACAAGCTGATCAAAGACGCACTGCCAATTTGTTCCGATCCCGCGACCGAGTCGCGCGTGGCCTTGCAGCATCCGCTGCCGCCGAACATGATCGGCGCCGTCGTCCGAGTGGCCAGCAAGCGCGGGTCGTGCGAGGGGCAATGGGTGGCCATCACATCGACCGAGGGCGGCTTCTTCTTCGGCACGCCATGGTTCCTGGATGGGATGGAGGGAACGCTCGAAGAGAAGCTGAAAACCTTCACGTTGCAGTACATCAAGGAGACGTACGACCCGATCATCGACAAGACCAAAACGCGCGACGGGTTATATCGCGCGACGTTGTACCAGACCGTCGAAGGCGGCAAGCTGCCGCTGGAAGGCGAAGTCGATCCGGCGGGCACGGTCTTCTTCATCGGCCATTTCGTTCCTATCGCTACCGACTACCGCGCCTCACGGCTCAAGGCGTTCGAACACTTCCTCAGTTTGTCTCCCGCCACCGGCGCGGGAGCTCCAGTGGTGACGGTGATCGAGTTCTCCGATTTCGAATGTCCGTCGTGCATGCACGCGGCGGGTTACATGAAGCCGATCCTGGAAGCACACGGCGACAAGGTTCGCTACATCCGCTACGACACGCCGTTGGTGACGATCCATCCGTGGGCGCTGGCCGCCGCGATCGCCGGCCGCGCGGTGTGGCATCAGAAGCCCGATCTTTTCTGGAAGTACAAGGAACAGATTTACGCGAACCAGGAGAAGCTCTCCGCCTTCACCATCGACGAGTTCGCCCGCGGCTTTGCGTCGGATCACGAACTCGACATGAAGAAATACGACGCCGAGGTGCAGTCGACAGACCTTCGCACGGAACTGCTGAACGGAACCGGCAACGCGTTCACGAACGACGTTCGCGCGACGCCGACGTACCTCGTGAACGGAACGTTCGTCGATCCCGGCACGGACGGGAAGGCACTCGCGGACTACGTGAACGCGGCGCTGAAGAAGTAGGGACTGTCATCCTGAGCCGCCGAAGCGGTTGAGGCGCTCTAGCGCCGACCCGCGAAGGACGGTCGAAGGACCCCCTGCCTGCTAACCCGGTTTATTGACGCGCCGCCCCCGCCTTTCCGGGTTAGCAGGTAAGGGGTCCTTCGACCGTCCTCCGCGACTTCGGCTTCGCCTCCATCGCTGCGGCGTCTCAGGATGACAGCGCCGCTCACACGCTGCGCCATACGAAATCCAGAAAGTGCTTGAGGATCCGTCCCGTCAGGCCCCAGATTTCGTACTGCTCGTGGCGGTAAAAGTACGCGGGATACTTCTTGTCGCGAAAGGCAACGTAACGCACCTCGGGCTGGCTCGGCGACAGCAGCGCTTCGATGGGAACTTCGAAGACTTCCTCGACCTCGCTGGCCTGCAACACGTAATCGACACGCTCGTCGATGATCCCGACGAACGGAGCGACGAGGAAGCCGCTGTTGGTGACGAGATCGTCGAGGCGTCCGATCAGTTCGATATGTTCGGCACCAATCCCGACTTCCTCGTGCGCCTCGCGGACGGCGGCCGCTTCGAGCGGCTCATCCGCTTCGACGCCGCCACCGGGAAAGGCGATCTGCCCGCTGTGCGCTGCGAGATTTGCGGAGCGCCGCGAGAACAGCAGATTCCATCCGCCGTCATTCGGAACGATCGGGATTAGAACGGCCGCGCGCTTCAGCGTTGGCGCATCGATGGCGATGGCGGGACGCGCGCCGAGAATCGCGCGCAGGCGGACAAGCGCCGCGACATCAAACCGCGGCACACGCAACCTCGGCCCGGATGACCGAATGTTGAATGTTGAATGTTGAATGTTCAATGTTGAATGGAAACGCAGCCGGGAAGCTGGGAGGCCATTCAACATTCAACATTGAACATTCAACATTCAACATTTCGCTTTTCCAGTCTCCAACTCCGCGAACGGCTCCGGCGCGATCATCGGAACGCCTTCGATGGCGTGATAGAGCCGCAACGTTCCTCGCTTGCACGGCAGCGCGACCTCGGCTGCATCGCCGGGACGAAGATCACGCGGCAGCTCAACCCAGCGATCGTCGATGACTGTATCGCCGTCAAAGGTGAGCATCATCAGCCGGTATCCCGGTTCTCCGTAGGTCCGTGTGCGCAGCGTGAAATCGCCGCCATTGCGGAGAACGACTGCATCGCCGTGCAACGTCGCGTCGAGTTTCGGAAAGAGCGGAATGGTCCGGGTGACGGCGGGATGGGACTCGCGCGATGCATCGTCCAACGCGGCGAGATACCCGCGCGCCGTCAACTCCATCGACGCGTTCTCGCGTAGCCACGCCGCCTGGGCGGCGGACGGATCGGCGAGATCGCGCACGAAGAAATCGGCGAGCGTTTCGACTTCGCGATTGCCGAATGGAATCTTCGCCACGCAATCGTCGGGGAACTCGGCGAACTGTGCGTAGTCGCTGACGGCGACCGGCTTGCCCGCTTCGAAGGCCCGGATCAACGTCCCCGAGGTTTCGCCGGCGCTTGGATAGCGCAGATTCACGAGGCGGTCGACCGCGGCAAAGTACGCGGCAAACTCTTCGTCAGGAACGTAGCCGGTGAACGTGATGCCGTCGCCTCGAAGCGCGTCGACATCAACATTCGGCGCCGGCTCGCCGACGATCAGAAGGCGCAGTGTTTCGTGACGAACTCTCGCGTCCGCGAACGCAGCCAACACGACGTCGGCGCGTTTGGCCGAGGTGAGAAATCCGAAGAGACCGATCACGCGATCGTGCGGCGCGAATCCATGCTGCGCACGGATCGCATCCCGCCGCCCGCGCGCCGACGGCTGCGGCTCGAACGGATGCGGCACCACATGAATGGGCGCCGTAACGCCGAACGACTGCAACCTCTCGGCGGCGTAGCGATTGTGCACGATCACCGCGCGCGATCGATTCGCAACAGCCACCGATGCCGGCATCAGAAAGTTGCCCATCTCGCTGTGCAGTCCCGCCGCACGTCCCCGCGCCCACGCCGCCCCCACCTCGCCGTGATTCGCCTCCAATGCCGCGACATATCCATCAACGTCGCCGCGCGCCAGCGTGATCTCCACGATGAGGTGATGCAGCACGAGGTCGTGCAACACGATCACGCCGGGCGTGCGCAAGGCCTCCTCGTAGATCCAGGCGTGGTGGGGGTTGTTGCCGAGGAAGTAGATGCGGGTGGCGGGGGTCGGGTGTCGGGTGTCGGAGGGAGGCTCGGAGATGGGGATGACATCGAGATGCTTGCCAAGCTCGGGCAATAGCATCGACGCGTAATGTGCTACGCCTGTTCGTGTCGGAGGCAGCGGCGAAAACAGCGCCACTGCCGTTCCGACTCCCGACTCCCGACCCCCGACTCCCGCATCCATCAATCCGCCGTCTTCCTCGCGCCCGCGGCGAGGTACGCCTCGACGAATCCGTCCAGATCGCCGTCCATCACGCGCTGCACGTCGCCGACTTCGTAGCCGGTGCGGAGGTCCTTGATCATCTGGTACGGCTGCATCACGTACGAGCGAATCTGCGAGCCGAAGGCGATGTCCTTCTTCTCCCCTTCCAGCTTTTCCTGATCTTCCTGCCGCTTGTCCACTTCAAGCTGATAGAGCTTGGAGCGCAAGAGCTTCATGGCCACATCGCGGTTCTTGTGCTGGCTGCGCTCGTTCTGGCAGGTGACGACGATGCCGGTCGGCAGATGCGTGATGCGCACGGCGGAATCGGTGACGTTGACGTGCTGTCCGCCCGCGCCGCTGGAGCGATACGTATCGACCCGCAGGTCCTTGTCGTTGATCTCGATCTCGATCTCTTCGTCGATGTCGGGATAGACATAGACGGACGCGAACGATGTGTGACGCCGCTTGGCCGCATCGAACGGCGAGATGCGCACGAGGCGATGCACGCCGTGCTCCGACTTCATGTAGCCGTACGCGTAGTCGCCGCGCACCATCACCGTGGCACTCTTGAGTCCCGCTTCCTCGCCCGACTGGTAGTCGACGATCTCGGCGGACCACCCTTTGCGCTCGGCATAGCGGAGATACATGCGCAGCAGCATCTCCGCCCAATCCTGCGACTCGGTGCCGCCGGCACCGGGATGGATGGCCAGGATGACGTCGCGCTCGTCGTGCTCGCCGGAGAGCTTCATGGTCATCTCGATGGCGGTGATTTCCTTCTCGAGCTGCGCCATGACTTCGTCGATTTCGGCATCGACAGGTTCTCCTTCGCGCTGCAGTTCCAGCAGCACGTCGAGCTCACTGTCTTTGTTGAGGATTTCTTCGCCCGAGGCGATGCGCTTTTCTACACGCGCGCGCTTGCGGCCGGCTTCCTGCGCGGTCTCGGGCTTGTCCCAGAAACCAGGCGCAGACATTTCGCGCTCGATCTCATCGAGCGTCTTGCGTGCGGAGTCGAGGTCAAAGATAGCTCCGGACCGATTGCAGGCGGTCTTTGAGCTCGGAGGCTTTGGAGAGGGTGTCGTCTTTCATGGCGCGTAGGGTAACCCGTTTTATCCGCAGATTACGCAGAGGTACGCCGATGAAACCGACAACCAAATAGCACCATCGCGATCGCCATCCACGCGAACCAGTCGCCGTAGCGGACGTACGGCGTCGTCGATGTACGCGGCTGAAAGTCAGCGTAGATGATTCCCTGCTTCCCCATCTCCAGCTGATGCACGATCTGGCCGGCAGGATCGACGAGCGCTGAGATGCCCGTGGTTCCGGCGCGCAATAGATAACGATCGGTTTCGACGGCGCGCAAGCGGGCCTGATTCAGATGCTGGCGCGGCGCCGAGGTCCCGTCGTACCAGGCGTCGTTCGTGATGGTGACGAGGACGGTCGCGCCATGCACGACCTGCGCGCGCGGAATCTGCGGGAAGACCACCTCGTAGCAGATGGCCGGGCCATAACGGAAGCGGCCATCGAGCGGCGTGTCTTTCGTCCCGAATTCGAACTGGCCGACGGCGTGGACGAGCGCGTGCGCGAAGAAGAGCATCTGCCGCAGCGGCACGTACTCGCCGAACGGAACGAGCCGGATCTTGTCGTAGTGGCCAATCGTTTTTCCGCCGCTCACGAGGAACGCCGCATTCCACATCTTGTTCGGCTGACTCGCATCCTCGGCCACCGACCCGAGGATGACGTCGACGTTGCGATCGCGCGAGAGCGACTCGATGGCTTGTTTGTAAAAGTCCGTCGACGCGTACGACAGCGGCACCGTCGACTCCGGCCAGATCACCACCTGCACTCCGTGCGACGCCGCATCCTCGGTCATGCTCATCATGCGGCGAAAAATCAGAAGGAGGTTGTCGTTGTCCCATCGCATCTCCTGCGAGATGTTCGGCTGCAGCAGCGCGGCACGCGAAACAGGCAATCCATTCGGACGCACGAACATCTTCGCCGCGATGTAGCCGGTGGACCACCAGACGAACATGATGATGACCACACTGGCCACAGCGAACAGCCGCTGCGCGCCTTTCGGCCGCGCCACGATCAGCCACGCAATCAGCGTCGACGGCAGCAAGATCAGAACGCCGAGCGCGTACGGACCGGCGACACGATCGAACTGCACGAGCGGCGCATAGTCGATGATCGATGCCGCGATCAGACTCCACGGAAACCCGCTCAGCAGGTACGTTCGCGCGTACTCAACGGCCGCCCATGCCAGCGGGATCAACAGCCATCGCCGAAAACTCTCCGCCGGCGCGATGCGATGGAAGAGCACTCCGAACAATCCGCCGTACACGCCGAGATACGCGCACATGGCGATGAAGATCAGGACGCCGGTGACATACGGCAGCCCTCCGTAGTGCGACATTACTCGGATCACCCACGGCACCATCATCAGCCAGGCGACGGTTTGAGAAAGCCATCCGATCGCGAACGCGCCGCGCCAGGTGCGCACCCGACTCAACGCCACGAACAAAGGGAGCAGCGCAATGAAGATCAGCCATCCCGCCGCGACATTCGGAAACGCACAGGCGAAGAGGACGCCGGAGACGATGGCGAGGACTGCGTTGATGGTGGTCAGTCGCAAAGCGGGCGAAGGATAAACGAGTTCGATTTCTCTACAGGGAAAACGGTCACGCGGAGCTCGCGGAGAGACGGAGAGAGGCGGAGGAAAGCGGGTTGGTGTACTCCGCCTCTCCGTGTGCTCCGCGTGAAACCGTCTCCCTGTGGAAGTGTCCCTACTTCTTGAACAGCGCGTCGAACGCCTTGCGCGCATCGTCGGGCGTCTGCGGCTGACGGGCTTTGTCGGCGGTCAGATCGCGGACGAACTTCGGTTGGAAGAACGCGCATTCGTTGCGGGCATGCTTGCCGGAGATGCGGGCCGGGATGCTCTCGCGGCACTCCCAGAGCGTGGTCGTGTCGAACGAGCGGCAGTTGCCGCAGGTGTGCAGATCGGCGGCGCACTTGACGCAAGTTTCCTCGGACGTCGGCTGATCGAGTCCGAGCCGCTGCGTGCCGCATGCGTTGCATTTGAAAACTTCCGGCCCGAAGCCGCCGGCGGTGCGTCCGCGCGGCGCGCCCTCGATGCGCTGGTTCTGCGGTTCGTACGATGTCTGCGGGCGCGGACCGCGGTTCGTATTCGATGAATAGCCGCCGCTGTCCTGGTAGCCCTGATGCCTGTATTTCCTGTCGCTCAAATGGATCACCTCATGAAAACGTAGTAAAGCGCCCCGGCGATGAGGAGGACGGCGATCACGAAAAGGATCAGCCGGATCGCTACCTTAGCCAGCTTCAGGATGACCCAGATCACGATGATCGCGATCAGGATCCCGAGGAGCTCATTCATTGGCATAGGCGGGGTGCTCGGCAGTGTAACAGGAGGTGTGCAGGTTTGATTGCGCGACTTCCGTTGAGGCGCCGGCGAGTTGCCGGCGCCTCGCGGGAGAGGGCTAGGGGATCGCGATGGGAACTTCGATCACGGGGAAGGTGGCGTGCGCGGGGGATTGCGGATTGAACACGGCCGGATCGTTCGTGGAGTTGTCCGTCAATGTGTGGAACGGAATGGCGATCACGTTGTCGCCGGTCACGTTGATCACGATCGAGTCACCCGGATTGACCGGCTTGCCGAAGAAGTGATCGGCGGCGTCGAGAAAAACGTAATCAGGCGCGTAGTCGACGATCTTCTGCGTAACGGCGCCGTCGGCAGCGATGAGGGAGAAGGTGACGTGCGCAGCGGTGAGCGTGCGGATGCCGATGTTGAGCCGGAAGCGTGAGGAGGGGACGAAGATGTTCCAGTCGATCGGCTGGAAGGCATCAGGCGGCAGTACTGGCCGTTCGAACGCTCCATACGTTCCCTCGGCCGCTTCATTGAAAAGACGTGCCTCGACCGGCAGTACGGTCGTTCCTTCGGAAAGGACGGGAACAGTCTGAAGAATGTCCAGTGAGCCAATACCGCTCTGGCCGATCGTGGCCACAACATCATCGAACTGCAGCGTCTGGCCGCGCTCGACGCGGTACGGAATCGACGGATCGTCATCGCTGCCGGCACGGCCTGCCGGATGGAAGATGATCTTTCCGGCGCTCGTCGCGTCCGGCGGCCCAAGCCGGAGCGACGTCTTGAAGGACGCATTGTTCAAACCACGTGTTGAACCGACGACCGGAATCACGATTCTGTTGATGCGCCGCGTGAGCCCGAATGCTGTCGCGCCGTAGCTGGCGCTGAACGTGCCGACACACGGTGTGTCGCCATTCAACGCGATGACGCGGTATGTGTACACCGTCCGGGCCGATGACGTGAATACGTTCACCGTGACGCCGGTCGCATCGTCCGGGAGATCCAGCAGCGTCGTTCCATGTAGAAATGAGTCGGACGACACCTGCACCTGGAAACCCGTCGCGCCCGGAACCCGCTGCCACGACAGCCGGTAACCGGCGGAACCAGGCAGCGTGGTGACGGTCAGCGGCATCGTACAAGCGGCGAAGGACGTCACGGCAGACAAAATGAACAAAGCGGCTGCCAAGAGTCTCAGCGATCTCATTACACGTCTCCTATTGGTTGGGTCGGGGCGGAGCGTAAAGACACGTCCGCTGGTGAGGATTTCCGGCGGGGGAACTGCGAGATTGTGTTCCGGGAACAAGGGGCTACCAAACCTGTACAACGCGAAGGCGCCGGCGGGGCCGCCGGCGCCTTACAAGAAAATCAAGGGGTCGCGCTCGGAACCGCCAAAACGGGGAACGTCAAATGCGCCGGCGACTGCGGATTGAAGACCGCCGGATCATTCGTCGAATTGTCGGTAAAGGTGTGGAACGGAATGGCGATGACGTTGTCGCCGGTCATGTTGACCACGATCGAATCACCCGGGTTCACCGGCTTGCCGAAGAATTGATCCGCAGCCTGGAGAAAAATGTAGTCGGGCGCGTAATCGACGACCTTTTCCGTGATGTTCCCGTCGGCCGCTATGAGAAAGAACGAGACGTGCACCTGCGTGAGCGTGCGGATGCCGATGTTGACGCGGAACCGCGAGGAAGGAACGAAGATGTTCCAATCGATCGGCCGAAAAGCATCCGTCGGCAGCACCGGCGATTCGAAGGTGCCGTAGGTTCCTCCCGACGCTTCGTTAAACAGGCGGACTTCCGCCGGAACCGGGGTGGTCTCCGGTCGGACGAAGGGGAAGGTCTGGAGGATGTCCAGCGATCCGATTCCGCTCTGGCCGATCGCGGCCACGACGTCGTCGAACTGCAGCGTCTGTCCGCGCTCGACGCGGTATGGAATCGACGGATCGTCATCGCTGCCCGCGCGTCCGGCAGGATGGAAGATGATCTTTCCTGCGCTCGATGTTGATGCCGGACCGAGCCGAAGCGACGTTTTGAAGGACGCATTGTTCAAACCGCGCGTCGAGCCAACGACCGGGAAGACGGTCCGATTGACGCGGTCGTGAAATGTTTCATTCGCACCAAAATAGTTCGTGACTGTGCCGGAACATGGGACGTCCGAAGGGTTTGACGGGTTCGACGCAACGATGCGGAACGAGTACTGCGCTAAGACCGAGGTGAGCTCGTTCACTGTCGCGCCGGTTGAACCGGCGGGAAGATTCAACACCGACGTAACGTGTTGAAAATTGTCGGCTGACGCCTGCACTTCGTAATTCGTCGCGCCGGCTACCGGTTGCCACGACAGACGGTAGCCGCCGAACCCCGGGAGACTCGTGGCGGTAATCGGCAGGCAGGCTCCGAACGATGCTACAGCGGACAACCCGAATAAAGCGGTAGCTACGAAAACTCTCAGCGATCTCATACACCTCTCTCCTATCTGTTGGTGTTCGGCGGAGCGTGAAGACACGTCTGCGGATGAGGATTTCCGGCGGGGAACTACGAAATGGGCGTCGTGTTCGGGCAACACGGGAAGCTACAAACCGCTACAACGTAGACCGATGCTGCGCCCACGTCAAGCCTGAAGGCCTTAAAGCACGAGCCGTACCGGCTGCTCGATGTAGCTGCGAAGCGTGCGCAGGTATTCGGCGCCGAGGGCGCCGTCGACGACGCGGTGATCGCACGACATCGTCACTTTCATGCGGTCGCGGATGACGACCTGGCGATCGATGACTACCGGCTGCGCGCTTGCAGCGCCGATGGCGAGAATGGCCACGTTCGGCGGATTGATGATCGCGGTGAACTGTTCGATGCCCCACGCGCCGAGGTTCGAGATCGTGAATGTCGAGCCCTGGTAATCGTTCGGAGTGAGCTTGCGGTTCTTCGCTTTGTCGGCGAGCGCACGGACTTCGTTCGAGATGTCGGTGACTGATTTCTGATCCGCGTCGCGGACAATCGGAGTGATGAGACCCTCCGGCGTTGAGACCGCGATGCCGATATGAATCTCGCCATGCTGCGTGATCGCTTCATCGCCCCAGGACGCGTTCACATTCGGATGGTGGCGAAGAGCAAGAGCAGCAGCTCGGACGATGAAGTCGTTGACGCTGGTCTTGATCCCTTCGATCTCGTTGATCTGTTCGCGAAGCGACAGCAGGTTCGTGACGTCGTACTCCGCGGTCAGATAGAAATGCGGAATCGGTCCGGTCGACTCGGCCAGACGTTTGGCGATCGTGCGCCGCATCGCCGTCAGCGGAATCTCTTTCGTTTCGAGCTGCTGCACCGGCGGCAGCGACGGAGCCTTCGCCTTCTGCGGCGCGGCCGCCGACGGCTTGAAGTTCTTGATGTCGTTGGCGACGATGCGCCCGCCCGGCCCGCTCCCCTGCACCTGCTCGATGCTCACGCCGAGCTCGCGCGCCATTTTGCGGGCCAGGGGTGACGAGCGGCGGCGTCCGTTGTCGCCGGTTGCAGGTGTAGCGTTCGATGTCGCACTGGTTCGATCGACGCGCGGCGCTTTCATGTCGATCGCCTCGCCGTACTCGCCCGTCGAATGCTTGATCGAATCTTTCTTATCGATCGCTCGCCGCGCCGGAGCTTCTTCGACGGCCGGAACGGACGCGACTTTCTTCGGCTGCGCCTTCTCGCCCGCGCCGAGGATCGTGGCCAACACGCCGCCGACCTCCACCATCTTCCCGGCCTCGGCTGCGACATCGCCGAGCGTCCCATCCTGCTCGGCTTCGAGATCGAGGTTGACCTTGTCAGTCTCGATCTCCAGCACCGGTTCGCCTTTCTTCACGGCGTCGCCGGCCTTCTTGTACCAACGGACGACCTTCCCTTCGGTCATCGCGTCGCCCATCTTGGGCATGATGATTTCAGCCATTGCGATACATCACTTTCTTCACTGCCGCGATCACGTGCTGCTCGTGCGGTGTGGCCAGCAGCTCGAGATTGCGCGCGTACGGCATCGGCACGTCCTCGCCGGTGACGCGCGCAACGGGCGCATCGAGCTCGTCGAAAACGTTCTCGGTGATGCTGGCCGCAATCTCCGCCGCCGCGCCGAACGGTTTCCACTGCTCCTGCACGACGACGCAGCGATGCGTCTTCGCAACCGATTCGTACGCGGGATCGAGATCGAGTGGACGCAGCGTGCGGAGGTCGATGACTTCGCACTCGATGCCTTCCTCGGCCAGTTTTTCGGCAGCGATCAACGACATCTGCAGCATGCGGCTGTACGAAACGATGGTGACGTCGCTCCCCTCTCGCGCGATGCGCGAGACGCCGAAGGGAACGGTGAAGTCGGCGTCGTCGGGCACTTCGCCCTTCATGCCGTACAGCGCGGCGCTCTCGAGGAAGATGACCGGATCGCGTCCGCGGATCGACGTCTTCAACAATCCCTTCGCGTCCGCCGGCGTGGCGGGGGCGACGACTTTCAATCCCGGGAAGTGCGCGTAGAACGACTCGAATGTCTGCGAGTGCTGCGCGGAAAGCTGGACACCCGCACCTTGCGGTCCGCGGATGACCATCGGCACATCGACCTGGCCGCCGGAGAAGTAGCGCACCTTCGCAGCGTGATTGAGGATCTGGTCCGCGGCGACGATGGCGAAGTTCATGGTCATCATCTCCACGATCGGCCGCAGACCCAGCATGGCCATCCCAACTGCCGTTCCCGCCATGCCCGCCTCGGCGATCGGCGTGTCGATCACGCGCTTCGGGCCGTACTTTTTCAGCATGCCGGCGGTGATGCGGAAGGTGCCCTCGTAAACGCCGATGTCCTCGCCCATGATGAGGACGTTGGCGTCGCGGTCCATCTCTTCCATCATCGCGTCACGGATTGCGTCGCGGTAACTTTTTTCCGACATCGCGTTACTCGTTCTCCCGCGTGGGTCCGTGCTCGGCCACGATGTCGCGCCAAAGTTCTTCCGCTTCGGGCTGCGGGCTTTCTTCCGCAAACTGAACGGCGGCGGCGACTTCCTTCGACGCCCAATCCTCGATCTCTTTCACATCGTCATCAGTCAGTCCGCAGATCTCGCCGAGGCGATTGCGGAGGATGCCGATCGGATCGCGGTGGCGATGCTCTTCGACTTCGTCCTTGCTGCGATACGGCTGGAGGATGTCCGCTGCGCCGTGGCCGGAAAAGCGGTACGTGATCGCCTCGATGCAGTACGGCTTGCCGGTCTCCCGAATCTGACGAACGACGCGATCGGCAACGCCACGGACGGCGAAGATGTCCTGCCCATCCACTTTTTCCGTCGGGATGTTGTAGGCGCGCACGCGTTGCGAGAGATCGGTCAGCGCCGAATGGCGTTCCACCGAGGTGCCCATCGCGTAGCCGTTGTTCTCGATGATGAAGAGGATCGGACACATGCCCGACTTGCCCCACAACCCGGCCATGTTCATGGCCTCGTGGAACGAGCCGATGTTCATCGCGCCGTCACCGAAGTAGCAGACGGTGATGTGATCCGTCCCGCGATACCGCTGCGCATACGCGGCGCCGGCTGCGAGCGTGAGATGGCCGCCGACGATTCCGTAGCCGCCGTAGAAGCCATGCTCGACGTCGAACAGATGCATCGAGCCGCCCTTGCCCTTGGAAATGCCGGTGGCTTTTCCGAACAGCTCCGCCATCACGCGCCGCGGCTCGGATCCGAGGGCGATGGCGTGGGCATGATCGCGATAGCCGGTGAAAAGAGCGTCGCCCTTCTGCAGCGCCGTGATGATCCCGCTGGCCACCGCCTCCTGTCCGCTGTAGACGTGGAGGTATCCACCGATCTTGCCCTTCCGGAACTCGCGCTCCGTCGCTTCCTCGAAGCGGCGGATGAGAATCATCTGGCGGAGGATGTCAGTCCACTCCGGCGCGCACGCAGCCGCCGGGTCAATCGTCGCAGAAGCCTGTTCTTTTGTTCTTGCCATCAGGTTTTCGACGTCATGCGGTGCATGACGCGGGCCGGGATTCTATATCGAGGTTCAGCCGGCGGTGACGGTCGCGAGTTTGAAAAGCAAATGTTGAATGTTGAATGTCTAATGTTCAATGTTGAATGAGGAGACGGGTGACCGGAGTCCGGTGTTCCATTCAACATTCAACATTCAACATTCAACATTGAACATTCAACATTCGCTTCTACGCCAGCCCCGCATCGAGATCCGTCCCCTTAATGATGAACACGAGCGCCACCACCGCGAGCGCGATTCCGTTTACTTCCAGCGCGGTGCTGATCGACCACCTCTGTGCCACGAAGCCCGCCATCAGATTGCCGAGCGGCATTCCGCCGCGGAAGGCGAGCATGAAGATCGACATCACCCGGCCACGCATGGCGTCGCCGGTCGAGAGCTGCACGAGGGAGCTGTAGAGCGAGACGACTCCGACGATCGCGGCGCCGGCAATGAACGCTACGACCAGGCTGGCGGTGAGGTGGCGCGAGATTCCAAACGCGATCAGCGTCGCGGCGAAAACGAGTTGCAGCGCCAGCGCGAGGCGTCCCTTCTTCGCGGCGTGGCTGCTGCCTGCGACGAATAGCGCGCCGAGGACGGAGCCGATGCCGTAGTCGGCCTGGAGCACCGACAAACCCTGGGGCCCGAGTTTGAAAATGCTCTTGGCGACGACCGGCATCATCGTGAAGAGCGGCATGCCGAGGAACGTGCCGGCGAACGACAGAAACGTCAGCAGGAGCAGCGATCGTTTCGAGGCCACGAACGCGAAGCCCTCTTTCATCTGCGCCATCATTGACGCCGACGTTGCGCCGGCCTGCAGCGGCGGCATCCTGATCATCGTCAGCGCGATGATCACGAAGCCGAACGACAGACCGTTGATGCCGAAGCACGCGGTCGCGCCCCACAGTCCGAACACGACGCCGCCGAGCGCCGGTCCGATCACGCGCGCGAGGTTGAACTGCATCGAGTTCATCGCCACGGCGTTGGCCATGTCCTCGCGCTTGACCAGCAGTGGCAGCAGCGACGCGTAAGCCGGTCCGCTGATCGACTGCGCGCTGCCGGTCAAGAACGAGAGGATGAAGATGTGCCAGATCTTGACCGTGTGAAAGTAGATGAGCGCCGCGAGAATCAGGGCGAAGCTTCCCTGCAGTACCTGCGACAGCATCATGATCTTGCGGCGCTCCATCCGGTCGGCGATGACGCCGCCGAAGAGCGAGAAGAGCAGCATCGGACCGGTGGAGAGGAATCCGTCCACGCCGAGGAGCAGCGCCGAGCCGGTCATCGTGTAGACGAGCCACCCCTGCGCGAGCGTTTGCATGAACGTCCCGGTCGTCGACGCAAACGCGCCGAACCAGAGCAGCCGGAAGTCGCGATACCGCAGCGCGCTGAAGGTTCGTTGAAAACGTCCGCGCGGAATGCCCGCCTGGACGTTCGCCTCGACCGTCTCTTCCTGGGGAAGCGAAGAGCTCATCGAGCGATCCGCAACCTCTCGGCGGTGCCCGCGTTGTGCGCGTGACAGATGGCGACGGCCAGCGCGTCGGAGGCATCGGTCGACATGACCAGGTTCGCGCAACCCGGCAACAACATGCGCACCATCTTCGCGACCTGTTCCTTTTCCGCGGCGCCATACCCAACGACCGCGCTCTTGACGCTGCGCGGCGAGTACTCGAAGACGTCGAGCTTCGAAGCCCGCGCCGCGAGCAGGATTACCCCGCGCGCATGTGCAAGCTGAATGAGGCTCTTCACATTCTGCCCACCGAACGGTGCCTCGACCGCGACTGCCTCGGGCGCACAGCGCTTGATCACGCCGACCAACTCGTCATGAATCCGGCAAAGCCGATCGGCCAGCTCAGACCCGCGAATCGTGCCGATGGTTCCCTGCTCGATCAGCGCGAGACGCCCTTTGACCTGCTCGATCACTCCGAAACCTGTAGTAACTGAGCCGGGATCGATGCCGAGGATTCGCACGGGATGGATTGTAACTGTCGCGCGAGTTCGGAAGGGTTACGTTTCACGCGGGGATCGCGGAGAAGCGAAGCAAGCGGAGGGAAGATGAACGGAAGCACCACTTTTTCTCTGCGCCTCCACGGAAAATTGCTCATGCCGAACCTACCTCTGTGTTAGGGTTTTCGAACGCAATGTCGATCGATCTGCAAGTACTCGACTCACCGGAGAAGATCGCTGACGCTGGTGAAAAGATTTACGAGGAGCGATACAAAGCTCAACTCGAGCCGGGGCGACACGGCCACTTCATCGCCGTCGACGTGACCAGCGGAGTTGGATACGTCGCGGCGTACCCGGAACAGGCGCTTCAGCAGGCTCGCGACGCAGCGCCGAACGGAATCTTTCATCTGATTCGCATCGGTGCGCGAGGGGCGTTCCGCGTCAGCTTCGGTCTCACTCGCCATGACTTCTGGGGCCGGCCACTTCGACAGTCTCGGTAACCCGTGCCTCAAGTTTCACCTGTGCGGGGTCGCTCACGATCCGCCGGGACTTGAGTTCGAGGCGATCATCGACACCGGCTTTCGGGCTTCATTCAGCTTCCGATGCAGCACGCGTTCTCGCTGAAGCTCCCGCTCGAAGGCACATCTTCGTATGTGCTCGCCGACGGCACCCGCGGCACATCGTTGACAGCGCTCGCGCACACCACATTCGGAGGAACGACCGTCCTTGGCGTCGTAAGTCTCACGCCCGGCTCACTCGACGTGCTCGTCGGCATGGACTTCCTGCGAAGATTCAAGCTCGGCCTGATCATGACGAAAGGCACGATCGTCCTCTCGGACGAAAATCTCGAATGACTTCCTCTGCGTTTCTCCGCTCCTCCGCGTCTCCGCGTGAAACCGTTCCCTCTCGCTACCTCCAAAACCGCACCTCGAAAATCTCCCTCCCCTCCTCCCGAAACTTCGCCTCGTAGTTCGTCCGCGGCAGATCCTCGGCGGTCGGGATGCGGCGTTCGCTGCGGAAGAAGGATTCGATCACCGGGGCGGCGGCTTCGTAGTAGTCGCGGTGATCGGTCACGTAGATGCCGCTGCCGCCGGGCACCAGTACGCGCGTCATCTCGACCATCACCTCGGCGCGGATGATGCGGCGTTTCTGTTCGCGCTTGCGCGGCCATGGGTCGGGAAAGTAGACGTGGATCTCATCGATCGACGCGTCGGGGAGCATGTCGCGAAGGACGAGGAACGCGTCGTGGTTGATGAGGCGGATGTTCGTCAGCCCGCGCTTCGCGACGCGGTCGCGAATCACGCGGTGGTAGTGCAGCGACTTCTCGATGCCGATGAAGTTCACATCCGGTTGCGACGTCGCGGCCGAGATCAGAAAACGTCCCTTCCCCGACCCGATCTCCAGCACAACGCGCCGCGCGTTTCCGAACAGCTGCGCGAGGTCGAGCCGGACGAATCCGGAGTGCCGCGGGTCGATGACGAATTGAGGATCATTCACGCGCCGCATCATACGAAACAGGCCAAAGTGACTCGCATGCGCGACGGTTTTTGCGAAACAGTCGCGCATACGCGTCGCTTCGCCATTCTCCTTTTGACTTCGTCTTCTTTCGCTCTATCCTTCGGGCGTGTTCGCCGGTCCGGCATTCCATCCATCTGACGAGATCCAGGTCCCAGTCGCGCCGCCATGCGATGTCGATGACCTCGAGTTCGGAGAGCTGTACGAGGGCAATCTCAGCCTGCTCGTGGCGATTGCCGTCCGCAAGTTTCAGGTCCCCGAGGTTGACGCCGAAGCGCTCGCGCACGAGGTGTTTCTCTCGTACCTGAAACGGAAGAACGAGATTCGCCAACTGCATCCGTGGCTGATCGGCGCGATCTGTCATGCCTGCCGCTATTTCTGGCGACAGAACGGCCGGCGAACGGACCAACTCGATCAGGAACTGGCCATGCTTCGGCCAGATCCGGACTCCATCAACATCTTCGATCTGTTACCGTCACAGCTTGCCGTACGCGAGGTGCTGGACGCGCTTCCTCCGCGATACGCTCGAATCCTGCGCATGCGCTACTACGACGGCTACACGATCCGCGAGATCGCCGACGACCTTGGCGTGACCGCGAAATACACGCAGAAACTGGTTGGCAAGTGTCTGCGCATGGCGGAGCAGATGTACAACGCGGCTCCGGCGAGGAAGAAGACATGAAGCATTCCGACGATCTGGGTCACCTCGCCGACTGCGCGTCATGTCGTCAGCGATTCGCCGAGAACGTGGTTCCGTTCGATGCCACGCGGCGCCGGGAAGGCGCCCTCAGTTTCGCGGCCGCGGCTGCGCGGCTGGAGAACGAACGCGGCGAGTCGGCGGACATCGCCGCACGCCAGTTGCGGGACACGCCGCCGGCCGAGTGGCCGCGGCTTGCGGAGTCGAAGGCGTTGCGCAACAACGCGGCACTGGAGCAGATCAGCGAAGAGGTGCGCAAACGTCTCGAACGCGATCCGGCCCAGGCTCTGGCGGTTGCCGATCTGGCCGCGGCAATCGCGGAGACGATTCCCACCAGCAACTACCCGCCGCTCGTGATCGCACAGATCCGTTCCACCGCGCTTCGCGACCGCGCCAACGCACTTCGCTACCTCGGCCGTCTCGACGAGGCGTACGACGCCATCGAAACCGCCGAGTCGCGGCTGAGCGACTTTCCGGGCGCCGTGCACGACCGCGCCATCATCTGGCTCGTCAAAGCGATGATCCTCGCGCAGATGGACCATTTCGCCGAGGCGGAGCAGATCATCAGCGCCGCGAGCGTGATCTTTGCCGACGTCAACGACTCCACGCGTTTTCTACAGGCCGGCCTCGTTTACGGAAACCTTCTCGGCCGCCAGGAGCGCTACACCGAAGCGGAAAGCATCTTCCGCGATCTGGTCACCGTCGCGATCAGCAGCCGCGACGTCGAAACTGAGGCGCGGCTCCATAACAACCTCGGCTATTGCTATGTCAAACTCGGCGAGTACACGAAGGCCAATATTCATTTTTCGCAATCCATTGCGAAATTCACCGATCTCGGACTGACCGCCGAAGTCGCGCGCACGGAGCGCGGCGCCGGCGTTCTCCTCATTGAAAAGGGGCAATTCGATCTCGGCTGCAGCCGCCTTCGCGATGCGCGCGCTGCATTTACGAAACTGCAAATGCCGGAAGAGGCTGGACTCAGCGCGCTTCGTCTCATTGAAGCGCTGGTCGGCCACGGCGAAACAGAGGAAGCGCGCGCGCTCGCGGCCACAGTCATCAGTGAATTCTCGGCCGCCATGCTCGATCAACGAGCGATTGACGCCGTCGTCCGCCTGCGGCAGTCACTCGACGCGGACGGTGCGACGGCCGAAGCCGTACGCACTGTCCACGCCTTTGTGGAGAGCCTCGGGATCAACGAGGCCCCCGCGAGCTGACTTACGGCTTCGGCCACGACCAATCATCCAATCCGACGATCTGCCGGATGATTTTGACGATCTTCGAACCGGTCGATGGCTGTGAGCCGCTTTTCGACGGCAGCGCATAGACATTCGAGGCGGTGATTACGACGATAAGCGATGCAGCAGCAAGACCTTTGGATACACGACGCATAAGCCCTCCGGATGTGCCCGGCGACACGCCGGTTCTGTGTTTTTCGGGAGGGCGCCCTCATTTCTAAGCGTGACGCGAGTACCGGTTTTGCTACCCCTCTGATGAGAAATATTTTGCACACGTCGTAACGAAGCGCGGAGTTCGCACTGACGCTTTCCGTCTGTGTTGGCCCGTGTTATCGTCATCGGCATTCCTGAAAATCCGAAGTCTCCCGACGAGCCGGCGCCATCGGCATTTGAAATGCCCCCCATGGCGCCTGAAGCGATTAATGACCCGGCGGCGAACCTGGAGCCGGCCAGGCTCCCTTGCCCTGTCGACGAGAATGTTTTCGCCCGTATTTATGAAGAGAATTGCGGACTTCTCGTGTCGCTGGCCGTACGAAAGTTTCAGGTTCCCGCGGTCGACGCCGAAGGGCTGGCGCACGAGGTCTTTCTCTCCTATCTCAGGCATGCGGACGAAGTTCGCGACCTGCATCACTGGCTGATCGGCGCGATCTGTAATGCCAGCCGCTATTACTGGCGCAAGCACGGGCGCAACGTCGAGCAACTCGATACGGAAGTGGCGGCCACGCGTCCCGATCCACGGTTACGCAACGTCCTCGTCGATCTGCCGGATAACATCGCCCTCGCAGAGGTGCTCGATCGCATGCCGCCGCGCTGGGCGCACATCCTCCGTCTCCGCTATTTCGAAGGCTATTCGATCAAAGAGATCGCCGAGCAACAAGGCGTGACGTCGAAATACATGCAGAAGCTGGTGGCGAAGTGCCTGCAGCGCGCCCAGGAAATCTTCGACGGGTTACGCGCGAGGAAAGACAAGGACAAATGACGCACTCGGACGACGTAGCCCACCTCGCTGAATGTCCCGCCTGCCGGCAGCGCTTCGCGGCGAACGTCGTGCCGTTCGATCCGGCCGTCCGCCGCAACCGCGAGCGCGAGTTCACGTCGATCGCCGGAAAACTGGAGCGCGAGCGCGATGAATCGTCGGACGTCGTGGCGCGCTATCTGAGAGATACGCCCACCGAGGAGTGGTCGCGCCTCGCCGAAATGCCGGATCTACGCAACAACGCGGCACTGGAACAGATGAGCGAGGAAGTGCGGCGGCGCCTTGATCGCAACAGCATGGACGCGTTGGCTGTTGCAAATATGGCGACTTCGATCTCTGAGTCCTTACACCCCAGCGCTTATCCAGCGATCGTTATGGCACAGTTGCGATCGACGGCATGGAGAGATCGGGCAAATGCGCTCCGCTACGTTTCACGTTATGAGGAAGCATTGCAATCGATCGAACGGGCGGAATCGGTTCTTCAGCACTTTGAAACTCTTACCTACGATCGTGCTGTAGTGCACCTGGTAAAAGGGATGATACTCGCACAGATTGGACGCTTCGACGAAGCTCACGCCTTCCTATCAGAATGCAAAATTGTGTTCCGTGCCCATCGCGACGCGCGACGCTACCAACAAGCAGCTCTTGCCGAAGGAAGCGCACTCTATGAAGCGGCGCGCTACGCAGAAGCCAAGCTCGTTTTCGAGGATCTTCTGAAGAATGCTCTCGACCTCGAGATCCAAGCGCACATCCACAACAACCTCGGGTATTGCGCAACGCAGCTGAGTGACTTCGTATCAGCAAACATTCACTTCTCGGAAGCCATAGCAAAATTCACTGACCTGGGCTTTACTACTGAAGTTCCTCGGACAGAGCGCGGAGCGGGTTTAGTCTTTATCGCACGCGGCCAGATCGCAACTGGCCTGGAGCGTTTGTACAACGCGCGACGCGCTTTTCGTGCCGCGGGTATGGTTGAAGACGCCGCTCTATGCGCGCTGCATATCGCGTCTGTATTTGTAGAACGTGGTGATGACTCAGAGGCACGCTCTCTCATCCAAACTGTTGCTGATGAGTTAGCCGCCGCAGGGCTGGATAAGAATGCAATTGCGGCCGTTGTTCGTCTGCGCGATGCGATCGACATGGACGATGCCACAGTCGAAACTGTGCGCACCGTCCATGCATTAATTGAAGGCCTGCGAGACAGCGTTCACGAATCGGCGAACTAGAGCTACGGTTTCGGCCACGACATGTCGCCTGTATCCAGCCCAATAATCTGTCGAATAATCTTGACGATTTTTGATCCGAGTGTCGGCTGCGCGGCGCTTTTCGACGGAAGCGCGTAAATATTCGAGGTTGTGAGCGCAATAAGAAGTGAAGTGACAGCAACGGCTTTGGAGACACGACGCATGAAGCCCTCCGGCGAGTGACCCGGCGACGCGCCGGGCGGTTATTCGGGAGGGCGCCCTCTCCTCTAGCGTGACGAAAGCGCAGCGCGTGCTACCCCGCACTTGAGAAATATTTTGCGCAGGGAAAGTGGGAGTGTCTTATGAGCGATTAATCGCTTATTAGACGGCGAAAAAGAATGGACCCGAGCGCGTCGTCGCCCGCCGTCCGGTATGGCGCCAACAAAGCGAGCACCACATCGCAATGCGCCGACCCGGCGGGACATCGGGACTGCGCGAATCGATCGCCCGCCACGTCGCCGTCAGCGTTCGACCTCATCGCGAGCGTCCTCCTCCAACGCGGATCGACTGTGGCGCTGAACAACCCGGCTATCCGATGGTGTGCATCCTGTGCCGATCTCCGCCGTAAACGGAATGCACCTAACCGCCACCCTCCCGTTCCCGCAGCCGCCAACACGAACCAGACCTCGCGGCCCGCGCCGCCACACGCGGCATCGGCTTCAACTTCCTCGCACCTACTGACCTCCGGCCGCCCCGTCCGGCCTGGTCCGCGGCTACGGCGGCATCGCGACGGCGGGTCACCGCCGGAGGGATTGCGCAGGTTGCGACAATGCCTCGAAGGCTAAACAACCGAGGTTCCGCGTTCAATCGGGCCACACGCTCGCTTCCGCACTCACCCCACAATCCCCCCCGCGTGTAAGCGCCGCAGAAATGTGTCGAGCGGCAGGACGCGCGTGCCGTCGATCTCCAGTTCGCGCGTGCCGCGGTAGACGATGTAGGACTTTGCCGCGCTCCCGCTGCGGAAGGCGTCGAGGCCTTTTTTCCATTCGCGGCGGAACTCGCGTCGGTTCTTGACTTCGATCGCTACGACGTTGCGGCCGTGCCACCAGACGAAGTCGACTTCGCTGCCACTGGGGGTGGCCCAGTATCCAAGGAAGCCTTTAATGTTGTTGTAGTGGATGTGGCTCTGGAGTTCGTGATGGATCAAGTGCTCGAGGAGGACCCCATCCCAATCGCCGGGCAGCGGTTGATCGAAGCCGCCGGCCGCGGCATGAAGAACGCCGGGGTCGAACCAGTAGAACTTCGGCAGTGCGACCTCTTTCACTTTGGCGCGCGGCCGGTAAGCGGGAAGCCAACTGCCGATGAGCGTATCGACCAGGACGTCGAAGTAGCCACGAACAGCGTCGCGTGATACGGCGGCGTCGCGCGCGATTCCGGAGATGTTTGTGGTCTGGCCGGCGGCCAGCGACGCCACCTCCAGAAATCGGCTGAAGCTGCCGAGGTTCCTGACCAGCGCCTCGGCTTTGATTTCTTCGGAGAGGTAGGTCGTCACGTATGCGCGCAGGTAATCCTCGCGCGCGGCGTCGTTCGGGGCATTCACGCTCATCGGCATCGCTCCGAAGCGGAGAAGCTGCTTACTCGGAACAGAGAAATCCATTTCCGCCGCGGTCAACGGAAAGAACTTCTTCACGATGGCGCGGCCGGCCAGAAGATTCGCGGCACCGCGTTTCAGTTTGCGCGAGGATGAGCCGGTCAAGGCAAATTTCTTGTAGCCCTTCTCTTCCATGAGGTAGTGAACTTCATTGAGAAGCTTTGGTACGCGCTGCACCTCGTCGAGCACGATCCAACGGCTGCGCGGTTGCGCGAGCACCTCGGCCCGGAATCCTGAAGGATCGCGCTCATGGCGGAGCATGACGTCCGCGGCGAGTAGGTCGACGGTGAACGCGTCCTCAAATTGTGAACGGATCCACGTGCTCTTACCCGTCCCGCGGGGACCAAAGAGAAAGAAGGATGATCGTTGCGTCTTCAGCAAACGTGTATACATCAACCCCAATTTTACCGTCAAAATGGGGTCGATGTATACAGCAGCACTCTGTTTTCGCCGCTTCGCGAGAACGGCATCGACGGCGCGGACCTATGTGCATGCATCGAGGCGATCGGCTCCCGCGGCTAACAAGTCGATACGGTCTGACGCCGCCCCCGGTTGTGACCTGCGACACGGTAGGCCGCATCTTCGCGACCGATTGTGGACGGCGTTCGCGCAATCGGCGCTTCCGGTTCTCGGCCAGCGCCTCCAGTCTCTCTCTTAATGAAGAAAGGAAGTCCCTATGAAACGAGCGTCAGTCGCTCTCGCTGTACTTGTTGGAGTCGTCTCTCTGCTGTCGCCGTCCACGGCTGCGGCGAGCGAGGCGTGGATCCTCAATATTGGCGTCCGAGGCGTCCCGAATCAGGAATCGGGCATGGTTCGAATCAACCTCGAGTTGAGCGCCGCTCCGGCCGGCTCGCAGCTCGTGGTCGGCAGCACCACCCTCAACCTCGGCGACACGGCCACCGTGGCCGGCGACTCCGTGACGTACGAGGCGCTGACCGGCAACAACGTTCGCATCACCTACGTACCAAAATCGAACTTCGGAGCCGACTTCTGCGCCGGCGCTGGGGCAACCGAGAAGAACGTCAATATGCGCTTCGCGGGCGCGCAGGACATCGTCGCGTACCGGATGTCGACGTACGTCGTGGCGGCGCCGAACGCCGAGTGCTCGCAGGCAACGAAGCACACCGGCGACACTCCCGCCAGCCTGATTCCGAACGACGACGGCGTGGCGCCGGCGCTGGACGCGATCTACAAGGGCCGCAACACGTTCGATGTCGCGCTGGTGCTCGACAAGTCGGGCAGCATGAACGATCTTCCGCCGGGCGCGCAGGCCGGCCCGAAGAAGATCGACATCCTCAAGACGGCGGTCCAGAACTTCGTTGGCCAGTGGGAGTTGCTCGATGCGCCTCCGGGCGGCGGCCCGGAGTGGTCGGGCGATCGGATGGGACTGGTTTTCTTCGACTCCGCCGCGCAGCCACAGACGCTCGTCGGTGCCGATCCTCCGGCGAATTTTTTCCTGCAGCGCGGCGGGGCCAATGCCTGGGACGCCATCATCACCAAGGCCAACTCGCTCGTTCCGGGTAGCTCCACCTCCATCGGCGGCGGCATCAACGAAGGCATGAGCCAGTGGAAAGCCGATCCGAAGAATGATCTCAACGTCATCCTCATCACCGACGGCATGCAGAACACCGCGCCGTTGATCGCACCAACCGGTACCGGGTTTCTCGGCCTGGCTCCGGTGGCCGGGCTGCCGCAGGAGTTGCGCAAGCGCTTCGTCCCCATCCAGACCATCGCCTTCGGAACGCCCGCGCAGGTCGACGACACGCTGATGCGGAACATCTCGCTGGAGACTTCCGGCATTTCGTATCAGGCCATCAACGCGAACACGATTTTCGATCTCTTTGGAAAGACGCTGGTGGCCATCCTCAAGGGCAACACGGCATCGATGGCCACGGGCGTGATCGACACGCTGACCGGCGCAGGTCCGAGCGCCGCCGTGCCGTTCAACGTCGACCGCTCGCCGCAGCGCGTTCTCGTTTCCGTGCAATGGCCGCCGCCCGCGCGGCAGATGCTCGACCTGGACGTCTATCCGCCGGGCTTCAACGTTCCTGCCATCCCGACGTCGGCAAAGAAGACGCCGCAGGCTTCCATCCAGGCGTTTGACATGGCTCGCGGGTTCAGCACAGGTGCCTGGAGTGTGCGCGTGAAGCGCGACCTCAAGAGCGCCGAGGCCGTGCCGTACACGCTGAACGTGATGTTCCTGGAGAAACATCTCGATTATCAGTTCTCGCTCGACAATCTCCACGCCGTCACCGGCGACAACCTCGGCATCAGAGTACTGGTCGATTGGGACGGCAAGCCGCTCACCGGTCTTCCCGCCGGCGCCATCCGGCTTCGCGTTCTGCAGCAGCCCGACGGCATGGGCAACGTCCTGCACGCGTCGCACGCCAAGGTGCCCGGCGGCAACACGGTGACGCCGGCCGGCGACATCCAGACGCCGTACGACTACAAGATCGCGGCGCTCGGACAGTCGTTGATCGACAGCACGACGCCGAAGGAAGTCGCCGTCATCCCGCTGGCCGAGGAGGGGAAAGGGATTTACTCGGCGTCGTTTAGCGGAACTTCCATTCCAGGCACGTACGTGTTCGAGGCGATTCTCGATTGGGATATCCCGCTCACCGGCCACGTCTCGCGTCAAGAGCGGCTCGAAGAAGATGTGAAGCCGCGCGCCGACGCCCACGCCACCGCCATCACACTGACGGGCGACGCGTCGGGCGTTTGGACACTGTCGGTCACGCCGCGCGACCGTTTCGGCAACTACTTCGGACCGGGCTACGCGCCGCTGGTGCAGGCGGTCGTCCGCAGCGGCGGAAGACTGCGCAGCACCATTCCCGCGGATCAGAATCAGCTCGGGACGTACACGTTCACGATCGCTGGATCGCCGGGCGTGACACCCGTCGTCGACGTAACGGTCGATGGCGTGCTGTTGTCGGGCCGATGATGCGGAGCATGTGATTCGAAAGGGCGGCCGCTCGGCCGCCCTTTCATTGTTCGCGCATTTGGTTACGCGGCGCCGGCGGCTCGGGATGACAACAGGCTAAAATGCCATCCACGTGATTCACTTCTACCACGTCACCAAGCGATTCGATCAGTACTCCACGGCGCTTCATGACGTGACCTTTCACATCGAAAAAGGCGAATTTGTTTTCCTCACCGGCGCCAGCGGCGCGGGCAAATCGACGCTGCTGAAACTCATCCTCCGCCAGATCCAGCCGAGCGATGGACAGGTCGTCGTCAACGGCCGCAACTTGAAATCGATGCGGCGATCGCAGCTCCCCTTCTTCCGCCGCGAGATCGGCATGGTCTTCCAGGATTTCAAGCTCATCGAGCGGATGACGGTCTTCGAGAACCTCTCGTTCATCCTCACCGTCCTCGGCATCCCGCCGCGCGAGCACAAAAAGCGCGCGTACGGCGCGCTGCGCGCGGTGAGCCTTCATCACAAACTGAATGCGTATCCGCTGCAGTTGTCGGGAGGAGAACAGCAGCGCATTGCCATCGCCCGCGCGCTGATCAACGAGCCGCTGGTGATCGTGGCCGACGAACCGACCGGCAATCTCGATCCCGATCTGACGCAGGAGATTGTGCAGATTTTCGCCGAGGCCAATATGCGCGGCTCGACGGTACTGATCGCCACGCATGACCGCGAACTGATCGAGCAGAGCGGACGGCGCGTGATCACGCTCGACCGCGGCCGCATCACCGACGAGAGAGTGGCGGTGCCGCAGCGCGCGCCGCGAGTCGAGTCGATCTTCGGAATCGGCGGCTGACCGCGATGCCGCACCGCGACGACGCGCTCCCGCAAACGACCTTCTCCTATTTTTTCCGCGAAGCAGCGCGCCGCATGTGGGTTTCGAAGCGCACCAGCTTCGTGGCCGTGGCGATGATCGCGATCTCTCTCTTCATCGTCGGAGCGTTTCTCCTCGTCGCCGAAAACCTCGGACGCGCCGTGGCGCAGGCGGGCGGAAAATCGCGCGTCAACATTTATCTGACCACCGACGCGACACCACAGCAGATCGCCGCCGTCGACAGCTGGCTGGCCGCCCATGGCGAGTTCGCGGGACGCCGTTTCGTCTCGAAGGAAGTCGCGCTGACACGCTTTCGCCAGTACTTCGCCAATCTCTCCGACGTCGTCGGCCAGCTCGATGAGAATCCCTTTCCGGCATCGTTCGAATGCGAGATCGCGCCGGCCGTCGCGCAGTCGCCCGCATTCGCGCAGCAGGCGAAGGAGTTGCGCGCCATCCCCGGCATCGACGAAGTTCAGTTCGACTGGGAGTGGGTCGAGAAGTTGAAGAAGCTCATCAACCTCGTGAACCTGGCCGGCATCATCGCCGGCGGCGTGCTCGCAATCGCCGCTGCGTTCACGATCGCAAACGTGATCCGCCTGACGATGCTGCTCTATCGCGAAGAGATCGACATCATGCGCCTCGTCGGCGCAACCGAACGCATGATCCGCGGCCCATTCCTCATCGAAGGAATCCTGCAAGGCTTCATCGGCGCGGTCGCCGCTATCGCACTCCTCTTCGCCGCATTCGCTGCCGGCCGCCACTTCCTCGCGCCCCACTACTCGCTGCTCTGGAGCTTCCTCTTCAACGGCTTCCTTCCCTGGCGCAAGCTCCTCCCCCTCCTCGCCGGCGGCACCCTCGCCGGCTACCTCGGCAGCTGGCTCTCGGTCCGGGAGAGCGGCGAAGAAGAACCCCTGTCATCCTGAGCCGCCGGAGGCGTTGGAGCGCGAAGCGCGGAACGCCGCAGGACGGTCGAAGGACCCCCTTCCTGATAACCGGGATTGGGCGGCGGAGTGTGCGAACGATGCAAGCACTTGGGGGGTCCTTCGACCGTCCTGCGGCGCTCCGCCTTCGGCTACGACGCCTTCGGCGGCTCAGGATGACAGCCAATTGCGATAGCCTTCGCGCCGCATGAAACTCGTTGAATGCGTTCCGAACATTTCCGAGGGGCGGCGGCCGGAGATTTATGACGCGGTGGCCGCGGCTGCGGCGAGCGTGAACGGCGTCACGCTGCTGAACGTCGATCCCGGAGCCGATACGAACCGTACCGTAATCACATTTGTCGGAAGCCCCGAAGCCGTGCTCGAAGGTGCCTACCAACTGATCAAGAAGGGCGTCGAGCTGATCGACATGAGCACGCATCGCGGTGCGCATCCGCGCATCGGAGCGGTCGACGTCGTGCCGTTCATCCCCGTCGCGGGCGTGACGATGGACGACTGCGTCGAACTCGCACGCCGCCTCGGCGAGCGTGTTGGACGCGAGCTGAACGTCCCCGTCTATCTCTACGAATACGCGTGCAGTGCGCCGCACCGCCGCAATCTCGCCGACGTGCGCGAGGGCGAATACGAAGGCTGCGCCCGCAAGCTGACCGATCCGAAATGGACGCCCGACTTCGGCCCCGCCGAGTTCGTGCCGCGCACCGGTGCGATCGTCATTGGCGCGCGCAAGTTCCTCGTCGCCTACAACGTGAACCTGAATACGCTGGACAAACGTTTGGCCACGCGCGTCGCCTTCGACATTCGCGAACGCGGCAGGATGAAGCGCGACGACGACGGCAATCCGATCCTCGACGCGCAGGGCGAGCCGGTGTGGGAGCCGGGGCTGCTCAAGTCGGTGAAAGCGGTCGGCTGGGTCATCCCCGAATTTGGCTGCGCGCAGGTGTCGATCAATCTGACCGATCTCGACGTCGCACCGCTGCACGTCGTCTTCGATACGTGCGACGAGCGAGCACGCGAACGCGGCCTGCGCGTGACCGGCTCGGAAATCGTCGGACTCGTTCCGCGCGACGTCCTCCTCGCCGCCGGCCGCCACTATTTACAACGCATGGGGCGTCCGACCGGCGTCTCCGAGGCCGCGCTGATGCACGCGGCCATCCGCACGCTTGGATTGTCGGAATTGAAACCGTTCGATCCGCGCGAACGCGTCATCGAATATCGCCTGGCCGCTCCCGCGCGCCTCGCGTCGATGCGCGTGAACGATTTCATCGACGAACTATCGAGCGACTCCCCTGCCCCCGGCGGCGGCTCCGTCTCCGCGCTGGCCGCATCGATGGCCGCGGGACTCGCCGCGATGGTGGCCGTCCTCTCCCACACGCGCAAAGGCTTCGAATCAAAACAGCCTGACCTCAACCGCATCGCCATCCGCGCCCAAGCTCTCAAAAACCAATTCCTCGCCGCCGTCGATGCCGACACCGCCGCCTTCGACCAACTCCTCGACGCCATGCGCATGCCGAAGTCGACCCCCGAGGAGCAGTCCGCCCGCGACGCCGCCATCACCGAAGCCACCATCGCCGCCACCGAAGTCCCCCTCGGCGTCCTCGAGTCCTGCCCCGAGGTCATCGAACTGTGCATCGAAGTCGGCCGCATCGGCCTGCAAGCCTCGCTGTCCGACGCCGGCGTCGGCGCACAAATGGGACGGGCGGCGGCGGCGGGGGCGTATCAGAACGTGTGCATCAATTTGGCGGGGTTAATGGACGCCTCGCGCCGCGCCGCGCTCCTTCAGCGCGGAGATGTTGCGTGGGACCGCGCGCGGAAACTTCACGCCGAGGCGGAGACGGCGATCTTGGTCAAACTGCGAGACAGCGTGGCGGCGACAACGTAGCGTCGCCGGCTCGGCGGCGGTATAGCCGGCGGGCCGCCAGCGCTACGTCTCCAGAAGCAGCGCTTCAAGACAACCGGCAGAGGCGACTCCCGTTCGGTGACTCAAGAATTCCGTCGTCTCGCCGTGCTCGTATTCAGCAGCGCCTCATCAGTGATGATGATCCCGTCCTCCGTCCGCGAAATTCCTGCTCCAACTCGCGATCCCAAGCCTGCCAATTGTGCTCGATGAACCATGCACGGAACGCGGCAAACTCCTCGGTCGCAAGCTGCTCAACTTCTCGTTCGAGCGATTCGACCTTAGTCAAATTGTGGGATTGTAAGGCTTCCTTTGCATGAACCTATTCGCGAGGTGTTTTTCGGATCGTCAGGACTGCGGCACACCACAATGCGGACAGTGCGCAAATTTCGCCGGGGAATACTTGCCGCAGCTCGCGCATAAAAAGGCTTCACGCGCCACAGAAACCTTCGGTGATTCAGGCCTCATGATTTGCGCAGCTACTGGTGACGATGATGGAATCATGGAGTTCACACCGCCGCACTTCGGACATATCTGGTCACTCGCGGTGCTGGTTGCCCAGACGAGGTAAATAATCCCCGGAACGATCAACAGTATGAGCAATGTGATTGCGACGCACCCATTCAACTTGGATCTCGTCGTCGGCGTACCTTCGTATCCGCACACGCGACAAATGTGGAAGTGCTGTCCGAAGTACGCCCGCAGGAAATCAATCTCCGCAGCAGTTCTCCAGTTTTGAGCGCCGGGCTCGAATATGTAGGCGTCCCTTGAAATGCGCCCGGTGCTCGCCCATGAACGAAGAACTTCCGCCGACTCCGCGCGGTAGTCCGCGTCCCCAATTCGGACGAGATATTCATTTTCGCCCACAGCACACCCCTTCCGCGGGTGGAACGTCCCCTCGGATAACTGCCAATGGATTATGTGATTCTTTCGAGCAAAGTCTTCAGCTCTTTATGCTGCTCAGCGGCTTGTGCGATCCGACCAAGAATCGCCAACAGGCATCCGACGCAAATGATACCAACACCCATCGTAGCCTGCGAAAGTGACGTGAAGCCGCCTAATCCTGCGAGCAACGCGAGAATAACCAGTAGAACGGTCATACCTTCTACACCTCCCGACAGGACATAGACACGCTTTGAAAGCGTCTGTGGCGGGATCAACGTGCGCGGTAAGAACACTCGAGGAGGCATGCCACTGGCTTTTTGTTGTTGACTACCGCCGCCCATCCAAAATCCCATTCAAAATTCCCCCCGCCTCCCCCACCCTTGGTCCCGGTCGAGTGAAGAGGTTTTCGTCGACGCCGATGGCGAGTACGTTCTTTGTGCCGGCGCGGGTGAGTAAGGCGCGGACGGCTTCCGGGGTGACGGAGTGGTTGGGGTAGAGGAGGATGTCGGGCGGGTGGGCGACGAAGGATTCGAGGGAGTAGGACGGCCAGCCGTTCACTTCGACCACGTTGGTGGCGCCGCAGAGGGTGAAGAGGTCGTCGGCGAAGGTGTTGCGGCCGGCTACGTAGAGTGGGTCGGTCCAGACGGCGAGCATCAGGCGCGGCGCGTGAGATCGCGTTCGGCGTTGCCGGGCGAGGCTGGCGTTTAGTTTGGCGACAGCGCCGGCGCTCGATATGCCGAGGGCGTTGGCGATCGACGTCATTGACTTGGCGATGTCGGCGAGACGTTCGTTGGTCACGACCAGCAGCGGGATGTGTACGGACGCCAGCGATCGGGCGAGCGTGGGTGGGAGACCGGCGGCGTTGGCGATGACGAGGTCGGGGCGGACGGCGACGATTTTTTCGAGATTGGGTTGCAGTCCGCCGACGCGCGGGAGCTTTTTTGCAGGCATGGCGTCGGCGGAGTAATCGTCCGTTCCAACAATGCGCTCTGCGGCGCCGAGGGCGATGACCATCTCCGTGACGTTCGGGGCGAGCGTGACGATGCGATGCGGCGTTCGTTGGGACGCGGGCTCGGGAGCCGAGCAAGCTGCCATGAGCAGCAGGAACAAACAAAAACCGCGGCGATGGCGCCGCGGTTGGTTGGAATCGAACATGTTCAAGGTTACGACTCGCCGGCTTCGTCGTCGTCCATGTCGTTGTTGATGCCGAGGCGGGAACAGGCGGCGGCATACATCTGCTTGGAGGCGTTGATCGCGTTCTGCAGTTCGGCGATCCGGTCCTTCACCTTAGCCAGCTCTTCCTCGATCTGGTCCTTCAGGTCGCTGATTTCCTGCTTCGTAACCTGAAGCGTCGTCTCGTAAAACTTGCGCTGCTGATCGGTGATGACTGGCATTCTTTCCTCCGAATTTGATTGCGAACGAGCGCGCGATTATAGCTTGAAGTCGACGCGTACGTTCGTCCACGACTTCACGCGCACGCCGTCCTTTTCGCCCGGCGCAAACGTGGAGCGGCGGATACTCTGCTGCGCCGCTTCGTTGAGCACGGCCTGCGGACCGCTGACGACTCGGGTATCGAGAACCTGGCCGGTCTCGGAGACGAGGACGCTGACGATTACGCTGCCCTGCACGTGCTGCACGCGGGCGATGGGCGGATAGTTTGCCGCGGCCTGGTGGGTCATGTGCGCGGGTGTGAGTCCCGGCGTCCCGCTCGGAACGAGATCGCCGACCTGCGTGCGCGGCGCTTCGGGCTGCGGCGCCGGACGCGTTTCGGCGACCGGTTGCGGGACCGGAGCCGGCGGCGGCTGCGGCGCGGGGGCGGGACGGTTTTCGACGACGGGCGGAGGAGCAACCGTTTGCGTTGCGACCTGTTGCGGCGGCGGTGCGGCGACAGGACGCGCGGTGGTCGTCTGCTGGTTCTGCGTGCGCGCGAGTTCCGCGAGGCGCGCCTTTTCGGCGGCCATGCGCTTCGCCACTTCTTCGTTGACTTTCGATGGATCGATGGCGGGCGCAGTCGACGTCGTCGCGGTCGTGCCGAGGGCGGGAGTTGTGGACGTTGCAGCGATCGAAGTGGCGGTCGTCTGCGTCTGCACGACGCCAGGCTTCGCGGTAGCGACCGTCGCCGGCTTCGGTTTGCGCATCGCGAACCAGGCGATGGCACCACCGATGAGGAGCACTGCCACAATTGCGATCGGAACGACTGGCGGTTTCGAAGGTGCCGCCGCTGCAGCGACAGGCATCGCGGCAGGCATGGACGTCGGGATCGCGGGCGCGGCAACAACGGGCGCCGGCTTTAGCGGCTTCAATTCATTCGCGGCCTGCGGCGGCTCGGGCGCATGCATCTCGACCGTGTGCGACGGCGTGGCCACGCTGCTGGCGAGGCGGTGCATGTAGATGGCGAGATCGGCGCTCGTCGGCGTCGGCTTGAAGTTGTAGAGCACGGCGTCGAGGTCACGCTGCATTTCGCCGGCGGTCTGATAGCGATTGGCGGGATCCTTCTGCAGCGCCTTGAGAACGATGGCGTCGATCTGCGGCGTGACTTCGTCGTTGTACATCGACGGCGGAGTGACGCGTGCCTCGCGCACCTGCTCGAGGATCGACAGCTCGTTGTCGCCGCTGAAAAGTTTGCGCGCGGTGAGCATCTCGAAGAGCACTGTGGCCAGCGCGAAGATGTCGGAGCGGCGGTCGATGTTGCGTCCCCAGGCCTGCTCCGGCGACATGTACTGCAGCTTGCCTTTGAGTGCGCCGGCCTGCGTGTGCGACGCCTTCGACGCGGCCTTGGCGATGCCGAAGTCGCAGAGTTTGATGTCCCCTTCCTCGGAGATCAGCACGTTCTGCGGAGAGACGTCGCGATGCACAAGGCCCATCTCTTTGTCTTCGAAGTCGCGCTTGCGGTGCGCGTAATCGAGCGCCGCGGCAATTTTCGAAGCGACGAAGAGCGCGATCTCGACGGAGAGAGGCTGATCGCGTTCCTGTGCTTTCTTGAGGATGTTCTTCAGGTCGTACCCATCGATGTACTCCATGGCGATGTAGTACGAGCTCTGGATTTTGCCGAGGTCGTAGATGTGGATGATGTTGTTGTGATTGAGCTGCGCGGCCAGCTTCGCTTCGTCGACGAACATCTCGATGAAGTCCTGGTTGTCGGAGAGATGCGGCAGGATTTTTTTGATGGCGACGATCTTCTGAAATCCTTCGACGCCGCGCATGCGCGCTTTCCAGACCTCGGCCATTCCGCCGGTGGCGATCTTTTCGAGCAGGACGTACTGGCCGAACTTGACGCCGTCAGTCGGCTCCTCATCTTCGGGATGGGACGCGGGAACGGCTGCGGGAAAGACCGGTTGCGAGACCGGCATCCGCTCGAGCCTCGGGATGGCCATACGGACCGTCTCATTCGAATCGGGCGCGGCCGGTGGCGGCACGGGACGAGGGGCGGCGGGCGGCGGAGTGGGAATCGGCGTGACGACGGTGGGCGTAGGAACGTTTCCAGGCGACGTGACGCGACGCGCGTTTTTCTCGAGGCCGGAGAGCGTGTCCTGGAAACGCTTATCGAGCGCGGGCGAGCTGGGACGCGGCTTCGGCGGAGCGGGCGCGGGAGCCGGCGGGGCATTAGCTGGGGCATTGGCCGCGGGCGGCGGCACGGGAGCCGGGGCCGGTATTTCTTTTGTGTCCCGTCGTTTCGGTTGCGGCATCATCCCGGCGAGTGTGTCCGCCAGCATCTTGTCGACGTCGTCCTTCTGACTCATCGGTTTCCTCGCTGCGTTTGACGGGCTTCTGTCATCGTCCAGAAGCTCGCCGAAGATTTCGTTGGATGTGAGCTGTCCATTGCCCGGCGCCGGAACGGTGGCCATGCGGACGGTGAAATCGCCGTCCAGAACAGGCGACCAGCCGGCTCGTGCCACGCCCAGCATCTGCTGCACTTTGCCGAGGAATTCAACCTCGGAATATGGTTTCGGAAGGATATCCGACGCGCCGAGGCGAACCGCGTCGGCCCGAGGACTTTCGCCGCGATAGCCGGAGACGGTGAGAAGAATCGGCGTGCGCTGGAGCGACTCGCGGCCGCGGATCGCGCGGATGAGATCCGACGTGCTGACCTTCGGTACGACGGAAGAAAGAACGATGAGCCGAGGCTGCTTCGAGTCGATGACGCGCAGCGCTTCTTCGCCATCTTTGGCGAACCAGGCCTCGAAGGGCTGGCCTGCCAGCGCCTGCTTCACGCGGTCGGTATAGCGCGGCTCGTACTCGACAACGAGAATGTTTTCAGGCATGTAGGTTCGGGTTCATGCGAGGTGACGGGAAGGTGACATTCTGGCACAAAGAGTAAAAAAGGGTGAAGAGTGAAGGGTGAAGAGTGAAAGTCGGATCCGGTCCAGACGCGCTTCACTCTTCACCCTTTACTCTTCACCACTTGCATTTCGAAAAGACCTTCCCCATACTGCCTCCCGCACCTTTCGTGCGACGATCTCAGTAAGGCATCTACGCCGGGCGTTCCAGAGAAACGGTTTTCTCCGCCCTGATCGTCGGCTTTCCGGCCAGTCTCGAAGGTCGAGCAAATTTCATCAAGGGTCGTTGTTTATATGAGTTCGCATGACGCCAGACAATCGACAACCGCGTAAGCGCCGCCGGCGCAGACGGCGAGCGGGCGCACCCGGGGAGAATCCGGGCAACGTCGCACCGCAGAGCCAGCCAAATGGCAACGTCGCCCTTCCAGGCGATTCACAACCCTTCAATAATGATGGGGGCGGAGGTGCGGGCCGACGGCGCCGCAGCCGTTCCCGACGCCGCGGAGGCAAGCCGCAAGGCTACTCCGGCGACATGCAGCAGGCGCCGCCGATCGATCTTCCGGCCGGCGAGCTCGCGCCGGTCTCGGGCGTCCTCTGGATCAAGCCAAACGGCACAGGTCTCCTCGTGCAGCCGGCGAACAACTACGTTCCGACCCCCGGCGACGCGATCGTCCCGCGGCCGGTAATCGAGCGGCTGCACCTGCAGGCCGGGTTGATGCTCGCGGGCAGCGCACGGCGGGCCGGCAACAACATCGAGTTCGTCGGGTTGGAGCAGGTCGAAGGAATGGCACTCGAGGAGTATCGCGAGTCGCGCCGCCCCTTCTCCGAACTGATCTCGATCGATCCGAACGAAATGTTCAAGCTCGAGACGGAGCCGGAGCGTTTGACCACGCGAGTCATCGATCTCCTCTCCCCGCTTGGCAAAGGGCAGCGTTGCCTGATCGTCGCGCCGCCGAAAGCAGGCAAGACAACTCTGTTGAAAGACATCGCGCACGGCCTGAACCTCAATCATCCGGAAGTCATCCTGTTCGTTCTGCTCGTCGATGAGCGTCCGGAGGAAGTCACCGACTTCCGCCGCTCCGTTGCGAAGGGCGAAGTGGTCGCGTCGAGCTCCGACGAGACCGCCGAGAACCACATTCAGATCGCCGAGGTCGTGCTCGAACGCGCGCGGCGTCTGGTGGAGATGAAGCAGGACGTGGTCATTCTCTGCGACTCCATCACGCGCATGTCACGCGCGTACAACAACGAGCAGCGCGGATCGGGAAAGATCCTCTCCGGCGGCATCGACGCGCGCACGATGGAGAAGCCGCGGCGTTTCTTCGGCGCGGCGCGCAACGCCGAGGAGTGGGGATCGCTGACGATCATCGCCACGGCGCTGGTCGACACCGGCTCGCGCATGGACGAAGTGATCTTCCAGGAGTTCAAGGGAACCGGCAATACGGAGATCGTGCTTGATCGCGGCTTGTTCGAGCGGCGCATCTTCCCCGCCATCAACATCGCCCAGACCGGCACGCGGAAAGAGGAGAAGCTTCTTCCTCCGAGCGTGTTGCCCAAGACCCATACGCTGCGGCGCGCGCTGGCGGGGACCGATCCGTTGAACGCGATGAAGATGCTTTTGGAACGGCTGCAGAAGTTCCCGTCGAACGACGCGTTCCTGAAGAGTTTCTGAACCACGGCGCACCGTAAAACGTTTGCATACAAAGTCGGGTCGCCGGTGGTAAGGTATCCAGCCGTGCCGGGAGCGTTGGGAGAGCTTGCTCCGCCTCACCAAATCGTCCAGTAATCAAGACCTTCACGGGTCTCTTTAACGCGTCTAAAAAAATTTCAGGAGGATCTATGACTAACTTCGTTACGCGGAGCCGGACGTTGCTGCTGATTGCGGCACTCTGGGCTTTCGCACCCATCCTGCATGGACAGGTGACGACCGGTAACATCGGCGGCACCGTCTCCGCAAAGCAGGACGCCGCCGCCTTGCCTGGTGTGACGGTGGAAGCGATTCACGTACCGACCGGCACACGGTATTCGACGGTCAGCGGACCGAATGGTTACTACACCATTCCCAACGTGCGCGTCGGTGGACCGTATCGGGTCACCGCGAACCTCGAAGGGTTCAAGGCCGTGACGGTCGAGAACGTTCAGGTGGCCCTCGGTGAAACCGCTCACGTGCCGCTGTCGCTCGGCATGGCCGGCGTGAGCGAGGCCATCACCGTTACCGCCAACGTCGACCCGGTCATCAACCCCAACCACACCGGATCCACGTCGGAAGTGACGACGCGGCAGATCGAAGCGCTGCCGACCGTCAATCGGACGCTGCAGGACTTTGCGCGTACGAACCCGTACTTCACGACCGACCTCTCGGACGCGAACGGCACGGCGTTGAACGTGGCCGGCCGCAACAACAAGTACAACAGCATTCAGATCGACGGCGCGGTCAACAACGACCTGTTCGGCCTGGGCGTCACCGGCACGCCGGGCGGCCAGACCGGCGCGCAGCCGATCTCGCTGGACGCCATCCAGCAGTTGCAGCTCGTGATCTCGCCGTACGACGTGCGCCAGAGTGGATTCACCGGCGGCGGCGTGAACGCGGTCACGCGCTCGGGAACGAACGACTTCTCCGGCTCCGTTTTCGGAACGAAGCGCAACAACAATTTCGTCGGACGCGGCCTGAATGACACACCGGTCGCTTCGTTCAACCAGACGCAGTACGGCGGCCGCTTCGGCGGTCCCATCGTGCACGACAAGATCTTCTTCTTCATCAGCGGCGAGAAAAACCGTAAAGCGACGCCGCTCGGCATCAGCGGATCGATTTACACCGGCAGCGGCACCGGCAATCTCCCCGGCCTTCAGAACGTGATCGACTACGCGAAGTCAAAGTACAACCTCGACCTGGGCGGCACGGGGGACATCACCTCGCAGGTAAACAGCGACCTCCTGTTCGGCCGCGCTGACTTCAACCTTGGCGCCAGCAACAACCTCACGCTGCGCCACAACTACGTTTTTGGTTCGCAGCCTTCGGCGCCGTCCAGCTACAGCCGCAAGTCCTCCCAGTTTTACTTCGACACCTCGCGCTACTTCATTCAGGACCACACGAACTCGACGGTCCTGCAGCTCAACAGCGTCCTCGGAGCGAACTACTTCAACGAAGCGCGCGTCACGCATCAGCTCATCAAGGACGCACGCACCACACCGGTTCTGTTTCCGACCGTCGAAATCGGCGGCAGCGCCCCGCGCGCCGGCGCCGTACAGTTCGGGACGGAGCGGTTCTCCGGCGCAAACACGCTGGACCAGAACGTCGTCGAGTTTACCGATGACTTCACGATCACCAAGGGTTCGCACAACATCGTCGTCGGCACGCACAACGAGATGTTCAAGTTCAAGAACCTGTTCATCCAGGATTTCTACGGCTACTACTATTTCAAAACGCTCACCGACTTCATGAACGGGAACGTTTCGAACTACAGCATCGGCTTCGCCACCGGTAGCGACCCGAGACGGCCGACGGCGTTCAAAGCCAGCCAGTACAGCCTCTACGTGAACGATCAGTGGCACCTGCCGCGCAACCTGACCTTGACGTTTGGTCTTCGCGCGGACAAGCCGAGCTTCCCCGACACCCCGACGCTCAACCCGCTGGTGCAGACCGAGCTGGGACTTCTGACTTCGTCCAAGCCGAAGGACTCGATCACGTGGGAGCCACGCGCCGGCTTCAACTGGGATCCGACCGGCACCGGCAAACAGCAGCTCCGCGGCGGCATCGGCATCTTCCAGGGCCGCGCACCGTACGTCTGGATCTCCAACGGCTACGGCGGCACCGGTGTCGAAACGCAGATCCTTGCCTGCAACGCTCCGGGCTGCACGACGCCGTTCATCGCCGATCCGAACGCCCAGCCGCGCACATTCGCGGCCGGCACGGCGGCTCCGCAGATCTCGCTCACCGATCCGGATTTCAAGTTCCCGCGGATCCTTCGCAGCACCCTCGGCTACGACCGCGAGCTCATCTGGGGTATCCGCAGCACTGCCGAGCTGCTCTACAGCAAGACGCAGGAAGATATTTTCTACTACAACATGAACTGGAAGCCGACGGGCGTCAGCCCGCTCGACGGCCGGCCGACGTACAGCCGCATCAGCACCAAAGTCAGCGACACGTTCCTGGTTTCGAACACGGACCTCGGCCGCGAGATCATGGAGACGGTTCAGCTGAGCAAGTCGTTCAACAAACTCACGCTGAACGCGAACTACATCCACCAGGACGCGAAGAGCGCGGCGGACGCCGGTTCGTCGACCGCGTCGTCAGGCTTCAACTTCCAGACGAGCCGCGGCGACATCTTCAAGCCCGAGCTGGCTCCGACGTTCTTCCAGGTGCGGCACCGCTTCAATCTGGCCGCGACGTACGATTTCACCACCGGACCGCTTAGCCACTCGTTCGGTCTCTTCTACGCGATGCAGTCCGGTAACCCGTACTCGCTGCTGATCGACGGCAACCCGAATAAGGACAACAGCAGCAGCAACGACCTGCTCTTCGTGCCCGCTGGCGGCGCTGCGGGCGTCATCCTCTGCCCGTTCAACAACGGCAGCACTGCTGCTCCGGCTGCCGGCAGACCGTGTGGCGTCACGGGCATCACGCCGCTCGACTCGTCGCTCTTCTCGACGTTCCTCAACTCAGTTGGCCTCGACCCCAACAAGTCGGCCATCCTCGAGCGCAACAACCTCGAAGCGCCGTGGCAGCGCCGGCTGGACTTCCACTACGAGCTCGGCTTGCCCGCGATCCACTCGGCCCGCCTCCTGGTCACCGGCGACGTGCAGAACCTGCTCAACATGTTGAATAAGGATTGGGGCATCGAGAAGTTCGTCAACTTCTCGACTTACACGCCGGTCCGGTTCCAGGGCATCGACCCGACATCGGGCAAGCCGGTCTACCGCGAGGAGACGGCCGGCGCGCTCACGCCCGGCACCCAATTCTCCGGCTTTACCAGCAACGCCTCACGCTGGCAGGCTCGCGTCGGTTTGCGCGTTACGTTCTAAATCGCATCTGTCTCTGCACCAGAACGGGAGGGCTTCGGCCCTCCCGTTTTTTTTTCTACGCGGCGGCGCGGCGCGTCCGCGCCGCAAGCAGGTAGAGGATCGCGCCGATCGCTCCCCAGAAGATCACCAGCTCGATCGTCGTCAGCGATGCGTGCTCGATGCGCTCGCGAAACGAGAGGCGGCGCAGCACGCTGACGTCGCCGGCCAGTTGCACGGCGATCAGCGTTCCCATGAACAGTAACGAAACGACGGCGGAGATTCGCTGCACGGCCAGCGGCATGCGCAGCGTGACGCTGGCGTAGAGCGACGGATTCGCGCGCGGCAGCATCAGCAGCGCCACGCTGTGCAGGAAGTAGAGAACGACCAGCGCGAAGACGGCGATGTTCAGCGCGAGCGAAACCTGCCCGCTGACGAGCAGCAGCAGCGTGACAATGAGCGTCAGTGTCAGGCCGATGATCGGCGTCCCTGTCTTCTTCGCGATCCTTCCGATGAACTGCGGCGCCAGGCCATCCTCGGCCAGCATGATTCCGACGCGCGAAGGAACGAGCATCGTGGCGTTGACCGAGGTCGTCAGCGCCATCACCGCGCCGAACGTGACGAACCACGCAGCTCCGATCGGAAGATAGCGCGAGGCCGCCTCGGCCATCGGCGCCGCGGACCGGCGCAGATCCGCGCCCGGCAACACGCCAAAGGCGACCGCCGACATCAAAAAGTAGATGACCGTAGTCGCCAGAATCCCGCGCAGAAAAATACGCGGGAGGCGCTGCGTCGAATCGCGCACCTCCCCCGCTGTCTGCGCGAGCGACTCGAACCCGGCGTAGGCGAAGAAGATGAGCGGCAGCGCGGCCGCGAATCCTCCCGCGCCGTGCGTGAAGAACGGTTTGTAGTTGGCGAGATGGATGTTGAAAATCCCCGGCAACACCAGAACGACGATGGAGACGCCGAGGAAGATGCACATCCAGACCTGAATGCGGCCGAACCAGCGCACACCGGCCACGTGGACGACGTAAAAGAAAAGGAGACTGGAGACGGCCAGCGGCATCACGGCGCTTTTCGGGATCGCGCCGCCGAAGAGTTCGATCAGGTAGTCAGCCAGCGCGCGCGCCAGATATGCGAGCGCACCGATGTACGAAATGACCTTGAGCCAGACGCCCACGAACGCGAGGCCGTAGCCGCCGAACGTTCGCGAGAGGTGCGTGTACTCGCCGCCCGGCTCGCGGCCGAGCGGCGTCGAGAGGAAGACCGAGTACGCGACCGACGTCGCCAGGATCGCGGGCGCAAGCACGAGGTAACCGAGGATCACGCTCGATCCCGTCAGCTCCCATGCGTCGCTGGTGACTTTGAAGATCCCGGCGCCGATCAGCATGCCGAGCAGCGTTGCGTACGACTCGACGGCGCCGAGGTCGCGGCGAAGTGATGCAGAAAGCGGTGCGGACATGTCCGCTATCGTCGCACGACCAGGCGCCGCGGACTACGCCGCAGCGGAGCGCTGCTGCATCTGCACCGTGTCAAGGTCGTGCAGCAGTTCGCCGGCGTTGCCGTAGCGCGCTTTCGGATCCTTGGCCAGGCAACGCATCACGATGTCGTTGACCCTGCGTCCGATCTCCGGCCGCAACTCGATCGGCGGCCGCGCGTTTTCGGTGATGTGCGCGGTCAGCACGCCCGTCAGCGACGACGACGTGAACGGCTTCTGTCCCGACAGCATCTCGTACAGCATCACGCCCATCGAATAGACATCGCTGCGCGGGTCGAGTTGTTTGCCCTGCACCTGTTCGGGACTCATGTAGTGGGGTGTCCCGACGATCAACCCCGCCTGCGTCATCCCCTCATGCGCCTCGGCCATGCGCGCGATGCCGAAGTCCATCAGCTTCACTTCGCCCTTGTGATCGATGAGGACGTTCTGCGGCTTGATGTCGCGGTGGATGATGCCCTGCTCGTGCGCCGCTTCCAGTCCGCGGCAGATCTGGCGCGCGATACCCATGCCCACGCGCGGCACCATCTGATGCGCCGGCGCTTCTTCGAGCAGCTCGGCCAGCGTGTAGCCGCGCACGAACTCCATCGAAATGAAGTAGACGCCCTCGGCTTCGCCGTAGTCGTACGTACGCAGGACGTTGCGGTGCGTGATCTTGCGGGCCAGACGGATCTCGCGTTTGAAGCGCTCCAGATCCTCCGGCGAGCGGGACATGACATCGCCTGGCAACGTCTTGATGGCGACCGTCTCATCGAGCTGCGCGTCGACAGCTTTGTAGACGACGCCCATGCCTCCACGGCCGATGATCGACTCGATGCGGTAGCGGTTAGCGAAGGTCGAACCCGGCGTCAGCTCCTGCGCGGCCGCGAGTCCGGGCGCGGTGGCGCCCGGCATCGTCTCGCCGATTCGCATCGTGGCCATGGAGCTGGAGGTCTGCCCCATCGTCCGCATCATGTTCGGGGTCAGGCTGACCAGCGGCAGCGAGGCCACCGGCAGCGGATTGGGAAGCCATTTGAGCTGCACCTGTTCGCGCGTCGAAGTCGAGATGATTTCGCCGCCTGCCGCCTGCGCGGTTTCGTAGGAAATGTAGGCGTAGCCGGTCGGCGCGTGCCACGCGAAGAGTTCGGCCAGCAGCGGCGCATTGCCGACGATAGCGATGCCGTTGTCGCCTTCGAGGTCGACCGAACCGGTCACGAATTCGCCCGTGGCGATGCCGACGCCGATGGTCATGTGTCCCGGACCCATCGTGTCGAGTTCCTCGTTGATGGCGCGGGCGGCGCGGATGGCGTGGAGGATGCCGCGGTCGCCGCGGAAGACGCTGACGAGACGGTGACCGATGATCTCGCGGACGAATCCGTCCTGCCTCGCCACCTCGGCCTCCTGCAGCTTCATGGCCTTGCTGACGGCGGAGATGACATTCGCGGCATCGCCCTCGCCGACGGTGGCGGGCAGTTCGCGAAGGTCGGTGACGAGGATCGTCCCTTCATCGAGTTTGGCGGCTTCGTTCTGCCGCGGAGAGCCGGCGCCCTCGCGCTCCTGCGAACGCGCGGCCATCTGCTCGTACAGCTCTTCGATCTCGGCCTTGTCGCGAAGGGCGGTGATCATCTTCGCGAAGGAACGGCCGAGGATTCCGACCTCATCGCTGCGGTCGATGGGAGGGTGGACTGTGTAATCGCCGCCGGTAACGGCCTGGGCGATGCCGGCCAGCTCTTCGATCGGATGCGTGACGCGCTTGGCTATGAGCCAGGAGAAGACGAACGCGAGCAACAGCGCGATGCCGCCTCCGATGAGCAGCGCCTTCTGGATTTCGCGGAACGGAGCCAGCTCGCGGTCGAGCGAACGGAGGAAGATGGCCGCGCCGACCGTCTGCGTGCCCGACTGCAACGGCTCGCCGGTCATGACGTACTTGC
>Ga0213876_10000100_pt1 | contig 96803 bp, 81 predicted proteins | sample BarmaccomBMRX_R9_FD_160113 | JGI IMG/M metagenome (GOLD analysis project Ga0213876, IMG submission 160113) | Root-associated microbial communities from Barbacenia macrantha in rupestrian grasslands, the National Park of Serra do Cipo, Brazil - RX_R9 | ecosystem: Host-associated > Plants > Roots... | reverse complement strand
TCCCCTGGCCGACGGACGTCCTGCCCGCATCCTCATCGTCGACGACCTCTCGATCAACCGGGAGCTGGTCCGCGCCATGCTGAGCCCGCTCGGCCACGACTGCGTGGAGGCCGCCTCCGGGGCCGAAGCGATCGCCCTGGCGGCCAAGGGCGGCTTCGACCTGATCCTCATGGACTTGCAGATGCCGGGCATCGACGGCCTGGCGGCCGCCCGGGGCGTCCGACGTCTGGAGGGCGCCGGCTCCGAGATTCCGATCCTCGCGCTCAGCGCCAATGTCCTGCCCGCCCACGTCGCGGCCTGCGAGGCGGCGGGGATGGACGACCACATCGCCAAACCGATCCGCGCGGCGGAGCTGGTGACCAAGGTCCATCACTGGCTGGCGGTGGGCGGCGCCCGTCCGTTAGCCGACCCGGAGGCGGTCGCGGCGGCGAGCTAGACCGCGCGGCCATCGGCGCGGGTGATCGGCGGCGGGCTGAGGCAAAGGGCGGCCACGCCCAAGACGGCGGCCAGCGCCGAGCCGAGGAGGACGCCGACCTTGGCGATTCCCGCGTAGGGTCCGCCGCCGAACGCTTGCTCGGCCATCAGGATGGAAAGCGGATCGCCGATTCCGCAGAGGCAGGCCGCGCCGATGAAAGCGGGCCGGGAAGCCTCGGCGGGAAACACCGCCAGCCTCGTCCCGACCGCCGCCCAGGCCGCTCCCGCTATGCCCAAAGGCTTGCCGATCGCAAGTCCGAGGGCGACGCCCCACAGCACCCGCCCCGCCGCCGGCGCCCCCATGTCGGCGGTCAGCGACACGCCGGCCGCCGTGAAGGCGAAAAGCGGCAACACCACGTAGGTCGACCAGGGTTCGAGGTTCCGCTCGATCCTTTCGGCGGGCGACAGCAGGCGCGCGGCGGCGGCTGACAGGTTGCGGCTCGCCCATTCCCAGATCGGCTCCTGTTCGAGACGTCGCCGCTCCCCGCCGGCTCGCTTGAGCTCGCTTTCAGCGTGTTCCAGCTCGGAAAGCGCCGTGGCGGCCTGCGCGAGCAAGGGGCCGGTTGCGGGCGTCGGCCGGGCGGGGAGGGCGGCGGCCAGGGCCACGCCGGTCAGGGCGCCGCTGACCCCCGCCATGTGCAGGAAGAGCCACAGGCAGGCGGAGGCCGCGAGGTAGGGCCACGCGGCGTAGACCCGCCAGCGGTTCAGGATGACGAGGGCGCCGGCCGAGGCGCCGGCGGCCAGGAGCCAGCCCGGGTGGAAGTCGCGCGGGTAGAAGATCGCCAGGATCAGGATCGACAGGATGTCGTCCACCACCGCATAGGCGGCGACGAAGGCCTTTAGCCCGGCCGAGGCCCGGGCGCCGAAGATCGCCAGCACGCCTAGGGTGAAGGCGATGCCGGTGTCGGCCGGCGCCGACCAGCCGGCGGCGGTGGGCCCGGGATTGAGCGCCAGATAGATCGCCGCCGGAACCACGACCCCGCCGACCGCCGCCACCACGGGCGCCGCCGCCGCGCGCGGATCGGCGAGCGATCCGGCGGTCACCTCCCGCCGGATCTCGAGCCCCACGATGAGGAAGAACACCGCCAGCAGCGCCTCCGAGCACCATTCGGCGACGCTCATGGTGAGTGGCCCCGGGATCGGCCCGATCCCGAGTTCGGCCCCCACGAAGCGACCATAGGCCGGGGCGACGGCGCTGTTCGCGAGTGCGAGCGCCGCCGCCGCGGCGATCAAGAGGACGATGCCCGCCGAGGCCGGCAGGTTGGCGAAGGCGCGCGCCGTCCGCTTCACCCGCACGCCGACCGGCTGCTCCAGGGCCTCCAGCATCGAGTGGAAATCCCAGGCGCCCTCGTAGCGGACCCCGTCGACGAAGATGGTGGGGGTGCCGGCCACACCGCTGCGGCGGCCATCGGCCAGGTCGTCCTCGACGCGCCGGCGCAGCCTGCCGTCCTCCAGGTCGCGCTCGAAACGCTCCATGTCGAGGCCGCAGTCGCGGGCGATGTCCAGCACGATGCGCCGATCGAGAGGAGGCTGGCGGTCGTAGAGCGCATCGTGCATGTCCCAGAACCGGTTCTGACGCCCCGCCGCCTCGGCCGCGATGGAGATGAACTCGGCCCCGGGATGGGCGCGCTCGTTGGGAAACTGGCGATAGACGTAGGTCATCCGCTCGCCGAGCGCCCTGCGCAGCCTCTCCAGGACCGGGCGCAGGCGCCGGCAATAGGGGCACAGGTAATCGCCGTAGAGAATGACCGTGACGCCGCCCTGGCGTGCGTGGCCGCCGCGCGCATGGTCCCGGCGGCGGTCGACGGGCCTCGGCCCGCGTCCACGCCCCTCGGCGCTCTCGGAGGGGTCCTGGGTGTGTTCGTCCGCCATGGGCGCGCCCTGGTAGCTGGGGGCGGGCTCGAACCGCCGACCTGCGGGTTATGAATCCGCCGCTCTAACCAACTGAGCTACCCAGCCAGGGGGAGCGCCGGGTTATAGGCGCCGGCTCCTGCCCCTTCAAGGCGGATGCGCCCACCGTTCTTCTTGCGCCTCCCCGAGCCGCGCCGCCACCGCCTCGCCGATCGCCAGGGAGGCGGTGAGACCGGGGCTCTCGATGCCGAAAAGCGTCACCAGGCCCGCAAGGCCGTGGGCTTCGGGGGTGTCGATCCGGAAATCGGGCTGCGGCTCGCCCGGCCCGTGGAGCTTGGGGCGTAGGCCGGCGTAGTCGGGACTGAGGGCGCCGTCCGGAAGGCCCGGCCAGAAGCGGCGGACGTAGCGGTAGAACGCGTCCGCCCGCGCCGGATCCACCGAGTAATCCTCGCTCTCGACGTAGGCGAGGTCCGGCCCGAACACCGCCTGGCCGCCGAGGTCCTTGCGGTAGTGGGTCCCGAGCGCGCCGGGGATCGGCGGCGGATACACGAGCCGCTCGAAGGGCGCCTTGCCGCTCAGCCGGAAGTAGACGCCCTTGCCCAGATGGCGGGCCGGAATGCGCCCGCGCGGGAAACCCTCGATGAGCGCGGCGACGGCTTGCGCGGCCAGGCCGGGCGCGGTCACCAGCAGCTGCGCGGCGAAGACGATGGGCGCCGCGCCGCCTGCCCGGATCTCGAAGCCGCCGCCTTCTCTTGGGCGGGCGCCGAGGAACGGCGTCGCCCGGGCGATTGCGCCCCCCAGACCCTCGATCTCGCCGGCGAGCGCCAGCATGTAGCCGTGGCTGTCGAAGACGCCGCTCTCCGGCGAGAGGACCGCCGCGACGGCCCTTAAGCCCGGCTCCAGCGCCATCGCCGCCGCGCCGCCGAGCATCGTCAGCCCCTCGACGCCGTTCGCTTGCGCCTGGGCCGCCACCGCCTCCAGCCGCGACAGCTCCTCAGGCGCCGTCGCCACCACCAGCTTGCCGCACTTGCGATAGGCGACCTTGTGCGCCTCCAGGAACGGATAGAGGGCCCGCCGGCCCGCGACGCAGAGCTCGGCCCGAAGCGAACCCGTCGGATAGTAGAGGCCGCCGTGGATCACCTCGGAGTTGCGCGAGGAGACGCCCTGGCCGATGGCGGCCTCCTTCTCGAGCACGACCACCGCCAGTCCGCGCTTGGCGAGGGCGTAGGCGCAGGCGAGACCCACCGCGCCGGCCCCGACCACGCAGGCGTCGAAGTCGGGGCTCAAACCCCTCCCTCCCTCGTGTGGGGAGGGAGGGCCGAGCCGCAGCGTCGGCGGGACGGGGGAGTCGGGCGCCTCAAGGAGCCGCGACCCATGCGGCGTCAGCGCATGTCACCGGAAACCCCCGCCCTGGCGGCTTCGCCGCCTGTCCCTCCCAACGAGGGGGAGGGCGCCGCCGCGTCCCATTCCGCCCACAGCCTGGCTTCCTGCGCTTTCGCCGTCGCCACCGCGGCGGCTTTCACGTGACCGAAGCCCCGAATGGCGTCCGGGACGGCGGCGATCCGCGCCGCCAGCGGCAGCCGCTCGGACGTCAGCCCGACGAGCAGGCGATCGAGACCTGCTTCGTAATCGGCGATCAACTGTCGCTCCAGCCGACGCTCGGCGCTCGCCCCGAAGAGGTCGAACGGCCCGCCGCGCAAGACCTTGAGCTTCGCCAGCAGCGGAAAAGCGATGTCGAGCATCCAACCGCCGAAGGCGATCTTCCTCGGACGCCCCTCCGGATCCTTCGGGGCCAGCAGGGGCGGGGAGAGCCAGACCTTGGCCTTGCCGCCGGCGAAGGTCTCCTTCAGCGCGGCGCCGAACCGGCCGTCGGCGTAGAGCCGGGCCACCTCGTACTCGTCCTTGTAGGCCATCAGCTTGAAGAGCCCGATCGCGGCCGCGCGCGTCAACGCCCCGCGGCCGCCGACGGCGGCCTCGGCGGCGCGGACCTTTTCGAGGCGCCCGCGGTAGCGCTGGGCATAGGCGCGGTTCTGATAGGCCTCGAGCTCGGCGGCGCGACGCCCGATCAGCGTCTCCAGCGGCATGGTCTCGGGATCGAGGCCGGACTCCTTTGAAGGCGCCGCCTCGGTCGGCCTGGCGGCGGCGATCCGGCCCAGCTCGAAGGCCTGCAGATTGGTCTCGTCGTCGACGCCGTTCAGGCGGATGGCTCTGTAGAGGGCGCGCGAGGAGACCGGAACCAGCCCCCGCTGCCAGGCGAAGCCCAGCATGATCATGTTGGCGAAGATGGCGTCGCCGAGCTTCTGCTCGGCCAAGCTGACCGCGGGGCAGCTCTCGTAGCGCTTGACGGCCGCGCCGATCCGCCGGGCCATGGCGGATGCGTCAAACCGGGCGTCGCGGTCGGCGACGAAGTCGGCGGTGGGCTGCAGGTCGCCGTTGCCGCAGGCGATGGTCCGGTCCTTGGCGTAGAGCGCCAGGGCCTCCGGACCGGCCGCCACCAGCAGGTCGCAGGCCACCAGCACATGGGCGCTCGCGGCCGGCACGCGTCCACCCACCGGCGTGACCGCCGTCCCGCCGATCCGCACGTGGCTGAAGACCGCGCCGCCCTTCTGGGCGAGACCGGTCATGTCGACCACCGAAGCGGCGCGGCCGTCGATGTGGGCGGCCATGGCGAGGATCGAGGCGGTGGTGGTGACGCCGGTGCCGCCGACGCCGGTGAAGACGATGTTCTTGACCCCCTCGAAGGCCTCGATGTCGGGTAGCGGCGTCGATTCCGCGGTGAGCGCCGCCAGCTTCGGCGCATGGGCGTTGTGCGCGCCTTCCAGGGTCACGAACGAGGGGCAAAAGCCCTTCAGGCAGGAATAGTCCTGGTTGCAGGTGGACTGGTCGATCCGGCGCTTGCGGCCGAACTCGGTCATCAGCGGCTCGATGGATACGCAGTGGGAGGCGGCCGAGCAGTCGCCGCAGCCCTCGCAGACCAGGGGGTTGATGAACACCCGGCGGGGAGCGGGCGCCAGCGTCCCGCGCTTGCGCCGCCGACGCTTCTCGTTGGCGCAGACCTGATCGTAGATCAGCACGGTGACCCCGGGAGCCTCCCGAAGCTCGCGTTGCACCCTCATCAGCGCGCTGCGCGGATGGACGCTCACCCCGGGCGCGAGGTCGCTCGCTCGCGCATAGCGACCAGGGTCCTCCGCCACCACCACGATCTTCTTCACGCCCTCGGCGGCGAGCTGGCGGGTGATCTGGGCGACCGTGAAGCCGCTCTCCGGACGCTGGCCACCCGTCATGGCCACGGCGTCGTTGTAGAGCAGCTTGTAGGTGATGTGGCTGCCCATGGCGATCGAGCCGCGGATCGCCAGCGAGCCGGAGTGGCCGTAGGTGCCGTCGCCGAGGTTGACGAAGACGTGCGGCTCCTCGGTGAACGGGGAGGCCCCGGCCCAGCTCAGCCCCTCGCCTCCCATGTGGCTGGTGAGGTCGGTCTGCGGATCGGAGAAGCTGGCCATGTAGTGGCAGCCGATGCCGGCCAGCGCCCGCGAGCCTTCGGGCAGGCGGGTCGAGGTGTTGTGCGGACAGCCTGAACAGAAGAACGGCTTGCGGATCTGCTCGGCGCCCAGGGTCACCGCCGCCATGCCGGCCGCCGATACCCGATCGAGGAAGGCGTGGACGCGCTCCATGTGCGGTCCGGGCGGCAGCCGGTCTGCAAGCGCCAGCGCCACCTCGGCCACGGACAGGGAGCCGAGCTCGGAAAGCAGCGGATGGCCCTGCTCGTCCACCTTGCCGACGATCTTCGGATGGGCGTGGGCGGGCAGGTCGTAGAGGGCTGCCCGGATCTGGCCCTCCAGCAAGGGCCGCTTGTGCTCGACCACCATCAGGGTCTCGAGGCCCCGGGCGAAGGCGCGGATCCCGGTGGGCTCCAGCGGCCAGGGCATCCCGACCTTGTAGACCGCCAGACCCAGGTCCGCCGCTTCCGCATGCCCGAGCTCCATGGCGCTCAGGGCCTCCATCACGTCGCTAAAGGCCTGGCCGTGGGCGGCGATCCCGAGCCGCCGCCGCGGACCGCCGAGCACCTGCCGGTCGATCTGGTTGGCGCGGGCGAAGGCGAGGGCGGCGGGCAGCTTGTGCAGCCTGAGGCGCCGCTCCTTGTCCAGCGGCTGGTCCTTCAGGCGGATGCCGAGGCCGCCGGCCGGCATGGCGAACCCGGGCGGCGGGCGATACTGGCGACGCCCGGGGCCCACCTCGATGGTGACGCCCGAGTCCATCATGTCGGCGAGGGCGACGAGGCCCACCCAGAGCCCGGAGAACCGCGACAGGGCGTAGCCGAGCAGGCCGAAATCCAGCACCTCCTGCACGTCGGCCGGGGCCAGCACCGGCATCTCGAAATCCTGGAAGGCGAACTCCGACTGCGAGGGCAGGGTGGAGGACTTGCAGGAATGGTCGTCGCCGGCCACCGCGACCACCCCGCCCTTGGGCCAGATCCCGGCGAAGTTGGCGTGCTTGAACGCATCGCCGCTGCGGTCCACGCCCGGGGCCTTGCCGTACCACATGCCGAAGACGCCGTCGTAGCGCGCGCGGGGGAACAGGTTGGCCTGCTGGCTGCCCCATACGGCGGTGGCCGCGAGATCCTCGTTCAGGCCCTCCTTGAAGACGATATCCTGGGCTTTCAGGTGTTCGGCGGCCCGATGGGCTTGCTGGTCCAGCCCGCCGAGGGGCGAGCCCCGGTAGCCGCTCAGGAATCCGGCGGTGGAGAGGCCGGCCCGCCGGTCCAGCCGCCGCTGGTCGAGCAGGACCCGGATGAGCGCCTGGACGCCGGTGATGAACACCCGGCCCTCTTCGAGGGCGTACTTGTCATCCAAGGTGACGTCGGCATGGCGCATGGCGATTGGTTCGGCCGCACTTTGGCGCAATTCGCCCTATCATATAAGGCGACCGACCACGCTGCAAAAGTCTTGCCGAACTTGGCGCATGCTTGGCAGTTTCAGGCGTCTCTTGGCGGATATGGGGTATGAAATTGTCGGAAACCTTGGATGCGGTGGATGCGCGCATCCTCGATCTGATCCAGCGCGACGCCAGCCTGTCGGTGGCCGAGGTCGCCGAGCGGGTCGGACTGTCCGCGAGCCCGTGCTGGCGCCGGATCCGGCGGATGGAGGACGAGGGGATCATCCGGCGGCGGGTGACGATCCTGGATCGGGAGAAGCTCGGACTGGGGTTCGAGGTGTACTGCACCGTCAAGCTCGCCCTGCCGACCCGGGAGAACCTCGAGGCCTTCGAGCGGTCGGTGGAGCGATGGCCGGAGGTCGCCCAATGCGCCACCGTCACCGGCCCTGCCGATTACGAGCTGCGCATCGTCACGCGGGACATGCACGCCTTCGACGATTTCCTTCGGGACAGGATCCTATCGCTGGGGCTGGTGTCGAACATCGAGAGCCGGATCGTGATCCGCTCGGTGAAGAACAGCACCGCGGTTCCGCTGGCGCTCGTCAGTCCCCATGTGGAGGCGAGCTGTCCGCCAACGGAGACGCCATGATCGACCTCGTCATCGACAGCCGGCGCCGCGACCTCGGCGGCTTCGAGGTCGGCCGGGTGCTCCCCCACGCGCGCCGCCGCATGGTGGGCCCGTTCGTGTTCTTCGACCACATGGGCCCGATGGAGTTCGCGCCGGGATTTCCGCGGGGCGCAGACGTGCGCCCGCATCCGCACATCGGCCTTTCCACGGTCACCTACCTCTTCGAAGGCGAGATCACCCACCGCGACAGCGTCGGCTCCGAGGTCGCCATCGTTCCCGGAGAGATGAACTGGATGACTGCCGGGCGCGGGATCACCCACTCCGAGCGGTTCGACCGGCTGCGGCGCGACGGGGGACGGATGCATGGGATCCAGGCCTGGGTGGCGCTGCCCCGCGAGGACGAGGAGACGGCGCCGGGCTTCACCCACCACGGCGCCGCCGACCTGCCTACCTACGAATCAGGCGGGCTCTGGGGCCGGCTGATCGCTGGGGAAGCCTTCGGGGCCAAGGCGGCGGTCAAGATCCACTCGCCGATGTTCTATGTGCACTGGCGCCTGAAACCGGGGGCCAAGGCCGAGGTCCCGGGCGGATACGCCGAGCGGGCCGCCTATGTGGCGGCGGGCGAGATAGAGGCGGGCGGGCGCGCCTACGGCGCGGGCCAGATGCTGGTGTTTGCGGCGGGCGCGCCGGCGGCGATCGAGGCGAGGAGCGAGGCCATCGTCATGGCGCTGGGGGGCGAGCCGCTGGGCGAGCGGTTCGTCGAGTGGAACTTCGTCTCCTCCAGGCGCGAGCGGATCGAACAGGCCAAGGCCGATTGGCGGGCCGGCCGCATGAAACTGCCGGATCTCGACCACGACGAATTCATCCCCTTGCCTGCCGAGCCGCCGACCCACCCCCCAAGCTAAGGGTTCTGCGCCAGCGCCCGGTGCGCCTGCTCCCAGTATTGGGCGCCGGTGATCAGGGTGACCGCCGCGGCGAGCCACAGCAGGGCGTGGGCGCCGAGCGTGGCCGGACCCAGCAAGGCCGGGTCATCGGGAAGTCCGAAGGCGCCCCACGCGGCGATGAAGAGCTCAGCGCCGAGCGCCGTCAGCTGCAGCGTCGTCTTCCATTTGGCCAGCAGCGTCACCGGAAGCGTCACGCCCTTGCCCGCCGCCACTTCTCTCAAGGCGCTGACCGTGAATTCGCGGAAGAGGATGAGCGCCGCCGGGATCACGACCGGCGGACTGGCCGCCAGCGCCAGAAGGCCCAGCACCACCGCGCAGACCAGCACCTTGTCGGCGATGGGATCGAGGATCGCCCCCCAGATGCTGACGGCGCCGAGCCGGCGGGCCAGCCAGCCGTCGAAGAAATCGGTCACCGCCGCCGCCACGAAGGCGTAGAAGGCGCCCCGCTCGAGAGCGAACTGGGCCGGCCCGGTCAGTCGGGGGCTCAGCCAGGGCGCCGCGCCCGCGGCGGCGGCCAGGGCGAGGAAGGTGAACAGCGCCAGGGCTAGGCGCAGGCCCGTCAGCCAGTTCGGCAGATGCTTCATCGGGGCGGGATTAGCACTTCTTGCGCTGGAAAAGCGAAGTCGCCTGCGCGGTCGGCGATCGCGGCCGTGAAATTCGCAGATCGCGACGTCGGCGTGAGCATAACCGGACGTTTTGGACGCAAAGCGTGAATATTAACGCGGAGACTTAGAGAATCGCGACATTTTGTCCATCCATATGGCTTCGTGTCACGCGATCAATGAAAGTTGTGGATTATCTTCTAACTTCCGAAATGGCCAAGATAGTGCTGGGTGAGGCGTCTCGATAGCTGAATGCCGTGAAACGGTTGAAACTGACTAATGTCACAGCCGCTTATCGAAGTCGCGCAGGAAGCCAAGAGGCGATAGGCCGAGGCGTCGATGATAGTTTGGTTTGCGATCGCCGCGGTTCTGAGCCTCGCCGTACTGGCGCTTGTTAAAGCTCTACAGGTGGAGACCTACGTTCAGCACGTCTGGAGAACCTCTCGGCACGCCGAGCGCAGGCTGAAAGAGAGGATCGATCTGCTCGAAAGCCTGCTGCTGCCGCCGGGGGAGGCCGACCCGCTTCAAGAGATCTCGATGGACGCCGAGCAGGATGTGGAGATCGAATTGGCCAAGGTGCGCGAAGCGTTTCGCCATGCCGACCGCAGGTCACGCTATCGGCATGGCGAGGGGGAGTGAGGGCGGCGCGGCTCTTGCAGCAGGAAGGCCCGGCGGGGTGAGCCGCCGGGCCTGGGTCTGCTTGCCACTCCTTGGGATGGGTGAAAAGGCGAAGCTGGACTACTGAGCCCGACCCGGCCGAAGCTTGCCCTCGAAACGTTGCGTTAACCCTAACGGGCTCAGCTCTTGGAGGTCGCCGGCGCCGGCGCCTCTTCCTCTACGACGGTGATAGCCCGCTCCGGGCAGGACCGCGCGCCGCGCCGCGCCTCTTCCTCGAGGCCGGGAGCCACGACCATCTCGGCCGTCACGTTGTAGCCGTCGTCATTGAGCACGTAGACGCGGGGCGCCACGGCGACGCAGCGCGCGTGCCCGCTGCAGAGGGTGGTGTTCACCTTGATGCGCATGCTTGGGTTCTCATCCTGCTGAAGCGGACACTCTAGCGCCAAATCGACGCGTGCGGCTACCGGGGCTCGGGGCCACGGAAGTGGTCGAAGATGCGCTGGGCCAGCGCCTCGCTGACGCCGTCGACCTTGGCGAGATCGGAGACGGAGGCGCGCGCGACTCCGCGGGCCGAACCGAAGGCGTGCAGCAGCGCGCGTTTGCGGGCCGGGCCGACCCCCTCGATCTCGTCGAGCGGGTTGCGGCGCAGCTCCATCGAGCGGCGGGTTCGATGGGCGCCGATGGCGAACCGGTGCGCCTCGTCGCGCAGCCGCTGCAGGTAATAGAGCACCGGGCTCTTCGGCTCGAGCATGAAGGGGGCCTTGCCGGGCAGGAAGAACCGCTCTAGGCCAGCGTCCCGGTCGGGGCCCTTGGCGACCCCGGCCACGGCGATGTCGTCGACCCCGAGATCGGCCATCACTTCCAGGGCGGCCGCCAGCTGGCCCGCCCCGCCGTCGATCAGCACCAGGTCCGGCCGCGGCGGAAACTGGCCCGCCTCCTCTTCCTTGGCGAGACGGGCGAAGCGCCGGCGCAGCACCTCCTTCATCATGGCGAAGTCGTCGCCGGGGGTGAGCTCGGCGCTCTTGATGTTGAACTTGCGGTACTGACTGGTCTGGAAGCCTTCCGGGCCGGCGACGATCATCGCCCCGACCGCATTGGTCCCCATGATGTGGGAGTTGTCGTAGACCTCGATCCGCTCGGGGCCCGCCTCCAGGCCGAACGCCTCGCAGAGTGCGGTGAGCAGCCGCGACTGGGCCGAGCTCTCGGCCATCTTGCGGCCCAGCGCCTCGCGGGCGTTGGCGAGCGCATGATCGACGAGCCGCCGGCGCTCGCCGCGCTGCGGCGCGACGATCTCCACCTTGTGGCCGGCCTTCAGGCAGAAGGCCTCGGCGATCAGCTCGCAATCGTTGGGCCGCACGCTCACCAGCATCAGCTTGGGGATCGGCTTGTCCTCGTAGAACTGGCCGATGAAGGCGGCCATCACCTCGGCGTCCGCGTCGGTCCTGTCGACCCTCGGGAAATAGGCGCGGTTGCCCCAGTTCTGGCCGGCGCGGAAGAAGAACACCTGCACGCAGGCCTGGCCGCCTTCAGCGCGCAGGGCGAAGACGTCGGCCTCCTCCAGGGTCTCCGGATTGACCTGGGTCTCCTGGGCCACCGACGAGAGGGCCCGGATGCGGTCCCTCAGCCGCGCGGCTCGCTCGAACTCCAGGGAATCCGACGCCGCCTGCATCTCGGCCGCCATGCGCCCGACGACCGCCCGGCTCTTGCCGCGCAGGAACTGCTCGGCCTCGGCCACTAGCCCCTGGTAGTCATCGAGCGAGATCAGGCCCGTGCAGGGCGCCGAGCAGCGGCGGATCTGGTGCAGCATGCAAGGGCGGGTGCGGCTTTCGTAGACGCTGTCCGAGCAGGAGCGGAGCAGGAACGCCTTCTGCAGGGTGTTCAAGGTTCGGTTGACCGCCCAGGCGCTAGCGAAGGGGCCGAAATAGTCGCCCTTGATGGCGTGGGCGCCGCGGTGCTTCTTCAGCTGGGCCGCCGGGTGCTCGCGCCGGATCACGATCTCGGGGAAGCTCTTGTCGTCGCGCAGCAGCACGTTGAACCGCGGCTTCAGCTGCTTGATCAGGTTGATCTCCAGCAGCAGGGCGTCGGTCTCGGTGCGGGTGGTGGTGAACTCCATGGAGCGGGTGAGGTCCACCATCAGGGCGATCCGCTGGGTGTGGAAGCGCCCCTGGGCGTACTGGGCGACCCGCTTCTTGAGCGAGCGGGCCTTGCCCACGTAGAGCGCCTCGCCGCCGTCCCCGAACATGCGGTAGACGCCCGGCGCGTCGGGCAGCCGGCGCACCTCGTCCTTGATCAGCTCGGCGCCCTTCAGGAGGGGGCCGGCCTGTTCGGAGATCGACTCGGACATCGTCTCTGGCGTCATCGGATCACGTCAGCGCGCGCGGGCGACCGTCATCATATAGTTGACGTCCGCGTCCGCGGATCGCGACCAGCGGCCGCTGAGCGGATCGAAGACGACGCCGAACGGGCCGTCCACCTCCACCGCCGTTCCCGCCAGGAAGCCACGAAGCTCCTCGGGCCTGATGAACCGGCGCCAATCGTGGGTGCCCGGCGGCAGCCAGCGCAGCAGGTATTCCGCGCCGAGCTTGGCCAGCGCCAGCGCCTTCAGCGTCCGGTTCAGGGTGGCCACGACCATCAGCCCTCCGGGCGCCAGGAGCGCGGCCGCATGCCGCAGGAAGGCGCCCGGATCGGGGACGTGCTCGATCACCTCCATGTTGAGGATCAGATCGAACGGCGCCGTTTCCTCGCCGAGGAGGTCCTCGACCGCGGCGCAGCGGTAGTCGATCGGAAGGCCGGCCGCCTCGGCGTGGGCGCGCGCCGTGCCGACGTTGCGCTCGGCGGCGTCGATGCCGACCACCTGGAACCCCAGCCGCGCCATCGGCTCGCTGAGCAGCCCGCCGCCGCAGCCGATGTCGAGCAATCTCAGACCCTCGAAGGGCGTCCGCGCCTTGGGCTCGCGGCCGAACCGGGTGAGCGCCTGCTCGCGGATGAACGCCAGCCGCACGGGGTTGAACCGGTGCAGGGGGGCGAACTTGCCCTTCGGGTCCCACCATTCCGCCGCCCAGGCTGAGAACCGTGCGATCTCGGCCGCATCTATGTTGGGATGGACGTCCGCCATGTCCGCTAGATAGGCGAAATCGCGGCCGCTTGTCGCCGTTCTCCAGGTGGATTGCCGCGCCGTGGCGGCGTCGCTAGAAGGGCGCGCCCTTCTTCGTCGCGGAGCCGCAGCCAAGCCTTGTCCCGGATCGTGATGAAATTCGGCGGCACCTCGGTGGCCGACCTGGAGCGGATGCGGCGGGTCGCGCGGCTCGTGGCGGCCGAAGCGGAGGCCGGTCACGAGGTCGCGGTGGTGGTCTCGGCGATGGCGGGACGGACCAACGAACTGGTGGCCTGGACCGACGCGGCGGGAGAGGCCACCGCCGGCGCTCCGGCCTCGGACGACGAATACGACGTGGTGGTGGCCTCCGGCGAGCAGGTCTCGGCGGGGCTGGTGGCGATGATCCTGCGCAACATGGGCCTTTGCGCCCGCTCCTGGCTCGGCTGGCAGGTTCCCATTCTCACCGACGACGCCCACGGCAAGGCCCGGATCGAGGACGTCCCGCCCGATAAGCTGCTGGCGGCGCTGGGGGCCGGGGAGATCCCCATCGTGGCCGGCTTCCAGGGCGTCGACCGCCAGGGGCGGCTGGCGACGCTGGGGCGAGGGGCCGGCGATCTCTCGGCGGTGGCCGTGGCCGCGGCCCTGAAGGCCGACCGCTGCGACATCTACACCGACGTGGACGGGGTCTACACCACCGACCCGCGGATCGAGGCCAAGGCCCGGCGGCTGGCGAAGATCTCCTATGAAGAGATGCTGGAGATGGCCTCGCTCGGCGCGCGGGTCCTGCAGGGCCGCTCGGTGGAGCTGGCGATGAACCAGCGGGTGCCGCTCAGGGTGCTTTCCAGCTTCGCCGAGCCCGGCCAGTCCGACAACGCCGGCACCATCGTCTGTGACGAGGAGGAGATCGTGGAGAAAAGGGTGGTGAGCGGCGTCGCCTACAGCCGCGACGAGGCCAAGATCAGCCTGTTCGGCCTGCCGGACCATCCGGGCGTCTCTTCGGAGATCTTCGGGCGCCTGGCGGACGCCAACGTCAACGTGGACATGATCGTCCAGAGCCACGCCCGCCAGGCGGGGGCGGCCAACATGGAATTCACCGTGGGCAAGCGCGACGCCGCGCGGACGATGGACATCGTCACCGCCGCCAAGGGCGCGATCGGGTTCGAGGACGTCGCACTCGATGACAACGTGGCCAAGGTGTCGGTGATCGGGGTCGGCATGCGCAGCCACACCGGCGTCGCCCAGACCATGTTCAAGGCGCTCGCCGAGCGGGGCGTCAACATCCAGGTCATCTCGACATCGGAGATCAAGATCAGCGTGCTGATCGACGCGGCCTACACGGAGCTGGCGGTGCGGGCGCTGCACGCCGCTTACGGACTGGACAAGATCTAGCACACAGCTTTGCGCCGCACGCCGCGGGTCGCCCTGCGCCACTCGCCCGCGTGAGGTTCACGGCCCCGGCTGCGACGGCGAAGGCGGCCGCGGAGGCGGCTTCGCCGTCCGCTGGCCAGCGCAGGTCGCAATCGCGCCGAAATAAGCGGCGCTTTGGCGCCAACTGGCGCCGGCCGTCGGCGCCGCGTCTCGCCTGCGCCAAAACCTGCTATAGGGCCGGCTAAAGAACGGGAGAAAGCGTTCAGACCATGCCCGCCGCGCCCGGCGTCGCCATTCGCGGACCCCGCAGCCTGCTTCGCCAGATCCGCGAAGCGATGGCGGGCGCGCGCCCGGCGCAGGCCAAGCTCGACATGGTCGTGCGGATCATCGCGGTCTCCATGGTCGCCGAGGTCTGCTCCCTCTACCTGTCGCGCAAATCGGGCGAGATGGAGCTCTTCGCCACCGAGGGTCTCGATCCTGGCGCGGTGCACGTCACCCGGATGAAGCCGGGCGAGGGGTTGGTGGGCGAGATCATGCGCCTAGGCCGGCCCCTCAATCTCTCCGACGCCCCCAGCCATCCGGCTTTCTCCTACCGGCCCGAGACCGGCGAGGATCCGTTCCACTCCTTCCTCGGTGCGCCGCTGCTGCGGGGCGGCCGGGTGATCGGGGTGCTGGTCGTCCAGAACCGCACCAGCCGCGTCTACGCCGAGGACGAGGTCGAAGACCTGCAGATCATCGCCATGGTCCTGGCCGAGACGGTGGCGGCCGGCCAGGTGCTCGATCCGGCCGAGCTCAAGGACGTGGAGATCGCGCCCCAGCGCTCGGAGCGGCTCAAGGGGCAACGGCTCGCGGACGGGCTCGCGCTCGGCGTGGCGGTGCTGCACGAGGCGCCGGTGGCCGTGAGCCGGCTGCTCAGCGACGACCCCCAGGCCGAGGAAGCGCGCCTGGCGACGGCCATCGTCGAGCTGCAGGCCCAGATCGACGAGATGCTCGAGGGGCATCAGACCGTTCTCGGCCCGTCGTACGACCTGCTCGAGATCTACAAGATGCTGGCCCACAGCCGCAGCTGGAACCACTCGCTGGTGGAGGCGGTGCGCTCGGGTCTCACCGCCGAGGCGGCGGTGGAGCGGGTTCGATCGGAGCATCGGGCCGGCATCGGTCAGGCGCGCGATCCCTATCTGCGCGAGCGGGTGCACGACCTCGAGGACCTCAACGACCGGCTTCTGCGCCACCTGGCCGGCGACGGCGGCAAGTCCAGGCTGCTGCCCGAGAACGCCATCCTCATCGCGCGCAGCCTGGGTCCGGCTGACCTTCTGGAATACGACCGCACCAAGCTTAGGGGGGTGCTGCTCGAGGAGGGGTCCCCCGCCAGCCACGCGGCCATCGTCGCGCGGGCGCTGGAGATACCGTGCGTCGGACGGCTCGACGCCCTGCGCGACCGGGTGAGCGAGGGCGATCCGGTGATCGTCGACGCCGAAAGCGGCGAGGCCTACCTGCGCCCTCGGCCCGACGTCGTCACCGCCCTGCAGACCCGGATGAGCGTCCGGGCCCAGCGCCGCGCCGAGTTCGCCCGGCTGCGCGACACGCCCGCCTTCACGCGCGACGGCGCCAAGATCACCCTCCTGATGAACGCCGGCCTGGCGGTGGACCTGGAGATTCTCGCCGACACCGGCGCCGAAGGGATCGGCCTCTTCCGGACCGAGTTCCAGTTCATGGTCTCCGAGGACCTGCCGAGGTTCAACGCCCAGACCAGCCTCTACACCCGCGTGCTGGAGGCGGCGGGCGAACGGCCGGTGACCTTCCGCACCCTCGACCTCGGCGGAGACAAGGTGCTGCCCTATCTGGAGGCGGAGCGCGAGGACAACCCGGCGCTGGGCTGGCGGGCGATCCGGATGGGCCTCGACCGTCCGGCGTTGCTGAGGCTGCAGCTGCGCGCCCTGATCGCCGCCGCCAAAGGCCGGCCGCTGCGGATCATGTTTCCTCTGGTCGCCAACGTGGACGAGTTCCGCGCCGCTCGGGCGCTGGTGGACCACGAGATGGCCTGGGCCCAGCGGCGCGGGCGTCCGCCGCCCTCCCGGCTCGACGTCGGGGCGATGATCGAGGCGCCGGCGCTGGTCTGGCATCTGGACGCCCTGTTGCCGATGACCGACTTCGTCTCGGTCGGCACCAACGACCTGATGCAATACATGTTCGCCGCCGACCGCGGGAACCCCAGGGTGGCGGACCGCTACGACCCCCTCTCGCCGCCGGCGCTGCGGGCGCTGAAGGCGATCCAGCAGGCCTGCGCCGAAACGGGCACGCCGGTCTCGGTGTGTGGCGAGATGGCGGGCCGGCCTCTCGAGGCGTTTGCGCTGGTGGCGCTGGGTTTCGAGGGACTCTCCATGCCCCCCGCAGGCGTCGGTCCGGTCAAGCAGATGGTGCTCTCCTGCGACCGGGAGGCGGCGCGCCGGGGCGTCGAAGCGCTTCTCAAGGGCGCGCAGGGCGCCGTGCGTAACGAAATGGAGACACTGGCGCGAAAACTTTATGTCGCGGTCTAAATTCCGCTTACGGCGTTGGAATCCAGCACCTTAACTGTTATCCACAAGAAACCTTTAACGAACAGGCCTGTAGTCGTCGGACGAGGCAACCGATGGTCGGTCTGGGGGTTCTGATCGTATGCCGCCGCTTGATACGGGCGTGTTGACGGAAGTGGATTTCGCCCGTGGCAAGTCATCGACGGCGCGGCGGCGCCACCTCGTGCTCGACCCCAGCCTGGAGGTCGGCCCTGCCCTGAAGGCGGCGCGCGAGGCCCAGGGCCTCACCCTCGACGAGATCGCCGAGGCGACCCGCGTCAAGCCGCGGCTGCTGCAGGCGGTCGAGGCCTCCGACCTCGCCCAGCTGCCGTCGCGCCCTTTCGCCATCGGGTACATCCGGGCCTACGCCAAGGCGCTCGGCCTCGACGCCGACGCAGCGGCGGCGCGCTATCGGGCCGAGAACCCGAGCCCCGACGACGACTTCCGCTCGCCGGTCGGAGTCGCCCACGAGCCGCGCGGCCCGGGCCGCGTGCTGCTCGCCGTGGTCATCGGCCTGACGGTGGCGGCGGTGGTCGCCTGGAACGTGACGCGCCACGTCTCGGCCAATGCGCCCCGCAAGTCCGCCGCGGCGCATGTGGCCCCCCCGCCCCAGGCGCCGACTCAGACCGGCCCGTTCACCGCCGGCGCGCCTCTGCCCGCCCCCCCCGAAGCCACCATTCCCGCCCCCTACGTCACCCCCGGCCTGGAAGCGGCCAACGCCGCAGGCGGTTCGGCCGACGCCGCCGAGGCGGCCCGCAAGGCCGCCGCCGCCCAGGCCAAGGCGGCCGGCGTCGCCGACGCGCCGGCGACGCCGTTCGTCGCCGAAGGGACCATCTATGGCCCGAGCAAGGGGGCCTCCGATCTGATCATCCAGGCCAAGGGCCCGCTCTCGCTGGAGATCCGCGGCGCCGGCGGCGCAGTCTACTTCGCCCGCGAGCTGGCCGCCGGCGAAGCCTACCGGGTGCCGAACCTCCCTGGACTCACCGCCGAGGCCTCCAACCCGGCCAGCGCCGAGCTCTTCCAGGGCGGGCTCTCCAAGGGCCCCTTCCCCCAGGCCCAGATCCCCCTCAAGGTCGGCGCCGCCGCAGCGCCCGCGACGAGCCCGGCGCCGGCCAGACCAGCGCCCCGGGCGACGCAGGCGCCGACCGTCGCGGCCAAGCCGGCGCCGGCGCCTTAGGCGCCTCGTCGCCCGACGCGGTTTCGGCTAAGCCTCGGTCCGTACTGGCGAGCCGAGTCGTTTGACCCTATCCTTGAGACTGTCATGACCGCCCAAGACCATACGCGCGTGCGCCCCTGGCGCATGATCGATCGGCGCAAGTGCCGACAGATCCACGTTGGCCCCGTCGCCGTGGGGGGCGACGCTCCGATCAGCGTCCAGTCGATGACCAATACGCTGACGGCCGACGCGGCCGCGACCATCGACCAGGTGCGCCGGCTGGAAGAAGCCGGCGCCGACATCGTCCGGGTCTCCTGTCCCGACGAAGCCTCGACGGCTGCGCTGAAGACCATTGTCAAGGCGGCCAAGGTCCCGATCGTAGCCGACATCCACTTCCACTACCGCCGCGGCGTCGAGGCGGCTGAGGCGGGGGCGGCCTGCCTGCGGATCAACCCGGGCAACATCGGCTCGGCGGCGCGGGTGCGCGAGGTGATCCAGGCCGCGCGCGATCACGGCTGTTCGATGCGGATCGGCGTCAACGCGGGCTCCTTGGAGCCGCACCTCCTGGAGAAGTACGGCGAGCCGTGCCCGGAGGCCATGGTGGAGAGCGCCCTCGACCACGCCAAGATCCTTCAGGACAACGACTTCCACGAGTTCAAGATCAGCGTGAAGGGCTCCGATCCGTTCCTGGCCGTGGCCGCCTACCAGATGCTCGCCGAGGCCATCGACTGCCCGCTGCACGTGGGCGTCACCGAAGCCGGCGGCCTCAGGACCGGCACGATCAAGTCGGCCATCGGCATGGGCTCGCTGCTCTGGGCCGGGATCGGCGACACCATCCGCGTCTCCCTTGCGGCCGATCCGGTGGAGGAGGTCAAGGCGGGCTTCGACATCCTGAAGTCGCTGGGCCTGCGCCACCGCGGCGTGAACATCATCGCCTGCCCTTCGTGCGCCCGGCAGGGCTTCAACGTCATCGACACGGTGGCCAAGCTCGAGGAGCGGCTGGCGCACATCTCCACCTCGATGAGCCTCTCGATCATCGGCTGCGTGGTCAACGGGCCGGGCGAGGCGCTGATGACCGATGTCGGCTTCACCGGCGGCGGCAAGGGCGCCGGCATGGTCTATCTGGCCGGCAAGCCCGACCACAAGATGGACAACGAGCGGATGGTCGACCACATCGTCGGGCTGGTCGAGGCCAAGGCGGCCGAGATCGAGGCCGCCAACCCCGCCACCCTCGCGGCGGCGGAATAGCGCTAGCAGGGCCGGCGGCTGGCGCCTTGCGTGGGTGCGCCCTGTCGATTAGCTCCAGGCGCCGCAAGGGCAAAGGAGGGGCGAGATGTCCGCCGATGGCGTCTGGAAGACCACCGTCAACTCTCCCATGGGGGTCCAGGAAGGGACGCTGACGATCAAGACGGACGGCGCCGCCTTCACCGGCCAGATGTCCGGACGGATGGGCGCCCAGGAGATCGCCGGCCGGGTGGACGGCGATCGGCTTTTCTGGACCGCCCAGATGACCCAGCCCTTTCCAATCACCCTCGACTTCGAAGTGGCGGTCGCCGGCGACGGCATGGAGGGTTTCGTCAAGGCCGGCGCCTTCGGCGCCTCGCCCCTGAAGGGCGTCCGGGGATAGGACCAGCGGCCCTGAGCGAGACGTTGCTTTCCGCCTGGAGCTCCGGACGCCGCCGGCTGGAGGTGGCAGGCGTGGAGAGCCCGGCGATCGATGCGCGGCTGCTGCTGGAGGCGGCCGCCGAGGTCAGCCGGACCGAGATCCTCACCGATCCGCATCGGGCGCTGCCGGGGGAGGCCGGGGCGCGCCTCGAGACCTACCTGGCGCGGCGGGAGCGCCGCGAGCCGGTGAGTCAGATTCTCGGACGCCGGGCCTTCTGGACGATCGTCCTCAAGGTCACCGGCGACGTGCTGACCCCGAGGCCGGAGACCGAATCTCTGCTCGACGTCGTCCTGGCCGCCTTCGGCCCCGACCGCCGCTTCTCGGTCCTCGACCTCGGGGTCGGTTCCGGCGCGCTGCTGCTGGCGATCCTCGCGGAGCGGCCCGGTGCGCGAGGCCTCGGCGTCGACGTCTCGGAGGCGGCCCTGGCGGTGGCGCGGGAGAACGCCGCGAACCTCGGGCTCGGAGGGCGCGCCGCCCTCCTGAGGGGCGACTGGACGAGCGGGCTCGAGGCGGAGAGTTTCGACCTCGTGGTGGCCAACCCGCCCTATGTGGCCAGCGGCGACATCCCGGGCCTGGCGCCGGAAGTGCGCGACCACGAGCCGCGCCTGGCGCTCGACGGGGGGCCGGACGGGCTGGAGGCCTACCGGCGCCTGGCGCCGGAGATCCTCCGGGTGCTGCGGCCTGGCGGAACCTTCGCGGTCGAGATCGGGGCGACCCAAGAGGAGGCGGTCGAGGCCCTCTTTGCCGCCGCAGGGGCCGAGGCCATCACGACCCATCGGGACCTCGGGGATCGGCCGAGGGTGGTGGCGGGCCTCAAGAAACCTCTTGGAAAGCGGTAATCGAATCGCTACATCAATCTGGTCTCCTCCTGGATCCGCTGGAGTTGGGGTCGAGGCGCGGGTTCATCCGAGCCAGCGCAGGACCGCTTCGGCAGGCGCGGTCGACAAAACCCTCGGGAAGTCGCGCTAAAAGGCTCGCGGGAGACAGGGAACCTTAAGCGTTTTCGGACACTCCATCGGGCAGCATCGCCCGTTCATCGCGAGAGAGCCCAAGGCCCGCCGGCAGCCGGCGGCGCCGGGCGATCCGCAGCAGGTCGGCCAAACATGAGAGACTTCAAAGGGATGAAGCGCCAGCGCAACCGCAATCGCGGGGGCGGCGGAGGCAAACCCCAGCACAACGCCAACCGGGCCTTCGATTCCAACGGGCCGGACGGCGTCAAGGTCCGCGGCGCGGCCCAGCATATCTATGAGAAGTACCAGCAGCTCGCCCGCGATGCGACGTCGTCGGGCGACCGGGTGCTGGCGGAGAACTACTTGCAGCACGCGGAGCACTACTTCCGGGTCCTGCGCGCCATGCAGCCGCAGCGCCCGGTCGGGGAGATCATCGGCCGCGACCAGTTCGCTTCAGGATACGACATCGATTTCGAAGAGGAGCCTGCGGCGGCGGAGGCGGCGACCGAGGAGGCCGAAGCCGACGGCGCCGGCGAGCCCGGCCGGCGCGAGGAGCGCCCCTGGGCGCGCGAGGACCGGCCGCGCGACGAGTTCCGCCAGCGGGACGACCGCCCGCGCGAGGACTTCCGCCAACGGGACGATCGGTCCAGGGAGGACTTTCGCTCTCGCGACGAGCCTCGCCAGCGCGACGACCGCTTCCGCGACGACCGCCAGGGGCGGGGCGAGCGTCCGAGGGACGACCGGCGCTCCCGCGATGAGCGGCCGTTCCGCTTCGAGCGCGAGCCGCGGCCGGAGCGGGAAGCCCGCGATCCTATCGGCCTCGTAGAGCCCCGCGCCGCCCCCTTCAATGGTCCGGCCGCTGCGCCGGCGCCCGAAGAGCAGCAGCCGGCCGGCGGAATGCTGCGGGGCGAGGACGGGACCGTCAGCGCCGCCCCGGCCTTCCTGCAGACGCGCGCCAACGAGCCGCGGGCCGAGGGCGAAGAGCCAGGCGGAGAAAGCCGCCGTCCGCGCCGCCGCCGTGCGCCCCGCAGCTTCGAGGCCGCCGAGGGCGGCGCGGCCGTTCCCGCGGACGCAGACGAGGGCTAGCCTAGTCCCCACGAAGCAAGCTCACCAAGAGCACGAAGACTTCGGGGCGTCGTGGTTTGGTGGCCCCTGTGACTACCGCCGGACGGCAGTCAGGCCTGAGCGACGTGACCGCCGTTCAAGGTCGCGCCGGCTCGCTTCAGCCAGCCGAAATTCGGCAGGACGGGAAGCTTGAAACCCGGCGCCCTCGGAGCGGGAATGCAGCGCTCCAGCCATTCGAGCAGCACCTCGGCCGGGCCGTCGGTCAGGAAGTGATTGGCGCCCGGAACCCGCAGGAACCGGATCGGCGAGCGGGTGCGGGCTTCCTTGACCAGCCGCTCGGCGATCTCGATGGGCGCGAAGTCGTCGGCGTCGCCATGGATCATGTAGACCGGCACGTGTAGCCGCTTGAGCGCCGCGCGCATGTGGCAGAGCTGGGCCGCCTGGCCGCTGACCTCCAGGATGGCGTTGCGCAGGTCGCGGGGGATCAGGGCGAGCACGCGCGAACCAAGGCCCACCAGCCACCGCGCCGTGGGGCCGGGCTGACCCAGATAGCTCGACAGCAACACCACGGCCGAGAGGGACTTGGGGTTCTGTTCGGCCATTACCGTAGCGATCGCCGCGCCGTACGACTGGCCAACCAGCAGGATCTTCTGGCCCGGCGCGGCGTGCAGCAGGGGCGCGAGAGCCGCGGCCTGCATGCGGATGTCGGGAACGCAGGTGGCCGGCTCGCTGGCCGCGAACCCGGGGCGATCGACCACCACCATTTGCCGGTCGGGCGGCAGGGCGGCGAGCAACGGCGCCCAATACTCGGACCAGGAGGGCGCGCCCGGGATGACCACGATCTTCAGCGCCGCCGGCCGCTCCCGCGGCGTCTCGAGCGCGGAGATGCGCCAGCCAAGCCCGCCGCCGGCGGTGAACGAGAAACGCCGCACCACACTGTCGGGGTAGTCCAGAGACGTCGGGACGTGCTCGGTGCGCCCGTTCGCGGCGCTCTCGAAGCAGGCCCAGCCCAGGGCCAGCACTCCTCTCGGTCTCCTTCTCGCCACGGCAGTCCTCCTTTCGGCGCCAGGCGTTGGCGTACGGATCGAACGCGGATTCTGCCTTCCGGGTTCGCTATCCCGCGATTCCCAAGCTGCGGAATCGAATATCTGGAGATTGCGCCTTCGAAGCTGAAGCTGCTGTGAACCGGGCGTTTGGGTGGCCGTCAGGCTACAACTTCGGCGCCGCGCTGGGCGGCGCGCGCGCCCGCGCCGACCGAGTGTCTTCCCCCAGCGAGTCATCCCGTCTTGAAGATCGCTAACCCTGCTCTGAAATCAGCAACTTAGCCTGGCGCGGCGCGGCGCGGGCGATAGGCTCACCGGGCGAGGCCCAAGCCGGGCGAAAGCGCCCGGCGGCGCGCCCGGCGGAATTCGAATCCGGCCTTGTGTGGCCCCGGCGCCACACTACATCGGGGGCAGCGGTTTGCGCTTGGTCAAGGCGGCCGCGGAGTATTCCGCCTAACGAGGGGACCATGAACATCGACGTCTATTCGGACCGGGCCAAGCAGGCCATCCAGTCCGCTCAATCGCTGGCCTTGTCGCGCCGTCATCAGCAGCTCGGTCCCGAGCATCTGCTGAAGGTGCTGCTCGAGGAAAAGGACGGGCTTTCCCGCACGCTGATCCAGAACGCCGGCGGTCGGCCCGAGGCGGTCGACCAGGCCGTGGAGGCGCTGCTCGCCAAGCTGCCGAAGGTCGAAGGCGGTTCCGGCCAGCTCTACATGAAGCCCGAGACGGCCAGCGTCTTCACCCGCGCCGAGGAAGACGCCAAGAAGGCCGGCGACGCCTTCGTCACCACCGAGCGTCTGCTCATCGCTCTCGCTCGCGAGGGCGGCGATGCGGCCAAGGCCCTGAAGTCGGCGGGCGTCACCGCCGAGGGCCTGGAGACGGCCGCCCAGGCGTTGCGCAAGGGACGCACGGCCGACTCCGCCTCGGCCGAGGAAGGCTACGACGCCCTGAAGCGGTACGCCCGCGACCTCACCCAGGCGGCGCGCGACGAGAAGCTCGACCCGGTGATCGGCCGCGACGAGGAGATCCGCCGCACCATCCAGGTGCTGGCGCGTCGGACGAAGAACAATCCCGTCCTGATCGGCGAGCCCGGCGTCGGCAAGACCGCCATCGTCGAGGGCCTGGCCCTGCGCATCGTCAACGGCGACGTGCCCGAGAGCCTCAAGGACAAGAAGCTGATGGCCCTCGACATGGGCTCGCTGATCGCTGGGGCGAAGTACCGCGGCGAGTTCGAGGAGCGGCTGAAGGCGGTGCTGAACGAGGTGACCGCCGCCGAGGGCTCGATCATCCTCTTCATCGACGAGATGCACACCCTGGTGGGCGCGGGCAAGAGCGAGGGGGCCATGGACGCCTCCAACCTCCTGAAGCCGGCGCTGGCCCGCGGGGAGCTGCACTGCGTGGGCGCCACCACCCTCGACGAGTACCGCAAGAACGTCGAGAAGGACGCCGCGCTGGCGCGCCGGTTCCAGCCGGTGTTCGTGGGCGAGCCCAGCGTCGAGGACACGGTCTCCATCCTGAGAGGGCTGAAGGAGAAGTACGAGGTGCACCACGGGGTGCGCATCTCAGACTCGGCCCTGGTGGCGGCGGCCACCCTCTCCAACCGCTACATCACCGACCGCTTCTTGCCCGACAAGGCCATCGACCTGGTGGACGAGGCCTGCAGCCGGGTGCGGATGGCGGTGGATTCCAAGCCCGAAGAGCTGGACGAGATCGACCGGCGGGTGGTGCAGCTGAAGATCGAGCGCGAGGCGCTGACCAAGGAGACCGACCAGGCCTCCAAGCAGCGGCTGGAGAAGCTGGAAGAGGAGCTGGACGACCTCGAGGGAAAATCGGCGGAAATGACCGCCCGCTGGAAGGCCGAGAAGGAGAAGGTCGGCCAGGCCGCCCAGACCCGGGAGGCCCTGGACCGGCTGCGGGCCGAGCTGGCGGCCGCCCAGCGCCGCGGCGACCTGCAGCGCGCCTCCGAGGTCGCCTATGGCGAAATCCCGATCCTCGAGAAGCGCCTTGCGGAGGAGGAGACGGAAGACAAGGACGCCCTGACGCCGGAGCTGGTGGACGCCGAGCAGATCGCGGCGGTGGTCTCGCGCTGGACCGGTGTGCCGGTGGAGAAGATGCTGGAGGGCGAGCGCGAAAAGCTGCTGCGCATGGAGGACCAGCTCCGGGAGCGGGTAGTGGGCCAAGACGAGGCCCTGACCGCGGTCGCCGATGCGGTGCGCCGCGCCCGCGCCGGCCTGCAGGACCCGAACCGGCCGATCGGCTCCTTCCTGTTCCTGGGTCCCACCGGGGTCGGCAAGACCGAGCTCACCAAGGCGCTGGCCGAGCTGCTCTTCGACAGCGAGGCGGCCATCACCCGGCTCGACATGAGCGAGTACATGGAGAAGCACTCGGTGAGCCGCATGATCGGCGCGCCCCCCGGCTATGTCGGCTACGAGGAGGGCGGCTCGCTCACCGAGGCGGTGCGCCGGCGGCCCTACCAGGTGGTCCTGCTGGACGAGGTGGAGAAGGCCCACCCGGACGTCTTCAACGTGCTCCTGCAGGTGCTGGACGACGGGCGGCTCACCGACGGCCAGGGCCGGACCGTGGATTTCCGCAACACGCTGATCATCATGACCTCGAACCTGGGATCGGAATATCTTTCCACCGAAGGGATCGGCGGCGAGGTGCGCACGGTGGAGGCGGTGCGGCCGCTGGTCATGGACGCGGTGCGCAAGCACTTCCGGCCGGAGTTCCTGAACCGGATCGACGAGATCGTGCTCTTCCACCGGCTCGGCCGCGAGCAGATGGACGCCATCGTCAAGATCCAGCTCGGCCGGGTGGAAAAGCTGCTGGCCGACCGGCGGATGGCGATCATCCTCGACGATTCCGCCCTGCATTGGCTGGCCGAGCGCGGGTACGACCCGATCTATGGCGCCCGGCCGCTGAAGCGGGTGATCCAGAAGGAGCTCGTGGACCCGATCGCCAAGAAGCTGCTGGCCGGCGAGATCGCCGACGGCTCGGCGATCCAGGTCACCAACGGCGGCGACAAGCTAGAGATCGCGCGCGCCGTCGCCAACTGAGGCGGGGCCGGGCCCGGCGGGATTCTTAAGAGCGCGCTCTACCGCTCCGCCTTCAGCAACGCCGCCCGCTCGGACGGTGTGTTGGCGCCGCGCAGCCGATCCATGATCGCAGCCGGGCAGGGTAGGGCGGCGAGGCCGGCGGATTCGACCAGCCGTTTCAGCGCCCAATCGGGCGGGGCGTCCAGCGGCGTGGCGGCGAGCGTCATCACCGCCGGCAGCGGATGCCCGTCGTAGAAGGCGCCCGGCGCCGGGGCCGCCAGCAACGGGGCGAGGTCGGCGCAGCTCAGGGTCGGCGCGTCGACCGCCAGCACCAGCGCCCGCGTCAGTCCCGCCGCTTTCAGCGCCCGGACGCCCGCCAGCACGCCCCCTGCCGGGCCGGCGAGCGGGGCAGGATCGGCGACGAACGGCAGCCCATAGTCGCCGCCGGCGGTGATCACCCTCTCGGCGCCCGCGGCGCGAGCAAGGTCGGCCACCCGGTCGACGGCCCGCCGCCCGCCCCAGTCCTGGGCGGCCTTGTCGGCGCCCATTCGCGAGGAGGCGCCGCCCACAAGGATGATCGCTCCGAGCGCCACGCCCGGCAGGGTCGACGCGGCGAAGGCGCCGGTCAAGAGCGAGGGAATTGGCGCTACGAGCGCGCCCGCACGGCGCGCCTCTCAGTTCTCGTGTTCGCGATCGAGGCTGAAAAGCCGCTTGCCGAGCTGGCAGACCTCTACTTCCTGGCAGTCCGGAGATTCGGCCATCAGCCTGCCCGCCCATTCGCGGGCGCGCTGTTCGTCGCTCACGCTGATGACCACGAGCACCGGCTCGGCGTACCGGCGGTCGTTCAGCAGCAGTTCGAAGGTCTCCACGACACGTCCCCGAAAGCGCCGATGCTCCTCCCACCCTATTGAGTCTGCGTCGGTCGCGATCGTTCCCGTGTCGGCGATATTTCTCGCGCTGAGGCGAGTCAGCGGGCGGCGGCGCGGGCGCCCTCGAGGCGGGGCCCGGGGCGGTGGTGCTGGGCGATGACGGCAGCCAGATCGCGCTGCAGGAACGGCTTGGCCAGCCGCGGCAGATCGAGGCCGTGGTTCTTGGCCGCGGGCGGCAGATCCGCATAGCCGGTGGCGAGCACGATCGGCAGGTCCGGGAACCGCTCGCGCACGATCTTGGCGAGCTCGATGCCGGTCATCCCCGGCATGGCGTGATCGGTGATGATCAAGTCGACCCCGGGAAGGGCCTCCAGCAGGTTCAGGGCCTCGGCCGCCGAGCTCGCCTCCAGCACCTTGTGACCGAGGTCCTCGAGCATGGCCGCCGTGCCGCTGCTGACCAGGGCGTCGTCGTCCACCAGCAGGATGGTGGCGCGGCCGCCAGCCTGCAGCGCCACCGGACTTTGGTCGCGAACCAGACTGACCGCCATCTGCTCGGCCTGCGGAAGGAGCAGATGGATTCTGGTTCCCGCTCCGGGCGTGCTTTCGATTCTCAGCGCGCCGCCCGATTGGGCGGCGAGCCCATACACCATGGAAAGTCCGAGGCCGGTCCCCTTGCCGGCGCCCTTGGTGGTGAAGAAGGGCTCGGCCGCGCGCAGACGCGTCGCCTCGTCCATGCCGCAGCCGGTGTCGGCGACGCTCAGCCTCACATAACGCCCGGCCCTGAGGCCCCCGTCGAGGCTCTCGCACACGATCTCTTCCTCGGCGGCGATGGTCAGCGCCCCCCCGCTGGGCATGGCGTCGCGGGCGTTGAGCGCAAGGTTCATCAGCGCCAGCTCGAGCTGGTTGGCGTCCGCGAGCACCGGCGCTAGCTGGCTGGGAACCTCGTGGCCGATGGTGATGCCAGGTCCGAGCGAGCGGGTGAGCAGGTCGTGGATGCCAGCGACCAGGTCCGGCACGCTGACCGCTTCGGGCCGCAGCTCCTGGCGCCGCGCAAAAGCCAGCAGCCTTTGGGTGAGGGCCGCGCCCCGTTCGGCGCCTTTCAGGGCGTTGTCGAGGAGGCGCTGAGCCGCTGGATCGTCGGCCAACCGCTTTTTCAGCAGCTCCAGGCTGCCCAGCACGGCCATCAAAAGGTTGTTGAAGTCGTGCGCGACCCCGCCGGTCAACTGGCCGATGGTGTCGATCTTTTGCGCCTCGAAAAGCTGACTGAGCGCCTGCTCGCGCTCGCGCGTCCGCTGCTCGATGCGGACCTCGAGATCCCGGTTCAACTGTTGCAGCGCGGCGCCTGAGGCCTCGAGCGCCGCGGTCCGCTCCTCCACCCGGCGCTCCAGCTCCGCGTTCAGCCGCTCGAGCTCCCGGGTCTTGCGGTGGAGCTCGGCGAAGATCCGCACTTTGGCGCGGAGCACCTCGGGCACCACCGGCACCGGCACGTAGTCCACCGCGCCGGCCTCGTAGCCCTTCAGCCGGTCGAGGTCCGAAAGATGGATGGCCGAGACGAAGATCAACGCGGTCTGCTGAAAGCGCGGGTGCTCACGGATCATGGCCGCCAGCTCGAAGCCGTCCAACTCGGGCATGTGGACGTCGATCAGGACGACGGCCACGTCGTGCTTGAGCAGCTGGGCCAGAGCCTCGCGGGCCGAGGAGGCGGTGATCAGCCGCTCGCCGAGGGGGCCGAGGATGACCTCGTAGCTCAGCAGCTTGGCTGGTTGGTCGTCGACCAGCAGAATATTGACTGGATCGGTTTCGCCCATCGCCGCCTCGGCGCCGTCAGCGATGCAGCCACATCCGCAGGGCGGACAGCAGCTGCTCGGTGTTGACCGGCTTGGCCAGGTAGTCGGACGCGCCGGCCTCCAGACACTTCTCGCGGTCTCCCTTCATCGCCTTGGCGGTGAGCGCCACGATCGGGAGTCTGCGGAAGGCCGGATTGGTGCGGATCACCTCGATGGTCTCGTAGCCGTCCATGCCCGGCATCATGATGTCCATGAGCACGATGGCGATGTCCGGCTCGGAGCCCACCATCGCCACCGCTTCGCTGCCGGTCGTCGCGGTCAGCACCTTCATGCCCCTCCGTTCGAGGACGCTGGAGAGGGCGAAGATGTTGCGCGCATCGTCGTCCACGAGCAACACGGTTCGCCCGACGAGATCTTCGTCCGACGAGTGCAGCCGCTCCAGCATCTCCTGCTTTTGCGGCGGCAGGTCGGAGACCACCCGGTGAAGGAAGAGGGCGGTCTCATCGAGCAGCCGCTCGGGGGACTCGACGCCCTTGACCACCACGCTGCGGGCCATGGTGTGCAGCCGGGCGTCCTCCTCGGCGGTGAGCTCGCGGCCAGTGAACACCACCACCGGCGTGTCGGCCAGGGCGGCGTCGTCCCTCAGCCGCTCCAGGACCTCGAAGCCCGACATGTCCGGAAGCCTCAGGTCGAGCACCACGCAGTCGGCCGGCTCCGCCTTCAGCCGCTTCAGCGCCTCGCCGCCGGACCCCACCGTCTCGATGTCGATGTCGTCGTGGCCGAGGAGCTCGGTGACGGTCATCTGTTCGGCGGGGTTGTCCTCCACCACCAGCAGGCGTTTGCGGCGCGGCTCGGCGAAGCTCTTGATCTTCAGGAGCGCGTCCTCGAGCCCCTTCGGGGTCGTGGGCTTGTTGAGGAAGGAGAAGGCGCCGCGGGCGAGGCCGTGCTGCTTGTCCTCGTCCAAGGTGACGATCTGCACGGGGATATGCCGGGTCGCCGGATCCTGCTTCAGGTGGCTGAGGACCGTCCAGCCCAGCATGTCAGGCAGGAAGACGTCGAGGGAGACCGCCGCCGGTCGGTATTCCCGCGCCAGCGCCAGGGCGTCGGCGCCGCGCATCGCCACCAGCACCTTGAAGCCCTTGTCCCTGGCGAGGTCGACCATGATCCGCGCGTAGTGCGGATCGTCCTCGACGATCAGCAGCACCTCGTCGCCTGGCCGCACCTCGCGCCGGTCGTCGGGAACCGTCTCGACCAGCTCGGGCCGCGGCGCGTGCGAGGAGGCGAGGGTCTGCATCTCCAGTCGCGGCGCGGCCGCGGCCACCGTGACCGCAGGCGAGGCCACGTAGGTGAGCGGCAGGTAGAGGGTGAAGGTCGAGCCCTCGCCGGGCGTCGAGCGGAGCTGGATCTCGCCGCCCAGAAGGCTCGCGAGCTCGCGGCTGATCGCGAGGCCGAGTCCGGTGCCGCCGTACTTGCGGCTGGTGCCGGCGTCGGCCTGCTGAAAGGCCTCGAAGATGATCTTCTGCTTCTCGGGCAGGATGCCGATGCCGGTGTCCGAGACCTCGAAGGCCACCACCGTGGGCGCGTGCTTCAGCACCGGATGCTCCGGGCTCCAGCCCGAGGCGGTGGGGAAGACCTTCAGAGTCACGGCCCCGCGCTCGGTGAACTTGAAGGCGTTGGAGAGCAGGTTCTTCAGCACCTGCTGCAAGCGCTTGGAGTCGGTGACGATCGAGCGATCGAGGTCGGCCGCCATCTGCACCTCGAAGGAGAGATTGCGGTTCTCCGCCTCGTGCCGGAAGGGCCGCGACATGGTCTCCAGCAGGTTGGTGAAGAAGATCTCCTCGGCGTCCACCGAGACGGTGCCGGATTCGATCTTCGAAAGGTCGAGGATGTCGGAGATCAGATTCAGGAGGTCGGTGCCGGCGCCGTGGATGGTGCGGGCGAACTCCACCTGCTTGTCGGTGAGGTTCCCTTCCCCGTTCTCCTGCAGCTGCTGGCCGAGGATCAGGATCGAGTTCAGGGGGGTCCGAAGCTCGTGGCTCATGTTGGCCAGGAACTCCGACTTGTACTTGGACGTGAGGGCGAGCTCGGCGGCTTTTTCCTCTAGCGCCCGCCGCGCCTGCTCGATCTCCTGGTTCTTCGCTTCCACCTCCACGTTCCGCTCGGCGAGCTGCTGAGCCTTCTGCTCCAGCTGTTCGTTGGTCTGCTGCAACTCGGTCTGCTGGGCCTGGAGCTCGGCGGCCAGCTGCTGCGACTGGGTGAGCAGGCCTTCGGTCTGCATGGTCGCCTCGATGGAGTTGAAGACGATGCCGATCGAGGTGGTGAGCTGATCGAGGAACGAAAGCTGCAGGTCGGTGAACGGGGTGAGGGCCGCAAGCTCGATCACCGCCTTCACCTGGCCTTCGAACAGCACCGGGAGCACCACCGCGTTCTTCGGCTTGGCCTTGAAGAGGCCCGTGCGGATCGGCACGACGTTCTTGGGCAGGGCGGTGAGGATCAAGCGGCGCCCGTTGCGGGCGCATTGGCCGATCAGCCCCTCTCCTAGCTCCAGCCGGTCGGGGAAGCCTTCGGTGGGATGATCCGCATACGAAGCCAGCAGCCTCAAGCTGGGCGGAGCGTCCGCCGGCGCCTCCACCTGGTACAGCACCGCGTGCTGAGCCTCGACCAGGGGGGCAAGCTCGGAGAGCAGCAGGTGGCCCACGGCGGTGAGGTCGCGCTGGCCCTGCAGCATGTTGGTGAAGAGGGCGAGGTTGGTCTTCAGCCAGTCCTGCTCGGTGTTGCGGTCGGTGGTGAGCCGAAGGTTCACGATCATCGTGTTGATGTTGTCCTTCAGCTCGGCCACTTCGCCCCGCGCCTCGACCTGGACCGACCGGGTGAGGTCGCCCTTGGTCACCGCGGTGGCCACCTCGGCGATGGCGCGCACCTGGGTGGTGAGATTGGCCGCCAGCAAGTTGACGTTGCCGGTGAGATCTTTCCAGGTGCCCGCGGCGCCGGGGACGTGGGCCTGGCCGCCGAGCCGCCCCTCCACGCCCACTTCGCGGGCGACGCTGGTCACCTGATCGGCGAAGGTGGCGAGGGTGTCGGTCATGTTGTTGATGGTCTCGGCGAGCGCGGCCACCTCGCCCTTCGAGGCCACGGTGAGGTTCTGCTTCAGGTCGCCGTCGGCCACCGCGGTCACCACCTTGACGATCCCGCGCACCTGCTCGGTGAGGTTGGCGGCCATGACGTTGACGGTGTCGGTGAGGTCCTTCCAGGTGCCGGCGACGCCGGGGACCTGGGCCTGACCGCCGAGCTTGCCTTCGGTGCCCACTTCGCGCGCCACCCGCGTCACCTCGCCGGCGAAGGCGTTCAACTGGTCCACCATGGTGTTGATGGTGTTCTTCAGCTCCAGGATCTCGCCCTTCACGTCCACGGTGATCTTGCGCGAGAGGTCGCCTCTGGCCACCGCCGTGGTCACCTCGGCGATGTTGCGCACCTGGGTGGTGAGGTTCGCGGCCAAAAGGTTGACGTTGTCGGTGAGGTCCTTCCAGGTGCCGGCCACGCCGGGGACCACCGCCTGGCCGCCCAGCCTCCCCTCGGTGCCCACCTCGCGCGCGACGCGCGTCACCTCGCCGGCGAACGAGCGCAGCTGGTCGACCATGGTGTTGACGGTCTCCTTCAGCTGAAGGATCTCGCCGCGCACGTCGACGGTGATCTTCTTGGAGAGGTCGCCGGTGGCGATGGCGGTGGCCACCTCGGCGATGTTGCGGACCTGGTCGGTGAGGTTGCCGGCCATGAAGTTCACCGAGTCGGTGAGGTCCTTCCAGGTGCCCGACACCCCCGGCACCTGGGCCTGGCCGCCGAGCTTGCCTTCGGTGCCCACCTCGCGGGCGACCCGGGTCACCTCGCCGGCGAAGGCGTTCAGCTGGTCCACCATGGTGTTGATGGTGTTCTTCAGCTCCAGGATCTCGCCCTTCACGTCCACGGTGATCTTGCGCGAGAGGTCGCCTCTGGCCACCGCCGTCGTCACCTCGGCGATGTTGCGCACCTGCCCGGTGAGGTTCGAGGCCATGGAGTTGACGTTCTCGGTGAGGTCCTTCCAGGTGCCGGCGACGCCGGGCACGTTGGCCTGGCCGCCCAGCTTGCCCTCCGCGCCCACCTCGCGGGCCACCCGCGTCACCTCGGAGGCGAACCGGTTCAGCTGGTCCACCATGGTGTTGAGCGTCTCCTTCAGCTGAAGGATCTCGCCGCGGACGTCGACGGTGATCTTGCGCGAGAGGTCGCCGTTGGCGATGGCGGTGGCCACGTCGGCGATGTTGCGGACCTGGTCGGTGAGGTTGCCGGCCATGAAGTTCACCGAGTCGGTGAGATCCTTCCAGGTGCCGGAGACGCCGGGCACCCCTGCCTGGCCGCCGAGCCGCCCCTCGGTGCCCACCTCACGGGCGACGCGCGTCACCTCGGAGGCGAAGGCGTTGAGCTGGTCCACCATGGTGTTGATGGTGTTCTTCAGCTCCAGGATCTCGCCCGAGACATTGACGGTGATCTTCTTGGAAAGGTCGCCGCGGGCGACCGCTGTCGCCACCTCGGCGATGTTGCGCACCTGGCCGGTGAGGTTCGAGGCCATGGAGTTCACCGAATCGGTGAGGTCCTTCCAGGTGCCGGCCACGCCCTTCAGCTGCGCCTGACCGCCAAGCTTGCCCTCGGTGCCCACTTCGCGCGCGACCCGCGTCACCTCCGAGGCGAAGTCGTTCAGCTGGTCCACCATGGTGTTCAGCGTCTCCTTCAGCTGAAGGATCTCGCCTTTCACATCGACAGTGATCTTCTTGGAGAGGTCGCCGTTGGCGATGGCGGTGGACACCTCGGCGATGTTGCGCACCTGCGCCGTGAGGTTGCCGGCCATGGAGTTCACCGAGTCGGTGAGGTCCTTCCAGGTGCCGGCGACGCCCAGCACGTTCGCCTGGCCGCCGAGGCGTCCCTCCGTACCGACTTCGCGCGCCACCCGCGTAACTTCCGAGGCGAAGGCGTTCAGCTGGTCGACCATCGTGTTGATGGTCTCTTTGAGCTCCAGGATCTCGCCGGAGACGTTGACGGTGATCTTCTTGGAGAGGTCGCCGCTGGCGATGGCGGTGGAGACCTCGGCGATGTTGCGCACCTGGGCCGTCAGGTTCGAGGCCATGGAGTTGACGTTGTCGGTGAGATCCTTCCAGGTCCCGGCGACGCCGGGCACCTGGGCCTGGCCGCCCAGCCGGCCCTCGGTGCCCACCTCGCGCGCGACGCGGGTGACTTCGCCGGCGAAGGCGTTCAGCTGGTCCACCATGGTGTTGATGGTGTTCTTCAGCTCCAGGATCTCGCCGGAGACATCCACGGTGATCTTGCGCGAGAGGTCGCCGCGGGCCACCGCAGTGGTCACCTGGGCGATGTTGCGCACCTGGGCGGTGAGGTTGCCGCACATGGCGTTCACCGAGTCGGTGAGATCCTTCCAGGTGCCCGCGACGCCGGGAACGATCGCCTGACCGCCGAGCTTGCCTTCGGTGCCGACCTCGCGGGCGACGCGGGTCACTTCCGAGGCGAAGGAGCGCAGCTGGTCCACCATGGTGTTGATGGCTTCTTTCAGCTGCAGGATCTCGCCGCGGACGTCGACGGTGATCTTCTTGGAAAGGTCGCCGTTGGCCACGGCGATGGTCACCTCGGCGATGTTGCGGACCTGGGCCGTGAGGTTCGAGGCCATGGAGTTCACGGACTCCGTCAGGTCCTTCCAGACCCCCGTCACCTCCACCACCTGGGCCTGGCCGCCCAGCTTGCCGTCGGTGCCCACCTCGCGCGCCACCCGGGTCACCTCGGAGGTGAACACCGAGAGCTGCTTGATCATCGCGTTGACGGTGGTGGCCGAGCGCAGGAACTCGCCCTGCAGCGGTCGCCCGTCGAGGTCCAGAGGCACGGTCTGCAGAAGGTCGCCCTTGGCCACCGCCGAAATGGCGTTGGTGACCTGGGTGGTCGGCCAGAGCAGGTCGTCGATCAGGTTGTTGACCGACTGTTCCATGTCGCCCCAGGCGCCCGTGGAGATGCCGAACCGGACGCGGGTCTTGGTCTTGCCATCACGGCCGACCACCTGGCCCACTTCCTCCAGCTGCCGCGCCATCCGCTCGTTGGCGGCGACGATGTCGTTGAAGGCGTCCGCGACGCGCCCGGCGATGCCGGTCTGGTCGCCAGGCAGCCGCACCGAGAAATCACCCACCCGCATGGCCTGCAGCGCCTCGAGCAGCTGATGGACGTCGAGCGGCGGGCCCCGTCCGTCGGCGTCGGCCCGACCGCCGTTCAAGGGCCGGTCCGGCGGCGGCTCGATCAGGGAGGCGTCAAGCGGGTCGACGACGGCGCCGAGGGCGTTTGAGGTGGCCGGTGATTGCATGATTGGCACCAGTTCCTGAAGCGGAGCGGCAGTAGCTATACCTGCGCAGAAGATCTCTCGGCACGACTAGGCGAGGTAAGCCGCCATTGAAAGCCTCCAATACTAGCTTTGCCTTAGACAGTCGCAGATGATGGGAAGAGTTTTCTAGCGCAGCCGGCCGTCGGCGGGGCGGTGGGCAAGACGAAAGCCTTGAGGCGCTCACCGCAAGCGTACTCCAGCCGGGTTCGATGGCAATCTCACGGCCATCGGTAACCTCTGGATAATTTGTGCATAACCCCCCCTTGCGCCCGCACACAGCCCCTGTGGCTTTCAATGCACGGCTAAGGTTCCAGGTTCCGCAGCATCCCGAAAATTTTTCAGGATCGTCGAATGAGCGCCACATTGGGCGGAAGAAGGGCTTTGTTTGGGCGGCGGAAGGACAGCTTGGCCATGCCGACGGGACCCGGCCGTCGCGAAACTCAGGCGAGGGCGGGCTCGCCGGCGAGGGCCTCGTCGATCAGGGCCAGGAACCGCGTTCGCTTCTCCACCTTCAGATCGGGGCGGCGATCGAACCCCACCTCGTGCAGCCAGGCGCCCCGCCGCTCGGCGTAGCACTCCGAGATCGGCGCCCCCGGAACGATCGCGACCCGTTCGATGCGCCGTTCCTCGAGCGACGAAGGCTCCATCTGCGCGTAAATCGAGCGCCAGTTCCCGCCGCCGGTGTCCAGCCCGACGAACCAGTCCTGCCCGAAGTCCACGTCCCGGCCCTCCAGGAAGGCGGTCCGGAAGAAGCAGTAGCCGGCCCAGAGGAACCAGCGCTCGCCCGCCCAGCGCTTGTCGCCGTGCACCGGCTGGCGCGACAGCGGCTCGAACGGATCGCAGGGCGCGACGGGGACCAGATCGTGGTCCAGGAAGCCGAACAGCTCCGGGCCAGCGGGGCGGATCAGTCGCCGCCAGATCCAGTTCAGCGCCAGACCGTGGGAGCGGCTCGGGCTCTTGGCCCCCCAGGGGTTGGCCGGCAGCCGCAGGTAAGGCGTTCCGAGCTGGCCGCACAGCGCCTCGATCTTCTGGGCGGCCTCGTCGTCCCGCGAGTTATCGGCGACGATGTGCAAGGCGCCGGCCACGAAGCGGCGAACCGCGAGAAGCTGCCGCTCGAGGATCTCGGCGTCATTGAACGCGACGGTGACCAGCAGTCGGGCGCCGGCGATGCGCCGACCGAGCTCGTCCAGGTCGCCCGCCATTTGCGGCCGCTTGACGTACCAGGCGGTGACCCGGTCGTAGCGCCAGGTCTTGTAGGCGTGGAAAAGCGGTCTCAGTCGGGCCCAGTCCCTGGGGCGGTATTCGGCGAGCGGCTTGGGCATCAGGGCGCGGGCTCTTCCGGGCCCGGCTCCAGCACCGCCGCGAAGACGCCGGCGGCGGCCTCGGCCCAGGCCGGATGGCGAAAACGCTCGGCGATCGCCTGCTCATAGGGGGCGCGGGCGGCCGGGTCGACGATCCAGGCCTTCAAGGCGATGCGCCACGCCGCCTCGTCCTCGGCCTCGAGGCAGGGCGAGAAGTCCGCGGCAAGCTCGGGAAGCGCGCCGGCGCTGGAGGCCAGCACCGCCTTGCCGCGCGCGAAAGCCTCGACCACCGGCAACCCGTAACCCTCGTAGAGGGAGGGATAGAGGCAGAAGGCCGCGCGCCGATAGAGCAGGTCCAGCAGCGCGTCCGAGACGCCGGCGAGGACCACCAGCGAGCCGCCGGGTCCGCTGTCCTCCTTCAGGGTGCGCTCGAAGGCCTCCATCATCCAGCCGGGCCGGCCGACGAAGACCAGCTTGAAGCCTTGGAGACGCGGATCCCCCTCGGCCAGCAGCGCCTTCCACACGCGGTGCAGGAGCTGGTGGCCTTTGCGCGGCTCGATGGTGCTGACGAAGAGCGCATAGCGCCCCTCCTCCAGTCCCGCGGGGAGCATGAGGCCCGACGCCGAGCGCATCTCGGCCGGGTCGGCGCCCAGTGGGCGCACCGCGAGCTTGGGCGGCGCGATGGCGTGTTCGGCGCAATATCGGCGCACGTCGGCGGCCACCGCCTTGGAGTTGACCACCACCTGCTCCGCATTCGCGAAGGCGGCGTCCCAGTAGTGGCGCATGTCGTCCACGTCCCGCGGCTTGAAGAAATGCGGGGACTGCAGGGGTATGATGTCGTAGCAGACGATGGCCAGCCTCACGCCCTTGCCGGTCCTGAGGGCGCCTATCTCACAGATGTTGCCGTCGTTCCACCCGTAGCCGGAGCAGAAGAGCACGTCGCCGCGACGAAAGGCGACCGGCGGCCCGAGCGCGATGTCCGGCGTCACGAAGTCGCGGCGGGCGCCGTCGGAATCGAGCATCACCCTTCGGTGTCGGTCGTTCATGAGCCGTCGCTGGAGCCAGTCGGCGGCGCGCGCGCGGCCGGAGTTCGGCGAGAGCACCCGGATCCGTTCGAGCAGCCTCAGCAGCGTCCTTCGCCCCTGCAGGACGGCGTAGAGACCGCGAGGGATCCAGGCGCTGCGGCGCTTGCGGCGGCCGGTGGGGTCCGGGGCGGACCATGTGTTGATCGTCGCCGTTCCCTCGATGAACGGGTCCCGGAACCGCGGGAGGACGACGCGATAGGCCATGATCTCCGAGTCGAAGACCGCGAACACCACGTCCTCCAGGTGGTCGCGCGCCCAGCGGGCGAATTCCCGTTCGGCCCGGACGATACCGGCAGGCGGACCGCTCCACCGCGCCGACGAGGTGAGATCAAAGACTATCCGCGTTCGGGGCGTCGAAACTTCCGAGATCGCCGAAGGCCCGGCGGCGGCTAAGGTCATGGCGTACGGCGCAGCGGCTAGTGTGTCGAAGTCGAAGTTCGCTTTATTGTCGGGGGAGGCGCCGAAGCCAGCTTCGGACTAGTAAACCACACTAGATTCATAGCCGTTGCTGGCGTCCCTATCGAGTCCGAAGTCGGCTCTGCGCCCGCCCCCTTCACTTACGAACTTCGGACCGCAAACACTAGAGGCCTCTTGCGGCGGCTTGCCTTGGGCCTCGCCGGCGCATGCTCCAGGCCGCCTTCAAGACCGTGCTCGGGTTCTCCCAGCAAAGCCGCAGCAACAGGCTGTTGGCGTCGCGGGCCTCGGCTGGATCGGAACTCTTCATCTGCGCGACCAAGGCCATCGCCGCCAGCCGGCGTTCTGCGTGGCTGAGGTCCGACAGGCGGTCGAGGATCTGGCTGCCGGACGGACGGGCCGCGGCCTCATAGATGGGCCGCCCTTCGGCGAGCTCCAGCCAACGGTAAAGCGCTGCGTCCTCCGCATAAAAGGCGTCCGCCGGGCCTTGGCGCCGCCAGTCCGGCGGGCAGGTCAGCACGTCCGCCGGGTCTCGCCCTTCCAGGCGCCGGACCTCGGCCGCCTTCCTGGCCAGCCGGACAGAGAACGCCTGCCGCAGGCCGTCCCGCTTGGAGACCCCGCCGTCGTGCACCCGGTAGCTCACCAGCGCCTCCGGCAGGTTCACCACCTCGGCCGCCTCGGCCACCCGCAACCATAGATCGTAGTCCTCCGCCGCCTCGAAGACGCAACGGTAGCCGCCCAGGCGGCGCAGGAGCTCGGTGCGGGCCATGACCGAAGAGTGGATGAAGGGATTGCAGTGGGCCAGCAGCAGGCTCAGGGCGTGCGGATCGGTCTCGGGTCTTCGCTGGCCGACCACGCGTCCGCCGTCGTCGATCTCCTGGGCCCAGGCGCCCACGAGGCCCGTCTGCGGCTGGGCGGCGAGGAATGCGGCCTGTCGCTCCAGTCGTTCCGGGTGGGCGAGGTCATCGGCGTCCAGGCGCGCCAGCAGCGGCGCGCGCGCCGCCGCCAAGCCGTGGTTCAGAGCGTCACACAGACCCCGCCTCGGCTGCACGAGAACCTTCAGCCTGGGGTCGCGCTGCTGAAAGGCCCGCAGGATCTCGGCCGAACCGTCGGTGGATCCGTCGTCCACCACTAGAAGCTCCAGGTCGGCGAGGGTCTGGCCAAGGACGCTTTCGATCGCCTCTCCGAGCCATCGGGCCGCGTTGTGGGCGGGCATGAGCACCGACACCCGCGGCGGTCCCTCGGCGCCCATCCGGTCCCCCATCCGTCGATTCTCGCTCGTTACGGTTGTAGACATTGGGCGAGCCATTGTCACGGCGATTTCCATGCCGATTCAGTAGCCTTCTCATGTAGTGCGCCGAGATTGTGGCGTGAATGAATCATAATGGTCACTTTGGCCGGAGAACTGACTTTTTCTATCGGTCACCTGCTCTAGAAAGGTGACTCGGAGGCGCCTAGACGTCGTTAATCGCCACCTAGACTGCCCGTCACTCCGTCGATCCAGGCCAGGTAGTCTGGGAGGCCGTTGTCGATCGGCAGGGCGATGATCTCGGGGGTCTCGTAGGCGTGGGCCGCCTTGAGCGCCGCCATCGCCGGTTCCACCAGCTCCCGACGGGTCTTGACGAGCAACAGGATCTCCGCCCCGCGCTCGAGCCGCTCGCGCCACAGATAGAAGCTCTCGATCGGCAGCAGCTGCACGCAGGCCGCCATCCTGCCTTCCACCAGCAGCCGGGCGAGCCGCTCGGCTTCGCCGCGGTCGGCGGCGGTCGCCATCATCACCGCGTAGGCCCTGTCGTTCGAAGCCATGGCTTCTCCCTCCGAACGGCGTTCTTGGCGTCTCGAGCCCGCGTTCGGGCCGCGCACGACCCTATCAGGCGCCACCGAAGATGTAGGCGCAGAGCTTGTTGCCTTCGAGATCGCGGAAATAGGCGAAATAGGCGCCCGGCCCGCGTTCGCCGGGCGCTCCCTCGTCGGCGCCCCCCAGCGCCAGGGCCTTGGCGTAGAAGGCGTCCACCTGGGCGCGACTTTCCAGGCCAAAGCCGATCATCGAGCCGTTGCCGACGCAGGCGTCCTTGCCGTTGTGGGGCTTGAGAACCCCGAAGGCCGCGCCCGGCGTCCCGTAGATGCGCCCGCCGGTGGGATGGTCGAACATCTTCTCGACGCCGATGGTCGCGAAAAGGGCGTCGTAGAAAGCCTTGGCCTTCTCCAGATTGTTCGATCCGACGGTGGAATAGCCAAGCAGCATCGCGGTCTCTCCATCTCTCTCGGTGGCCGGCGGCGTGGCTCGCCGTCGCGCTCAGGAACTCATTGGCGAACCAACGCGGCGCCCGGCTTGCGGCTAGGGAACGGGAATCCCGTTCTCGCCCACGGCGATGATCTGGCGCGTGGGCCCGCCCGGCGGGGTGAAGGTGCTGACACGGACCTTCAGCCCCGGCTTGACCAGAGAGCGGTCGCTGCTCGGCGTGTTCAGCACCACCGGCGTTCCCGGCGGCACCGTCACCTTGCGCACGCCCGAGCCATAGTCGATTTCGAGCACGTCGCCGCCCTCGGACTTGGTCACCTGCCCGACCACGCCGTTGGTCATGGTGGTGCCCGCCTGGGCGTCCATCAGGAAGTCGAGCCCCGGTCCCTTCTGGGGCAGGACATGAACCTCCACCGAGACGCCCGTCCCGTCGGGCTTGGCGTGGTTGGTGGCGCCGAGGTAGCTGCCGGGCTTGATGTCGCTGACCGCGATCGGCTTGGAGACGATCACGGTCCAGTCGGGCTGCAGCTTGATCGTCCTGGCGGCTCCGCCCGGCTCGGCGAGGGTCACCTCGGCCGGGGTGATGGTGGCCACCACACCCTCGACGCTCTGGATCTTCGGCGCAGGACCGGTCTGGGTCTGAGCCTCCGCGGCGCCCGTCAGGATGAGGAACGCCGCCACGGCAAGGGCAAGCTTCATGGTTGGCCGCTCCCGCGCGGGGTTGGAGTCTTCTTCGTTCGAACGTCCCCTGTCCATCCTCTTAGCCGAACGCCGTTCAGTGACGCAACGGCGTTACGGGCGCGAGACCGACGATCCGCCCGGCCGCTTCGACCGTCGGCGCCTACGCCTTCGCCGCTTCGCCGTGGCGGTGGGGTTCGAGCGCCTCGCGCAGGAGGCGCTTCATCACCTTGCCGTTCGGATTGCGGGGCAAGGGCTCGCGGGTGATCGACCAGGTCTCCGGCACCTTGTAGTCGGCGAGCGCCGCGCCCAGCGCCGCCCGCAACGTGCGCTTGGGTATGTCGCGCGCGCCCTCGGCCAGCACCACCACCGCATGGACCCGTTCGCCCAGGACCGCACAGGGCCGGCCAACCACCGCCGCTTCCGCCACCCCGGCCTGCGCCGTCAGGACGCTCTCGACCTCGGCCGAGAAGATCTTGTAGCCGCCGCGGTTGATCATGTCCTTCTTGCGGTCGTGGACGTAGACGAAGCCCGCCTCATCCATGGTCCCGAGATCGCCGGACCGCCAGAAAGAGCCGACGAACTCGGAAGCGGTCGCCGCAGCGGCGCCCCAGTAGCCCTGGGCCACCAGCGCGCCGCCGATCCAGATCTCGCCGATCTGGCCGCGGGGGACCTCCCGGCCGTCGTGGTTCATGACGATGATCTCGACGCCGGGCGCGGGCAGGCCGACCGAGCCGCGGTGGCTGACCGCCAGGGCGGGGGGCATCATCACCGCCGGGCCGGTGGTCTCGGTCGCCCCGTAACAGTTCATCAGCCGGAGGCCGGGCAGGGCCTCGGCGAGCCGCTCGATGGTGGCCAGCGCCATCGGCGCGCCGCCGTAGCCGGCTACGCGCCAGGCCGCGAGGTTCCGGCGCTCGAAGGAGGGGCTCATCAGGCAGAGGTTGTACATGGCCGGCACCATGACCGTGTGGGTCATCCGCTCTTTGTCGGCCAGTTCCAGGAACCTGGCGGCCGAGAACGACTGCAGCACGATCATCGCGCCTTGCGCGTAGGCGGGGGCGGTGATGGAGGCCACCAGCCCGGTGACGTGGCTCATGGGGGCCGCGACCAGACAGCGGTCGGCCGGGCCCATCTCCATGCAGTAGGCGTAATTGAGCGTCGAGTGGATGAGGTTGGCGTGCGAGAGCATCGCCCCTTTGGGGTGGCCGGTGGTGCCCGAGGTGTAGAGGATCACCGCGACGTCGTCCTGGCTCGCCGGCGCCGCGGGGGCGGGCGCCCCCGAGACCAGGTCGGCGAAGGCCGCGCCGTCGACGTCGAGGGCCAGTTTCAACCGGGCCAGGCCGGCGGGCCCGGGCGCCGCCGCCTCGTAGGCCGCTTCGTAGAAGAGGGCCGCGGCCTGGCAGTCGCCGATCACGTATTCGAGGCCCGCCCGCTGTTCGCGGACGCTCACCGGCACGGTCACCGCGCCCAGTCGGGCGGCGGCGAAGAACACCAGGACGAAGGGCAGGCCATTGCCGAGCAGCATGACGATACGCTCGCCGTGCTCGATTCCGGCCCGCGCCATGCCGCCGGCGAGGGCGGCGATGCGCGCGTCGAGCTCCAGCCAGGTGAGCCGTTCGTCCCCCGAGACCAGCGCTTCGGCTTGCGGGCGCTCGCGCGCGGCGCGCTCCACGAGGGCGTCCAGCCGGCCAGGGCGATCGGCGAAGCAGCGGACCACGCGGTCGCCCGGCCGTCGCTCCCACCGCAGCCGCCGCGCCACCGCCCGCCAGTCGGAACTCGGCGCCATCATCCATTCTCCAGGATCGTCCGCTTCTGGGCCGCCCACCATAGCAGCCGGCGAGGCCGCGATGCGAACCATTGGCAGCCATCGGTCGTCCGCATGTTTGGCTTTGCAAGCCGCCGCCCCCGGCGATAGCTGGACCATGATGTGGGCTCTGCTGGCGGCGGCGGGACTTTGGGCGGGCGCGCAGAACGCCCTCGCCGGCGGCGGCTCCTTCGTCACCTTGCCCACCCTGATCCTTTCGGGGCTCGATCCGAGGGCGGCCAACATCACCTCCACCGTCGCCCTGTTTCCGGGCCAGGTGACGACCGGGCTCGCCGGACGAAGGCTGGTGTCCGGCGGCGAGCGGCTCTCGTTCCGGGCCCTCTTCCTCATCAGCCTGGTCGGCGGAGCGGCGGGGGCGCTGCTGCTGCTGGCCACCCCGCCCACCTTCTTCGCCCGGCTGGTCCCGTGGCTGGTGCTGTTCGCCACCAGCCTCTTCGCCTGGGGCAGCTTCTTTCGCCGGCGCGGCGCGGCCGGCGCCGGCATGGGGCCGCTTGGGGCCGGCGCAGCCCAGTTCCTCATCGCGGTCTACGGGGGCTATTTCGGCGGCGGCATCGGCTTTCTGATGCTCGCGGCCCTCACCATCGCGGGGCTGCCGGTGCGCGCGGCCGGGGCGACCAAGAACGCGCTGGCCGCAGTGATGAACGCCTCGGCCGTGGGCATCTTCATTTTCTCGCCGGAGGTCCGCTGGCTCTCGGCGCTCGCCGTCGGGGCCGGGGCCATGGCCGGGGGCCTCGTGGGCGCCTGGCTGCTTCGCTGGGTGAACGAGACGGCGCTCAGGATCGGGGTCATCGTGCTCGGCGTCGCCCTGACGGCCGGCCTCTTCCTGCGGACGCCCTGACTTAGGCGGCCCCGGCCAGAAGCAGGCGGCTGGACTCGAACAGTCTCAGGATCTCGAAATAGAGGTCGCTGCGGATCTTCGAGGCCTCGCGCAGATCGGCCACGTATACGTTGCAGAGGAAGCTGACGGCGCCGCTCGCCAGGGAGTCGATGTAGACCTCGGGCGGCGGGTCCTTGAGGACCCTCGGATCGGCCCTCGCCGCCTGCATGAAGACGTCCCGCGCCCTGAGCGCGTCGGCTCCATGGGCGATCGACAGCTGGAGCTGTATGCGCGCGCGCGGGTCGCCGAGCGTCTTGTTCTGGACCGGGTTGGTGATGAGGTTGGCGTTGGGGACGATGACCGTGGAACGGTCGGGGGTCTGTATTTCGGTGGCCCTCACCCGGATGCGGCGCACGTCGCCCTCCACGCCGCCCACGTTCACCCAGTCGCCGACCTTCACCGGCCGCTCGATCAGCAGGATGACGCCCGAGACGAAGTTCTGGACGATCTGCTGGAGGCCGAAGCCTATGCCCACCGAAAGGGCGCTGGCGATCAGGGCGACCTGGCTGAGGCTGAGCCCCATCGCCGCCAGGGCGGCCAAGAGGGCGAGCAGGCTGCCCAGATACCCGACCCCGGTGCTGACCGAGTTGCGCACCCCGAGATCCCACTCGGTGACCGGCAGGTAGCGGCGCACGATCCAGCGCTGGAGCATGTGCACCAGGGTCATGCCGATGAAAAGGGCCGCGACGCCCGAGGCGATCGAGGCGGGCGAGATGATCGCCGATCCCAGGCGGATCGCGCCGCCAAACCGCCGCAGGCTGGAGAACAGCAGCTCGCCGCTTTCGCCGAACGGCGTCAGCGCCAGGCTGAGGGCCGCGGCGATGATGACCAGCTGCAGCGCCGCCGATGTCAGCACCCCGGTCTGGCGGATCGTGGAGCGGCGGAAGTTGAAGAGGACGAACAGGGTCCGGCTCGCCCAGCCGCCGTCGCGGAACATCGCCGCGCAGAGATCGTCGACGAACCGCACCAGCAGATAGGCGATCGCGGCGATGATGCTCAGCCAGAAGATCTGGCTCGAGGTGAGCGCCGCCAGGACCGTGTAGCCGCCGAAGAGAGCCCCGAGGGTGAGCAGGATGGCGATGGTCAGGAGCAGGGAGAGGAGCGTCCAGGTGGGCGATCTGGGGCCGGCGGCGCCGGTCGCCGGGCCTATCTCGCTGGCCCGGCTGCGTCCGAAGCTCACCAGGATGAGGGCCGAGACCGCGGAGTAGGCGAGGGACAGGAGGCAATTGGCGGCGATGGTCGCCGCCACGCTGGCGCCCACCACGTAGTTGAGCCGGGTCAGCAGGAACCCGGACGCGGTCACCAGGGCGACCGCGACGACCGGAATCCGGATCCGGCGGGCCGTGTCGTCGGGTAGCGGCAGCAACCGGTGGCGGGCGTCCATGTCGGTGGCGAGGACCCGGCTCAAGGCCAGGACCGCGGCGGCCCAGGCGACCGCGACGACGCCCGCCCCAGCCAGTTCGTCGGACTCCCGGGAAAGCAGACCGCCCCACTCCAGGCCCAGGCGCAAGGCGCCGGCGGCGAGGGCGGGCAGGGCCGTGTCCACGAGGGCGAGCCAGAGCGCCGCGCCGGTGCGGCCGAAGGCGGGATGCCGCTTGCTGGCCTCGCGCCGCGCGAGGGCCTCGAGCCGACGGCGGGCCGGAAAGGCGAAGACGACGGCTGCGGCAAGGCCGAGCAGCAGACCCAGAAGGCCGCGCGGCTCGCGCGCCTCGAGCGCGACCGCCGCTGACTCCTTCACCACGGCCGTCAGCTGGGCCACGTCCCCTCCCACGCCGCCCGCCAGCGAGGTCCAGAAGTCCGGCGAGAGCGGGGACGCCGAGCGTTCAAGGACGCGGGCGCTGAACCCCTCCCGGCGGCGCTCGGCGATCAGGTCGAAGACGCCGTTGGCGGCCGAGACGGTGGCGTTCGCATCGGAGAGCGTGGTCGTAAGGCTTGCCTGGCGCGTGAGCAGGGCCGCCTGCTCGGCGTGCTGGGCCTGGCTCTGACGCCGGCCCCGGCGCGGCAGGGTCCGCTGCAGATCCCGGCTGACGGCGGCGAGCTGCGACGCCTCGGCGGCGGCGACCTGCTGCGCGGCGGCGCGGATGGCGGCCGCTCTGGCGCCCATGGCGGCCAACAGGCCGTCGTTGGACGCCGCCTGGGCCTGGTTCTGCAGCTGCGCGAGCTGCTGGCGCAGAGGGGCGAGACTGGTCGGCGCGGCCGCGGGCGGGACGGCCAGCCTCGAGGAACCGGCGCCGGTTCCGGGCGCCGACGGCGTCGGACTGGGCGTGGCCGCCAAAGCCTGGGCCGCCAAAGCCTGGGCCGCCAGAGCCTGGGTCGCCGGAGCCTGGGTCGCCAGAGCCTGGGTCGCCGGAGCCTGGGCCGCCGGCGCCTGGCCCGCGGGCGGCTGGGCGCTCGCCTGCGAGGCCTTCGCCGGGAGCTCGGCGTCGGCCCCCTGCGGCGTCGCCTGGCACGCCAAGGCGACGACGAGCGCTGCGACGAAGCTCGCCCTCATCCAGTCGTGTCCTCTGCTCCGCGACGCCTTCGGCCCGCCGGTCGCCGTCGCACCGCCGCAAGCCTCCCCGACCGCGGCGGTAAACCGCTCAGCGGCGCCTTAGTTCCCCGAAATGGGGATTTGCGCGCCGGCGGGGCTTGTTCAGAGGTTCTCGATCTCCAGACCGGCCGTCTCGGCGAGCCGGTCGGCGATGATCGAGCGATGGCAACGGCGCGCCTCCGCCTCGAGGCACATGAGGGCCGACGGGCCGGCGCGGGCGGCCCGGGCCGCGTCGGCGAGCTGAAGCTGAGCGGCGGGCTCTTCCAGATGGGCCTCGTAGATCCGGCGCATCTCGGGGGTGCGCCCGGCCCGCGCCGCGATCCTGCCGGCCTTGGGCGTGCCGAGATCACGCAGATGCAGATACCCGATCCCGGCCTCCGCGAGGCCCGCCGCCAGCAAGGTCTTGGAGAAGCCGGCCCGCCTGGAGGACGCCACCGCGCGCACGTCGATCAGGGTGCGAACACCCGCGCGCCCCAGCCGCTCGACGAGCTCGGCCTGGGTGCGGTTTTCGTAGCCGATGGTGAACAGCTTCATCGCCGGTCGCCTCAGCCCTAAGGTGGCGCCGCCAGCGCGGATCACAAGAAGGCCGAGGAACGCCGCCGGCGCGGGCGAGTTAGGCAGAGGCGGCTTTTGGGGCGTGGGCCGCGCCTTGCCTGAGGAGGGCCGCATGAATGAGGTGTTCGCCGCGGTCGTACTGGTGGGGGCGCTCTTCGCCCTGATCGCCCTGATGCCGGAATTCGACGGCTGGAAGGACGACGACTGGGCGGCCGCGCCCCCCAAGAAGCGGCCGCCGGCCTCGCCCTCGAAGCGAGAACGGGACCCGGGGGCTCGCTGACGGGCCCTGACCGCGGCCTGGGGGACCTCGGCGGCGGGCAAGGAGGCTTTCGACCGAGACGATCCGCCGTGCAAAAAGCGCCGGTTAGGGCGGTTGCGACCCCATGGCAGGGCCTGCGCCCACAAGCGTCCCTTACAGGGCGCGCGATATCGGGCTACACTGCCGGCCGGTCGGCGGTCTATGCCTGGAAAGCGCGAAGAGCACGGCGTCCTGTATTTCAAGCGCACCATCGCCGCGACGATCGCCCTGACGCTGACCGTTGGCGCCCTGTGCGTCTTCTTCGTCTATACCCACGTAACTTCCCTGGCCCAATCGCGCGCATGGGTCACTCACACCCACGCGGTCATCGAGACCACGCAAGACTTGTTCACATCGGTCCAGCAGGCGGCGGGGTCGGAGCGCGGCTACGTCCTCACCGGGGATCCGGCCTACCTCTCCACCTACGATGAGGCGATCCGGAACATACCGCGCAGGGAGGCGAGCCTGGCGGCGCTGGTGGCCGACAGCCCGCGCCAGGCCGCTTCCGTCGAGCGGCTTTCCCGGGCGATCAACCAACGCCTGCCGGCCTGGAATGCGGTGATGGCCGCCGCGCGGGCCGGAGACATGGCCAGCGCCCGCGCGATGATCAGTCGTGAGAGCCAGGGCCCGGCGGCCAGCGAGATCCGCCCCAACCTCGACTCGATCCGGGCGGTCGAGGATCGGAATCTGCAGGAGCGATCGGCCGAGGCGGACCGCCAGCTGGACCTCACCTTGGCCCTCGGGCTCGCGGCGAGCTTCCTGGCGCTCTTCGGCCTGTCGGCGGGCGCGGTGATCATGGCGCGGGCGAACCGCCGGCTCAGCGCCGCCATCGCCGAGACCCGGTCGGCCGAGGCTGCAAGGGCGGCGAGCGAGGCCCTCGCCCAGGCGATCTTCGCCCACAGTCCGGAGTACCTGACGGTCACCAGAGTGGAGGAGGGCGGGCGCTTCGTGCTGGCCGAGGTCAATCCGACCTTCATCGAAGCCCTGGGCGTGCCGGCCACGCGGCTTCGGGGCCGCCCCATCGTGCAGCTCGCCTCGCCCGAGGAGGCGGACAACGTCCTCGCCCACTACCGGCGCGTCGTCGCCACCGGCAAGTCGGTCACCAGGCGGGACCGGATCACCAGCCTGCCCGGGGGGCCGCGGATCTGGGAGACGATCCTTGCGCCGGTCCACGACGCGGCGGGCAAGGTCGACAGGATCATCGGCTCGACGCGCGACATCACCGATCGGGTCCGGGCCGAGGAACGGTTGCGCGACGCGCAGCGGATGGAGGCGGTGGGGCAGCTCACCGGGGGGGTCGCCCACGATTTCAACAACCTGCTTCAGGTGATCCGCGGGAACCTGGAGCTGCTGGAGGGGGCGGTGAAAGCCGACGAGCGCGCCAGCCGCCGGCTGAAGAACGCTATCCACGGGGCGGACCGGGCGGCCCAGCTCACCCGCCAGCTCCTCGCCTTCGCCCGGCGCCAGCCCCTGGCGCCGCAGGTGGTGAACCTTTCACGCCTGGTCAGCGAGATGACCGACCTGCTGCGCCGCACGCTGGGCGAACGCATCGAGGTGGAGACGGTGGTCGCGGCGGGGCTGTGGAACACCACCGCCGACCCGGCCCAGGTCGAGAGCGCCTTGCTGAACCTGGCCCTCAACGCGCGCGACGCCATGCCGAACGGAGGGCGCCTGACGGTGGAGATCACCAACGCGGTGCTCGACGAGGAATACGCGCGGCGCGCCGAGGATGTCGCTCCGGGCCAGTATGTGATGATCGCCGTTTCCGACACCGGCGTGGGCATGGACGAGGAGACCCAGGCCCGGGTCTTCGAGCCGTTCTTCACCACCAAGGCCGACGGCAAGGGCACGGGGCTCGGCCTGTCGATGGTCTACGGCTTCGTCAAGCAGTCGAACGGCCACATCCAGCTCTATAGCGAGACCGGGCACGGCACGACGGTGAAGATCTACCTGCCGCGCGCGCGCCAGCCGGAAGCGTCCGCCGCTCCGCCGCGGGCGGTCGCGCGTCCGGACCCCTTCCACCGCCGATCGATCCTGGTGGTGGAGGACGACGAGGCGGTGCGGGCGGCGGCGGTGGCCACCCTGGAGGACCTCGGATACGACCATCTGGAGGCGGCCGACGCCGAAAGCGCCCTGCGGATCGTGGAGCAGGGCGCGCCCATCGATCTGGTGTTCTCCGACGTCGTCATGCCGGGAAGCCTCAGGACACGGGACTTCGCCGCGCGGGTGCGCGAGCTCCTGCCGCACGTCCCGATCCTCTTCACCTCCGGCTACACCGAAAACGCCATCGTCCACCACGGACGGTTGGACGAGGGCGTGAGCCTGATCTCCAAGCCGTACGCCAAGGAGGATCTTGCGCGGAAGATCGAAGGGATGCTGGCGCGAAGGCCCGCCACGGCCGAATAGGGCGCCGCCCTAATGCCCGCCCAGCGGCATTCCGGCCCCTTCCGGGGACGACGTCTCTCCGCCGTTCAGCGGCAGCCGCATCCAGACGATGTCGACCCACCGGCCGTGCTTGTAGCCGAAGGCGCGGCCCACGCCCGCCGGCTCGAAGCCGAGCGAGCGGTGAAGGCCGATGGAGCCGGCGTTGGCGGAGTCGCCGATCACCGCCACCAGCTGGCGCAGGCCGAGCGCCTCGCAAGCGCGCACCACCTCCGCGACCAGGGCCTTGCCGACGCCGCGGCCCATGTGGTCCGGCCGGATGTAGACGCTGTCCTCGGCGGTGTAGCGATAGGCGGCCCGTTCGCGGAACGGCGCGGCGTAGGCGAATCCGATGACGGCGCCTGCGTCGTCCTCGGCCACGAAATAGGGCAGCCGCTTCTCCAGCACCTCGGCGATCCGGCCGGAGATCTCCGTCTCGCTGGGCGGGACCTCCTCGAACGTGCCGAGGCCGTTCAGCACATGGTGGCCGTAGATCGCCGCCACCGCCCCGGCGTCGGCGGGCGTCGCGGCCCGGACCCTCACAGCGCCGCCTCGCCCTCGATCGCCCAGATGGCGAAGGCGTAGTCGAGAGCGATCTCCCTCAGGAAGTCGAAGCGGCCGGAGGCGCCGGCGTGCCCGGCTTCCAGGTTGATCTTGAGGAGCAACGGCCGCTCGCCAGTCGAGCGTTCGCGCAGCCGGGCGATCCACTTTTCCGGCTCCCACCAGGTCACCCTGGGGTCCGAAAGGCCGCCGGTGGCCAGGATCGGGGGATAGGCCTGGGCGGTCACATTGTCGTAGGGGCTGTAGCTGGCGATGTAGTCGTAGGCCTCCGCGTCTTCCAGCGGATTGCCCCATTCGGGCCACTCCGGCGGCGTGAGCGGCAAGGAGACGTCGCTCATGGTGTTGAGCACGTCCACGAACGGCACCGCGGCGATCACCGCGCCCCAAAGGTCGGGGCGCATGTTGGCCACCGCCCCCATCAGCATGCCGCCGGCCGAGCCTCCATAGGCGGCGATCCGGCCGGCCCGGGAGTAGCCCTCGGCGACGAGGTGCTCGGCGCAGGCGATGAAGTCGGTGAAACTATTCTTTTTCTTGAGCTTGCGCCCGTCCAGGAACCAGCCCCAGCCCTTGTCCGAGCCGCCGCGGATGTGCGCCAGGGCCCAGACCCAGCCCCGGTCGACCAGGCTCAGCGAGCGGATGGAGAAGGCGGGCTCCTGGGCATGGCCGTAGGCGCCATAGCCGTAGAGGACCAGCGGCGCCGAGCCGTCGAGGGGCGTACCCTTGAGCATCAGCACGGTGACCGGGATCTCCGCTCCGTCCGGCGCCCGGGCGTAGAGCCGCCGGGTCTCGTAGCGGCTGGCATCGTGTCCGGAAGGGATCTCCTGGACCTTTCGCAGAGTCCGGCTCCGGCTGCGCATGTCGTAGTCGAACCACTGCCTGGGCGTGGTGGGCGACTGATAGACGAAGCGGGTCGCCTCGGTGTCGTACTCCAGGCCCCGCTCCAGCGAGAGGGCGTAGGCCGCCTCCTCGAAGGCGATCACATGCTCCTCGCCGGCTTCGTCGCGGACCACGATCCGGTCGCAGGCGTTCTCGCGCTCCAGCCGCACCAGATGGCGGCTGTAGGCGGCCAGCCCAACGATCAGCCGTCCGGGGCGATGTCCCAGGAACTCCCGCCAGGAAGCCCGCGCCGGGACCGCGGCCTCGGAGGCCATGACCTTGAAATCCACGGCGCCGTCGTCGTTGGTCCGGATCAGCCAGCCGCCCCGCCAGCGTTCGAGGCTGTAGCGGACGCCTTCTCGGCGCGCCTCGACGAGCCTGGGCGCGGCGAGAGGGTCGTCGGCCGGGATCAGCCAGACCTCGCTGGTCTCCTGGTTCTGGGCTCCGATCAGCACGTGGCTGTCGTCCGCCGCCGTCCAGACCGCCAGGAACATGCCGTCGTCCGGCTCCTCGTAGACCAGCACGTCCTCGCCGCCACGCGCCGGGCGCCGGAAGACCTTGGCCGGACGCGCGTTCTCGTCGCGCCAGATCCAGAACAGCCACGCGGAGTCCGGCGAGAAGGCGAAATCGCCATAGGCGCTCTCGATGACGACGGGCAGGTCGGCGCCGGCGGCTAGGTCGCGCAGGCGGATCCGGTAGAACTCCGAGCCCTGGATGTCCTCGGCCCAGGCATAAAGCGCATGGTCCGGCGAGTGGCCGGCCGCCCCCACGTGATAGTAGGCGTGCTCCCTGGCCCGCTCGGCCTCGTCGAGCAGCAGTTCCTCGCCGCCCTCCGATCCGCGGCGCCGGCGCAGATGGCGCGGGTGCTGGGCGCCGAGCTCGTAGCGGCTGTAGTACTCGAAGGGGCCGTCCGGGACCGGGACCGAGGCGTCGTCCTCCTTGATCCGCCCCTTCATCTCGTCGAACAGGCGCGCCTGCAGCGCCTCGGTTCCCGCCAGCACCGCGCCGGCGTAGGCGTTCTCCGCCTTCAGGTGCTCCAGCACCTGCGGCTTGACCTTGGACGGGTCGCGCAGGACCGCCTGCCAATTGTCGTCCTTCATCCAGGCGTAGTCGTCGACGCGCACACGGCCCAGTTGCTCGATCCGCTGCGGATCCTTGCGGGGGCGGGGCGGGGGCGGGAGGTCGGGCATGGCGCTTCATGGGCTCACCCGCGCGGACCGGCAAGGCAGCTTCTGGCCCGCCGCCTTCCGAAGCTCGCCAGTGCGTGGGACGCGGCCCGAGCGAACTTCAGATTCACCACCCTGGCCGCCCCCGGCGCCGGAATGGCCTCGAGGCCGAGCGACGGCGCCGCTGCGGCATGTTCGCCGCTTGTGCGGCGCAAACGATTTGGTCAAATGCAGGGCGTACGCGTTGCGCTGGGTTCTCTTTTCGTGGGGGCGTTGGTGGCGATCGACCTTTCCGTCGAGCTTATCCAAGCGACTGTCCAAGTGGAGCAGCCGCTGGGCGACGGCACCCGCTCCGTCGGCACCGGCTTCCTGGTCTCCGATCCAACCCCGGACGGCAAGCCGCGGACGGTGCTGGTCACCGCCAACCACGTGTTCGCCAAGATGCCCGGGCCCATCGCCACCATCGGTTTCCGAGTCAGGAACGCCGACGGCTCCTGGCGCTACGACCCGGAGCCGCTCAGAATTCGCGACGGGAATCGGGAGTTGTGGACGCGCAACCCCAACCGCGACGTGGCGGTGATCGCCATCGCCGCCCCGCCGGAGTTCGCCAAGGCGGCGATCCCCGAGGACTGGCTCGCCACCGATCAGACTTTCGACAAGTACGCCGTCGGCCCTGGCGACGAGCTGCTGGCGCTGGGCTTTCCCGAAGGGCTTTCGGCCAACGATGCGGGCTTTCCAATTCTGAGGTCGGGGCGCGTGGCGTCGTTCCCGCTGGAGCCCTCCAGCGCCTTCCCGACCTTTCTGCTCGACTTCAATGTCTTCCCGGGCAACTCCGGCGGGCCGGTCTACATGGCCGACGCCTCGCGTCGGCGGCCGGGCGCGGCCGGCGACAGCGCCCAGTTCATCGCCGGCATCCTCACCCGGCAGGTGGAGCTGAACAACCAGAACCTCTCCATCGGCATCGTGGTCCACGCGCGGTTCATCCGCGAAGCCCTGAACCTGCTGGACGCCCCCGCGCCCACGCCCTCCGCGCCCTCGCCGGCGCCGCCCGTCGGCGCGGCCGTGGCCCAGACCGCGGTTATTCCGGGGCTCATGTCGGCCGAGAACGCCGCCATCGCGCGCTGAGCCGGCGCGCGGCTGCTCGCGGCGGAGGCCTACTCGCCGTAAAGGATGGTGATCGTCTCGGCCACGCAGGCGGGACGGTCCTCGCCTTCGATCTCGATGGTGCACAGGTTCTTCAGCTGCAGACCGCCGGCCCGCGGCTCGGCCTCCAGCAGCTTCTGGCGCAGCCGCACCCGCTTGCCGACCTTGACCATGTTGGTGAAGCGGACCTTGTCCGAGCCGTAGTTGATCCCCCGCGCGACCCCGTTCACGGTCAGGAGCTGGGCGCCGAGCCCCGGAAGCAGCGAAACGGTCAGATAACCGTGGGCGATGGTGCCGCCCAGCTCGCGCCTGGCCCGCTCGACGTCCACGTGGATCCACTGATGGTCGCCGGTGGCCTCGGCGAACTGGTTGACGCGTTCCTGGGTGATCTCCAGCCAGTCCGAGACCCCGATCTCCTGGCCGACCAGGCTGGCGAGGTCCTTGAACTCGATCGTCTTCGGCATGGGTCGGTCTCCTAGAGCACGATGCGAATCGTGCCCTCGCTTCAAGAGTCTGGAGCGCGTTCTGATCGCAAAAGCGATTCCACCTTTGCGGAACGCGCTCTGGGCGGGCGCTCGTCCTCGTCTCACAACGCCGGACGCCGAAAGGCAAGACCCGCCGCGAGCCAATCCTGGCGTCAGGCCTTACGGCGCAGCCGACGCCGTCGTAAAGGGCGGGGACGAGACATCGGTGACGAGGAGGAGAAGCCATGGCCGCCCCCGAATTCGAGACCTTGATCTACGCGGCGGATGACGGGATCGCCACGATCACCCTCAATCGCCCCGACCGGCTCAACGCCTTCAATAGCCAGATGATGGCGGACATGATCGCCGCCTTCGACGTCACCGACGCGGACGACGCGGTGAAGGCGGTGATCGTCACCGGGACCGGCCGGGCCTTCTGCGCCGGCGCCGACCTCGCCGCCGGCGGCGACACCTTCGATCGCCGGGGCGAGGAGGACCCGATCCGCAACTCGGGCTGGGTGGGCGACATCATCCGCGACGGCGGCGGCCGGCTGACCATGCGGATCTATGAGAGCCTGAAGCCGGTGATCGCAGCCTGCAACGGCGCGGCGGTGGGGGTGGGGGCCACGATGCAGTGCGCCATGGACCTGCGCCTGGCCTCGACGGAGGCGCGCTACGGCTTCGTCTTCAATCGCCGGGGTCTCAATCCCGAGGCGGCCTCCTCCTGGTTCCTGCCGCGCCTGGTGGGCGTCCAGACGGCGCTGGAATGGTGTTACACCGGCCGCATCTTTCCGGCCGCGGAGGCCAAGGAGAAGGGCCTGGTCCGTTCGCTCCACGCTCCCGAGGACCTCCTGCCCGCCGCCCGCGCCCTCGCTCGCGAGATCATCGACAACGCCGCCCCGGTCTCGGTGGCCCTGACCCGGCAGCTGCTCTGGCGCATGGTCGGCGCCACCCATCCCATGGAGGCCCACATGGCCGACAGCCGCGCGATCCAGGCCCGCGGCGCGCAGGCGGACGTACGCGAGGGGGTGGGCGCCTTCCTCGAGAAGCGGCCTGCGAAGTTCCCCGACCGGGTCTCCAAGGACCTCCCCGATATCTGGGATTTCTATCCGGCGCACGAGTTCCGCTGATTAGGCAACGAGCGGTTAACGCGGTTTTGGTCTCATCGGGGCGAGCTGGGCCAGACCGATGAGCGACACCCACCCGCCTGCCGCCGCCGAGGTGGCGTTCGCCCCCGCCGAGGGGACGCCTCACCGCGCGCGGCTGGCGCTGCTCAAACGACTCGCCGACATCGTCAGCCTGCCGTCGAGCCGGGTGAACGCCTTCGAGCGGGCGGTGGTCGCCGACCTGCTGGTGGAGATCCTCCGCGACGCCGATTTCGACGAACGCGCGCGGGTTGCGCGACGGGTGGCCGTCCTCACCGAGATTCCGAACTGCCTGATCAGGCTCTTCCTGCGCGATGACATCGACATCGCCGATCCGCTGCTGGGCGAGTCCGCCGCGCTGAGCGACGCCGACCTCTTGGACTGCATCCGCAACGCCACCGGCGCCCACCGCCGGATGATCGCCATGCGCCGGGGCGTCTCGGAGGTGGTCGCCGAGGCTCTGGTGGAAGGCGGCGAGACCCTGGTGGTCGAGGCCCTGCTGCGGAACGACCAGGCGCGGCTCTCCCACGCGGCGGTGGAGGTCCTGGTTGCCATGAGCCGCCAGCAGGGACAGCTGATCCCCATGCTGCTGCGGCGGCCTGAGGTGCGGCCGAGCCAGGCCTACGTTCTGTTCTGGTGGGCCGAGGCCGACGCCCGGCGGGCGATCCTGCAAAGGTTCGCCGTCTCGCGCGAGGTCCTGCAGGACGCGGTCGGCGATGTCTTCCCGATGGCGGCCGAGGAAGGCTGGCAGGACGCCCTGACGCGCAAGGCCCTGCAGTTCATCGAGCGCCGGCAACGCAACCGCGCGGCGATCGACAAGAGCCCCTACGCCAGCCTGGAGGATGCGGTGGAGGCCGCCGTCGCCGGCGGCATGACCCGCGAACTGGCCGAGGAGATCTCCTATCTCGCCGGGCTCAAGCCGATGACCGGCGCGAAGATCATGGCCGACCTCGGCGGCGAAGCCCTGGCGGTAATGTGCAAGGCCGCCGGCCTGCCGCGGAGCGCCCTTGCGAGCTTGTGGCGGGCGCTCGGCCGGCTCGACGACAGCCAGGCGACTTCCGCCGCCGCCACACGGATGATCGCCACCTACGACATGATCGCCGTGGACCGCGCGCAGACGGTGCTGCGCTACTGGAACTGGTCCTTGAGCTCGGCCATGAGTCCGGCCCTGATCCGGGCGATCCGGGAGGAGGACGGCGCGCCCCTGGACGAGCTTTCGGTCCCGCAGCGCACCGCCATGCTGGCGTTCGCCGACGACTTCAAGGCCTAGCCCGCCGTTCGGAGCGCTCGCAAAGCCTTCCGACGCCTCAAATCGCAAGACGGCATTTCCGGCCAGCAATCCGGGATTTCACTTGGCTCATCTTCGCTGTGGAGCGGCGAAATCAGTTTGCAAACAGCTCTTGTAAGATTGGTGCGCCTTCTATAAGAACCCGACCACTGATCTCAGGAATCGGATCGAATTCCTTCTATTCGGGGTGCGCGGGACATAGGTCATGGACGAAAAATCTGAAGTCATTGAGATGACGGCCGACATCGTGTCGGCCTACGTCGGCAACAACACCATCGCCACCGGCGATCTTCCAGCCCTCATCCAGAGCGTTCATCGGGCCCTGTCCAACATCACGGCTGGCGCTGAACCGGCCGAGGCGGCGCCCAAAGAACCTGCGGTTCCGATCCGCCGGTCTATCACGCCCGATTATCTGATCTGCCTGGAGGACGGCCGCAAGTTCAAGTCGCTGAAGCGCCACCTGCGGACCAAGTACAACATGAGTCCGGAGGATTACCGCTCCAAGTGGGGTCTGCCGAAGGACTATCCGATGGTGGCGCCGAACTACGCCCGCGCCCGTTCGGAGCTGGCCAAGCAGATGGGCCTCGGCCAGGGCGGCCGGCAGGCGACCCGCAAGCGTCGTTAGGGAGACGTTCCGCCGGCGCCGACCCGTTCTGTCGATCGGAGCGCGCCACAGACGTCTGGTTTGAGAGCAAGATGCGATCAGGCGGGACCGCCTGATCGCATCTTGTTTTGGGCCGCGTCTCTGGAGTCGGCCTGCGCCGCCGCCTCTTCGGCCCGCGCTTGACTCTGTCCATAATCGTCGCCGTGCGACGTTTTTGAGCTTTTCCCGATTCGCTGGTTAAGCGATAGTGAATCGCGTGATTCCAATAGGTTGTTAACGAATCTGCAGATGACCACGCAGCTCGGAGCGTCGGCGGCGGCCGTGAGGGCGCACGAAGAGTTGTTCTCCTACTGGTCGGGCCTGCGCCGCCAGGGCCGCCTGCCCGCGCGGGCGGATATCGATCCGGCCGGGTTCAAGCGTCTGCTGCCCACGGTGAGCCTGATCCAGGTGGCTGGAGAGCCGCGCGACTACCGCTTGCGGCTGGCGGGGACCGGTCTCTACGGCGTGTACGGCCGCGAGATCACCGGCGAGAGGCTCCGCGAGATCTACAACGCGCCCGCCGCCGAATATTGGCGGCGGGAACTCGATCAGGTGGTCGAGGAGCGCCGGCCGCGCGCGGGCTATCACAGCATGGCCTGGCGTGGCGCCGCGCACATCAGCCTCCTGTGGCTCAGGTTGCCGCTGGCCTCCAACGGACGGGACGTGGACCTGATCTTGGGCTACGACGCGGTGCTCGCCCCGATTGGCGAAAGCTTCAGCGGCATCCGCGCCGCGTAACCGGCGGTCAGGCGGCCGCGGTCGGCGCCGCGGCGTCCCGGCGGATGCGCTCGGTCATCGAGAATAGGCCGTTGGACCGCTGGGCCGAGAGGGCGCCGGTGAGCCCCAGCCGCTGAAAGGCCGCCTTGGCGTCGAAAGCCAGGATCTCCGCCGGCGGGCGGCCGGAGTATAGCCGCAGCAGGATGGCGATGAGGCCGCGTACGATATGGGCGTCGGAGTCGCCCCGGAACCGCAGGACGCCGTCGGCCTGGGGCTCGGTCACCAGCCAGACTTGGCTCGCGCAGCCGCGCACCTTGTTGGCGTCCGATCGCTCCGCCGGCGCCAGCGGATCGAGGCCCCGGCCGAGCTCGATCACGTAGCGGTAACGCTCCTCCCAGTCGCCGAGGAGCTCGAATTCGGCGGCCAGTTCATCCAGCGTCGCTTCGATGCTCACAAGGGCTCCTCAGACAGAGCGTCGGATGTAGGTCGCGTCGCGTGGGGCCGCAACGGCGCTCAGGGCGTCGGCAGGACAACCAGCGCCTTCATCCCCCGCCCCGGCTCGCTGAGCAGCCGCAGCGCTCCGCCCATCGCGCGGCACAGGAGCGCGACGATCGGCAGGCCGAGCCCGGCGCCCTCCGTGGATCTGGTCAGCGCGTTCTCGCCCTGCTCGAAGGGCCGCAAGAGCCGAGGAATGTCGGCCGGGTCGACCCCTTCGCCGTCGTCCTCGATCTCGATCACCACCCGGCCCGGCGCCGGCTGAGCCCGGAGACGGATCTCGCCTCCTTCCGGCGAGAAGGTGACCGCGTTCTGCAGCAGGTTGGTCAGCACGGTCCGCAGGCCCCGCGGATCGGCCAGCACCGAGGGCAGGCTGCCCTGACCCTCGACCCGCACCTGCACGCCTCGGCTCTCGATCTCCTCTCGAAGTCCGGCCAGCGCGTCGTCAACCGCGTGGTCGAGCGGCTCGGCGCAGGCCGCGAGGTCGGTCACATGGCCCTCCAGGCGGGCGATCTCCAGAACCTGGTTGACCAGCCGCAGCAGCTTGAGGCCGCTCTGGCGGACGTGCTCCGCATACTCCTTGTATTGAGGCGACCCGAGCGGTCCGGAGAGCTCCTTGGAGATGATCTCCGAAAAGCCGATGATCGAGTTCAGCGGCGTGCGAAGCTCATGGCTGACCATCCGAAGGAACGAGCGCTTCTGGTCGTCCAGCCAGCTCGATCGGCGGGAGGCCACCGGCGGGCGATCGGCCGCCATGGCGCCGCTGCGGGGGTGGGACGCCGATAGCGGCATGGCCCGCTTCGCCTCACAAATTCCTCATTGCCGCCTAGAGCTTAGATCGACGCGACTTACGAATCCGTTTCCGTGTCGAGGACCGGTCGCGCGGCGATTGAGGCGTCTCGCCGGGGGGCTTCGAAGGGACTAGGGTCCCGCCTTCCTTGTAGGATCGGGGGCGAATGAGGGCGCGAGCGGACATCGAGACGCGGGCGGCGAGGGCCGCAGCTGACTGGCATGGGGGCTGGCTCGCGGCCTTGGCCGTTTGCGCGGCCGGGCGGCTGGCGGCGGACGGGGCGATCACCCCGGCGGTGGAGGCGCTGGCCGCGGCGGCGTTTCCCGGCGCGATTGGTCTGCTCCTGCGCCTGCGCCCGGACGGCCCGGCCAAGCCGTTGGCGGCGGTGGTCTGGCCGCTGGCGATCGGCGTGGCGCTCATTCTCACCGGCGGCGTCTCCAGTCCCCTGGCGCCGCTGGTCCTGGCCCCGGCGGCGGCGATCGCGGTTCTGGACGACCGGCGGCTTCTCGCCCTCACGGCGGGGCTGACGGCGGCCATGCTGGGCGCGGTGGCGATCGGATCGCAGATCGGCCTCGTCGCCCGGCCGGTCGCGCCGCAGCCTTGGCTGGCGCTGGCGGCCCTCATCCTGGCCGGCCTCGGACTGGCGTCCGCCCTCCTGCTGGTGCGCGCCCGCGGCGGCGAGCGCGAGGCGGTCGAGGCCGCCGAGGCGGCCCGGCTCGGCGCCCTGCTCAGGGCGACGCCGTTGCTTCTGCTGCGACTCGATGCCGAGGGGGTGGTGCGTGAAGTCCTGTCCCAGGGCCTGGACGGGCAGCGCAGTCCGCTTGGGCAAGGGTTCGAAAGCCTGGCCGGCGAGCGCGACCGCGAGGCCGCCGCCGCCGCCCTGGCTCTGGTCCAGCGGCGCGGATCGGCCAGCGTCGGCTTCGCGCCGCCGTTCGCTCCCGACCGATGGCTGGCGGTGGAGCTGCGCGCCCTGCCGCGGGGCGAAGTGCTGGCGGCGGTGCGCGACGCCAGTTGCGAGCGCGCCCACGAGGCCTTCCTCGAACAGGCCCGCCGCGACGCCGAGGCCATGGCGCAGGCCAAGTCGCGCTTCCTGGCCAACATGAGCCACGAGCTGCGCACGCCGCTGAACGCCATCATCGGCTTCTCGGACATCATGCGCTCGTGTCTCTTCGGGCCGCTCTCGGATCGCTATGTGGAATACGCCGGTCTCATTCACGAATCCGGCGGCCACCTGCTCGATCTGATCAACGACGTCCTCGACATGTCGAAGATCGAGGCCGAGCGCTTCAGTCTCGCCCGCGAGGTGTTCGACGCCCGCGAGGCGGTCTCGGCGGCGTTGCGCCTCACCCGGGTGCAGGCGGACGGAGCCCGGATCTCGCTTCGCGGCGCGCTGCCGCCCGAGGCGCTCGAGGTGGACGCCGACCGCCGCGCGTTGAAGCAGATCGTCCTCAACCTGGTCTCCAACGCCCTGAAGTTCACGCCGCCGCAAGGCCAGGTGAACGTGCTCGCCCGCGCCCGCGGCAAGGAGCTGGAGCTGATCGTCGCCGACACCGGCGTCGGCATCGCTCCGGCTGACCTGGAGCGGCTCGGGCGGCCCTACGAACAGGCGGGGGGCGCCGACCAGCGGGCGCAAGGCACGGGCCTTGGCCTTTCCCTGGTGCGGGCCCTGGCCGAGCTGCATGGGGGGAGCATGACCATCAAGAGCATCCTCGGCGAAGGGACCGCCGTGGCGGTGCGCATGCCGGTGGTGGTGGCGCGCCAAGCGGCGGTCGAGGCCCCCGAGCCGCCCCCCGCCGAAGCGCCCGCCCCGCGCGCCAGGGCGCTCGGCGACAATGTGATCGTCTTCAACCCTCAGCGCTGAGCCAGGGCTTCGAAGGCCTCGCCTGCGGCGAAGTCGCCGACTTCCACATAGGCCGTCCGCACGCTCTCGCCGCCGTCGTTTCCGGCGAACAGGAACTCGACCGCCACCGCCTCGCGCGGATCAAGGCTCGCCAGGGCGGCGCGGGCCCCAGGAGAAAAGCGAAAGGCCCAACCGTCGTCCATGTCGGCGGGGCGCAGGTCGCGCCCGGCGGGACTCATCGCCTCGGCGGCGAAGATGCGCGCCGCGGAACGCGGCGGGAGCCGCGCCTCGAGCGGGATCACGCCCCGGATGTCGGCTGCGCGTGGGTCCAGGTACGGGCCGGCCGTGCGGGCCGCGTCGCGCAGGACGAGGCGTGCGCCATAGGGCTCCGCGCCGTCGGCGAAGTTGGCGACCGCCAGCAGCGCCCGCGTCCCCTCCCGTCCGGCGACCCCGAAGACCATCCGGTCCCAGCCGCAGCGGACGGTTTGCGAGAGCCGCCAGCGGACCTGGCGATCGTCCGCCGGCCTTTGCGCCAGCCAGTCGGCCCGCTCGCCAGGATAACGCATCTCGTCCAGCCTGGCGAAGCCGTCGAACGCCTGGCGCACCCGCGCCGCCGCCTGGGCGAGCCCCGCCGACCGGCAGTCCCACGCGTGCGCCTGGCCCTCCGCCTGCGCCTCCAGCAAGGCCAGACCGGCCGCATCCGCGCCCGAGCGGAGCGCCGCGCCGCGGGCCTGCGCCTTGGCCGCCGCCAGCATCGCCGAGACCGGCGGCGTGAACAGCCTGCAGGCGGCGTCCGCGGCGGTCATCACCGAGCGCTGATAGAAGAGTTCTGCGGCGGGGGTGGCGGCGCCGGCAGGATGCGGGGCGCCGGCGAGCGCCACCGCTGCGACGATCATCCCCCACGGTGGCGATGTGGCCACGACGCCCCCACGTCTTTGTCCGATTCGACGCGCACACTTAGAGCCCTATGCTTGCGGCCTGGTTAGCGAGGCCAATGCCATGCTGCTGAACACCGACCTCTGGGTGGCCGCCCTCATTCGCCGGGCTCAGAACGCCGGCGCCTTCGCGGCGGTGGAGCGCAAGGGAGATTCGCGGGCGGGGGCCGTGCTCGTCAAAGTCCTCAAGCGGGCGGTCGGGGAGGCGCGGCTCTACAGCGAGACCTTCCGTGGCGACGGCGAGCGCGTCTGGATGCAGCCGGTCGATTCCCTCCAGGAGTGCGACCTGGACGCCTATGTTCAACGCGCCCTGCGCGTCGACCCGGACCTCTGGGTGGTCGAGATCGACGATCGGGAGGGGCGACACTTCCTTACCGAGCCGGTGGAGGGCCGATAGCCTCGAGGCCCCGCGCTAGTCCACGGGCGGTCGTCTGTCCGCCCACGGCCAGGCCCGCTCGAACGCCGCCGAGGCGCGCAGGATGCAGGCCTCCTGGCCGCGCGGGGCCATGAGCATCAGGGCGATGGGCAACCCCTCGTGCATCCCGCAGGGAATCGCGGACGCCGCCAGGCCCAAGACGTTGGCGACCGCCGGCAGGGTCGTGTAGCGGTCGTAGGGAAGGAAGTTGGCGAAGGGATCCTGGGGCGACCGCGGGGCCGGGAAACAGGTGACCGGGGAAGCGATCAGGTCCACCCGACCGAAGATGTCCCGCATCCGGGCCTGCGCGGCGCGGCGAAGCGCCCAGGCCGCCGCTTCCTGCTCCGGGGTTGGCGTCGGCGCCGCCAGCCACTCCACGACGTAGGGCGAGAGCATGCGACGCCGACCGGGCTCGGCCGCCAGACGGCGAATTTCCTGGAACGCCGCTCCCATGATCGGACCCGAGATGTCGGAGGGAACGGGCAAGGTTTCGCTCAAGGCCCCCACCGAGGCGCCCAGGGATTCGAAGCCGTCACAGGCGGCCCGGACGGCCTCTTCCACGCCCGGCTCGCGATGGGCGGACGCCGGCGGCGTCACCCAGCCGACCCGCAAGCCCTTTACGCCCTCGTCGCAGGCGGCGAGGTAGTCGGGGACCGGGCGGCGCGATGACATGGCGTCGCGCGGGTCGTGGCCGGCCATGGCCTGCAGGGCGAGCGCCGCGTCGCGAACGCTTCGCGCCAGCGGCCCGATGCTGGAGAAGGGCGAGCCGAAGGCGTTGATCTCGAAGTTCCCCAGTTTCGGCACCAAATCGGACGAGGCCATCAGGCCGAAGACCCCGTTGAACGCCGCCGGATAGCGGATGGAGCCGCCGGCGTCGGTGCCGATCGCGATCGGGCCCATGCCGGCCGCCACCGCCGCCCCCGACCCGCCGCTCGATCCGGCGGAGGTGCGGCTCGTGTCCCAGGGATTGACCGTCTCGAGCCCAAGGCGGTTCACGGTCCGCCCGCAGGTGGCGAATTCCGAGGTGTTGGTCTTGCCGAGGATGATCGCGCCCGCCGCCCGTAGCCGCGCCACCGAGATCGCGTCCTCGGCGGGGATCCGGTCGGCGCGCCAGATCGACCCGGAGGTGCAGCGCAGACCCGCCGCATCGATCGTGTCCTTGAGCGAGATCGGCACCCCGTGCAGTGGTCCGAGCGGTTCGTCATCGTAGAGCGCCGCTTCGGCGCGTCGGGCCTGCGCCAGCACCGCCTCTGGGTCCAGCGCCAGGAAGGCGTGAATGCGCCTATCGACCCGCTCGATGCGCGCCAGCAGGGCGCGGGCGACCTCCATCGGCGAGAGGCTGCGCGCCTGGTAGGCCTCGCGCAGTTGGACAGCCGTCATCCATTCGATGTCCATCACGCCTTCTCCTCTGCCGTCGGCTCCGGCCCAGCGTCCGTGAGCGGGCCCCAAGGGCCGCGCCAGGCTAGCGTCCCGAGTCAGAAGTTCGCCAGTGGATGGATGGGCGCCGAGCGAACTTCGGACTCGACAAGGACACTCACCACACTAGCCCGAAGCAGGAGGCGGCGCGCGCCCTATTCGTCACCCTGGACAAGGGAGGCCGCGGCGGCGCCAGGCGTGGGGGGTCGCGAAGCGGCCCGTTCAGCCTCAGGAATCGAAAACGATCACCGAGCGGGCGATCTGGCCGGTCTTCATCTCGGTGAAGGCGTCGTTGACGTCTTCGAGCTTGATCCGCCGCGAGATCATCTCGTCGAGCTTCAGCTTGCCGGCCATGTAGAAGTCGACCAGGCGCGGCATGTCCACGGGGAAGCGGTTGGACCCCATCTGCGAGCCCTGGATCCGCCGCTCTCCCAGCAGGGCCGAGCCTTTCAGGCTCACGGTCTGGCCCACGGGGATCATGCCGATGACGGTCGCGGTTCCACCCCGGCGCAGCATCCCGAAGGCCTGCTCGGCGGTCTTGGCGAGGCCGATGGCCTCGAAGCTGTGCTGGACCCCGCCCTGAGTCATGTCCAGGATCTGCCGGACAGGATCGCCGTCGGCCGCGCAGATGAAGTCGGTGGCCCCGAAGCTGCGCGCCATGTTGTCCTTGGCCGGGGACATGTCGACGGCGATGATACGGCCGGCGCCGGCGATGGCCGCGCCGTTGATCGCCGCCAGGCCCACGCCTCCGCAGCCGATGACCGCCACCGTCTCTCCGGGCCGCACCTGGGCGGTGTGGATGACCGACCCGACCCCGGTGATCACGCCGCAGCCGATCAGGGCGGCGCGGTCCAGCGGCATGTCCGGCCGCACCGCGACGCAGGCGTTCTCGTGGATCAGCATCTGCTCGGCGAAGCTGGAGAGGTTGATGAACTGGTTCATCGCGCCGGCGTCCTCGCGCAGCCGAGGCGGCTCATCCGGGCGCCGCTGGACCTCGTTGGGAGAGGAGCAGAGGGTCAGGTGACCGGTCAGGCAGGCTTCGCAGTGTCCGCAGAAGGCCGAAAGGCAGGTGATCACGTGGTCGCCCGGCTTCAAGCGGGTCACGTCGGATCCTACCTGCTCCACGATCCCGGCGCTTTCGTGCCCCAGAACCACCGGCAAGGGGTAGGGGTAGGCGCCCTCGATGAAATGCAGGTCGGAATGGCAGACGCCGGCGGCGCTGGTGCGGATGAGCACCTCCCGGGGGCCGGGCTTGCCGATCTGGACGTCTTCGATCTGAAGCGGCTTTCCCACTTCGCGCAGCACCGCGGCTTTCATGAACTGGATCTCCCCGGAAGGGTGGCGCGACCGGTTCCAGGGCCGCGGCTGGCGGGCATATGGCTGCCAAAGGAGGTCGGCGCCAAGAGGAATTCGAGGGTTGACTTGGGGGGGGCTTGCCGATTGGTTGCAAGGCGTTTTTCGAACCTTCGGTAGGGATGATGAAACGCAATCTGCTCCTGGTCCTGGCGTTGGCGGCGGGATTGGCGGGCTGCGAAACCAACGGCCCGGCCGGCCCCCCCGTCGGCGCGACCGGGGGCGGCGAGGGCTTCAGCGACGAGGCCTTCGCCTGGTCGACCAGGAGCGGTCCCGACATCATCGACGGCGTGCTCGCCTACCGAGGCGGGCCCGGGCAATTCAGTTGCCAGGACGTGGTGCTCATCCCGCGCACCGGCTGGAGCCGCCGGCGGATGATCATCCTTTATGGCTCCGATGAAATGGCGGCCGTCCCGGTGGACGACGTCCGCGCCAGGACCCCCTCGGCGCCCAGCGGCGCCTACACGCAATACGTTCGCCACGCCAATTGCGACGCCGGCAACCGGTTCAACTTCACCGGGCTGCCGGACGGAAGCTGGTTCGTGATCACGGTCGCCACGCCGACCAACGGCGGCTCCAAGGTGGCGATCATGCGGCGGGTCGAAACGCGGGGCGGTGTGCGCCGCGTGACCCTGGGCTGAGCCAGCCTCCGTCGAAACCGGCGCTGGGCCAGTAATCTTTCGTTCAGGTTAGGTTCAGCGGCCGGCGGCCAGCATGCATGCAAACGTCGGCCGGAGCCGTCCGCGATCCGGAGCGTTTATTCGACAATGAGTTAGTTGGACACCAAGGAGATTCCCATGCGCAAGGTACTGACCGCAGGACTTGCGGCGCTGGCGCTGGGGGGCGCCGTAGCCACGACCGCCACGCCGGTAGAGGCGCAAGGACGGCACGGCGGAGGGGGCGGCTATCACGGCGGCGGCTGGCATGGCGGCGGCGGCCACTGGCATGGCGGCTGGGGCGTGGGCGTCGGAGCCGGGCTGGCGGGGCTCGCCATCGGCTCGGCCCTGGCTTCGCCCTATTACTACGGCTACGGGCCGGGCTACTATTACGGACCCGGGTACTACTATGGTCCAGGCTACGACGACTACTACGGCGACGACTGCGTAGGGACCCGACGGGTGTGGGACCCCTATGTCGGCGGCTACGTGATCCGGCGCTTTCACTACGCCTGCTAGGAAGTCACAGGACCGCCCCCAACTGTTCCAGAAGCGCGCGCGCGCCGGCGTAGTAGCCCAGCAGCGAAGCGGCGTCGCCGCCGGCTAGCCCGAGCCGGGCGCTGAGCGCGCGGACCGCCGCGAGGGGCGCGTCCGGGCTGTTGAACCCCTCGGCGCACCAGCTCGCCAGCCGGGCGCGGTCTTCCGCGGAAGCGTCGCGCCAGGCCTCCGCGAGCCTGGCGGGATCGACGTGATAGGCGGAGGTCAATTGGACGGCGGTCCAGACCTGCAGGACGCGCGCCTGCACCGATTGGCGGACGATGCCGGCAGGGTCGGGGGCGTCGGCCGGCGCGCCGCATTGGCGGGCGAGGGCGATCCGCTGCTCCCGGGTGGAGGCGAGGCGCCGCAGGGCGCCGACGACGGCCTCCATCGAGCGGGCGGAGGCGACCGCCTGACGGACGTCCTCTGGGACGGCGGCCCAGACGCAGTCGGCGACCCCGGCCGGGGCGTGGAGCGCCTGCTCGGGGGGCGCAGGCGCGGCGGGCGCGCCCTGCGCGGCTACTCTGGGCTGGTCCGCCGGCGCCGGCTCGGGCGCCGGCGGGGAGAGGGGGCTCGGGAAAGGCGCCGGGGCCGGGTCCCTAGACGACGGCGCCGCGTCCGGCCTGGCGGTGGCGATCGGCCCCTGACCGGCAAGAGCGTGGGTCGCGGCCAGTAGGAGGAGGGCCGCGGCGCCGGCGGCGAAGGCGCGCTCAGGCTTCATGTGCGCCCGATGTCGCGCGATCGCGTCCGGATTATGGCGCAAGCGAGCGGACGCGCGCGAAACGACATCCGTGTTATGGACGCGAGGATCCAGGACTACGCGGAGGTCTCGATGCCGGCGCTGGCGATCGACTATCCGGACGAGGTGAGGGCGGCGGTCGAAGGGATCGAGGCCTTCCTGCGGCGGGAGGTGTTTCCGCGCCACGACAAGCACGGCGCCCTGCTCGACGATCCGCACCGCAGGGTGACCTCCGCCGGCGTGTTCATCCCCGAGGTTCGCAAGATCGTCGACGAGGTGCGCCTGGCCGCGGCGGAGGCGGGCTTCTACGCCATGTGCGCGCCCAAATCGATCGGCGGCGGGGGCATGGGCTGCCTCGCCTACTTCGCCGCCCACGAGCGCATCCACCACCTCTGCGGCGCCAAGGCCTGGCTCGGGCACCACGTGATCAGCCATTGGGCCAAGGGGCCGAGCCCAGTGATCGAGAAGCTGACGGCCGAGGCCAAGTCGCGCTTTTTGGCCAAGATCATGTCGGGCGAGCAGACCCTCTGCTTCGGTCTGTCCGAGCCGGGCGCCGGCTCCGACGCGGCGGCGATCAAGACCAGGGCCAGTCCGGAGGGCGAGGGCTGGCGGCTCGACGGCGCCAAAATCTGGACCACCAACGCCCCCTATGCGGACTTCATCATCGTTTTCGCGGTGACCGGGCCCGAGCGCGCGGCGGCGCGGCGGGGCGGCATCAGCACCTTCCTGGTTCCGGCCAAGGCCGAGGGCGTCAAGCTCGACCGCATCATCCGGATGTGGGGCAGCGCCGGCGGCGACGAGGCGGCCATTCACTTCGACCACGTGCGGCTCGAGCCCTACATGCTGGTCGGCGAGCTGGGCGCAGGCTTCGCCACCGCCCTGCAGGGAGTCGACCTCGGCCGCATCTACAACAGCGCGCGCAGCGTGGGGATGGGGCGCTGGGCGCTGGAGATGGCGTTCGCCTATGCGAAGGCCCGCGAGGCCTTCGGCCATCCGATCTCCGAGTACCAGGGCGTCACCTTCCCGCTCGCCGACTCGGCGATGCAGGTGCACGCCGCCCATCTGATGAGCCTGAACGCTGCCCGCCTGAAGGACATGGGCCATCCCGCGGTGAAGGAGCTGTCGATGGCCAAGGCCTACGCGGTGCAGGCCGGGGCGCTGGCTCTGGACCGGGCGATCCAGGCCCACGGCGCCATGGGCATGACCAACGAGCTCGGCCTCACCGAGGCCTACACGACGCTGCGCAAGGTCAACGTCGCCGACGGCAGCAACGAAATCTTGCGACGCACGATCGTGCGTCGGATGTTGGGCGGTGATCTCGATCTCTAAGGGAACAGTCTGAGCATGATGACCGGGGATGAGTACAAGGCGTCGCTGGGGGACGGCCGGGCGGTGTACTTCCGGGGCGAGCGGATCGCCGACATCGCCGCCCACCCGGTTTTCGCCTCGGTGATTCAAAGGGTGGCGGACGGCTACGACAAGCTGAAGGCGGCCGGTCCTGAGTCCGCCTATTTCGATCCGCCGCGCAACCAGGCCGCCCTGCGGCGCCTCGCCCGCGCCGAGATCGACCCGGTGGCCGGGCTCACTCACACCAGTCTCATGACCCTGATGACCGCCGCCGAGCGCATCGCCCATCGGCGTCCGCAGGCGAAGGACGCGGTGGCGGCCTATGTCCGCGAGGCCCGCGCGAAGGATTGGCGGATCGCCGAGTGCATCTCGGACTCCAAAGGCGACCGCAGCAAGCACCCAGGCGAGCAGCAGGATCCGGATCAGTACGTGCGGGTGGTGGAGCGGCGGGACGGCGGGGTCGTGATCCGGGGCGCGAAGCTCCACATCTCGGCCGCGGCCTTCTGCCATGAGCTGATGACCATTCCGACCAAGGCCATGCGCAACGGCGAGGAGGACTACGCCATCGCCTGCTGCGTGCCGGTGAACGCGACCGGCGTCCACATCATCAACACCATGGCCGGCCCGCGCGCCGGCGACCTGCGCGACTCGCCGTTTTCGACCCGGCGTCAGATGCCGCAGGGGTTCGTCGTCTTCGACGACGTCTTCGTGCCGCGCGAGCGGATCTTTCTGGAGGGCGAGACCGATTGCGCGGCCTCCTTCGCCCATTCGCTCGGCCTCTGGACCCGCGCCTCCAATCTCGCGGACGCCTGCGACGAGGCGGACCTCGTCGTCGGCTTCGCCCAGCTGGTCGCCGAGGCCAACGGCCTCGAGAAGATCCCGCACATTCGCGACAAGATCGGCGACCTCGTGGTCAGCGCGACCCTCACCCGGGCCTGCTTCGAGGCGGCCATCGCCAACAGCCGCATGGGCGAGAATGGGATGATGGTCCCCGACGAGCTGTTCACCAATGCGGGCAAGTACCAGTCCACCGCCGCCCACGCCTCGATGATGCAGATCCTTCAGGACATCTGCGGCGGCTCGCTGATCACCGCCCCCTCGATCGCCGACCTGGAGAGCGAGGCCGTAGGCCAGTTCGTCCGCAAGTACATGGGCACCAAGCAGCAGGTGGACGGCGCCTACCGCCTGAGGCTCCTCCAGGCGATCCGGGACCTCTCCGCCAGCGAATTCGGCGGCCAACGGGCGGTCTCCAAGCTGCATGGCGGCGGCGGCCTCTACGCCCAGCGGGTGGTGACCCGGGGACGCTACGACCTGGAGCGGGCCAAGCGGCTCGCCCTGGAGGCGGCGGGACTGGAGGCGCCGCCCGTCTGACCGGCCGCTATGAAGGGGGCCAGCGCTCCCCCGGCGGCGGGAACGCAGAGATATTTCCAGAAGGTGGATGCGGCTGTCTCACTGCCGCCATGGCCGTCGCCTATCCATGCCGCGCGCCTGGACGACGGCGATCCATCGGGGGTCAGCATGGAAACCTATCGAGTCGGCGTGTTCGCCACCGAATACGGTTGGCGTCTGGCGGGCCCCGACGCGGCCGCGGAGTATCCCTCCCAGTCCCTGGCGGTGAAGGCGGCCTATCGGCTCGCGCACCTGGCGCGGTGGCGCGGGGCGGAGGTGCAGATCCTCGTCCAGCATCGCCCGGGCGAGGCGCTGGTCGAGGCCCCGTGGGGTCCCCCGCCGGCCATCGACGACTGAGCGGCCCGCCGCCGTCTTGAACGCCAGCGTTTGCGGGTACATCTCTGTCGGCCTCGTCCAGGAGGTCGGATTGACTGTCGACGCCCCACCGGCCAGCCGGCGCGCCCGCCCCGGCCCGCTGGCGCGCCGGCCGCGGAACTGGCGGCGGGCGCTCGGCGCGCTGCGGCGCCTGCTCGCCGACAAGGACGACACGGCCCAGGTGTTCGAGATCATGCGCGCGCTGAGCGGCTCGGCGCCCCAGAGGTCGTATCTGCGGTTGATTGGTACGGTCGAGGGCGGGCGGATCGCCTACGAGCGGGTCGAGCTTGCCGGGCGGCTGATGGACCGGGCGTGGCTCGCGCGCTTCGCGCCAGGCAGCGTCGGCGCCGCCTACGCCGCCTTCACCGCCCGCGAGAACCTCTCGGCCCAGGGCCTGGCGCTGGAGAGCCAGCGGGGCCTTCCGGAGGCGGAGATCGAACTCAGGCATCCCATCGCCTGGTACGGCCGGCGCCTGCGCGACATCCACGATATCTGGCACGTGCTCACGGGCTACGGGCGCGACGCCCTAGGCGAGCTTTGCCTGGTCGCCTTTTCCTATCCCCAGAACCGCAGCCTCGGCTGGGCGCTGATCGCCGTGGGCGGCTATCTGAGGGCGCGCGGGGCGGCCGCGCGCCCCTATCGGCGGGCGATCCGCGAAGCCTGGAGGCGGGGCAGGGCGGCCGCCTGGCTGCCCGGCGAAGATTATGATCGGCTGCTGGCCGAGCCCCTGGAGGCCGCGCGGCGCCGGCTCGGCCTTGCCCTCCCGACCGCCTACGCCGCCGTCCCGCCGGAGGCGCGCAATCCTGCCCTCGGCAAGCTTGCCTGAGCCTGCCCGGCCGCCCGCCGCAACGCCTGAGGCGGCTGGCCGAAAGTCCGCACGAAGGCCCGGCGCATCCGCTCGGCGTCGCCGAAGCCCACCCGCACGGCGATCGCCTCGATCGGCTCGATCCCGCCTTCCAGGCGCTCGCGGGCGGCCTCGACCCTGAGGCGCTCGACCGCCTTGGCCGGGGTGACGCCGGTCTCGGCCGCGAAGGCGCGGGCGAAGTGGCGCGGGCTCATGGCCGCCTTGTCCGCCAGCTGCTCCACGTCCAGCGGCTCCTCGAGGTGGTCGCGCGCCCAGCTCACCAGCGGCCCGAACCGGGCGTCCGGGCGATCGAGCTCCAGGAGAGCGGAGAACTGCGACTGGCCCCCGGGCCGCCGGTGATAGACCACCATCTGCTGGGCGACCCGCCGGGCGAGGTCGTCGCCGAGATCCTCGCCGATCATGGCCAGGGCGAGGTCGACGCCGGCGCTGATCCCGGCCGAGGTCCAGACCGGCCCGTCCTTTACGAAGATCCGGTCGGCTTCCAGCCGCGCCGACGGGAACCGGCGCGTAAACTCGACGCTCCGCGCCCAGTGGGTCGTGGCGCGCCGCCCGTCCAGCAGGCCGGTGGCGGCCAGCAGGAAGGCGCCCGAGCAGACGCTGGCGACGCGCCGGGCGCGGCCGGCGGCGGCGGTGAGGAAGGCGAGGTTGCGGGAGTCCGCGGCGGCGGCCCCGACTCCGGCGCCGCCGGCCGCCATCAGGGTGTCGAATCGAACCTCCGGGTCGAGCGCCGAGGCCGCCATCGCCACCCCGGACGAGCTTCGCACCAGACCCGCCTGCGCGGCCAGGATCTCGAGGGCGTAGGCGCCGGGCGCGAAGCGGCTGGCGATCTCGAAGGCGGCGATCGGTCCGGCCGCGTCGAGAATCTGGAAGTCGGGGAAGATCAGCAGTCCGACCAGTCGCGCCATGGCATCAAACGAGGGAACTATGTCATTCCAGACGGAACCTAGCGGCGGCATGATGGGGCGTCAACTGATCGGAGGCGCTCATGTCCGCCCAGACCTTTCGGATCGTCGAGGTCCTGTTCCCCGGCCTCACCCAGCTCGACTTCACCGGGCCGCACACCGTCTTCAGCCGCCTGCCCGGCGTGGAGACCATCGTCGCCTCCGAACCGGGCGGCGCCATCGAGTCGGACGGTGGGCTGGTGTTCGCCGGGACGCAGGCGATGGCCGAGATCGACCGCTGCGACCTGATCTTCTTCCCCGGCGGCCTGGCGGTCACCGAGGCGATCAACGATCCCGCGTTCATGGCTGAGGCCGCCCGGCTCGCCAGCGGCGCACGCTATCTGACCGCAGTCTGCACCGGCTCGCTGGTGCTGGGCGCGCTCGGCTTGCTCCGGGGTCGACGGGCGGGCTGCCACTGGGCCTGGATGGAGCTGCTGCCGCTCTTCGGCGCCGTCCCCGATCCGGCCCGGGTGGTCCGCGACGGGAACATCTTCACGGGCGGCGGCGTGACGGCGGGGATCGACTTCGCCCTCACCATCGCCGCCGAGCTCGTCGGCGACGCCGCCGCCCAGGCCGTGCAGCTCACCCTCGAGTACGCGCCGCAGCCGCCGTTCGAGGCGGGCCGTCCTGAGACGGCGCCGGCCGAGGTGGTGGCCGAGGTCCGCCGCCGCCTCGCGCCGGCCGCCGCGCGCCGGGAGGCGCAGGCGCGGGCGGCGGCGGCGCGGCTGTAGATCGCGTTGAGATAGGATCGAACAATCCACCCCGTCAGCCCAGGCGAAGGGTACTGGACGGGCCGACGCCAAGCTGGGGTTCGTCTGAGAACCGGAGGGTCGGCCCCGGATCAGGCCTTGCAGGCCGTCCGGGGTGACGATGGGGGGGGCGATTCAGCCCCACCTCAACCCGCCTAGACTTACTCTGAGGGCTATCGAACTTCCGCGCAGAACCGCTGGATCCGCGCGCAGGCGTCCTCCAGCTGGGCGTTGGAGGTCGCGTAGCTGATCCGGAAGAAGGGCGAGAGGCCGAAGGCGGCGCCGAAGACCACCGAGACGCCCTCGCTCTCCAGAAGCTCGGTGGCGAAGGCCTCGTCGGTATCGATCGGGCGGCCGCTGGGCGCGGTCTTGCCGATCAGCCCGGCCACTGAGGGATAGACGTAGAACGCTCCCTGCGGGGTCGGGCAGCGGACGCCGGACGCCTGGTTCAGCATCGAGACCACCAGGTCGCGCCGCTGCTCGAACAGCTTGGCGTTCGGCTTGATGAAGTCCTGCGGGCCGTTCAGCGCCTCCACCGCCGCCCACTGGGAGATCGAGGCGGGGTTGGAGGTGGTCTGGCTCATCACCTTGCGCATGGCCGCGATCAGCGGCTCCGGGCCGCCCGCGTATCCGATCCGCCAGCCGGTCATGGCGTAGGCCTTGGAGACCCCGTTCATGGTCAGCGTCCGCTCATAGAGGGCCGGCTCGACCTGGGCGATGGTCGTGAACTCGAAGTCGCCGAACACCAGGTGCTCGTACATGTCGTCGGTGAGCACCCAGACCTGGGGATGGCGCAGCAGCACGTCGGCCACCGCCCTGAGCTCGGCGCGGGTGTAGGCCGCTCCCGAGGGGTTCGAGGGCGAGTTGAGGATCAGCCACTTGGTGCGCGGGGTGATCGCCGCCTCCAGAGCGGCCGGATCGATCTTGAACCCGGTCTCGGCGCTGGTGGCGACGAAACGCGGCTCGCCCCCGGCCAGCAGCACCATGTCGGGGTAGCTGACCCAGTAGGGCGTCGGAATGACCACCTCGTCGCCCGGGTTCAGCGAGGCGACCATGGCGTTGAAGATCACCGGCTTGCCGCCCGGCGAGACGTTGATCTGGGCCGGCGTGTAGGAAAGCCCGTTCTCGCGCTTGAACTTGGCGCAGATGGCCGCCTTCAGCTCCGGAATGCCGTCGACGTTGGTGTACTTGGTCTTGCCTTCCCGGATCGCACGGATTCCCGCTTCCTTGATGTTCTCCGGGGTGTCGAAATCGGGCTCGCCGGCGGCCAGCGAAATGACGTCCTTGCCCGCCGCCTTCAGGTCGCGCGCTTTCGCATCCGCCGCCAGGGTGGCGGACGGCTTGACGCGGGCGAGCGCAGCGGACTGGGCGAACATGGAAGTCTCGAGTCCCTTCTGGGGTGGAAAGGGGCCGGTGTTTACGCGCCGAGGCCTCGCCAGGCAATGTTGCGCCGCAAAGTGGGGCAGGCCGCAGGGCGATAGGCTCGGCCGGCGAGGCTAGCTATAAGCGCCCGCGCGTGCGCCGGCTGATCGACTTCGTCACCAACATGGACGCCCGGGCCTGGCGCTCGCTGGCGGTCTCGTTCGTGCTGTTCGGCGGGGTGGGGCTGATCTTCGTTCTCGGCGCGCCGGCCCTCGGGCTCGGGGACGCGACGGTGGTGAAGCGGTGGCTCGCCCTCGCCCATGGGCCCTGGGCCTTGCCGGCGGCGGTGGCGGCCTTCGCGGTCCTGGCCTTCCTGGGCGCTCCCCAGTTCGCCCTGATCGCCGCGGCCGTGGTGGTCTTCGGGCCCTGGACCGGCAGCCTCTACAGCTGGATCGGCACTCTGGCGTCCGCCCTGGTGGGCTTCTGGCTGGGGCGGCTGTTCGGGGCGCGGCTCATTCGCGACCTGCACAGCCAGGGCGTCGAGCGCTTCATGGCGCTGGTGGGCAAGAACGGCTTCATGGCCAGCCTGGTGGTGCGGCTGGTCCCGGCCGCCCCGTTCATCGTCGTCAACATGGCCGCCGGGGTCACCGCCATGCGCTGGCTGGACTTCCTCCTCGGCACGGGCCTCGGAATCATCCCGAAGATCCTGATCACGGCCTTCGCCGGTCATTCGGCGGCGCGGGCCTTCGCCGGCGGCGGTCCGGGCGCCGTACTGCTCCTGGCCATGGCCGCGGCCATCTGGCTCGGGTCGGCGTTCATCGGCCGCCGGTGGCTCAGGGCGCAGGAGTCCGAGGCCGCGCACGAGACCGTGGCGGAGCAAGAGCCGCCGGAGAATTCGGGGCGACCGTGACAGGCGATTCCAGTTGAGCAAGCCAATCGGGATGGTTAGCTTGTGTCGCCTCGTCGACATAAGCTTGGCTATCAACAATGAGCCAGTCGCTCGCCGACCAAGCTGCTGAAGCCCTCAGGGAAGCGCTGGCCGAGACCCATCCAGGCGAGCGCGATCGCTTGATGGACCTGGCGCTTCGCCTTCGCCGCCTCGCCGCCGCCGAAGCCAGGGCTGGCCGAGCGACGCAGACCCCCCTGGATCCCCCTGCCGGCCCATCGGACCGGGCCGACGACTGAAGCTCGGGGGCGCGCCTCGGCGCAAGCGCCTTGCCGACGGCGCCGTCTGGCTGTAAACCGCATGCCATGCGTCGTCGCCGCGACAGCCTGCTTCTTCTCGCGCTGGGGCTTAGCCGCCCCTGGGCGCTTAGCTAGGCGCGCGTTCTTCGCGGCCGGGCGCTCAGGGGATCCTTCCCGCCGCCTGACCCCTAAAGCCTTGCGAAGAGACCTTCCATGACCACCCCTGAAGCCTCGGCCCAGTCCGAGAAGAACCGCGTCGTCATTTTCGACACCACCATGCGCGACGGCGAGCAGTCGCCCGGCGCCTCCATGTCGATGGAGGAGAAGCTGGAGCTCGCCAAGATCCTCGAGGACATGCGCGTGGACGTGATCGAGGCCGGCTTCCCGATCGCCTCCAACGGCGACTTCGAGGCCGTCCGCGAAGTGGCCAAGATCGTCACCGAGAGCACCGTCTGCGGCCTCGCCAGGGCGGGGATCGCCGACATCGAACGGGCCGCCGAGGCGGTCCGGCCCGCCAAGCGTGGCCGCATCCACACCTTCCTCTCCACCAGCCCCCAGCACCGCGACTACATTTTGAGGATGAGCCAGGCGGACGTGCTGGACGCGGTCACCGGCTCGGTGACCCACGCGCGCAACCTCTGCGGAGACGTGGAATGGTCGGCCCAGGACGCCACCCGCACCGAGCGCGACTTCCTGCGCCGCTGCGTGGAGGCGGCGATCAGGGCCGGGGCCCAGACGATCAACATCCCGGACACCGTCGGCTACACCTACCCCAGCGAGTACGCCGAGGTCTTTAAGGACCTGATCGAGAACGTGCCGGGCGCCGATCAGGTGATCTTCTCCACCCACTGCCACAACGATTTGGGCCTGGCGGTGGCCAACAGCCTGGCCGGCGTCCAGGCCGGGGCGCGCCAGGTCGAGGTGGCGGTGAACGGGATCGGTGAGCGGGCGGGCAACGCGGCGCTGGAGGAGATCGTCATGGCGCTCCGCGTGCGAGCGGACCGGCTGCCCTACTGGACCGGGATCCAGAGCCAGCACATCACCCGCGCCAGCCGCTACGTCTCGGCGATCACCGGCTTTCCCGTCCAGTTCAACAAGGCGATCGTCGGCAAGAACGCCTTCGCCCACGAGTCGGGCATCCACCAGGACGGGGTGCTGAAGAACGCCGTCACCTACGAGATCATGCGGCCCGAGGACGTCGGCCAGGGCGGCAGCAACCTCGTCATGGGCAAGCACTCCGGCCGCCACGCCTTCCGCGAGAAGCTGAAGGGGCTCGGCTACGACCTCGGCCAGAACGCCCTCAACGAAGCCTTCGGGCGGTTCAAGGACCTGGCGGACAAGAAGAAGCACGTCTTCGACGACGACATCGTCGCCCTGGTGGACGACTCACTGGCGCGTGGGCAGGACCGCATCCAGGTCAAGGCGCTCCGGGTGATCGCCGGCACCGAGGGCCCCCAGGAGGCGCACCTGACCCTGGTGGTGGACGGCGAGGAGCGTTCGGCCACCGCCACCGGCGACGGCCCGGTGGACGCGGTCTTCAACGCCATCCACGAGCTCGCCCCGCACGGCGCCGTGCTGAGGCTCTTCCAGGTCCACGCGGTGACCGAGGGCACGGACGCCCAGGCCCAGGTGTCGGTCCGGCTCGAGGAGGACGGCCGCATCGCCACCGGCCAGGCCGCCGACACCGACACCCTCACCGCCAGCGCCATGGCCTATGTGAACGCGCTCAACAACCTTTCGGCGCGCAAGGAGAAGACCGCGCCGGCCCCGATCGTGGCCAGCGGCTTCTAGTGTCCCGATTCCGAAGTTCGCTAGCCTGAGCGGCGCCTCCGTTCGAACTTCGGAATCGATAAGGACACTAGCCAAGTATATGTTTCTAGTGTGGTTTATGGATCAGAAGGTCGCCACAGCGCCCGCCGCGACAATGGGGCGAACTTCTGATCCACCCCACTAGCAGCCCTCCCTCCCCCTTGTGGGGAGGGAAGACCGCGAAGCGGTCAGGGTGGGGGAGTCCGACACGTCAACGATCACCCGGTCGCCAATCACCCGGATTTGGCGCGCGTTCCCGCACTCCCCCACCCTGCGACGCTCCGCGTCGCTGTCCCTCCCCATGAGGGGATGGAGGAGGTCGCATGTTCTGGATCCCGATCACCGTGGGCGCCGCGGCGTTCCAGGTGGCGCGCAACGCCCTGCAGCGCAGTCTGCTGGGCGACGCCGGACCCTGGGGCGCGACGCTCGTCAGGTTCCTGTTCGGCCTGCCGTTCTCGGCGGCGCTCTGGGCCCTGGCGGCCCTGCTGACCCCGGGCGCGCACCCAAAGTTCGGCGCGGAGTTCTGGTGGGCGGCCGGGACCGGCGCCCTCTCGCAGGTGCTGGCGGCGGCCGCCCTGCTGGTGGCCATGCGGCGCGCCGGCTTCGCGGTCGGGACCGCTTTGCAGCAGAGCTCCCTGCCGCTGTCGGCGGTGATGGGGCTCGTGGTCTTCCACGACCGCCTGGGCTTGGCGGCCTGGCTGGGCGTCGGGATGACGACGGCGGCGCTCGCGGTCCTCACCTGGCCGAAGGGCGCCGCCGGGCCGCAGCCGGTCAGCGGCGCGGCCTTCGGGCTGATCTCCGGGCTCTGCTTCGGTTTTTCGCTGAACGCCTTCCGCCACGCCGAGCTCGCCCTCGACCCCGATCACCGGTTCTTCTCGGCCATCGCCTGCGTCACGATAGCCCAGGCGGCGCAGTCGGCTTTCCTGACCGGTTTCCTGGCCTGGCGCAGCCCAGGGGCCCTGGCCGCGGTGGCCGCCAGCTGGCGCCAGTCCCTGGGGGCGGGGCTGTGCGGGGCCTTCGCCTCCGCCGGTTGGTTCACCGCTCTCGCCTTTAGCCCTGCGGGCCCCGTGCGTGCGGTTGGCATGGTGGAGATGCCCATCGCCGCGGTGGCCGGCCGGCGCATATTCGCCGAACGGCTCAATCTTTGGCAGTGGGCCGCCGGCGTCCTAGCCTCGATCGGCGTCGTTCTCGCCGCCCTAGGCTGACCCTGCGGCGGCGCGCCCCAGGAATAGTCCTTGAAATGAAGCGCGACGCGCGGCACATCCGGACAAGTCCGCTGAGCCGGAGGGTCGGGAAGCGGCGCTTGCGCCGAACGTGGCGTCGGCGTGTCGCGGCCGGAAAGCTTCGAGGACGAGCTCCCGCGTTCTCATCTCTCTTCTATCAGAGTCCGGCATGTTCTCGTCCCTCTTCGGCGTCATATCCAACGATATCGCCATCGACCTCGGCACCGCTAACACCCTGATCTACATGAAGGGGCGGGGCATCGTGCTGAACGAGCCCTCGGTGGTGGCCCTGCGCAACGCCAGCGGCCGCAAGGTGGTCCATGCGGTGGGCATCGAGGCCAAGATGATGCTGGGCCGAACGCCTGGCCACATGGAGGCGATTCGGCCGATGCGCGACGGCGTCATCGCCGACTTCGAGGTCGCCGAGGAGATGATCAAGTATTTCATCCGCAAGGTTCACAACCGCCGCGGATTCACCAATCCCAAGGTGATCGTCTGCGTCCCCTCGGGCGCCACGGCCGTGGAGCGGCGGGCGATCAACGATTCGTGCCTCAACGCCGGGGCGCGCCGGGTCGGCCTCATCGACGAGCCCATGGCGGCGGCCATCGGCGCGGGACTGCCGATTCACGAGCCCACCGGCTCCATGGTGGTGGACATCGGCGGAGGCACCACCGAGGTGGCCGTGCTGTCGCTTTCAGGAATCGTTTACTCGCGCTCGGTCAGGGTTGGCGGCGACAAGATGGACGAGGCGATCATCAGCTACATGCGTCGCCACCACAATCTGCTGATCGGCGAGACCACCGCCGAACGCATCAAGAAGGAGATCGGCACCGCCCGCTCGCCCGAGGACGGCGTGGGCCTGGCCATCGACGTCAAGGGGCGCGATCTGATGCAGGGGGTCCCGCGTGAGGTGCGCATCAGCGAGAAGCAGGCCGCCGACGCGGTGGCCGAGCCTGTCGCCCAGATCGTCGAGGCGGTGAAGGTGGCCCTGGAGGCCACCCCGCCGGAGCTGGCCGCCGACATCGCCGACAAGGGCATCATGCTAACAGGCGGCGGCGCGTTGCTGCGCGGTCTCGACCTGGAAATCCGCGACCATACCGGCCTTCCGGTCACGGTCGCCGACGATCCGCTTTCCTGCGTCGCCCTCGGGTGCGGCAAGGTGCTCGAGCACCCCAAATGGATGAAGGGCGTGCTGGAATCCACTCTCGCCTAGACCTAGACTGTGAGCCGGGCGGGCGGGGACTCTGGGAGACGTTAGTTGTCCCTGCGGGATGGTCCATTCGGAGATATTCGGGTTCCGCTCACCTGGTCGGCCGCGGCCGCCCTGGTGATCGCGATCATCATCGCCGGCGCCCTGCTGCTCGGCGATCGCCGCGAGACCATGAAGACCGAGGCTTACGATACGGCGCGTCATGCGGTGGACGCGGTGGCCGCCCCGGTGGGGGGGACTCTTTCGGCCCCGGTCCGCTGGACCCACTCCGGACTCGACGCCGTCCGAGGCTACTTCTTCGCCGTCTCTGAGAACCGGAAGCTGAAAGCCGAGCTGGCGGCCGCCCAGACCTGGCGCGACCGGATGGAGGCCCTGCAGGTGGAGAACGACCGGTACCGCGCGCTCCTGGGCGTGCGCACCGATCCGCCGCTGCCGCACGTCTTCGCCCGCACGGTGCTGGATGCGCGGGGGCCCTTCGCGAACACCCGGCTGGCGGACGTGGGCTCGGCGCAGGGGGTGGTCGAGGGCAACCCGGTTCTTTCCGAGCGCGGGGTCGTCGGCCGCATCGTCGGCGTCTCGCAAGACGTCAGCCGGATCATGCTGCTCACCGACGTAGAGAGCCGCACGCCGATCCTGGTGGTGCGCACCAACGGGCGGGCCATCCTTTCCGGGGACGGAGGGCCTGGCCCGAAGCTCGACTACATTCGGGGCGCGCCCCTCAAGGAGGGGGACCGGGTGATGACGTCCGGCGACGGCGGTGTCTATCCGCGCGGGCTGCCGGTCGGCACGGTGGTCAAGGGCTTCGACGGTGGCTGGCGCGTGGCCCTCGATTCGGACGCCTCGCCCATCGACGACGTGCAGATCCTGCTCTTCAAGGACTTCTCCCAGCTGGTCGACGCACGCGCCTTGGCGCCGAAGGAGCTGCCGACGGCCATGACCGAGGAGCCGAGCCAGTCCATCGTCGGCCGCGCTCCTGCCGCGACGACCGCCACTTCCGCGGGCGCGGCGCCTCCCAGCTCGACCACCGGGGCGGCGGCGGCCCAGGCTCAGAGGACCGGCGCGCACGGCCCGGTCCCCGCCAAGCCGCGGGCCGCCGGCGCGGCGGATTCGAGGATGGCCGGCGCCGAGCACGCCGCCAAGCCGTCCAAACCCGCCGAGCACCCCGCGGCAGCGTCCTCGCACCCGCTCGCCGCGCCCGGCAAGCCGGCCGGAGCGCATCATGCGGCGGACGGCCCCGCAAAACCGACCGGGGCCCACGGAGCGGCCGGTCCCGGAAAATCCGCGGAGGGCCGTGCGGCCGCCAATGCCGATAGACCGGCCGGCGCCCATGTCACGGCCAATCCGGCCAAACCGGCCGGCGCACACGCCGCGGCCAAGCCGGCCAAGCCGGCCAAGCCGGCCGAGACGCACGCGACGGCAGGTCCGGCGAAGCCGCGCGATCCGGGCCTTGCCGCCGCCATGGCGCTGATGGCGGACGACGGGCCAGCGCCGGCGAGGCCAGCCAGGCGCGCTGCCGCCGCCCACGAGGCGAAGTCCGCCAAGCCCAAGGAGGGCGCTCCGGTGGTCCATCGCGCCCGGCCGGCTGGCCCCGACGCCGCGCCGTGACCGCCCGGGGAGTCAGCGCCGCCCGCCCTCTCAGTCCCTTCGGCTGGCTGGGCGCGCCCATGCTGCTGAGCGCGCTCGCGACGGTGGTCTTCGCCACCCCGATCCGGATCTTCTCCCTGCCCTTGCCGGAGCCGGTCTTTCCCCTGGCGCTGGCCTTCGCCTGGGCGGTGATCCGCCCCTCCATCCTTCCGCCCTTCGCCCTCCTGGCGCTCGGCCTTTTTCTGGACGTCTGCTGGGACGGCCCGCAGGGATTGTGGCCGCTGTGCCTGCTGGCGGCCTACGCGACGGTGCTTGCGGCCCGCCGGCTGATCACCGGTCAGGACTTCCGGATCATGTGGGCCTGGTACGGGGCCGTGACCGCGGCGGCCTTCGCGGCAGGCTTCGTGCTCATGACCATGGACGCCGGCGCCGCCCCCAACCTGCTCGCGGTGGCCTGGCAATATCTTGCGACCTTGGCTCTCTTTCCTCTCGTCCACCGCCTGATCGAGCGCTACGAGGACGCTGACGTACGGTTCCGATGAACCCTCAAATCTACTTCAACGAAGTCAATGAGCGGCAGGGCGCCTTCCACCGGCGCGCCTTCCTGATGGCGGGGGTGACCGGCCTCGGGATGATGGCGCTGAGCGGGCGGCTCGCCTACCTGCAGATGGTCGAGGCGCCGCGCTACCGGAATCTCTCCGAGCACAACCAGTTCGACTTTCGCCTGCAGCCGCCGCCGCGGGGCCTGATCCTCGATCGAAACGGCGTGGTGCTCGCCTCCAACCGCCCCGATTTCCGCCTCTATGTGAGCCGCGACGAGCATACCGACGTCGAGGAGCTGCTCGACCGGCTTCAGAAGCTGGTGCCGCTCGACGACGACCATCGCCGCCGGCTGATGGACGACATCAACGAGGCGCCCCGGCGCGCCCAGGTCACGGTGATGGAGGACCTCACCTGGGAGGAGTTCTCGCGGATCAACGTCAGGGCGCCGGAGCTCCCGGGCGTCACCGCGGACATGGGGGATATCCGCGTCTATCCGTTCTCGGCCGCCTTCGCCCACGTGATCGGCTACGTCGGCAAGGTCGCCCGCACCGATGTCAGCAAGGAAGGGCCGAACGCCGACCCGATCCTGCTGAACCCCGGCTTCAGGATCGGCAAAGCCGGCCTCGAGAAGACCTATGACCTGGCGATGCGCGGCAAGCCCGGCGCCAGGAAGGTGGAGGTGGACGTCAAGGGCCGCGTGGTCAGCGAGGAGGGCGGCGGCGACATCCCTTCCACGCCAGGCCAGGAGCTGCGGCTCACCCTCGACGCGGACGTCCAGAACCGCGCCCTGGAGGTGTTCGGCGAGGAGAGCGGCGCCGCCGTCATGATGGATTGCCGGACCGGCGACCTGCTCTGTCTGTTCGCCAGCCCGAGCTTCGACGCCAACCGCTTCGTCAAGGGCCTCACCGGACCGGAGTACCGGGCGCTCGCCCAGTACGAGCGCAAGCCGCTCTTCAACAAGGCGCTCACCGCCACCTATCCGCCGGGGTCGACCTTCAAGACCATGGTGGCGCTCACGGCGCTCCAGCACGGCATCCCGGCCAGCACCGTCCACGTCTGCAACAAGGCCTGGTTCTGGGGCGGCCGCACCTGGCACTGCGACGAGGCCCACGGCGCCCTCGACATGAAGGGCGCCATCGCCCGCTCCTGCGACATCTATTTCTACCAGCTGGCCCTGCAGATCGGCGGCCCGGACCCGATCGCCTACACCGCCCGCCAGTTCGGCCTCCAGCAGATTTTCGACATCGGCGTTCCGGGCCAGAAGCCCGGCCTGATCCCGGATACCGCCTACAAGCGCCGCGCCTTTCCCAAGGACCCCGTCTGGCATCCCGGCGAGACCCCCAGCATGGGGATCGGCCAGGGCTATGTGAACGTCAACGCCATGCAGCTTTGCGTGATGTGCGCCCGGCTCGCCAACGGTCAGAAGGCCCTGCAGCCGCGCCTGGTCCATGCCGTCGGGGGGGTGCTGCAGCCATCGGGCGCCGTTGTCCCTGACCTCCCGTTCGACCGGCAGCATATCGATTTCATCCGCGAGGCCATGGCCGCGGTGGTGACCAGCGGCACGGCGGCCGGCGCGGCCAACCTCGGACTTGGTCCGGTGATGATGGCTGGCAAGACCGGCACCGCCCAGGCGCGGGGCTACAACGGCGGCATCGGCGCCCACGGCGCCACCGGCGCCTGGGCCCTGCGCGACCACTCCTGGTTCATCGCCTTCGCGCCCTACGACGACCCGCGCTACGCCATGAGCGTGCTGGTGGAGCACGGCGGCTTCGGTGCCTAGGCCGCCGACCCCCGCGCCCGGGAGATCATGCGCGTGGCGCTGCTGAAGGACCCCCAGGTCCGGGCCCGGATCGAGCAGCCGCTGCCGTCCGCTCCGGAAGCGCCGGCGGCCCCGCCCGTGACCGCGCCGGACGCCGCCCCGCCATCCGCTCCCGCCTCCAATGCGGCGGGGACCGCCACATGACCGTCAGCGCCCTCACCCGCCCCGGCGAGCGGGACCGGCTGATCGTCAAGCTCAGCCAGATCGACTGGACCCTGTGCGGCGCCATCACCGTCGTCGCGGTGGCCGGCGGGGCGATGCTCTATTCGGTGGCCGGCCGGGCCTGGAGCCCGTGGGCGGCCGAGCACCTGATCCGCTTCGGCGGCTGGTTCGTGCTGATGATCGCGCTCGCCTGCGTCGACCTTCGCGTCTGGTTCGCGATCGCCTACCCGGTCTATGCGGTGGCCCTGGTGTTGCTGCTGGCGGTGGCGGCCCACGGCCACTCGTCGCTTGGGGCGCAGCGCTGGCTCAATCTCGGCCCGATCCACCAGTTCCAGCCGTCCGAGGTGATGAAGATCGGCCTGGTGCTGGCGCTGGCCCGCTTCTACCACAGCGTCTCGGCCAAGAGCGCCCGGCTTTCCTGGTGGCTGCTCGTCCCGGCGATGCTGATCGGCGCGCCGGTGGCCCTGGTCATGAAGCAGCCGGATCTCGGCACCGCGCTGCTGATCGCGGCCATCGGCGCGACCATGATGATCCTGGCCGGCCTCTCCTGGCGGATCATCGCCGGCGGCGCCCTGCTGCTCGGGGTGGCCGCGCCCCTCGCGATCAAGTTCGCGCTCAAGCCCTATCAGCTCACCCGGCTGCTGACCTTCCTCAACCCGGCCGCCGACCGCTCCGGGGCCGGCTATCACATCATGCAGTCGGAGATCGCGCTGGGCTCGGGCGGCCTGCTCGGCAAGGGGTTCGGCCTCGGCTCGCAGAGCCAGCTCAACTTCCTTCCCGAGAAGCAGACCGACTTCATGTTCGCCTCTCTGGCCGAGGAGTTCGGCTTCGTGGGCGCCATGGCGATCCTGCTGCTGTACGCCGCCATGATCTTCATGTGCCTCAGGATCGCCTCCATCGCCCACAGCCACTTCGGCCGGCTGAGCGCGGCGGGGGTGACGGCGACGCTGGCCTTCTGCGTGCTCATGAACGCGGCCATGGTGACCGGCCTCGCGCCGGTGGTCGGCGTGCCGATGCCGCTGCTCTCCTGGGGCGGGACGGTGATGATGAGCATGATGATCGGTTTCGGCCTGGTGCTGGCCGTACGGGTGCACCGCTATTCCGAGATCACCAGCGGCAAGGGCTCGGTGCTCTGAGGCCCTTCCTCCCTCCCCTTCACGGGGAGGGACAACCGAGGCGAAGCCTCGGCAGGGTGCGGGAGTCCGAAACGTCAACGATCGCTTTTCGGTAATCGTCTTTCGATCGGTAATCGCCTTTCCGAAGATGCAGCATGGCCCCCGGATCTCCCCACCCGGCCTCGCTGCGCTCGGCCACCCTCCCCATAAAGGGAGGAACGGGTCTACAGCGCCAGCGCCTGGTCCGTCGCCCGCACCAGGGCGTCGATGATCCCCGGTTCGGTGGAGGCGTGGCCGGCGTCCCAGATGACCTCGAAGCGCGCGGCCGGCCAGGCCTTGCTCAGCGACCAGGCCGCTTCCAGGGGCGTGACCACGTCGAAGCGGCCCTGAACGATCCAGCCCGGGATGTTGCTGATCTTGGCGGCGTTCTTGAGGATCCAGCCGTCCTCGGGGAAGAACCCGCGGTTGATGAAGAAGTGGCACTCGATCCGGGCGAAGGCGACGGCGAAGTCGGTCTCGTTGAACTTGGCCGGCCGCGCCTCCGGGCCTCTGAGCGAGATGGTGTCGCCCTCCCATTGGCTCCAGGCGGCCGCGGCCCTGGCCTGGATGCGCGGGTCGGGATGGGTGAGCCGGGCGTGGTAGGCGCCGATCATGTCGCCGCGCTCGGCGGGGGGAATGGGGGCGGCGAAGCGCTCCCAGGCGTCGGGGAAGATCATCGAGGCCCCGTCCTGGTAGAACCAGCGCAGCTCGCGCTCGGTGAGCAGGAAGACCCCCCTGAGGATCAGGCTCTCCACCCGCTCGGGGTGGCAGACCGCGTAAGCGAGCGCCAGCGTCGATCCCCAGGATCCGCCGAACACCGTCCATTTCTCGACGCCCTGGCGCCGTCGCAGCCGCTCTATGTCCTCGATCAGGCCCCAGGTGGTGTTGTCTTCCAGCGAGGCGTTGGGACGCGACTTGCCGCAGGCCCGCTGATCGAACAGCAGCACCCGCCAGCGGGCGGGATCGAAGAACCGGCGCATGGTGGTGTTGATCGCCCCGCCGGGGCCGCCGTGCAGGACGACGGCGGGCTTGCCGAGCGGCGAGCCGCATTCCTCGTAATAGATCTCGTGCTTGCCGCCGACGCTCAGCCAGCCGCTGTCGAAAGGTTCGACCTCGGGAAAGAGGCCCCGCCGCCCGATGGCGGACATGGCGGCCGACGCCGGCGTGGTGCGGTCCATCGGTGGGCTTCTAGCGCGGAATGCGGGAGCCTCGCCAGTCGAGGTTCGGCGATCTCGGCCTCTTTGACGGAGAATGGCGCTAATCGCGGCGGAAGGCCGGCAGGCGGCCAACGCGCGCGCCCTGCCAGACGAGAATCGCCCAGCCGGCCAGCAACCCAAGGCCCCCGAGCGGAGTGACCACTCCGATCCAGACGGGGGCGCCCAGGCAGAGCGCATAGAGCGAACCGCTGAAGGCGACCTGCCCGGCCAGGAACAAGGCGGCCGCCAGCCTCGCCCTGCCGACTCCGAGCCGGGCCAGGATCGCGCAGAGGAGGGCGGCGAGGGCGTGGGCGAGTTCGTAGGCGGCGCCGGTGTGCGCCAGCGCCTGCGCGCGCGGATCGGTGAGCCCATGGGCTGCGAAAGCGCCCGCCGCGACCGCGAAAAAGCCGCTCGCCGCCGCGCATCGCACCAGAAGGTCCGGGCGGGCCGCCGCTGGAGATGGCTCCTGCTTCATGCTCCGACTATCGAGCCTCCGTCTCCACAAGGCGATAGGCCGCTCTGGGTCAGGTGCGACCTTGGGCCTGCGGACTTGGGCTCGATCGGGCTTGACGCGCGGCCCCTCCGGCGCGAGGGCGTTGTGTCACGAATCCGTGTTCCTGGAGACGTCTTCCGTGATGCGCTTCCTCACCGGCGTGGACTGGGTGCGGCTGGGGGTCCTGACGGTCGCGGCGCTGTTCCTCGCGCATCTCGCCTGGCACGACGCCAGGCTTCTCCTCCGGCGCCAACCCCTGGGCATCGATTTCCTGCCCATGTGGGCCGGGGCGCGCGAAGCGTTGCTGCATTCCGGCCGGATCTACGATTTCGCGGCCTTGACCCACGTGGTGCGGCCGTTGCTCGGCCGCTTCCATGGGTGGCGCCCGTTCGTCTACCCGCCCACGGCGCTTCTCGCTTTCGCGCCGTTCGCCTTCGCGCCCTTCTCGCTGGCCAACGCGGCGTGGACGGCCGTCGGCCTGGTGGCCCTCGTGTGGACCATGGCCGAGCAGCTCGGCGGCCGCGGGCGTCTCGTGCTGGCCGTCATGGTGCTTTCGCCCGCCTCGGTCCTGGTGGCGATCACCGGACAGGTGACCTTCCTGATCGCCGCCGCGACGGTGATCGCCCTCGCTAGCCTGAAGCGGCGCCCTTGGCTCGCCGGGACGCTGCTCGGACTCGCGGCCTCGATGAAACCGCAGACACTGGTCCTGCTGCCCGTGGCCCTGATCGGCGTCGGTCAATGGCGCGCGCTTGTCGCCGCGGCGGCCAGCGCCGCCGCCGCCGTCGCCGCATCGCTGGCGATCTACGGCGCCGAGCTCTGGCCGGCCTGGCTCGCGGCGCTGCCGAGGTTCGAGCAGTTCGTGATGCACGCGCCGGGCCTGGAACGCGGCATGGTCACCCCGACCAGCCTCGGCCTCTGGATGGGCTTGCACCGCGACGCCCTCGTCCTGTGGCGCCTCGGCTTCGGGGGCGCGGCCGCGGCCATGGCCTGGCTGGTGTTCCGCCGCACCGACGATCTCGCCCGCCGGCTGACGGCGCTGCTGGGGGGCGGCCTCTTCGTGACGCCCTACGCGATGCACTACGACGCGGCTTTGCTCGCGCCGGCGGCGGTGCTGCTGCTCGCCAGGCCCTCGCGGCCGGGCGCCTGGCTGATGGCGCTGGGCGCCGGGGCGCTCCTCTGCTGCGCGGTGATCCCACACTGGGGGGCCGCGGCGGTCACCGCCTTCGTGCTGCTGGTCGCGTGCGGCGGCGAAAGCCCAGCGCCGGACCTGGCCTGGGACGCGGCGACCAAGCCGATCTTCATGCTGATGCGGCGCCGTCCGGCGTCTGCCTGAGCTTGCGCGGCCGGGACGGGTCGGTTGCGGCGCGCGCTCTCTCGTGTGCGGCCGCTGGTCTTGTTAACCGAACGCCGGCAAGATCGATCCTCCTCCTGACCCATCCGGCGCTCACTGGGATGATGCTCTGACCTCTCCGCCCCCAACTCGCGTTCGCGTCGAGGCTCGGTCGAACAAGGCTCAGCAGTGCGAGCCTCCCAGGGCCCTCCGCTATGAGGCGGCGGACGTGGCGGTTCTGGTTCCTTGCTTCAACGAAGCGACCACGATCGCCAAGGTCGTCAGGGACTTCACGGCCGCCTTGCCCGAGGCGAAGATCTACGTCTACGACAACAATTCCACCGACGAGACTTCAACAGTGGCCGGCGAGTCCGGTGCGCTGGTGCGCCGGGCCACGCTCCCTGGAAAGGGCAACGTCGTGCGGCGCATGTTCGCCGACGTCCAAGCGGATGTCTATTTGCTGGTGGACGGCGACGACACTTACGACGCGAGCGCCGCTCCGGGCCTGGTGCGCAAGTTGCTGGAGGAGGGCTTGGACATGGTCAGCGCCGCCCGCGTCTCCAGCCACCCAGCGGCTTACCGGCCCGGCCACGCATTCGGCAACAAGATGTTGAGTGGCCTCGTCCGGCAGATGTTCGGACGCCAGTTCAAGGACATGCTCACCGGTTATCGCGCCTTCAGCCGCCGGTTCGTCAAAAGCTTCCCCGCCAACTCCGCCGGTTTCGAGATCGAGACGGAGATCACGGTCCACGCCCTTCAGATGCGGCTCCCCGCCGAGGAGGTGGAGGCGGGCTACGGAGCGCGGCCAGACGGGTCGGAGAGCAAGTTGAACACCCTGGCCGACGGCTGGAGAATTCTGCGGATGATCAGCCTCCTCGTGCGCGAGGAGCGCCCCTTGCAGTTCTTCGGCGGCGCCGCTCTGGTCGCTCTGACTCTTTCGGCCATTCTGGGCCTACCGGTGCTCGCCGAGTTCGCCCGCACCGGCGCCGTCCCCAGGTTTCCTAGCCTGATTGTCAGCGTGGGCCTGGCGATGGTCGCTATTGTGAGCTTCGCGTGCGGCCTCATTCTCGACGCCGTCGCGAGGAGTCGGCTGGAGCAACGGCGGCTGGCGTATCTGGCGCTTCCCGCGGGGTGGTTCGTCGCCGGAAGATCGAAGACGCTGGAGCGATAGCCAACGGGCGGGTCAGACCCCGAAGCCAGGGCCAGCCGAGGTGGGATTGCCCAAGCAGGCGCGTCCCTCCGGCGGCTGATAACTTCTGACCACCCTCTCAAGCGAACTGTCGATCGACAGCCGATCGGCGTTGCGTTTGAACCATTCGACCGTTGAATCGCGAATCGCCTCGCCCGCCCGGTAAGTCCGCACGATCGCTTCGGCAAGTGCCTCAGGCGAGGGTTCGGCTGCCACGAAGCCATTGACGCCCTCCTCGATCAGCTCGACGGCGGCGTTGTCTTCGCCTGCGACGAGGATGGTGGGCGTGCCGACGGCCGCCGCCTCGACCACCACCAGACCGTACCCCTCACGCTCTGACGGGTGCAGCAGGCACAGGGCGTCGGCCATCGCTCCCTCCAGGACCGACCGATCGACAAAGTCCGCCATATTGACGGCCTGCTCCAGGCCGATTTCGGCTATTTTGCGGGCCGCAGCCTCCCACTCAGGGCCGCGGCCGAAGACCAGGCAGCGAAGCTCGGGAATGGTTGTCCGCGCCAAGCCGATCGCCTCCAGCGCCAGGGGGAGTCGCTTCTCGGGAATGAGTCGCCCGGCGAAGACCGCTACAGGTTTTCCCGTCGATCGGCGGCTCAACATGACTTTGCCTCCGTACGCCCCCTTCAGCACCTCCACCGGGCCATTCACGCCGTTGGCCCGCAGGCGCGCAGCGGTGAGCTCTGCGAGGCAAAAGGCGTGTTGCCCGACGCGAAGGCAAAGCCGCTGAACGCTCCAGCCAACCCATCCGAGCTTTCCGAGATAGCGTCGCCAATAGGCCCTCGACCAGAACTCGAACCAGTCGACGACGATGCGGTAACCGCCGAACGGCTGGACGAGTGCTGCGGCGAGCAGCGAGAAGTAGGGAAAGGACGAGGTGTGCACCACGTCGTAGCGGCGTCCGTGCCGCAGGAGATGGGCCAGGACGCCCAGTCCGAAGAGAAGAGGCCCCGCAATCGCCCGCTTGCCGGCCCGGTTGTAGTTGGGCAGACGGGGACCAACGGCCACAACGGCCGCGGCGGGGTGACGCCCCCCTTCGGCTCGGCTCCATTGTCGCATCGTCACGTAGGTGACCTGGTGTCCCGCCTCCGCGAGCCGCTCGGCGAGACTGAAGTACCATCGTTCCGCACCCCCGATGCGGTAGGGCTGGAGCGAGTCGTACAGCAGGCAGATACGCATGCGGGTCCTATAGCGTGGAGGACGTGCAGATGGACGAGACGGGCTAACTATTCCTTCATCGCAAGTCGCAGTACGATGAACTATGGTCCTTGAGGATCAGTACGCCGAGCGCTTGGTGCGTCTCCAAACCCCGCTCTGGAAGCGGGTGTTGGACGTCCAGGCGCCTTATCGCTGGAACCTGCGCCGCCTGAATCCAGGACGTATGCTCGACGTGGGCTGCGGCGTCGGTCGAAATCTGGCCCACGTTCCAGGTTCAGTCGGCGTCGATCCAAACGAGGCCTGTGTACGTATCGCGCGGCGCCGCGGCTTCGAGGCCTATACGCCGGGCGAACTGAAAGAACCGCCAGGGTCGTTCGACAGTCTCCTGATCGCGCACGTGCTCGAGCACCTGACGCCGGAACAGGCGGACGACCTCGGGCGCCTTTACCTGCCGCTGCTGAAGGCTGACGGAAAAGTGATACTGATCACGCCCCAGGAGCGCACCTTCACCATGGACGCGACCCACATTTGGTTCGTCGATTTTGCGGCGCTGGCAGGCTTGGCGGAGGGGTGGGGACTGAAGCTGGAGCAGGCCTACTCGTTCCCGCTTCCCCGCTGGGCGGGCTGGCTTGCGCCGCACAACGAGTTCGTGGTCACCGCCCGTAAGCCGGCCTAGCGGTGCTTCTTAAGCGGGCGATCAAATTCAGCATCGCCGGCGGCCTGACCACCGCCGTGGCCTATATCGCGACCATGCTCTTCCTCAGCATGATGAATTACATTCCAGCGACGATCCTCGCCTGGACCGTGTCCGTGGGTGTCGGCTTCGCCCTCAATCGGCGCTTCACCTTCGGCATCGTTGGGCCCACTCGAAGGTTGAAGGAGTTGGCCTTGTTCGTCCTGGCCGCCTTGCTGCAGCTTTTGATCACGCTCGGAAACTATTCGATAATGCTCGGCCGCCTGGGCTTCGATCCCACCGTGGCGTTCCTTATCAACCTCGCGATCACCACTAGCTTCGGTTTCGCCTTTCTGAACCTCGTCACTTTCCGCCGGGCGCGTTAGCACGGAGGTTCCGCACTTCAGGGTCTGCATCAGCGTCCGCGGCGGCGCCGCCCCCCCGTGATGGTCCTGCCGCAGCGGCGGCCGTCACTCGATCCGCCGCCCACAGCCAAGTCGCGCCATCAGCGCTCTCTGGCGGCTGCCCTCCAGGAAGGTTGAGGCGGTAAGCAAATCCATCCCGAGCGCCTGCGCCTTGCGGCCGTCGAAGACGAGGATGCTGTAGCCTGCGCATGCACGGCGTACGGCTGCATCATCCATTGCGCCGAGCAGCATCACTTTCGGACTGGTTCGCAGGAAGGGATCGTTGCGTGTGAGCGTGCCGATGTCGAACCAATGAGCGTAATCTCGGTCGATTACAACGATCTGGGCAGGGGCGGCTCGGATTGTTGCGCTCGCGTTGGCGTAGGGACGCACATAGCGCCACGCCTGCCAGGCGCGGACCGGCGCAAACAGCAGCAGTGAGGCGGCGCAGGCGAGGGCAAAGCCGGCCCTCGCGCTTTGGCGAGCGCGAGGAGGTAGAGAATCCGCGAGGCGCGTCCAATTCCAGACAGCGAGCAGGCAGACCGAACCCAGCAGCCCGTGCAGATACCGATAGCCCCAGCCGTGCACCGGCGTGGGCTCGAGCACAAGCATGGTGGCGAGGGTGAGAACCACGCCGAAGGCCAGCGCGCGCATAGGGCCCTTGGTCCGGAAGGCCGTTCGGCCGCCGAGCAGCGCGAGCGGAACCGCCAAAGGGTTTTGCCAAGTCACGAACCGGACCATGCCCTCGGCGATCTCGCCCACGCTCTCGATCTTGAGCTGACGAAGCAGTCCCATGATCTCAGCCGCCAGTCGGCCGGCCCCAAACGCGCCGGCGGCCGTGTCCGGAACGCCCGACAGGTGCAAATCGAGCGGCCAATATTCCACCCAGAAAATTCCGATCGCGGCATAGGCGGCCGTATAGACAGCCGCGAGCGTCCAGCGTCGATCCAGCCACAACTGAAGCACGAAGGGCGCGGCGAAGAGCGGGTGGAAGATGATCTGATGCAGGCCGCAGGCGAAGAAGCCGGTAATGATCGCTGCGCCGTGGCCCTGCTTGCCTCCCCGCAGGAAGCGCTCGAGCCACACGAGGTTGAGCGCCAGATGGGCCGGCATGGCGTACGCCGTCATCGACATGACAAGCAGCTGCGCCGAAGTGGCGAGCAAGGCCGCCGCGGCCAGCGCCGCCGTCGGCCGCTCCGGCCATAGGCGTCGCGCCACCGCGTAGACCATCGCCACCGACAAGGCGCTCCAGGCCGGGTTGATCAGCGCTTCGGCGCCCAGTCGTAGGCCCAGGGCGCGCACCGCGGCGTTGATGGGCAAATAGCCCGAGGCCCACAGGCTCTGGTCCGGCGCCTCGATGAGGAACATGGGCTGCAGCGCTCGCGCGAAGGGCCTCCATTCGGGCGGTATCGGCGCCATCAGGCGGCCGTGGGCGAAAATCTGCGCATCGAAGTTCGCAAGGAACTCGTCGAGCGAAAAGGTGTAACCGCCGAACACCAACGGGGTCCCCACGGCCCCGATCACCAGTGTCAGAACAGCCAGTCCACATGCCCAGGCGCGGGGCGCCGCGCCGAGCGAGCGGTCCAGCGGTCCAAGACCAGGCAGAGGAAGCACGGCGAGCGCACCGACCAGCCCGAGGCAGGCGAAGAGCATCGGCAAGTCCTGCCACAGCAGGAAATAGGACTCCGTGTTCCCGAAATGTATGCGCAGCGCGTAGACGAACGCCGCCGACAGGCTTGCAACGATGAACAGCCATACGCGCAGCAGCCGAGGGAAGGGCGGCGGCTTGGCGGTCTCTGCCGGGTCGGCCTGCATCGGTCCTGATTCGGCGGGCACCGTTCCATGTAGAGGTAGCAGACGCCGCTGAACAACACCGCTTGACCGTCCCGCTGGGCCCGATACGGCCTGTGCCGTGCAGAGCGCAGCTGGTTTTGCCCGAGGACGCCAACCGGCGAAGCGGAGGAGACGCAGTCAGGCGCGTTCGTGCGCCAGCGTTTCGGTGGGAGCCTCGGGCGCGCCCTTGCGATAGGTGAATGGCGACAAGAGGAATTCGCGCACCGACGCCGGCTCCGGGAAGTCCGCCACGCCCGTTTGTGGCCATTCGCCCGGGACCGGGAAGTAGGCGGTGCCGAACACGGAATCCCAGAGCGTCGTGAAGATTCCGAAATTTTTGTGGAAATGGCGAGGCTCTATGGAGTGGTGTATTCTGTGGAAGCGATTGTCACTAAAATAACGTCCAAATTTACCGAAATTTGTCCGCGTCTGGGAGTGCAGATAGCTGCCCTGAAGGCCGAGAAGGAGGCCTAATATGGGTATTGAGTATGGATCACGAGTGAAGATAGATAGAGGAATCACGTATAAGACGAATTGCGTCACTTCCTCGCTGAAGTGATGATAGGCCGTAATTCCGCTCATCTCGCGCACCGAGTGGTGTACGGCGTGGAATCGCCACAGAAACCTGTGCTGGAAGCGGTGGCACCAATAGTAGACGAAGTCGCCGACATAGGCGGCGGCGACGCAGCCGATCACGATGGCCACGGGGCGCGGTAGGCCCGTCGGCGCGAGGCTGGGAATCAGCGGCTTGAAACTGAGAGCATGCCAAAGTGGCTGTATCAGATAGAACAGCAGCACGATGGCGGCGTTGTAGACCGACCAAAAGACGAGCGCCCGCACCCGCGAGGCCGTGGACACCTTGAGGCCAGGCCGCGGTGCGATGGTCTCGAGCGCGATGAAGAACAGCAGCGTCCAGACCAGACCGGAGTCAAGATCCGCCACGTCGCGAACGAACGCGAGGATACCCTGCATCTTCAACTCCGCCGGGAAAATTCGGGAAGCAAGATGCCCCGGCATTGCTTGCACCCCTGTTAAAGCGGCTGCGGTGGGGAGCTGACGCCGTCGGGCGTCGCCGGCCCCCTCGCAAGCCTTCGCTAAGAACTCGGCCATAGGATGCGGCGGTCTCACCCAAAGGAATCCGGGCAGTGGCCGCCTTCCGGACGACGACGCGGGCCGCTGGGTTCTCCGACCGACTGCTCGTAGCGCTCGCAAGCGGGCTGACCTGCCTCGCCGGGCTTCAGCTCTGGAGCCTGCTGCGGCTGGAGCCGTTCGGCATGGATTTCCTGCCTCTCTGGGCGGCTGGCCGCATGGTCTGGACGGAGCCCGGCAAGGTGTACGATTTCGCGGCGGTCACCGCGGCCCAGGCCTGGCTGCTGCCGCCCCACTTCGCCTGGCTGCGACCCTACGCCTATCCGCCCGCCACCCTCCTGCTCATGGCGCCGCTCGGTCGACTGCCGTTCTGGGCCGCGGCCGGGGTCTGGTCGGCGCTTTCGCTGGGCGTCTTCCTCTACGCCACCGTCCGGCTAATCCGGCGGAACAACCTGCTTGCGGTCTTGCTGACTGCCGCCTTGCCGGCGGTCGTCATCGCGGCGACGGCCGGTCAGACTGTGGTGCTAACCAGCGGGCTGGTGGTGCTGGCCGTGCTGGAACTGGATCGCCGTCCTCGCTTCGCCGGTTGCCTGCTCGCCCTCGCCGCGATCGCCAAGCCGCAGGCCGTGATCATGGCGCCCGTCGCACTGCTGGCATGCGGCGGTCTCGAAGCGCTGGCCAGCGCCGGGGTCGTAGCGATCGCCGCGGCGGCGGCGAGCGCCGTTTTCTTCGGTCCTGACCGATGGAGCGAATGGCTCGCGAGCTTGCCGGCGTTCCAGCGGGTGATCGAGGGTGTGCCCGCGCTGGAGGGTGCGGTGATAACGCCGTTCTGGGCCGCGCGCGAACTGGGGCTGCACGGCCCCTCTTCGACTCTGGCGGAGGCGGCGTTCGCGCTCGCCGGGGCCGGCCTCGTCTGGACCCTGTTCAGAAATCCGGCCAAGCCAGCGCACCGCATCGCGGCGCTGGCCTTGGGCAGCCTGGTCGCCGCCCCCTACGCCATGTGTTACGACGCCACGGCGATCGCGCCGGCCGCGACGGCGCTGGGGCTGGCGGCGCTGGAGCGCGGCGCTCTTGCGACCCTCCTCTTGGCCCTTGCCGCGGCCTTCGAGGCCACGGCCCCCTATCTGGGGCTTCCTGCGCTTCTGGTCTTCGCCGGCCTCGTCATTGCGGACTGGCGGTCAGCCGCTGGCGCCGGCGCTCGATCCACGGCCGTGGCCGCGCTTCCTTGAGGACCTCGATTCCGGACAGTCCGGCGAGAAGGCTCGCCAGCATGAAGAGGGCGATGCCCACCGGGGACGCGACCAGACCGAGGATCAGGGCGAGGCCGGCCACACGGCGCAGCCACGAGGCGCTGGTCCACCCGCTCAGCGTCCAGGCGAGTGCGCTGGGCGCCAGGACCGCCAGGTCGGGACGCACCGCGTAGGTTGCGCAGCAGAGCGATCCACAGACGATGCCGACGATGCGCTGCGGCAGGTCCTTTCGAACACTCCACGCCGCAAACCCGACGCCGGCGCTGGCCACCATCAACTTCTGCGGTGCTGAAAGACCTGGCGCGAGCAGGTTCACCGTCCCGAGCCCCATCTGACGCACCAGGCCTGTGAAGTGCGGCAAAGCCTCCAGCCATCGCGCCCATTGGCCCGGACCGAACACGCAGCTGCCGACGATGAACGCCGCTGCGGCGGCGAGGGCGGCTGTCGCGACGCGCCAGGAGCCAAACATGGCGAGCGGCGCCAGGATCGTGACCTGCGGCTTGATGCACATCGCCGCCGCGAGCAGGACGCCGGCCAGACGGGGCCGCCGTTCCGCCAGCGCCACGCCGCCGATCAGGCTCGCGCCGGCGAAGAAGATCGATTGTCCGTAAGCCGCGGCCATGAGCACGGGAACGCATAGGAGGAGAATGATGGCTGCCGAGGCCGGCCTGACGACCTCGCGTGCGGCGAGGACGAAGGCGGCGCACGACAGGCCTCCCCAGAGGTGGTCGGCCAAGCTGAAGGGCGGCAGCCCGAAGGGCCAGATCAGCAGGAGGAAAGTCGGCGGATAGACGAACGGATGGGGCGTCATCCCCGGCCACCAGCCCTGGGCGGCCGTCAGATGGGCGGCGTCATAGAGCTGAGGGTCGAATGCGTGCCGGGCCGCCGTCCAGAAGACCCCGAAGTCGGGATACTGATGGGGAAGGAAGAGCGCCGCCAAGGACCAGCCCGCAACGAACGCGGCCGCGACGCTCCCCCACGCCGCGACCGGGAGGCGGGGCCGGCCGGGCCGGCGAAGGGCGCCTCCTGGCCGCGTCGGTAGTCGTCTTAGGATGTCTAAGTGATCGGGACTCATGCTCAGCGGATGACCTGGTAGAGTGAGGCGGCGTCGCCGCTTCGCACGAGGGGCAGGCCGGACGGCGTCCGCCGCAGGCTCGCGGGCGGGCCGACCAGGAGCACGAAGTCGAACCGCTCACGCCAGCGGTTCAGGTAGCGGTGCGCCGAGATGTCCGCGGGCGTGGCCGGATTGTCGGACAGCCGCACCCAGGGCGTCGGCCAGCCGGACGGGGCGGCCATCCTCTTGTAGGATTCGCGGATCGCCAGCGGCTGCTGAGTTGGGTCGGCGAACTCAAGTGGCCAGAACGCGCGGCGCTCAATGACCGCGAGCGCGGCCAGATGCTCGTTGAGCAACATGAAGTTGGGCAACTCGCGCCTGCTCGCTTCCTCGCCGATGGGCGAGCCCGTCCATGTCGGCAAGATCGAGGCTCCGGGCCGAACATAAGCGAGCTCCGTGCGCAGCTCCGCGAGATCGCGTGCGCGCCCAGTCCAACTGGCGGCGACGACGGCCGCCCCGCCCACGATGAGCAGGGCGAAGGCGGCAGCGCCACTTGCCACGCTTGGCGGCGGATGAGGCGCGACGCCGGCGAAGAACACGAGCACCGCCATGATCGGGAGCCGGGCGTCCATGAACGTCGCGCCGCCGGCGGCGGTCGGCGCGACGTTGAAGAGGCAGCCGATGAGGGCCAGGGCGAGACCGGCGCCCAGCGCCCATTCGGAACCACGCCAAAGGAGCGTCAGATCGGTTGGCCGGCCAGCCGCCACAGTCGGGGAGATGTCCATAGGCGGGCGCGGTTGTCCGATAATCCGCCCCATCCTCGCGCGAGACCCGTTACTCGGGGCCTAACCCGGTGAGCGAGCCCTGGTCGCCTGGGTATACCAGGACCGATCCGGCGGGAGCCCCGCCCCCAGGCTCAGGCCTCCGTCGCCCCTCCATCGAGTTGCTCGACGATCTGCTCAGCGGCCTGGGCGGCGGAGAGGGTGGTGGTGTCGATGTGGATCTCGGGGTGTTCGGGGGCATCGT
>Ga0213876_10000099_pt1 | contig 97202 bp, 85 predicted proteins | sample BarmaccomBMRX_R9_FD_160113 | JGI IMG/M metagenome (GOLD analysis project Ga0213876, IMG submission 160113) | Root-associated microbial communities from Barbacenia macrantha in rupestrian grasslands, the National Park of Serra do Cipo, Brazil - RX_R9 | ecosystem: Host-associated > Plants > Roots... | reverse complement strand
TCCGGCGGCGGGGCGTGAAGGTCGAGCAGGTGACGGAGGACGGCGAGTCGCCGCAGCAGGTGGTGGCGGGGACGGAGAACCCGGCGAGCATGCCGGTGGTCGACCGCATCGCGCTGGACAAGGCGGTCTCGCAGCTCCCGCCGGGGTACCGCGCGGTCTTCGTGCTGCACGACGTGGAGGGGCACGAGCACGAGGAGGTGGCGCGGCTGTTGGGCTGCTCGGTCGGCACCTCCAAGTCCCAGCTCCACAAGGCTCGGATGAAGCTGCGGAACCTTCTGACGACCGGCAAGAAGTCTCGGCGCAGGCGCAGGGTCGCGTCCACGGCCTGAGACGGACGAGAGGGACAGGGTTTGAAATCGAGGCGGGTGTTCTGACAGACGAGACTTGTCAGGGCACCCGCTTCGGTTTGTCTAAGGCGCGTGTATTTGCGACGATGAGGCGCGATGCCGGAGGGTGTGAGAGTCCTGCGGCTGGGCGACATGATTCTGCGCCGCGGCGGGACGCTCGCGCAGAGACTCGTCCAGGCCGTCATCAGCATCGCGCTGCGCCTCTTCTTCCGGCGCATCGAGACGAGCCGCGCGCAGCTCGTCCCGGAGTCGGGCGCGCTCGTCTTCGTCCTTAACCACCCGAACGGACTCATCGACCCGGGCCTCGTCTTCGCGGCGCTGCCGCGGCGCATCTCCTTCCTCGCCAAGTCCACGCTCTTCCGCCTGCCCGTCGCCGGCTGGCTCCTGCGCACGGTCGAGGCGCTGCCACTCTACCGGCGCTCGGACGCGGGCGAGGACGTTTCGCAGAACCTGCGCACGTTCGAGGCCTGCCGCCGCCTCCTGCTCCGCGGCCGCTGCATCGCGCTCTTCCCCGAAGGCCTCTCGCACAACGCGCCGAAGCTCCGGCCGGTCAAGACGGGCGCGGCGCGCATCGCGCTCGGCGCGAGCGTGCCCGGTCTGAGGATCGTGCCCGTCGGCCTCTACTACACTTCGAAGACCTCCTTCCGCGGCGAGGCCCTGTTGCGCTTCGGCGAACCGCTCGACGTGCCAATGGTCGAGCCGGACGAGCGCGGCGAGCCGCCGCGCGAGGCCGTGCGCGAGCTTTCGGCGCGAATAGAGGAGGCGCTCCTGGGCGTGACCTTGAACGTCGAGACCGAGGAGCAGTTGGACGCGGCGCGGAAGGCCGAGCGCCTCTTCTCGTCCGTCTACGAAGGCTTAAACGTGAGGCTGCCGCTGGCCGAGCGTTTCGACTTCCTGCGCGGCCTCTCGGCGCAGCTCTTCGCGCGCCTGTCCGCGGCGAAGAGCCTGGAAGACCTGCGCCGCCGCATACTCCGCCACGAGGCGAAGCTGCGGCGCATCGGCATCGCGCCCGAGAACCTTTCTCTTTCGAGACATTCCCGTTGGTACGTGCTGCGCCACTTCCTCCTGCGCGCTTCAAGCATTCTCCTGCTCTCGCCCTTGATTATCGTCGGCGCGGTGCTGCACCTGCCCGCCTACCTCCTCTGCACGCTGCTCGCGCGGCTGTTCCCGCGCCACGGCGTTGACGAGATCGGGCCGACGGTGAAGATTCTGGCGGCGATGCTCTTCATGCCGCTCACGTGGCTCGTCGTGTCGGTTTCAGCGTGGGTCAACTGGGGCTGGCGGGCGGCGCTCTTCGCGCCCCCCCTCTCGATCCTGTGCGGCTACGTGGCGCTGCGCTCGCTCGAAGAACTGTACGACATGCGCGGCTGGTTCAAGGCTCTGCTGCTGCTCGCCCGACGCCGCAGGCTCTTCCTGCGCATGCTCATCGAGCGGCAGGCGCTCCGGGACGAGCTGCGGCACATGGACGCTCCCAACGCGGGCTGAAGCGGTGTTATCATCCACGCCCGTGAAGATGACAAACAGAAGACTCTTACTCATCAGTAACGGCTCCGAGCTGATCGGCGACAACCCGAGCCGGTTCTACCACGACTCTTTGAAAGACTTCCTCGGCGCGTCGGTCAAACGCGTGCTCTTCGTCCCCTTCGCCACGGTCATCAACTCGGAGGACGCGTACCGGGACAAGGTGCGCAGGCACTTCGGCCCGCTCGGCTACGAGGTCGAGTCGCTCCACGACGCGGGGGACGCGCGCGCCGCGGTCGAACGCGCCGACGCCGTCGCCGTCGGCGGCGGCAACACCTTCAAGCTGCTGCGCGCCGTCTACGAGTCGGGCATCATCGAGCTCGTGCGCGGGCGCGTCCGCGGAGGCATGCCTTACTTCGGCTGGAGCGCGGGCTCGAACCTCGCCTGCCCGACCATCCGCACGACGAACGACATGCCCATCGTCGAGCCGCCCTCCTTCGAGGCCTTCGACCTCGTCCCCTTTCAGATCAACCCGCACTACACGGACTACCACCCGCCCGGCCACATGGGCGAGACGCGCGACGAGCGCCTGGGAGAGTTCGTCCACGCCAACCCCGGCGTCCGCGTCATCGGGCTACGCGAGGGCACGATGCTCCGCGTCGAAGGCGACGAGATTAAATTACTCGGCGGCAAGCCCGCGCGTTATTTCATTAAAGGTGAAGCGCCGCGCGACGTCGCGCCCGAAGAGTCCTTCAACTTCCTTCTGGCAGAAGCCCGACCGTGAGGGAGGGCGTCGGTCTTTCGTCATAGTTCAAGCGGAGTAAGACGTACGCCCTCCCTCACGGCCGGGCTTCTGACTTATGAAACAGTACCAAGACCTTCTCAAGACAGTCCTCGCGCGCGGGGCCGAGCACGACGACCGGACGGGCGTCGGCACCGTCTCTTACTTCGGCTACCAGACGCGCTACGACCTGCGCGAAGGCTTCCCCATCGTCACGACGAAGCGTGTGCCGTTCCGCTGGATTGCGGAGGAGCTTTTCTGGTTCCTTTCCGGCGACACGAACGAGGGCAGCCTGCGCGCGGCCGGGGTGGACATCTGGAAGGAGTGGGCCGACCTCGAACACACCTCCCGCTTCGGCCGCGCGGAGGGCGACCTCGGGCCGGTCTACGGCTACCTCTGGCGCTCGTTCGGCGGCCACTACCCCGCGCGCGACGGCGTGGATCAGATCGCGCGGCTCGTCGAAGAGATTGAGAGGAACCCGAACTCGCGCCGCCTCATCGTCACCGGCTGGGACCCGCGCGTCGCCGACGCCGTCGACCTGCCGCCGTGCCACACGCTCTTCCAGTTCAAGGTCGAGCGCGGGCGCGTGCTCCACTGCCAACTCTACCAGCGCTCGGCCGACGCCTTCCTCGGCGTCCCCTTCAACATCAGCTCCTACGCGCTCCTGACGCACATGGTCGCGCACGTCTGCGGACTCGAAGTCGGCGACTTCGTCCACACCTTCGGAGACCTGCACGTCTACAAGAACCACCTGGCGCAGGTCGAAGAGCTGCTCGCGCGCGAGCCCCTGCCGCTGCCGCGCCTCGAGATACGCGACGAGGGGCAACACTTGCGCGGCCTCGAAGGCCTGCTGGCTTTCCGCTACGAGCACCTGAACCTCTCCGGCTACAAGTCGCACGGCAAGATCGCGGCGCCCGTCGCCGTCTAGAAGAAGAGCATGGCAATCATCGGCATCGTGGCGGTTGACCGAAACGGCGCGATTGGCAAGGGCGGGGGGCTCCCGTGGCACTACCCGTCCGACCTGAAGTTCTTCAAGGCGCAGACGACGGGGCACGCGTGCCTGATGGGCTACAAGACCTGGCTTTCGATGAAGAGGCCGCTGCCCGGCCGCCTCAACGTCGTGCTGACGCGGCGCGCCGAGGTCGAGCCGCGCGAGGCGGTCGTCTGGCTGCGCGACAAGGAGTCGGCGCTCGCCCTCTACCCTTACCTCAACTGCGACCTCTACGTCATCGGCGGCGCGCAAATCTTCCGGATGTGCCGGGCGGAGATAGGCCGCTGGCTCGTCACCGAAGTCCCGCTCACGGTCGAGGGCGCGGACACCTTCATGCCCCGAGACTTCCTCGAAGGCTTCCGCCCCACAGACACGCAAGACCTCGGCGACGGCCTCAAGGTCACCGTCTACGAGCGCATCTCAGAAGAGTCTGTCGCCGCGGAGTAGAATCAGGTAGCCGTGAATCAGCATCGGGAGTGAGCAGGGCACGGCCGCGGCCAGCAGCGCGGCGGCGGTGAGGCGTCGGGTCTTCAGAGCTTTCATGAACAACCAGACGTAGTACGGGGCGTAGAGCAGAATCGCCGTGAAGAGGCCGGGCACGTAACGCCTGTCAACCAGAGCCCCGGCGACGTGGAAGACGGCGTTGGCGGCCATCAGGAAGGAGAGCCAGCCGAGGGCGACGCCGAGCGAGAGGGGCGTGCGCGAAAACCACTCGAACAGAACGACCGCGACTGTGATGACAAGGGCCGTGAGGTTCACCGTCCAGAACAGCCCCGGCGTGATGCCCCGCGCGACGTGAGAGTTGAACCACTGGACGAACCCCGGCGACTCTTCGACGAAGTGCAGGACGAAGACGGCGGGCGCCAGCAGGAGCGCGCGGGAAACATCCTTCATCGTACTCACCCAGGCAGGGACTCTACGAAGTTATGCCTTCTCCCATTCAACTCCCACCGGCAGAACGTCCCTCGCGCCGCCGAGGTGGACTGTGAACCAGGACCAGGCCGCGCTCCTCCCGCGCACGCCGCTCAAGGCCCATTGCAGCTCAAGGGTGCCGGCCCAGAAGCGCGCGCGGTCTAGGCCGTCCTTAATCTCCGGGTAGAACTTCGCCATCCGCCGCAGGAAGGATTCGCCGTAGTAGTAGATGACGACGGCGAAGTCCGCGGCCGGGTCTCCGACGCCCGCCGTCCCGAAGTCTATGACGCCGCTGACGCGCCGCGCCTGCCTGTCGAAAAGGACGTGGTAGGGGGTCGGCTCGCCGTTGATGAGGCGCGGCTCGTAGTTCATAAAACCTTCGTCCGCCAGGAGCGGCGCGAAGTGTTGCTCGACCCACTCCCGCGCGTGCGACATCAGCGAAGGGGACAGCTCGCGCTTCGCGTCCTCGAAGAGTTCGAGCCAGACCGCCCGGCCGCGGTTCGTGTCGGACGGCGCGATCCCGTGCCGCCCGACTTCGCCCAGAGGGACGGCGTGCAGTTGCCTGAGGTAGGTCGCGAGCTGGTCTGCGATTGCGTCCTGTTCGTCCTCGCCGAGCGCGAGGATGTCGTTGCGCTGGAGCGGGCCGCCGGCGATGAACCTGTAGGCGAGGAGGTCTGCGGCCTTGCATTCGATGTGGGGGATTTGAATGTCGAGGTAATCCCGCGCCAGCTCGATGACCTTGATTTCGTTGGCGAGTAACTCCCTGGCCCAGGTCTCGTTCTTCGGGAAGCGGAAGACGAACTGCTCGTTGACGATCAGCACGTCGTTCGTCAGCCCGTCACGATTCTCCCGCACCGTCTCGATGACGAGGTGCGGGAGGCATTCGCGAATCCGGCCCAGGTGTCTGTCGAGTTCTTCGGCCATTCACCTCCCGTAGTTCGGCACGTCGAGCATGTCGTGGCGGGTGATGATGCCCGTGATGCGTCCGAACTCTTCGACGAGGAGGGCCGGGTGGCGGCGGAGCTGGCGCGTGACCTCGGCGGAGCTTGCGTCCACGTCGATGACGGGGAAGCCCTGCTCCATCAGCTGAGAGACCGCGGCGTCGAGCAGGTCGCGGTCGCCGAGCACCTTCGCGAGCAGGCGGTTCTCGCGCACGGAGCCGACCGACTTCCCTTCCTCGATGACCGGCATCTGCGTCACGCCGTGCTTGTCCATCTGCGCGAGCGCCTCCGCGACCGAGGCCGTCGGCGCGACCGAGAGGACGCGCGGGCGCTCGCCCGCGGGCTTCGTCGAGCTGATGAGCCCGGCCGTCATCTTCTGCGGCTCGAGCAGGCGCTTCTCCTTCAGCCACTCGTCCGAGTGGTGCTTCGTCAGGTAGTGCTCGCCCGTGTCGCAGACGATGAAGACGACGACGCCCGACTCGTCCAGGCCGCGCGCCACCTTCAGGGCCGCGGCGAGGTTCGTCCCCGTCGAGCCGCCGCAGAAGATGCCCTCCTTGCGTCCCAGCTGGCGCGACATCTCGAAGGACTCGCGGTCGGTGACGTTGACGATCTCGTCCACGTAGCGCATGTGGACGTTGGCGGGGACGACCTCCTGCCCGATGCCTTCGACGAGGTACGGCGTCGCCTCGTGCGTCCGCCCCGTCTCCTTGTAGGTCTTGAAGACCGAGCCGTAAGGGTCTGCGCCGACGACGCGGATGTCCGGGTTCTTCTCTTTTAAGAACCTGCCCGTGCCCGAGATGGTGCCGCCCGTGCCCAACCCCGCGACGAAGTGCGTGATGCGCCCCTCGGTCTGATCCCACAGTTCCGGGCCGGTCGTGCGGTAGTGCGCCTCGGGGTTGTTCGGGTTCGAATACTGGTCGGGGTAGAAGCTGTTCGGCGTCTCGCGCGCAATGCGGCGTGCTGTCTCGACGTAGTGGTCGGGCGTGCCGGGCTTGGCCGTAGCCGGGACGACGACCACGTCCGCCCCGAGCGCCTTCAAATACCTCACCTTCTCGACCGAAGCCTTCTCGGTCATGACGAAGATGCAGCGGTAGCCCTTGACCGCGGCCGCCAGCGCGAGCCCGATCCCCGTGTTGCCGGAGGTGGCTTCGACGATGGTGCCGCCGGGCTTCAAGGTGCCTTCGCGCTCGGCGGCCTCGACCATCGAGATGCCGATGCGGTCTTTGACCGAGTAGCCCGGGTTGAGGCTCTCCATCTTCGCGAGCACCGTGGCCTTGAGCCCCCCGGCCATGCGGTTGAGCCTCACGAGCGGCGTGCGCCCTATGAGATTAAGGACGTTCTCGTAATAGTTCATAAGTTCTCCGCTTCGATGTGTGGAGCAGGATTAGTCCTACCCGACTTTATACAACGGAACAACGCCCGGCCGCCAACCGGCGAACGCGCCAGGAAGTGTCTCGACTCGGCGAACGTTTTACTGTTATCTTCTGCGCACACCCTGAACGCCTTCTCAAAACGATGGAGACTACAGCCTTCGCCTACGCGGGACTGACGGGCAACGCCCTCATCGACCAGCTCGGCGCGGACGTTTCGCGCCGGCTGCTCGCCTTCGCCAAGATGGTGAGCCTCAAGCCGCGCGAGGCCCTGCACGCGCCCGGCGAGCTGGTGCGCCACGTCTACTTCCCCGCCGGCTGCGTCGTCGCGGCGTCCGCGTCCGACGGCGGCGGCGCCGCGGTCGAGACGGCGCTCGTCGGGCGCGAGGGGCTCGTGGGCTTAGCCGCGGTGCTCGGCGAGCGGCGCGCGCGCGAGGTGGCCGACGTCGTGCTGCCGGGCGACGCCGTGCGCGTCGAGGTCGCGGAGCTGCGCACGCTCTTCGCGGAGAGCGCGCAGTGGCGGCGGCTGGTGCTGCGCTTCTACTGCGAGCACGTCCGGCAGGTCTCGCGCCGCGCCGCCTGCAACACGCGCCACCGCCTGGGCGAAAGGCTCGCGACGTGGCTGCTCGCGCTCTGCGCGCGCGCGGACTCCGACGACCTGCAGCTCACGCAGGAGGGGGCCGCGCGGCAGCTCGGCGTCCGCCGCGCGGGCGTCAACGAGTGCGTCGCCTACCTCGAAGGACTCGGCGCCGTCGAGCACAGCCGTGCGCGCCTCCGCGTCCTCGACCGCGAGGCGCTCGCCGCCGCGGCCTGCTCCTGCCACACGCCGCTCGCACAGGAGACGCGCTGGGAAAGACAGTAGGCAGTTGACGGTTTTAGCCGTCGGGCCAAATAGCCGGGGTAAGTTTCACCACAGAGACACAGAGGCACGGCTTGGAGTTCATAACTCAACAAGCCGTGCCTCTGTGTCTCTGTGGTGAAATCAGTTTCCGTTACCCGCCCGAACTGCCTACGGCCTATGGCCTAAGTACGGCCCCGAACAACGTGGGGCCGTGCGCCGGTGCTAACATCCGCGCATCGCTCTTCAAAAACTGCTCCGCCCCGGCCGATGCCTTACAGCAGTTGGCGGAGGGACTCATTTCAACCTCGGGAAGCAAGCCGATGAACTCCTCGGCCGTCCGCCAGGAAGAGGTCGGGAACCTGCTGCTCGCCTCGCTGCCGCCGGACGAGTTCCGACAGCTCGCGCCGCAGCTCGCTCGCGTCGGGCTGGAGGCGGGCGCGCGTCTGTACGAGCCGGAAGAGGTCGTCCCGTTCATACACTTCGCGGAGGGCGGACTCCTCTCCCTGCTCTCGACCCTGGAGGACGGCGTCTCGGTCGAGGTCGGCGCGCTCGGGCGCGAGGGCTTAGGCGGGCTGCTCGTGCTGCTCGGCTCGGACGTGGCGGCGCACACGGCGGCCGTGCGGGTCGGGGCGACGGCCCTGCGCATCCGGACGACGCAGGCGCGCGAGTGCTTCGAGCGGCTGCCGGGCTTCCGCGCGCGTGTGCTCCGCTACTCGCGCCTGCTCATGTCGCAGGTCTCGCAGGCGACCCTCTGCAACACGACGCACACGGTCGAGCAGCGCCTCGCGCGCTGGCTCATGCTGGCGCGGCTGCGGCTCGGCGGGGAGACGATCCCCGTCACGCACGAGTCGCTCTCGCACATGCTCGGCGTGCGGCGCTCGGGCGTGACCGTGACGGTCGGGACTCTGGGGCAGGCCGGACTCGTCAGCCACGGTCGCGGCTTCGTGCGCGTCGAGGACGCGGCCGGACTCGCCAACGCGTCGTGCGTCTGCTACCGCCCGCTGGCGGAAGAATACGATAACTTTAGCAACAGCTTGTCCACACTTTAAGGGTCATAGCGTACAGACCCTCCGCCACGCGGGGCTTATACTTTTCACACTTTAGCAAGGGGGAAAGGTCGGGGGGTGCGCCGCGCCAAAGCGAGGGGCGCCCCCCGTTCTACAGACAGCCCACACCCGACGAACCCTTCTTCCCCGGATGAGAGGCAAGCTTGTCCTACCCTTACACGAGCCTCGACTCTACGACCGCGCCGTCCGACGGTGGCGCTCTGCGCGAGGCGACGACCGTCCTCGTCGCGGAGGACGACGCGGACATCCGCCTGATGATGCTGACGCTGCTCCGCATGAAGGGCTACAAGACGGCCGAGGCGCGCGACGGGCAGGAGACGCTCGACGTGGCGCACTTGGTGCGGCCGGACGTGGTGCTCGTGGACTTGCAGCTCCCGCGCCTCAACGGCTTCGCCGTGACACGCTTCCTCCGCCAGACAGAGACGTTCAGCCGCGTCCCCATCATCGTCGTCTCCGCCCACGACCCGGCCAAGCACCGCAACCCCGCCCTCGCCGCCGGCTGCAACGCCTACGTCCAGAAGCCGATTGATTTCGACAGCCTGGACGGGATGATTCTTAATCTGGTGAGTAGTAGGTAGTAGTCAGTAGTCAGTAGTCAATAGAAAGACAAAGCGGCGCGTCCAAACCATAAGGTCTGGCGCGCCGCTCACGTTTTCCTACTGACTACTGTCTACTGCCTACTGTCTACTCTTTCTTGCCGTATGCGCGCAGCGCCTGAACGCTGTGGAACTCGCCGGTCTCGACGACGTAGGCGGTGAGCGTGTGGCCGTAGACGCAGCCCGTGTCGAGGCCGATGGCGCGCGGGCCGCGGCGCGGCTCGGGCGAGGGCCAGTGGCCGAAGAGAACCGTCGCATCGCCTTCGTAGACCTCGTACCAGGGCGTGCCCCCGCGGCTCTCGCGGTCGAGGCCGAGCGTGCGCAGGGCCGTCAGGTCGTCGAGCGACTGCCATTCGAGGCGCGACCCCGGACGCAGGCCCGCGTGCACGACGACGTGCGTGCCGAGGTCTACGTACGGCGGGAGCGTTTCGAGGAAGGCCGCGTAGACCTCTCGCCCCTCGTCCAACTCCTTCGCGCAGCGCTTCTGCGAAGCCTTGAGGTCTTTCTTCCGGCGCGTGCCCTTCCAGTATTCGAGCAGCGCGCGGTCGTGGTTGCCGAGGACGGACGAGAACCGCGCGTCCGACATGAAGAGTTCGAGCACCTCCCGGCTCCGCGGCCCCTTCGTGACGAGGTCGCCGACCGAGACGAGGCGGTCGGACTCACCCAACCGCACGCCCCGGACGAGCGCCAGCAGCTCTTCGTAACAGCCGTGTATGTCGCCGACGACGACCGTGCGCGACACCTTCCGAAACCCTCCCGCGCCGACTTCGAATTTCTTCTTTTTCGATTACAACACAGCCCCGGCGGGCGTCACAAACGGCCCGGCGTTTGAGCCGCGCCGCTTCTGTGGTAAAAGACTGCGGCGCCTTGCGGGGCACACCTCTTTATGCTGAGCATCGACGGGTCATACGGCGAGGGCGGCGGCCAGATCATACGCACTTCGCTCGCGCTCTCGCTCATCACGGGCAAGCCGTTCCGCGTCTACAACGTCAGGGCGCGGCGCGACAAGCCCGGCCTCCAGCGCCAGCACCTGACGGCCGTCACCGCCGCCGCCGCCATCGGCACCGCCAAGGCCGACGGCGCGCACGTCGGCTCCAGGGAGTTCAGCTTCGAACCCGGCGCCATCCAGCCCGGCGAGTACAAGTTCAGCATCGGGACGGCCGGCAGCACCATGCTCGTCCTCCAGGCCGTGCTCCCGCCCTTGATGCTGGCCGACGCCCCGAGCCTCCTCATCTTCGAAGGCGGCACGCACAACATCAAGGCCCCGCCGTTCGAGTTCATCCAGAAGAGCTTCCTCCCGCTCGTCAACAAGACGGGGCCGACCGTGACGGTCGAGCTGCAACGTTACGGCTTCTACCCGCCGGGCGGCGGCCGCTTCAACGTCTACATCGAGCCCGCGCAGCAGCTCCGCCGCCTCGACCTCACGGAGCGCGGCGCGATTCTGTCGCAGAGGGCGCGTGCGCTCTGCGTCAACCTGCCCGCGCACGTAGGCGAGCGCGAGCTGGCGGTCGTCAGCGAGCAGTTGGGGTGGATGCCCGACCAGCTCGACCTCGAAGCTTCGGACAACGCCATCAGCCCCGGCAACGTCGTCACGATTGACGTCGAGAGCGAGCACCTGACCGAAGTCTTCACGGGGATAGGCGAGCGCGGCGTCCGCGCCGAAGCAATCGCCTCCCGCGTCGTCAAAGAGGCCCGAAGCTACCTCGACTCCGGCGCGCCCGTAGGCGAACACCTCGCCGACCAGCTCCTCATCCCGATGGCGCTCGCGGGCGGCGGCTCCTACACCACCGTCACGCCCACGCCCCACACCACGACCAACATCGAGGTCGTCAAAAAGTTCCTGCCCGTCGAAATCACGACCACGCAGTTGACCGAAGACGTCTGGAAGGTCGAAGTCTTCGGCTAATCTTTGCAGTCTGGCCCTATATCGCAAACAGTTTCACCACAGAGACACAGCTTAAAGACAATAGCTCGACAAGCTGTGCCTCTGTGTCTCTGTGGTGAATTCCCTCTCTAGCAGTCAGCTTCCCTGCTGAATCAGCGCATCAGCCATTAAAACAATGGCCGCCGGGTCTAAGCTTCTCTTAAAAACAATCGTGTTGGGCGGGACGTTGGTCATGGGGTCGCGCGTGCCGCGCAGTTCGTCCCAGGCGCAGAGGATGAAGTGCGAGAGGCCGGCGTGTTCGAACTCCAGGAGGCGCTCGCGGAGGTGCTCGGGCGTCCAGAAGCCGAGGAGTTCGAGGAAGACCGAGGCGCCCGACTCCGCGTGGCGGAGGAGGTAGTCGGGGATAAAGGCGGAGTCGCCGAGGTCTATGACGACGCGGCTCGGCTCCAGCGTCCAGCCGTTCGCGGCGCGCGCCCAGGTGTTGGCAAGCTTCTCGACGGCGGGGTTGTCGTAAGGGGTTATCTCGGGGTAGTGCGAGCGCAGCACGGTCTGCGCGCTCGTCAGCTCGAAGTAGGCGACGCGGTTCTGCCTCGCCTGTATCTCGGCGCGCATGCGCCAGCCCTTGCAGAGGAGGAGTGCGGGCAGGAAGACGGCCATCTGGATGCCGTACTTCTGCGAGCGCTGGAAGATCGAGGCCGGGCCGTCGAGCCGCACCTCGTAACCCGCCTGCGAGTTCCCCTTCACCGTGTGGATTAATCTGTAAGCCTTAATCGCGCCGAACAGCTCGCGGAAGCCTTCGGGCGGCTGCGGCTCAAGCCACAGGCGCATCTCGACCGAGCGGTAGAGCAGCGCCTGCGCCTGCGCGACGTTGTAGAGGTCTAGAAGCTCCGCGGCCGTCAGGGGCTCGAACGCCGTGAGCCGCTGGTTGTCGGGCAGGTCTGCGTAGAGCGCGTCCATGACCGACGCGGGTTCGCAGGACAGTTCGCGCGCGACCTCTCTGACGGTCTCGGCCCGCGTCTCGGCGGTCACCACGGGGTGTCGCGCTCGCGCCTTGAGGAAGAGCGCGCGGCGAATCTCGAACGGCTCGACGGGGGCGCTGGTCTCGAACTCGCAGCGGTCGGTCAGGAGCTTGATCAGCCCGCGCAGGATGCGGTAGTCGGTGCCCGTCCCCACGTACTCCGCCAGAGACTCTTCGAGCGCCGCGCGCGTCCGCCCGTCGTGCGCGACGAAGAGCGCCACCAAATCCTCGGCCGCGCGCAGGTACTCCTCGTCCTCCACGTCGATGTAGCGCGGGTGGATGCGTTCGCCGCGCTGCCAGCTCATCGCGAGGTCTGCCGTTAGCATAAGTCAGTGATAAGTGATAAGTGATGAGTGATGAGTGATAAGTGATAAGCGAGGAAAAACGGCCCCTGTATTTTCTTATCACTTATCACTCATCACTTATCACTTTCCCTGGAACTGCTCGCCCGCGCCGCGGCGGCGGCTGATCTGCTCTTCGGTCGTGTCCTGCGTGACGACCTCGTAGAGGATCGCCTCCTTGCCGGGGAACTTCCTTAAAATCCTCCCGAGGCGCTGGACGTGCTCGCGCGTCGAGCCGGAGCCGGAGAGGACGACCGCCACCGACGCGTCGGGGATGTTGACGCCCTCGTTCAGAACTTTCGAGGTGGCGAGCGCGAGCACCTCGCCCTTGTTGAAAGCTTCGAGCCACTGGCGCCGCTCCTTCACCCCCGTCTCGTGCGTGATGGCCGGGACGAGGAAGCGGCGCGAGATGCGGTAGACCATCTCGTTCTCGGCCGTGAAGACCAAGACCTTCTCGCGCCGGTGCCTTTGCAACAGCTCGCCCAGCACGCGCAGCTTCGAGTCGGTGCCCAGGGCGATGCGCTTCGACTCGCGGTACGCCATCATCGCCCGCCGCCCCTCCTGCGAGCGCGCCGAGGCCGCGACGAACATCTGCCAACCGCGCAGAGACCCCAGCCCGATGCCCTTCGATTTGAGGAAGCCGCGGAAGACTTCGCGCTCCCGCTCGTAGGCGGCGCGCTCCTCTTCCGAGAGTTCGACGCGCAGGCGGACGACCGTGTAGTCCGAAAGGTACTCGCCCGCCAGCTCGTGCGTCTCGCGGCGGAAGACGAAGGGGCCGACGAGTCTTTCGAGCAAAGCGTCGCCGCCGTCTTCACGTTCCGGCGTCGCGGTCAGGCCGAGGCGGAAGGGCGCGATGCACATCTCCGCGGCGTGGCGGAAGATGTTCGAGGGCAGGTGGTGGCACTCGTCGAAGATGACGAGGCCGAAGCGGTTCCCCATCCGCTCCATGAAGCGGAAGGCCGAGGCGTAGGTCGAGACCGTCAGCGCGCCGACCTCGAAGTAGCCGCCGCCGATGAGGCCGACCTCCGCGTTGAAGCAGGAGAGCAGGAGGTCGTACCACTGGTTCATCAGGTCGAGCGTCGGGACGACGACCAGCGTCGAGCGCTTCACCTGCTCAATCGCCATCTGCGCCACGAGACTCTTCCCCGCCCCGGTCGGCAGCACGACGACGCCGCAGTGATTCTCCCTCTTCCACCCTTCGACGGCCTCCTGCTGGTAGGGGCGCGGCTCGACGAGGAACTTGGTCGGGAAGTCGAAGCGATGATAAGCGCGGGCGTGGTCTTCGTATTGAATCCTGTCTTTGATTAACTCCCTGACGACCCGCCGGTACTCCCAGGCGGGCGCGCGCCAGCGCATCACGCGCGCGTCCCAGCGGAACGCTTCGGGCACGCGCGCGTCCGCCCCGGCGCCGTCGAGCAGAAGCGTCCCCGAGTCGAAGCGTAGCAGCAGCGTGTCCATGCCTTAGAAAAGGGTGCTGGGTGTTGGGTGCTGGGTGCTGGGTTAAAGCAACTGTCTTACCCAGCACCCAGCACCCACTCAGAACTTGAGCTTGTAGCCGGGGTCGCCCGGGGCGAGGCCGTCGACGCGCAGCACTTTGACGGAGGCGTCGACCTCCTCCGGGCGGACGTAGCCGATGGCGCCCGAGACGAAGGAGACGAACTTGATGACGTCAGCCGCCGAAGCTTGCCGCCGCGGCTCCTCCAAGGTCTCGCCGCGGAACTTCTTGCCGAGGAAGTAGCTAACGTAAGCCTTCTCGTTCATGTTGTAGATGAGCCGCAGCGCCGCGTCGCGCGCGGGCAGGCCCTGTTCGAGCATCACCACGCGGACTTTGCCGCCGCCTTTGGGCCATTGGCCGCGCTCGGCGAGGAAGTATTCGCGCAGCTCCGACAGCGGCAGGTCGTCGACCGGGTTCGACTTGTTGACGATGACCGCGAGCTCGTTCGGCGTCTGCGCCCTCGCTCCCCTTTGCGGCGCGAGGCACGCGGCGGCGGCCGCCGCGACGAGCGACAGGGCGAAGACGATTCTCGTCAAGCCTCTCTTCATCAGAACGTGAAGGCGAGCTGGAGGATCAGCTCGTCGAGCGCGCTCTGCCTGCGCCGCGAGGTGTGCTCGTACTGCGCCTTGAACGCGGCGAAGTCCGTCAGGTCGTAGCGGATGCCGAGCGCGGGGCCGTTGCGGCGGCCCACGTCCGCGTAGAGCGGGTTGTCGCCCGGCACGTTGACGTACTGGTAGCGGAAGAACGGGCGCAGGTTCCCGAACTGGCGCGCGAACTGCGTGTAGAAGGCCGGCGTGTTGTAGACCCTCCCGCCCGAAGAGAGGCGCATCAGGACGAACTCGTTCAGAGACTCGTAGCGCCCGTCCTGGAAGACGAGGTGGCCCGCGCCGATGGTCTGGTCTATCCCCGGCTTGCCGAGCGGCGTGAGGCGGTCGCGGTAGACGGAGAAGCCCGCCTGCAGGCCGCGCGCAGAGTTCGGCCGCACGTAGAGGCCGAGGTTGAAGGCCTTCCGGTTGTTCTCGTCCGAGGCGGTCTGCACGGGTGAGTCGAGCGGCGTGCGCGACGCGCGGCCGTTCCCGACCTCGGCGACGTAGCGCATCCCCCACGGCGCTCCGGGCACGCGGCCCGTCGCCTGGAGTCCGACGTTGTGGAGCGGGAGGATGCCGCCCTTGCCCTCGAAGCTGAAGATGAAGGGGCGGTCGGCGGTGGTCTGGAACCAGGTGCCGTGGTGGTACGCGGTGTTGAAGAAGCCGATGGCCGTGTGGTAGCGGCCGAGGCCGAGGTGCAGGTTGTCGTTCGGCGTGTACTGCAGGAGCAGCCGGTGAATCTCGAAGGTGAACTGGTTGCGCTCGTTCGCCTCGATGATGAGTTCGCTCAGCACGTCGAACTTTTCGGAGAGGCGCGAGGTGAGGAAGAGGTCTAACTGGCCGAGCGCGAAGGAGGTGTGCTGCCCGCCCGCGTTGCCCGCGCGCAGGTTCACGTCCGCGAAACCCTGTATCTGCAAACGCGGCGCGCCCGCCGCCTCCGCGTCGTGCTCGCCGTGCTGCGCCCCGGCGCCGTGCGCGGCGTGCGCGGCCGCGTCGGTCGAAGCAGGAGCCGCGTCCGCGCCGACCTTTGTCGTCTCTGCCTTCGCCGTCTCCGCCAGTGCCGCGGCCGGAGCGTTGGGCGTCGGCGCGGCCGAGCGCGCTTCCAGCTCGCGCACGCGCGCTTCGAGCGCGGCGATCTGCTCGCGCATCTCGCGGATGGTCGCGGCCTCTTCGCCCCCGGGCGCGGGCGGCGTCGGCTGCGGCGTCGCCCTCCCGTCCGCGAACGTGACCTCGATGCGGTTGAAGCCTCTGACGAGACTGACGGCCGCGCCCTCGCGCAGGGCGAAGGTGACGAGGACGGCGTCGCCCTGCTCTTCGACCCGCGCGCTCTTGTAGAAGCGGCCCGGAGCGCCCGCCCCGCGCGCGTCCGCCGCGACGGCCCAGGGGATGCGCACGTAGAAGCTTTCGCCCGCGACGTAGGAGTCGCAGTCGTCGAGCGGCGAGTCGGACGAGATGGTCACCCGCGAGCCTTCGACGCCGCCGCCCGCGCGCAGCAGCACGAGGCGCTTCGGGGACTTAGGCGCACCGGCCGCGTCCCGCAGGTCTGCGCGCAGGCCCCGCGCGGCCGTCGCGGCCTGCGCGTTCTGCGCGGCGGCCGGCGCCGCGGGCCAGAGCGCGAGACAGAGCGCGGCGAGCAGAGCGCGTGCGACTCTTGAAGGTTGAAGTAACATTTGTGCCTCGTCGGATGACGGAGTGGAGCTACGGTGCGCTCCCGCGCCGGGGTGACTTTCGTCCACGCACGCTGACCGCCGTTAGCTTATGAGAGCGCACGCGCGGCGTCAACAGGCTCATCACTTTTCCCTGTCCTTCAGAGACTGCGTCAGCTCTTCGAGGCGAATCTCCACGATGTCCGTCATCACCGGGTCGCGCAGCGACTGGAAGAGCGGCAGAGCCCCGCGGCAGGACTCGATGGCCTGCCTGTAGTCGCCGACCGCGGCGTAGCCGAGCGAGAGGTAGTAGAGCGCGTACGCTTCCTGCTTGCGGTCTGCCCCGGCGCGGATCGCCGGCAGAGCTTCGCGCAGCAGCGCGAGCGAGCGCCTGTAGTAACGGTCGGCCCGCTCGGCGTCGCCCGAACTCTTGTAGAGGTCGCCCGCCTTCGCCAGGGCGTAGCCCTCGCCGGGCGCGTCCCGTACGTCGTGGTAGACCTTCAGGGCGCGCCCGACGTACTGCTCGGCGTTCGCGCCCTCCTTCAGTTCGAGCAGGACGCCGCCCGCGCTCAGGAGGGTCTCGGCCTCGTTCTCGTGGTCGCCCGTCTCGTGGTAGACGTGCGCGAGCTGGTCGTAGTATTCGACCGCGCGCTTCTTCTCGGGCGTCTCGCGGACGAAGCGGATGACCTTGAAGAGCGTGGAGGTCGCGACCTTCGTCCGCTCGTCGGCGCGCTTGCGCTCGGTCTCCGCCTCGACGGCGCGCTGGTTCGCGAGCTGCCGCTGCCCCTCGGCCATCCTCTGCGCGGAGAGCGCGGCGGCGCGCTCCTGCTCGGCCCTCCGCTGCTGCCCGGCGGCCTGCCGGCTCTTCTCCTGCGCGATCTCCTTCTGGCGCTCCGCCTCTTCGCGCTGGTGCTCGGCCTCTTCGCGCGCCTCGTCGGCCACCTGCCTCTGCCCCTCCGCGAAGCCGCGCTGGAGTTCGGTCTCGTCGAGCGCCTTCTTCAGATCGGTCAGGGCGCGCTCGCGCTCCTGCGCGTTGCGGTCGGCGCGGCGCGCCTCTTCGAGCGCGCGGTTGCGCTGCGTGAGCGCGACGACGGAGAGCGCGCCGAGCAGGAGGAAGATGACGGCCGCGACGCCCGCCGCGCGGAGCAGGCCGCGCCGGTAGGCCGCGCGCTGGCGCAGCACCTCGGCGTCGGGCATGTTGGCGACGACCCAGTTGCGGTCGAAGACGTGCCCGTAGATTCGGTTGCGGACGTGCAGGCGGCCGCGCTCGGCGCGCGCGATGCCGGAGAGGCGCAGCGCGTTGACGAGCGGGTCGGTCTCGTCGTCGGGCACGTTGCGGCCGGAGAGCACGCGCCCGTAGAGGTCGAGCAGCGCGACGCGATCCGTCTCGCCGCGGAGCAGGCGCTCGCGCACGAAGAGCAGGTTGTCGTCGCGCTCGCGCGCGCGGTTCGAGAGGAAGAGCTCTTCGCAGAGGCGGTCGACGCCCGCGGTCGAGTCGACGCCCTCGTCCTCGGCGACGGCCTGACAGAGCCGCTGGGTGAGGTAAGGGTGCCCGCCCGTCCAGTAGAGCACGCGGCGGAGCAGGGTCTCGCCGAGGTTTCCTTCCCGCCCTAGCCCGGCGGCGAGCGGGCGCGCCTCGTCCTCTCCGAAGTCCGTCAGCTCGATCCGCTGGCCGACGTTGAAGGGCGTCGTGCGCGTGTCCTTGATGAGGTCGGAGGGGGTCGCGACGCCGAGCAGGCAGAGCGTGAGCCGCCGCAGCTCCGCGTCCTCCGTGCGGCGGTTGTGGAACTCGCGCAGCGCCGCGAAGAACTCGTCCGTCGAGAAAGGCAGACTCCGCACCGCGTCGATCTCGTCGACGAAGAGGACGACCGGCTTCTTCACCTTATCAAGCACTACCTCGCGCACGGCGCGCGTCCAGCGCTGGAGGGCGCCGAGCCTCTCGTTGTCGAGCCAGAAGTCTTCCAGCTCGTCTTCGAGGTCGAGCTGCTGCCCGACGCGGCCGAGCAAACCGTCGTACCACTGCTCGGGCGTGAGGTTCTGGCCGATGGCCGTCAAATCCAGCACGGCGACGGCCGCGCCCGACTCGCGCAGCCGCGCGGCCGTGCGCACCATCAGAGAGGACTTGCCCATCTGCCGCGACGTGAGCACGTAGCAGAAGCTGCCCCCGTGGAGCCCTTCGAAGAGGTCTTCGTCCGCGCGGCGCGCGACGTACGAAGGGGCGTCGCGCCTGAGCGTCCCGCCGGTGACGTAGAAGCCGGAAGGCTGTGTCGTGCTCATATCGGTTCGCGGCGTCGGCGGCGTTCAGAGAAGGTGGCGCTTGAGGTAGTCTGCGTAGAGGCGGCAGCGGGGCCTCAGCTCCGCCTGCGTGTCGCCCGCCATGACGCCGGCGCTGCGCAGGCGGTAGAAGGCTTCGCTCGTGGGGCAGGGCTGGCCGCTCAGGATGGCGCGCGTGATGTCGGCGAGCGCCGTGTCGCGCGCAAGCAACACGAGGATGCGGCGCAGGTGGTCGCCGAAAGGCCCCTCGTCGCGGCCCGCCGACGCCTCGAAGGCGTCGAAAGAGAGGCCCGAAGTGACCATCTCGTGGAGCGCGCGGCGGACGAGGTACGGGTGGCCGCCGAGCAGGTCGTAGAAGCGCCCTAGCTCCGCGTCGTCGCGCAGGGGCGAGCCGTGGCGCGCGTTCACCTCCGCGATCTGCTCGCGCGTGAAGTCCTTCAGCTCCAGGCGCGTGCCGACGTTGAAGGGCGACTGGTTCTGGTCGGTGATGAAGAGGTGCGCCTCGGTCGCGTAGGCGATGGCGAGCGTGAGCCGGCTCCAGGGCGCTTCGGGGTCGACGGCGCGCTCGTTGTGCCACGTGCGGAAGAGGCCGAAGACCTCGCTCCCGAACGCGCAGGTGAAGAGGCGGTCGACCTCGTCCATGCCCCAGACGAGATGGCCCTCGACTTTGCCGAGGACTTCGCGCCGGACGTAGCGCTCGAAGTTGACGCTCGGCGCGCGCCGCTCCTTCCAGACGTCCTCGGGGTACACGTCGAGGTCGAGCTGGTCGGCGATGAGTCCGCCGAGGGCGACGAAGAAGGCTTCGGCCGATTCGAGGTCGCTGGCGTTCAGCTTCTGGAAGTCGGTGACGACGACGCGCGACCCTTCGCCGCGCGCCTGCTGGAGGCCGCGCGCGAGCACGGAGGTCTTGCCCATCTGGCGCGCGCCCTTGACGAGCACGATGCTGTCGCGGCGGCGCAGGGCGTCGAGGAAGAGCGCGTCGGTCGGGCGCACGAGGTAGAACTTCGAATCCAGGGGGACGGCGCCGCCCGGCGGCTCCATCCTGCGCTCCGCACCGGGCGCGGCGTCGGCGGGGCCGTCGAGCGCGGCGAGCATTTCGGAGGCGAGACGCTGGTCGTCTTCGGGGCCGCCCCAGAGCACGTACTGGATGGGCGCGACGATCCCCGCAATCGCCTCGGGGAGCGCGCCCTCGTACGCGACGCGCACGGGGAAGATGCGCGGTCGGCCGCCGCGCTGCGCCGCCTCGTGCGCGATCTGCAACTCGTAAGCGAGCATCTCGCTCGACATGGACGCGGGCGAGAGCAAAGGCACGACGGCGTCCGCCGTCCGCACCTGCCGCTCGATCTCCTTCGCCCACTCGACGCCGACCTTCATGTTGCGGTCGACGAAGACGCCGTGGCCCTTTTTGGCGAGCGCGTCTTCGAGCACGCGGAGCACGTGCTCGTCGGGCTCGGCGTTGCGCTTGTAGAGCAGCGCGACCTGCGACGCGGCGACCGCCGTCCGCGGCACGACCTCCGTAGCCCCTCCCTTCGGCGCGACCTCCGCCGCCGCGGTCGCGGCCGGCTGCGGCGTGATTCGGGGGATCGTCGCCGGCTCCGCGCCCGCGCCGTGCAAGGCCTGTGCGAGGCGGTCGACGAACTCGCGCGCGCTCGCGGGCCGCGCCGCCTCCTCGAAGGAGAGCGCGCGCAGGATGATCTTCTCGGCTTCGGCCGGCAGGTCGGGGCGCAGCTTCGTCGGGCGCGCCCGCGCGCCCGCGCGCAAGGTCTCCATCACCTGGTAGGGCGTCTTCGGGTCGAAGGGGCGCACGCCCGTCAGCATCTCGTAGGCGAGCACCGCGATGGCGAAGATGTCGCTGGCGGGCGAGGGCTTGCCCAGCAACTGTTCGGGCGCCATGTAGTAGGGCGTGCCCGCGACGCGCGTGTTGGTCGCCGCGGCCTCCGCCTGCGAGTCGTGGACGGACGCGATGCCGAAGTCGATGAGGCGCACGTGGTCGTCGCCGCCTTCGAGCGACTGGAGCATGATGTTCTCGGGCTTGAGGTCGCGGTGGACGACGCCGCGGCTGTGCGCGCTCCCGACGGCGTGGCCGATCTGCCGGATGATGTTGGCGGCGCGCGCGAACTCCAGCTTCCCCTGCTGCTTCATCAGCGAGCCGAGGCTGCCCCCCTCGATGTACTGCATGACGATGAAGGGGCGCCCGTCGGGGAGTTCGCCCGCGTGCACGACGCCGACGACGCCCGGGTGGTCGATGCGCGCGAGCGCCTCGATCTCCGCGCGGAACTTGCGGCGCACCCAGTGGGCGACCTCCTCGTCGACGAACTCGTCGAGGAGCACCTTGACGACGACGCGCTTGTCCAACAGCTTCGTGTCGCGCGCGAGGTAGACGACCCCGAGTCCGCCGCGGCCGAGCTGGCTCTCGACGAGGTAGCGCCCGTCGAGCAGCTTCCCGGTCAAGTCCCGCGGGTCGCCAGACTTCTCCTGTCCCTCTTGGCTCATATGTCTGAATTAGTGCGCATGGATTAAGGGCCACATACGGGCCGCGGAAGTGGAAGTTGGCCCGCCTGTTCGGCGAGTGTGTGAGATTGTAGCACCGCCGGTGCGGACGGCAAGCCAAATCGCGTTTCAGCGATTGAGAGGCGGAAGGGTTCTGAGAATTCCGTCTACGCGGCGCGCTTCGAGAGCATCCCTTGCAGCAGGGCCAGCACTTCGCGCCGGTCGTTGTCGGTCAACTGCCCGATGCCGTCCGCGCCGTACTTCTTCCTGAGCCAGCCTGCAAGCTGCTCCTCGGTCTTCCCCAAAGCGCGGCACGCGGCGCGTATCTCTTCGTCGAGGTCAACGGCAGCCTCGCGGACGGCGCTCGCGTTTAAGTACATGTCCTCCACGTCCTGCGTGAAGAACTCCGACGCGTTGACCGCGAGCAAAACGGCTCCGACCAAACTGCGTTTCTGAGACATCTTCTGGATCGTGTTGACCTGGTCGGCGATGTCGGGGTTGAAGACGCGGCCGACCGTCTGGCTCTCAATCGACTGGTCGCCGTCCGTGTACTTCGCGCCGCAGCCGCCCTTCTTCTTCCAACAGAGCCAGCCGCCGCCGAAGTCTTCCTTGCCTTTAATGATTGTCGCTTGGCCGCAGGCGGGGCAGGCGCGTTGGGCCTCGCGCCAGCGGTACTTGGCCTCGCGCGAGTTACAGGAGGCGTCGCCTTCGGCGATGAGCACGTCGCCGCGGAAGAGGCGGCAGCGGTAGAGGTAGTAGAAGAAGGGCTCGCCGCCGTGCCGCTCGCCCGTCCAGTCCTCGATGCGCTCCAACAGCTCGAAGCGCGTAGAGAGGCCGAAGAAGGTCGTCAGCTTCTCCGCGCCGGGCTTGAGGAGCGTGCGCTTCTCGGTGCCGGGGATGACGCCGTAGTCCACGTCCTTCCTGAGCACGCGGCTGACGAACTCCGTCACCGCGTTGTAGCGCTCGACGGCCGACTCGATTGACATCGCCGGCATGAAGCGCGCCCGCTCGACCGCCACCAACGCCCGCCCCGTCTCTTCCCCGTCCCTGTACTCCTCACCCATGCTCCCGCCTCACTGAAACATAAAGGTCAGAACCACCCGCGGTAGCGGGTGGCTCTTCGTGAATCGGGAGCACTGTGTCGCAAAGGGCCGCCCGCTACCGCAGGCGGTTCCGACTCAAAACGGAATTTCGTCATCTTCGATGTCGCCGCCGTCCGCGGGGGGACGGCCGCCGCCGCCGCGCTGGCCGCCGCCGGAGGGCGCGCCGCCGCCGGACTGCTGCGAGCGGACGGGGATGCCTTCGACGCCGCCGCCGCCGCCCGAGTCGATGAACTGCACGTCCGAGGCGTTGACTTCGAGCGACTGGCGCGGCTTGCCCTCGCGGTCAGTCCACTCCTCGACGTGGAGGCGACCTTCGAGGTAGACCTTGCGCCCCTTCGACAGATAGCGCGAGACGTTCTCGGCCTGCTTGCCCCAGCACGTGACGCGGAACCAGGTGGTGATGTCCTGCTGCTCGCCGGCTTTGTCGCGCCGCCGCTCGTTGGTCGCCACCGAGAACTTGCAGACGGCCGTGCCCTGCGGCGTGTAGGAGAGCTCGGGGTCGCGCCCGAGGTTGCCGACGATGATGATCTTGTTGAAAGACATGTCTCTCGCTCCGTTTACCTAACGCACGCCGCGTCGGGAGAACTTCGGTGCGCGGCGTTGCAATCCTGGCACATCGTATCACACGCAACAGGCGGCGTGTAAAGCGACTCGTGCCCTCGGGGGGCCAGCCGGACGCGGCTGGCCGCTGACAGTTTCCGTAAAAGTCTCCGCGCGTGGCGGCGGGCGGCGGCCGACGTCTGTTTACTACTCGCGCCGCCCCACGTCAACAGTCAGGAAGTCGTGCGCCAGCTCCGTCTCGGGGAAGACGGCGCGCGCCTCCTGCAGCAAGTCCTCCGGCGCGGTCTCGTTGCCGGGGAAGTAGCGCGGGCTGAGGTGCGTGATGACGAGCCGGCGCGCGCCCGCCTCCTTCGCCACGCGCCCGGCCATCGCCGCGGTCGAGTGCGTCGAGCGCACGGCCAACCCCTCGTCGGCTTCGGCGAACGTGGCCTCGTGGATGAGAAGGTCTGCGTCGCGCGCGAGTTCGACGGCCGAGCGGCAGTAGGTCGTGTCGGTGCAGTAGACGACGCCGCGCCCCTTCAGGTCGGGGCCGCAGAAGTCCGCGCCCGCGAACGTGCGGCCGTCGTCGAGCGTCACGCGCTCGCCGCGCTTCAGTTTGCCGTAGAGCGGGCCGGGCGGGATGCCTTCGGCTCGCGCACGCTCCACGTCGAAGTGGCCGGTGCGGTCTTTCTCCTGCACGCGGTAGCCGAAGGCTTGCAGGCGGTGTTTGAGCGGCGCGCAGGTGACCGCGTACTCGTCGTCCTCGAAGACGAGGCCGGCCTCTCTGACCTCGGTGACGTTGAGCGGGTAGTTCGTCTGGAACTGCGTGCGGCGGCTGACCTCGCGCACGTAGTCGGCGAGCGGGCGCGGGCCGTAGACTTCGATGCCGCGCGCGTGCGCCGTCATGCCGCAGGTGGCGAGCAGGCCCATCAGCCCGAGCATGTGGTCGCCGTGCATGTGCGTGATGAAGATGCGCGCGACCTGACTGATGTTCAGCTCGCTCCGGAGGAGTTGGTGCTGCGTCCCCTCGCCGCAGTCGAAGAGCCAGACCTCCGCGCGCTGCGGCGGCCTCAAAGCCACACACGACACGTTCCGCGACCGCGTCGGCACGCCGGCACTCGTTCCGAGAAAAGTGATCCGCAAGTTCCCCTCACAAGAAAAGTCCGGCTACGGCCTTCGCCCACGCCCGGCGCTCCCTGCCCCGAGCGCCCGCCGGAATCGTTGACATTCCACCGGCTAACACATATTTTCCCGATGTCGCTGCGGCCAGTCTAGCTGGTGAGTTGAAACACCCGCCAGCCTCTCACAACTCTCGTTTTGCAGCCCGGCACTCGCGGGAGGACGCGATGAACATCATCACAGGATTCTTCCTGGCCTGCTCAGGCGCAGACCTCTCGATCCTAAGTCGGCGCGAGTGCGAAACGGAGCGCGGCCGGTACGTCGGGGTCGGCACGATCATCTTCTGCTCTTCCATACTGGCGACACTCTCCGGCGGCTACGCCCTCTACTACATCTTCAACTCCGCGCCGCTGGCAGTCGTTCTGGGCGTCATCTGGGGCTTCTTCTTTTTTACCATAGACAGATACCTTGTCTCGAATATGGTGAAGAGAGCCGTCCCGGCTGACGTAGCAATCCGCGAGCGGCTGCTTATCGCGTTAAAGGGGCTTGCGGTGGCCTTGCCAGGCTTGATACTGGTAACGCTTGTCTCAATCATCATTACCAAGCCGCTGGAATTCAGACTCTTTCGTCCTGAGATTGAAAGCGAACTCGAAAGCAGACGCTTGTCCGCCGCGTTTCGGATGGAAACGTCGATACGTTCCGAATACCCAGAAATAGACCAGTTGAAAGCAAGGGTTGCCGAGTTACAACATGAGATACAGCTCAAGCAACAACAGAGAGAATATGCCCACGAGCGTGTCTTAGATGAGGTGTTGGGGAGGAAAGATGATGCGTTAGCCGCAACGTCTGGGAAAGTCGGCAAAGGGCCATTCTTCCAGCAGAGGCAAAAGGAGTTTTTGGTTGCCGAGCAGGAACTCGCCGCAGTTCGGAAGAAGAATGAGGCTGAGATAGAGGATTCCAATCAGAGAATCGCGGCCCTGGAGGCCGCGCGCGATTCGCAAATTCGCAATGCTTGGGACGCCTCCAGGTCCGAGTCGTACGGCTTCATGGCGCGGCTAGTCGTACTGGATGAGTTGATCACGAAAAACCTGGCCATAGCGTGGGCGGACCGCCTCTTAATACTGCTGTTCATCCTCCTGTTGTCCGCTCCGGTGTTGGTGAAGCTCCTTTCAAGGCGCGGCCCTTACGACGAGATTTACGAGGCGTTGCGGAGCAGCACTCTGATGCTGCCTGCGCCCGGCTCCGGCTCGGCCGACGCAGGCGCGGGGGTATCTTCGCAGGACGGGGCGGCGCAGGCGGCCACCTTACTGGACGCGCCGGGCGGCGCGGGGGCCGGGCAGGGGACGCGCGACCCGTACCGTCTGGTCGGGAGCGTCTTCGCGGGCAAGTATCGGCTCGACGAGTGGGCGGGCGTCGGCGGGATGGGGGCCGTCTACCGCTCGACGCGGGTCGACTCGCACGCGCGCGTCGCGGTGAAAATCTTCAAGCCGGACATCCTCGCCATGCACCCGGACTACGCCGTCCTCTTCGAGCGCGAGGTCACGGCGGCGCGCCGCATGCGCCACCCGAACATCGTCGAGGTCATCGACAACGGCATGACCGACGACGGCATCTCGTTCATGGTCATGGAGTGGCTCACCGGCGAGACCCTCGGGCACGTGCTGGAGCGCGGGCAGCTATCGCTCGACCGGGTCACAAACATCTTCAGACAGATTTGTGACGCCGTCAGCTACGCTCACGGGAGCGGCATCATCCATCTCGACATCAAGCCCGGCAACATCTTTCTCGTCGGGAGCGGGCCGGAGGGCGACCGCATTAAGGTCATCGACTTCGGCATGGCGCGGGTTTTGAGCAGCGACACGGGGACGACCGTCACGCGCTTCCTCGGCACCTACCAGTACTGCTCGCCCGAGCACTTCGGCGGCAAGGTCAACTCCCGTAGCGATGTCTACAGCCTCGGCGCGACGCTCTATCACATGCTCGCCGGGACGATTCCGTTCGGGGCGAGTTACATCAACGCCAAAGCGAACCCGAATCTCGAACTGCCACCGGTGCCCTCGCTTCTGAAAATGAGGCCGGGGCTGCCGGAAGAGGTTGACGAGGTGTTGCGGAAGGCTTTGAGCAGATCGCCGGGGGAGCGTCAAGACTCCGCCGGACAACTCTTCGAAGAGTTCCGCCGCGCCTGCCAATGCGAGTTGGGCGCCTAGGCAGCCGCCCGGCGCCCTAGTCTTCACTCACTTTTTATTGACGTACTCGTTGCCCTTGACCCAGAAGCGCCAGGGCTTGAGCGCGTCTTCGGCGGCGTAGTCGATGCCGATGCGCGGGCCGCTGGCGATCTCGTCCGGCCCGAAGTTGACGCCCGTCTCTTCGAGCCAGACGCGCTCGCCCGTCGTCAGGTCTGCGCCGTCGAAGGTCAGGTCAATGCCGAGCGCGCGGCAGAGTTTTCCAGGCCCGCTCGTCAGCTCTCGGTCTTTGGAGACAGACCGCCGCCCTCTCATCAGTTCAATCCCCTCCGACGGCTCGACGGCGCGGACGAGGGCGACGTGCGGCAGTTCCGCGGGGCCTGTGACGACGTTGAACTGGTGGTGCATGCCGTAGACGAAGAAGACGTACGCGCGGCCGCCCACGCCGTACATCGTCTCCGTCCGCCGCGTGCGCCTGCCGCCGTACGAGTGCGCGCCCTTGTCCTCTTCCCCCAGGTACGCCTCGACCTCGACGACGAGCCCCGACACGCGCGTCCCGTCCGGGGTCGGCACGACCAGGCGCTTGCCGAGCAGTTCGCGCGCCACCCGCAAAGTGTCCGTGCGCGTGTAGAAACCGCGCTTGAGGATTTGAGATTTCAAATGGAGATTTGCAACTACTCGAACTGCTTGCGGAACTCTTCGAACTGCCTGCGCATCTCGGCCAGCTCGCCGCTCAGGCGCTCGACCTCGGCTTCGAGCCGCGCGACGCGCTCCGACTCGCCCGCGCGCGCGCGCGGCGCGGACGAAGAAGACGTTTGCATCTCGGCCTCTTCATCCACGACGGGCTGGCCCGAGAGCAGGTGCGCGTAGCGCGCCTCCTTGCGCCCGGCCTGGCGCGCCAGTTTGGTGACGAGCGGCTCGTCGCGCTGCGCGAGCCCTTCGAGCGTCGCCTCGGCCTCCCGCAGGTCGGCGAACTCGTACAGCCTCCCCGTCCGCCCGCGCACCTCGCCCACCGTCTGCGGCCCGCGCAGCATCAGCACGCAGAGCGCGGCCAGCTCCGAGGGCGAGAGCGAGAAGACCTCGCGCGTCATGTGCTTGTACTTCGGCACGCGGCTCTCCGCGCCGTAGAAGATGTAGACGAGGTTCTTCAGGCGCAGGGAGTCCACCGCGTCCGCCACCTGCCTTTCGTCGTACTGCACGACGGGGTCGCGGTTCGAAATCTGGTTGCACGCGTGGACGAGCGCGTTCATCGTCAGGGGGTAGTAGTCGGGCGTCGTCACCTGCTTCTCGACGAGCGACCCCAGCACGCGCACCTCAGCCTCGCTCAAAAGTGTCACCAAGTCCGTCAAGTCCCCTCCGTTCCGGAGTCCGGCGCGGCCAGAATTTCACCGACACGCCGCGGCGGTCAAGTGTAGCCACACTACTTTTTCGCGCCGGCCTTCGTGGCGGCTTCGAGTTCCGCGTCGAGCGTCTCGACGGCGTCGAGGACGGTCTCGGCGGCGCCGACGAAGAAGTCGAGGGTGAGCGTCTCGTAGTCGTCGGTGGGCTTGTGGTAATCCTTGTGATCCTCGACGCCGAAGTAGACGAAGGGGATGCCGGCCTTGTAGAAGGCGTACTGGTCGGACTGGTTCGTCCAGTCGTCGTGCCCCTGCTCGGGGCGGTCGTGGCCGAGCAGGAGCTTGACGGGCGCGCCCGCCGCCACGCGTTCGAGGGAGGGCTTGAGCGCGGGCGTGTAGTAGACGCCCGAGGCGTACAGCTCGCCGCGGTCGTTGTGGCCGACCATGTCCATGTTGACGTCGAGCGCCACGTCGCGCTTCTCGGCCTTCAGCCTCTTGACCAGCTCGCGCGCGCCGACCAGCCCGATCTCCTCCGCGTCGAGCGCGGCGAAGACCATCGAGTGCTCGGGGCGCGCGGCCCCCGCGTAGTGCGCCGCCAGTTGCAGCAGCACGGCCACGCCCGAGGCGTTGTCGTCGGCGCCGTTGTAAATCTGCCCGTTGCGGACGCCGAGGTGGTCGTAGTGCGCCGAGACGACGACGAGACGCTCCGGGTACTTCGTCCCCTTCACGTAGCCGACGACGTTGAAGCCCTTCCCGCCTTTCGGCAGATCGAAGGGCTGCTCGTACGAGTCCCAGAGCGGCGCGAGCCCCAACTCCTTGAAGCGCCCCTCGACGTAGGCGCGCGCCATCTCGCCGCCCTTCGTCCCCGCGCCGCGCCCCTCCATCGCGTCGGACGAGAGCGTGCGCACGTCTTCGAGCAGGCGCGCCCGGTCGATCTTCTTCGCCCCGGTCGATTGAGGTGTCGCGGCCGGCTGCGTCGTCCGTGTCTGTGACTTCTGCACCGGCTGGGCCGCCCCGCAGGACGAGGCCAGGACGAGTGCGAGTAATAACTGCTTCATGCCCCGAGTCTGCCTTATCACGCCCGATTTTCAAAATACAGTAGGCAGTAGGCAGTTGAAGCCCCGATGGCCGGGACTCGGACTTAATCTTTCAACCTTCTTAACGGGGAGCGACTGCCTACTGCCGTCTGCCTACCGCCTACTGCTCTTGAGCCATTCCGCGGTGAGGCGTTCGATGGCGAGTTCCTTGTGCTTGGCCTCGACTTCGATGAAGGGGACGCGGCGGTAGGCGGCGGGCATCGTCGCGACGAGGTCGCTGTGGTGCCGGTCGCAGAAGGAGGTGCGGCCGTTCGAGATGTGGACGAGCTGCCAGTCCGGATTCGGCCAGGTCGCGCGCGCCGCCTCGACCATCGCGGAGACGCTCGGGTGGTCGTAGGAGTCTAAGCCCTCGTGCACGACGTGGTGGTGCGCGTCGAAGACCATCGGGACGGACGCGCGCCGGCAGACTTCGAGAATCTCCTCGGCCGAGTAGATGTACTCGTCGTTCTCGAACGCGATGCGCGAGCGCACCGCCTCGGGGAGCAGGCCGATCTGCTCGACGAGGCGTTCGGTGCGGTCGCCCTTCCCGCCGTGAATCTCGATGAGCGCCCAGGGCGTGCGCGGCAGGCCGAGCATGTCCATGACGCGCGCGTGCGATTCGAGAATCTTGACGCTGTTGGCGACGGTCGCGGGCGAGTCGGAGCTGAGCACGACGAACTGATCCGGGTGGAGCACGAGCCTGATGCCGAGTCCTTCGGCGCGCGCGCCCGCCCGCCTCAGCTCGTCCGAAAACTCTTCCAGCACATCCGTGCCGGCCGCGTCGTCGGCGAAGGGGAAGAGGTTGGAAGTCATGCGGTAGAGGCTCAGGCCGCGCGCCGCGCAGAAGTCGAGCGCGGAGTTCAGGCGCGAGAGGTTCGCGGCGTAGAGTTCTCGCAGCAGGCGCTTCTGCTCCGCGGCCGGGAACTGCAGGAGGCGCTTGCGCGTGACCGTCTTATACCTCACCTCGTCCGAGTGCGTGATGCAGACGAGCCCGAGTCGCGGCTCTCTGCCCTTCTCTGTTTTTGGAGTCATCGGATTCCTTTACGTCCCGCCGTAGGCGCGCGGATTGTATGGGCCGCCCCTGTCCGCGCCGTGTCGAAAAGTTAAAATTAAGTCACGGGAGAGTCCGTGACGTTGATGTATACTAGCGGCGCTAGTAGGTAGACGCACGAGCGTCCTCGCCCGAATACAAGTGAATGTTCTCCAACACCCCTTACCGCGGGTGCGGGGCCCCAGCCTAAGGCCTCGCCCGCCACGGAGGAGCTGACAATGCCGAGCAGATCATCCACCAAAAAACCGGCCTCCAGAACTGCCGCCGCCTCGCTGGAGGCGACCCTCGACTTCCAGCGCGCGGGCATGCCTTCCGCGGATTCCGTCCTCGAAGTGCGCGAGCACGCGGCCGTCGCCGTGGGGGGGCCGGCCACACACGCCGCCGCGGCGCCGCTGGCCTTCCGCATCATCAGAACCAACGAGGTCGACGGCTACGAAGAGGGCGCGCTGACGTTCGGCGTCCGTGCGGCCACCGCCTCGAAGAAGGCTTCGAAGAAGTCCTCCAAGAAGTCTTCCAAGAAATCCTCGAAGAAGGGGGGCGGCGACAACTTCACGGGCACGGCGCGCAAGGCCGCGAAGCTCTCCATCTCGGCCGCGGCCACGAAGTCTTACAAGGACGTGCGGTCGCTCATCAACACCCTGCCCTCGCACGAGGATATGAGGGCTCTTCACATCCCGACCGGCGCGACCTCCGGGCGCGTCCCCGTCGAGGAGCGCAACGTGCGCGTCAAGGCTTTCATCTACGCCGCGAGCCGCGAGAACGACAACGACTTTCACCTCATCCTCGGCCGCGACCCGTCGGCCCACCCCGAGGTCTACATGACGATGGAGCTTTCGGGGCTGCCGCCGGCCTCGGCCGCATCCTTCCCCCAACTGAAGGCCGCGCGCGACGCGTACAAGGCCTTCTTCGGGAGCAACCTGCCCGGCACGAGCTACGACTTCTACGACCCGCCGGTGCCGGTGGAGATAGAGGGCTCGCTCTTCTGGGACGCGACCCACTCGTCGGGGACGCGCCCCGGCCCGCAGAGCTTGAAGAGCCGCATGCCCGTCGTCTGGGAGGTGCACCCGATCTCCAAGATAACCTTCAACCCGTGAGGACGCGCGGAGGAGCTGTCATGCCACGAGCCAAGGGGAAGAAGAAGGGGGCGGCGCGGCCCGCCGCCTCCGACGCGCCGGACGTTTCCGACCTGAACCTTCTGCGGGCCGGCATGCCCGCGGCCGACTCCATCACCGGCGTCGAGCAGATGGAGCGGGGCGGGAAGGTCTTCCGCATCATCAAGACGCGCGAGGTGGACGCCTACGACGAGCCGCCGAAGCCTGAGCGCCGGCGCCGCACGAAACGGTGAAGGGGTGCTCGGTGTTGGGTGCTGGGTTCTGGTTCTGTCTTCCCAGCACCCAGCACCCAGCACCCAAAACCCAACACCCCTTCTTCCCAGCACCCAGCACCCAACACCCAGCACCCCCTCCTCACGCCCACGCCCAGGCGGCCGCCGCTTCATCTTCCCAACGGAACGGGTTATCATTGGCGGTTCGACGTGCCTCCCGGTAGACCACAATGCGCGTCGCGGTCTGTTTTCGAGAGTATGAGCCAAGAAGCAATCATCGTTCGCGGCGCGCGCGTCAACAACCTGAAGAACGTCTCGTTCACCATCCCCATCGAGAAGCTGACGGTCGTCACCGGCGTCTCCGGCTCCGGCAAATCGTCGCTCGCCTTCGACACGATCTACGCCGAGGGCCAGCGCCGCTACGTCGAGTCTCTGTCCGCTTACGCCCGGCAGTTCTTAGAGAGAATGGACAAGCCGGATGTGGACGAAGTCCTCGGCATCCCGCCGGCCATCGCCATCCGGCAGAAGAACTCGACGCGCAACCCGCGCTCGACCGTCGGCACGCAGACCGAGGTTTACGACTACCTGCGCCTGCTCTACGCGCGCGTCGGCACGACCTTCTGCCGCGTCTGCGGCCGGGAGGTGCATAAGGACTCGCCCGAGTCTTCGGCCCAGGAAGTCCTGGACACGCTGCCCGAGGGCGCGCGCTTCTACGTCCTCTTCCCCGCCGAGGCCGGCGTCCGCGTCGAAGAGAACGGCAACGGCAAGTCGGCGTCGAAGACGAAGAAGAAGACGAAGCAGGCGGCGAGCGGCGCGCTCGAACGGCGGACGGTGACGGCGCACGTGATGAGCCTGATGCAGCGCGGCTTCACGCGCCTCTTCGCGGACGGCGAGACGGTCGAGCTGCGCTCGCCCGACGACTACACGCGGCCCGACTTCGAGGGCGTCTACGTCCTGGTCGACCGCCTCGTCGCGCGCGCGGACGTGCGCGAGCGCCTGGTCGATTCCTTCGAGACCTGCTTCATCGAGGGGCACGGGACGGCGGTCGTGCAGAGCGTGGGCGAAGAGCCGCGCACCTTAAAATTCAACGAACGCTTCGAGTGCAAGTACGACGGCACAGTCTACGCGCAGCCCGAGCCGCGCCTGTTCAGCTTCAACAACCCTTACGGCGCGTGCCCGACCTGCCAGGGCTTCGGCAACACCATCGGCCTCGACATCGATCTGGTCATCCCGAACCCGATGCTCTCGCTCGCCGAGGGCGCGATAGAACCCTGGACGAAGCCGCAGTACGACTGGGCGCGCACGGAGCTGCGCCGCTTCTGCAAGCAGGAGAAGATTCCCTTCGACGTGCCGTTCCAGGAGCTGACGAAGCAGCAGCAGCGCGCGGTCATCGACGGCCGCGGCGGCTTCAGCGGCGTGCGCGGCTTCTTCGAGTGGCTGGAGACGAAGAAGTACAAGCTGCACGTCCGCGTCTTCCTCGCCAAGTACCGCGGCTACACGCTCTGCCCGGACTGCGGCGGCGGCCGTCTCAGACAGGAGGCGCGCGACGTGAAGGTCGGCGCCCGCACGCTCCCCGAGGTCTGCTCGCTCTCGATTAAGGATGCGGAGGTCTTCTTCGACTCGCTCGAGCTGACGCCCGAGCAGTCGGCCATCGCCGACAAGGTTCTGTTCGAAGTCCGCCGCCGCCTCAAGTTCCTCGTCGACGTCGGCCTTGACTACCTGACGCTCGACCGCCTGGCCTCGACGCTCTCGGGCGGCGAGTCGCAGCGCATCCAGCTCGCAACGAATCTCGGCTCGTCGCTCGTCGGCGCGCTCTACGTTCTGGACGAGCCGTCGATTGGCCTGCACCCGCGCGACTCGGAGAGGCTCATCAACCTCCTCCACAACCTGCGCGACATCGGCAACACGGTGCTCGTCGTCGAGCACGACGAGGAGATGATGCGCGCCGCCGACCACATCCTCGACATCGGCCCCGCGGCCGGCGAGCTGGGCGGCAAGGTCATCTACGAGGGCGACTTCGAAGGTCTGCTCAAGTCCGGCACGACGCTCACGGGCAAGTACCTGCGCGGCGAGGCCGAGATTAAAGAGCCGAAGCAGCGCCGCGCCTCGAAGAAGAAGAGAATCTCCGTCCGCGGCGCCTCCGAGCACAACCTCAAGAACGTGGACGTGGACATCCCGCTGGAGCTGCTCGTCTGCGTCACGGGCGTCTCCGGCTCGGGCAAGTCCACCCTGGTTCACGACGTCATCTACGCCGGCCTCAAGAAGCAGCGCGGCGAGTGGCAGGGGCAGGTCGGCGCGTTCCGGGAGCTGAACGGCGGGACGAACGTGGACGACGTGATTCTCGTCGACCAGTCGCCCATCGGCCGGACGCCGCGCTCGAACCCGGTCACCTACATCAAGGTCTACGACGCCATCCGCGAGGTCTTCTCACAGACGCGCGACGCGCAGTCGAAGGGCCTCGACCCCTCGCACTTCTCCTTCAACGTCCCCGGCGGGCGCTGCGACGTCTGCGAGGGCGACGGCACGGTGACGGTCGAGATGCAATTCCTCGCGGACGTCGAGCTGGTCTGCGAGGAGTGCAAGGGCACGCGCTTCAAGCCGCAGGTCTTGGACGTGCGCTACCGCGGCAAGAACATCAACGACGTGCTCAACATGACGGTGCGCGAGGCGATGAACTTCTTCCGCGACACGTCGAAGATCGCCAACCGGCTGCGCGTGCTGGACGACGTGGGACTCGGCTACCTGCGTCTCGGCCAGTCGGCGACCACTCTCTCGGGCGGCGAGGCGCAGCGCGTGAAGCTCGCCTCTTACCTTTCGAAGAAGACGGGCGCGAAGACCTTGTACATCTTCGACGAGCCGACGACGGGGCTGCACTTCGAGGACATCAACAAGCTGCTCGCGGCCTTCCGCACGCTGGTCGAGGCAGGCGGCTCGCTCCTCGTCATCGAGCACAATTTAGACGTCATCAAGACGGCCGACTACCTCATCGACCTCGGCCCAGAGGGCGGCGACGGCGGCGGCCTCCTCGTCGCGACGGGGACGCCCGAAGAGTTGATGCGCGTCCCCCAATCGCACACCGGCCGCTTCCTCGCCGCACACCTCGCCCGCACCAACGGCCACCGCAAGGCCGCGGAATAGAGGAGGCAGTTCGCCACAGAGACACGGAGGCACAGCCTGGAGCGAATAACTCAACAGGCTGTGCCTCCGTGTCTCTGTGGTTAATTATCTTCTCGCTAAACCTTCCACTCCGCCGCGACGTATTGGACTGCGCAGTCGTCGGGACTCCCACGTCCAAAATCCTGTCCGAGAGGAGAAGGTTTTGTATGCTCAGAAGACTGTCGCTCGCGCTCGCCGTCTGCCTCGCCCTTTCAAACGCGGCCCTCGCCCGGCAAACCACGGCCGAATCGTACCGTAAGGCTTATCAAACCCTGGAGGCGGGCCTGAACGCGCTCGGCGGCGCGGGGGCTCTGCGCGCGGCCGAGGACGTGTGGGTCAAGGCCAACGGCTCGACCTGGGCGCGCAACCAGAGCCTGAAGGTCGAAGCGCCCTGGGATCAGATGCCGCGCGACGAGACGCTCTACGCCGACCGCCGCGGGCGCTTCATCTTCGAGAACCGAGACCCCTTGCCCGGCGGCTTCGTCTTCGGCGGCCGCAACGTCGTCAGCGGCGGGCAAGGGTTCTTCGTCAACGAGCGCGACCGAACCACCCAGCCGCTCGTCGCCGCCAACCTCCCGGCCGTCACGCTCAACTACGTCCGCCGCCTCCCGCACCTCCTCGTCGCGCTCGCGCTCGAACAGCGCGCGCCCACGCTGCGCTACGCCGGCCGCGAGAACTTCGACGGGCGGCCGCACGACGTCGTCATCTTCGCCGCCGCCAACGGCGTGCTGATGAACCTCTTCTTCGACGCGAAGACGCACCTGCTCTCGAAGTACGAGAACATGGTGACCGACCCCGTCGACGGCGACGTGGTGCAGGAGACGGTCTTCAACGGCTACCGCGCGGCGGACGGAATCATGGTGCCCACGGGGCGGCAGACGCGCCGCGGCGGAGACTTGATCGAAGACGTGAAGTACACCGAGGTGCGCTTCAACACGAGGCCGGCCGACACGGCCTTCGCGCGCCCCGATGGCTTCGAGGAGTTGCCCGCGTTCACCCCGCCGCCGATCAAGGAGACGAAGCTCGGCGAGGGCGTCTACCTCTTCGAGAGCGGCGCCAACTCGCTCGTCGTCGAGTTCGACACGTACGTCGTCGTCGTCGAGCCGTACGGCGGCGGCCGCGGCCCGAAGCCCACCATCAACAAGGCGCGCGAGATGTTTCCCGGCAAGCCCGTCAAGTACGTCGTCGTCACGCACCACCACGACGACCACTCGGGCGGCCTGCGCAGCTACGTCGCCGAGGGCGTGGCGGTCGTGACGACGCCCGCCAACCAGAAGTACTTCGAGCGCATGGCCGCCTCCACCTTCACCATGTTCCCCGACGACCAGACCCGCGCCCCGCGCAAGCCCGTCTTCGAGTTGGTACGGGGCCGCAAGCGCGTCTTCACCGACGGCAAGCAGACCCTCGAAGTCATCGACATCGGCCCCAGCCCGCACGCCGCCGAGATGCTCGTCGCCTACCTGCCGAAGGAGAGGCTCGTCTTCCAGGGAGACCTCGTCAACCTTCCCTTCAGCGGCAAGTACATGCCGACGACGGTCAACGACACGACGCTCCACTTCTACGACTGGGTGACGAAATCCGGCCTCGACGTGCAGCGCATCGCCGCCGTCCACGGCCCCGCCACCACGCTCGAAGACCTCCGCGCCGCGGTTGAGAAGAAGCGCGCCGGGCGTTAAGCTCTCCGGCCATGAGTCTGAAGCAGCGCATCACGGGCGACATGACGGCGGCGATGAAGGCGAAGGACGCGGCGCGGCTGTCAACTTTGAGGATGGTGAAGGCGGCGGTGCAGAACCGCGAGATCGAGAAGGGCGGCGAGCTTTCGGACGAGGAGGTGACGAAGGCCTTGCAGTCCCTCGTCAAGCAGCGGCGCGACTCGGTCGAGCAGTTCGAGAAGGCCGGGCGGGCGGAGCTGGCCGAGAAGGAGCGCGCCGAGATCGCCGTCATCGAGGAGTACCTGCCGCGGGCCGCCTCGCGCGAGGAGATCGAGCGCGCCGTCGCCGAGGTCGTCGCCGAGACGGGCGCCTCTTCGATGAAGGAGATGGGGGCTGTGATGAAGGCCGTACAGGCCCGGCTCGGCGGCTCGGCCGACGGCCGCACGGTCAGCGAGGTCGTCAAGTCGAAACTACAGTAGGCAGTGAAAGGGTGCTGGGTGTTAGGTGTTGGGTGCTGGGTAGGACAAGTAGCCTTTCCCAGCACCCTTTCACTGCCTACTGCCGTCTGCCTACTGCCTACTCTCTCTCCGGTTGCCACACGCGCGGGGTTCCCGTATAATTCGCCTCTTGCTCGGAGCGCGGCGGCGTTGCCAGTGGGTTTTCGGCCCACTTTTTCTTTTGCTCCGAGGGCTTGAGAAAGGGGGGCGGGGGCGGCTTTGACAGACGAGACTTCCATCGAGGCGCGCGTGCGCGAGATCGCGCGGCGCGCGGCCGAGGAGCGCGGCGTCGAACTCGTCCACGTCGAATTCGCAGGCGGCGCGCGCGCGCCCGTCGTCCGCGTCTTCATCGACAGGCCGGGCGGCGTCACCCACGAGGACTGCTCCGAGGTGAGCACGCACGTCGGCACCGTGCTCGACGTGGAGGACTTCATCCCCGCCACCTACACCCTGGAAGTCTCCTCGCCTGGGCTGGAGCGCGGGCTTTACGGACTCGCGGATTTCGAGAAGTTCGCCGGCAGCCTGGCGAAGATGAAGACGCGCAACCCCGTCAACGGCCAGCGCAACTTCCGCGGGCGCATCGAGGGGGTCGAGGGCGAAGAGATTCTGTTCGAAGACAAGACCACGGGGCGCGTCCGCGTCCCCGCCTCCGAGGTCGTGAAGGCGAACCTGGAGATTGACGTTGAGGAGGAGTTCCGGCTCGCGGAAGAGCGCGAGCGGGAGAAGAAGAGGACGAAGATGGACGGAAGGTAGGGCGACTCGGCGGAGCTTCCCCGAAACCCCTTCCGGCATCCAACCCCCCTGACACCTGAAACCTATGAGCGCATCCATCGGGCAAAGCATCGACGCCGTCTGCAAAGAGAAGGGCATAGACCGCGAGGTCGTCATCGAGGCGGTCAAGGAGGCCGTGCGCGCCGCCGCCCGCAAGCAGTTCAAGTCGGGCGAGGAGATTCAGGTCGAGTGGGCGCCGGAGTCGGGCCTGGAGATTTTCGCCTCGAAGGTCGTCGTCGAGACGGTCGAGAATCCGGGCCGCGAGCTGTCGCTCGACGAGGCGAAGGAGCTGGCGGGCGACGAGGTCGAGATCGGCGACGAGCTGCAACTCCCCCTCCCCGTCGAGGACATGGGCCGCATCGCCGCGCAGACCGCCAAGCAGATTCTCTTCCAGAAAGTCCGCGACGCCGAGCGCGCCAACATCTACGAGCAGTACATCGACAAGGTCGGCGACCTCGTCAACGGCTACGTCAAGCGCTTCGAGCGCGGCGACATCATCGTCGACCTGGGGACGGTCGAATCCGTCCTGCCGCGCAACCAGCAGTCGCGCGGCGAGCAGTGGAATCAGGGCGAGCGCATCCGCGTCGTCATCGACGACGTGTCGAAGGAGTCCAAAGGCCCGCAGGTCGTCACCTCGCGCACCTCGCCGGAACTCCTCAAGCGCCTCTTCGAGATGGAGGTGCCCGAGATTTACGACGGCACGGTCGTCATCAAGTCTGCGGTGCGGGAGCCGGGCGAGCGCGCGAAGATCGCCGTCGCCTCGACCGAGCGCGACGTCGACCCCGTCGGCGCCTGCGTCGGCATGAAGGGTTCGCGCGTGCAGGCCATCATCCGCGAGCTGCGCGGCGAGAAGATCGACATCATCGAGTGGTCGGACGAGCCCTCGGTCTTCGCCGCCAACGCCCTGTCGCCGGCCAAAGTCAACCAGGTGCGCATCACCGACATCGAGCACCGCCAGATGGAGGTCATCGTCAACGAAGACCAGCTCAGCTTAGCCATCGGCAAGCGCGGGCAGAACGTGCGCCTGGCGACGAAGCTCGTCGGGTGGAACATCGACATCCGCAGCGAGGAGGAGCTGAAGCGCGAGGTCGCGGCGCAGATGGGCGCGATGATCGCCTCCGGCGAGTCCGTGCCGCTCGAGCGGTTGCAGGGCATGAACCCGGCGATGGTCTCGACGCTCGCCGACCACGGCGTCAACGACATCGAGGGGCTCGCCAACGCGACCGTGGACGACATCGCCGAGTTCCTCGACGTCAGTATCGACCAGGCCGAGGCGCTCATCGGCGCCGCGGCGGCCGTCGTCGAGAGCGCCCGCGCGTCCGCCGAGGCGGAAGGCGAGGAGGGCGAAGCCGCGGACGAACAGGGGGGTGCCGAGGTGTCCGAAGAGAACGAAGAGACACGCCCGGTCGAGCAGCACGCGGCGTCGGTCGAGGCCGACCCCGACGCGGACGCGCGCGAGGTCGAGCCTTCCGAGGCGATGATCGCCGAAGGGTACGACGAGGCGGCGCGCACGCGCCCGCCGTTCCTCGCCGAAGACCTCTCGGACGCCAACATCCGCGCGCAGGACGCCGCCGAGCCGGTCGCCATGACCGAGGTCGAGCAGATGTCCGCCGACGAGCTGATCCTTCAGGGGGCGGGGCGCGACCTGCGGCCCGACACCATCACGCCCGCGCCCGACATCTTCTCGACCGAGGCCGCGGTCATCCAGAACAGCGGCGCCTACAGCGACGAGGAGCGCCCCTCGACGCTCGACGTCGAGGCGCAGGACGCCCCCGGCGGCGTCGTGCAGATGTCCGACGAGGAGTACGAGGACTCGCCCATCTCGCCGCGCGGCGACTTCGCCAGCGAAGCCTCCGCGCCCGAGGTGCAGAACTCTTCGGAGCCGGCCGCCCCTTCGGAGGGCGAGCCGGCCCCGGTTGAAAACGTTGCCGACGACGAGGCCGAAGATGCCCCTGCCGTCGAATAAACGCAGTCGTGCGGCCGCGCGCCCTCAGACGGGGGCGCGCGACTGCTGCCCGCCTTAAGACCCTTCTCCGGCCTCGAAGCCGGCGCGCTCGCGAGAGCGGGGGGAGGTTCAAGAGGCGTCTTGACACTAAACCCGTGAAGCGCGCGGCGCCGTTTTATTAGAAGCGTCGAAGAAGGAGTGCATGTCAGCAGCCCACACTTCAAAAATCAGGATTTACGACCTCGCCAAAGAGCTGAAGATGGAGTCGAAGCGCCTCATCGAAGAGGTGCGCCGCGAGGGCGTTGACGTCTCGGTGCCTTCCAACACCATCTCGAAAGAGCTGGCCGAGAAGATCCGCAACAAGTACTTCCCCAAGAAAGAGCCGGCCGTCCACCGCGCCATCCGCGTCGTCAAGAAGGCGAAGCACGCGGAGGACGACGCGCACGCGCCCGAGCCTTCGGAAGCCCCCGTGCCCGAAGTCTACGCCGAGCCGCAGCACGAGGCCCCGGCCGAAGAGCCGACGCCCGAGCACGCCCCCGCCGCCGACGTCGCGGGCGGCGCCGCCGCGCGCCCGCTCACCCCGCGCATCCTGCGCCCGCGGCCGCCGGCCGTCCGCGCCGAGCCGCCCGCGGCGACGGCGCAAGCCGCCGCGCCGGCCCCCGCGCATGAGGAGGACGGCGAGCCCGCGCACGAACCCGCGCCGGAACCCGCCGCGCACGTGCCCGCGGCCGAAGAGCCGTACGTCGAAGAGAACATAACCTACAGTCCGACCGAGGAAGCCGCGCCCGTGGCGGCGGAACCCCTTTTGAACGAAACAATACAAACCCAACAGCCCGCGCCGGCCGCGACGCCGACGCCCGGTAGACAGATTAGGGCGCTCCGGCTGACCGCCGACGCACTCAAGGCCGGCGTCCAGCCCGGCCAGCGCGTACAAGTCCCCGTCGCCCCGCCCACGCCGGCCGCGCCCGCGCGCGGACGCGACGGCCGTGACGCGCGCGGCGGACGCGGCAACGACCGCGGGCGCGGCGCGCGCGGCCACGAGATAGACGCCTCGCTCCACGGCACGCCCGGCGAGACCGCCACGCCGCAGACCACTTACATCCCGCCCGCCGACGCGCGCCGCCCCGGCGGACGTTCGGGTCGCGGCGGACGCCCCGCCCCCGGCGGAGGGGGCCGTCCCGGCGACCGCCGTGGCGGACGCGGCTTCGAGCGCGACTTCATGGTGCCGAAGGCGCTGCGGCTCGAAGACCGCATCGCGCAGTCGCTCAACCCGGCGGCGGGAGCGGGCGCGGCCGACCTCAAGCAGGTCAGGCTCGTCGAAGGCGCGACCGTCAAGGAGTTCGCCGAGAAGACCGGCATTCGCCCCAAGGACATCCAGGCCCTTCTGCTTCAGCGCGGCGTCTTCGCCACGCTCAACCAGCCGCTCGACAACGAGATGGCCACGGAGTTGGGCCGCCGCTTCGGCTTCGACGTGCAGTTCCTCGGCTTCGAGGAGATGGTCGCCGACGAGGAGCTGGAGCAGCTCATCGAGTCCGACGCCGATGACACGGAGGAGCCGCGCGCGCCCGTCGTCACGGTCATGGGCCACGTCGATCACGGCAAGACCTCTCTGCTCGACGGCATCCGCGCCGCCAACGTCGCCGCGGGCGAGGCCGGCGGCATCACGCAGCACATCGGCGCCTACAGCGTCAACGTGCCTTCCGCCGACAATCCCGACGAGAAGCGCCGCGTCGTCTTCCTCGACACGCCCGGCCACGAGGCGTTCACTATGATGCGCGCCCGCGGCGCGAAGGCGACCGACGTGGTCGTGCTCGTCGTGGCGGCCGACGACGGCGTCATGCCGCAGACCATCGAGGCCATCGAGCACGCGCGCGCCGCGCACGTGCCCATCGTCGTCGCCATCAACAAGATCGACAAGCCCGACGCCAACCCCGACCGCGTCCGCCAGGAACTGGCGATGCAGGGCCTCCAGCCCGTCGAGTGGGGCGGCGACATCGAGATGGTTCCCGTCTCGGCCAAGAAGCAGGAGAACATCGGGACGCTGCTCGAGACCATTCTGCTCACCGCCGACATCCTGAACCTGAAGGCTTCGGCGACGCGCCTCGCCTCGGGCGTCGTGCTCGAAGCGAAGCTCGACCGCGGCCGCGGCGCCGTCGCGACGGTGCTCGTGCAGCAGGGCACGCTCCGCGTCGGCGACCCGTTCATCGTCGGGCAGATCTTCGGCAAGGTGCGCGCGATGTACGACGACCGCGGCAACCACATCGACGAGGCAGGCCCGGCCACTCCCGTCGAGGTGCTCGGCCTCCAGGGCGTGCCGCAGGCGGGCGAGACCTTCCAGGTCGTCGCCGACATCACCAAGGCGCAGCAGATCTCGCACCACCGCCAGCAGGTCGCGCGCCAGCAGACGCTCGCGCAGACCACCAAGCGCGGCATCGAGGCCCTCGGCGAGGCGCAGGTCAAGGAACTCCTCGCCATCGTCAAGGCCGACGTGCAGGGCTCGGTCGAGGTCCTGAGGAGCACGCTCACGAAGCTCTCGACCGACACGGTCAAGGTGCGGGTCGTGCGCTCCGGCGTCGGCGCCATCACCGAGTCGGACGTGCTGCTCGCGGCGGCCTCCCAGACCGAGGCCGCGGGCCGCGCGGTCGTCGTCATCGGCTTCAACGTCCGGCCCGAGGTGAGGGCGGCGGAGCTGGCGCGGCAGGAGCACGTGGACATCCGCCTCCACTCGATCATCTACAAGGTCGAGGAGGAGATACGCGCCGCCATGATCGGCATGCTCGACAAGATCGAGACCGAGAAGATTCTGGGCAAGGCGCTCGTGCTCACGACCTTCCGCGTGCCGAAGGCCGGGACGATTGCCGGCTGCCGCGTCACGGACGGGGTCGTGCGCCGCAACACGCGCGCCCGTCTCATCCGCGACGGCGTCGTCGCCTGGGAGGGCGGGATCGGCTCCTTGCGCCGTTTGAAGGACGACGTCTCCGAGGTGCGCGAGGGCTACGAGTGCGGCATCGGCCTCGAGAACTTCAACGACATCAAGGACAACGATCAGATCGAGTGCTACGTCATCGAGCAGATCGCTGCCACAGAGCTTTAGTCAATAGTAAATGGTGAATGGTAAATAGAGCCTGCGCTTAACCATTCACCATTTACTATTGACCATTTACCAGTAATGAGACGGCCAGAGCAGCTAGCGGAAGTGATACGCGAGGAGGTCAGCCAGATCGTGGGGTACGAGCTGGAAGACCCGCGCGTCGAGCGCGTGACGGTGACGGACGTGCGGGTCTCGGAGAACCTCCGGGACGCGAGCGTCTACGTCACGGCCGAGGGGTCGGAGGCCGAGAAGCTGGAGGCGATGAAGGCGCTCCAGAAGGCCGCGCCCTACGTGCGCCGCCAACTGGGCCAGGCCCTCAACCTCAAGTACACGCCCGAGCTGCACTTCGTCCGCGACACGGTCGAGGAGGCCGCGACGCGCGTCGAAGAGCTGCTCTCCGAGATCAAGACGGAAAGCCAGACCCGGCCCTCCCCCTCCCCAGAAGACGAAGGGGCCGGCGAACAAAGAAAGGATGAAGGATGAAGGATGAAGGATGAAGGGAAGGCTGTCCGGCCTTCATCCTTCATCCTTCATCCTTCATCCTTGTGTTTGACATGCTCAGTCAAGTGGTTGAACTGATCGAGTCGAAGCGCCGCTTCGCGATCACGTCGCACATCCGCCCCGACGGCGACAGCCTCGGCTCGTCGCTCGGACTCTACTGGCTGCTGCGCGCCCTCGACAAAGAGGTCGAGGTCGTCATGCGGGACGCCGTCCCGCACGCCTACCAGAAACTCCCCGGCTCCGAACACGTCCGCGTCACGCCCCGCATCGACCGGCAGTACGACGCCGTCTTCGTCATCGAGTGCTCGGACATCACGCGGCCGGGCGTGATCGACCTCGAGCGGCAGTTCGTCGTCAACATCGACCACCACTCGACGACGGCGCTCTTCGGCGACATCAACTGGATCGACTCGACCGCCTCGGCCGTCGGCGAGATGATTTATAACCTGTGTAAGGCCCTCGGCGTCCGCGTGACGAAAGAGATCGCCGAGTGCGTCTACACCGCCCTCATCACGGACACCGGCAGCTTCCACTACTCGAACACGTCGGAGCGCACCTTCAAGGTGGCGTCCGAGCTCGTGCGCGCGGGCGTCAAGCCGGCCAAGGTCTCGCAGGCCGTCTTCTCCAGCTACCCGTGGAGCAAGATCGAGCTGATGAGCGAGGTGCTCGCGACCGTCCGCCGCGACCAGTCGGGGCGCGTCGCGTGGCTCGTCCAGACGCTCGACATGCAGGAACGCACCGGCGCCTCGGACGAGGACGGCGACGGCTTCGTCAACTACCCGATGAGCTGCGGCGACGTGGAGGCCTGCGCTTTCTTCAAGGAGACGGCGCCCGGCGTCTACCGCGTCTCCCTGCGCTCGAAGTGCGACGTGAACGTGGCGCGCATCGCCGAGCGCTTCCGCGGCGGCGGCCACCGCAACGCCGCCGGCTGCACCTTCAACGGCACGTGGGACGAGGCCGAGCGCGAGGTCGTCGGCCAGCTCGTCTACGCCGTCGAGCACCGCGGCGAGAACGGCACGGGCGCGCTCCAGCTCCCGCAGCAGCCGGAGAGCATCCCCGCGCCCAGCGCGCGACACTAGGTCACGGGAGAATTTCGAATTTCGAATTCTCCTGTGTTAACCTTCGTGCCCGAAAGCCCCCGAGCACCACACCGAAGGGAACCGTAGGCCGAAGCTTCAAGGCATGTCTTGGTTTCGTAAAAAGAACCAGCGCATCGAGTCCGTCCCGGTCGAGGAGCGCGTGGTCAAGACCGAGGGCGTCTTCGAGAAGTGCCCCGGCTGCGACGCCGCGCTCTACACGCGCGAGCTGGAAGAGTCGGCTTACGTCTGCACCCACTGCGGCCATCACTTCCGCATCGGCGCGCGCCAGCGCCTCGCGCTGCTCTACGACGAGGGCAAGTACGAGGAGCTGGACGCCGAGGTCATCTCCACCGACCCGCTCCACTTCGTCGACACCAAGCCCTACAGCCAGCGGCTCGAAGAGGCGCGGCGCAAGACCGGACTGCCCGAGGCCGTCATTAACGCGCGGGGCCGCATCGGCGGCCACCCCACGCTCGTCGCGGCGATGGACTTCCAGTTCCTCGGCGGCTCGATGGGCAGCGCCGTGGGCGAGAAGATTACGCGCGTGGTCGAGCGCGCCGTCGACGAGCGCGCGGCCGTCGTCATCTTCAGCCAGTCGGGCGGCGCCCGCATGCAGGAGGGCACCTACAGCCTCATGCAGATGGCGAAGATTTCCGCCGCGCTCGCGCTGCTCGCGGAGGCGCGGCTCCCATACATCTCGGTGATGACGAACCCGACGACGGGCGGCGTCACCGCCAGCTTCGCCATGCTCGGCGACCTCAACATCGCCGAGCCGAAGGCGCTCATCGGCTTCGCCGGCCCGCGCGTCATCGAGCAGACCATCCGCCAGAAGCTCCCCGAGAACTTCCAGACCGCCGAGTTCCTCGTCGAACACGGCATGCTCGACGCCGTCGTCGACCGCCGCGAGATGCGCGACTGGATCAAGCGCGTCCTCGGCTTCATCTACAACCCCGAAGGCAAGCTCGTGCCCTTCAAGGCCGACCTCAACCCCGGCCAGAACGGCGCCGGCGCCGTCAACACTTCGACGACCGAACAACCCGAAGTCAAGACAGAAGCCCGACCGTAAGGGAGGGCGTCGGTCTCACTCCGCCCGAGCCTTGACGGGGACGTACGCCCTCCCTTACGGTCGGGCTTCCGCCATGAACTTCGACGAGTCTGTCAGTTACCTCTTCGGCCTCGGGCACGAGACCGTCGCCATCAAGCTCGGCCTTGAGAACGTCACGCGCCTACTCCGGCGCTTGGGCGACCCGCAGGCCTCCTTCCCTTCGGTTCAGATCGCGGGCACGAACGGCAAAGGCTCGACCGCGGCGATGCTCGACGCCATCGCGCGCGCGGCCGGAGTGCGCGCGGGGCTGTACACGTCGCCGCACCTCGTCTCCGTGACCGAGCGCGTGCGCGCGGGCGGCCTTGAAATCTCGCGCGACGAGTTCGCGCGCCACGCGACGCGTGTGCGCGAGGCGGCCGAAGGAGTGGAGCGCGAGGCGGGCGCATTGCCGACCTTCTTCGAGCAGGTGACGGGTGTCGCGCTTTCGGCCTTCGCGGATGAGGAGGTCGGGCTTGCCATTCTCGAAACCGGCCTCGGCGGGAGGCTCGACGCGACGACGGCCGCGGGCGCACGGTGGGTCGCCGTGACCCCGGTCGCGCTCGACCATCAGGAGTATCTCGGGAACACGCTCGCCGAGATTGCCGGGGAGAAGGCGGCCATCATCCGCCCCGGCACGCGCGCGGTCGTCGCGCCGCAGCTGCCGGAGGCGTTGGAGGTCATCGTGCGCCGCTGCCAGGAGGTGGGCGTCGAGCCGCGCTTCGCGACCGAAGACGTGGAGGTCGAAGAGGCCGGCGCGGACGGCCGCCTGCGCGTCAGCCTGCGCACGTCGAGCGCCGAGTACGCGGGCGTGCGGCTCGCGCTGCGCGGGCGGCACCAGTTGACGAACGCGGCCGTCGCGGTCGCGCTCGCCGAACTGCTCGCCGAAGACGGGTTCGAAATCTCGCGTGAAGCCATCGTCGAAGGGCTTGAGACGGCGGAGCACGCGGGGCGGCTCGAACTCGACGAACGGACTCGGCCGCCGATTCTCTACGACGGCGCGCACAACGCGGCGGGCGCGCGCGCGCTGCGCGCGTACCTCGACGAGTTCGCGCCCGCGGGCGTGACCATGGTCTTCGGCGCGATGCGCGACAAGGAGCTTGAGGAGATCGGGCGCGTGCTCTTCCCCGCGGCCCGGCACCTGATTCTGACCGCGCCCGCGAACCCGCGCGCGGCGACGGTCGAACGCCTGCTCCGCGCCGTGCCCGTCCCGCCCTCTTCGAGTACAATCGCGCTCGCGCCTTCGAGCCGCGACGCCCTGGTCATCGCGCGGACGCACACGCCCGCCGACGGCCTCGTCTGCGTGACCGGCTCGCTCTACCTCGTCGGCGAGGTGAAGGCCCAACTCGAACCCAACGCCGGAGAGTCCTGACCGATGGCCGAAGCTTCAGAATCGAAACGCCTTTGGCGCACCGCCCTCATCGTCGCGGGCGTCGGGCTGCTCGTCCTGATTCCTTTGACGTGGCTCGCGCTGCGGATGTGGGACGACACCGTCCAGCGCAAAGTGATCGCCGCCAACGAGTCGGCCACGATCACCAACCTCGACAACATCCGCGCGGCCGAAGACCTCTACTTCCGGGCCAACGGCCAGTACGCCACCTTCCAGCAGCTCATCGACTCCGGCACCTTCGAGGCGAAGGTGAGCGGCGACCCGCCGGTCGCGAGCGGCTACGTCTTCACTTTGAAGGTTCAGCCCAAGACCGAGACGCAGCCAGCCGGGTACAGCGTCAACGCCGATCCCGTGCGCGCGGGCGGCCGCGACGCGACGGGGCGCCGGCACTTCTTCGCCAGCTCCGACGTGGTCGGCGTCCGCTTCAACGAGTCGCGCCCGGCGACCAAGGACGACAAGCTGCGGCCGACGATGGAAACGCAGTAGGCGGCAGGCAGATGGCAGCAGGCAGTTGAAGCCCGCTGTCGAAACGTTCGAATTAACCTTTCGCCCTTCTTAACGCGGGGCGTACTGCCTACTGCCATCTGCCTGCCGCCTACTTATTATGGACAAAGAACAGCCCGAGGTTCTGTCGCGCGAGGAGGTCTTCGGCGGCAAACTCATCAACGTCGTCCGCGACACGGTGCGCGAGGGCGAGCAGACCTACCTGCGCGAGGTCGTGCGGCACCCGGGCGGGGCGGCCGCCGTGCCCTTCTTCGAGGACGGCAGCGTCGCCTTCGTGAGCCAGTACAGGCACCCGGCGCGCAAGTACACCCTGGAGCTGCCGGCGGGCAAGCTCGACCCCGGCGAGCGCCCCGCCGAGACGGCCGCGCGCGAGCTGGAGGAGGAGCTGGGCGTGGTCGCCGGCCGCCTCGAACCGCTCTCCGAGTTCTACACCACGCCCGGCTTCTGCGGGGAGAAGCTGTGGGTCTTCCTCGCCACGGAGCTGAGGGAGACCGAGCACCGGCGCGAGGAGGACGAGATCATCGAGGTCGTGCGCATGCCCTTCGCCCGCGCGCTCGAAATGGCCTTCGCGGGCGAGTTCGAAGACGCCAAGACCATCATCGGCCTCCTCCTCGCGGCGCGACGCCTCGGCGTCAAGACTTAACCTTCGAATCTCAAATTTCAAATCTCGAATTTGAAATCTCAAATCACAAACGTCCCCCGCCCGCCGACTTTCATCAACTACGTTCACACGCTGTTCGCGTGGCCTTTGGTCGCGCTCTACACGATCTTGATGGGGTCGCTCTCTCTGACCGGCTCGCTCTTCGACCGGCGCGGCCGCTGGCAGCACTGGTGCGCGAGCACCTGGAGCCGGATGATCGCGCAGACGGCGCTGCTCGACGTGCGCGTGTGCGGGGCCGAGCACCTGCGCGCGGGCGAATCTTACGTCTTCCTCTCGACGCACCAGAGCTGGATGGACATCCCCGTCATGCTCGGCTACCTGCCCTGCCAGCTCCGCATCGCGGCCAAGCACGCGGTCTTCAAAATCCCCTTCCTCGGCTGGCACATGACGCGCTCGGGGCAGATACCCATCTACCGCGGCTCGACGGCCGAGTCGGTCGAGAGTCTCGAACGTGCGGCCGGACTCCTCGGCGGCGGCGTCTCGGCCTTCCTCTTTCCGGAGGGCACGCGCTCGCGCGACGGGTGGCTCCAGCCTTTGAAGAAGGGCGGCTTCCGGCTCGCGCTGAAGTCCCGCCTCCCCGTCGTGCCCGTCACCATCAGGGGCACGCGCGCCGCGATGCCGCGCGGCTCGATGGTGCTGCGCGCCGGCCCCGTCGAGATGTACCTCGACCCGCCCGTCCCGACCGCGCACCTCAAAGACGAAGACCTCCCCGCCCTCATGCGGCAGGTGAGCGAGGCGTTGGAGAGCCACCTCGTGACAGTAGGCGGTAGGCAGTAGAAAGATTCTTCCTTATTGCGAACCCTGCGGTTCTTATCCTCAACATCCTTAAAGCGGAGCCTACTGCCTACTGCCTACTGCCTACTGCTTTCTGCTACACTCGGGTGTGTGGACAATCCGCCGATTCAAATCCCGATGGGCAGGCCGGAGGAGCTGCCGCGCGAGGGGCTGCCGTCGCCCGAACACCCCGACCCCGACAACCCGCCTTACGGCATCTGGAGCGCGCTCGGGCTGCTGTTGATGAGCTTCGCGCTGATGGGCGTCCTTCAGGGGGTGTTCGTCGTCGCCTACGCCGTCTATCACCACGTCCCGCTCGCGACACAGGCCGTGGCCCAGTTCGCCATCAAGGACGCCGGCGCCATCGCCATGGCCCTCGTCGCGCTCGTCGTCGCGCACGCTTTGACGCTCGCGCTGGCGTGGGTGCTCGTGACGAGGGTCGGCAAGTTCCCCTTCCTGCGGACGCTCGGTTGGGACTGGGGCGCGGGCCTCACCTTCTGGCGTAGCGTCGGCCTGGCGCTGCTGCTCTACGGCTGCGGGGTTCTGATCATCTGGGCCACGGGCAGCCCCGAGAACGAGCTGGAGCGCATCCTGCGCAGCTCGCGCACGGCCGCGCTCATCACGGCCTTCGCCGCGACCTTCACCGCGCCCATCGTCGAAGAGATCGTCTTCCGCGGCATGCTCTACTCGGCCCTGCAGCGGCTGCTCGGGGCGGTCGGGGCGGTCACCGTCGTCTTCCTCCTCTTCGCGCTGATACACGTCCCGCAGTACCTCCCGAGCTACGGCGTCATCGCCACCATCCTCCTGCTCAGCTTCGTCCTCACGCTGGTGCGCGCGCGCACGGGGAGACTTCTGCCCTGCGTCGCCATCCACACGGTCTTCAACGGCATCCAGTCGCTCGGCATCGTCTTCGCCCCCTACCTGGAGAAGCTCTTCCCCGAGCAGGCGCCGCCCGCGCCCGACCCGGGGCTTCTCGTCGAGCTGATCATAAAGCTCTTCCACAGCGCGTGGTGAGATGAGCTTCGAGGTCGTAGTCGTCGGCGGCGGCATCGGCGGGCTGACCTGCGCGGCGCTGCTCGCGGCGCGCGGCGCGCGCGTCTGTCTGCTTGAGAGGGCTTCGCGCGCGGGCGGCTGCGCCGCGAGCTTCGAACACCTCGGCCACGAGTTCGAGACCGGCGCGGGACTCTACGCCGGCTGGGAGCCTTCGGGCCTGCACGAGCGCGTCTTCGCGGAGCTGCCCGTCGCCAAGCCCGAGGCGCGCGAGGTCTCGCCCGCATACACCGTGCGCCTGCCCGGCGGCGAGGACGTGCGCGTCGGCGTCGGGTTGGAGGAGTTCTGCGAGACGCTCGGCGCGGCCTTTCCCGAATGCGCAGGGGCGGCCGTCAACTTCTACCGCGACGCGTCACAAATCGCCGACGCGCTCCGGCGCGCCGCGCGACAGACGCCCGCGCTGGCCTGCGCCTCGAAGCTACAACTCATGCGGCTCGCGGCCTCCGAGCCGCGCCTCGCCCCGCGCATCCTCAAGGCGCGCGGCGACACCGCGGCCCGACACCTCAAAGGCACCTCCGCGCGCTTCCGACGCTTCGTCGACGCGCAGCTACAGACGTTCGCGCTCTGCCCCTCCGACACGTGCTCTTACCTCTACGCCGCGGTCGCGCTCGCCGAGCCTCTGCGCGCCGCGCACGAACTGCGCGGCGGGGCACAGGCGTTCGCCGACGCGCTCGTCGAAGCGGTCACGAAGAGCGGCGGGACTGTCCGTCTCGACACGACCGCGCTCAGGCTCAGCTTCGACGCGCAGGGCCGCGCGAACGGCGTCACGCTGCTCACGGGCGAGACCGTCGGCGCCACGCGCGCCGTCGTCAGCAACCTCACCGCCTGGGACACCTTCGGCAAGCTCGTCGGCGCCGAGCGCACGCCCGCGCACGTCCGCGCTCGACTCAAAAATCTGCGCGGTCAGGGCGTCTACCAGATTTTCATGAGCCTCGACGAAGAGGCCGCGCGCCGCCTTCCCTCGGACAGAGTTCTCGCGAGCCAGGACGACTCGGCCTTCATGCTCGGCGCGGCGCCCGCCTGGGACGCGCGCGCTCCTGAGGGCAAGCGCGCCGCGACCGTCACGGCCTTCACCGACGCGGAGCAGTGGTTCACGTTCCACGCGGACGAGGCGGGGCACGAGGGGCAGGACGCGCGCTCGCTCGAAGCACTCTGGTCGCGCCTGCACGCCGCACTGCCCGAGCTTGGCTCCGGCGCGGAGGTCTTCGAGACGGCCACGCCGCGCACCTTCTACGAGCGCACGCGGCGACGCTTCGGCATGGTCTGCGGCCTGCCGCGCACGCCCGAACTCACGGGAGGCGCGGGCGCGCTCACGCACAGGACGAGCGTGCCCAACCTCCTCATGGTCGGCGACACGGTCTTCCCCGGCGCCGGCCTCGCGGCCGTCACGCACTCGGCCCTTATCGTCGCGGGCGAGCTCGCGCCGCGGACTGTTCGAGCATGAGAAGGCGTTGGAAATGGCTGGCGGCCCCGTTGCTCGCAGTCCTGCTGGCGGGCTGCGCGGTCTACGCGGTGCTGTGGCGAACGAAGGGTTCGGTCGTGCCTGAGCATCAATACTTCAAGGGGGACGCGGGCCGCGCGCTCGCCATCGCGCACCGCGGCGGCGCGGGACTCTGGCCCGAGAACACGCTCTACGCCTTCGAGCGCGCGGCGGCGGCGGGCGTCGACGTGATCGAGACGGACGTGCACGCGACGGCCGACGGCGAACTGGTCATCTTTCACGACGAGGGCGTCGAGCGCACGACGGACGGCGCGGGCCGCGTCGGCTCTCTGACGCTCGCCGAGTTGAAGAGGCTGGACGCAGCCTACCGCTTCTCGACCGACGGCGGGCGTACGTTCCCTCTGAGAGGCCAGGGCGTCACCGTGCCCACCTTGCGCGAGGTCTTCGAGGCTCTGCCGCGCATGCGCTTCAACATCGAGCCGAAGCAGGGGGCGCCCTCGATTGTCGCGCCGCTCTGCCGGATGATTCGCGAGCGCGGCATGGCGGAGAGGGTTCTGGTCGCGTCCTTCAGCGGGAGCATCCTGGCCGAGTTCCGGCGCGAGTGTCCGGAGGTCGCGACCTCGGCCGCGACGGGCGAGGTCGCGAGTTTCCTCACGCTCGAAAGCGCGGGGCTGGCCGCTTCCTACAGCCCGCCGATGCAGGCGCTACAGGTGCCGGAGCGCGCGGGCGGGGTACACGTCCTGACACAGGACTTCGTCAGGGCCGCGCACGGCCGCGGCCTACGCGTCCACGCCTGGACAATCAACGGCGAGGGCGACATGCGCCGCCTCTTAGAGATGGGCGTGGACGGCATCATGACCGACTACCCCGACCGCCTTCTCAAAGTCCTCGGCCGCCCCGGACAATAAGTTAACCACAGAGACACAGAGGCACAGCTTGTTGAGTGATTCACTCCAAGCTGTGCCTCTGTGTCTCTGTGGTTAACTCTCGGCAGCGCGGTTCGCGTCTGCGAGAGAATCTACTTAATTCTGGTTCGGGCGCGAGCCGGGTTCGATGCTGCGCTCGCGCGTCGGCCGCTCCATCGGCGAGACGCTCGAGGGCGAGGTGACGGGCGTGGGCGTCATGGGCGTGTAGTCGCGCCCGCCGCCGCCGGGGTTATAACCGCCGCCGCCCGTGTTGCCGCCACCCGTACTGCCGCCACCCGGGTTGTAGGCCGTGCTGCCGCCGCTGGCGGGCGGGACGTACGCCGGAATCCAGCCCGCGCTCGGGTCGGGGTACGGCCGCCACAGCCCGAGGCCGTAGCCGTAGCCGTAGGGCGAGCGCCAGCCCCAGCCGAAGGGCAGGAAGGTGTAGCAGTTCGTGGCGGCGCTGTAGTACCAGAGGCCGAACGGGTCGTTGCGCCGGCCGAAGATGTTGTTGAAGCTGCCCGCGCTGAGGGCGTCGCGCAGGGCGCGGCGGTTGACCCGCTCGTTGGCCTTCGCCAACTCCTTGCCGCGGTCGCGGCTCCACTGGTCGAGGTCGTCGCGCCACTTCTTGTCGAGCTTGACCACCTCGGCGGTGTCGCCCGACACGCGCGCGAGTTTGCCGCCCTTAATGACCATGCTGCCGACGAGCGCGCGCCCCTTCGCCACGGACACCTCGGCCGGGGCGCCCGACTGCGCGTTGAAGCGGTAGACGCCGCTGCGTACGATCTTGACGAGCGCGTCGGGCATGGCTACGTCGATCAAGACGCTCGTGCCGCCGTCGCCGTAACCCATCGCCTCGACGACGGCGCTGCCGCGCGCGATCTCCACGCGCAGGTCGTTGAGGTCGGCGCTGGCGAGCGTGAACTCGGTGTTTACGCCCGCGCGGAAGTAGGAGCCGGGGTTGAGCAGAATCTCCACCCGCCCGGCGGAACCCGTGCGGACGGTGTCGCCGCTCTTCAACTCGTCTGCGGTCGAGAGGGTGGCCCAGTCGGCCGACGCCGCGCGCCGCACACGCACGTCGCCCGCGACGAGGTTGACGCCGCCGGCCCGCGCCGAGATGACGCGCAGATCGCCCGCGTCCGCGCGCGCCAGGCTCAAGCCGCAGGTGCAGACGAAGGCCAGCGCCAAAAGGCTCAGCAGTGAAGTTTTCTTGAACTGTCTCATGTGGGCACCACCTTGGAAACTCTTGGGACGACAAGGGAGAGCTGTGTTTTCCGCCGCAAGAATACTCCCGCGCGCGCCACATGACAAGGGATTTTCCGCGCGTTCTTAACGACCACGTACGGCCAACTTCAAAGCCCCGGCCACGTCATCCTCCGCCCCGCGCACGACGACCACCGCCTCGCCTTCGAGCCGCACGCGCGTGAGCGATTCCCCCTCGCGCCAATCGCGCTCGGACTCGCCCTGCGTGTTGGCGCCGGGCGCGGCGCGCTGCTGCAGCATCTGGTTGTAGGCGCGGAAGAACTCCTGCGCGTCGCGCGGCGTGTCCCAGAGCGTCCGCCAGACGAAGAGCGGCCCGCGCCCTTCCCTTTCAAAAACAAACGAGCGGTCGCCGCCCCAGCCCGCGGCGGCGCGCTTGGCCTCTTCCGCCGGGACGCCGGCCAGCAGAAGCCCGCGCACGCCTACCTCGCCGAGCGGCGTCGTCGCCACGGGGCGCCAGCCCTCGTCCGCGAAGGCCTCCAAGTCGAGTTCGACCTCGCGCGGCGGCTCGCCCGAGAGATACTTCTCCGGGTGTAAGACCTGCTCGGAGGACTGCGGCGGGCGGCGGAAGACTTCGTCGGTGCTGACGGCCGGGCGCGCGCGCCTGAGCGTCTCGACGAAGTGCAGGCCGTCGCGGTAGCGGAAGATGAAGGTCTCCGTGAGCAGCGGCGGGAAGAAGGCGCCGATGCCTTTTCGGTAAGGCGCGTAGCGCTCGTCCTCTTCGCGCGTCAGGTCTTCGACCGTCTTGCGCGCCCAGGCGTCGCCCTGCGTCGCGCGTCGCTCGACGCTGACGGCGTCGCCCTCGACGAGCGCGAAGGCGGCCTCCTCGCTGTCGAAGCTGAACGGGCGGGCGAGCACCATCTTGAGCAGGTCGAAGTGCTGATCCTGCAGGGCGTGTACGAACTCGTGCGTGAGCAGGCCGGAGTCGCGCACGCCGCCGCGCTCCGTGACGAGGAGCACCTGCTTGTCGAGCGGCGAGTAGGTCGCGCCCGCGGTGGCCGCCGTAAAGCTGACGGCGAGCGAGGCGAGGTCTGTGCCCTCGGGCAGCATCCCGCCCGCGACCGCCAGGCGGCTCAGGCCCTTCAGGTCGTCGGTGCCGAGCACGTCCGCGATCTCCTTCGTGCGCGTGCCGTACTCCCAGCCCGAAAGCTCCGTCATCCCGACCTCGCCGCGCCATTCGAGTCCGCGCACGCGCGAGGCCGTCTCCGCCGCGCGGTCGCGCAGAGACTTCAGGCGCGGCGAGAGCGGGCGCTGTGGGAGCGGCGGCAGGGTTCTACGCGCGGGCGGCGCGTCGGGCGTGGCCGCCGCCACGGGCGACACCACGCGCGGGCGCGAACGCTTCGCCAGAAAGAACGTCAGCCCCGCGGCCGCGACGGCCAGCACCACGACGAAGATTAAAAGATTGCTTCCCCTTGTACGCATACCAAGACTTAGACGCCGGAACCGCCCCCCGCGCTGCCGCCCAAAAAAGCCTCAGACGTTGCAGCGGAACCTAAGTCTAACAGAAGCTCAGTCGCGACCTAGCGTGGCGAGTACTTTCAAACTTTCTTCGATTTGACGCGGTGCTATACTCCGCGATTAGAGGCTTGCGATGAGTACCAGCGTAAACACTTCCCCGCCGGTCAAGACCTACACGCTTGAAGAGTTTTGGCAACTGCCTGACCCGCCAGACAGGTCGAAGCTTGAACTCATCGACGGAGTTCTCTACGTGACCCCTCCTCCCGAAGAAACACACGATGATGTCGTGGCGCGCCTCGCCGACATCTTAGGTGCACACCGTCGAGCCAGACGCTACCGTGGAAAAATCTATTTCCCTCGGGCGGCCATCTGGACGAGCGGGCGGACTTACCTTGAACCCGACCTGTTTTACGTCTCAGACGAACGTTCGACAGGCTTCACACCGAATCACCGAGACTCGGCCGACCTCGTCGTCGAGGTCATCTCGCCGGGGTCGGCCGTCTACGACCGGAACAGGAAGGCCGAGACTTACGCCGCGCTCGGCGTCGGCGAATTGTGGCTGATAGATGAGACCGAGCGGACGGTCGAGGTGCGAAGGCAGACGGGCGCCGGCACCTTCGATGAAGGCCGAACGTTCGGCCGTGGAGAGTCCGTCGAGTCGGCAGTCTTTCCCGGCCTCCGCCTCCAGGTCGAACGTCTCTTCACAGACTGAACGCGCCACGGCCGTCCCTCCCGCCTCCCATTTTTTCGTACACAGTCCGAAGCCCCCAACAACCCTCGGCGGGAGAGTTCGCATCTGAGGGTCAAAATCAAGGCAGTCCCCATGCGGAGCGACTCCCCAGGCTCTCCGACCACAGACGTTTTCGGCGAACCGTTCGAGGAGAGGAGTCCACACATGCCGCGACACCTTCCGAAGCCGCACGAACTCCTGCGAGTCTCCGAGCCCTGCGAGGCCGACTGGGGCTCCATGTCCGGCGACGCGCGCTCGCGTTTCTGCGCGCGCTGCCGGAAGCACGTACACAACATGTCCGAGGTCACGCCGCGTGAGGCGCTCGACCTCGTCCTGCGCTCGGGCGGGCAGCTCTGCATGCGCATCGAGCACGACTCGCGGGGCGTGCCGCGCACGCGCTCGCTCGCCGAGCCGCTCTACCAGCTCGGCCGCCGCGCCTCGCGCCTCGTCGCGGGCGCTTTCGGCGCGGCGCTCACGCTCTGCTCGGCCGCCGCCGCGCGCGCGCAGGAGGTGATACAAGAGCCCGCACAGCAGATCGTCAACACGAGCAACGTGCCCGCGGAAATCAAGCAGGAGTCCGCGCCCGTGCAGGACACACAGGTTCAAAACGTGTCCATCCAAAACCTGCCCATTGAAGGGAGAGAGCTGATTACCATGACGGCGGGGCTCGTCGCCCTTCCGCCGAGCGAGCCGCTCATCAGGGCGGCGATGGATAACGACCTCGAAGCCGTCAAGCGTCTCCTGCTCTTCGAGGAGGCGGACGTGAACGTCCTCGACAAACACTACGGCACGACGGCGCTCGCGCACGCCTACATGAACGGCAACCGCGAGATGATGCGCGAGCTGCTCTGGCGCGGCGCGCGCGTCAACGCGCGGCTCTCGTACGGGCAGACGGCGCTGATGCGCCTGCGCGAAGGGACTCCGGTCGAGGCCGTGCGCGACCTGCTCGACGCGGGGGCGAAGGTCAACCTGCGGGACGAGAACGGAGACACGGCGCTTCTAGCCGCCGCCGAGCAGGGCCGCGCGGACGTGGTCGAACTCTTGTTGCGGGCGGGCGCGAAGGTGAACGCGCGAAACAAGGAGGGCCGGACGGCGCTGATGAACGCGGCCGACGCGGGCTCGGCCGACGCCGTCCGCCTGCTCATACAGGCCGGCGCAGATTTTTCATACCGCGACAACGAAGGGCACACGGCCCTCTGGCACGCACGCGAGGCCGAGTCCGACGAAGCCGCCGCCCTCCTCCTCTCCTACGGCGCGTACGAAGAGCCGGAGGAGAAGTGATAAGTGATGAGTGATAAGTGATAAGAAAAGGCTGCGGCTCTTTCTTATCACTCATCACTCATCACTCATTTAGCGGAGTAGCCGCGGCGGCCGCGTGCGACGGCGTCGGGGCGGCGCGGGAGGCGTATGTGGATGGCGCGCCAGGCGCCGTCGCGGCGCTTGTTGGTGGGGCGGTAGGAGAGGCTGTAGACGGTGCCGAGGTCTGCGACGACGCGCTCGTAGGCGCCGGCCAGGTCTTCGAGCTTCTCGACCTCGTAGAAGAGTCCGCCGCCGGCCTCGGCCAGTTCCTTCATCCGGTCGTGCGCGAGGTCGTAGGTCTCCGGCTGTATGTCCTCGGGGCTGAACGCCTCGTAGAACTCCGTGTTCGTCCAGACCGAGTAGACCACGCCGTCGAACTCCTGCACGCGGTCGCGTATCTCTTGATAAGAAATTCGAGAGCCGACGCCCGTCACGTTCGGCAGCGTCGAGTCGAGCCCGTCGCTCATCACGATGAGCGCGCGGCGGCGCGAGGGCTCGGCCGAGCGTTCGAGGAAGTCGAGCGCGTAGGCCAGGGAGTCGTGCAGCCGCGTGTCGCCGCCCGGCGGCGCCATCCGTTCGAGCGCGGCGTTCAGGCGCGCGCGGTCGCTCGTCAGGGGCGAGACGACCGCGGCCGTGCCGGAGAAGGCGATGACGCCGACCCGATCCTGCGGGCGCGTGACGGCGACGAAGCGGCGCGCGGCGGCGCGGATGGTGTCGGTCACGCGCGCGGTCGAACCCGAAAGGTCGAGCAGGAGCAGCAGGTCGAAGGGCGCCTCGGACGCCTCGAAGTGTTCGACCTTCTGCTCGACGCGGTCTTCGTAGACGCGGAAGTCTTCGGCCGCAAGCCCCTGCAGCCCGCGCCCGCTCGCGCGCTCGACGACCGAGACGTTGAGCGTGACGAGGTCGGACTCGACGCGCACGACCTCGTCCTCGTCGACCTCCTGCGGCGTCTCGACGGGCTGCGGCGGCTGCCGCGCGGGCTTGAACGAACCCTCGTCCTGCGCCTCCTTCACACGCTGCGGCGTCGCCGTGCGCGCCGACTCGGAACTGCGCGCGCCGGGCGTGAGCGTTTCGAGGCTGATGCGGCCGCGCCCCGAGAAGAGGTTGACGGAGGGGCCGGCGCCGCCCGTCTGGAATTTCCCGCGCAGGTCGCGCGCCGCCGCGCCCTCGGACTCGAAGCCGCGTGCGACGCTGACCGTGCCGTTGAGCGACTGCGCGGTGACGCTCGCCCCCGAAGCCCTCGGCAGCGCCACGCGCAGCTCGCCCGAGAGCGTCTGCGCGACGAGCGAGGCCGGCAGCCCCGACACCTCCAACTCGCCGTCCGAGGTGTAGACCTTCAGCCGCGCCGACGCGGGCACGCGCAACCTCAAGTCCACGCGCGGCGCGGCGGCCGAGACCGCACGCTCGACCGTTATCTTCAGCGCGCCGCCCACGGTCTCGACGTTGATAGGGAGTCTTGAACTCGGCGCCGCCTTCTTGCTGCGCCCCGCGCGCCGGGCCGCGGGCTTCGCGGCCTTCGGCGTCTGCGCGACTGGCGCGACCGTCGCCGCCACACCGACTTGCTCGCCCTCCCAGACCTCGACGCGCAGGTCGCCGCGCCTGTTCTCGACCAAGACCTCGCCGCCCGCCGGCAGCGCGAGGTTGACGAAGCCCTCGCCGTCCCCTTGCGCCGACGACGGCACAGCCGCACACACGCCGACCAGCGCCGCCAACACCAGCGCCGACCACAAAGCCCGGAATCTAAACTCAGACAGAGCCACGCCGGTTTGATGTCTGACCCACGCCCACATGGTTGCCGCCATTTTGCACCTATTACGCCCGGGGCAGAAGCCCGACCGTGAGGGAGGGCGTCGAAGCAACAATAAAAAGGAGGATGAGAAGCACGCTGCCTCTCATCCTCCTTTATGGTAAGACCTACGCCCTCCCTCACGGTCGGGCTTCTGCCCATCGTCTATTCGAGCATGTCGAGCATCGAGCCGCCGCCGCCGCTCGGCGGGGGCATCGCGCCGACCCCGCCGCCGGAGCCCATGTCGCTGAGGCGGAGGAGGAAGTTGCCGGGGTTGCTGGCGTAGGACATGGCGTCCTCCTTCTTCACGACGCCGCCGCGGACGTATTGTTCGAGCACGCTGTCGAAGGTCTGCATGCCGTCGAGCTCGCCCTGTTCCATCGCGTCCACGAGCGACTTGCCCTCGCGCTCGCCGTACTCCATGTACTCGCGCGTGCGGGCCGTGGACTTCAGGATTTCGATGGCGGCGATACGCCCCTGCCGATCCGCGCGCGGCAGCAGGCGCTGCGAGACGATGAAGCGGAACGACTGCGACAGGCGGGTGCGGATCGACTTCTCCTCGTTCTTCGGGAAGACGCCGACGATGCGGTCGACGGTCTTCGCGGCGTCGATGGTGTGCAGCGTCGAGAGGACGAGGTGGCCCGTCTCGGCCGCTTCGAGCGCGACCTCGATGGTCTCGCGGTCGCGCATCTCGCCGACGAGGATGACCTTCGGAGCCTGGCGCAGGGCCGCGCGCAGGGCGAGCGCGAAGTTGGGCGTGTCGGAATGCAGCTCGCGCTGGTGGATGGTCGAGCGCTTGTGCATGTGGAGGAACTCTATCGGGTCTTCGATGGTGACGATGTGGTACGCCTTCGACTCGTTGATGAGGTCGATGACGGCGGCGAGCGTCGTGGACTTGCCGGAGCCGGTCGGCCCCGTCACCAGCACGATGCCGTTCTTGAGTCCGCAAATCTCCTTCAAGACTTCGGGCAGGTTGTAGTCGCTCCACTGCGGCGGGCGGTTGGGGATGACGCGCATGACGATGGCGTGCGTGCCGCGCTGCATGAAGATGTTGACGCGGAAGCGCGCGAAGCCGGGCGCGCTGAAGGAGAGGTCGGCCGAGCCGAACTTCTGCAGGTTGTCGCCGGCCGTCAGGTGGTTGCCGATGATGAGCTTGGCGAGCGAGGCAGTGTGGTTGGGCAGAATCTTCTCCAGGCCGGGCACCTCGACGGGCTGTAGCTCGCCCATCAGCTCGACCTGCGGCGGGCGCCCCGGCGAGAAGATCAGGTCGCTGACCTTGTCCGAGACGGCCAGCATGCGCTGGAGGACGTTCAAAAAATTCAACTGCGGCGGCGCGCCCGCCGGGGGTGGCGGCGCGGAAAAAGGCGCTTGGGGTGTGCTCATCTAAGGTCTGCTCCGGGGGCCGTAGGCGTAAACTAGTGCTCGGGCACGAGGGCGGTGGGCTGTAAAGGGGCGCGCGGAGTCCGCGTTCTGTTCCCCACATCTAAAATGACAGAACGGCGGGCCGGTTGGCAAGTAGGAATTTCGCGGGGCCGGATCGTGGGCCGGCCCGCGACGGACGCTGCGGAATCGGAAGGCCTACTGTGAAGTACACGGGGGGCGCGCCCCGCATATTTCCGTAAACAGTCGTAACGGAAATGTCACTCGTCTTGCAAACAACTGTGGCCGCTTCGGCGTACATCTCAATCCAGACGGCGCGGGTCGTGTTCGTTAAGCAATTGAAGCCCGCGGCCGGAAAGGAGGCGTGAGAGTATGGCGACGTACCGAGACCCCGCGAGAGTCTTTGCCCCGTTGGAGATACTTGAGCGCATCCTTGAGATACGCGCCGACGCGGGCTACGAGCCGGTCATCTTCCTGCGCTCGTCCGACGACCTCGTCGCGTACTTCGACGCCTACGGCTTCGACGTCTACAGCTTCGACGAGCCCGAGGCCGAGTTCCGCTTCGGCAACTACCGCGCGCCCGTCGCCCCCGGCGGCGACCACGCGCACGAGTCGGCGACAGCGCACTGAGAAAAGCAGGCAGTAGGCAGATGGCAGTAGGCAGTTAGCCGGTAGAGAAACTGGCGAAAATATTTCGGGGGAGGCGAGTTGCGCAACTCGCCTCCCCCGATTCATTCGGCCCGTCTTTTTGTTTTAACTGCCTACTGCCATCTGCCTACTGCCTACTCAAAGAGCTTTTATCACCACGAACGTCACGTCGTCGCCGGAGCCGCGGCCGCCCGTCCAGTCGAAGATGTCGTTGTAGATGTAGTCGATCATCTTGCGGGCGCTGAGGTCGCGGCTGCGGCGGACGGCGTCCACGAGGCGCGAGCGGCCGTACTCCTGCCCCTCCGGACTCTGCGCCTCGGTCGCGCCGTCGGTGTAGAGGACGAGAATCTGGCCGGAGTCGATGGGCAGGTAGTACTCGTAGTAGCGCGTGTCCTTGAACAGCCCCAGCGGGAGGCCGCCGCGCTCGATGAAGCGCGGGCCGTCGGGGTTGAGGATGAGCAGGGGGTTGTGGCCCGCGTTGACGAAGGCCAGCGTCCGGTTCGTCGCGTCGAGCATGCCGTAGAAACAGGTCACGAACTGGTGCGGGTCGATGGACTCCCACAGCAGATAGTTGACCTTCGCCATCGCGACGTTCGGCGCGTAGCCGGTGTGGATGGCCGCGCGCAGGCTGGCGCGCAGGAAGGCCATCAGCAGCGACGCCGGCACGCCCTTCCCCGACACGTCGGCGATGACGAGGCCGACGTGGTCTTCGTAGGGTTTGACGAAGTCGTAGTAGTCGCCCGAGACCTCCTCGGTCGAGAAGTTGTAGGCGGAGATGTCGAAGCCGTCCACCTCCGGGTCGCGCTCGGGCAGGAGCGCGAGCTGCACCTGCCGGGCGACTTCGAGCTGCGCCTCCAGCCGCTTCTTCTCGACGAGCTGCTCGTGGAGCATCGCCTTCTCGACGATGATGGCGACCTGCGAGGCGAGCAGCATGAGGAGCTGCTTGTCCTCCTCGGTGTAGGCGTTGAGGTCGTCGGACTCCAGGTCGAAGACGCCGATCACCGAGTCGTTCGAGATGATGGGGGCGACGACCTCGGAGCGCGTCTCCTTGCGCGCGTTGACGTAGCGCGCGTCCTTGCGCACGTCGGGGACGACGACCGATTCGCCCGTCTGCGCGACCCAGCCGATGAGCCCCTGCCCCAGCCTGAGACGCAGTTCCATCAGCTCTTCGATGTCGTAGCCGCGGACGGCCTCGGCGTGGAAGACGAGCGAGGCCGTGCCGCCCTCCGAGGCGTGCGGGTCGCGGCGGATGATGTAGATGCCGGCGGCGTCGTAAGGGAGGAGCTGGTCGAGCGTGTCCATCACCTGCGCCAGCACCTCTTCGAGGTCGAGCGAGCGGCTGATCTTCCTGGTGATCTCAAGCAGCATGCGCAGCTTGTCCGCCAGGGTCAGGCACTCGGTCTCCGCACCAGCTTTCGCTATCTCATCGGCCATAAGTCGGCGATTATACGCCAGCTTTCGAGAGCCTGAAAGAAGTTACTGCCGCATACTCGCCCTGACCGGCCCGGCGCCCGTGACGACCCAGAGGAGCGAGCCGTCGTCGCCGTACCCTTCGACCTTCGTGACGAAGGAGGAGCGGTAGATGTCGAAGCTGCCGACGAACTCGACCAGCACGGCGGTGACGCGCAGCGTGGCGACCCCCGCCGTGTCGGTGGCGCGCAGGTTTTTGACCAGCTCGGACGAGGCGAGAAAAGTCGAGGCGGCGTCGCCGTCCGATTCGTCGAGCATCAGGTAGAACATCCCCTTGCGCCCGGCCGGCTTGATTAGCTTGACCTTGTCGGCGGGCACCGACGTGATGACGAAGCTTGAGCCGGTCTTGTTCGCCTGGTGGTCGTTGACGAAGTCGGGCAGGCGGTCGAACCTGACCTGGCGCGGCCCCGTCGCGGCGGCGGCGGCCCTGCGCGCGGCGGACGCCTTCGCGCTCCGGTAGGTGCCGTCGAGTTCGACGTTGAAGCCGCAGGAGGTGTCGGCCTTCACGCCCGCCTCGCCGCCCTCGAAGATGATAATGACGCGGCAGGGCGCGTCGCCGCCGTCGGGCTTGACGCTCGCCGTGGCGACGTTGCCGCGCAGGGTCGCGTCGCCCTCGCCCCCGCCCTCGTGCATCGTCTCTTCGCCGTTGGCCTTGTAGATGTAGCTGCCGGAGAGCGTGACGTGGAGCCGGCCGCCACCCCTGTCCTCGACTTCGAGCGTGTTGTCGTAGCCCTCCTTGCCCGGCCGGTAGGTCTTGTAATGATAAGTCCCGGCGTAGGAGGCGGGCGCGGCCGAGAGCTGCGGCGCGGGCCTGGCCGAGGCGTGGTTCGCCGCGCACAGCAGGAGCGCGCAGGCGAGGGCGAGCGTGTGGACTTTAAGATTTTTCATTCCGTTAAGATTTTTCATTCGACGCCACCGGCGACTGTGGTTTGGAAGAACTCGGGAGCGGCCGTCCAACACGGCGCCCTTCTGCTAACGCGTAGAAGCCGGCTCGGAAGGTTCAGTCTTTGCCGATCTCTTCCAGAGCTTTCTCGGTCAAAAGCTCCAACTCCAAAGCCGCGGCCGGGTGGTGTCGGAAGAGGTCGTTGATGTCGGAGGGGAGTTCGATGACCGCCAGCGCCAGGCCGCGCGCCTGGAAGAGTTCGCGGTAGCGTGCGGAGGCCTTGCGCCCGGCGGCGTCCGGGTCGAGCGCGGCGACGACGCGGAAGCGGCCCAAGGGCGCGAGCCAATCGCCTTTCAGCCCGCCGGCGCCGACGAGTCCGACCCCCGCGAAGCCGTGCGCGAGGAGCGTGAGCGTGTCGGTGAAGCCTTCGACGAGGTAGACGATTGCGCCGCTCTGAAGTTCGGGCAGGGAGTCCGCGTTGTAGAGCGCGGGGACGTGGCCGCGCATGTTGTGCCAGCGCGGCTCGACGCCGGCCGCGGTCGTGCGCGCTTGCAAGTAGACGGGCCGGCCGTTGACGTAGAACGGAAAGAGCAGGCGGTGATGATAGAACGTCAGGTGCTCTTTGCGGTTGAAGAGGCCCGCGCGCCGGAGCGTCTCGACCGGGAAACTGTCCGACACACGGCGCATGACGCGGCGGTAGGCGCGGCGCGGGAAGTACGTGACGCCCGCGCGGCGGGCGGTCGCGGCGTCGATGCCGCGGCGCGCGAGGTAGGCCGTGCCCTCCAACTGATTTTCGGCCCGGCAGATCTCAAGGAAGCGCGTGCAGACCTCGGCGGTCTGCTCCGCGTCGAGCGGCTCGAAGCTCTCGCCCTCCGCTTCGGAGGCGTCCGGCGCCGACGCCGAGGCGAGCGAAGGGCGCCGGCCCTTTCTCCCGTCCAGGCCCAGCTCGCGCGCAAGCTCCCTCACCGCGCGCGCGTAGCTGACGCCGTGCATCAGCTCGTAGAAGGTGATGGCGTCGCCGCCCTCGTCGCGCGAGAAGCAGTTGAAGAGCCCCTGCTGGAGATCGATGGAGAGGCTGGGGTGCCCCTTCCCGCTGTGCGCGTGCGCGGGGATGGGGCAGAGCGATTGCAGGCGCGCGCCGCTCTGGCGCGCCTCGGGGCAGTACCGCAGGTAGAAGGCGCGGTAGTCGATGCAGCGCTTGACCTCGTCGCGCAGCTCTCTGAGCTTCTCGGGCGAACTGCCGTCCGTCCTCATGCTTGAGAAATTAAACGGCGGCGGTCGAAAAGTGAAGGCCGAACTTAGGACTTGCCCAACCCTTCGGGCGAAGCTAACATCTACGCACTGCGGTATCTTTCAAACCCCTGGGAGAAGTAAGACTCAATGCACAATCAAAGTTTCAGACGCCCCGGCCTGTTGGCCGTCTGCGCCGCGCTGCTCGTCGCCCTCTGCGCCGGCACCGCCTCGGCGCAGCTCGGGGGCTTGGGCGGCCTCGGCGACAAGCTGAAGAAGAAGACGCCGAACCTGCTCGGCGACAAGCAGCCGATTACGACCAGCCTGCCCGACGCCAAGTGGGGCGACTCTTCGAAGGACGGCTTCACGCCGCGCGAGCCCGAGCGCTCCCTGATGACCTTGCAGCGGACGCCCAACGGCGGCTTCGTGCTGCAGCCCGGCTACTACATGTTCGTCGACCAGAGCTACTGCCTCAAGGCCGGCACGCACGGCCCCGGCGGCGGCGACGGCTACCTCTACGCGCCCCCGAAAGGCCCGGCCGAGGACGCCGTGATGACCATCGTGCGCAACTCGGTCAACCACCCGGAGATTCACCAGCACGACATACAGGTGCTGCTGTGGGCCATCATCGCGCGCGCCAAGTTCGAGGACTTGGACTCCTCTTTGAAGGCGACGGCCGCGCGGCTTTTGACGCCGCGCCAGCTCGCGGGCCTGAACCGCAGCGCGCTCGACGCGCTCTCGGGTAACGCCCTGACCGACGCGCTCGGCGGCGTGCCCGAGCCGCTCCGGCAGATCGCGCAGGCCGAGGCACAGCTCCGCCAGATGCTGACGACGCCCGGCGCGACCTTCGCCGAGATGGAGCGCGTCGCGGTGCTCTCCGGCAACGCGCCGCTCGGGCCGGGCAGCCAGGAGGTGCCCTCGGGCCGCTGGTCTGTGCACCCGGACGGCTACTACGTGCGCTACATCCCCTCGGGCTACAGCACGACGCGCGTGGAAATCTACGTGCCGCAGGGCAGCCCCTCCGTCGGCAAGGAGTACGACCCGGCGACGCACATCGCCGTCCCCGGCAACACCGCGCGCCAGCGCCTCATCCAGTCGGGGAGGCCGCAGCAGGGACAGTAAAGCCGACTTCAATCGGTGGGGATGAAGTCAGTCCCCGTTAAGACGAAGAGGCTGGGCTCGAAGGGATATCCCTTCGAGCCCAGCCTCTTCCGTCTCCGCGGGCACGCCTTTTCGGTCACGCCCGTTTGCGAACTGCTACCGTCGGCGCTCACATCTTCTCTTCGACAAAGATATCCGTGTTGGCCCTCAGACCTTTGAGTCGCCATTTCTGAACGACGCTCTCGGCGTCGACGATGCCCTGCGTCCTGCCCACGTCCATGAACTGACCGGCCGTCCACGGGCTAAAGCCGTCGGCCGTAGAGACGGACATTCCGGCCCGCGCCCGCGGCGTCTGGAGGTAGAGCGAGTGGTCAAAATCGGCGTAGGCCGACACGGCGCCCTCGTGGACGTGCACGGTCGGGAAGAACAGTTCCCGCGGCTCACTTCTCGGAAACTCGAACGCCATCGGGTGGACGTTTTTGGCCCCGGCCTGCAATTTGAAAACTGCGAAAGCGTAGTCACTGTATTGCGGCAGTTGCTCCCAGGTCTGTTCGGGGAGGCGGAAGCGTTTATCCAGCCGCCCGAAGTCTTGCAGGCGCGGCACAAACGACGCCTGAAAGCTGCCGACCTCGTGAACTTTGAGGGTCGGTCTGCCTCCTAACGCGGCCCGCGCGGCCCGACTCCTCGTCACGGGGAAGTTGAAACCTTTGGCCATGTCTTCGAAGAACCGCGGGTAGAGGGAGAGGTCTATGAATCGGACGGCGTCTTCGGGCGGCGAGGGCGGGGTCGGCAGGGGGAGGATCATCGCCAGGTCTGAGTCGGCGCTGTACTTCATGCTGTAGACGAGGAACTGCCGCCCGCCGGCGGAGCTTCTGGCGAAGATGCTCGTGTCGGCGACGGACGCGACGACCCTGGAGAACATGCACACGGGCTGTGACTCCTCCTGACGTTTGACGACCTGCCCTAGTCCGCCCCCGCGTTGCGTTCGGCGTTGGCGGCGGCGAAGGCGCGGCGGCGCTGCTCGCGCGCGGCGTCCTCTTCGGGGTGGCGCTGGCGGTACTCGGCCCAGAGGCGGCAGACCTTCAGGCGGTACTCGATGAGTTCCCTGCTCACGTTGAAGTTACGCGCCATCTCGATGGAAGTCTTGTTCTGCCTGAGCAGCTTCCGCAGCCCCGCGAACGGCACGAGCGCCGCCGCGCCCACGGCGTACGCGGCCTCCTCGTCCGCCTCGTTGTAGTCGCGCGCGACGGTCTTCCCCTGCTTGTTCTGCGCGACAATCGAGAGCCGGTTCGCCCTGTGCCCGAGGAAGACGTGGCAGACCTCCTCCATCAGCGTCGCGTTGTTCCGCGACTTCCCGTGCTTCGGGTTGAGGATGATGAGCCGCCAGCCGTTCGGCAGCGCCCTGGACGAAGTCCCGCCCGACCAGTCGTTCACGCCCACGCCCAGAAGGTGCTCCCGCGTCTCCTCCGAGAGCCCCGCGATCTCGTCGAAGTTGATCACCATCAACCTCGCGAAGTAGGCCAGCTCGAACGGGTCGAGGGCCTCGTCCTCCCGGCGCAGCCCCGCGAAGTCGCGCAACCCCAGGGCGCGCACCTCGTACTGTCTCCCCTTAAAAGTCGGCGGCAGATTCTCCGTGTCCACGGCCCGAATTATACCCGCCCCGCGTGACTTTTCCGCTATCGAATCTAACTCAAACGTAGAGCCTGCCTTCGCGCGGGTAGCGTCGGTGCCTGGCGACGGAGGCGTGGTCGGTCTCGCGCCAGGAGCGTGCGGCGCCGAGGGCCGCGAGCACCGCGTCGAGGGCGTCGCCGCCGCCGTTGCGCATGATGCGGAGGCGGTCGGTGGGGCGGATGCAGACGTGCGGCGCGAGACCTTCGAGGATACGGCGGCGCGTGCGGCGGCGCTTCGGCGTGAGCGGCCCGCCCTCGGGCTGCTTGTAGTTCTGGTGCGGGAGCCGCATGCGCTTCAAGGTCGAGGCCGGGCAGGCTTCGACGAGGACGCGGCGCGCGTTCGGCAGACGTTTGTACTGAAAAGGAAGGATGGCCGTGTGGCGTCGGCGCATGAGCGGCGCGAGCACGTCGCGCATGCCGTGGAAGGTCTGGTAGATGATGCGGTAGTGGTACGGGTCGAACGGCGCGCGCTCCTCGATGTCGGTCAGGCGGCGGATGTGCTTGGCCCCGCACAACTCCTTCGAACGCCGCACGCATTCCAGCCCGGCCCCGTAGCCGTCCTCGCCCCACTCGCCGATGAACTCAAACTGCTTTCCCCAACGCTCTCCCAAAACCTCCACTGGCATCCCGAACGGGAAGTCCAGAGACCAGAGCGCGCCCTCCGACTCCCCTATTAACTCGACGAGATGGCCCAGGGCCTCGGCCCTTTCGGCTGTCCCGCACAAATCTTCGAGCCGCGCCAGCTCCGACAGACGCCAGGGACTCTGACACCCCTCACTTCTCTTCTTCTTCTCAATCCGCGCGACCCAGGTGTTCCGCCCCGCCAGACGCGCGCCGCTGAAATCGACGCCGTAAATCGCCTTGAACTGCAAACAACTTCCCCTTGCTCGCCGCTGCCTTTAACTCTTACTCGCCGCCGCCGTGCGCCGCGGCGGCGCGCTTCTGCAACTCCTCGTGACTAACGTCCTCGACGTGCGTGGCGACGTACCACGAATGCCCGAACGGGTCTTCGAAGCCGCCCGTGCGGTCGCCGTAGAACTGGTCGGCCACGGGCCTCGTCAACTTCGCCCCGGCCTCCAAGGCCCGCGCCATGGTCACGTCCACGTCCTCGACGTAGAGCGTGAGCCCCACGGGCGACCCGCCGAACGAACGCGGCCCGCGCGCCCCGACCTGCGGGTGCTCGTCGCCGAGCATTACGCGCGAGTCCCCAATCTGTATCTCGGCGTGCGCGACCTTCCCGCCCGGCCCCTCCATCCGAAACAACTCCCTCGCCCCGAACGCCTCCCTGTAAAACTCAATCGCCCGCGCCGCCCCGTCCACAATCAGATAAGGCGTCACGCTGTGGTAACCGTCCGGTATTGGCTTTACCTTCTCTGACATTTCTCTTCTCCTTCGCCCCTCCTAGCTATTTCCCTGCGAGGTTTACACGTTGCTTTCGCCACTCTGCCCGCCGGCAGACATTAGCGGACGGGCAGGCTAAATTTTAAGTCGAAGTCTCGCCCTCTGAGGCAGTTAGTTTCTTATTCAGTTCCCTGAGCTTGTTCTTAAACTCTTCCTCCTGACTATTCACCTTTGCGACAAGCCCTTGCACTGTTTCCAACATTTGCTCAGGGGTTACGTCTTTTCTGGTATCAAGCACCAGTTCATTGCCGCGGTTACCGTCAACGTGAAGGTTCAGAATTTGGCTGTTCTTGCTCTGCGTAAAAACAGCTTCAAGCTGACCCTTCCAGTTCTGGTCAGGCTTGCCTGACAAAACAAGTACATAAGAAGGATTGGTGTCAGAGAAGTGAGATTTGTCCTCGTCAATTTTGACGATTTGGATGCTAGCCATTTCTATGGTCTCCTCTTGATGTGACAAGGGCGCTCAACCCGCCTTGAGTTGAGCGCCCTCGTTTGTAGAACTTCGGTGCTGAAACTGCCTGTCGCTACTTCCGGTTCTTGCGGGCGCGGGCGTCGGTGCCGGGCGCGGAGAACTGTTGGTAGGCGACGCGGAAGAGTTCGGAGAGGGCCTTGGCCGTCTCGGGCGTGAGGTTGCGGTCGGCGCGCAGATGCGCCTCGACGATGTCGGGCGTCGCCTCGTGCGGGAAGTAGACGACCGCCGAGGTGTCCGTGCCCTCCTCCGTCTTGCGCGCGCCCATCACGCGCTCCATCGGCATGTCGAGCCAGCCCGTCAGGCGCGCGATGTTGTCGGCGTCGGGCTTGCCCGTGCCGTTCTCGATGCGCGAGAGCGTCGAGGCCGAGACCCGCGTCTCGTTCGCCACGTCCCTCAGCGAAAGCCCAAGCTCCTCGCGCTTGCGGCGGATGGCGCGCCCCAGCTCGACCGTGTTCACTAAACTTTTCGACTGTTCTGCCATTTTCGGCCTCCTTCGCGGGCCTTCCGGAATCCCTACACGGACTCCGGCGCCCACCTTTGCAGCCCCCAACATAGCACAAGAAAATTTCCTGCGCAAGACCTTGTTTTATGCTTGCAACAAACCGGGAACGCTGGTACACTGTTTCACGTATGAAACAGAGCGTTGCAGTAAACATGCGGCGACTCTGAACGCAAGGAGTGAAACAGAAGGTGAGCGACGTGATCTGGGAGACGTTCGACGGGCTGTTCAAGACCCTGCACCGGCAGGGCCGCCGCGTCGAGGAGTTGGAGGCGCGTGTCGTCGAGCTTGAGCGTCGCCTGCAGGAGCGCGCCGGGTTCGGCCCGCAGCCCGAAGCGGCCGAGCGCGTCGTCGTCAAGCAGATGCCGACCGAGAAGGCCGCCTGAAGAGTTTCTGACAGGTTCGGAGGATTAAGGCCATGACTGCCGTACTCGACAAGAAAGCTTTGATGCGCGACAAGCGCGCTCAAGGGATCGCCGCGATGGGTCTGGTGAACCGCGAGGGCGACCGCTTCCGCGTGACCACGCCGACCCTCCGGGGACGGCGCGCCTCCTACGAGGTCTGGCGCGACGAGGCGGGCCGGGTGCGCTGCACCTGCCTTGAGTTCGAGGAGCAGTCGGCCCAGGACGCGCGCTACCGCTGCGAGCACATCCTCGCCGTCAAGCACGCGGTGCTCGCGAAGAACACGGAGGCCGCCGCCAAGCAGCAGGCCGCCGCCACACAGGTTTCCGCCCCGCAGGCGCAGGGCGCGACTCCCGAGAACGTTGTTGCGGCGGAGACGCCCAACACTTTGACACAGACCGCATCCGAGAAGCTCGGCGAGGCTGCCGCGGAGGCCACGCTTCGTGCCCCGCGCAAAGCGCCGCGCTTCGTACGGGAGCAGAACGAGCAGCCGGAGGTCAAGGCGTCGGAGGTCGAGTTCATCGCCAACGCCGTCAAGACTCCTCAGCGTTCGCTCGCGGAATACGAAGAGACAGAGGAGCTAGAGATGACGAAGAAAGCAACCGCACACGTTCAGAAGGCGGAAGAGGAGCAGGACTTCATCACCGCCGAAGAGTACGAGCAGCAGGCGAGCGCGCCCGTGGTGCCGCTCTCTTTCGCGAAGACCTTGGGCACCTTGAAGCAGCCGGTCGACCCGCGCCTCATCAAGACGCGCGAGGGCTGGCGCGACCGCAACGGCAACCAGCACATGGTCGAGTACGTCGAGTGGCACACCGTCGCAGACATCCTCGACCGCGTCGCCCCCACCTGGTCGCACGCCGTCCGCGGCATCGTCCAGATCGGCGAGATGGTCGCCGTCACCTGCGCCATCACCATCGACGGCGTCACGCGCGAGGGCGTCGGCACGGGGAACGCGGACAACGAGACCGGCATCAAGAAGGCCGAGCACGACGCACTGAAGCGCGCGGCCATCAAGTTCGGCATCGCGCGCGAGCTCTACCAGCGCGAGTCGGAGGTCATCGAGCGCGAGGGCTCTGGCCCGCAGCCGGGCGACTTCCCGCGCGACCCGCTCGCCAAGTCGATGGCCGACCTCGTCACGCCGAAGCAGCTCGGCATGATCCGGGCGCTGGCCCGCGAGGCCGGCGTGGACATGGACGAGGAGTGCCAGTCGGTGATGCGCGTCCGCACCGAGGAGCTTTCGAAGCGCGCCGCTTCGAGCTTCATCGACCACCTCAAGGGCTTGCAGAACCAGCAGACCTTCGAGGTGCGCCGCGCGAGCTAAGACGGTAAGCAGTGAGCGGCGAGCAGTAAGCAGTCGGGGGCGAACTGCTCGCCGTCTCAAACATCTAAACGACTGCTTACTGCTCGCTGTGAGCAAGGGGTGAAAACGATGACGACCGAAGAGATTCTTGAGGAGATGAAGCCGCTCACGCTCGAGCTCGACTACGCCGACGAGGCCCTGGAGCGCGAGCACGTCGAGGCGGCGCAGGCGGAGACCTTTGAGTTAGAGCCGGCCGAGCAGCGGACGAAGAAGGAGCAGATCGTCTCGCTCTTCGAGTCCGGCACGAAGGACATCGCGGAGATCGTGCGCCGTGTGAAGGCCAGGCCCTCCTACGTCGCGCAGGTCTTGCAGCACGCCGGGCACCTCGACGGCTACTTCGACCTCTACACCACGACCGGCCGGGAGCAGAACGTCTACACGCGCTACTTCCGCAACGTGCTCCACTTCCGCAACGTCGAGGCGGCGCGCGAATCGGTCGCGCGCATCGACCGGCTCTACAACTACTTCGAGCGGCTCGGCGACCGCGCCGGCCAGCACCAGGCGATGATCCTCGCGCTGACGGGCAAGAACCGCGCCCGCTGGTCGGGCAAGAACGAGGAGTCGCAGGTCTTCAGCGACTGGCTCGCCGCCCACTAAAGGCGGCTCGAGTCCGACTACTTTTCAGTGAGTGGCCCGCCGCTTTAAGGGCCGAGCAGCTTTAAGAAGGAACATAGTTGATTGAGGCGGAAGCCCGACCGTGAGGGAGGGCGCTTCGACTAACGCGGGGCGCGCTTTAATTAAAGACCGACGCCCTCCCTCACGGTCGGGCTTCCGCCTTTGATACGAACAAGGGGTTCTGGCTGGTGAGTTTTCAAGTGTTTGAGGGCTCACCTTCTTTTTTTGCTTTCGTCTTGTCAACCTCGCCCTAAAAGGTTCCACCCAAACCAAAGCTTCAGAGGAGACGAATATGTCCGAACAGATGATGCCCGCGAACGGCTCTTTCTGCTGGAACGAGCTTTCGACCACCGACGACGGCGCCGCGATCAAGTTCTACACGGAGCTGCTCGGCTGGGAGGTCAAGGAGTCCGCCGCCGCCGCCGCGTGCGAAGGGTCGGAGGCGCCGCCGATGGTCTACAACGAGATCGTCGTGGCCGGCCGCCACGTCGGCGGGATTTTCAAGATGGGGCCGGAGTTCGGCCAGACGCCTTCGCACTGGATGGCCTACGTCGCCGTGGACGACGTGGACGCGAGGGCCGCGCAGGTCGCGGAGCTGGGCGGCAAGGTCTGCGTCCCGCCGACCGACATCCCCAACACCGGCCGCTTCAGCGTCATCACCGACCCGACGGGCGCGACCATCTCGCTCATCACGCTCAAGGGCGCGAACTCCTGAAGAGTCGCGGCCGTCGCCAGCCCCCCCTTTACCCGAATCACTGCTTCCCCTGAAGGAAAGGAGAAGGGTCTCAGATGAGAATCAACTACACGGCCGTCGCCGCGTCGGCCGCCGCCTACTGGGTGCTCGGCGCCCTCTGGTACTCGCCGCTGCTCTTCGCGCGCCCCTTCGTCGCGCTCAAGGGCTACAGCCCCGAGCAGCTCGCGGCGGTTGAGGCGCAGAGCCACGCGGGCGAGATCGGCCTCGCCCTCCTCACGTCTCTGCTGCTCGCCTACGTGCTCGCGCACTTCGTCAAGTTCACGGGCGCCGAGACCGCCGCGTCGGGCGCGCTCACGGGCTTCTGGCTCTGGCTCGGCTTCGTCGTGACGACGAACCTCGAGACCGTCATCTTCGAGCAGCGCCCGCTCGGCCTCTACCTCATCAACAACGGCTACCACCTCGTCGGCCTGCTCGGCATGGGCGCCCTGCTCGCCGTCTGGCGCCGCGAGCGCCACCGCGTCCCGGCCTACCAGAGCTGAGCCGGTTCGAACGGGGCGGCAGCCCACGCGCTGGAGACACAAAGAGGCCCGCGCCTCCACGACGAGCATCGCCCCGTCGTGGAGGCGCGGGCCTCTCGGCCGTCAGTGCCTCCGAACCTGCGCCGGGAGCGGCGAGAGGTTCGGCCTGGCAATGTAGATCAGCCCCGAGTCCCTGCCCGCACCCCTCAACCGGCCCGGGACGAAGTCTATCGAGCCGACGGGCTGAGTCCCGCCCGGCTCGTAGAGCTTGCGCGTCTTCACGGCGCGCCCCACCAGGACGTCGAAGATGGGCGGCGTCTGGTCGTTCCTATTCACCTTGACGACGGTGCGCGCCACGCCGCCGCCACCCCCGCCGGGCAGCTTGCTGCCGAGGAGGTTGATGTAAGCCTCGCCGTTCCCGGTCGAGCGCGGGAGGTAGTCGCGCACGTCGTGGTGCGCTTTCGTGTACCCCCGGTTGGCTTCGTTGCCGAACTTGAGCGGGACGAGCCTCCCCGTCCGCGGGTCTTTCCCGACCAGCCCCAACGCGCGCGCGGACGCGCCGCCCTCAATGTAGAACGGCGCGGTCGCCCCGCCGGGCGCGGGCGCCCTCTTCGGACGGTAAGGGCTCGGGCGGTGTCCGGCCAGGATGTCCGTGCGGCGCACCAGCCCCGAAGCGCTCTTCCCGTTGGTCAACTTCACGCCGAGGGCCATCTCGAACTTCCGCGCATGCCCGCCGCCGAGCTTCAGCATCTGCCCCTCGTTCTTGTTAATACTTATCTGCTGTGGCACATCCCGCACCCTGCCTTGAACCTTCATCCGGGTGGTCGAGGCCAGCCCGCCGATTCTGTTCCCGAGCGCGTCGTAGACGGTCGCGCCCCTCCTGACGGGGAACGTGTAGTCGTCCTTCAGCAGAATGGTCTTGCGCCCGTCCTGCGCCCTTTTGGGCTCGCACTTGTGCTCTCGGCAGTAAGCCTTGCGGTCTTGCACCTTGGCCGGGTCGGTGGCCCTATTCGGGTCGTGGAAGTGCCGCTGGTACTTGTCGGGCAGCTTCCGCGTCTCGGTGAAGGGCGGGAGGAGCGTCTGGTTGAAAAGCGCGGCGGCGGCCTTCTCGTCCGCCGGCGTCGTCGTGGCGGGGGTGGGCGGCGGGAGTCGTGCGGCGGCGGTCTCGGCCCGACGGCTCTCCTCGCGCTGCTCCTTAGCCTGTTCCCTGGCGCGGCGCTCGGCCGCGCGCTCGGCCTTGCCGAACTCCTGTTGGACGGGGCCCGGCTTGTGCTGCTTGGAGCCACCCTTGTCGGCCGCGGCCGCGTTGGCCGCACAGGCTGACAGGCAAAGGAAGAGAGAAAGAGTTTTCAACATATTCAACCCCCTCCCAGGGCGTTCAAACCCTGTTCCTCTGTTAAAGCCGTCAGACTCTCGCACGCAAGGTGAGGGAGGCCGAGATAAGGGGGACGTGACGCGCCGTGTGATGACACGGCTGGGAACTTCGGATGTCCGCCCCGCACTTTTTTCTTCCGCGCGCAGCCTTGCCCACGCCCGTCCCGCGCCGCATAATCGAAGACGATTCACAGCCCGAATCAATACCGTGAGCGAACAAGGGGGTTCCATGCCTGCGAAGAACGAAGACCTGCACGGCTTCGTGCCGGACAAGTCGAACGTGGCGCTGCTGCTCATCGACGTGATTAACGACCTCGAGTTCGACAGCGGCGAGGAACTCCTGCGCCACGCCCTGCCGATGGCCGAGCGCCTGGCGTCGCTCATGCGGCGCGCGCGTGAGGCGGGCGTGCCCGTCGTCTACGTCAACGACAACTTCGGCAAGTGGCAGTCGGACTTCAAGAAGATTCTCGAACACGTCCTCAAGGACGACGTGCGCGGCCGGCCCCTCGCCGAGATTCTGCGCCCCGAGGAGGACGACTACTTCGTCCTCAAGCCCAAGCACTCCGGCTTCTTCTCGACCACGCTCGACATCCTGCTCGACTACCTACAGGCCAAGACGCTCGTCCTCACCGGACTCACCGGCGACATCTGCGTGCTCTTCACCGCGCACGACGCTTACATGCGCGACTTCAACCTCGTCATCCCCGCGGACTGCGTCGCCTCGAGCGACCCCCGCGAGAACGAATACACCTTGCGCAAAATGGCCGACCTCATGGACGCGGACATCCGGCCCTCGGCCGAGGTGGACTTCGAGGCCCTCAAGAGCGCGCCCGCGCGCGGCGGCGGCGAACCCAACCCCGAACCCGAGCCGAAGCAGATCGCCCGCTGACGGCCACGTCCGTCCTGTTCCGCACACACTTCCGCTTGACGCCGGAGGCCGTGCGGCATTAGCTTTACACGCCGTCCGCGCAAGGGGCGCTCCCGTACACGGGGCGCCGCCGCCGGCGAACACGCTTTCAGACACCTCGCGGCAGTTATCTCTCGACGGGCCGCCCCGTTCGGCCCGCGACTTCCCCTTTAAGGAGAGTAACCGAACCGATGAGCACCAAAATGATCTCCCTCTTCGCGCTCTGCGTCCTGCTGGGCGCGGTCATGCTCGCCTGCGGCGGCGCAGCCGAGAACACGAACACCGCCACGACCAACTCCGCGGCCAACTCGAACACGAAGGCGGCCGCCACCCCCGCGGCCAACACGTCGACGACGAACACGACCGCCTCGACCGGCGACAAGATCGGCGTCCCCGAGTGCGACGAATACATCACCAAGGTCGAGGCGTGCCTCGCCAAGGCCCCCGCCGCCGCGCAGCCGACCATCAAGTCCTCGATGAACACGATGCGCACGGCCTGGAAGACGGCCGCCGCGAACCCGCAGGGCAAGGCCGCCCTCGCCACGGGCTGCAAGACCGCGCTCGAACAGGCCAAGACGCAGTACGCCGCCTACGGCTGTAGCTGGTAGGCGTCGCGCAGACGGAGCAGACGAAAAGGCCCGGCGAGTTTGAAACTCGCCGGGCCTTTTCGTTCGACCTCCGTCCGAACTTACTCCTCGAAAGTCTTCGTCTGCGGGTTGCGGCCTTTCATGGCCGTGGCGGCGAGGTCGCGCGCGCGCGGTAGAGACTCGATGGCCTTCGCCACCTGCGGGTCGTCGAGCATGAGCACCTGCGTCGCCTTGACCGAGCCGTAGGCGGCCGTCGTCAGGTCGTAGCGGAGCTGGCGCGCGATGAAGTCGCGCCCCTTGTCGAGCTGCGCGTCGGTCAGCTTCAGTTCCTCGCCGTAGTGCAGGACGGCGAACTCCTTGAACGCCTTGAAGACCTTGTCGTCCACCTCGAAGGCGCCGGCCTCGACGTTCTGCTCGAAGTCGGGCATGCCGCCGACCTTGAAGCTCTGCGGCAGGCCGGGGACGCGGCCGTTCACGGCTTCGCGGGCGAAGGCGAAGATGGGGTCGATGAGCCGCACCTGCGGCGCCGTCAGCGTGCGCGCCTTGATGGCTTCGTCGGGCGAGATGCCGCCGCCGCCGTAGAGCGGGCGGCCGGTGTCGGTGTGCGTCTCGGTGCCCTTCGGCTTCTCGACCTCCGCCTCGGTCTGCGTCCCGTTGACGCGGCCGTAGATGTAGTCGTAGTAGCTCTGGTTCGAGTAGTCGCGCTGGATCAGGCGGCCCGAAGGCGTGTAGTACTTCGAGGTCGTCAAGGTCAGCGCCGTGCCGTACTCGAGCGGCATGATCGACTGGACGAGGCCCTTGCCGAAAGAGGTCTCGCCGATGATGAGCGCGCGGTCGTGATCCTGCCACGCGCCCGCGACGATCTCCGAGGCCGAGGCCGTGCCGCGGTTGACGAGGACGACGAGCGGCGTCGGGTCGGGCTGGCGGTTGTCCGAGACCAGCTCGCGCTGGATGCCGCGCGTGCCGCGCCCCTTCTGCGTCAGGATGACCTGGTCTTTGGCGAGGAACTGCTCGGCCACGATCTTCGCCTGGTCGAGGATGCCGCCGCCGTTGCCGCGCAGGTCGACCACGAGTCCGGTCATGCCGTGCGTGCGGAGGTACTTCAGGGCCGAGACGAACTCCTCGGCCGTCGTGTAGTTGAAGCCGCGCGTCATGTCGATGTAGCCGACGCCGGGCTTGATGAAGTAGGCGTCGGGCACGGTCGGCTGCGGGACGGCGTCGCGCGTGATCTCGACCGTCTCGGTCTGCGCGTTCGAGGCGCGCTCGACCGTCACGCGGACGGTCGTGCCGCGCGGCCCGCGGAGCATGTCGCGCACCTCGCCCGAGGCCTTGCCCTTGACGGCCTTCCCGTCGATCTCGGTGATCTTGTCGCCGAAGCGGAGGCCCGCGCGGTAGGCCGGCGTCTCCTCGAAGGTGGCGAGGATGTAGGTGTCGGTGCTGCCGCCGAGCTTGCGGTCGCCGATGGTGGCGCCGATGCCGTAGTACTCCGAGCGCCAGTCGGCGCGCTGCTCCTCGAACTCCTTCGCGTCGTAGAAATTCGAGTGCGGGTCGAGCGTGCGCAGCATGCCGATGATCGAGGACTTGAAGACCTCGTCGTACTTCACCTTGTTGCCGTCGACGTAGTTGTCCTGGATGACGGTGAGCGCCTCGGCCACGTCCTGCTCAAGCGACTCGGTGGCGTCGGTCGGGCGCGGCCGGCGCGTGCGCGCGCCGGGCGAGGCCGCCGGGGCGTCGCCGACCGAGGGGGCCGGGCGGCGCGTGGCGGGCGGCTGCGCGCCGCTCTGCTGCGCGATGACGAAGGCCGGGAGCGAGACTGCGAGCAGGAGGAGCGTCGCGAGCGCGGTGGTGATTCTCTTTTTCACGGAGACAGACCCTCAGTTAAAACCCAAGATTCGAAGGGGCGCCGGGCGGCCGTAGGCGCGGCGCGTAAAACCAAGCCGTGACTGCTGCCCGTTCCGAAAGGCAGGCCGGTGTAGTGTAATTGATGATGTCACCGGCGGCAAGGTTGCAACCCGCGGGGGCTTGCGGCCCGAATCCGCGCCGCCTTGCGCCCGCGCACACGCCCCCTTAGAATGCCTTGCAAGGAGTTCGCCCACAGCAAAAGAGCGTACGACGGCCCCACGCGAGAGGAGGTTGGAGCAGCATTATGAGCAGCCCGCACGACCCGAGAGAGCCCGAAATCCTCGACCCCATCGACGACCTGATGCTCCCCGAGCACGGCGACGAGCACCCGCACGGCGAGCGGGTCTCCTCCTCGGTGCGCGACATCGCCTCGCGCATCCCGGAGTCTCTGGCCTCCATCGGCCGCGACATCAGCCGCACGGTCGAGCGCGCGCTCTCGGCCAAGGACGACTACGTCGTCGCCGTCAAGGTCTCGCACGACGCGCAGGAGCGGTTGGAGCAGCTCGTGCAGGCCGGCGTCTTCCGCAGCCGCGCCGAGGCCGCCGCCTTCCTCATCGACGAGGGCATCAAGTCGCAGACCGCGCTCTTCGAACGCGTCTCGGCCAAGCTCTCCGAGATCGAGCGCCTCCGCGCCGAGCTGCGCGGGATGATTACTAAGCCGGAGTGATAAGTGATGAGTGATAAGTGATAAGACAGAACAAGGCTCGCTTGTCTTCTCTCATCACTTATCACCCATCACTTATCACTCCCCGAGGGGGTCACTTGTCCACTGTCACGCTGCCGCAGGCTCCCATCGAGCTGTACACGTTGGGTAACGGCCTGCGGGTCGTCTTGAGCGAAGACCATTCGGTGCCGGTCGTCTCGGTCGCCGTCTACTACGACGTCGGCTCGCGCAACGAGCGCGAGGGGCGCACCGGCTTCGCGCACCTCTTCGAGCACATGATGTTCCAGGGTTCGGAGAACGTGCCGAAGGCCGGCCACTTTCAGTACATCTTCAACAACGGCGGCACGATGAACGGCACGACCTCCTCGGAGCGCACCAACTACTTCGAGACGCTGCCGTCGTCGCAGTTACCCTTAGCGCTCTGGCTTGAGAGTGACCGCATGCGCTCGCTCAAGGTCACGCAGGAGAACCTCGACAACCAGCGCGACGCCGTCAAGGAGGAGAAGCGGCTCTCCTACGACAACCGCCCCTACTCGAACGCCTTCCTGCGCCTGAACGAGCTGGTCTACCGGAACCCGCGCAACGCGCACTCGACCATCGGCTCGATGGAAGACCTCGACGCCGCCACGGTCGAGGACGTGCAGGAGTTCTTCCGCGTCTACTACGCGCCGAACAACGCGGTGCTCACCATCGTCGGCGACTTCGACTCGGCCGAGGCCCGCGCGCTCGTCGAGAGGTACTTCGCCTCCATCCCTTCGCAGTCGGCGCCGCCGCCCGTGGACGTGAGCGAGCCCGAAGAGGTCGCCGCGCGCGCCGAACTTTATAAAGACCCGTTCGCGCAGCTCCCGGCCATCATGCTCGGCTGGAAGGTGCCGGCGCGGCGCACGCCTGACTTCTACGCGCTCAACCTGGGCAGCGACCTGCTGCTCGACGGCGACAGCTCGCGCCTCTACCAAAGGCTCGTCAAGGACGAGGAGTCGGTCGTCGGCATCCAGGGCGGCCTCGGCGAGCGGCGCGGGCCTTCGACCCTCTACATCTTCGCCATCCCCAAGCCCGGCCACACGACCGAGACCATCCGCGCGACGATCCAGGAGGAGGTAGAGAGGCTCGGGACGGAAGGGCCGAGCCCCGAGGAGATGGAGAAGCTGCGCAACACGCTCCTCAACGACTCGGTGCGGAGCCGGCAGTCCACGCTCTACCGCGCGCAGCGCCTCGCCGAGTACACGCTCTACGACGGCGACCCGCACCTCTTTAACTCGGAGCTGGAGCGCTACCTCGCCGTCACGCCCGAGAGGATACGCGACGCCGTCAAACGCTACCTGCTGACGGACAACCACTCCGTGATGGAGGTCGTCCCCGCGCACCTCGCCGAGGCCGCGCCGGCCGAGCCCGAGCCGCCGGGCGAGCCCGCACAGCCCGGCGCGCCCCCTCCGCAGGTTCCCCAGCCCCCGCCCGCGGAGCCACCTCCCCCGACCGACCCCGCGCAGCCGGCGGCCGACACAACCGCGCCGCAACAGGAGCAGGTTTCGAAACCGGAATGATGAACGATGAGTGATGAATGATGAATAGGAAGCAGCCCGTCTTTCATTCATCATCCATCGTTCATCACTTAACTTATGACTGACACCGAAGAGTTCCGTAGCAAACCGCCCGCGCCGCTGCCGGTGCGCCCGCTGAACCTGCCCGAGCAGGCCGAGGTGCAGCTCGCCAACGGCCTGCGCGTCGTCGTCGTCGAGCAGCAGAGGCTCCCGCTCGTCAGCTTCCGCCTGGCCTTCCGCTCGGGCGACTCGTCCGACCCGAACGACCTGCCCGGCCTGACGGACGTGATGACCGACATGCTGGTCGAGGGCACCGAGTCGCGCGCCTCGCGCCAGATCGCCGAGGAGGTCGCGCGCTACGGCGCGACCCTGACGGCCGGCGCCTCTTCGGACTACCTGACCGTCGCCGCCTCCTCGCTCGCGACCTATGCGGACGAGGTGTTCGAACTGCTCGCCGACGTGACGCTCCGGCCCGTCTTCCCCGAGCACGAGCTGGCGCTCGCCAAGGCCAACGCGCAGCAGAACCTGATCGCGCAGCGCGCGCAGCCCTCCTTCCTCGCCAGCGAGGCCCTCGCGCGCGTGATCTTCGGCCAGCACCCTTACGCCGTCGTCGCCGCCACGCCCGAGTCCATCGAAGCCGTCTCGCGCGAGCGCCTCGTCGAGCACCACCGCCGGCTGCTCGTGCCGAACAACGCGGTGCTCCTGGTCGTCGGCGACGTCTCCCGCGAGCACGTCGTCGCGCAGGCCGAGAAGCTCTTCGGCGGCTGGGCGCGCGGCGAAGTCAGCGCGCCCGAGTTCCCCGCCCCGCCCGAGCGCGAGGAGCGCGTCGCGTACCTCGTCAACCGCCCCGGCTCCGCGCAGACGAACATCCTCGTCGCCAACACGGCCATCCGGCGCACAGACCCCGAGTACTTCCCCGTGCTCGTCATGCACACCATCCTCGGCGGCAACGCCTCGGCGCGCCTCTTCATGAACCTGCGCGAGGAGAAGGGCTACACCTACGGCGCCTACACGCAGTTCGACGCGCGGCGCCTCGCCGGCTCGTTCCGCGCGACGACCGAGGTGCGGGGCGAGGTGACGGGCGTTTCGCTCAAAGAGATCTTCTACGAGCTCGACCGCATCCGCGCGGAGGACGTCTCCGACAAGGAGCTCTCGGACGCGAAGACGTACCTGACGGGCATCTTCCCCATCCGGCTTGAGACGCAGGAGGGTTTGGTCGACCAGCTCGTCCAGTTGCGCGTGCACGACCTCGCGCCCGACTACCTCCAGACCTACCGCGAGAACATCCAGCGCGTGACGAAGGAGGACGTGCGCCGCGCGGCGCAACGCAACATCACGCCCGACCGCGCGGCCGTCGTCCTCGTCGGCGACGGCGCGCAGGTGCGCGCACAGGTCGAGCCTTACGTCACGCGCGTCGAGGAGTTCGCGGGCGCGCGCGGCGGCGCGGCCGGCGCCTGAGTTTTGACCCGCGGGCTTTCATCAGACTTAAAATCGACAGGGGGGAGATGACTTTTATGAATCTGGTTGGGACTTGGAATCTTCAGGTGGCGACGCCCTTCGGCACGCACCCCGCGACGCTCGTCTTCGAAGGGACGGGCGGCGCGCTCACCGCACACATCAGCTCGCGGCTCGGCGACGCGCCGCTCGAATCGCTCACGGTCACGCACGACGGCTTCGACGCCCGCGTCACGATGGAGTTTCAGGGCAAGCCCTACAACGCCTCCATCAAAGGCCAGGTCGAGAACAACGACGAACTCAACGGCACCATCAAGGTCAGCCTCCCCATCGCGCCGGCCATCAAGTACACCGGCACCCGCGCCGGTTAAAGGATGAAGGATGAAGGCGGAAGGATGAAAGGAAGAGGGTCTGACCTTCATCCTTCATCCTTCCGCCTTCATCCTTACCTATTGCTGCCGCGCCCCGTTCTGAGTATGATTCTTCCGCCGATGCGACAGTACGTCACCCCACACTTCCGGCCGCTCGACTCCCGCGCGAACCTGTTCGCGGACTAGCCCCCGCGCTCTCCTCTTCCGCCCTTACGCCTCGCAAGCCCGTTGTTTGTGCCCGCCCTGCTTGAATCAAAGGAGGAGATTCGTCATGTCCGCCATCACCGAAGTCAGAAGGCCAGAGATCAAGACCGACCTGCCCGGCCCGCGCGGCAAGGAGATCGTCGAGGCCGACGCGCGCTACGTCAACCCCTCTTACCCGCGCCCTGCCTACAAGCTCGTCGCCGAAAAAGCGTCCGGCGTCTGGGTCGAGGACGTGGACGGCAACACGTTCCTCGACTGCAACGCGGGCGTCGCCGTCTGCTCCACCGGCCACTGCCACCCCGAGGTCGTCGAGGCGATTCAGGAGCAGGCCGCGCGCCTCATACACATGTGCGGCACCGACTACTACTACCGCCAGATGCCCGACCTCGCCCGCAAGCTCGAAGAGCTCGTGCCCGTCCCCGGCCCCACCCGCACGCACTTCGCCAACAGCGGGACGGAGGCCGTCGAGTGCGCGCTTAAGCTCGCCATCCACGCGACCGGCCGCGAGAAGTTCATCGGCTTCTTCAACAGCTTCCACGGCCGCACGCTCGGCTCCCTGTCGCTCACCTCCTCGAAGGCCGCGCAGCGCCGCGGCTTCAAGCGCTCGGCGCTCGACGTGACCCACGTCCCCTACCCGAACGCCTTCCGACACCCCTTCAACGGCGAGCAGTCGGACGCCGAGACGGTGAGCCGCGCCTGCCTCGACTGGATCGAGAAGCGGCTCTTCCTGACGACGACGCCGCCCGAAGAGGTGGCCGCGATAGTCGTCGAGGCCGTGCAGGGCGAGGGCGGCTACATCCCCGCGCCGAAGGCTTTCCTCCACGGCCTGCGCCGCATCTGCGACGAGCACGGCATGCTCCTGATTGTCGACGAGGTGCAGTCCGGCTTCGGGCGCACGGGCAGGATGTTCGCGTGCGAGCACTACGATTTGCGGCCCGACGTCATCACGCTCGCCAAGGGCATCGCGTCGGGCCTGCCGCTGGGCGCGTGCGTGGCGCGCGGCGACCTGATGGACTGGAAGCCGGGCGCGCACGCCTCGACCTTCGGCGGCAACCCGGTCGCCCTCGCCGCGGCGCTCAAGACGATTGAGCTGCTGGAGGGCGGGCTGGTCGCCAACGCGGCCTCGGTCGGCGAATACCTGCAGGCGGGCCTGCGCCGCCTCATGCAGAAGCACGACTGCATCGGCGACGTGAGGGGCTTAGGGCTGATGGTCGGCTGCGAGCTCGTGCGCGGGGGCGGCTCGCGCGAGGCGGCGGCGGAGCTGCGCGACCGCGTCGAGGTCGAGTGCTTCAACCGCGGCCTCATCGTCCTGGGGTGCGGCTACAACACCATCCGCTGGTCGCCCCCGCTCACCCTCACACGCGAGAACGTGGACGTGGCCCTGGAGATATTCGACGAAGCCATCACGGCCGCCTGCCGCTGAAGGAAAGGGTGCTGGGTGCTGGGTGCTGGGTGCTGAGTGCTGGTTAAAAACTTAGTTCCACCCAGCACCCAACACCCAGAACCCAGAACCCTTTCTTCTTAGCATTTGACTTGAACCCGCCGTCCTCTATAAAGTTGCGCGTCGGCTTCCGCCCTTCCCGGCGCGGCCCCGGCTGAAGTGTAGCGCGGCGCGTCGGCCCGCTCCCCGCACCCAATCCCCTGTTCTTCGGAATGAAGCAATCTTAGATATGCGTTACCTCAGGAAATGGCAGTTGGCGTTCGTGTGCCTGCTCGCGCTGGGGCTGCTCCCCTTCGCGCCCGCCCCGCGCGGGACGGCGCAGGCGCCCGGCTACACGGTCACCGACCTCGGCACGCTCGGCGGCGAGACGAGCCAGGCTTTCGGCATAGACCCCTGCGGCCACGTCGTCGGCCGCTCGCGCGCCACGGCCTCGGCCAACTCGAACCGCCCCTTCCTCTGGAGCGGCGGCGTCATGCAAAACCTCGGCACGCTCGGCGGCGACACGGGGATGGCGACGGCCATCAACCAGGGCGGCACCGTCGCGGGCGGCGCGCAGAACTCGGGCGGCACGACGCACGCCTTCGCCCGCCCCGCGGGCGGCCCCATGCAAGACCTCGGCACGCTCGGCGGCCCCACCTCCACGGCTTACGACGTGAACGCCTCGGGTCAGGTCGTCGGCGTCTCCGAAGAGAACGGGGCGCTCCAGGATCGCGCCTTCGTCTGGCAGTCGGGCGTCGGGATGCAGGCGGTGACGGCGCCGTGGGGCACGCCCATCCGGGCCTTCGGCATCAACGACGCGGGCCAGATCACGGGCATCGCCAACCTGCCCGCCAACTCGACGGACGTGGCGCACGCCTACGTCACCATCGGCGGCGTGCCCGTGGACATTGGCACGCTCGGCGGCGGCGTCAGCTTCGGCATCGAGGTCAACGAGGCGGGCGTGGTCGTCGGCTACTCGTACATCTTCTCCAACAACATCTTCCAGTCGTTCCACGCCTTCCGCTGGCGCGACAAGAACGGCAACGGGCAGCGGGACGCGGGCGAGATGATCGACCTCGGCCTGCTCGGCCCTTCGCACGTCAACAGCTACGCGTACGACATCAACGAGTCGGGGCAGGTCGTCGGCGCCTCCGAGACGGGCGACCCCGACCACAACGTCTCGCGCGCCTTTCTCTGGCAGGACGCGAACAACAACGACCTGTCGGACGCGGGCGAGCTGCACGACCTCAACGTCCTCGCGCCCAACACCGGCTGGACGTTCGAGGAGGCACGCGGCATCAACGACCGCGGCCAGATCGTCGGCACCGGCACCAACCCCGACGGCAAGGAGCACGCCTTCCTGCTCACGCCGACCAACGTCGCGCCCTCGCCCTGCGACCCGACGCCCACGCCGACGCCGACCCCAGTGCCCGGCGCGCTTGAGTTCAGCGCCGCCACCTACACGGCCGGCGAGAACGCCGGCTCGGTCGTCATCTCCGTCAGCCGCACGGGCGGCAGCGACGGCGCCGTCTCGGTCAACTACGCGACCTCGAACGGCACCGCGACCGCCGGCGCCAACGCCGACTACATCGCCGCCAGCGGCACGCTCAACTTCGCCCAGGGCGAGACGACCAAGACCTTCTCCGTCACCGTCAACGAAGACACGCTCGACGAGGCGGACGAGACCGTCAACCTCACGCTCTCGAACCCAACGGGCGGCGCCACGCTCGGCGCGCAGAGCACCGCCACGCTCACCATCACCGACAACGACGCGCAGCCGACCTTGCAGTTCAGCTCTGCGACTTACGCCGTCGGCGAAGGCGGCACCAACGCGACCATCACCGTGACGCGCTCCGGCGGCACCAACGGCGGCGTCTCGGTCAACTACGCGACCACGACCGGCGGCACCGCGACCGCCGGCTCCGACTACACGGCCATCAGCCCGACCGCGCTCACCTTCGCGGAAGGGGAGATGAGCAAAACGTTCAACGTCTCCATCACTAACGACACGCTCGACGAACCTGACGAGACTGTTAACCTAATTTTGAGCAGCCCCGGCGGCGGCGCGGCGCTCGGCGCGCAGACCACCGCCACGCTCACCATCACGGACGACGACGCGACCCCCACGCTCGCCATCAACGACGTGATGGTTGATGAGGGCAACACCGGCACTTCGCCCGCGACACCCGCCACCTTCACCGTCACTCTCACCGGCGCGAGCGCGCAGACCATCACCGTTAACTACGCCACCGCCCCTGATACGGGCGGCGTGAATCCAGCGACTGCGGGCTCGGACTACACCGCGACGAACGGCACAGTCACTTTCAACCCCGGCGAGACGGGAACGAAATCCGTCACCGTCTCAGTAGTCGGCGACACCACGGACGAGCCGAACGAGACTTTCCTCGTCAGCCTCTCTTCTGAATCGAACGCGACCGTCACCAGGCGCACGGGCGTCGGCACAATCAGGGACGACGACGGCCAGCCGGCGCTTTCGATCAACGACGTGACTGTGACCGAAGGCAACGCCGGAACGACCACGGCCACCTTCACCGTCTCGCTCCTGCCCGCGAGCGGCCAGGCCGTCTCGGTCAACTACGCCACCGCCGACGGGACGGCCACGACTGCCAATAACGACTACGCCTCGAAGTCAGGCACGCTCAACTTCGCCGTTGGCGAGACGACGAAGACCGTCACCGTCAACGTCAACGGCGACACCACGCCGGAGCCGCATGAGACCTTCTTCGTCAACCTCTCGAACGCGACGAACGCAGACATCGCCGACGGGCAGGGACAGGGCACGATTAACAACGACGACACGGCCCTCTCCATCAACGACGTGAGCGCCACCGAAGCGGTCGCGGCCGCGGGCGGCCTCACCTTCACCGTCAGCCTCTCGCAGCCGACCGTCAACAACATCTCGGTCAACTACGCGACCGCCGACGGCACGGCGACGGCCGGCTCGGACTACACCGCGACCAGCGGCACGCTCCAAATCCTCGCCGGCGCCACCTCCGGCACGATCACCGTCCAGGTGAGCGACGACAACCTCTTCGAAGCGAACGAGACCTTCTTCGTCAACCTCTCGTCCCCGACCAACGCGACCATCAGCGACGCGCAGGGCCAGGGCACCATCGCGAACGACGAGGCGGCCAGCACCTTCCTCTTCAGCTCTTCGACCTACTCGGTCGGCGAAGGCGGAGGCAATGCGACCGTCACCGTCACGCGCACGGGCAGCACGGCGGGCGGCGTCTCCGTTGGTTACGCGACCTCGGACGGCACGGCCGCGGCCGGCAGCGACTACACGGCCGCGGGTGGCACGCTCAACTTCGCCTCGGGCGAGACGAGCAAGACGTTCAACGTCAACGTCACCGACGACACGCTCTTCGAAGGCAACGAGACCGTCAACCTCGCGCTCAGCTCGCCCAGCGGCGGCACGCTCGGCACGCCGAACACGGCCACGCTCACCATCAACGACAACGACACGCAGCCGACCTTGCAGTTCAGTTCCGACGCTTATACCGCTAATGAAGGCGGCGGTACGGCCACCATCACCGTCACGCGCACCGGCGGCAGCAATGCAGGCGTCACTGTCAACTACGCGACTTCGAACGGCACGGCGACCGCCGGTGCTAGCGGTGACTACCTTGCCACCTCCGGCACTCTGACCTTCGCCGCGAACGAGACGGAGAAGAGCTTCAACGTCGTCGTCAACGACGACGCACTCAACGAGCCGAGCGAGACGGTTAATCTCACTCTGAGCAGCCCCGGCGGCGGCGCGGCGCTCGGCGCGCAGACCACCGCCACGCTCACCATCACGGATAACGACGCGGCGCCGACCGTCTCAATCAACGACGTGACGGTAGACGAAGGGAACACAGGCACGACGAACGCGACGTTCAACGTCACGCTCTCGGCCGCCAGCGGGAAGACCGTGACCGTCAACTACGCGACGGCCGACGGGACGGCCGCGCAGCCCGGCGATTACGCCGCGGCCAGCGGCACCGTCACCTTCAACCCTGGCGAGACCTCGAAGCCTGTCAACGTCGCGGTCGTGGGCGACACGCTCGACGAACCGGACGAGACCTTCAACGTCAGCCTCTCTGCCCCTTCGAACGCGACCGTCAGCGACGGGACGGGCGTCGGCACCATCAGGAATGACGACGCCGCGCCGACGATCTCCGTCAACGACGTGACCTTGAACGAGGGCAACGCGGGCACGACGAACGCCGCCTTCAACGTCACGCTCTCGGCCGCGAGCGGACAGATCGTGAGGGTCATCGTCGCCACCGCCGACGGGACGGCGACCGCCGGCTCCGACTACGCGGCCGTCGGCCCCACGACGCTCACCTTCGACCCCGGCGTGACCTCGCAGACCGTCAACGTCCCCGTCATCGGCGACGCGCTCGACGAGCCGGACGAGACTTTCACGCTCAACCTCTCGTCACCGACCAACGCGACCATCGGCGACGGTCAGGGCCTCGGCACCATCACGGACGACGACGACACGCCGACGCTCTCAATCAACGACGTGTCGGTGACGGAGGGCAATGCGGGGACGACGGCCGCGGCCTTCAACGTCGCGCTCTCGGCCCCGAGCGCAAGGGCCGTCTCGGTCAGCTACGCGACGGCCGACGGGACGGCGACGGCCGGCTCCGACTACATAGGGACATCGGGCACGCTCACCTTCAACCCCGGCGAGACTTTGAAGTCGGTCACGGTCAACGTCAACGGCGACGTGACGAACGAGCCGAACGAGACCTTCTTCGTCAACCTCTCGAACGCGACTAACGCCAACATCAGCGACGCGCAGGGCCAGGGCACCATCACGAACGACGACGGGCCGGCGCTGCGCTTCTCGCAGGCCGCGTACCCCGTGGGCGAGAGCGCGCACTTCGTCACCGTCACGGTCACGCGCACGGGCGACCCGAGCCCGGCCGTCTCGGTCAACTACGCCACCTCGGACGGCACGGCCACGGAACGCCGGGACTACACCGCCGCCTCGGGTCGACTGCAATTCGCCTCGGGCGAGACCTCGAAGAGCTTCGACGTGCTTCTGACCGAGGACGCATACACGGAGCCTCTGGAGACCATCAACCTCACGCTCTCGAACCCGACGGGCGGGGCGGCCTTAGGCACACAGTCGACGGCCACCATCAACCTCTTGGCCGACGACAACCCGCCGCCCGGCTTCAATCCGATAGACGTCTCTTCGGACTTCGTGCGTCAGCACTACCACGACTTCCTCAACCGCGAGCCGGACGCCGACGGCCTCGCCTTCTGGACGGGTGAGATCGAGAAGTGCGGCGCCGACGCCGGCTGCCGGGAGGTGAAGCGGATTAACGTCTCGGCCGCGTTCTTCCTCTCCATCGAGTTCCAGCAGACCGGCTACCTCGTCTACCGGACTTACAAGGCCGCGTACGGCGACGCGACCTCGCCGGGCGTGGACGGCACGGTGCCGGTCGTGCGGCTGCAAGAGTTCCTGCCCGACACGCAGCAGATCGGGCAGGGCGTGCGAGTCGGCATCGGCAACTGGGAGCAGCAGCTCGAAGCGAACAAGCAGACTTACATGGCCGAGTTCGTCCAGCGCCAGCGCTTCCTGTCGGCCTTCCCCGATTCTCTGACGGCCGCGCAGTTCGTGGACAAGCTCAACCAGAACGCGGGCGGCGTGCTCACGCAAGCAGAACGCGACCAGCTCGTCAGCGACCTCTCGACCAACGCCAAGACGCGCGCGCAGGTGCTCCGCGCCGTGGCCGAGAACAACGCGCTCCAGCAGAACGAAGTCCGCCGCGCCTTCGTCCTGATGCAGTACTACGGCTACCTCAGAAGGAACCCCGACGACACGCCGGACACGGACTTCGCCGGCTGGAGGTTCTGGCTCGGCAAGCTCGACCAGCACAACGGCAACTTCGTCGAGGCCGAGATGGTCAAAGCCTTCCTCGACTCCATCGAATACCGCACGCGCTTCGCACCGTGAAGAGATTGAGCCATTGGTTCATCGGGTCATTGATTCATTGAAAGAATGGCTTGCCATTTCAATGAATCAATGACCCGATGAACCAATGGCTCAATCTCTTCAGAACCTCTGCGTCACGCCCCGAATCAAACGCACGGTGTCGCGGGCGATGAGGAGTTCTTCGTCGGTGGGGATGACGTAGACGGCGAGGCGCGAGTCGGCGCGGCTGATGGCGCCTTCGCGGCGCGCGGTCGTCGCCTCGTTGAGCGCGGGGTCGAGTTCGACGCCCATCCAGCCGAGGCCCTCGCAGACGCGCGCGCGCACCTCGGCCGAGTTCTCGCCGATGCCGCCCGTGAAGACTAAGGCGTCCGCGCCGCCCATCGCGGCGAGGTACGCGCCCACGTACTTGCGCACGCGGTAGCAGAAGATTTCGCCGGCGAGGCGCGCGCGCCGGTCGTCGGACTCGCGCGCCTCGTCGAGCAGCTCGCGCATGTCGTTCGTCAAACCCGAAATCCCGAGCAGCCCCGACTGCTTGTTGAGGATCGACTCGGCCTCCTGCATCGAGAGCCCCTCCTTCGCCGCGACGAAGTCGATGATGGCCGGGTCGATGTCGCCCGAGCGCGTCCCCATCACCAACCCTTCGAGCGGCGTCATGCCCATCGAAGTGTCCACGGAGTCGCCGCCCTTGATCGCCGCCGCCGAGCAGCCGTTGCCGAGGTGGAGCGTGATGATGTTCGTCCGACCGCGCTCGACCCCGCGCAAGCGTCGGTAGCGGTACGCGACGTAGCGGTGCGAGGTGCCGTGGAAGCCGTAGCGGCGCACGCGGTAGCGCCTGTACCACTGGTAGGGGAGCGCGTAGAGGTACGCGTGCGGCGGGAGCGTCTGGTGGAAGGCCGTGTCGAAGACCGCGACCTGCGGCAGCCCCGGCCCGAAGACCTCGCGCGCGGCCTGTATGCCCCGGATGTTGCCGGGGTTGTGCAGCGGCGCGAGGTCGATGCAGTCCTCGATGCCGCGCAGGACGCCCTCGTCAATCAGGACGGACTGCGTGAACCTCTCGCCGCCGTGGACGACGCGGTGGCCGACGGCGTGTATGTCCGCGACGCTCTTCACCTCCTCTATCCCCGAGTCGGCCGAAGTGACCCAACGGATGATCGTCTCGACGGCCGCGCGCACGTCGCGCACCGGCGCCGTCGAGCGCCTCGCCTCTCCACCTTTCGCTTTAAAGGTGATGATGGCCTCGCCCCCGATGCGCTCGATCACACCGCCCGCCAGGTGCTCGTCCGCGTCCTGCGCGATGTGATCCAAATCGGTCGCAATCAACTGAAACTTCGCCGTCGAACTCCCGCAGTTCAGAACCAGTACGTTCATAGTTGGTGAATAGTAAATCGTAAACGGTGAATGGTAAAAGCCGGCCAACTCACCATTCGCCATTCACTATTCACCGTCCACTAGAGGTGGCGGAGGAAGGCTTCGGGGTTGTTGAGGAAGTCGCGTGTGAGGGAGACGTGTTCGACCTCTTCGTAAGGGATGCGGCGGACGGGGGCGCGGTCGAAGCTGAGGATGTCGGCGCCGGGGAGGGCCATCAGGATGGGCGAGTGCGTGGCGACGACGAACTGCGAGTCCTGCGCGGCCATCCCTTTGAGCAGCGCGAGCAGCGCGAGCTGGCGCTGCGGCGAGAGCGGCGCCTCCGGCTCGTCTAAAAGGTAAAGGCCGCCGGGCACGAAGCGCGACTGAAAGAGTTGCAGGAAGCTCTCGCCGTGCGAGCGCGCGTCCGCGTCCTCGCCGTAGCGGCTGGCGAGCGCGCGCCGCTGCCCGCGCACGACGCCCTGCGCGAGACGCAGGCCGTAGCCTTTCAGCCCCTCGCGCTCGAACTCGCCGGCCATCTCTTCCAGCTCCGCGCTCGTCTGGTTGACGCGCCGCGTGAAGTTGAAGAAGTCCTCGGCGCGCAGGAAGAAGCCGCGGTGCGTGCGCTTCGTCCACACCAATTTCAACTGCGCCGCGAGAGCGCGCGCGTGGCCCAGAGTCTTGTCGGCGCGCACGTCCTCGCCGCCCACGACGACCGAGCCGACCGCCGCCGCCAGCCCTTCGAGCACCGTGGACTTCCCCGACCCGTTCTCGCCGACGAGGAACGTGACCGCGCTCCGGAACTTTAACTCTTTGAACTTGCGGACGACCGGCAGCGCGAACGGGAAGCCTTCCAGCTCCCTCGCCGCCGGCCTGATGTCCATCGAGCGCAGGTGAATCATCGGAGGGCCACACGTTCAGTTTGCGAGAATGCGTTCGTAGCCTACGCGCATCTGACTCAGCCAGCCGGCGAACTGCGGTGGGCCGAACTGCGCATTGCCGCCCTCGACGAAGGATTTGAGGCCGGACAGCAACTCAGTCCTCACGGCCTTAAGGCCGGACTCGATATACCCCTTCATCCTCTCGCGCTCGAACGCGGGAAGCTCCGGGAATTTCGCCATGAACTCGTCCACGAGCGCGTCGTCGGCCGCGCGCGGCAGCGCCCTCGCCTGCCGCTGCCATTCCTTCGCTGCGTCGGTTAGGCTTACGCCCTCCTGCTCCTTCCAGCCGCGCACGATGGCGAGCGCATGCCCAGCCTGTAGTTTATGGCCGAGCTTAACTGCCGCCCCGGTCGCCACAGACATCACGTCCCCCTCGTATCCGCCGCCCGAGAAGAGAGCCGAGGCGACGACAATCTCGTCCGGCTCCTCGAAGCGATGCCCTTCGGGGCTCGCCCCGTCGGGCGTGCCGGCAATCTTGAGCTTCGTCTTCCAGATCGCTCCGGGTAAGGCCAGAGGCTTCCCATCAAAGCTCGACTCCGGCCGAGCCCCCCTTATCTCCCCGTCCTTCGTCAGACGCAGTTCGACGCCCATGAGGTTCCTGTCTGACGTGTTCTTGAGCGTCACCTCAAACTCAGGTTCGTCCTGCAGCGCCTCGACGCCCAGTACCGTGATTGAGCGCGTCAGGTTGACGACGGGCGGCGCCGAGAACTTGATGGGAGCCCGACGGACGAGGCCCAGCCTCACGGGCTCGTAGCCATACTGCTCCAATGCCTCGACGCGCCACTCATCGCCCACGCCGACTTCGTGCGCCCCGAGTTCGGTCAGTACCAAAGCCTCGTCAATCTCGCGAGTGAGCCACAGCTTAACGATGACTCGGTTGCCGCGCCTCATCACGTTAAGGTTCATGCCACGTAGGCGTTCGCCGCGTTGCGCCGCTGGCGCGGCCTTGAGACGCCGGAAACTGTTCGTCAACCCTTCCCCGCCTGACGAAAAGCCCTTCTCACCTACGTCGTAATAGAGCGGCGTCGCGCCTTCGTAGAGGACGAGTCGGAGCGACAACTTCTCCGCGGGCTCCTGCGCCGAGGCGGTGAGCGCGGCAAGAAGGCAGGCGGCCAGTGCGCGGCCGAGGTTCGTGTGGAGTTTGAATTTCATCACGCCGCTCCTTCTTGTCGTGGGATGAAGGCGGGTATTTGACAAGGCGTTTCTATGCCACGCGGGGGGTAAAGTCAACGCGAACGCGGCGCGCGAATTCTTTCCTGAGCTTATGCCGTGAGACGGCGCACGGTTTCGAGAACCCGCGCGCGCAGCTCGTCTTCGTCAACAGTTGTCACGCGGCCGTCGCGGAAGACCTCGCGCCCCGCGACGACCGTAAGCAGCACGTCGCGGCCCGAGGAGGAGAAGACGAGCGTCGAGGCCGGGTCGTACGCGGGCGTCTGGTGCGCCGCGTCGAGCCTGACGGCGACGAGGTCTGCTTCCAGGCCCTCTTCGAGCGCGCCCGTTATGTGCCTGATGTTCATGGCCGACGCGCCGCCGCGCGTCGCGAGCCGCAGGGCGTCTTGCGCGTCGAGCATGCGTTCGCCCCCGACCGTCTCCAGCGCCGCGCGCGAGGCGAGCAGGGCGAAGCGCGACTCTTCGAGCAGGTCGCAGACGTTGTTGCTCGCGACCGAGTCGCTGCCGAGGCCGACGTTGACGCCGGCCCCCAACATCTTCGCCAGCGGCGCGCGCCCGTGCCCGAGCTTCGCGTTCGACTTCGGGCAGTGCGCGACGCCCGCCCCGAACTCTTTCAACAAATCGATGTCGCCCTCGTCCACGCGTACGCAGTGCGCGAGCAGCGGGCGCGTGTCGAGGACGCCCGCGTCGGCGAGGTGGCGGACGGTCGTCGTGCGCGGCGAGTCGAAGGAGAAGCCGCGCAGCGCGTAGGCCATCGCGAAGACGCCGCCGCCCTCCGTCATCAGAGCCTGCTCGGCCTCCGACTCGGCCGCGTGCATCATCAGCGGGAGTTTTTCGTCGAGCGCGTACCGCGCGAGCTTCTCCAGGAGCGGCGGCGCGACCGTGTAGGGCGAATGCGGCGAGAGTCCGAGCGTGACGAGCGCCGTCTCGCCCGAGCGCAGGCGTTCGATCTTCTCGCGCGCCTTGTCGTACTGCTCTGCGACCACGCGCGCGTCCGGGCCGAAAGCCTCCTGGTAGACGACGCCGCGCAGGCCCGCGTCGCGCAGAGCCTTCATCGTCGTCGCGCCCGCGTCGCTCGCGTCGCCGACGCACGTCACGCCCGCGCGCACGGCCTCGACCGCGCCCCACGCGGCAGAGACGTAGAGGTCTTCCCCCGTCATCCGCTCGTTGCGCGAGGCGGTGACTTTCCGCAGCCACGCGAAGAAGTCCCCCTCCTCCGGTTCGAGGAAGCCGCGCATCGCCGTCAGCTCAAGGTGCGTGTGGCAGTTGACGAAGCCGGGCAGCAACGCGGCCTCGCCCAACTCTTCGACCACGGCCGAAGGGAACCTCTCCGACACTTCGGCGCGTGCTCCTACGCCCGCGACGCGCGTCCCCTCGACGGCGACCGCCCCGTCGCGTATCGGCCCTGAAGAGACCGGCAGCACCCAACGCGCGCAGTATATTTTCGTCATGCAGTTTCCCCTCTGCGTCGCCGCAGGACGAACCACAGCAGCCCCGACAACATAATCACCGTGCCGCCGCCGGCCGCGACGGCGCGCATCCCGAGGCGGTCGGCCGCCGCGCCCGAGACGAAGATCGAGCCGACCATCGTCAGGGTCGTCAGAGTCTCGTACGAGGCGAAGACGCGGCCGGCGAAGGCGTCCTCGGTGCGGCGCATCAAAAGCGTCTGCTGCGCCGTCCACCAGATGGCGAAGTTCATCTCGCGCGCGACCAGCAGCGCCGCCGCGCCGAAGAGGTTCGGCGTCAGGCTGAAGAGCAGAAGCCCGCAGCCGTCGAGCGCCAGCGAACGCCCCATGCGCGCGCCCAGGCCCTCGACCGCGCCGCGGTTGATCCTGCGCGCGAGCGGCGCGCCGAGCACGCCGCCGAGTCCCATCGCCACGAACAGGACGGAGATGCCGAAGTCGGTCGGCCGCTCGGCCACCGCCCTCACGGACGCGCCCCAACGACCCGCGGCCTGCTCTCCCAACGACGCGCCGAACAGACTGTAGAGCGCGCGCGCCGCGCCGTTCCCCAAGCCCCAACCGCCCGCCACGACGAAAACCGCCGCCAGCACGCGGTCGCGCCTCACGTAGCGCAGCCCCTCGGTGAAGTCCGACGCCACGCGCCTGAGAACAGTAGGCAGTAGGCAGATGGCAGTAGGCAGTCGAAACCCTTCGCGTTGTGAACTGCGAGGTAAACTTTCAACGTCCGCCACGCGGAGCGTACTGCCGACTGCCGTCTGCCTGCTGCCTTCTATCCTGCGAATCATCTCGGCCGAGGCGAGGAAGGTGAAGGCGTTGAGGACGAAGACCGCGTCGCGGCCGAGCGCCGTGGCGACGACGCCCCCGAGCGCGGAGCCGACGGCGATGGTCGCGGCGGTGGTCGAGGCCGAGAGCGAGTTGGCCGCGAGCAGCTCGTCCGTCGAGCCGACGAGGTTCGGAATCGAGGCGCGTTTCGCCGCGTTGAAGAAGGCCGAGACCGAGAAGAGCGACGCGCCGACGAAGTAGATGAGGGCCAGCGACCCGAAGCGGTTCGCCAGAAGGAACCCGAGCGCGAGTCCCGCGCGCGCGAGGTCGGCCGCGATCATCACCCGCCGCCGGCTCACGCGGTCGACGACGACGCCCGCGACGGGGCCGAAGAGGAAGAGCGGCAGGTGGCGCGCGATGGCGTAGGTCGCGACCGCCAGCCCGACGCTTCCCGGGCCCGCGAGCTGAATCGCGAGCGCCAGCACCGCGATGTTGTTCAGCCAGTCGCCGACCTCCGAGACGGCCTGCCCCGTCCACAGCCTGCGGAAGTCGGCGTTGCCACTGAGCAGCTCACGGTAGGTCATAGGCAGGGGAGTAGTAGGCAGATGGCAGATGGCAGTAGGCAGTTGAAGAACACTCTTATTGCGAACCCTGGGTTAGTCATCCTCAACGCCGGTCAAGCGGAGCTAACTGCCTACTGCCTACTGCCATCTGCCTACTTCCCTTTCTTCTTCCGGTAGCGTTCGAGGATGTTGGTGACGTAGGCGCGGGTGGAGGGGAAGTCGATGCGCGCGACGAACTCGTCGGCGGTGAGCGGGCGGCGCCCGGGGGGGACGCGGTTCCACTCGGCGGCGCGCGAAGGGCCTGCGTTGTAGGCGGCGATGACGCGCGGCTCGGCGCCGGGCGCGTCCTGGTAATCCTTCCAGATTTTTTCGAGATACCAGCAGCCGACCTGTATGTTGCGCTCGGGGTCTGCGAGCGCGCGCTCGGGGTCGCGCCGCATCTGCTCGGCCAGCTCGCGCATGCCGGTCTCGGCCGCCCACTCGCGCGCGACCGCGGGCGTCACCTGCATCAAGCCGACCTCGCCCGCGTCGCCCTTCATCCACGGGCGGAAGTACGTCTCCTCGTAGATGATGCTCCACACGAGATCGGGGTCGAGCCGGTAGACCGCGGCCTGCCGCGCGATGAGCGCGTCGAAGCGGTGAACCCAGTACTGGTTGAAGAGGTACGCGGCGACGCCGCCGATGATGATGAGGAAGAGGACGGCGAGACTGAAACGTCTGAGGGCGGGCATCGGGTAAAAGCTGTCAGCGAACTACAATCTCTCGAACTCGTCGGGGCCGATTCCGGCTTGTTTCAGGATGCTGCGCAGAGTGCCGACAGGTACTTCACGATGTCTTGGGACGATAGCGGTATATGTTCCGAGCGGCGTCACCCTGGCGAACTTAACATGACTGCCTTTACTGCTCACTTCTTGGAAGCCCACCGCTTCCAGCTTTCGTTTCACCTCGCGGAACGGCAGCGGCTTAAGCTGCGTCAAGCTCGACCTCGATCTTTCGGATGCTCGGCAAGATGGTAGCGTGCGGCGGTTCGAAGTGAAGTTCTAAAGCTTCGCGGAGATTGTCCAGTGCTTCCTGTTCCGTCAGCCCCTGGCTCGCGACTTCGACTTCCCTACACTGCGCGATGAACCATTCATCTTCCTGCCAGACCGTGGCTGTGAACTCCCGGGTCATGTTTTAATTCCTTCTCCTCAGATGTGCCCAGAGGGAGGCGCGGGTGGCGGTGGCGTCGCGCCCCTCGTAACGCGAGAGCAGGGCGCGGCGGTCGAGTACGTGGCCCTGGAGCCAGACCTCCGCGGAGAAGCCCGTGCCGACGGCGAGCGCGTCGCCGCGCAAGGCCTTCGTGTTGACGAGGACTTCGAGCCGGAGCCGGCCGAGGTCTAGATAAACCCAGTAAAGTTCCGTGCCCGAGACGGGGTTGCGCAGGGGCTTGAACGAGATGACGCGCCCCGAGAGCGACCAGTCGTTCTCGTGCGCGGCGCGCGAGGGCGCGGCCTCTTCGAGCGGCTGCCAGCGCGTCTCGCCCGGCTCGGCCGTGACGCGCGCGCGGTAGGCCAGGCCGCAGAGTCCGACGTGCAGCTCCTGCGCGCGGAAGCCCTCGGGGCCGACTTCGGTCAGGTTCTGCAGCTCGAAGAGGACTTCGGTCTCCTGGCCGTCGCAGTAGCCGTGGACGATGGCCTCGCCGTCCTCGTCGTACTCGGTCAAGGCCCAGGGGCTCACGCGCTGCGTGTAGCGCGCGCGAAAGCCCGGCCGGCAGTCGGCGTAGAAGATTTCGCCCGTGCCCGACTCGTACAGGACAGTCCAGACTTCGAGCCCCTCGCCCAGCTTCCAGCAGCGGCCGTGGAGCACGGCGCCGCGGCGGCAGAGCTGCGTCGGCTCGCCCTGGTCGCCCGCGCGCTCCGCGAGGTGGTTGAAGTCCTTCTCGCTCGGCACGTCGATCCCGATGGCTTCGAACGTCTCTTCCATATTAGCGTTCAGCTTCCCTCACCTTGACGCGCGCTTCTTCGGGGACGGCTTGGCGTCCTGCCCGGCGCGCGGGGCGCGGCTGCGGAAGCCGCGGATGTTGCGGACGGGGCCTTGGCGGGGGCTGACGCCCGAGCGCACCATCTCGGCGAACAGCTCCACGTCGTAGTCAGCCTCGCGCGACATCTCCTCCCGTATCGCGTGCAGCTCTTCGAGGAATCTCGGCTTGCGGTACATGATCGTAAATAGTTAATGGTGAATAGTAAATGGTAAATGGGCGCGGCCGTCAACCATTCACCATTAACTATTCACCATTCACCCCTTTTCTGTCATCTCCGAAACTAAGAACTCGGGCGTCACGATCTGCGGGACGAAGAAGCCGGCGGCGGTGTTGAAGAGCCGGATGCGCGCCTGCCGCCGCACGTTCGCGAGGTGGCCGAAGTTCCAGGTCACTAGATAGTCTATTTTGTGG
>Ga0213876_10000098_pt1 | contig 98314 bp, 69 predicted proteins | sample BarmaccomBMRX_R9_FD_160113 | JGI IMG/M metagenome (GOLD analysis project Ga0213876, IMG submission 160113) | Root-associated microbial communities from Barbacenia macrantha in rupestrian grasslands, the National Park of Serra do Cipo, Brazil - RX_R9 | ecosystem: Host-associated > Plants > Roots... | reverse complement strand
AGCTCGCCGCGCGACGCGATGATCGCCGACGCCGCGACGCCGTCCGAGCGCGGGCTCGCCTTCGGCTTCCACCGCGCGATGGATCACGGCGGCGCCGTCCTGGGGCCGCTCATCGGCCTCGCGCTGCTCTGGTACGTGGCCGCCGACCCGCGGACGCCGTCTGCCCGCGACTACAAGACCATCTTCCTCTTCGCCTCCGTCCCGGCGCTCCTCGCGATGCTCGCGCTCATCTTCGCCGTGCGCGAGACGCACGCCGGCGCGGCGAAGGTTGAAAATAAAAAGTCTGCGGAAGGACTCCCCGCGCCGGCGGCGGCGGCCGGCGGGAGGCTGCGGCTGACGCTGCGCGGCTTCGACGCGAACTTCAAATGGTTCCTCGTGCTGGTCGCGCTCTTCACGTTGTCCAACTCGACCGACGCCTTCCTCATCCGCCGCGCGCAGATGGCGGGCGTCTCGACGGGACAGGGGACGCTGCTCCTCTGGTCGGCGCTCCACTTGAGTAAGGTCGTGAGTTCCATCTTCGGCGGCGACCTCTCGGACAGGCTCGGCCGCAAGACCCTGATCGTCGCCGGGTGGCTGCTCTACGCGGCGGTCTACCTCGGCTTCGCGTATGTCTCGACGACCGTCGGCGCGTGGTCGCTCTTCCTCGTTTACGGCGTCTACTTCGGCCTGGCCGAGGGCGCGGAGAAGGCGCTCGTCGCCGACCTCGTCCGCCCCGAGCAGCGCGGCACGGCCTACGGACTTTATAATCTCGCCTTCGGCGTCACGGTGCTCCCGGCCTCCCTGCTGATGGGCGCGCTCTGGGACTGGCAGGGGCCGGCCACGGCCTTCTTCGTCAGCGCCGCCATCGGCTCGACCGCCGCGCTCCTGCTCGCGCTCTGCGTGCGGCCGGGAGAGAGGTTAGAGGTTAGAGGTTAGAGGTTAGTACAAGAAAGCGTTCCTCTGACCTCTGACCTCTCCCTTGCGTTGACAGCCTCTCTCCCCAAGCTGTATACAGCCTAACTGTAGAGCGTCAGTCGCGGCGGGCGGCAGCGCCCGAGTCGTCCGCCGCGTCCCACTCCCGAACCTCAGTCACAAGTGAGTTCTTGAAGGCCGAGCAGCCCTTCCGCGCCATGGAGTACGAGTACGACCTCTTCATCAGCTACGCGCACATCGACGACCTGAGCCCGTTCGGCGAGGAGAAGGGCTGGATCGACCTTTTGCACGAGCGCCTGTCGGTGCTCCTGGCGCAGGCGCTCGGCTACGAGCCGCGCATCTGGCGCGACGGCCACCGGCTGCAAGGCAACGACGAGCTGTCGGGCGCCATCGGCGCGGGCGTCACGCGCTCGCTGCTGCTCGTGCCCGTCATCTCGCCGCGCTACGTGCAGTCCGAGTGGTGCAACCGCGAGATGGAGACGTTCCACTCGGCGCAGGCGCAGCAGCAGCAGGCGCCGGCCGCGGGCTCGCCCGCCTTCCGCTCGCGCGTCTTCAAGGTCGTGAAGACGCCTTTGCCCGAACACCTCCGCGAGTGCGAGCCCGCGCAGATACGCAACCTCATCGGCTACCAGTTCTACGGCGAGGACGAGGCGAGCGGCGTGCTCACGGAGTTCAGCCCCGCCCCGACCGACAAGCAGTACTGGCGCACGCTCAGCCGCCTCGTCTCCGACATCAAGCAGACGCTCATCGAGCTGAAGCACAAGCCCGCCGCGCCCGCACAGCCGGCGACGGCCGCGCCCGCCGCCGCCCCGCCGACGACGACCGCGCCCGCGCCGGCCCCGCACGTGCAGGCCGCGACGAACGGGGTGCCTTCGAAATTCGTCTACCTCGCCGAGACGACCGGCGACCTGGTGCGCGAGCGCGAGGACGTGCGCGACGAGCTGCGCCAGCGCGGCTACGGCGTGCTGCCCGAGCAGCGGCTGCCGCTCGACGAGCGGCGCCGGATCGAGGAGGCCGTCCGCGCCGACCTCGCGCGCTGCGCGCTCTCCGTCCACATGGTCGGCCCGCGCTACGGCTCGACGCCCGAGGACGACCCGGCCTCCGTCGTCCAGATACAGGAGCGTCTGGCGGCTGAGCGCGGCGCCGCGGACGCGACCTTCCAACGCCTGCTCTGGACGCCGCCGTCCCTGGGCACCCCCGCGCTGGAGATCAACGACGCGCGCCAGAAGGCTTTCGTCGAAACGCTTCAGCAAGGCTTGACGGCCGGCGCCGAACTTTTGCAAACGACGGTCGAAGACTTGAAGACGCGCGCCGTCGAGAAGCTGACGGCGTTGGAGAAGGCACAGGCCGCGGCGGCGGCCTCCCCCGCCGGCCCCCAACGCAGGAAGCTCAAACAGGTCTACCTCATCTGCGAGAACCGCGACCGCGAGTTCATCCGACCCATCAAGCAGTACCTCTTCAAGCAGCAGTTCGAGGTCATCACCTGGCTCGAAGGCGACGCCACGGCCGAGCGCCTGACCGAGTACCACCGCAAGAACCTCCGCGAGTGCGACGCCGCGCTCATCTACTTCGGCAGCGGCGACGAGCCCTGGGTGCGCAAGAACCTCGAAGACCTCGAGAAGGCGTACGGCTACGGGCGCGACGACGACTGGGCGGCCTCCGCGGTCTTCGTCGGCCAGCCGCCCAACGAACAGAAGGAGGACTTCCTCACGCACATGGTGCCCTACGTCATACACAACCTGAGCGGGTTCAACCCGGAGGACTTGAGCGACTTCGTCCGGGCCGTGCGCGAGGCCGAAGGAGAGACGGCGTGAGCACGAGGGAATTCACGACACTGGGGGGCGTGACGATTGAGTCGGCGCGAACGGCAAACCCGTTCCCGGGGCTGCGCCCCTTCGAGACGGACGAGTACCGCCTCTTCTTCGGGCGCGAGGGGCAGTCGGACGCGCTGCTCGAACGGCTCGAACGCTCGCGCTTCCTCGCCGTCGTCGGCACGTCGGGGAGCGGCAAGTCTTCGCTCGTGCGCGCGGGACTTCTGCCCGCCCTGCGCGGCGGGATGATGGCGGGGGCGGGGGCGGGCTGGCGCGTCGCCGTCGCGCGACCCGGCCACGACCCGCTCGGCAACCTCGCGCGCGCGCTCGCGGAGGACGGCGTACTCGCGGAGGCCGCCGCCGGGCTCCGGCCGGAGGAGCGCGAGGCGATCATCGAGGCGATGCTGCGCGGCGGCTCGCTCGGACTCGTGGACGCGGCGTCGTCGGCGCGGCTCGAAGGGCAGAAGCTGCTCGTCGTCATCGACCAGTTCGAGGAGCTGTTCCGCTTCCGCGCCGCGCGCGCCGCGGCCGCCGACGACGAGGCCTCGGCCTTCGTCAAGCTCCTGCTCGAAGCCGCGCGCCAGCGCGAGCAGAACGTCTACGTCGTGCTCACCATGCGCTCGGACTTCCTCGGCGACTGCGCGCAGTTCCAGGGGCTGCCCGAGGCCATCAACGACGGGCAGTACCTCATCCCGCGCATGACCCGCGACGAGCGCCGCGTCGCCATCGTCGGCCCCACGCGGGTCGCGCGCGCGCGCATGACCGAGCCGCTCGTCAACCGCCTCCTGAACGACGTGGGCGACAACCCCGACCAGCTCCCCATCCTTCAACACGCGCTGATGCGCACCTGGGACGAGTGGCGGTCGAAGCGGCCCGAGCACGCGGCCGCGCACGCGGCGGGCGAGAAGATCGACGTCTGCTGCTACGAGGCCATCGGCGGGATGAGCGACGCCCTCTCGCGCCACGCCGACGAGGCCTACTCCGAGCTGCCGGACGAGCGCAGCCGCCGCATCTGCGGGCTGCTCTTCAAGGCCCTGACCGAGCGCGGCCCGGACAACCGCGAGATACGCCGGCCGACGCGCCTCAAGGAGATTTGCGAGATCGCCGGCGCGAGCCCTGCGGAGGTCGCCGCGGTGGTCGAAATCTTCCGCCGCGAGGGGCGCACCTTCCTGATGCCGCCCGAGGGCGTCGAGCTTGAGCCCGAGACGATCATCGACATCTCGCACGAGAGTTTGATCCGCAACTGGGGCCGGCTCAAGGAGTGGGTGAAGGAGGAGGCCGAGGCGGCGCGCATCTACCGCCGCCTGGCCGATGCCGCGGCCGCGCACCGGGCCGGCGAGTCGGGCCTCATGGACGACGTGACGCTCGGGTGGGTCAACCGCTGGCGCGAGCGCTACAACCCGAACCGCGCGTGGGGCCTGCGCTACCACCCCGACTACGACGCGGCGCTCTACTACTTCGAGGAGAGCCGCGCGGCGCGCGAGCGCGAGCGCGAGGAGCGCGAGCGCCAGCGCCACGAGCTGCTGGAACGCGAGCGGCGCGAGCGCGAGCAGGCCGAGCTCTACGCGGCCGCCCAGCGCCGCGCGGCGCGCCGCTTCCGCTACGTCGCGGCGGTGCTCGGCGTCGTCTTCCTCGGCGCGCTGGCGGCGCTCGTCTTCGCCGTCATCGCCGAGCGGCGGGCCGAGTCGGCGCAGCAGAGCGTCGAGCGCGCGCGGGAGAAGCTCCAGAAGAGCCGCAACGCGGCCCAGCGCATCCAGGGTTACGAGATGGAGGAGGCCGAGCGCGAGCTGAACGAGCTGTACACCCTGACGGCGAACGACGACGAGGGGCACGAGAACCGCGCGTGGGTCTTCTACAACCTCGGCGCGCTGAACAGCAAGCTGGAGCGGCACGACCAGGCCGCCGCCTTCTTCAGGTCGGCCTTGCAGACCGAGATCATGATCCACGGCCGGCTCGGGCTGGATTCGGTCGGCACGCTCGACGGGCTGGCGCACGCGCTCGAAGACGGGCGCAACTACAACGCGGCCGTCGAGCAGTTCGAGCGGCTCGCGGCGATGCTCTCGGACGCCTCCGCGCAGAAGGACAAGTACTTCCGTCTGAACACGGCCAACGTCTACAAAGACCTGGCGGGCCTCTACCTGAAGCAGGCCGGGGCGGCGTACGAGGAGGCCGTGGCCTCCGGCGCGAGCGAGCGCACGGAGGAGGCGCTCGGCGTGGCGCTGCGGCCGGCGCGCGAGAAGGCGAAGGAGCAGTACCGGAAGGCGCTCGCCGTCTGGGAGGACGTGCTGCGCGACGACCCCGAGGCGCTCTCGGACAAGTACGAGGAGTCGGCGTCCTTCATCCAGAACCTCTACTTCCCCCTGAGCCGCGAGGACACGGCGACCGCCGAGTCGCTGCTGCGCAAGGCGCTCACGCTGCGGCGCAACACGGGCACGCCGCTCGCGCGCAAGCCCATCGGCCCGCCCAACCCTGGGGGCGACCCGGCCATCAACGCGCAGCTCGCGGCCGAGGGGCCGGGCTACGTGCTCTTTAACGGGCAGACCGAGAACGCCTACGGCCGCCCCGAGTTGGTCGAGCTGATCCGCGCCGTCGCCGCCGAGTGGGCGAAGCGCCACCCCGACCTCAAGCTCGTCGTCGCCGACCTGAGCCTGCGCGGCGGCGGCAACTTCCCGGGCCACGGCGGCGACCACCAGGACGGGCGCGAGGTGGACATCTGGCCGCTCACCAACAACGGCCAGCCCGAGCCGACCAACATCTACGCCCCGAACTACTCGCGCGACCTGACCAAAGAACTCATCAACCTCATCAAGCAGACCAACCCGGCGGCGGCCGTCTACTTCGACGACCCCCCGCTCGTCTCCGCCGGCCTCGTGCGCGCCACCCTCGACCACACCAACCACATGCACGTCCTACTGCCTACTGTTTTTCCCCGCATGACAGGCGTGCGTTTTTCGGGTAGCTTACACACACCGACAAACACACGGGCGGGCAGGCCGAGAGGGCATAGATGGAAGAGATCGACTACAGACTCGTCGAGACCCCGGAAGAGCTTGTGGCCGCGTGCGAGCGGCTCGCGCGCGCGGCCGAGGTCGGGTTCGACACGGAGACGACTTCGCTCTCGCCCTTCGAGGGGCGCGTCCGCCTCGTCCAGCTCGCTGCCGCGGGCGAGCCCGTCTACGTCTTCGACCTCGACGCCTTCACCGGCGAAGGCGACACCGCCGGCCGGAGGCAGCGCGCGCGCACGGCCGAGTCGCTCGCGCCGCTCCGCCGCCTGCTCGCCGCGACCCGCCCCGTCAAAATTGGGCACAATCTCAAATTTGACGGGAAATGGGCGCGGCACTATTTGGGCGTCGAGCTGTGCGGCGACTTCGACTCGGGGGCGGAGAACAAAAACGAGGTCGAGCGCGGCGGACTCTTCGACACGCTGCTCGCCAGCCAGCTCGTCTCGGCCGGCGAGCAGGAAGACCGACACTCGCTCGCCTCGGTCTCCGAGCGCTACCTCAACCAGCCCGTGGACAAGACGCAGCAGGTGAGCGACTGGGGCGGGCGGCTTTCGGCCGCGCAGCTCGAATACGCCGCGCGCGACGCCGCCGTCATGCTCCCCCTGCGCCTCAAGCTCGTCGAGGCGTTGCGCGCGAACGCGCTCACCCGCACGGCGCAGCTCGAGTTCGAGTGCGTCGTCCCGCTCGCGGCGTTAGAGCTGAACGGCGTCCACCTCGAACAGGACTGCTGGCGCGCCAAGCTCAAGGAGATCGAGCGGCAGCGCAACGCGCTGCACGAACTCCTCCAGGACGAGCTGGCCGAGGAGCCCGCGCAGCAGTCGCTCTTCGGCCCCGTGCGCGCCGACATCAACCTCGACTCGCACGTCCAGCTCACGCGGGCGCTGAAGCGCGTCCTCCCCGCGGGCGAGGAGATCCCCGACTCGACGCGCAACTGGAAGCTCGAACCGCTCGCCCTCAAGTTCCCGGTCGTCCGCCAAATCCTCGACTACCGCACGCTCCAGAAGACTCTGAAGTTCGGCGAGACGCTGCTTGAGTCGATCAACAAAGAGACCGGCCGCATCCACTCCCACTTCCACCAGATCGGCGCGCCGACGGGGAGGATGAGCTGCACCGACCCGAATATCCAGCAGGTGCCGCACGCCTTCGACATGCGCCGCTGCTTCCGCGCGCCCGCGGGGCGGAAACTCGTGGATGCAGACTACTCGCAGATCGAGCTGCGCATCCTCGCCGACTTCACGGGCGACCGCGGGTTCGTGGACGCGTTCCGCTCGGGCGCGGACTTGCACCGCGTGACGGCGGCGCAGGTCTTCGGCGTGAAACTCGAAGAGGTGTCGAAGGAGCAGCGCGACTTCGCCAAGCGGCTGAACTTCGGCGTGGTCTATGGCATCGGCGCGCGCCGCTTCGCGCTGCTGACGGGCTTGAAAGAGACGGAGGCCGAAGACCTCCTCAAGCGCTACTTCGCCACCTACCGCGACCTCGACACGTGGCTGCGCGACGCGGCCTCCAAAGCCGTCCGCGAGCGCTCGGCCCCCCGCACCGTGGCCGGCCGCCTCTTCCGCTTCAACTTCGACCCCGAAGACCGCCAGGCCGCATCCCTCGCCCAACGCAACGGCAAAAATGCGCCGATCCAGGGCAGCTCGGCCGACATCATCAAGCGCGCGCTTCGCCTGTTGCACGACCGTCTGAAGGGGACGGAGGCGCGGGTCGTCAACGTCGTGCACGACGAGGTCGTCGTGGAGTGCCCGGAGGAGGGCGCCGAAGCGTTCGCGCGGGTCGTCGAGGAGGCGATGTGCGCCGCCGGCGAGGAGTACGTCAAGGCCGTCCCCGTCAAGGTCGAGTCGGCGGTGACGGACGAGTGGGTGAAGTGATGAGCAGGCAGTAGGCAGTTGAGACAAAGAGTAGATTTAAAGAATCGGGGAGGCGAGCTTCGGAACTCGCCTCCCCGATTCTTTCGACTACTTTGTCTACCCGCTAACAGCCTACTGCCATCTGCCTACTGCCTACTGCCCTTCCTCCACGCGAAGTAGACGGGCAGGCCCGTGAGCACGAGGAGGAAGCCGAGGCCGGAGGTCTTGGGGGCGAGGTAGACGAGGTCGAGGGTGAGGAGCGTGGCGAGCAGGACGTAGACGAGGGGGACGAGGGGGTAGCCGGGCGTGCGGTAGGGGCGCGGCGCGTCGGGCGCCTTGCGGCGGAGGACGAAGACGGCGCCGACCATCAGCACGTAGAAGACGAGGTCGGCCGGGATGATGTATTCGAGGAGCTGCGTGTAGACGTTGCCGTAGGCGAGTTTGACGGCGCCGGTCGCGGGGTCGGCCGCCGCCGTCACCGTGCGCGGCAGCGTCAGGAGCGCCGCCCACAGCCCTTGCACGGCGAGTGCGAAGGCGGGCACGCGGCGTGAGTTGAGCCGCGCCGCGGGGCGGAAGAAGAGGCGGTCGCAGGCCATCGCGTAGGTGACGCGCGCGCCCGCGAGGAGCAGCCCGTTGTTGCAGCCGAAGGTCGAGACCATGATGGCCGCGGCCATCAGCGCCACGCCCGGAGCCCCCAGCCCCGCGCTCACGGTCGCCGTCGCGATGCTGTTCGGCGGCTTCTGCATGACGTCGAGCGGCAGCGTCAACACGTACGCCAAGTTCGCCAGCAGGTAGAGCCCGACCACGACGGCGCAGCCCGCGAGCAGCGCACGCGGCAGGCTCCGCGCGGGGTCGCGCACCTCGCTCCCCGTGAACGTCACGTTGTTCCACGCCGACTGCGCGAAGAGCGGCCCCGTCATCGCACGCCCGAGCAACATCACCAAAGCCAGCGCGCCCGCCGCCTCCAACCCCGGCTGCGCCGCCTGCGGCGTCCAGCCGTTCGCCCAGGGGTTCCACCAGTCGGACGTGTAGGCCGCGCTCGCCCGGCTCCAACCCAACCCCAGCCCGACCACGATGAGCCCCGCGAGCGCCGCCGTCTTCGTGAAGGTGAAGGTGTTCTGGATGAGCTTCCCCAGCTTGAGCCCGAGCGTGTTGGTGAACGTGAGCAGGAGGATGAGGCAGACGGCCACGAGCTGCTCGGTCGAGAGCGAGAGGGCGTACCCTTCGGTCAGGCGGAGGGGCTCGACGACGTAGTTACCCGAAGAGACCCAGGGCACGAGCACGCCCGTGAAGCGCGCGAAGGCGACGGCCACGGCCGCGATTGTCCCCGTCTGGATGACGAGGAAGAGCGACCAGCCGAAGAGGAAGCCGGGCGCCGGCCCGTACGCCTCGCGCAGGAAGACGTACTGCCCGCCCGCGCGCGGCATCATCGCCGCCAGCTCCGCGCAGCAGAGCGCCCCCGTGACGGTCAGCAGCCCCGCCAGCGCCCACGCCGCCAGAAGCCACCCCGGCGCCCCGACGAGCCGCGTGGACTCGGCCGACGTGATGAAAATCCCCGACCCGATCATCGAGCCGACGACGATGGTCGCCGCGTCCAGGGCGCCGAGTCCGCGCTCAAGGTGCTGCGGCGAACGCTCCGTGGTTTCGCTCATGTCAAGGGTGTCGGCCGTCGCGGAAGTGTGATTACGGGGGCGTATGTTCCTCCGCGCCGCCGACGTTTGTCAACGGCCGCGCGGGCGCGCGCGGGGCGGAGAAACCCGGGGCCGACGCGGGCCGGCCCCGGGTTCGCGCTCCCGGCTCAGGCCGGGTTCGGCGGCTCGATGAGGGGCACGACCGAAGGATCCGGGACGAGCGCCGTGTCGAGGTCTACGGGTTTGAGTTGGGTGCCGCCGAGGAGGAGCGTGCAGTTCTGCGCGAACTGCAAGACCTTCGCGCCGGAGAAGCTCGACTGCGAGGGGTCGGGCGCGGGCACCGGCGGGCTGAAGACGTGGCCGTTCGAGAATTTCAACTGGAAGACCCAGGGGATGGCGCGGCTGTCATGCGCGAGGAACTGCGCGGCGAGCAGGTGCGAGCAGTAGACGCCGGGCGTGCACCCCGCGCCGACGACCGCCTGCACCCAGGCCACGTAGTAATCGAAGAAGGCCGGGACGACGGGCGGCCCCGTCTCGATGTCGAGGTAGACGACCGCGGACGCCGGGAAGCCCGCTTGCTGCATCAGCGCGGCGGCGTTCTTGCCGTCGGCGGTGCCCTGCTTGGTCGTCAGGACGTGCGAGCCCGGCCCCGACTGCTGCTGCCCGACGTAGACGGGCGCGAAGCCGTAGCCGAGGCCGCTCAGGAGCGCGCGCTTCTTCATGAAACCGGCGTCGGGGTGTGACGGCGCGGGGCCGAGGTAGAAACCCGTGAAGGCGATGTTGGCCTGCGCGCGCGCTAGCTTCATCACGTTGTCGCCGGGGTAAGTCGCCGTGTCGAGACCTAGAAAGACTGGCATCTCTTCTCCTTTCGAGTCAGGTGCGGTTGACGGAGGGCCGTCTGCGGTCAGGGCGGTCGCCGCGCGGCACGGTGCGGACGCGGCACGAGGGGCGCGCATGTTGCTACGCGCGGAGCAGCGCTGTCAAGCCAAAACGGCCCGCCCGCGCGGGCTCGGACGCTTGACAGCCGCGCCGCGCCTTCCCTAGTCTTTGAAGTGGCGAGTCCCTGAGCGCACTCCCGCCGCACACTTGGAAGTCCGACGCTTTAATCCCGTCGAAGGCATTTCGGAAAGCAAAACGGAAAAATCATGGTCAAAGAAGAGATCAAGCGCCTCGTCGAGGCGAAGGGCGCCCGGGTGGGCGTCATCGGGCTCGGGTACGTCGGCCTGCCGCTGGCGGTCGAGTTCGCGCGCAAGGGCTTGCGCGCCGTCGGCTTCGAGGTGGACGCGCGCAAGGCCGAGCTGATTAACCAGGGCGAGTCTTACATCGGCGACGTGCACTCGGCGGCCCTCGCCGAGGTCGTCAAGGCCGAGCGCCTGCACGCGACGACCGACTTCGACGAGCTGTCTTCGTGCGACGCCATCATCATCTGCGTCCCGACGCCGCTCAGGAAGACGAAGGAGCCCGACATCTCCTACATCCTCGCCGCCGCCGAGCAGATTCAGAAGCGCCTGCGGCGCGGGCAGCTCGTCATCCTCGAATCCACGACCTACCCCGGCACGACCGACGAGGTGCTGCTGCCGATGTTCGAGGAGGGAGGCTTGAAGTTGGACGAAGACTTCCTGCTCGCCTTCAGCCCCGAGCGCGTTGACCCCGGCAACCCGCAGTTCCACACCGACAACATCCCGAAGGTCGTCGGCGGCTGCACGGACGACTCGACCGAGGTCGCCGCCGCGCTCTACGGTTTAATAGTTAAGGAAGTCCACGCGGTCTCTTCGGCGCGCGTGGCCGAGGCGGCGAAGCTTTTGGAGAACACCTTCCGCGCCGTGAACATCGGCATGGCGAACGAGATGGCGCGGCTCTGCTACCACCTCGGCATCGACACGTGGGAGGTCATCCGCGCGGCGGCGACCAAGCCGTTCGGCTTCATGGCCTTCTACCCCGGCCCCGGCATCGGCGGCCACTGCATCCCGCTCGACCCGCACTACCTCTCCTGGAAGGCGCGCCAGCACGGCTTCGACTCGCGCTTCATCGGGCTCGCGGAGGAGGTCAACTCGCGGATGCCCGAGCACGTCGCCACGCTCGTCACCGACGCCCTCAACGACGAGCAGAAGTCTCTGAAGGGCTCGCGCGTGCTCATCCTCGGCGTCGCCTACAAGAAGGACATCGACGACGTGCGCGAGAGCCCCGCGCTCTCCATCATCGACCGCCTGCGCGCGAAGGGGGCCGAGGTCGTCTACCACGACCCGTTCGTCGCGGAGGTGCGTTTCGACGACGCGCACACGCAGGGGAGCGGCGAGCCTTTGCACTCCACCGAGTTGACCGACGAGGAGCTGTCGGCCGCCGACTGCGCCGTCATCGTCACCGACCATTCGGGGCTCGACTACGACCGCGTCTGCCGGCTCTCCAAAGTCATCGTGGACACGCGCAACGCGCTCTCGCGCGACCAGCGCAAGGCGAGCTGCGCCAAGATCGTCAGGCTGTAAGCTCTAAGTTCAAAGTTGCAAGTTCTAGGTTCGAAGTTAATTCCACCTTTGACTTTGAACCTTGAACTTGCAACTTTGAACTTATCCTTTTCGAAGGGGGCGGAGAGGAGTTAGAATGACTCCTCCCCGCCCCCTTCCTTTGGTCGAGAGCAGCAGGAGTGAGCCCATCATGTCAACGCAGGCGAAGGAGAGACTCCCCCTGGAGGAGGTCGCGAACTGCGCGACGCACGGGGTGGGGCTGGCCTTGAGCTTGGCTGGGTTCGTCGCGCTGGTCGCGCTCGCCCTGGCGCACGGCGACGCGTGGCACCTCGCGAGCTGCGGCGTCTACGGCGCGTCGCTCGTCGCGCTCTACCTCGCCTCGACGCTCTACCACGGCGCGCGCCAGCCGCGCGCGAAACAGTTCTTTCAGGCGCTCGACCACTGCGGCATCTACCTGCTCATCGCGGGGACGTACACGCCTTTCACGCTCGTCACGCTGCGCGGGCCGTGGGGGTGGACGCTGTTCGGGCTGGTGTGGGGACTGGCGCTGGCGGGCATCCTCTTCCGCGTCATCTTCGGCGAGCGCCACCGGCCGCTGGCCGTCGCGTCCTACGTGTTGATGGGCTGGCTCTGCGTCGTCGCCGTCAAGCCGATCCTCGCACTCGTCCCTCTGGGCGCGCTCGCGTGGATCGCGGCCGGCGGCTTGGCCTACACGACGGGCGTCTTCTTCTTCGCCGCCAAGCGCATCCCGCACCACCACGCCATCTGGCACCTCTTCGTCCTCGGCGGCAGCATCTGCCACTACGTCGCGGTGTTGCTGTACGTCCTGCCGGCGAGGAGTTGAGATTAGCCCCTTCGGGGCTTCTCTGTCTTACTTCTCGGCCTTCACCGCCGAGGTCTCGACGGGCGCGGACGCCCTCTTCTCTATCCCCGAACGGCACGTTCCGCCACCCCGTCAACCTCGGCGACCTCTCCCGGTTCAAATGCACCGACTGCCACGCCGGCAAGAACTGGACGCTCGAAGGCGACTGAACGTTCTTGCAAAAGGGAGGGCCACATCGTTGCTGCGATGTGGCCCTCCCTTTTGGGTCGGCATCAGTCCCGGCGTGGCGGCGCCGCGGCCTTCAGTTGGCGCCGGGGCAGCGGAGGCGCTTGTACCTCGCCGCGGGGGTGTGGGTGATGCTGAGGACGCGCCCGTAGTCGGCGCCCGGCTTGTCGAAGACCTCGTAGGTGACGCCGGCCGCCGCGTCCTTGTAGTTGGCGTGGGAGGGCGTGTCGCCCGCCGCCTCCTTCTCCAGCTTGCCGAGGTCGAGGCCGAGGTCGGCGACGCGCAGCTCCGTCCGGGGCGTGACGACGATGCTCAGCACCGTGCCGGCGGGGACGTTCCAGCCGCCCCCCGCCGCGCAGCGCTTGCCGTCCGCGTAGAAGATGCGCGCGTATTCGTCGTCCTCGAACTCGTAGCTCGAATAGGACGCGTTGCCCGAGGCGGGCTTGCCCAGCCGCCGCAGCACGTCGGCGCGCCTCGACTGCGCCGGCACGATGCGCCGCCACCCTGCGGCGCGCCGCGTCTGCGTCTGCGCGGCCACGGACAGCACCGCGCAGACGCACGCGAGAATCAACCCTGCGGCCCTCGTCTTCCTCATCCTACTTGCAAGCCTTCCTCAACTCGGTGTCCCAGTAGTGGCTGAAATCGAACCTGTTCCCGGAGGTCGGCAGCGGCGGCCGGTTGCCGGGCAGCGTGCTGACCACGACGGCGTACTCCTGATCCGAGTAGACGAGGCGGCCCGCGTGGTGGAGCGTCTCGTGCAGCGCGATGGGCGCGTCGCTTTGCAGGTAAGCGTCCTTCAACTCCTGGAACGTGAGGGGCGCGCCGGGGCGGAAGTTGCCGATCTGAATCTGCGCGTCCCCGGTGGCGACGCTGCCGAGCGCGAAGTTGGCGCCGGGGATCGCGCCCCCCGCCGTGTCGCCCGCGCGCACAAACCCTTTCTGCTTCCGAACCAGGTCGAAAATCCTCAGCACGTCGCCCTCCTCGACCAGCGTGTTGCCGGGCGCCGCGTGCTTGGCGACCTCCGCGACCAGTGCTTTGATGAAGGCGGCCGCCTTCTCTTTAGCCAGAATCTTCACAATCTCCTGGCGGATGCCCTCCACGTCAATCGGGAAGATCATCCTGGCGGCGTCGTTGGGGTTGATCTTAGCATTCTTATCGTCGGGCATCATCGCGCCGCCGGTGTGAATCTCTAGCGTCGCCTTGTTGGGGTCGATCTTAGCATTCTTATCGTCGGGCATGGCCGATCTCCTTTCGTGTCGCGGCGTCAAATGGGGGCGGCCCGGGCCGAAGGGGTTCGACGGCACGAAGCGGGCCGAAGTGACCTCACATTTCCTTCGTCTGGCCTGCCGGAAAATGAGGCTCGTTTAAGAGACGCGCCCCGCGGAGCCGTCGCTTCGGGGGCGCGTGTTCGACAGCGCAGCATATAAGCTCACGGGCGGCCCTTTGTCAACGTCCGCGACTCAGGCGGCCGGCGGGCGGTACGCGTCGCCGAGCTGCGCGACGCGGCCGAGCTGCGCGACGCGCTCGCGCAGGGCGCGCGTGAAGCAGTCGGCCTCCTCGCGCGTGGCGCCGCTGGCTAAGAGCCCCTCGCGGAGCTGCCCGTCGTTGACGCGCCCCAGGTAGGAGTGGAGCCAGCGCACGTCGGAGACCTTGATGCCCTCGGTCGCCTCGTCCGTCCGCTGCCCCGTGTAGCCCCACTCGACGAAGCCGTCCCTGACCCCGCGCACGAAGTCCGCGTTCTGCGAGGCGAAGCCCTCGCAGTCCCACTTGGTGCGCGTCAGGGGGCTCCCGGACTTCCCCATCGAGGCGCCCCAGTCGATGACGAGGTAGCGCGCCTCGACCGTGCCGTCGGGCAGCGTGTGCTCGAAGATGGCCGTGTTCGAGCCGCGCGCCACGTCCCGCACGTCCTTGTTGTCCCAGTTCGACACGAGCATCAAAAGCACCTTCAACCCCGCCAGCTCGCGCGTGCCGACGAAGGGGTTGTCGTCCCAAGACCAGCCGTGCTCGTCGAAGAGCTTGCGCACGCCCTCCTCGTCCAGTTCAAACCGCGCGTCTTTAAAACTGAAGTCCTCGGCGACGCACGCTCGCGCGCGTCCCAGATTCTCCGCCCCGTCGATGCGGCCCGAGGCGACGTAGTAGGCGGCCTCGACGTGGTAGCCCGCGGCCCAGGCGAGGCGCGTCGCGAACGTCTCGCTCTTCACCTCGTCGCCCCACTTCACGCGCCAGCGCAGGTCGCGCGCGTCGTGCACCGACAGGCAGGGGTTCGACCCCGTGGCGTGCTCCTCGACGAAGCGGAAGGGCGGCGCGGGCTCGCGGCCCCGGCCGCCGCAGCCGCCGCGGAAGTCGAGGCGCCCCACGTCGCCCGGGTCGCGCCAGAGCGAGAGCCTGCGCGCGCGCAAGGGGCGCTCCCTCGCCGTCCAGACCTTGTAGCGCGAGACGGCCCACCAGAAGAGGTAGACGACGATGACGCCCGACGCCGTCCCGATGGCGGCGATGAAGAGAATGGTCGTGAGCTTCGGGAACAGAAGCAGGGTCATAAGAAGTAAGCGTGTGCCGCCTACTATATCACCCGCTTTCGTCCCCGAATTGTGGAGAAGATGTTGAGGAAGGTTCAGCTAGAAAAGGTTGTGGGTGCCGGGTGTTAGGTTTTGGGGAAGATGACTGCTCTCCCCAAAACCTAACACCGGCACCCACAACCCAAACCCTTACTTGTCGGCGGCGGTGGCGCCGTCCTGCGTCTCCAGCGCGGCCTGCGCCGAGGCGAGGCGTGCGACGGGGACGCGGAAGGGCGAGCAGGAGACGTAGTCGAGCCCCGTCAGGTGGCAGAAGGCGATGGAGCGCGGCTCGCCGCCGTGCTCGCCGCAGATGCCGACCTTGAGCCCCGGCTTGACCGAGCGCCCGCGCTCCGTCCCCATCTTGACCAACTGCCCGACGCCCTCGCGGTCTAAGACCTGGAACGGGTCGTCCGGCAGAATCTTGATCTCGACGTACTTCGAGAGGAAGCGGCCCGAGTCGTCGCGCGAGAGCCCGAAGGTGGTCTGCGTCAGGTCGTTCGTGCCGAAGGAGAAGAAGTCGGCGTGCTCGGCGATCTTGTCCGCGAGCAGCGCCGCGCGCGGCAGCTCGATCATCGTGCCGACCGTGTAGTCGATGCTCATGCCGTGCGCGCCTAAGACCTCGCGCGCGACCTCGTTGATGAGGCTCGCCTGGTCGCGCAGCTCCTCGGCAATCGAGACGAGCGGCACCATGATCTCGGGCTTGACCTCGATGCCTTCGCCGGCCACGTGGCAGGCGGCCTCGAAGACGGCGCGCGCCTGCATGCGCGTCACCTCGGGGTAGATGAGGCCGAGGCGGCAGCCGCGGTGGCCGAGCATCGGGTTGGCCTCGCGCAGCCGCTCGACCTGTTGGAGGAGCTTGCGCTTGCTGTCGATGGAGTCGAGCGTCCTGTCCATCTCGCGGATGGAGCCCGCGCGTTGCAAGGAGAGTTTGAGTTCCGACAACTCGCCCAACAGCTCGTCCATGTTCGGCAGGAACTCGTGGAGCGGCGGGTCGAGCAGGCGGATGGTGACGGGCAGCCCCTGCATCGCGCGGAAGATGCCGACGAAGTCGTTCTTCTGCAAAGGCAGGAGGCGTTCGAGCGCCTTCTCGCGCGCGCCCACGCCGTCGGCCAGAATCATCTCGCGCATCGCGGCCAGCCGCTCGTCGCCGAAGAACATGTGCTCGGTGCGGCAGAGCCCGATGCCTTCGGCGCCGAAGTCGCGCGCGACCTGCGCGTCGTGCGGCGTGTCGGCGTTGGCCCTCACCCTGAGCTTGCGGAACTCGTCGGCCCAACTCATCAGCTCGCGGAAGTCGTCGCCGAGCGTCGGCTGCACGGTCGGCACCTTGCCTAAAAAGACGCGCCCCGTCGAGCCGTCAACCGTGATCCACTCGCCCTTCGGCACCACCGTCCCGTTGACGTTGAACTGCTGCTGCCCGTAGTCGATGTTCAGCACGCTCGCGCCGCACACGCACGACTTGCCCATGCCGCGCGCCACGACTGCCGCGTGCGATGTCATCCCCCCTCGCGCCGTCACAATCGCCTGCGCGGCGACCATGCCGTGGAAGTCGTCGGGGCTCGTCTCCTGTCTGACCAGCACGACCTTCTCGCCCTCGCGGGCGAGTTCTTCGGCCTCGTCGGGGTCGAAGACGACCTTACCCTGCGCGGCGCCGGGGCTCGCCGGGAGACCCTTGGCGACGACCTTGGCGTCGGTGTTCGGGTCAACGGCCGGGTGCAACAACTGGTCTAACTGCTCCGGCGTGACGCGGCGGACGGCCGTCGCCTTGTCGATGAGACCTTCGTGCACCATCTCGACGGCGACGCGGACGGAGGCCGCGCCGGTGCGCTTGCCCGTGCGCGTCTGCAGCATGAAGAGCCGGCCGCGCTCGATGGTGAACTCCACGTCCTGCATGTCGCGGTAGTGCTTCTCTAACAGGCCCGTGATCTCCTCGAACTGCTGGTAGACGGCGGGCAGCTCCTCCTCCAACTGGCTGATCGGGTTCGGCGTGCGGATGCCGGCGACCACGTCCTCGCCCTGCGCGTTCAAAAGGTACTCGCCGTACAACTTCTTCTCGCCGGTCGAGGGGTTGCGCGTGAACGCCACGCCCGTCCCCGACTCGGCGCCCATGTTGCCGAAGACCATCGCCTGGACGTTGACGGCGGTGCCGAGGTCGTCGGGGATGCGGTTGACCCTGCGGTAGTCGCACGCGCGCCGACCCATCCACGAGTTGAAGACGGCGGCGATGGCAACTCTCAGTTGCTCGTAAGGGTCTTCGGGGATGGCGAGGCCCGACTGGTCGGAGAAGATGATCTGCTTCTGCGCGGCGATGATGTTGCGGAGCTGGTCGGGGGAGAGGTCTGTGTCGCGGCCGCCCTCGGTCTGCGCCTTGTAGCGCTCCATCACGCGCTCGAACTTCTCGTGCGCGACGCCCATCACGATCTCGGCGAAGAGGGTGGCGAAGCGGCGGTAGGCGTCTAAGGAGAAGCGCAGGTCGCCGGTCTGCGTGGCGAGCCCCTGCACGGTCTGCTCGTTCAATCCTAAATTGAGAACGGTGTCCATCATGCCCGGCATCGAGAAGGGCGCGCCCGAGCGGACGGAGACGAGCAGGGGGTTCTCGGGGTCGCCGAACTTCTTCCCCGTCTTCGCCTCGACGGCGCGCAGGCCGTCGATGACCTGCTCCCACATCCCTTCGGGGAAGTTCTTGCCGTCCGTGTAATAGGCGTTGCACGCCTCGGTCGTGACGATGAAGCCGGGCGGGACGGGCAGCCCCGCCCGCGTCATGTCGGCGAGCCCCGCGCCCTTGCCGCCGAGCAGCGCGCGCGCGCCGCCGTCGCCCTCTTCGAAGAGGTACACCCACTTGTGCGCTTGATTCTGTGACACAGAATTAGTCCTTCCTCGGTCTTCGGCAGGAGTCAGCTTACGGCGGGCGGTCGGCACGTGCGTGACGGCCGTCCGGGGAGCAATTGTGTGGCGGCAAGCCTACCCCAATCCCGCGCCGAGGGCAACAGAGGGGAGCAGGCAGTAGGCAGATGGCAGTAGGCAGTAGGCAGTACGCTCCGCGCTTCGGACGTTGAAGCTTTAGCCCACGATTTCCGACGGCAGTGTCTTCAACTGCCTACTGCCTACTGCCCACTGCTTACTGTCTAGAACTTGTCGAGCAGGATCAGGATGCCGATGGCGATGAAGCCGAGGGCGGCGACGCGCTTGATCCATTCGAGCGGCAGGTAGTGGCCGAGCAGGCCACCGACGGCGACGCCGAGCGCAGAGACGCAGGCGAGCGCCAGCGCCGCCGAGACGAAGACCGTCAGGGGCTTCTTCGTCTCGGCGGCCATCGTCATCGCCGCCAGTTGCGTCTTGTCGCCCATCTCGGCCAGGAAGATCGTCGCGAACGTCGTCATAAAAACTCGCCAGTCCATGATTTCCCTCTCCTCGATCTGAATTTGCACCGATTGTAGAACGGTCAGTACCGCCCGTGCGACAAAACGAAAGCGCGGCGGACTTCAACCGAGTCCGCCGCGCCGCGCGTTTGAAGCTCGCCCTTCGGCTTACGGCACCATGTTCATCTGGAGGATGGTTGAGACGCCGCGCGCCAGCTCGGCCCGGGTGAGGGCGCCCGTGGGGTTGAACTGCGCCTGCGTCGCCGGACTCATCAGCCCGTACTGTACCGCCACCTGCACGTAGCCGCGCAGGTCGTAGGGGATCGACGCCGCGTCCGTGTAAGAGAGGAACATGCCCGCCTTCGACTCGGCCTCGGCCCTCAGCCCCGCGGCGCGCACGAGCACGACGGCCGCCACGAGCCGCGTCGCGCGGTCGTCCGGCCGGAACGAGCCGCCGCGCACGGCGTCGGGGAAGAGCGACTGCGCGCCCTCGGCGAAGTTCATCGTCGTCGTGTCCTGCACGTCCACGAAGGAGGGCGTGTTCGGGACGTACTGCGGGACGCGCGCGCCCGCGATCATCGCCCCGGCCAGCTCTGCGCGCGAGACGGCCGCCGCGGGGCGGAAGCGCCCGTCCGGATACGGCCACATCGCCAGCGACGCCAACGCCCGCCGGATGTTATCGACCGTGGAGGCGTCGAGCCCCGCGAGGTCGGCCAAAGGCGCGTACTCGGCGTGCGCCGTCTCGAAGACGCCGTCGAACTGCTGCGGCGTCGCCACGGCCGCCAGCGTGTGCGTCACGCGCGCGCGCCAGTTGCCCTGCGCGGGCACAGAGATGAGCGTCCGCTCGTGCTTCCCCGTCAGCCCGGGCACGTTCAGAAAGTTCGACTGCCCAGCGACCTGCCCCGAGGGGTCGAGCGTGATGAGCCCGAGGTCGTTCGTCGAAATCATCGGCCCCCACGCCACGTCGGTCGCGGCGTAGACGGCATCGGCCGGCACGCTCAAGGAAACCTCGACGGCGCCGCCCGGGATGACCGTGCCCGAGAATGCCTGCACGGGGTCTTTGACGAAGCGCACCTGCCCGCGGTTCATGACGGCGCGGAACATGCCGATCTGCCGGCCGGGGAAGGCCGACTGCAAGGCCGCGGCGTGCGTGTTCAAAGCGCCCGCGCCGACCTCGTGCTGGTAGTAGGGCGGCATCGGCGTCGCCGTGCGCTGGAGTATGTCGCGGATGCGCGCGGGGCTGAGCGTCGGGTCGGCGTCGAGCATCAGGGCGATGGTGCCCGCCACGGCCGGCGCGCTGAACGAAGTGCCCGAGGCCGTCGTGTAGTACGGCAGCTCCGCGGCCGAGAGCCCCTGCGCGTCGGCGGGCAGGCCGGTCGTCCCCGTCAGGTTCGTCCCCGCGGCGCGCAGAGAGACGACGCTCGACCCCGGCGCCGACAGAGTCGGGCGGAAGGTGCGGCTGCCGAAGTCGCCACGCGCAGAGTAGTTCGCCAGGCGCCCCCGCTCGTCCAGGGCGCCGACCGAGATGACCCACGGCGCCGCCGCGTAAGGGTTGAGCGTGTGCATCCCCGGCCCCGCGTTCCCGGCCGAGAAGACGACGTTGACGCCGCGTTCGTAGAGCATCCGCGTGGCGACGTTGACGGGGTCGTTCTCGTCGTAGGTCGTGTTGGCCGAGAAGCTACAGTTGACGACGCGGACGTTCAGTTCCGGGTGCGAGAGGATGTAGTCGAAGCCCGCGAGCACATTGAAGAGCGTGTAGTCGCCGGCCGAAAGGCCGACGAGCTTCGCCTTCGGCGCGTAGCCGGCGTACTTGCCGGCGGAGCCGGCGCCCGTGCCGGCGATGATGCCGCCGACGAAGGTGCCGTGGCCGAGAAGCTGGTCGGTGTCGGGCAGCTTCTCGACGTTGACCGGCGGCAGGAAATCCACAAGATTCGCGCCCTGAAAGTCCGCGAGCTTGACGTTGCGCAGGACGTTCTTCGAGATGTCCGGGTGCGTCGAGTCGAGCCCCGTGTCGAGCACGGCGACGACGACGCCGCTGCCTTGCAGCGAGCCCGTGCCGCGGAAGCGCTGGAGGTCTGAGTCCTGCCGCATGCGCACGAGGCCCGTCTGCGTGCGGCTGTTGTCAACGTTCCACTGGAGCGTGCGGTCGTCGGTGACGTGGCGCACGCCGGAGAGCTTGCTGATCTCGAAGATTTGAGACTTCGACGCGGTGATGACGACGACCGGCAGTGAGACGAAGCGCGTGCCGCCGCGGACGCCGAGCGCCTTGAGCGTGGCGATGTCGGAGTCGGTGACCGGGTGGTGGTAGACGACGGCCGCGTTGACGTTGCTGTCGTCCGTCATCCGTTCGAGCTTATCGGCCAGCGCCGGGTCGAAGCTCATCAGCCCCGAGTCGCCCACAGGGCTCTGCACGCCGAGCGCGGCGAGCGCGTCCGCGCCGGTCTGCGAAAAGCCCGACACGCCCCACGCGCGGACGTTGTCCGCTCCGGTCAAAGAGAGGCCGTCCGCTCCGGTCAAAGAGAGGCCGTTGACGGGCGCGTAGAAGAACGTCCCGTCCAGGCGCGTGGCGACGACCTGCGCCGCGGAATCGACGTGCGCCGCCTGCACGGCCCCCGTCAAAATGCCGTCGGCGCCGGTCAAAGAGAGCCCGTCCGCACCCGTCTGCGAAAGCCCGTCCGCGCCCGTGAGCGACAGCCCGTCCGCGCCCGTCAGGCTCAAGCCCTGCGGTTGTCGGAAGAGGACGGAAGCGACCTGCCACGTCGTGCCGTCCGCGCCGGTCAAAGAGAGCCCGTCCGCGCCGGTCAGCGACAACCCGTCGGCGCCGGTCAAAGAGAGGCCGTCGGCGTGCGTCGCAAAGTAGCTGTTCGAGCCCGTGTAGCTGACGCCGTCGATGGTGGCGACGGGGGCGGCGTCGGCGCCGGTCAGGCTGAGGCCGTCGGTCGTCGAGTTGATGTAGATGCCGTTGACTTTGTAGGTGAGCGCGTCGGCGCCGGTCAGGGAGAGGCCGGAGACGTTGTCGTAGTAGATGCCGTCGGCGCCCGTCAAGGAGAGCCCCTGCGTGCCGTTGATGACGATGCCGGCGCTCACGTTAAGTGAGCAGAGGGCGACGACCAGCGCCAGGGCGACGGCGCGGCGGAGACTCTTCGGGGCTGTGACTGCGAACATCCTTGGGGCTTTGGGGCTTTGAACGTTTCCGGCCCGCGACTTCAGGCGAAGCCCGCGTCGGGGGCAGGTTCTTCCAGCGAGGTGTGCGTGCCAAAAACCGACCTTAATTTTGTACATCGTCCTCTTAATTCAATTGTTACGGTTTTCTTGTGATTTACTCTTTCATTCGTTACCGCGCCTTTTTTGGCAAATCCCACGTTATTTGAGCAGCTCCCGGTAAACCCTCTGCGTCTCGGCCGCGGGCTCGACGCCCAGCTCTTTGCGCAGGAGCTTGCGCAGCGTCTCGTACTGCTCGCGGACGGCGACGCGGTTCCCCTGCGCGGCGTGCGCGCGCATGAGGTGGCAGTGCACGTCCTCGCGGAAGGGGTCTTCGCGCAGGATGCGCTGTGCGAGGGTGAGCGAGCGCGCCCAGTCCTCGGACTTCTGCGCGGTCTGCGCGAGGATTTCCAAAACACGGAGGTACTGCTCGCGGTAGTAAGAGCGCTGCTCCTCGACCCACTCGTCGTATGAGCCTTGCATGAACTCGCCGCGGTAGAGCGAGGCCGCCTCCTCGTAAGCCTTGACGAACCCTTCGGTGTCGCGGGCGCGGCGGGCGGCGTCGCCCTCGGCGACGAGGCGGTCGAACTCCTCCGTGTCTATCCGGTAAGAGAACTCGGGGTTGAGCTGGTAGTCGCCGTCGCGGTAGAGCAGGAAGTTCTGCTTCAACGGCTGGTTGCTGTTGAGCGCCTTGCGTATGTGCGAGATGGTCGGGTGGAAGTTCTTCTCGACCGAGCCGAAGTCGGACTCGCCCCAGAAGGTGTCGATGATCGTGTCCTTCGAGACGCGGCGGTGGCGGCGCGAGGCGATGAAGCAGAGGATGTCGCGCGCGCGGCGCGTGACCCACGCGTCGGCGGCGAGCGGGCGCGCGGGCTCGCGGAAGATTTCGACCGCGCCGAGCATGTTGACGGTCAGGTCGGCCGCCGGGCCTTGCTGCACGACGAAGGGGGCGGGGCGCCCGGCCGTCGCCGCGGCGCGCGCCTCGGCCGCACGCTGAGGAAGCTGTTCGCGCAGGTCGGTCGGCAGAAGCTCGGCCGCCTCCGGCGTCGAGAAGACCTGCGGGAACTGCGCGACCGCGCGCTGCAACCAGTACTCGTAGTCGTAACGCGCGGCGAGGTCGAGCGCGCGACGCAGGTGCGGGAGCACTTCCGTCTCGTGGCCGAGGGCATGCGCGCAGACGGCCAGGAGCATCGCCGCCTGCGCCTCGCTGTAGTAGAGCTTGGTCGAGCGGATGTACGGGAGCAGCCCGTGGAGGTCGGCCGCCGCCTCCGCGTAGCGCCCGCCGGCCACGTCCACGCGGCTCCGCGCGAGGACGGCGCGGTGCAGGAGCAGCTCGTCGCCCGCGCGCCCTTCGACGAGGCGGTCGAGCAGTGCGCGCGCCTCGGCGAGGTCGCCGAGTTGGAGCGCGAGCAGGGCGCGCTCTTCGAGGAACTCCTGGCGCGTGATGTCCACGCCGGCCTCGTCGTAGGCGCGCGCGGCGCGCTCGTAGAACTCGTGCGCGCGCTGAAGCTCGCCGCGCTCGCGGTAGAGGTTGCCGTAGAACTCGAAGATTTCGCCGCGCAGCCCCGAGAGGTTGAAGAGCTGGCAGATTTCGAGCGCGCGGTCGAGGTTGCGCTCGCAGCCCTCGAAGTCGCCGAGGTGCCACTGGCAGCGCCCGACGTTGAGGTGCGCGACGGCCTCGCGCGGGACGGGCGGCGCCGGCGACCCCTCCTCGCGCAGCATCCGCCGCATCCACCTGATCGACTCGCCGAAGTCGCCGCGCAAGCCCGGCGGGATGCCGAGGTTGTGCGCGATGAGCTGCGCGTGGTAGCGGTCGCCGCGCTCCTCGGCCGACTGCAAGGCGAGGCGGAACTCGCGCTCGGCCTCCGTCCACTGGCCCAGGCCGACGAGGCAGAGGCCGCGGGTGTTCCCGCACTTCGTCCGCACGACCGAGCGCTCGTCCGTCAGCTCGACGGCGCGGTCGAGGTAGTTGAAGGCCGTGTCGCAGTCGCCGCGCCGCCGCGCGATGGTGGCGAGCGAGTGCAGCGCCTCGGCCTCGCCCTCGGCGTCGCCCTGCTCGTGCAGGAGCGTCGCGGCGCGGTGGAAGAGCGACTGCGCGAGGTCGTGCTCGTCGCGGAGGCGCGCGACCTCTGCGCGGTGCGCGAGCGCGCGGGGGTGTGCTTCGAGCGCCTGCGCGGGCAGCGCGTCGGCGAAGGAGGCGAGCGAGGAGAGCGCGCCGGCCGTGACCCACGCGCCGCCGCGCTCGGCGACGGTCTGCGCGGCGCGCTCGAAGTCCTCGGCGGCGACGAGGTGGTGCATCGCCTGCTCCCACTGCTCGCGTTCAAGGAAGAAGTCCGCGAGGCGCGCGTGCTCGGCGGCGACGGCCGCCCGGCCCTGCTCGGCGCGGAAGCGGCGTTGGAGGAAGCCGCGGAAGAGCGGGTGCAGGCGGTACTCCTCGCCGCGCCCGTCCGAGGCGAGCGAGATGAAGACGTTGCGGCGCACGAGCGTGTTGAGCACGGCGGCCGACTGCGGGTAGAGCCGGTTGCAGGCGTCGGGCTCGACGCGTTCGAGCAGGCTCACACGAAGAAGAAGCTGCTGCACCTCTTCCGTCTCGTCGGCGAAGACCTCTTCGGCGAAGTAGTCGAAGATGTCGCGCTCGCTCTGGCGCAGGACTTCGACGAGGTCGGGCGGGGCGGCGGCCGACTCGCCGCTGCGCGCGAGCGCCTGCCGCTGCGCGACCTGGCGGACGAGTTGCAGCGCGGTGATCCAGCCGTGCGTGCGCTCGCGGTACTCGGCCAGTTGCGCGGGCGTCAGCTCAAGGTCGAAGACCTTGCGGAAAAGCTCCTGCGTCTCGTCGTCCGTGAAGAGCAGCTCCTGGCGGTCGATGACGGCGAGGCTGGCCTGCGTCCTCATGCGCGCGAGCGCGAGCGGCGGCATGTCGCGCGAGATGATGACGACGTGGATGAGGTCGGGCAGGTAGGCGAGCAGGCGGTCAACGACGCGGTGGACGGGCGTCTCCGTGCCGAGGTGGTGGTAGTCGTCGAGGACGAGGATGAACTGCTGCTCGACGCGGTCGAGGACTTCGTTGAGGAGCACGTCCACGGCGCGCTCGGGCGCCTGCGCCAGCTCCTTCGAAGCCTCCTGCATGTAGGACATCGTGGCGTCGCCGAAGCCCGGGACGACCTGCCGGATGCCGTGCGTGACGTAGCCGAGGAAGACGAGCGGGTCGGAGTCGGCGCGGTCGAGCTGATACCAGACGAAGGGGTGCGCGCCGGTGCGTATGAAGTCGGCGACGAGCGTGGTCTTGCCCGAGCCGGCCGGCGCGGTGACGAGCGTGACGGCGTGCGCGAGGTTCTGCTCCAGGCGCTCGAAGAGGCGCGGGCGCGGCAGAAGCGACGGCGCGGGCCGCGGCGGCAAAAGCTTCGTGCGCAGGAAGAAGGTGGGGAGCTGCGGCGCCGCGGCCGCGGGCGGCTGCGGGTCGTGGATGCTCCCTTCGTGTCGGTGCGGCAAGTTGGACATCTTCCCTGGGAGCGCGGGCATCCCTGCCCGCCAAAGCCTGCTTTAGCAGGCTTCCAACCCTACCCTTTCCTTCAACCTTGAGGTGTACAGTCTCTGCGCCTTCGCGCTGTCGCGCTCATGGCGGGCAGGATGCCCGCGCTCCCGGCGCAAGGGTTGTGTTCATTACTGAGCGTGTGTGGTCGAAAGTATAACTTAAGTTCGGCCGTCTGCGAGGTCGGTGTGTTGACTTCAGGCCGTGCCCAACGTCTTGCGAGGAGACTTCAGGAGCCGGAGCGAGAGGCGGCCCGACTGCCGTGCGCCGCGCGCGGAGGCGGCGCGTTCCTTCTCTTCCGCGACGCCGTCGCGGCGGGCGCGTGCGTCGAGCGTGGCGGCACGGCCGCGGGTCTCGCGCAGGGCCGCGTCGGCGCCCGAAGCGGGCAGGCCGTAGCTGGCGTAGAGGGCACGCGCCTCTTCGAGCGTGAAGGCGAGCGTCTCCTCTTCGAGCACGCAGAGCGTCTGCTTCGAGCGCATCCGCCAGAGCGGCGTCGGCGGCAGGCTCCGCCCCAGCAGCATGACGTGCACCTCGGGCGGCAGGAGCGGCAGCCAGCGCCGGAAGAAGGGCACCATCCACTCGGCGTCGTAGACGAGGTGCAGGTCGTCGATGACGACGAGCGCCGGCTCGTTCGACTCAAGCAGCTCGTAGACCAGATATTCGACCGCCAGCGGCACGTCGTCCAGGGCCGTCTCGGCGCCCAGGCGTTCGAGCGTCTTCTCGCCGAAGCCGGGCCGCGTCTTCCCCAGGCTCGCGCAGAGGTGACGCAGGAAGACGGACAGCTCGGAGTCGGGCGCGTCGAGCTTGTACCAGGCGACGCGGCGGCCCGAGCGGCGCGCGAAGTCGGTGGCGAGCATCGTCTTGCCGGTGCCGGCGCGCCCGGCGACGATGGTCGAGTTGCAGCCCTCCACGCTCTCCCCGAGCGTCCGGAGCAAACGCTCGCGCGAGACGCGCGGGAGTTCGGCCGGCGGCGTAATCTTTTCGGGAATGACCTGCGCCATGTGAGTCCCTCTGAGCTTTCTCAGTGAGGCGTTCAACGTTCCACTCCGGGGCCAAAATTTCCGACGGGCGGGGACGGGCGAGCCCCCGATACTAAAACCGGGGGAAATGTACCGGGTCGGACTTGAGGAATTCTTGAGGCTCGGGACGGGTCGGCGACCTGACGGGTAAACCGTTCACGTTTTGAGGTTTACGTCCGGCGCTCCCGCGGCCTTCGCGCCCCCCTCTGCCCCGTTTTCCGCGTGCCGGAGGGCCGCGCAGAACCCCTCTGCAACCTCGCAGAATGGTTTTGCGGGCGCGCAGAATGGTTCTGCGCGTCCGCGGGACGCCTCTGCGGCCCGGAGGAACCGTCTTGCAGCCGCGCGGAATCAATTTGCGGCCCCGCGGAATCGTTTTGCAGGGTCGCGGAGCCGTCTTGCAGCCGCGCGGCAACCCGCTCCACGTCGGCCGAGTCGTTCTGCGGGGCCGCAGAACCGCTCTGCGCGTGCAGAATCGTTCCGCGCGCCCGCAGAATCGTTTTGCGGGCGCGCAGAATCGTTTTGCGGGCGCGCAGAATGGTCTTGCGGCCCCGCAGAGTCGTTCCGCCCGCGCGGAATGGTTTTGCGGGCGCGCGGAATGGTTTTGTAGCCGCGCAGAACCGTTCTGCGCGCCCGCAAAATGGTTCTGTTCGGGCGGCGGCGAGACGGCCGCGGGGCGGAGCGATGGCCGACTTCCTGTTAACGTTTCTCCAACGTCATCTTCAGGCCGTGCTTCGGGCGGAGGGAGAGGGCGGGCAGGACTTCGACCTCTTTGCCGGGGATGGGGCGGAGGCGGAAGCGCCGGGCGATGGTCGAGAGGATGAGCACAGCCTCCATCGTGGCGAAGTAGTTGCCGATGCAGAGGCGCGGGCCGCCGCCGAAGGGGAAGTAGGCGTACTTGGGCAAACGAGAGATCGACTCTTCGCCCCAACGCTCGGGGCGGAAGGCGAGCGGGTCTGTGAACCAGCGCGGGTCGCGCTGGACGACCCACTGGAAGCCGAAGACCTGCATCCCCGTGGGGACGCGGTAGCCGCCCACCTCGCACTCGCGCACGCACTCGCGCCCCACGGCCCACGCCGGCGGGTAGAGCCGCATTGACTCCTTCACGACCCAGTCGGCGTAGCGCAGCCGCGGCAAATCTTCGACCGTCGGCGCGCGCCCTTCCAACACCTCGTCCAGCTCAGCCGCGAGCTTCGCCTCGGCCTCCGGGTTCTGCGCGAGCAGATACCAGGCCCACGTCAGCGCGAGCGCCGTCGTCTCGTGGCCGGCGAGGAAGATGGTCATCAGCTCGTCGCGGAGCTGCTTGTCCGTCATCCCGCTCCCGTCCTCGTCCTGCGCGGCGAGGAGCATCGAGAGCAGGTCGCCCGTGTCCTCCCGGCTCGCGCGCCGCTCCTCGATGAGGCGGTAGACGAAGCGGTCGATCTTGCGCACGTCGCGGTTGAAGCGCAGGTGCGCGGGCGTCGGCAGGCGGTTGTCCAGAATCCACTTGAGCGTCGCCTGCTCCGCGAAGGGGCGGACGATGCGCGAGAGCGCGTCGTCTATCTCGCGCGAGTCGTCCGACACGTCGGTGCTGAAGAGCGTCTGCGCGACGACGCCCCGCGTCAGCGTCATCATCTCCTCGTGCGCGTCGAGCGCCCGCCCGTCAGTCCAACGTTCGAGCATCCGCTCGGCGTAGGCGACCATCGTGCGCGCGTAGGCTTCGACGCGGCCGCGGTGGAAGGCGGGCTGCGCGAGGCGGCGCTGGCGGCGCCAGAAGTCGCCCTCGCTCGTCACCAGCCCGCGGCCGACGAGGCGCTGGAAGAAGGGCGAGCGCAAGGAGGCCGCCTTGATGAAGTTCTTGCTCCCCGTCGCGAGCACGTACTCGACGTGGTCGGGGTGGAAGAGGAAGAGCGCGGGGACGTAGAGGAAGCGCGTCGGCACCACGTCGCCGAACTCGCGCGCGCACCGCTCGATGAACCCGAGCGAGTCGCTGTTGAACTCGCGCATGTTGCCCAACACGCGCCCGCCGCGCGGGCCGGACGGTATAGCCGTTGCGACCATTCGCTCGACTCCTCTTCTTCTAAACCTCGATGAATCCCTCGCCCATGAAATGGCACTGGCCGCCGACGCGGACGGCCGTGATGTCGTCGCCGCGGCGCTCGATGGTGATGCGGACGTAGCTGGGGCGGCCCATCTCGATGCCCTGCTCGCTGACGATCTCGGCCGAGTCGTCGCATTGAACCAGACCGTAGCGGACGAGGTAGCAGCCGAGCGGGCCGCTGGCCGCGCCGGTCGCGGGGTCTTCGGCGATGCCGAGGCTGGGCGCGAACATGCGGCTGTGGACGGTCGAGCCCGGCCCTTCGGTCTCGCGCGTGAAGACGAACGCCTCGGGCGAGATGTCGTGCTCCTGCGCGACGCGCTCTATCAGGTCAACGCGCGGCCGCGCGCGCCGCGCCGCGTCGAGGCTCCGCAGCGGCACGTAGAGGAAGGGCACGCCGCACGAGACGATCTCGACGGGCAGGTCGGGCTCGATGTCCGACTCTTCGAGGGAGAGCATCCGGGCGACGGCCCCGCGGTCGTCGAGGCGCAGGCCGAACTTCGGCAGCGGCTGGCTCATCTCGGCGAAGGAGGGCTCGCCGTGCTCGAACTCGACGCGGACGGGGACGGGGCCGACGCCCTCTTCGAAGATGATCTTGCTCTCTCTCTCGCCCCTCGGGATGAGGTGTTCGCGCGCGAGGACGAAGGCCGTGCCGACGGTCGGGTGCCCGGCCATCGGCAGCTCGTTCCCCGGCGTGAAGATGCGCACGCGCCAGTCATGCCGTGGGTCGTCGGGCGGCAGCACGAAGGTCGTCTCCGACAGGTTGAACTCCTTCGCGATGGCCTGCATCGTCGCGTCGTCAACGCCGCGCCCGTTCGTCACGACGGCCAGAGGGTTCCCGCCGAACGCGCGATCCGTGAACACGTCAACCAGATGATAGTGGAGTCGTCGCATCAGTTGTCACCAATCCCTTCGAGAGAGCGTGCGAAGTCTTCGAGCAAGTCCTTCTCGTCCTCGACGCCGACCGAGATGCGCACGAGGCTGTCGCTCAGGCCGCGCGCGCGGAGCTGCTCGGCCGTCATGTAGCCGCGCCACATGGCGGCGGGGTGGACGATGAGCGTCTCGTGCCCGCCGAGGCTGGCGGCGTTGGTCGCGAGCCGCAGGCGTGCGATGAAGCGCTCGGCCGCCTCGTAGCCGCCGCGTAGCTCGATTGAGAGCATCCCCGTGAACCCGGACATCTGCGTGGACGCCAGCTCGTGCTGCGGGTGCGATTCGAGCCCGGGGTAATGCACGCGCTCGACCTCCGCGCGCCCTTCGAGGAAGCGCGCCAGCGCCAGCGCGTTCGAGTTGTGCCGCTCTACGCGGAGCGCGAGCGTGCGCAGCCCGCGCAGCAGCAGCCAGCCGTCGAAGGGGCTCAGGATCGAGCCCGCAAGCAGAGAGAAGTTCCACGCGCGGTCGATGAATTTGCTGTCGGAGACGATGACGCCCGCCGTCACGTCGGAGTGGCCGCCGAGGTACTTGGTCGCGCTGTGGACGACGCAGTCGAAGCCGAACTCCAGGGGGCGCTGGTTGACGGGCGTGGCGAAGGTGTTATCGACGATGGTCTTGATGCCGCGGCTCTTCCCCAGCTCGGCGACGGCGCGCAGGTCTGTGATGTGCATGAGCGGGTTCGTCGGCGACTCGGCGTAGATGACGCGCGTGTTGGGGCGGACGGCCTCTTCGAAACGCTCGGTCTTCGTCTGGTCAACGATGGTGACTTCGACGCCGAAGTGCGCGGGCAGGTCTTCGAAGAGAGTCATCGCGCCCGCGTAGTGGTTCGTCTGCGCGACGACGTGGTCGCCGGCCCGCAAGCTCGACATCAGCGCCGTGAAGATGGCGCCCATCCCCGAGGAGGTGAGGAGCGCCGTCTCGCCGCCTTCGAGCGCGGCGACCGTCGCCTCGACCTCCCTGTGCGTCGGGTTGCCGTAGCGCGTGTAGAACTCGGCGGGCCGGACGGCCGATGCAATCTCGGCGAAGTGCTCGGACGAGTCGGCGCTGAAGGTCGTCGTCTGCCAGATGGGCGGCGTGACGGCGCGCGTGTGGTTCTCGCGCTTGCCCGCGTGGATGGCGCGCGTCTGGAAGCCGCCGCCCTCGAACTCTTCCCTGCTCATCTCGTTCGCCCTTTCGCCACTGACTTACGAAGAGAACCCCGCCCGCGTTCGCAGCCCGGCGCCAATGATAACGCGCCGCGCGAAAAACTTCTCCGACGCCTCGTATTTTTTCCGCGCGCCCGCGCACTGTTCGCGTGGTGGAGGCTCCCCGGCTCCAAGAGACTTTACAGATTGCGGAGTGAAAACGATGAGCAGCAGAGCTTTCATGCCACAGGATCGTCCCAAAACCTCATCCCATTCGTCAGTGAAGCGCGCCGCGCTCGCCTTCGTCGCGCTCGTGGCGACGCTGGCGGCGCTGGCCGCCGCGCCGGCCCTGGCAAACGACGAGGTCATCATCAACGCCGGCCTCTCGGGCGCCGCCATCAATGGTCGGACGCCTTCGGGCAACGGCGTCTTCCGGCAGCGGCCCGGCAACGACCTCAAGCTGGAGGTCGAGGTGCAGGACGTGAACCTCGCCGCCGGCACCGTCCTGAACGTCCTGGTCGGGGGGCAGCAGGTCGGCACGCTCACCATTGACGCTTTGCGCGCCGGCCAGCTTGAGCTTGAGACCGAGCGCGGGCAGGCCGTCCCCGCCGTTACGAACGGGACGACGGTCGCCGTCAGGAATCAGTCGGGCGCGAACGTCCTGAACGGCACCTTCGGCTCGGCCACGGCGACGCCGACGCCGACCGCGAGCCCGACGGCCACGCCGACCGCGACCCCTTCTCCGACTCCGACTCCGGGCGCCACCCCTTCCCCGACCCCGACGCCCGGCGCGACGCCCAGCCCGACGCCCTTCATGAACGAGTTCGAGGCGAAGCTCTCCGGCGCCGCCATCAACGGCACCGTGCCGAAGGGCGAGGCCGAGTTCGAGGTCGAGGGCACGAACCGCGAGTTCAAGGCGCGCGTCGAGAACGTCAACCTGCCCGCCGGCACCGCGCTCGACGTGCTGGTTGACGGCGTGAAGGTCGGCACGCTCACGGTCGCGCCGAGCCTCCAGCGGAGCGAGCTGGTCTTGAAGACCGAGAACGGCCAGACGGTGCCGCAGATCAACTCGCGCACGCGCGTCGTCGTCGCCGACGCGGCCGGCGCGACCGTCGTGGCGGGTTCCTTCTCAAATCTTCCGCCGCAGACCACGCCCAACCCGACGCCGACGCCGACTCCCGCGCCCGGCGGCGAAGTCCGCATCGAGGCGCGCCTGGCCGGCGCGGCGATTAACGGCCTGACGCCGACCGGCGAGGCGAAGTTCCGCGTGCGCGACGGCAGACGCAACTTCGAGGTCGAGGTCGAGAAGGTGAACCTGCCCGCGGGCACCGTGCTGAACGTGCTGGTGGACGGCGCGAAGGTGGGCGAGCTGTCCATCTCGACGACGCTCGAAAACGAGTTCGAGCTTGAGAGCGAGCGCGGGCAGGCGGTGCCCGACATCACTTCGGCCTCGGCCGTGGTCGTCACGAACGCGCAGGGCCAGACCGTCCTGAGCGGCGTCTTCAACACGGCGGGGCTCGTCACGGGTCAGGCCAACGACATCGACGGCACGACCTTCTTCGTCGAGCAGCAGTACCGAGACTTCCTCGGCCGCGAGGCGGACGACTCCGGCCTCGGCTTCTGGTCGAACGAGATCGCGAAGTGCAACGGCGACGCGGCCTGCGTCGAAGCGAGCCGGGTCAACACGTCGGGCGCGTTCTTCCTGTCGATTGAGTTTCAGGAGACGGGCTACATGCTCTACCTCTTCAACAAGGCTTCGTTCGGGACGATGCCGCGGCGCAACGACTTCCTCGTGCGGATGCAGGCGGCGGCGCAGGGCGTCGTCGTCGGGCAAGCTGGGTGGCAGAAGAAGCTCGAAGATAACAAGCGGTTGGCGGCCGAGTCGTGGGTGGCGCGCGAAGACTTCCGGCAGCACTTCGGCTCGCTCACGAACGAGCAGTTCGTGGACGCGCTCTTTGCGAACGCGGGCGTCTTCGCGTCCGACGACCGCGCCGCGCTCGTCCAGGGCCTCAACTCCGGCGCCGAGACGCGCGCCACCGTCCTGCGCAAGGTGGCCGACAACGCCGAGTTCAGACGCCGCGAGCAGAACCCGGCCTTCGTGCTGATGCAATACTTCGGCTACCTCCACCGCAACCCGGACGAGGGGCCGGACTCGGATTTGTCGGGCTTCAACTTCTGGCGCCAGAAGCTCGACGACAACGGCGGCGACTTCCACAAGGCCGAGATGGTGCGCGCCTTCATCGAGGCGACGGAGTACCGCGACCGGTTCGATTGGTAGCGGTCAGTAGGCAGTAGGCAGTAGGCAGTTAAGACGGCCTAAAACAATCATCATAAATTAATCGGGGGCGGCGAGTAATAATCTCGCCGCCCCCGAGTCGTGTAGACCTGTTCCGTTAAAGGCTTCCTGTCCTTAACTGCCAACTGCCATCTGCCTACTGCCTACTGATCTTGCCTACTCCCCTTCCGGCAACACCCACGTCTGCCCGATCTCGGTGAGCGCGACGCGCCACTTCTCCTGGCCGGCGGCGGCGAGGATGCGGCGGCGGGGCTCGTCGGCGGGCTCGCGGCTGAGGCGGAAGGTCGAGTGGTGCATGGGCAGGATGTACTCCGCCCCCATCTCGCGCGCCATGCGCCAGGACTGCTCGGGGTTGGCGTGGACGTAGACGTACGGGTCGTAGGCGCCGATGGGGAGGACGGCGAGCGTGACGCGCGTCGCACGCCGCCTGAGCCGCGCGAAGGCGTCCGTGTAGGCCGTGTCGCCGCCGAAGACGAGCGCGCGGCCGCGCTTCTCGACGAGGAAGCCGCCGTAGCCGCGGTGCTTGTCGGTCAGGCGCCGCGCGCCCCAGTGGTTGACTTCAATCGCCTCGACCCGCGCGCCGTCCACCTCCGTCGCCTCGCCCCACTTCAACTCCTCCACGCGCGCGAAGCGGCGCACGAGGTCGCCGTTCCCCTCCTGCACGACGGCGCGCGTGCCTCTCGGCAGACGTTTCAACGTCCCGAGGTCTGTGTGATCCATGTGCGCGTGCGAGACGAGCACGGCGTCGAGCGGGGGCAGCTCTTTCACAGACAGCGCCGGCTGCACCATGCGCCGGGGGCCGAGCGTCAGCCCGCCGACGCGCACGCCGACCCGCGAACGCAGCGCCGGGTCTGTCAAAAGCCACGTCCCGTAGAAATTTATCAACACGGTGGCGTGCCCGAGCCACGCCACCGTCAGACGTTCGTCGCTCCACGTCGAGGGCTCCGGCCGGTGCGGCGCGGGCAGCACGGGCGTGCGCCGCTCCTCGATGCGTTCGCGCACGAACTTGCCCGCGAACCGCCGCGCGAAGCTGGTGTAAGTCTTCAACTCCTTGACTGAAACACTCATGGTGAGACTTAGATGCCCGAAAGGAGTGCCCGGTAGCCGGTAACGCGCTCGACACACATTTTTGAGCCCGTCCGAAAGGTTCGCTCAGGCAAGAAGTAATTTCAAATTTGAAATTCTTCAGGTATCCTCCAACGCGTCTCCCGTCTTGCCCATTCCGCGAACCGTCCACGGAGGAACCGAAAGCCCATGCGCTCCCCCTTGAAGTGCCTCTTTCTCCCGCTGCTCGCCGCCGCCCTCGTCCTGCAAGCCGCGCCCGTCGGCGCGCAACGCAGCGCGGGCGCGGGCGCGCCGGCCGCCGCGCTCAAACAGCTCTTCGAAGAGGAGTGGGAGTGGACGCTGCGCGAGTTCCCGACCTTCGCCTCCTCCCTCGGCGACCGGCGCTACAACGACCACCTCACCGACGTGAGCCTCGCGGCCGCCGCGCGCCGCGACGAGCACCGCCGGCAGACGCTCGCGCGCCTCTCGAAGATCGACCGCGCGCGCCTCCCGGCGGCAGACCAGCTCAACTACGACCTCTTCCGCAAAGACCTCGAAAACGACGTGGAGGAGTACAGGCTCCGCCTCCACCTCATGCCCGTCACGCAGCGCGGCGGCGTCCAGAGTTCGGACGAGCTGGCCGAGCTGCTCCGCTTCCAGACCGTCAAGGACTACGACGACTGGCTCGCGCGCCTGCACGCGTTTCCGACTTACGTCGATCAGACGCTCGAAGTGCTGCGCGAGGGCGTGCGCGCGAAGATGCTCTGGCCGAAAGTCACCTTGCAACGCGTGCCCGCACAGCTCGACCGGCAGTTGAGCGCCCGCACGGAGGAGAGCGGCTTCTACAAGCCCTTCCGCAGTTTTCCCAAGGACATCCCCGACGCCGAGCGCGAGCGGCTCGCGCGGGCGGGCCGCGAAGCGGTCGAGCAGTCGGTCATGCCCGCGCTCAAAAAGTTCCGGGACTACTTCGTCGGCGAATACCTGCCCGCCTCCTTCGAACAGGTCGGCGCGTGGCAGTGGCCGAACGGCGCCGAGGCTTACGCCTTCCTCGCGCGCCGCTACACGACGACGAACATGACGCCCGAGCAGATTCACGAGAAGGGCCTGAGCGAGGTCGCGCGCATCCGCGCCGAGATGCAGAAGGTCATGACGCAGGTCGGCTTCAAGGGCTCGCTCAAAGAGTTCTTCAAGAAGCTCCGCACCGACGAGCAGTTCTACTACAAGAAGCCCGAAGACCTGCTCGAAGCCTACCGCGCCGTCGCCAAGCGCATCGACCCGAACCTCGTCAAGGTCTTCAAGACCCTCCCGCGCCAGCCCTACGGCGTCATCCCCATCCCCGACACGCTGGCGCCCGACACGACGACCGCCTACTACCAGCAGGGCTCGGCCGACGGCACGCGCCCCGGCTACTACTACGTCAACCTCTACAAGCCCGAGACGCGCCCGAAGTGGGAGATGATGGCCCTCAGCCTGCACGAGTCCGTCCCCGGCCATCATCTTCAAATCGCGCGCGCGATGGAGCTGGGCGAGATACCGAAGTTCCGGCGCTACGGCGGCTACACGGCCTTCGTCGAGGGCTGGGGCCTCTACGCCGAATCGTTAGGCGAAGAGATGGGGCTCTACGACGACCCCTACTCCAAGTTCGGCCAGCTCACCTACGAGATGTGGCGCGCCGTCCGGCTGGTCGTCGATACGGGGATGCACTACTACAAGTGGGACAGGCAGAAGGCGATTGACTACTTCCTCGACAACGCCGCCAAGACCGAGCTGGACGTGACCAACGAGATCGACCGCTACATCACAGACCCCGGCCAGGCGCTGGCGTATAAGATCGGCGAGTTGAAGTTCAAAGAGCTGCGCGCCCGCTCGAAGGTCGCGCTCGGCGACCGCTTCGACGTGCGCGAGTTCCACGACCTCGTCCTCGGCTCCGGCGCCGTCCCCCTCGACGTGCTGGAGCGCAACGTGGACGCTTGGCTCGCGGAGAACAGAACCATCTACGACCCGAAGCGCCCCCCCGCGCGCGCAGGAAAGAAGTGACGACGGCAGCCCCGGACATTTCGGACACCACGACTTTCGTCCCCGACCTGCTCTACTCCGGCGGGCGCTTCCACGCCGGGTATGCTCTGGTCTGCGACGCGGAGGGACGTGTCGTCTCCGTCACGCGCGTTGAAGAGTTGCCGGGTGAGACGAACGCGGTTCGACTCCGCAAACGCGCCATGCTGCCGGGGCTCGTCAACGCGCACTCGCACGCCTTCCAGCGCGTCATCCGCGGGCGCACGGAGTACCGCGGTTCGTCGTCGGACTCCTTCTGGACTTGGCGCGAGATGATGTACGCGGCCGCCCAACGCCTCACGCCCGAGGCCATCTACGACGCGTCGCGCATGGCCTTCATGGAGATGGCGCTCGCAGGGATAACGTCGGTCGGCGAGTTCCACTACCTGCACCGGACGCCCGCGGGCGGCGAGTACGAAGACCCGAACCTTCTGGCCCTTGAGGTCGCGCGCGCCGCGCGCGATGTGGGGCTCCGCATCGCGCTGCTGCGGGTCGCCTACGCGCGCGCGGGCTTTCGGAAAGAGCCCGACCCGCGGCAACTGCGCTTCATCGAGCCAGACCCCGCGGTCTTCATCCGTCACGCCGAGTCGCTCGCGCGCGCCCTCGGAGGCGACCCGCACGCGTGGCTCGGCGTCGCACCACACAGCGTGCGCGCGGTGCCGGTCGAGTACCTGCGCGCGCTGCGGTCTTACGCGTACGCGTACCACCTGCCGCTGCACATGCACGTCGCGGAGCAGCCGGCCGAGGTCGGGGCGTGCGAGGCGGAACACGGGCGCACGCCCGTCAAGCTCCTGGCCGACGAGGGGGTGCTTTCGCCGCGCTTCACGGGCGTCCACGCCGTGCACGTCACGCCGGAAGAGGTGGCACTGTTGGCAAAGGCGCGCGCGTGCGTATGCGCGTGCCCGACGACCGAGCGCAACCTCGGCGACGGCGTCGTGCCCGCCGACTTGTTCTTTGAAGCGGGCGTGCGCGTGGCGCTCGGCACCGACAGCCACACGCAGATTGATTTGCTCGAAGATGCGCGCGGGCTCGAATATCACCTGCGCCTGAAGACGCTCCGGCGTAACGTCCTCGCGCCCGCGAGTGTTAAAGATGAGAGTGTTTTTGAAGGGGCTCCCGAAGTCGCGGGGCTCGCCGCGCGTCTTTTCGAGTGCGCGACGTTCATGGGGGCTGAAAGCATCGGCGCGCACGCGGGCTCGTTCGAGCCGGGGCGCGCGGCCGACTTCTTCACCGTTGACCTCGAAGACCCGACCATCGCGGGCGCGTCGCCGGACGACCTGCTGCCCGCGATAGTCTTCTCCGCCTCGCGCGCCGCCGTCCGCGAGACGGCCGTCGGCGGCCGCCTCGTCGTCGAGTCCGGCCGACACCCCTTGCAGGGCGAGATCGTCTCGCGCTTCAAAGCGCTCCAGAAGAGGCTCTGGGGAAGTGATGAATGATGAGTGATGAATGATGAATTAACTGCTGCCTTTCATTCATCATTCATCACTCATCATTCATCACCCCCTCTTGTCGCGGCGGCGCGGCGCGTGCTACGCTCGGGGCACAACCAAGGAGTAAAGGGCATGAGATATTACGCCACACGCATCCCCGCGGCTTTAATCACTTTCGTCCTCGGCGTCGCTTCGGCCAACCTCTTGGGTTACGCGGTGGGCTCTTCGGACGAGCGTGCCGTGCTCGCCGTCGAGCGCGAGTACGTCCGCGCGCACGTCGAGCGGGACGTGGACGCGCTCGACCGCGTGCTGGCCGACGACTTCTCGATGTTCGGCGGGCGGATCACGAAGGAGCACCGGCTGGCGCTCATCTCGAACCCCCTCTTCGCCGTCACCTCGCTCAAGACGGACGACGTGCAGGTGGTCGTGAGCGACGGTCACGCCCTCATCACGGGGACGGCGCGGCTCTCGGGAAGTTTCCGCGGCCGCGAGTTCAGCACGCCGCGCTACGGCTACACGCGCCACCTGGAGAAGCGCGGCGGCCGCTGGCAGATCGTCTCGTGCGAGTTCACCGTGCCCTGGTGAGCGCGCCGCACGTTCCAACCCTTTTCATTTCGTGAAGGCCGCCGGACGCCCGGCCCGACCGCCGCGGCGCCGGGCGGCCTTGTGTTTTGGTCGAACGGATGAGCGTCGAAGAGATACTCGCGGGGCTGGTGGCGATTGACTCCACCTCCGCGCGCTCGAACGTCGAGGTCGTCAAACACCTCGCCGCGCGCGCCGAAGGGCTCGGGCTGTCAACGCGCCTCTACCCCTACGCGGACGAGCGCGGCGTCGAGAAGCTGCAACTCGTCGCCGTCAGCCCGAAAGATTTTGAAGAGGGCGGCGAGGTCGAGCTGGCCTTAGTCGGGCACACCGACACGGTGCCTTTCGACCCGGCGTGGGCGGAGGCCCTGACGCTTACGGAGCGCGGCGGGAGACTGTACGGGCGCGGCGCGTGCGACACGAAGGGGTTCATCGCGGCGGCGCTCGCGGCGCTGGAAGGGTTGAACGTCGAAGGGCTCGCGCGGCCCCTCGCGCTCGTGCTGACGGCCGACGAGGAGGTCGGGTGTCTCGGCGCGAAGCGTCTGGCCGACGCGAAGCCCTTCCGCGCGCGCGCGGCTGTCGTCGGAGAGCCAACGTCCCTGCGCCCCATGCGCGCGGGCAAGGGCTACTGCCTCGCGGAGGTGTCGGTGCGCGGCCGCGAGGGGCACAGCGCCTACCCCGCGCTCGGGGCTTCGGCCATCATGCGCGCCGCCCGCCTGCTCAACAGAATCGAGGCGGTCGCCGAAGAGTTAAAAGGTCTCCCGCACGAGGCGTTCGACCCGCCGCACACGACGCTCAACGTCGGGCTCATCCGGGGGGGCACTGCGAAGAACGTCATCGCGGGCGAGTGCCGCTTCACGCTCGAATGGCGCCCCGTGCCCGGCCAGAGGCCCGAGCTTGTGGCCGACCTCGTGCGGCGCGAGGTCGAGGCGCTTCGTCAACAGGACGGAGACTTCGACTGCGAGGTCTTCGTCACGCGGCTCGACGGCGGGGCCGAGACGCCTTCGGACGCGCCGCTCGTCTCCGCCCTGGAAGAGTTAACGGCGCGGACGGCGGGCACGGTCGCCTTCGGCACGGAGGCGCCGCAGTTAACGGAGCTTGGCGCCGACGCGGTCATCTTCGGCCCCGGCGACATACGCGTCGCGCACCGCACGGGCGAATTCGTCCCCGTCGAAGAGCTGCGCGAATGTGCCCGCATCCTCCGCCGCACAATCGAACGCTTTTGCGGCGGAGAGCATCAATAAAACGGTGAACAGTAGGCAGTAGGCAGATGGCAGCAGGCAGTTCAGAGCCCCGCCGTCGGGAATCCTAAGCTAATCCTTCAACTTCTGTAACGCGGAGCGACTGCCTACTGTCATCTGCCTACTGCCTACTGTGTTTCGAGGCATTTATCAATGAGTCTTTCCCTTTTACAAAGAGTCTTCCCGCGGCTGTTGGCGCTGTCGCTGTGCGTGTCGGCGCTGGCGGTCGGGGCTGCGGCGCGGCAGCAGCAGGCGCCGCTGACGAACGCGGAATTTCTTGCGCTTGTCCGACAGCTCCCGCAGAAGCCGGCCATGAAGGATCTGCTCCTCGCGGAGATACGAAGGCGCGGCATCGGGTTCACGCTGACGCCGGGGCTGCGCGCCTTCGTCGCTACCAAGAGCGGCAACGACGTGGAGCTGCGCCGCGCGCTCGAAGAGGCCGAGCGCCGCTTCCTCAACCCCTCGGAGGCGAAGCCGCTGCCGCCCGAGGCCGAGTCCCAGGAGCTGCTCGCGAAGGCGCGCGCCGCCACGCTCGAAGCGCTCGACCAGATGCCGGACTTCGTCGTCAAGCAGCTCGTCTCGCGCGCCTACGCGCGGGGCACGTCGCAGAACTGGCACACGGACGACCACCTCGTGGTCGGCGTGAGCTACCGCCCGAGCGAGGGCGAGAAGTACCGCCTGCTCCAGGTCAACGGCATCAAGGGGCCGGACGCGGAGGAGAAGAGCGATTACGTCCAGGCGGGCGGGGCCAGCTCGACGGGCGAGTTCGTCACCGTGCTCAAAGAGCTGTTCGCCGACACGAGCCGCACGGAGTTCAAACCGCTCGACACGGACACGGTGCGCGGCCGGCGCACCATCGTCTACTCCTACGACATCAAGAAGGAGAACTCACGCTGGGAGTTGAAGACCGAGAGCCAGGCCACAATCGCCGGGCAGCGCGGCAAGGTCTGGGTTGACCGGGAGAAGGCGCGCATCCTCCGCATCGAGTTCGAGTCCTACGACGTGCCCGCCACGTTCCCCATCACGTCCGCCGTCGTCGCCATCGAGTACGACTGGGTGACGATCCAGGGGCAGGGCGACTACCTCCTGCCCTCGCGCTCGCTCGTCCTGATGACGACCGTCGGCCGCGGCGAGACCGTGCAGACGCGCAACGAGATACGCTTCCACAACTACCAGAAGTACGGCACCGAGCTGAAGATTCTCGACGACGACATCCTCGACGAGGACGTGCCGAAGGAGGCGCCGCCGCCCCCTCCCCCTGCTGTGAAGCCGCCCGAGAAGAAGCCCTAAACATCCCCTCCGGGGATTTAAATCCTTACAACTTCAACTGCCCCGCCTCGACCACCGGCTTGCCGTCGAGCGTGACGGTCGTGCCCGCGAGCGAGACGCCGTAGTTGTAGGCGGTCTTGTTGTCGCCGCCCGCCCAGACGTTGTTGCCGAGGCCGAGCGTGACGGTGCCCGCCGGCACCCACGTCGCGAGCTGGCTGTTCGCCGGGAGCTTGACGTTCGGGTTGATGCCGAAGTCCACGAAGGCGAAGGTGTCTTTGCCCTCGCCCGCCGCGTCGTAGTCCGCTTTCAGCTTGTCGAAGCCGGGCCCCGACCCCGTCAGCGAGACGAGCTTGCCCGCACTGAACGTCAGCGTCAGGTCGTTGATCTCCTGCCCCCGGTAGAAGTCCTTCTTCGCCACGATCTTCCCCTCGGCCGTCCCCGGCACGGGCGTCGTGTAGACCTCGCCCGCCGGCAGGTAGACGCTCATGTTGGCCGGCCCCTTCTTCAAGTCCTCGGCCGAGATGATGCCGTCGCTCACGCCGTAGGTGCGGCCCTGCACCTTGAGCTTGAGGTCGGTGCCGTTCGCGTCGGTGACGTGTATCTCGCTGCCCGCGGCGAGCGCCGCGCTCACCTGCGCGCCGCGCGCCTGGAGGTCTGTGTAGTCGATGTTGACGCCGCCCCAGAAGGTCTTCGACAGCTCCTCGGCCGTCATGCCGTAGCGCGGCGCGAGCCACTCCTGCGGGTAGAGGCCGTTGCCGACTTCGACCGCGCGGACGTGGTGCATGACGTACGCCTCCTCGACCGGCTCGTTGGCCTTGGCGCGCGCGGCCAGGCGCTTCGGGTCGGCGTCGGCGAAGAGCTTCTCGTCCGTGCTGCGGTCGAGCGCGATGGTGACGTTGACGACCTCGGCCAGCTTCAGGTCGCGCTGGTCGGCCTGCGAGTCGTACTTCTCGGGCACGTCGGTGTAGAGGCGCTTGGCGAGGCGGTCGGAGCCGACGGTGAGGAGCGGGAAGGCGCCCGCCTTGCGCACCTGGACGGCGATGTCTTCGAGCAGCTCCATGTTCTCGGCCCCGCCCGAGACCAGGACGACCTCGCCCTCCTTGACCCCTGCGCTCTGGTTGACGATGCGCCCGGCGAGCTGTTCGAGGTCGGTCGGCGGAGCCTTGACGGTGGGCTTCACGTCGTCGGCGAGTTTGGAAGGCTGGACGGGCGCGGGCTGCGCCTGGCACGCGGCCAGCGCGAGGCAGGCGGCGGCGGAGACGAGCGGGGCAAGCAGTCTTTTCATGCGGGTTGGGCTCCTTTCGGGAAGTGGAACGTACGGGGCCGCGCGCGGGCGGCGGTTGTAGTTAGATTAATGCTCGGGTCTAACTACGAAGGGATTTCCTCTGGCGGATTGCGGGTTCGGCGAAATGTCAGGCGCCTTCTATTGCAAACGCGCCTCGAAGTCAAGGTGATTTCGCCCGCGGACGCTTCACGTTCGGGTTATCATCCGTCCATGTCCGGCGAGGCACAGGCGGCCGAGGGCGCGCGCGCGGGGCTCTACGAGCGTCTGGTCGGCGAGGGCTGGGGCGCGCTGGACGAGCCCGTGCGCCGTCTCCACCTGCGGGCGCGCGGCGCGGGCGCCTTCAAGGTGCGGCGCGGCGGGGGCCGAGTCGCGCGCGTCGTCGCGCGGCTGATGGGTTTGCCTGAAGGCGGCGAGGACGTGCCGCTCCGGCTCTCGGTCGAGCCGCACGGGGGCGGCGAGCGCTGGCGGCGCAACTTCGCGGGCAGGGAGTTCGTCACCGTGCAGGGCGAGCACGCCGCCGGTCTGATGGCCGAGCGCACGGGGTCTTTCGAGCTGCTCTTCCGACTGAAGGCCGAAGGGGGCGCGCTTCTCTACAGGCAGGAGGGCGTGGCCTTGCGCGTCGGAGGCTTGCGGGTGAGACTGCCGCGGCTGCTCGCGCCGTGCGTGGAGGCTTGGGAGCGGGGAGACAAGGACGGGGGCGTGCAAGTATCCGTCTGCGTGACGGCGCCGCTCGTCGGGCTGCTGATCCGTTACGAGGGTCTGTTGAGAACGGAGGACGAGGAACGTTGTTGACGACGGCGCTCTGGCTGCTGGCGGTTCAGGGGGCGATTGGCGCCTTCGACACGGTCTACTACCACGAGTGGCGCGCGCGGCTGCCGGCGCTGCCCGGGGCGCGTGCGGAGCTGCGTTTGCACGCGGCGCGCGCGCTCGTCTACGCAGTCCTCTTCGCGCTGCTGCCGCGCGTCGAGTGGCGCGGCGCGTGGGCCTACGTGCTCGCGTCGCTGCTCGCGTCGGAAATCTTCATCACGCTCCGCGACTTCGTCGTGGAGGACGCGGTGCGCGCGCCGCTCGGCGGCGTCTTCGCGGGCGAGCGCGTGACGCACACCTTGATGGCGATCATCTACGGCGCGATGCTCGCGAACCTGCTCCCGGCGGCGCTCGTTTGGCGGCGCGCCGAGACGACGCTCGCGCCGCACACGCAGGCGGTGCCGGAAGGGCTTGTCTGGCTCCTGACGTTAATGTCCGTGGGCGTCGCGCTCTCGGGGCTGCGCGACGCGTACGCGGCGCTGGGGCTGCCCGGCGGGGCGTGGCCCTGGCGTGCTGAAGGGGTGGGCGTTTGATCGCGCGCAGGAGGTTTCACCGCGCGGTCTTCTGCGCGGCCGGGGCTTACAACATCGCGTGGGGGCTCTACTCGGCGCTCGACCCGCAGTGGCTCTTCCGCTTCTCGGGCCTGCCCTTGCAGAACCACCCGCAAATCTTCGCCTGCCTCGGCATGGTCGTCGGCCTCTACGGCATCATCTACTTCGAGGTCGCGCGCGCGCCCGAGCGCGGCTGGCTGCTGGCCGCTGTCGGGTTGTTAGGCAAGCTACTCGGCCCCGTCGGCCTCGCCCAACTCATCTACAGCGGCGCCTGGCCGCCCTCCACCATCATCCTCTGCCTGACGAACGACCTCATCTGGTGGATTCCCTTCTCGCTCTACCTCTACGACGCGTGGCCCGAGTTCCGCCGCGACTATCTGAAGAGATAGACGGCGCACACGAACGGATAGGGCGGCGCCGCGGGGCGGCGTGTCGCGCGGGCCGGGCGTTTAAAACCGGCGGTTCTCGCTGCCCTGACTACGCGACGGGCGCGGCACGCGGATTCCTTCACACGCGGTCGAAGCTCAGCTTCAATCCGTAACTTCACGCAGACTGAAAAGGAGAATCGACGAATGTCAACGACGACTACCGCAACTTCCACCGACCCGACCCTGGCGCGCTACGAGTGCGCGAGCGGCTGCGGCACGCTCACTTTCACGTGGCAGCAGGGGGACTTCAAGGGGGGCCGGCTCGGTACGGCCTCGCTCGGCCAGATTCAGAACGAGCCCATACAGGTCTTCGACGCCCAGCCCATCTACTACAACGGCGTCGTGATCGGCACGAACTGGGGCTTCCAGGCGCAGCACGGCTCGTTCGTCGGCCGCATGTACGTCGCGCTCCACAAGACCATCGTCCGCTTCGCGCACTTCAGGCCGGGCGACCCGTGGCCGCAGGCCATCTGCCTCTTCTCGACCCCCGACCCGCGCGACTCGCGCGAGGGCATCGAGAAGGCCGCGTAGGAGAAGTAGTCAGTAGTCAGTAGTCAGTAGAAAAAGAGGCGGCGCGCCCGGCTTAATAACCGGGCGCGCCGCTTTGTCTTCCTACTCTCTACTGACTACTGTCTTCTTTCCTCAAGAGTCGGCCTGCCCGGCGAAGCGGGCGGTGCTGGCGCCGGAGACGTAGGGCGCGTGCTCGGTGAGCGCGTCGTCGATGAGCTTGCGCTGTTCGAGTTCGTGAATGGTGTAGGAGCCGGTGGCCGGGCTCGCCGACGCGGCGCGGCCCGCGTAGTAAGGCCGCTCGCAGCCCTTGAGCAGACCGGCGAGCCGCGGCTCGACGAAGTGCCAGCCGCCGTAGTTCTTCGGCTCCTCCTGGCACCAGACGAGCTGCGTCGCCTGCGGGTAGCTCGCGAAGATTTCCCGGAGGGCGCGCTCGGGGAACGGGTAGAACTGCTCCAAACGGACGAGGGCGACGCGGTAGTCGTCCGCCTTCTTGCGCGCCGCCGCGAGGTCGTAAAAGACCTTGCCGCCGCAGACGACGACGCGCCGGACGGCGTCTCTGTCGGTCACCTCCGCGTCGTCGATGACGGGGCGGAAGCCGCCCGTCGTCAACTCTTCGATGGAAGAGACGGCCGCGGGCAAGCGGAGCAGACTCTTCGGCGTCATCACGACGAGCGGCCGCGCGGCCGCCTGCCGCACCTGGCGCCGGAGCAGGTGGAAATACTGCGCGGGCGTCGTCGGGTAGCAGACCTGCATGTTGTTCTCGGCGCAGAGTTGCAGGTAGCGTTCGAGCCGCGCGTTCGAGTGCTCCGGCCCCTGCCCCTCGTAGCCGTGCGGGAGCAGGAGGACGAGCCGCGAGGGCTGTTTCCACTTGTCCACGCCCGGCGCGATGAAAGTGTCGATGATGACCTGCGCACCGTTCGAGAAGTCGCCGAACTGCGCCTCCCACATCACGAGCGCGTCCTTCGCCTCGACCGTGTAGCCGTACTCGAAGCCGAGCACGCCCTGCTCGGACAGAGAGCTGTCGAAGACCTCGACGAGCGAGCGCGCGTCGCCCCGCGCCGTCATCTCGGAGAGCGGCTTCCAGGGCCGGCCGGTCTGCGTGTCGTACATGATGGCGTGGCGGTGACTGAACGTGCCGCGCCCCGAGTCCTGCCCCGACAGGCGCACGCGCGTCCCTTCCAGCCCCAGAGAGCCGAAGGCCATCAGCTCGCCGAAGCCCCAGTCCAAAGGCAGTGCGCCCTCGCCCATCTTCGCGCGGCGCGCGAGCTGGCTCACCATCTTCGGGTTGATGTTGAAGCCCTCGGGGACGACGGCGATGCGGTGCGCGATGTCGCGGACGACCTCGGCGGAGACTCCCGTCTCGACGACGTCCGAGCCGTCCTCCTCGGCCGGCGGCGGGGGCAGCTCCTTCAGCGGCTCCTTCTGCGCGACGATCTCCTTGGCGCGCGCGTGGCTGCGCTCGTAGCGCTCGACGGCCTCGCGCGTCATCTGCTCGACCTCCTCTTCGGTGACGACGCCCTCGCCCACCAGGCGCTGCGCGTAGACGGCGCGGACGCCCGGGTGCGCCTTCACGCGCGCGTACATGAGCGGCTGCGTGTAGCTCGGCTCGTCGCCCTCGTTGTGGCCCAGGCGGCGGAAGCCGATGACGTCGAGCACGACGTCCTTGTTGAACTCCTGCCGGTAGTCGAGCGCGATGCGCAGGACGCGGAAGGCGGCCTCGGGGTCGTCGCCGTTGATGTGGAAGATCGGAATCTGCGTCATCCGCGCCACGTCGGTCGAGTAGATGGACGAGCGGCTCGACTCGGGCGAGGTGGTGAAGCCGATCTGGTTGTTGATGATGACGTGGATCGTGCCGCCCGTGCGGTAGCCTTGCAGGTCTGCGAGCTGCAACGTCTCCATCACGATGCCCTGCCCGGCGAAGGCCGCGTCGCCGTGCAAAAGCACGGGCAGCGCGCGGTCGATGACCTCCTCGCGCTTCGCGCCCTCAAGCTCCCACGCGTCCTGCTTGGCGCGCGCCATGCCCTCGACGACCGGGTCAACGAACTCAAGGTGGCTCGGGTTGGGCGAGATGGTGATGCGCACCTTCTTGCCCGAGGCGGTCTCGCGCTCGCCCTTCGCGCCCTGGTGGTACTTCACGTCGCCCTCGTCGGCGGGGAAGTCCGGGTGGACGGAGCCCTCGAAGGCCGTGAAGATTCTTTCGGAGAAGTTGCCGACGACGTTGGCGAGCACGTTGAGGCGGCCGCGGTGCGCCATCCCCAGCGTGATGTCCTCGACGCCCTTCTCGGCCGAGCGCTCGACGAGCCGGTCGAGCAGAGGGATGATCGTCTCACAGCCTTCCAGGGAGAAACGTTTCTGCCCGAGGTACTTCGTGTGGAGGAAGCGCTCGAACTGTTCGGCGCGGATGAGGCGCTTCAGGAGCGCCTTCTTCGTCTCCGCGTCGAGCGGCTCTGGGTTGACGAACTCCTGGCGGATGCGGTCGCGTATCCAGAGCTTCTGCTCCTTGCTCTGGATGTGCCGGTACTCCGTGCCGACCTTGCCGCAGTATGCGCGGCGCAGGATGTCGAGTATCTCGCGCAGCGTCGCGCTCTCGCGGCCCGCGAGGCCCCCCGTGATGAACTCGCGGTCTAAGTCCCAGATGGTCAGCCCGTAGGTCTCGATGTCGAGTTCCGGGTGATACTGGATGGGCAGCGCGTTCAAAGGGTCGATGTCGGCGATGAGGTGGCCGCGCACGCGGTAGGCGTTGATGAGTTCGAGGACGCGCGCCTGCTTCACGACCTGTTCGCGCGTGCGGTCGCCGCCGAGGAGCGCCGGGTTGAAGTCGCGCGCCCAGCGCATCGGCTGGTAAGGGATGCCGAGGTCGCGGAAGATTTTGACGTAGAAGTCGTGCTCGCCGAGCAAAAGCTCGTGGACGTGCGCGAGGAAGGCGCCCGACTCCGCGCCCTGTATGACGCGGTGGTCATAGGTCGAGGAGACGTTGACGACCTTGCTGATGCCTAAGAGCGACAGGGCCTGCGGCGTCATCGCGTGGTACTCGGCCGGGTACTCGATGGCGCCCGTGGCGATGATGGCCGACTGCCCGGCCATCAGGCGCGGGTTGGAAGAGACCGTGCCGATGGTGCCGGGGTTGGTTAAGGAGATGGTCGTGTCCTGGAAGTCGGGCACGCCGAGCTTACCGCCGCGCGCGCGCTTGACCACGTCGTCGTAGGCGGCGAGGAACTCCGCGAAGTTGAGCGCGCCCGCGTTCTTCACGTTCGGGACGAGGAGCGTGCGCGTGCCGTCCTTCTTCTCGAGGTCGATGGCGAGGCCGAGGTTGACCTCGGCGCGACGGACGCGCGCCGGCTGGCCGTCAACGATGGCGAAGCCGTCGTTCATCTGCGGGAAGCGTTCGACGGCGCGCAGGATGGCGTAGGCGACGAAGTGCGTGTAAGAAGCCTTGCCGCGTTTGTGCTCCTTCAAATATTGATTGACGAGCGCGCGGTTCTCTTCGAGCACCTTGACGGGCACCTGCCGGTTCGACGTGGCCGTCGGCACCGTCAAGCTCGTCTCCATGTTCTCAACGATCTTGAGCGCGCCGCCGCGGATGGGCTGCGCCTCGCCGCGCACCTGCACCGCCGCGGGGGCCGGGGCCGCAGGAGTCTGCGCGGGCGAAGTCTGCGCGGCCGGCGCCTCGGCTCGCACTTCTGCCTGAGGTTGTAGCGCGGCCTGACCGCCGTCCGCGTCCGCCGACGGCCAACCGGCCGTCGCCGTCGCGCCGTTGCCGTCCGCGCCGTCGCCCAAAAGCTCCGCGAAGTAAGCGCGCCACGCCTCGTCCACCAGCGCGGGGTTGCTGCGGTAACGTCCCAGCAGCCCCTCCACGTACGTCGCGTTCGCGCCGAAGCTCTCCGCGATGACCTCCGACAAATCCTGTCTGTTAATCTCTTGGCTCAAAGTCTTATCACCTCGACACGCGCCCGTGCCGCCGGCACCCCCCGGCGGCCGCACACGCTGAAATCATCCTGCTGAAATTTGCCCTATAGCCTATCACCAACCGCACCCGTTTGCACACATCCCGCCCGCGACTAAATAAAGATTGCCCGCCTCCTCACGCGCGGCTATGATGCGCTTCAAAGTCACCCCGGAGGAGGCCGGAGACCCTTGACCGACTCAACACCCGACACGAAGAGAGAGATGCTGCGCCACACGTTGGCGACGCTGGCGTACCGCGGGGGCAAGGCGGTGCGGGGCGCGCCGGAGGGGTTCGGGGGTTTTAAGGCCGGCGAGGGGACGCGCGCGGCCGGGGAGATTCTGGCGCACTTGGGGGACTTGCTGGACTGGGCGCTGTCGTTGGCGCGCGGCGCGCAGCGCTGGAGCGACTCGAAGCCGCTCGCATGGGACGAGGAGGTCGCGCGGTTCTTGAGGGCGCTCGCAGAGTTCGACGCGTACCTCGCTTCGGACGCGCCGCTCGCCGTCCCGGCCGAGGGGCTGTTTCAGGGGCCGGTGGCGGACGCTTTGACGCACGTCGGGCAGCTCGCGCTGCTGCGGCGGATGGCGGGCGCGCCCGTCCGCGGCGAGAACTACTTCAGGGCCGAGATCGTCGCGGGGCGCGTCGGCGCCGAGCAGGCCGCGCCGCGCAGGGAGTTCGACTGAAGCGGAGGCTTAAACGGATGTTGAGGGTGCTGCCGTCGAGAACGCTGCCGCGGGCCGCCGCCGCGTGCGCCCTGCTCTGCGCGTGTGCGGTCGCCGCCGGTGCGCAGGCTGTGGCCGGGAACGGCTCGGGCTTCGCGGAGGTGAACGGGACGAAGCTGTATTACGAGGCGTCGGGCAAGGGGCCGGCGGTCGTCCTCGTCCACGGAGGATTGGTTGACAGCCGACTGTGGGACGACCAGATGGGGCCTTTGTCGAAGAGCTTCCGCGTCGTGCGCTACGACCAGCGCGGCTTCGGCAAGTCGGCCGCGCCGACGGGGCAGTACTGGCCGACCGAAGACCTGCGCGCGCTGCTGGATTATTTAAAGATCGAGAAGGCGACGGTCGTCGGCCTCTCGCTCGGCGGCATCGTCGCGGCCGACTTCGCGTTCGAGCACCCCGAGCGCGTCGAGCGCCTCGTCTTCGTCGGCTCGGGCCTGCGCGGCGACCGGCAGCCGCCCGACGAGAAGTCGATGGCCGCCTACCGCGCGCTCGCGAGCGACGGGCCGGAGAAGTATTTCGAGACGTTCCTCAAGGCAGACCTCCTCGCCGGGGTGCGCGAACGGCCGCAGGCGCGCGCGCGGATGCGCACGATGATGCTCGACAACTACAAGGCGCTGACGTACCTCCGCTCCGGGCTCCCGCAGTCGCCCGAGCCGCCGACCATCGAGCGGCTTAACAAGATCAACTTCCCCACGCTGGTCGTCGTCGGCAGCCTCGACAGCATCAACCTGCGCAACATCGCCGACACGCTCACGAACGGCATCCCCGGCGCGCGCAAGGTCGTCATCCCCGGCGCCAGCCACCACCCGCCCGTCGAGACGCCGCAGGAGTTCAACCGCGTGCTGTTAGACTTTCTGGAAGGCAAAAACAAGTGATGAATGATGAGTGATGAATGATGAATGTGACGACGTGGTGATATTCATCATTCATCACTTCCCCTCTTATGAACCTCGTCTTCATCTACGGCCCGCCGGGCGTCGGCAAGCTGTCGGTGGCGCGCGCGCTGGCGCGGCTGACCGGCTACAAGCTCTTCGACAACCACGTCAGCATCCGCTGCGCCGATTCGGTCTTCGACTTCGGCACGGAGCCCTTCTGGCGCATCGTCGGCGCCATCCGCGACATGGTCTTCGAGGAGGCCGCGGCGGGCGGCGTCTCACTCGTCACGACCTTCGTCTACTCGCACCCGCAGGACTTGCCGGGCATCGAGCAGCGGTGCGCCTCCTTCGAGTCGCGCGGCGGCCGCGTGCTGCTCGTCCGCCTCTTCTGCGACCGCGCAGAGCTTGAGCGCCGCCTCCCGCGGCCGGGCCGCGCCGAGGCGGGCAAGCTGGCCTCGCTCGAAACGTTTCGAGAGCTGCTGACGCGCCATGACCTCTTCTCGCCCGTCCCCGGCCGCGAGAGCCTTGAGATCGACAACACGGCGCTCGCGCCCGAAGAGGTTGCGGGGCTGATTGCGAGCCACTATCATCTGCCCGCAGCCTGACCGACTGCGGAATCCGAATGGCAGAGAAGAGTCTGAAGATCAGGGGCGTCGAGTGGCACTACGTCACCGGCGGCCGCGGCGCGCAGACCCTACTCCTCTTCCACGGCGCGGTGGGCGGGGCCGAGACGATGCGCTCGGTAGCCTCCGCCTTCGAGGACGAGTACCGCACCATTACTCCGACCGTCGCCGACGTGTCCACGCTCGCAGAGGTGTGCGACGCCGCGAGCGCCATCCTCGACCGCGAGCACGTCGGGCGCGCCGTCGTCTTCGGCGGCTCGTTCGGCGGGATGGTCGCACAGGCTTTCTTTCACAGAAGGCGCGCGCAGGTGCAAGACCTCGTCCTGCTCTCGACCGGCGCGCCGAGCCCCCCGACCGGCGCGCGCGACGCCTGGATGACGAAGCTCATGCGCCTGCTCCCCTTCCCCGTCATGCGCGCGATGATGCGGCTCGAAACCTCGCGCCACCTCGACGCGCCCTTCCCGGAAGAGCAGGCCGCGCGCGTCGCCGAGTTTCGACAAAGGCTCGACCACTACTTCGAACACACCTTGACGAAACGGACGCTCCTCTCGCGCGTGGCGTTGGGCGTGGACTTCAACCGCAACGAACGTTACGCGCCCGGAGACTCGGCCGGCTGGCCGGGGCGCGTGCTCATCGTCGAGTCGGACGAAGACCCTTCGCTTCCGCCCGGCGAGCGCCGCCGCCTGCGCGAGACCTACCCGCGCGCGCTCGTCTGCACCTTCCCCGGCGCGGGGCACCTGATCCCGCTCCTCCGGCTCGAAGAGCTGGTCGGCCTCGTCAAAGCTTTCCTCGCAGAGGACTACAGCACGCCCGCCGAAATCTTCGCCGAGTGCTCCACGGCCGAAGGGCACGAGCACCTGCCGCAAGTGTTGGAGTGAGCCAATGAGACGACGACGCAAGACGAATGAAGAGAGTGATGCGGTCGGAAACGAGGCCGCGCGCGACGCGGAGGTGAGCGCCTCGCGGCGCCGCTTCGCGAAGACCCTGGCCGCGGCCGCCTTCATCGCCGCGCCCGCGCTGGCCGCGAAGGCGCAGACGCCGCCGTCCACGGCGGAGCCTAAGGCGCCGCCCCAACCTCAACCCACGCCCGCGCAGCAGCCGCAGGGGCCGCCCGCGCCTTCGCCGCTCGCACTGGCCTACTTCGAGGTCGCGCGCCAGCGCTTCGGCGAGCGACTGACGCCCGAGCAGTTGGAGGCCGTCAAGCGCGACCTCGAAGGCAACGTGCGCACGGCCGAACGCCTGCGCGCCTCCAAGCTCAAGAACTCCGACGAGCCCGACTTCGTCTTCGAAGCCTGAACGCGAACCCGGCGCGCCCGAAGGTGCCCTTAATGTGAAAGCAACGCGCATGATTCCTGTCGAGACACTCTACGCACCTGTCTCCGAGCTTGCGGCGCAGATTCGCGCGGGCAAGCTCTCGCCCGTCGAGCTGACCGAGGCTTACCTGCAAAGGCTTGAGACCGTGGGCAAGCGACTCAACGCCGTCGCCTACGTCATGCGCGAGACTGCCTTGAAGGAGGCGCGGCAGGCCGAGGAAGAGATCAAACGCGGGCGTTACCGCGGGCCTCTGCACGGCATCCCGTACGGGGCCAAAGACCTCTGCGCCACGCGCGAGGCGCCGACGACGTGGGGCGCGGCGCCTTACAAGGAGCAGCGGTTCGACTACGACGCGACGGTCGTCACGCGGCTGCGCGAAGCCGGAGCCATCCTCATCGGTAAACTCGCGATGATCGAGCTGGCCGGCGGGATGGGCTACAACCAGGCCGACGCGTCGTGGACGGGCGCGTGCCGCACGCCCTGGAACACGGGCTTCTGGTCGGGCGGCTCTTCGTCGGGGCCGGGCGCGGCGACCGCCTCGGCGTGCGTCGCCTTCGCCATCGGCTCCGAGACCTCCGGCTCGATCATCACGCCCGCGGCCTTCTGCGGCCTGTCCGGTCTGCGCCCGACCTACGGCGCCGTCTCGCGCCACGGCGCGATGGCGCTCTCGTGGACGCTGGATAAGCTCGGGCCGATGTGCCGCTCGGCGCAGGACGCGGGGCTCGTCTACGCGGCCATCGCCGGGCGCGACCCGCTCGACCCGACCTCGCGCGACAACGCGGCGATGCCGCGCTTCTCGCCCGACGGCAGGCTGCTCCGCCGGCGCGGCGCGAAGAGACTCCGCGTCGGCGTGTTGAAGGACTCGTACGAGAAGGCGCAGCCCGAGGTGAACAAGAACTTCCTCGCCTCGGTCGAAGTGCTCAAGCGCTTCGCCGACGTGGAGCTGGACGTGAAGCTGCCCGAGTTCCCCTACGGCCCTTCGGTCGGCACCATCGTGGACGCCGAGGGCGCGAGCGCGTTCCGCGAACTGATCGAGTCGGGGCGCGTCGCGGAGCTGGCCTCGCCCGAGGGGCGCGTCGGCGGCTTCGCCGCGTCGCTCGTGACGGCCGTGGACTACCTGCACGCGATGCGCCTGCGCGCGCCGATGCGGCGGGCGTGGGCCGAGATGTTCAAGAAGGTGGACGTGCTCGCCGCGCCGTCGCGCGCGACGGTCTCGTACCCCGTGGACAAGACTTTCGACAAAGCCTACCCCGGCATCGGCGCCGCCTCGCCCATCGGCGCGAGCAACCTCGTCGGCGTGCCCGCGGTCTCCGTCCCGAACGGCTTCGGGCAGCACGGACTGCCGACCGGCATTCAACTGGTCGGCCCCGCCTGGGGCGAGAGAGAGTTGCTTGAGCTGGCCGTCGCCTACCAGTCCGCGACCGACTGGCACACGCGCCGCCCGCCCGAGCCTTGATGATTTGAAATTTCAAATTGCCCTGTTCGTCTCCGTGGAAGTTTCGAGACGGAATCTCCACGGGACAGTTTTTTTAATCGGGCAACCCGACGTTCCTCATCCGAAAACGCCGACGCCTCATCCATTCTTTCGGAGCCCGCTGCAACTGTCGGACTCTTCCTGCGCCGCCCCGCTCGCGCGCGCCGCGCTTCTTCAAGCCTTCCCCGCCGGGCCGTTCTGGCATCGCCTTTGCCTTATCAAAAACCGGACTTCGATAAGCAACTCTGATACGAGTTGTTGTCGATTTTTGACGCGCGAGGGGCGGCCTCCGCGCCGTGTGTCAGTGGCAGAAGTGTCACACGGACGGCGACTCCGTCACGACTTTTCGGCGAGACTCGTCAACGCGGGCCGAAATTTTCCGGTGGCAACCCGCGCGCGGCGTCGGTTCATCAAGTGGTGTCCGACGAGACAAGCAGTACACACAACCAGGAGGAGAATTCAAACTCATGCGTAAGCTTTTCATGGCGGCACTTTTCATCGCCTGCACCGCGCCGTTCACGTTCGCGCAGACCGGCGGCGACTACAACAAGTACGACTTCGGCGTCCTCTACTCGCACAACCGCGTGGACACCGGCTTCGACGACCCGACGACCACGAACTTCCTCAGCGAGCGCGAGGGCTTTAACGGCGTCGAGGCGTTCGTCAAGGGCAACATCAGCCGCTACGTCGGCCTCAAGGGCGACTACTCGTTCCACCGCAAGTCGTTCACCTTCAACGGCGGCACGGCGGCGACCACCTTCGACGTGGACGCCAACATTCACCAGTTCCTCGGCGGCGTCGAGTTCAAGGACAACTCCAGGGAGACGAAGGTAAAGCCGTTCGGCCACGTCCTGGCCGGCGTCGCGCACAGCACCTCTGACGTGAACGGCACGGCGGTCTCGTTCAACGACTCCTCGAATGACTTCGCGGCGGCCGTCGGCGGCGGCGTTGACTTCAAGCTCAACGACCGCATCGACCTCCGCGCGATTCAGTTCGACTGGAACCCGATCCGCGACAACGGCCAGACCTCGAACAACTTCCGCATCGGCATCGGCCTCATCTTCCGCTAAGACGAGGGGCAAGTGGAAAAGGGGAAGGGGGAAGGGTTGGCACGCAGCCTCCCTTCCCCCTTCCACCTTTCCACTTGCCCTTTGCCTTAGTCCAGGCCTTCCAACAGCCTTGGCAGGTCGAGGACGAGGGCGACCGCGCCGTCGCGCAGCTCGGTCGCGCCGCCGACGGCGCGCCAGCGCTTGGCGTGCCGGCCGAGGCCGCGCACGAGCACCTCGCTCTGCCCCTCCAACTCGTCCACGGCGATGGCCGCGCGCGCCTCGTCTTCCGCGCCGCGCGCGCGCGCGACGACGTAGGCGCGCGGCGTCGCGCCGTTCGACTCGACTTCGTCATCACTCAGGCCGAGCAGTTCGCGCAGCTCGACGAGCGGCAGCTCGCGCCCGCGCCAGCGGAGCGTGCGGCGCGCACCCGCGCCCGAGACCTCGGAGGCTTCGGCGCGGACGGCCTCGACGACGTGCGACGAGCCGAGGCAGTAGCGGCGCCCGGCCGCGTTGACGACGTGCGCGGGCAGGAGCGCGAGCGCCGTCGGCAGACGCAGCTCGAAGGTCGTGCCGCGCCCCCGCAGGCTCCGCACGCGGACTTCGCCGCCCGCCTCCTCGACCGCGCGCTCGACCACGTCGAGCCCGACGCCGCGCCCCGAGACGAGCGAAGCCCGCGCCGCCGTCGAGAAGCCCGGCCGGAAGATGAGCCGCAGCGCGTGCGCCTCCGTGATCTGCGCGCCGGGCGCGACGAGGCCCGCCGCCGCGGCCGCGCGCGTGACCGCCCCCACGTCCACCCCGCGCCCGTCGTCCGAGACGCGCAGCACGACGAGCCCGCCGTCGGAGTCGGCCTCGATGCGCACCTGCCCCGCGGCCGGCTTGCCCGCGGCGAGCCGCTCCTTTTCCGTCTCGACGCCGTGATCGACCGCGTTGCGCACGAGGTGGAGCAGGGGGTCTGCGACCCTTTCGGCGAGCGAGCGGTCGAGCCGCGCGTCGCCGCCCGCGACCTCGAACTCGACGCGCCTGCCGGCCTCGCGCGCCGCCGCGCGGCCCGCACGCGCCGCGCGCAGCAGCGACGCGCGCAAGGTGACCATGCGCAGCCCGATCAGCCGCTCCTCAAGCTCGAAGAAGCGCCGCCGGACGCCGCGCGCGCGCTCCTCCAACGCCCCGCGCCCTTCGGCGCCCGAGAGCGCCGTGTCGAGCGCGCCGAGCGTGTCCGCGAAGAGACTGTGCGTCGTCGAGATGAGCTCGTCCAACTCTTCGAGCGTGACGCGCACGCCCGCCGTAGTGCTCGACGAAGGTGCTGCGGTCGGGACTGAAGCGGCCCCCGCCGGCCCGGGGGCTGCGGACGTTCCGTCCCGAGCCTCTTCAACCGCCTTCGCGCCCGGCCCCGCCGCGTCTCCGCCTTCGACCGCTTCGAGCCGAGCGCCGAAGGCGGCCGCGCGCCCGGATAGTTTGGCGAAGTCTTCGGCGCTCGCGTACACGATACGGAAGCCGACGCGGCCCGGCCCCACGTCGCTGACGAAGGGCTGTGTCGAGACGACCTCGCCCGACTCCTTGAGCGCCTCGCTCAGGCGCCTGTACTGCTCGTCGAAGTCGGACAGGTCGAAGTCCACGCTGACGAGGTAGGCGCGCGCGCCCTCGGCGACCGCCTCGCTCAAACGCTGCCGCTCGGGCGCGCTCAAGGCCCTGGCGACCTCCGGCGGCAGAAGCTCCTCCGCCGCGCGCGCGGCCGGCGCCGCGGCCGGCTCGTGGGCAGCCAGCCGCCGCAAGTGCTCGACGAGGCGCGCGGGCACCGCCCACTCCTCGCCGCGCGCGGCCGCCTCAAGGCTTTCGGTCAGCGCGCCGACGGCCACCTCGCACGCGTCGAGCACACCCTCGTCGAGCGGCGCGCCGCCGCGACGCACCGCGTCCAGAAGCGACTCGAACTCGTGCGCGACCCGACCCGCCGCGTCGAGCCCGGCGGCCGCGGCCGTCCCCTTCAAGGTGTGTACGTGCCGGAAGGTGCGCGCCACCAGCTCGCGCCGCGCAGGCCCCTCGCCCCGCCGCTCGCGCAGCTCGGCCACGTCGCCGTATAGCTCCTCGATCAGGTCTTCGGCCTCGGCCAAGAACTCTCTGAGCAGACGTTCGTCCATGAAAAGAAGTAGGCAGAAGGCAGTAGGCAGTAGGCAGTTTAAAAACGTCGGGCAGCGCGCCCGACGGGTGTGACGCGCCGCCCTCTAGACTACTACTGCCTACTGCCTTCTGCCTACTGCCTTCTGTTTATTGACTACTGGCTACTTTGCTTTCGCCGCTTTCGCCGTCGGCCCTTTCAGGCTCCGGCTCTTCGTCCGGGTGCGCGACGGCATCCTCCTGCGGGCGCTCGCGGTCGAGGTCGCGTTTGATGGCGTCGAGGATGCCGTTGATGAACTGCGTGGCCTCGTAGGTCGAGAAGCGGCGGGCGATCTCCAGAGACTCGTTGATGGCGACCGTGCGCGGCGTCTGCTCGTGGAGGAACTCGTAGACGGCCATCCGCAGGATGTTCCTGTCCACGACGGCCATGCGCGAGATGCGCCAGTGCTCGGCGCGCGAGCGAATCCGCTCGTCGATCTCTTCGAGGTGCGCGAGCGCGCCCACCGCGAGGCGGGTCGCGAACTCGCGCGCGCCCTCGTCCATCTCGGGCTCGCCCAGCTCCTCCCAGTAAGAGCGGACAAGATCGTCCGGCCGCACAGAAGCGCCACCCAGGTCGGCCGCAAAGAGCATCTGCAAGGCGCACTCGCGCGCCTTACGCCTTGAACCCATATGTATAAATGCTGATGCGCGTGAACCGTCAAAAGACGTAAACCGTGAACCGTGACAAGAAAGAACTGCCTTCTTCTTGTCACGGTTTACGTTTCACGGTTTACGTTTCCTCACGATTTACGTCTTTCAAAAGATTGACCATTTCGACGGCCGACATGGCGGCCTCGAACCCCTTGTTCCCGGCCTTCACTCCCGCGCGGTCGATGGCCTGCTCCAGGGTGTCGGCGGTGACGATGCCGTAGAGCACGGGCACGCCGGTCTGCAAACCGACGTGCGCGACGCCCTTCGTGACCTCGCCCGCGACGTACTCGAAGTGCGGCGTCTGGCCGCGGATGACCGTGCCGAGGCAGACGACGGCGTCGAAGCGCCCCGACTGCGCGGCCTTCAAGGCCGCCAGCGGAATCTCGAACGAGCCGGGCACGCGGAAGTGCTCGACCGCGCCCTCGTCCGCGCCGAGGCGTTCGAGCGCGTCCAGCGCGCCCTCGACGAGGCGCGCCGTCAGGAAGTCGTTCCAACGGCTGGAGACCAGCGCGAAGCGAAAGCCCCCGGCGCTCAAACGACCCTGATGCGTCACAGGCTGCAAAATCTTCCTCGACTTCTCCGAATCACGTGGGAGTTAAGAACTGAAGGCAGTATAGAGAAAGAGTAGAAGCAGTGACAAGTGACAAGTGACGAGTGACGGGTTGACAAAAGTTTCTTGCTTGTCACTCGTCACTCATCACTGCCCTCTGAAAGAGGGCTTGCGTTTTTCGAGGAAGGCGCGGGTGCCTTCGCGCACGTCTGCTGTCGAGAAGAGTTGGGCGAAGAGTTCGGCTTCGAGGCGGAGGGCTTCGTCGAAGGGGAGGCGCGCGCCGCGCGTGACGGCGTGGAGGCAGGCGCGCGCGGCGAGCGGGGCGGCGTGGTCGTTGATGGATCGGGCGAGGGCTTCGGATGCAGGGATGAGTTGGTCGGGCTCGACGACGCGGTTGAAGAGGCCGAGCTGGCGGGCCTCCTCCGCGCCTATCTCTTCGCCCGCGAGCATCGCGGAGAGGGCGCGCCCCGTCCCGACCGCGCGCGCGAGGCGCTGCGTGCCGCCGTAGGCGGGGATGACGCCGAGCTTTGCTTCGGGGGGGCCGAGGCGCGCGTCCGTGGCGGCGACGCGCAGGTGGCAGGCCAGCGCCAGCTCGCAGCCGCCGCCCGCGGCCGCGCCCTGCACGGCGGCGATGACGGGCGTGTCGCACAGCTCGATCTGGTCGCAGACCTCCCGGCCGCGCGCCGCCTTCTCCGAAGCGGCCGCCTCGTCCAGCGCTTCGAGTTCGGCGATGTCCGTGCCCGCGCAGAAGTCCGGGCCGGCGCCGCTCAGGATCACGGCGCGCAGGTCGCGACGGGCCGCGACGCCGGCGAAGATTTCCCCGAGGCGTTCGAGCATGACGCCCGTCAGGGCGTTCCGCTTGGACGCGCGTTCGAGCCGGACGAAGAGGAGTGCGCCGCGCTCCTCGGATGTGACTTCGTCGGCCAAGGCTTTAGACGAGGCTCATCGGGACGGGCTTCTTCGGGTCGGCGTAGTCGTAGAAGCCGCGGCCGGTCTTGCGCCCGTAGAGGCCCGCCTTGACCATGCGCTTGAGGAGCGGCGGCGGCGCGAAACGCTTCTCGCGGAACTCTTCGAACATGATCTCGGCGATGTAGTAGGTCGTGTCCAGGCCGACGAAGTCGAGCAGGGTGAGCGGCCCCATCGGGTGGCCGCAGCCGAGCTTCATGCCGTTGTCGATGTCCACGATGGAGCCGACGCCCTCTTCGAGCGCGCGGATCGAGTCGAGCAGGTAGGGGACGAGCAGGCGGTTGACGATGAAGCCCGACTTGTCGCCCGCGCGCACGGGCACCTTGCCGAGCTTGCGGCCGAACTCGACGGCCGACTCGTAGACCTCCTCGTCGGTGAGGATGGTGCGGACGACCTCGACGAGCTTCATCAAGGGCACCGGGTTGAAAAAGTGCAGGCCGACGAAGCGCGCCTGCCGCTCGGGCCGCGTGGCCGTCATCATCTCCGTGATCGAGAGCGACGAGGTGTTCGAGGCGAAGATGGTCTCGGGCTTGCAGACGGCGTCGAGCTGGTTGTAGGTGTCGCGCTTGGCTTCGAGGTTCTCGACGATGGCCTCGATGACGAGGTCGCAGTCCTTGAGGTCTTCGAGCGAGGTCGTGCCGCGGATGCGGCCGCGAATCTCGGTCTGCTGCTCGGCGGTGATGTTGCCCTTCTCGGCGAACCTCGCCAGCGACTTCTCGATCCCGGCGAAGCCGCGGTCGCACAAGTCCTGCGTCACCTCGCGCACGACGACTTCACAACCGGCGGCCGCCGCGGCCTGGGCGATGCCGGAGCCCATCAGCCCGCAGCCGAGCACGCCGACTCTGTTAATCTCCATCTCTTCATCTTCTCCTGTTTTGAGTTAAGTAATTTTAGATTTTAGATTTTAGATTTGCGATCTGAAGATAGCTCGGCGCTCTTCTTCAAATCGCAAATCAAAAATCTAAAATCTAAAATTCTGTTACTTCTTCTGCTCGTCGGGCTCGTCCGGCTTCTGCATGCCGACGCCGAACTCTTCGCCCTCGTTTTCGGCCCACTGCGCGAAGCGCTCCTGCCAGCCGTGCAGGTTCGTGTCGAGTTCGCGCAGGCGCCCTTCGCGCTCGGCCGGCTTGAGCGACTTGTCTTCGGCCGTGTCGCGGGCGCGCGCGACGTACGCCCTCAACTCCTGGCGCAGCGCGTCCGACTCGGGGCTCGGCGCGGGCGCCTGCTCCAGCTTCTCGGCCGCCGCGGCCAGTTCCCCCGGGTCGCCGCGCAGGTAGTTCAAGAGTGCGTTCTGCCCGGCGTTGACCGCCTCGACGTAGGGGCCGACGGGCGACCGGCCGAGCGCGCGCTCCTTCAGGTTCGAGAGGCGCGGCGGCGGCGCGTCGAAGTGGCGCGCGACCATCACGAAGCTCACGGCGACGAGCAGGAGGCAGGCGACCTGCGCCGCGTGCCATGCGTGCGCCACCGGCCCGCGCGCCCCCGGCCGCTTGTAGCCGACCAGGAGCGCGAGGCCCATCCCCGCGACGAGCCCGCCGAGGTGCGCCGCGTTGTCGATGAACTGCCGCGCGACGTAGCCGATGAAAAGGTTGATGCCGAGCGTCGGGAGCAGCCCCGTCCCGAACGCGCGCTTCAAGCCCTCGGGCAGCTCGTGGCGGTACTTGATGCCGAAGACGAAGAGCACGCCCATCAGCCCGAAGAGCGCGCCCGAAGCCCCGGCCGACGCCGTGTCGTACGGCTTGAAGAGGAACTGCCCCAGCGCGCCGCTCGCCCACTCGGGCCGCACCGCGAGGTAGCTCGCCAACACCCCCGCGATGCCGGTCAGAATCCAGAAGACGACGAAGCGCGCCGACCCGTAAAGCTTCTCCACGTACGGCCCGAGCATGAAGAGGCCGTACATGTTCGAGAGCAGGTGCATGTTCGCCAGCAGGAACCCGAGCGGCCCCGGCTGAACCAGCTGCGGCGGGAACTGCACGTGCAGGAAGATCGGCGTGACGAAGCGCCACCACTGCCCTTCGTGGTCGATGAGGTAGTTGAGCTTGGCGCCGTACGCGCGCAGCACCGTGCCGGTCGCGCCGCCCGAGAGCCACATCAGCACGTAGATGAAGACGTTGGCGATGAGAAAGATGAAGGTGAAGGTGGCCGGGCGCGAGATGACCGCGCGCAGGAAGCGCAACGTCTCGGGGTCTGCGTGCGGCGCGCGCCGCGGCTGCTCCGCGGCGCGCGCGACCGGCGTGCCGCAGACCATGCAGCGCGCCTCGCCCGCGCCCACGAGCGCCCCGCAGTGGCGGCACACGCCCGTGCGGCCCGCCCCCTCTGACTGACCTTCGGCCAAGACCTTAAACGCCCATCTTTCCGGCTGAGAGTGAAACTTTGTCCGCTGTCGCGATTCTATTTCCCCGCCGTGCAAACGGCAACTCAGTAGGCAGACGGCAGGAGGCAGTTAAGGGCGCCGCGTCAGCGGCGTCTGCCATCTGCTTACTGCCCTCCGTTCTCCCTGACGAGTTTTGCGTCAGGGCTTTTTCGTCAGCGTGACCGAAGGCGGGCGGCGGGGACGTCTTTCTTCAGAGTTTTGCGTCGGCACGGGCGTTGCCCTTGTGCTCCCGGTCGCACGAACTCTCACGACGGGGCGGCCGAGCTAGACGGACTTTGTAAGGAGCCGACCGACTTTGAGAAACAGAAACAGATTAATCGCGGCGCTCGCCACGCTCTCTCTCTTGACCCCGCTGGCCGGCGCACTCCGCGCCTCCGCCAAGTCGCCCGCGCAGGGCGCGCCGCGGCGCGCTTTGAAAAAGATGACCGACGACCTGCTCGCGCGGGTTAACAACACGAGGCAGGGCGCGGGCGAGACGGCGCGCGTCATCGTGCGCGCGGCCGAGGGGCAGGCGGGCACGGCGGCGGCCGAAGCGCTCCGCGGCGCGGGCGGGCGCGTCTCGGCCCAACTGGACTCGCTCGGGCTCGTCGTCGCCGACGTGCCGGTCGAGAAGCTGGCCGAGTTTGCGGCGCGCGACGACGTGTCGTGGGTCTCTTCCGACCAGGACGTGCGCTCGACCGCAACGTCCTTCGACAACACGAGCCTCCAGGAGGTCGCGACGGGCGCGAGCAAGCTCCTGCCCGTGGGCAACGGGGAGCTTGCAAAGGGCGGCGGCGGCAGCAAGGTCGGCATCGCCATCCTCGACAGCGGCATCAGCCCCCCGGACTCGGCCGAGTTCGCGGGCTACGAGTGGCGCCTGTCTTCGGGCACGCTGGGGCTGGGTCTGCTCGCGCAGAGGTACCTGGCCTCCTACCCGCGCGTCCTCAAGCACATCGACTTCACCGGCGAGGGGCGCACGGACGACGTGTACGGCCACGGCACGCACACGGCCGGCGTCGCCGCGGGCTCCGGCCAGGCGAGCGAGGACTACGCCGCGAAGAATCCGGGCGCGCAGACCTACGGCGGCATCGCCACCAACGCCAACCTCCTGGACGTGCGCGTGCTCGACTCGAACGGCGCGGGCAAGGTCTCGAACGTCGTCCAGGCCGTGGACTGGGTCGTCAAGAACAGGAAGACCTACAACGTCCGCGTCATGAACCTTTCTCTGGGCACGCCGCCCTCGCAGAGCTACAAGACAGACCCGCTGTGCCTGGCGCTCGGGCGCGCCGTGGACGCCGGCATCGTCGTCGTGGTGGCCGCGGGCAACTGGGGCAAGGACGCGCAGGGGCAGACGATCTACGGCGGAATTCTCTCGCCGGCCAACTCGCCGCGCGTCATCACGGTCGGCGCCACGAACGCGCAGCAGACCGCGGCCCGCTCGGACGATCTGGTCGCCACCTACTCTTCGCGCGGGCCGACGCTCGTGGACGGCCTGATGAAGCCCGACCTCGTCGCGCCCGGCAACAAGCTCGGCGCGGCCGAGACGGCTTCGACCTCGCCGACGGCGAGCAACAACTACTCGACCACGGGCGGCGGCGGGGTGCTCGGCACGGTGCTCTTCGGCAACACGAGCACGAACACGCCGGACGCCACCGGCACGTACCGCGTAATGAGCGGCACCTCCTTCGCCGCGCCGGCCGTGGCGGGCGCGGCCGCGCTGATGGTCGAGGCCAACCCTTCCCTGACGCCCTCGATGGTGAAGGCCCTTTTGATGAGGACGGCGCAGCGCCTGCCCGTCTACGAGCAGGCGGTCGCCGACGGGCAGATGTCGCAGTTCGAGCGCGTCATCACGGAGGGCGCGGGCGAGCTGAACGCGAGCGCCGCGGTGACCGTGGCTAAGGCGATTCGCAAAGACGCCGACAGCGCCTCGCCCGGCGACAGCCTCATCACGGCGAGGAACACGACCTACTCGACGCTCGGCCTGACCTCCCCGATAGCCGGAGAGGCGATGCCGCTCAACAACGGCGTCATCTGGGTCGAGGGCGTCGCCTTCGACGAGCGGCTGACGCTGACCGAAGGGTTCCGCCTGCCGGACGGCAACACGCTCACGGACGGCTGGGTGATGGCGGGCGGCCGCCTCCTGCCCGACGGCACGTACCTCCTCTCCGACGGGCACACGGTGGCCCCGAACTCCATCCTCGGCACCGGCCACCTGATGAGCGACGGCCACCTGTTGGGCGACGCGATTCTGTTCGGCGAGGGACACCTCCTGGGCGACGCCGTCCTGTTGGGCGAGGGCTACGCCTTCGGCAGCGGCCACCTGATGAGCGACGGCCACCTGATGAGCGACGGCCATCTCATGAGCGACTCCTTCGCCAACGAGTCGGCCTGGGCCACGAACATGGTCGAGCCCAGCTCGATGCAGTTCAAAGAGGAGCAGGTGCTCCTGCAAGGGGAGTCGGCCCTGCCGGCCTCCGTCAGCCGCCTCGCCGCGTCGAGCCCGCTCTACCCGAAGCAGTAAGTAGAAGGCAAGAGGCAAAAGGCAAAAGGGAAGGAGGACGAGAAGCAGCGTGGCTTCCGTCCTCCTTCCCTTTTGCCTTTTGCCTCTTGCCTTTCGCCTTACCTACGGCCGGGGCGGGGTCGCGCCGGGCGGGACGAGCCAGAGTTGGAGCGAGCCGGTCGTACGCTGCCCGCCGTCGAGGACGACGATGCGCGAGGCGTCGATGCCGCGGGTGGTGACGAGGTAGTCGCGCGCGTTCTGCGCGCGCTTCTGGCCCGAGACGTCGCGCCTGCCGCTGCCGCCGTAGCCGATGAGGTAGCCCTGCGAGCCGGGGCTGTTCTGCAACTCGATGGCGAAGGTGTCGAGCCGCGCCTTCTCGTCGTCGCGGTTCACCACGCCGATCTCGTCGAACTTGGTCGGGTTGGGCGGCGCGGGGATCGACGCCTGGCACTGCGCGCGGCACTCAAGGTTGTAGCCCGCCACCTCGACGGTCGCCGAGATGGGACGGCCGGCGAGCCCCGCCGTGTCCACCGTAATCGTCGGCGTCCCCTGCCCCGAGATGATCTTGCCGTCCGAGATGACCCAGTTGTAGGCGGGCGTCACGCCGGGCGTCCCGCCCGAGACCGAGGCGGTGAAGGTGATGGGCGTGCCGGCCTGCTGCACGTCCGGGCAGTAGATGGAGACGTTCGGGCAGACGGGGCGCGGCGGCGGGCAGCTGCGCACGACCACCTTCGTCGAGGTGAAGGCCGTGCAGAGCGGGTTGCCCTCGGGGCCGCTCTCGATCACCACCGAGGCGTTGTAGACGCCGGGCTGCGCGTCCGCGAGATCCCAGACCACGTCGGTGCCGTCGTAGCTGTCGAGCCGCCCGCCCGAGACCGTCCACTTGTAGCGCAGCGGTTTGCCCTCGGGGCTGACGCCGACGGCCTTGAGGCGGACGCGCGGGTTGGACATCGACTCGGCGTCGGGGCAGAGCGTGACGACCTGCGTGTCGGCGTCGAGCCGGATGGTCGGCGGCTGGTACTCGGGCGAGGGCGCGGGCGTCGCGGACTTCTGCGGCTCTTTGCCCTTGTGCGCCGCGCGCGAAGAGGTGGCGACGAAGGCCGCGACGGCGAGCAGCAGCACGCCGAGCACGGCCGCGGTACGCTTTCCTGTGAGCATATCCGACTCCTTACTTGTCCGGGTGGCAGTTCAGGGGCACAGGTTAAACCAAATCCCCCGCGCCGACAACGGTATTCTTACACCCCCCGGAAACACCCAATCCCGCCCCGTTTCCACCCGGCCGCCACGCGCGCGCGGAATTGAAAGGAGAAAAGACCTGTATTCTCTGATATCATCCCGGCAAAGCTGAGAAAGGGCTCCCGCCATGAGCACTAAGACGCAGGCGACCGTCGAGGATTTGTACCGCGTCCCCGACCGGGGCAAGGCCGAGATTGTTAACGGGGAGGTCGTCCTCATGAGTCCCACCGGTGACATGCCGGGGCGCGCGGGCGGCGCGATCTACGTGAGCCTCAGAGGCGTCGAGCGCCTGGCGGGCGGGCGCGCCTACCCGGACAACGTCGGGTTCAAGGTCAACCTGCCGCGCCGCAAGTCCTTCAGCCCCGACGCCGCCTTCTACACCGGCCCGCCCACGGGCATGAAGTTCCTCGAAGGCGCGCCGGCCTTCGCCGCCGAGATTAGGAGCGAGAACGATTACGGGCGGGAGGCGGAAGCCGAGATCGCCGCGAAGCGCGGGGACTACTTCGCCGCGGGCACGCTCGTCGTCTGGGATGTTGACCTCCTGAGCGTTGACGTGGTCAGGGTCTACCGCGCGTCCGATCCCGACAATCCGAAAATCTACCGGCGCGGCGACGTGGCCGAGGCTGAACCCGCCGTCCACGGCTGGGCGATGCCCGTTGACGAACTGTTCGACTAAACATCCTCGCCCCGACGTTCAAACAACACTGCCTCGCGGAAGGAGACCGAACTTTATGAGCGTAGCCACCGCCGAACTTCCCGCCGACAGGTCGAGGGCGGCGCGGGCGATTGTGTGGGGCGGGCTGTTGGCGGGGCTGGGCGACATCACGTTCGCGTTCGTCGTGAACGGCCTGCGCGGGGCGGGGCCGGTGCTCGTGTTGCAGTCGGTCGCGAGCGGGCTGCTCGGGGCGGCGGCGAAGGAGGGGGGCTGGGCGACGGCCGCGCTCGGCGGCGTGCTCCACTTCCTGATCGCGTTCATCTGGGCGACGGTCTTCTGGCTCTTGAGCCGTCAGCTCCGATTCCTGGTGCAACATCCCGTCGTCTGCGGGCTGCTCTACGGCTTCGCGGTCTACGCGTTCATGTACCTCGTCGTGCTGCCGCTCTCGGCCGCCTACTTCAAGCCCACGTTCACGCCCTACACCGTCTCCCTCAACGGGGCGGGGCACATGCTTCTGGTCGGGCTGCCCATCGCGCTCGCGGCCAGTAAATTCACGAACAAGACAGGGAGGGAAGGATGATTGACGGCAGTGAGGTTCGGGGGCCGCAGGCGCCGCACCCGGTGGACGAACTGTTCCTCGACCGCTGGTCGCCGCGCGCGATGTCGGGCGACCCTTTGACGGAAGAGGAGTTGACGACGCTCTTCGAGGCGGCGCGCTGGGCGCCCTCCTCCTACAACAACCAGCCCTGGCGCATCCTCTACGCGCGGCGCGAGACGGGGCACTGGGAGACGTTCCTCAGCCTGCTCGTCGAGGGCAACCGGGCCTGGGCCAAGGACGCCGCGGCGCTGCTGCTCTTCGTCTCGAAGGAGACGTTCGACTTCAACGGGCAGCCCTACCCGACGCACTCCTTCGACACGGGCGCGGCGTGGGAGAACCTCGCGCTCCAGGCGACGATGCTCGGGCTGGTCACGCACGGCATGCAGGGGTTCGACTACGAAAGGGCGCGCACGGAGCTGAACGTCCCCGAAGGCTTCCGCGTCGAGGCGATGATCGCGGTCGGGCGACCCGGAGACCCCGCGCAGCTCCCCGAAGGCTTACGCGCGCGCGAGGCGCCCAGCGGCCGCAAACCGCTCTCGGAGATAACCTGCGAAGGCGCCTTCAACTTCTAAGTCCGTGAACCGTGAACCGTGACAAGATAAAGCCGTAAACGGTGAACCGTAAACCGTGGCGAGTCAAAAGCCGTATTAAGCTTGTCACGGTTTACGGTTCACCGTTCACGCTTCTAAAGGAGCCCTTCGATGAGTCGGTACGAGCCCCCCGCTTACCAGCCGCCGCGCCCCTACCAGCCGCCGCCGCAGCAACAGCAGCCTTACCCTTACTACCCGCCGCAGCAAGTGCAGCACGTCATACACCACCACCAGTCGCCGCCCAAGACTACGGCCGTGGCCGTGCTGCTGGAAGTCCTGCCCGGGCTCTTCTTACAGACCTTCGGCATCGGACATCTGTACGCGGGTAACATCGGTGTGGGACTGCTCTTCATGTTCGGATACTGGTTCGTGCAGTTCATCAACCTCCTGCTCTGCTTCGTCCTCATCGGGTTCATCACGCTCCCGCTCACCTACCTCCTCGCGCTGATCATCTCCCCGATCCTCGCCTGCAACGCGGCCGAGCGCGCGAACCGCGCCGCCGGTTACAGGTAAGCCGCCGGGCGGCTCAAGCGTGCGCTCCCCTTAAATCACCCCGTGTTCCGCAGCCCTGCCGAGATGCCGTTGATGGTGGCGGCGAGCGCGTAGTCCAACTCCTCCGACTCCTGGCCCGCGCGCTTGCGCCGCAGCAGCTCGATCTGGATGAGGCTCATCGGATCGACGTAAGGGTTGCGCAGCGCGATGGAGACCTCCAGCATGGGCCTGCGCTCCAACAAACGCGCCTGCCCGCTCACGCGCAGGACGACGCGGCGCGTGCGCTCGAACTCCTCCGCGATCATCCCGAAGACGCGCGCGCGCAGACTCTCGTCCCCGACCAGCCCCGCGTACCTGCGCGCGATGGAGAGGTCGGCCTTCGCCATCCCGGTCTCCACGTCGCCCACGAGGGTCATGAAGACCGGCACGCGCATCATCTCCTGCAACAGCTCGGCCCCGCCCGCGCGCTCCTCCGCAAACCTTTCGAGCGCGTGCCCGACGCCGAACCACGCGGGCAGCACGTGCCGGCTCTGCATCCACCCGAAGACCCACGGGATGGCGCGCAGGTCGGCCAGGCCGCGCGTCTGAGACGACCGCCGCGCCGGGCGCGAGCCGATCTTGGCGAGGTCGAATTCGAGCACCGGCGTCGCCTCCTCGAAGTAAGGCACCACGTCCGGGTTCTCCGCGACGCGCTCGCGGTAGAACTCGAAGGCCGCCTGCGACATCCACTCGAACGCCTCCTCCCACTCCCCGCGCCACTCCGCGCCCCCGGGCCGCGCCAGCGCTTCGAGCGAGGCGGCGACCATCAGCTCCAGATTCCTTTCGGCCAGCACCGGCTCGGCGTACTTGAAGTTGAGCACCTCGCCCTGCTCCGTAATCTTGAGCGAGCCCTCGAACGCCCCGGCGGGCTGCGCGACGATGGAGTGGTGCGTCGGCCCGCCGCCGCGCCCGACGGTGCCGCCGCGCCCGTGGAAGAGTTCGAGGCGCACGCCGCACTCGCGCGCGACCTCGTGCAGAGCGCGGTGCGCCTTAAAAATCTCCCACGTGCTCGTCAACATCCCGCCGTCCTTGTTCGAGTCTGAGTAGCCGAGCATCACCTCCTGCCGGCGCCCCCACGAGTCGAGGTACGGCGCGTACTCTTTCGAAGTCCACAGCGCGCGGCATACGCCGGGGCAGTTGCGCAGGTCTTCGATGGACTCGAAGAGCGGGACGGGCATCAGCCCCGGGTCTTTGCGCTCCGCGTCCGCCGCGACGCGCACGCCGCAACTCTCGGCGAGCCACACGAGCCTGAGCACGTCGCCCACGCCGCGCGCGCCGCTGATGACGTGACTGCGGATCGACTCCGGCGGGAACTCGCGCTTGAGCGCGGCGACCGCGCGCAACGCGTCGAGCATCGCCGCCGTCTCCGCGGAAGGCGGCTCCGGGAGTGACAGGGAGACGGGGAGAGTGGGGGACGGGGGGAGGGTGCCTTCTGTCTCCCCGTCTCCCCGTCCCCCACTCTCCCCGTCTTGTATAAGAGCGCCGCGCGCAAGCTCCTCGGCGGCATGCGCGTGGACGCGCGCGTGCTGGCGCACGTCGAGCGTGTGCAGGTGGAAGCCGAACGTCTCGACCTGTCGGACGAGCGGGTCAACCAACTGCCGCGCGAGCCGAGGCGCCGCGCCCTCCGCCACGCTCTCGCGCAGCAGGCGCAAATCTTTCGTGAACTCGCCCGCGTCCGCGTACGCGTCCGTCGCGTCCCCGCCCGCGCGCGGCGCCTCGCGCGTGGCCGAGAGCCTGCGCATGACGAGCGAGAGGAAGCGCCGGTAGACCTCCTCCGGCGCGTGCGGCGCGAACGGGCGCGGCGCCGCGGGCGGGAGCTGTCGCTCCTGCTCTTCGAGCGCCGAGACCAAAGCGCCCGACGCGGGCGCCTGCTTGGTCGAGCCGCTCAGACGCTCGTGCAATTCGTCCACGGCCGCGAGGTAGAGGTCGAGCACCGTCTCGCGCGCCATCCGCAGCGCGTCGCGCGTGCAGCCCGGCGTCACGAAGGGGTTGCCGTCGCGGTCGCCGCCAATCCACGAGCCGAAGCGCACGACCCGCGGCAGTTCCCTCGCCTCGACCTCGCGCCCGTAGGTCGCGCGGAAGGCGTCGGCCATCTCCTCGTAGACCTCGGGCACGGTCTCGAAGAGGGAGGCCGGGTAGTAGTCGAGCCCCATCTTGATCTCGTCGCGCACGGTCGGCTGGCGGCGGCGTACCTCGTCGGTCTGCCACAGCGCGGTGATCTCCGCCGTGATGCGCTCGGCCGCCTCGCGCGCGCGCCGGCCCGAGAGCGGCAAGCTGTCCAGACGCTCCAGCTCGGCCGCGATGCGCGCGCGCTTGAAGAGAACGGTGCGGCGCGCGACCTCGGTCGGGTGCGCGGTGAAGACCGGCACGACCTCGACGCGGGAGAGAAGCTCTACGACCTCTTCCACGCCCGCCCCCGCGTCGCGCACGCGGCGGAGTGTGCCGAGGAAGGTGCCCGCCTGCGGCTCGGCGCCGGAGACCTCGGCGGCGCGGCGGCGCCGCTTGCGGTGGTTCGTCTCGGCGAGGTTGGTCAGCTCGAAGTAGATGGCGAACGCCTTCGTCAGGCGGTACGCCTCTTGAATTGACGCGCGGCCGACGACCGACTCGGCGCCCGACATCAACTTCTGGCGCTCGGCCTTGTCAGACGACTCGCGCCGCGCGGAGGTTAAGCTGCGCAGCTCCTCGACCGTGTCGAAGAGGGCCGCGCCCGCCTGCTCTTTCAGCACCGCGCCCAGCAGACGCCCGAGCGAGCGCACGTCGCGCCGGAGCGGCGCCTCCTTCTGTGCCCCCGCGCGCGCCGTCAACTCCTCCAGCCGCCCGCCCTGGTCGTCCACCTCCCACAAACGCTCGCTCTCTTCCATGCCGCTTCCTTCCGACCGAGAATTCAAACAGGGATCGACAGGATGGTCAGGGGAAAGCAATTTCAAATTTGAAATTTCAAATTCTTATGCTGTCCATCCCTGTTAATTGATTCCCTGTTTTATCCTTCAACGCGTGCAAAGACAACGTCGCGCGTCGGTAAGTTCGACGCGCGACGTTGTCTTGGACTAGCTTTTCAGGTCAGGCTGCGTTCGAAGAGGACTTACTGAGCGGGCGGTGCCGGGGGCGCCGGGGGCGCGGGCGGCGCGGGCGGGGGCGGCAGCTCCTCCGCGGGGATGACGACGGGGACGGCGTTCGTCGCGGTCGTCGCGCCGACGTCGGACTTGAAACTCACGTTGCCGTTGACGTGGCTGATCTGGACGGGCGCGCCGCCCGAGCCGAAGCGCGCGCGCGCGTAGGAGCGGTTCACGCGCTCCTGCATCGTGACGTTGGGCACGTCGAGCGAGAGCGCGCCGTTGTGTTGGCTCGCCTCCACGTCGGCGTTGACGAGCTGGGCGAGCCGAATCTCGACGTTGCCGTTGACGTGCTCGACCTCCATCCCCTCTTCGCCGAGTTGCGAGACGCCGAACTTCACGCCGCCGTTGACGTGGCTGACGTGCGCGCGGCCTGCGGACTCCGCGACCTCGACACGGCCGTTGACGTGCGAGACCTCGACGGGGCCTTCGACCTCGCCGACCTGCACCGCGCCGTTGACGTGCTCGGCCGCCAGATCGACGCGGCGCGGCAGCACGAGCGTCACCTCCTGGCGCACGTCCCCGCCGCCGTTCCACAGGCGGTGCCAGAGGCTCGGCACGCCGTCGCGCGCGCCCTGGACGACGAGCGAGGACGGCGAGGCTTCGACCGTCACGCGCTTGTATTCGAGGTCTTCGGGTGAGGAGGCGGTGCGGACGACGTGGACTTCGGCCGTGTCGATGTCGGCCGTCTTCACCTCGACCGAGCCGTTGATGAAGCCGACCTCGACGCGCGCGCCCGGGTCGAGCCTGAAGGTCTGCCGCGTCTCCTCGCGGCGGACGCCGCTGGGGCTCACGTGCACCGCCCTGTTCACCCAACGCCCGGCGAAGGCCGCGGCGGCCACGAGTACGACGACGACGAAGATTCTGCCTTTCATTAAACGTCCTCCGGCGGCCGTGCCCCCAGCCCGCCGCCACTTTTTTATGATGTTTGCAACGCCCGCCGACTAATCCAGCAGTGAAAACGACGGGGCGCGGGGCGAAGTTCAAAAGAAATGATGAGTGATGAGTGATGAATGATGAATAAAGACAGGCTGCCTTTCATTCATCACTCATCACTCATCATTCATCATTTAACGCGACGGCGATGTCGGCGGCGACGCGGGCGTTGTTCTCAAGGAGGGCGACGTTGGCGCGCAGCGTTGCGCCGCGGGAGCGCCAGCTCATGTGCGCGAGGAGGAAGGGCGTCAGCTCGCGCCCCGTCACGCCGCGCGCCGCCGCGACCGAGAGCGCCTCGGAGAGAGACTCCTCCATCACCTGCTCGTCCACCTCGAAGCCCTCGGGGACGGGCACGGTGACGACGAGCGCGGCTTCGAGCCCGAGCGCGTCCCGCGCCCGCGCCACGCGCGCGACCTCCTCGGCGGTGTCCACGCGCGCGTCCACGGGGAGCCCGCTGCGGCGCGTGTAGAAGGCGGGCATCTCGTCGCAGCCGAAGCCCAGGACGCAGACGCCGTGCGTCTCCAGCCACTCGCGCGTCGCGGGCAGGTCGAGCACGGACTTCGCGCCCGAGCAGACGACGGTCATCGGCGTGCGCGCGAGTTCCGGCAGGTCGGCCGAGATGTCCGGGAGCTGCCCGCGGTGCACGCCGCCGACGCCGCCCGTGGCGAAGACCTTGAGGCCGGCGCGGCTCGCGATCCAGAGCGTGCCGGCGACGGTCGTCGCGCCGTCCTCGCCGCGCGCGACGGCGAGGCCCAGGTCGCGCCGGCTCACCTTGCGCACGCCCTCGCCCTCGGCCAGCCGCGCGAGCTGCGACTCTTCGAGCCCCACGCAGAGGCGCCCGCCGAGCACGGCCACGGTCGCCGGCACCGCCCCGCCCTCGCGCACCGCCTGCTCCAGCCGCCGCGCCGTCTCAAGGTTCTGCGGCCGCGGCAGCCCGTGCGAGATGACCGTCGATTCGAGCGCCACGACCGCGCGCCCCTCGCCGAGCGCCGAGCGCACCTCTTCGCTTATGTGAAAAAGATTTCCGTCCATCATCCGACAGTTCGCAGATTACATCATCTGCAACTTGAGTGCATGCCGGACGAAGGTTTTCACCACGGAGACGCGGAGACACAGCTTGAAGCGGAATCACGTTCAAGCTGTGTCTCCGCGTCTCCGTGGTGAACTGCCTTTAATCAACGCACGCGGACGCCGCCGTTCGAGAAGGCGATGGTGTAGGTGAGGGCTGCGCCCGGGAGCACCGTGCCCGTCGGGCTGACGGACTTGTCGAGCGGCGTGCGCGTGACCGAGGCGGTCGCGGGCGAGTTGTCGGCCGTCGTCTGCGTCGTGTCGATCTGCGTGTAATCCAGCATGGCGACGGCGCTGTTCGTGTAGGTGCCCGGCTTGTTCGGGATCGTCATCTGGTAGGTCAAATCCCTGAATGTGCCCGCGGGCACGACGAAACTCTCGCTCCACGTGAGCTTGCCGCCCGAGGAGGTCGGGTTCGCGATTGCCGCGCCGTTGAACTTCGAAGAGCCGGAGACATACGAGGTCGCGGCCGGCGAGGTCGGCGGCGTGTCGATGAAGTCGTTGAGCGTGACCGAGCCCGTCCCCGTGTTGGTGGCGCGCAGCGTGTAGGTGACGGTCGCGCTCGCCGCCGTGACGGTCGTCGCGCTCGCCGTCTTCGCGATGGTGACCGCCGGGTCGCTCGCGGTGATGGTGACGCCGCCGCCCGTGCCGTAGTCGTTGTTGTAATGAAAGCTGCTCCCCGAGAAGTCGAGGATGAGCGCGCCGGGCGTGGTCGTCCCGCCCGCCAGAATCTTCACCGTGTAGACCGAGGTCAGGTTGCCGCCGACCTTGCCGCCGGGCCAGTTGGCGGGGCCGACGCAGTCGCGGTAGTTCGCCGTGCCGGGGACGCTGTTTCAGCCGCACCCGTCGGCGTAGAACTTGTCGTTGGTCGCGCCCGAGGGCGCCGAGTAGGTCGTCTGGATCGAGACGACCTGGAAGACGACGTTCGGCAAATCAAGAAACGCTTCGAGCTGCTCGTAGCCTTGCGTGGCGGTGCTGGCGACGAGCGTGTACTGGTAGGTCTGGCCGACCGTGACGGCGGAGGGGCCGGTGATGCTCGTCACGGTGTTGCGCCCCTGCGAGATGAGCTTCTCGACGTAAAGCTCGCGCGGCGTCGGCGTGCTCACCGCGGCGACGCCGTCGGCGCTCGCCGTCATGTGGTAGCGGCGCGTCGTGTTGTAGGCGGCGCTCGTGCGCGTGACCGCCACGGGGTAGGAGAAGTCGATGCACGCGCCCGCGGCGAGGAAGCGCGCGCGGTTGGTGGCCGAGCCGCCGAGGTTGATGTAGATGTTCGAGGAGTCCCAGACGAAGCTGCCGACGACGTTGTTGAGCGTCGCCGGGCCCGGGTTGCAGACGCGCGAGCCGGCCTGGAAGGAGTTCGGGCCGGCGCTCACGTTGTTGCTGTCGAGCCCGATGATGTCCCACGTCACCGTCTTGATGGTGAGCTGCGCGCGCGCCGTCTGCGCGCAGAGGAGTCAGACGAAGAGCGAAACGAGGCAGAGGAGAAAGCGCCCCGGCGCCCCCGCGCGTCGGGGGACGGGCGCGCACCCGCGCGGCACGTTCTTCTTGTCGAAGTCCATCGCCACTGCTTCCGTCAACTGCCCTCGGCTCTCGTCATCTACCCGCCCCTTCGCCCGGCGCGCGCGACAATACAACTCAAAGCGGGAGAGAGCGCGTGCTTCGAACCGCCGGGGGCGGCTCGTCGCTAGCGGATGCGGGTGGTGAAGGAGACGCTGCCCGAGTTGTTGGGGGCGGTCTGGGGGAGGCTGCCGCCGAACGTCCAGCGGATGTGCGTGACGTTGCGGTCGTAGCCGGCCGGCGCGCCGCCCGCGCCCGAGGCCGGCGTGTACGTCCACGTCGCCCCGTTGTCGTTCGAGTAGGCCACCGTCACGGAGGTCAGGCCGCCGAGCACGTTCGTGACCGAGCCGACCTTGAAGTCCATGTAGTCGTTAATCTTCAGGACGGTGGCCGGGTTGGGGTCGATCAGGACGAAGGCGGTCGCGGGTGAGCCCCCTGTGTTCGTGAAGGCGACGGTGTAGGTGAGCTGTGTGCCGGGCACCTGCGTGCCCGAGGGCGTGACCGACTTCGTCAGGGAGACGCTGGGCGGGGCGGCCGCGCCGACGGCCGCGCTCGCCTGGTCGTCCTCGGCGGCGACGTGGTTGTTGGGCGTCGAGTCGGGGTCGGGCTGGTCGGAGGCAGTGACTTCGGCCGTGTTGGTGATCGTCCCCGTGCCGCTGACGAGGGCGACGACCTGGAGCGTGGCGCTCGCGCCGCTCCCGAGGCTCGCGACAGACCACACGCCCGTGCCCGAAGCGTAAGTCCCCGCGCTCGGCGTCGAGGAGACGAAGGTCAGGCCCGCGGGCAGAAGGTCTGTCACGGCGACGTTCGTCGCGTCGCTCGGCCCCGCGTTGATGAGCGTGAGCGTAAAGGTGACGTTCTGGCCCTGAATCGGGTTCGGGTTGTTGACGCTCTTCGAAAGGCTCAGGTCGGAGCTCGAGACGATGTTCGTCGGGTCGCTCGAAGAGTCGTTGGCGGTGTTGGTCTGCCCGCCGCCGGAGGCCGCGGCCGTGTTCGTCACGCTCGCCGCGGCGGTTTGCAGGACGCTGACGGTCAGCGTGATGGCCGGGTAGCTGGCGCCCGACGCGAGCGCGTTCGAGCGCGTACAGGTCACGACCTGGCCCACGGCGCCGCACGTCCATCCGGTGCCCGCCGCCACGACGTAAGAGAGCCCCGTCGGCAGCGTGTCGGTGACGGTGACCGTGCCGCTCGTCGCCGCCCCGCCCACGTTGCTGACCGTGATGCTGTAGCTGCCGGTCGAGCCGCGCGTGAAGTTGCCGGTGTGCGTCTTGGCGACGGTGAGGTCTGCGACGCCGCCGATGTTGGTCGGGTCGCTCGAAGAGTCGTTCGAAGTGTTCGTCTGCCCGCCGCCCGAGACCGTGGCGGTGTTCGTCACGCTCGAAGGGGCGGTCGTCGAGACGTTGACGGTCAAGGTGATGGCCGGGTAGCTCGCGCCCGCGGCCAGCGCCGTCGCGCGCGTGCAAGTCACAGTCTGCCCCGCGGCGCCGCACGCCCAGCCCGTCCCCGTCGCCGAGACGTACCCCAGGCTCGCGGGCAGCGTGTCGGTGACGGTGACCGTGCCGCTCGTCGCGGCGGCGCCCGCGTTCGACACGGTCAGCGTGTAGGTGGCTCCGCTCTGCCCCTGCGCGAAGTTGCCGGTGTGGCTCTTCGTGATGGTCACGTCGGACACGCCGTTGACGGTCGTCGGGTCGCTGGAGCTGTCGTTGGAAGTGTTCGTCTGGCCGCCGCCCGAGACCGTCGCCGTGTTCGTCAAACTCAAAGCCGAGTTCGAGGCCACGGCCGCCGTCAAAGTAATCGCGGGGTAGCTCGCGCCCGCCGCCAGCGCGTCGGCGCGCGTGCAGGTGACGGTCTGCCCCGCGGCGCCGCACGTCCAACCCGTGCCGGTCGCCGAGACGTAGCTCAACCCTGCGGGCAGCGTGTCGCTCACGGTCACGGTGCCGCTCGTCGCGGCGCCGCCCGCGTTGCTGACCGTGAGCGTGTAGCTCCCGTTCTGGCCCTGCGTGAAGTTGCCGCTGTGCGTCTTGGCAATCGTCACGTCGGCGACGCCGTTGATCGTCGTCGGGTCGCTTGAAGAGTCGTTAGAGGTATTGGTCTGGCCGCCGCCGGAGACCGTCGCCGTGTTCGTCAAGCTCAACGCCGAGTTGGGGGCGACGCTCACCGTCAGCGTGATGGCGGGATAGCTCGCGCCCGCGGCGAGCGCGTCGGCGCGCGTGCAGGTCACCGTCCCGCTTGAGTTCGAACACGTCCAGCCCGTCCCCGCCGCCGAGACGTAAGAGAGCCCCGCCGGCAGTGTGTCGGTGATGGTGACCGTCCCGGAAGTGGCCGCGCCGCCCGCGTTGCTGGCGGTGATGGTATACGTCCCGTTCTGCCCCTGTATGAAGTTGCCGGCGTGCGTCTTGGCGACCGTCAGGTCTGCGACGCCGTTGACGGTCGTCGGGTCGCTTGAGCTGTTGTTGCCGGCGTTGCTGTCGTTGCCGCCGGAGACCGTGGCCGTGTTGGTCAGACTCAGGGCGGAGTTCGAAGCGACGTTGACGGGCACGCTGATGGCCGGGTAGCTCGCGCCGCCGCTCAGGGCGTCAGAGCGCGTGCAGGTGACGGTCTGCCCGGCGGTGTTGCACGTCCAGCCCGTCCCCGTCGCGGTGCCCGGCGTGAGCCCCGCGGGCAGCGTGTCCGTGACCGTGACCGTGCCGCTCGAAGCGACGCCGCCCGAGTTCGTGACCGTGATCGAATAAGTCCCGCTCTGCCCCTGCGTGAAGTTGCCCGTGTGGCTCTTGGCAATCGTGAGGTCGGTCGGCACCGTCACGGGGCTCGTCACGCTGCTGCTGTTGTCCGACGCGTCCTGGTCGAAGGTCGTGTTCGAAGAGACGCTCGCCGTGTTGGTGACGCTCGGGGCGGCGGCCGCGCCGACCGCGACGGTGAGCGTGATGGCGGGCAGCGTCGTCCCGCTCGTCACAGGCCCCGCGCGCGTGCAGGTCACGGTTCCGCTTGAGTTCGAGCAGGCCCAGCCCGTCCCCGTCGCCGAGACGTAGGTGAGCCCTGTGGGCAGAGTGTCCGTGACCGTGATGGTGCCGGCGGCCGACTGCGGCCCGCCGTTGACGACGGTGAGCGTGTAGCTGGCGTTGGAGCCGACGGTGAAGGTGCTCGAAGTGGTCTTCGTGATCGAGAGGTCGGCGGCGGCGACGACCGTGTCGGTGTCGGTCGCGCTGTTGTTCGCCGCGCTCGACTCCGTGACCCAGGTGGCGTCCAGATTCGCGGTGGCGGTGTTGGCGATTGAGCCGCTCGAGACGTTGACCGTCCCCTTGATGGTGTAGGTGGCCGTGCCCGAAGCGGCGAGCGTCGCGCCGGTGCTGATCGCGTTGCCGCTCCCCGACGCGGCGTCGCAGGTGGAGCCCGCGGAGGCCGCGCACGTCCAGGTGACGCCCGTCAGCGAGGCGGGCACCGTGTCAAAGAGGTTGGCGGAGACGGTGTACGTGCCGTTGTTGGTGACGACGACGGTGTAAGTGACGAGCAGGCCCTGATAGACGTTCGTCAGGCCGTCCGACTTCGTCACGGAGATGTCGGGCGCGGGGACGACGATGGTCGAGAGGTCGCCGGTCGCGGTCGTGCCGCCGCTCAAATTACTGACGAGCGTCGCCGAGAGCGAGGGCAGCGTGACGGCGTACATGCTCGCCGAGGTGGTCGTGGTGGTGATGAGGATGCGGCTGCCGTCCACGCCCAGTCCGATGGTGCCGGGCGTGGCGCCGCCGGGGAAGGTGACGGTGCCGATGTTGGTGGCCGCGCCGCCCGCCACGGTGGCCGATAAGAGCTGCCGGTTCTGGTTGATGATGTAGAGCGTGTTGCCCGAGAAGGCCATGTCGCCGCCGTTGCCCGTGCCCGTGATGGTGGCGACGGGCGTGGCGCGCCCCGTCGCCTGGTTGATGGTGTAGAGCGTGTCGTTGTCGGCGCCGCCGCCGCCCGACATGTAGTAGAGCGTCCCCGCCTGGTTGAAGGCCATGCGGAAGCCGCTCAGGACGTTGCCGCCCGAGGTCGAGGGGCCGATGTTGCCGAGCAGCACGGGCGCGACCGAGGGCGTGAAGGGGTTGAAGCGGTAGACGGCGCCGTTCTGCCCCGACGGGTCGTTGATGACGTAGAAGAGCATCCCGTCGGTCGGGCGCTGCGCGAGCGTGGCGGCGTTGCCGCCGGGGTAGCCCGTGTAGACGAGCGTCTCCGCGCCCGTCGAGGGGTTGATGGCCCAGATGTTGTTGCTGCCGGCGGTGGCGTTGCCGCGGATGCTGTAGATGGAGGTCGTCTGCGCCGCGGCCGCGGGCGCGAGCGCGAGGAGCACGAGCAGGGCGAAGAGCAGGCGCGCGCCGAAGTGCCCCGCCGCATCGCCGCGCGTGGCGGTCGGCGTGGCAACTCTCTCCCGGCTTGTGCGCGCGTTGCTTCTCAAGGGCGGCCCTTTCCTTCCTTCAACACTCTGTTCGTGAGAGCTTCGGGGTTCGTCGGTCAACGATTCGGCGGCGTGCCTTCGGGCTACTCCTCTTCCTCTTCGTCGTGACCGTCGAGCCCGGCCTTGCTCGTGCCGAAGAGGTCGAAGAGGTTCGAGAGCTTCGAGGAGATGGTGAAGTAGAAGCCGCGGCGCGCGGGTGTCAGGCCGAGCACGCCCGGCTCCGACGCGCCCGTCCAGTTGTAGCCGCCGCCGAGCCGCAGGTCGGGCATGACCCAGAAGCCCACCTCGGAGCCGAACGAGGCGCGCGCGGTCGAAGAGGCGGGCTGCGCGAGCCACCTTCCTTCGCCCGCCACGTCCACGTAGCGGCCGAGGTGGTAGACGGCGCGGCCCTGCGTCATGTAGGTGAGCGTCGAGACGCGGTTGAGTCCTACCGAGCTGGTGTCGCCGAACTTCAGGGCGAAGCGGCCGTACAGCTCGACGTTGCGCGACGCCTGGTAGTAGCCGTCCGAGGAGAGCGTGTCGGAGCGGTCGCGCGTCTCGCCCGCGCCGGCGCCGTTCTGCTGCGAGAGGTCGCGCCGCGTGTAGCTGAAGAGCAGGCCGACCGAATCCTTGTGCAAAGGCCGCCACGCGAGCGCGCCCGTCGCCGCCATCGCCGAGCCCTCGCGGCCGGCGAAGTTCGTGCGCGAGAGCTGGAAGCGGCCGAGCGAGGTGACGCCGTCGCCGAGCCTTCCGGCCGCGCCTAACGTGAGCACGGAGCCCATGCCGCCGCGGTCGCGCATCTCGTAGCGGCCCGTCGTCCTAAAGCCCTCGACCGGCTGCCAGGCGAAGCCGAGGTGCGCGGCGTTGAAGCTCTCGCCGTTGCCCGCGAGGTGGAAGCCGCGCTCGTAGCCGAGGTCGAGCGAGAGCTGCTTGCTGACGGGCAGGCGGTTCTGGAGGCCGACGACGGCGAAGCTGTCCGTGCCGTTGATGCCGTTCTCGAGCTGGTAGCGCGTGTTCAAATTCCCGACGCGGCCGAGCTTCGTCTCGACGCCGACGGCCGTCTCGTTGCGCGCGGCCGTCGCGGCGAAGCCCGTCCCCGACACGTCGCCGATGGGCGTGATGGGCGCCGAGGACATGCGCTGCGTCATGAAGAGCTTCGTGTACTGGTTCACCTGGTACGTCGCGGCGAGCGTCGTCTGGTCGGGGTAGGTCGGGTCGGCCTCGCCGAGGTTCTGCTCGCGCTTGGCGGAGAGGTTGAGCTTGTCGGTCGCCTTGTACTCGGCGCCGACGGTGACGAGGTTCGAGTCGGTCTCGCGCCCCGTCGCGTCGTCCTTGAGGTGGCGGAAGTCGTAGGAGACCTGCGCGCGCAGGCGGTCGCCGAACTGCTGCGTCCACATGAGCGAGGCGGTCTGGCGGCTGTTGTCCACGTTCTCGGTCTTGTTGCGCTCGTCGGTGAAGGAGAGCTGCGCGCGCGCCGACTTCGTGACGCGCATGTCAACCGAAAGGTCTGTGCGCTGCGAGCCGGGCGTGACGGTCTGGCCGAACGGGTTGAGGAAGCCCTCGTCGGCGCGGGCGAAAGAGGCGCGCACGGTCGTCTCGCGCCACGCGAGCGGCTGCTCCAGCTCGACGCGGTAGGCGTTGCCGTCGTGGCGTTCGTCCGCCGCGACGTTGCCGAAGAAGACGTTGCCGCCGTTGACGGCGCGTCCGCGCGAGGTGGCTAACTCGGCGCGCAGGCGCCCGCCGTGCGGCAGGCTCTTCTCGGCGTCGAGGCCGCCGAGCACGAACGAGCCGAAGTCGCCCTGCCGCTGGTCAACCAGGGAGAGCCCGACCTTCAGGCCGATGCCTTCGAAGTTCTTGTAGGCCCGGCCCGTGTAGACGGCCTGCGACATCCCTTCGGCCGCGTACTCGTAGGTGGCGACGACCTGCACGAGGTTGAACGAGAAGTCGAAGGTCGAGATCGGCCGCAGGAAGAAGACCTCGCCCGTCGCCGCGTCGAGGTTGTAATCGACCGAGCGGATGAGCGACTCGCGCGAAAGGATCGTCTCGGGGTTGCGGCGGTCGCGCACCTCGATGACGAGCGTCTCGGAGCCGGGCAAAACCTCGCCGTGCGACAGGCGCGCGAAGCCGAGCGCGCCGCCGGGGAACACGTCGCGCGCGAAGGCCGTGTCGGGGCGCGCGCCCGTCAGGGAGACGTAGTCACCCTTCGAGTCCTCGAGGTGCAGCTTGACGCCCGTCAGCTTGCGCGCGTAGGAGGCGAGCCCCGAGTTGCGGTTCTCGGTCTCGAAGTCGCCGAAGAGGAAGTAGGAGCGGCCGCGGTCGAGCCGCAGGTAGAGCTTCGAGTTGGTCTGCGCGTCCTCGAAGCGCGTCGAGGAGTCGCCGAAGAGCGGGTAGGCGCGGTCGAGCGGGTCGAACTGGAAGAGGCGGTCTCTGCCGCCCGTGCGGTTGATGGGCCGGTTGCTGTCGTAGGCGAGCGTCAGAAGGTTCTTCGCGCCGAGGAACTGCCCGCGGTAGAAGAAGGCGAGGCGGCTGCGCACGGTCGCGTCCGACTCCGCGCCTTCGAGTTCGGGCGCGGCCGAGCCGAAGGTCATCTCGCCCAAGCCGACGAGGATGGACGGCCGCACCTCGGGCGTGATGCGTATCCCGCGCTCGGCCTTCACCGCGCCGGTCGTCGCGTGAATCTCGGCGGTGCCGGGCGCGTTGTCCGCGAAGAGCACGGCGCGCCCCTCGCCGCCGACGAGCGGCACGATCTGCTCGCCCGCGGACTCGACATCTTTCGTCTGAACGTCGGGCTCCTCCTGATTCAGCGAGCCGACGCGGGTCGCCCCTTCGTTCTGCTTGAGCGCGTCCTCGGCGGCCTTCTCCGCCGCCTTGTTGTTGTGCGTCCCGTCGGCATTAACTTCATCGACGCGCACGAGGCGGCCCGCGGAGACCGCGAGCGCGACCGAGCCGTCGGCCGCGGGGTGGCCCCACTGGTCGAAGGCGCGCACGCGCACGAGCGTGGAGTCGCGGCCGCCGGCCGAAAGCTCCGCCTTCTCGGGCACGATCTCAAGGCGCTTCGCGGGGCCGCGGCCGTAGGCGGTCAGCTCGACGGTCTTGCCCGTCTGACCTTCGGGGCCGACGGCCGTGACGCGGATGCGGTTCGGGCCGGGCTGCACGCCGAGGCCGACGAAGGTGAAGGTGGCGAGGTCGTTCCTGCGGTCGAGGCGCGTCTCGCCGATCTTCGAGTCGGGGATGCGCTGCCCGCCGACCTCGACCGAGACCTTCCACGCGCCGTTCGTCCGGGCTTCAATCTCAAGCGCGGCGCCGGTCACGGCCTCGTCGGGCTTCGGCGAGAGCACGCGCACCTCGCCGGGCGCGACCGGCTCCAGGGTCTCCTCGGTCGTCGTCTCGTAGGTGCCCGCCGCGAGCGGCGCCGCGGCCGGCTTCGCCTCCGCCGAGTTCTTCGATTCGGCCGCGCCGAAGAGCGAGCCGGCGAGCGGCGACTTCGAGTTCGAGCTGGAAGTAAGACTGTTCTTCGGCGCGGGGTTCGCGGTTGAGACGGAAGCCGCGGAGTCGGGCGCGCGCAGCGCGTAGTTCTGGCGCAGCAGCGCGCCGCCGCCGAGCGGCGTGCGCAGCAGGCGCGTCCAACTGTGCTCGTCGCGGCGGCCGGTCTCGACCAGCGTATAGCCGGGCGGCAGCGTCACGGGGTCGAGCGAGAGCACCTGCGCGCCCTCGTTGACCACGGGGAAGTTGTAGAGACCTTCGGAGTCGGTGATGACCGACTGGCCGTTGTTCAGGTAGAGGCGCACGCCGGGCACGCCGCGCTCGTCCTTGTCGAACTGGCCGTTGAGGTTCGCGTCCGAGTAGACGCGGCCGATGATGACCTGCTGCGAGGAGAAGAGACCGCGGCGGACGCGCACACTCGCGCGTGCCCGGGGGGTGGACACACGCTCTCCGGTCGAGAGCGTCCCCGCCGCGGAAGCCGTGTTGAACTGTTCGCCCTCTTGCGCGTTGGCGCCGACGCGCACGCGGTAGACGAGCGTCACGCGCGCGCCCGCCTCGACGCGGCCGAGCCGGAAGAGGAGGGCGTTGTCGGAGGCCGCCTCGGGCTCGACGCTGCGCGCGGCCGCGGGCGGGTTCTCAAGGAGCGCCGTGCCTTCCGCGTAGTGGAACGACGGCGGGAGCTGATCGCGCACCTCCGTGTCGTCGAGCGCCACGGGCGTCGCGTTGTGCAGCTCGACCCGGTAAGTGACCGTGTCGCCGACCTCGACCGAAGGCCGGTCGGCGCTCTTCGTGATCTCCAGCGAGGAGTTCTCGAACATCGGCACGTTGAGCGCGTAGGCCGCGAGGCGCGGGATGTCAACCTGCTTCTCGGACAGCTCGAAGCCGCCGGCCTGCGCGACGGGCAGGCCGTCGAGAGCGCGCACGGCGAGCGTGAAGAGCCCCGCGCCGTCCGGCGCAATCGTCGTCTCGATGAGGCGCGAGCGGTAGCCCTGCGCCGTCACGTTCAGGAAGTAGCGCGCCGGGGTGGAGGTCGTCCCGAGCTGCGCGTTCGAGAGCACGAAGCTGAAGCGCCCCGCGCCGTCCGAAGCGAACGGGTTCGCGTTGTCGCCGTTCGGGTCAAGCCCCGCGTTCGCGCCGGAGTTGAGCGGGACGAGCGCGCCGGTCGTCGAGTCGGCGAAGAGCGAGACGCGCGCGCCGGGGACGGGCGTGCCCGCGCTGCGCCCCTGGTAGACGACGCCGAACGGGCTCGCGACGGCCGTGGCCGAAGTGCTCGAAACGGAGGGCGCGTTGTCGGCCGCGACGACCGCGGTGTTGACGATGCCGGTGCCGTGCGGGACGGCCTGAGTCACGCGCGCCTGAAGCGCGACCTCAAGCACCGCGCCGACGGCCAACTGCGCGACGCGTATCTCGACGCGGCGGCCCACGACCGAGCCCTCGTCCGCGTCGGCGCCGTCGGAGAGCGCGCGGCCCGCCAGCCGGAGCGTGCCGGCGACGTATTCGAGCCCGTCGGGCAGGTCGTCGCGCAGCACGACGTTGCGCGCCACGGTGTCCCCGCTGTTGCGGAAGTTGATCGTGTAGTTGAGCCCCTGGCCCGGCGAGGTCGTGACGCTCTCCTGACCCTCGACGAGCTTGACGGGCGGGAGGCTCGGGTCGGAGGGGGACGAGAACTTGGCGCCGGTGCCGTAGGCGTTGACGATGGTGCCCGCGTCCTGCGCGCCCGCGTTCAGGGCGTCGGCCACCGAGGAGCGCGCGACGAGGCGGATGGTGAACTGCTCGCCCACGCGGCCGGCGCCCACGTCCAAGACGGCGAGCACCCCGACGCACTGACCGCGCGCGAGCCTGGGGCTCATCGTCGAGTCGAGCGTGACGGGGCGGTCATTCGAGTCGAGCGTGCCCGACCCGTCCACGTCGAAGTGGAGCGAGACGAGCGCCGCGGGGGCCGAGACTTCGGCGGAAGCGATGGTGTAGAAGTCGGGCGTGTTGCCCGTGTTGCAGACGCGGAAGAGGCGCGTGACGCGCTCGTTCGGCGCGACGGTGGCCGAGGCTTCAGTCTCGTCGGGGGTGACGTTGACGGCGGCGACGGTCGAGACCGTCACCGTGACGGTCGGCGAGACGGTCATGAACTCCTGGCCGGTCTCGTCGGCGTAGGTCGCCTCGGCGCGGTTGGAGATAACGACGCCCGCCCCCACGCCCCCGTCCCGCGCGGCCGCGGCCCGCCCGCCCGCCGCGAGTGCGGCGAGCAGGAGGAGCGCGAAGGCTCGGAGGAGGGTGTGGGGGCGGGCGTTAATCATCGGAGAAGACCTTAACGCTGAGGCTGTGATTCGAAGGTCGGCGCCGGGGGTCAGAGTCGGGCTCTCAATCCTCTGTCCTCTGCCCCCGGCGTCCTCCCTTAGTTAATCCGGCGGCGGAACGTGAACGTCCGCGAGGCGCCGGGGTTGACGGAGCCGGCCGCGTCCTTCAGGAAGGAGGTCGCGGCGGTGACGGCGCCGTTGGTGTTGCCGTCGGTGACCGCGCCGCCGCCCGAGTCGGCCGGGGCGGGGCTGGTGACCTGGGTCGTCGTCGAGGCCCAGTTGTTGGGTGCCGCCGAGCCGTCCTCGCTGATGACGACGCTCGACGCCACGAGGTTGACGCAGCCCGCGCCGCCGCCGCCCACCGAGACGTTCGAGTACGTGATCGTGTAGACGAGGTTGGCGCCGGGGACAGGGTCGGTCGCGGCGCCGACGCCGGTCGTGTTGTCCACCGTGACCGACTTCACGAGCTTCAGGAAGCCCGTGTAGTAGTTGTCGAACGTGTCGTTCGACGAGGCCGGGGTCACGCCCGAGGTGGCGCGCACCAGCGTGCTGAAGCCGCCCGACTGGAGGACGGCCGTCGTGGCCGGCGCCGTGACGCGCACGATGACGTTGGCCGACGCGCCGTAGGCCACGGCGAGCGTGGTGCTGCCGCCGCCCGAGAGCGTCGTGAACGACGTGCCGCCGTTGGTGCTGAGCGCGACCGTGAAGCCCGCGGGCACCGTCGGCGCGGTGAAGGTGTACGTGTCGTCGGCGTTGCCCGTGTTCTGCACCGTGTTGGTGAAGTCAACGGACGTGATGGCGCCGAGCTGGTCGAGGTGCGACTTGCCGGCGATGGCCGCGGGCGCCACCGACTTGTTGGTGTAGTCGTCGTTGTTGCTCGTCGGGCCGACCGCCGCCGGGGCGCCCGAAGGCCCGAAGAGGACGGCGCCGACCTGCGACAGCAGCGTCGGGAGCTGGAAGCCCTGCGTCGCGCTCAGGGCATCGACGCCGAAGCGCGGCTCGTTGAAGTCGGCGTTGCCGTCGCCCTTGTTGGTGACCGCGTCGCCCGACTGGTCGGTGATCGAGGCGTTGACGTTGTTCTTGCCGAACGCGTCGCCGATCTCGTAGAGCGGCAGGCTCGCGTTGATGCCGGTGTTGACCGTCACGACCATCTGCATGTTCGCGACGGAAGCACCGGGCGCGAGCGACGCGCCGACGTTGAAGGCGACGCGCGTCACGCTGCCCGGGGGCGGCGCGACGGTCGTCCAGACGGCGCCCGTCACGGGGTCGGTCGTCAGGGCCGAGGTCGAGTAGAGGACGGTCACGCCCGCGGGCGGCGTCACCGACGAGAAGGTGGTGCGGCTCGGCACCGGCGCGATGACGAAGACGCCCGTCTGCGAGCCGGCCGGCGCGTTCGTCAGCGTGCGCGGCGCGACGGCGCGCGCGCCCGTGTTGTCGAGCGACCACGTGTAGGTGACGTTCGAGCCGAGCGCGACGGGGCCCGCCGGCGCCGAGAGGTTCAGGCGGAGCTGCGCGTCGTTCTCGACCGAGGTCGTGATGCTGCCGACGGCCTCGCTCTCGCTGCCCGTCAGCGTCGTGCCCGAGGGCACCGACGTGCGGACTTCCGCGGCCGAGTTGTTCGACGCGACGTTGTCGCCCGAGGCGTCGCCGAGCGTGACGCTGATGGGCGCGCCCGCGGCCGCGCCGGCGTTGACGCTCACGCGCACGACGACCGTGAACGAGGCGTTGCGCGCGAGATACGGCGAGGCCGGGTAGAGCAGCGGCGAGGCGTTGCCGAGGATGTCGGTGTCGCCGGCACCGAGGCCGTTGCCGGTCACGTCGATGACGGCCTGCGTGACGGTGATGGGGCCGCTCGTGACGATGGCGGAGCCCAGCGCGGGGAAGCGCACCTGCGTCGGGAAGTTGCCCGAGTTGGTGACGGTGAACGTGAAGTCCACGTTCGTCTGGCCGGCGACGACCGTCGGGACGCTGCCGCCGTCGGGCGTGATGGTCAGGCCCGCGACGTTGGCGACCGTGACGGTCACGGTGTTCGAGGTGACCGAGTAGCTGTTGGTGCCGTCGGAGTAGGTGGCCGCGGCCTGGTTCGAGATCGTCGTGCCGCCCGAGGTGGCCTGGCCCAGCGCGGGCGCGGCCGTCAGGCAGAGCGCGGCGAGGGCCAGCAGCACACCGGGGAGTGCGCGCAGGCGTGTGGGGGATGTGTGTCTCTTATTCATCTTCGTTGGTTCCTTCCGTGGTCGCCTCTCGGGCTACTTGACGCGCACCTTGTATGAGGCCGACAGCTTGCCGCCGGGGGCGAGCGCGTCCGACCACTCGTAGCGCACCTCCGTGTACATCGAGACGGGGGCGGGCACCTGCTTCACCGAGCCGTCCGGCTGGCGCTCTTCGATGATGGGCTGCGTCGCGAAGGTCTTGCCGCCGTCGATGGAGTAGGTGACGGTCGAGCCCGACTCGCCCGCGGGCGAGCCGGCGACGAGGACGGTGCCGGCCGGGATGTGGCCGACGGCCTTGTAGTCGCGCGCCGCGCCCGTGCCGTCGTTCGACGAGACGATCTGCCAGTCGAGAATCTCACCCGGCTTCACGTCCTCGACCTTGTCGAGCGCGAGGCGGGCGCCGCCGCGCTCGACCGCGCCGGCCAGTTCGACCTTGATCTCGGGGCGGCCCGAGGCGGCCTTGAGCTGCCGCTGCGCGAGCGCCGCGCCGCCCACCAGGGCGACGACGCAGAGCGCGAGCAGGGGGGCGGCGGCCCTTCTGTTCTTCAGTCTGTTCATGTGAATTCTCCTCCGATGATGGTTGCTTGGGTTGAGGCGCGAGGCTGGCGGCGTGCGTACGCTTTCGGCGGGCGCGGGTTAAAAGAGCGAGGTGCGTTAGGGCATGAAGAGCGTGAGCCCCCGTCTCAGGCGGGGTCGGCCATCGCCTCCTCCTTGAGGGCGCAGGCGACGGCGTACATGAAGTCCCGGACGCGGACGGGGCGCGGCAGGACGGCGGCGAGGCGCGCGTGTGCGTGCGCCCGCAGGATTTCGGACGGGCGGTCGTGGAAGGCGATGAGCGCCGTGCCGGGCGCGATCTCGGCCAGGGCGGCGACGGCCCCGCTCCGGCCGAAGCCGGCCATGTCGAGGCCCACCGCGATGAGGTCGAAGTCGCCGCGCGCGGCCGCCCGCAGCACGTCCATCGTGTGGCGACAACTCTCGGCCTCGTGGCCGGCCGCGCGCAAAGCCCTCAACAACTGCTCGGCCGCCGCACGGTCGTCGTCACAAATCATCACGCGCGCCATCTGGTTTGATTCCTTTGCTCGAATGAGACTTCCCGGGTCAGGCCCGAAACACACACCCGCCCGGCACACACTCCCTTAACAACCCCCGTACCGCGCGTGCGGCCGACAGGCTTCGAGGGTGTAACTGCTGAAAGTTATGGGCTTGTGGTTTCGGCTTGTGCGGTCAGGCGGGAGGCGGGAGGGGGCTTTGTGACAACCGGGGCTGAAATTCTGTCAGCCGGACTGACGTTTTGTCAGTCGCCGTACTCGCGGAGCTTGCGGTAGAGGGTGCGGGCGGAGATGCCGAGGACGGCGGCGGCGCGCTCGCGGTTGCCGGACTGCTCTTCGAGGACGCGGAGGATGTGTTGGCGTTCGAGTTGTTCGAGCGTGACGGGCGCGGAGTCGGAGGAAGTATTGGCGTTGCCCGCGGCGCTCTGCGGAGTGTGGGAGGGGAGGAGTTGGTCGGCTTCGATGGTGTCGGAGTCGGCGGAGGCGAGGGCGGCGGCGCGCTCCAGGGCGTTGCGCAGCTCGCGGACGTTGCCGGGCCAGTCGTAGGCGCCCAAGCGTTGGCGCGCTTCGGTTGATAAATCCAGCGCGGGGCGGTTGAAGCGCTCGCGGAAGAGCGAGAGGAAGTGTTCGGAGAGGGCGGGGATGTCCTCGCGGCGCTGGCGGAGCGGCGGCACGTGGAGCGAGATGACGTTGAGGCGGTAGAAGAGGTCTGCGCGGAAGCGCCCCGAGGTCACGTCTTCGGCGAGGTTGCGGTTGGTGGCGGCGATGACGCGCACGTCGGCCTCGCGGTCGCGGGTGGAGCCGACGCGGCGGAAGCGCCCCTCTTCGAGGAAGCGCAGGAGCTTGACCTGCGTCTGCGCGGGCATCTCGCCCACCTCGTCGAGGAAGAGCGTCGAGGAGTCGGCCGCCTCGATCAGTCCCCTCTTCGTGGAAGTCGCGCCGGTGAAGGCGCCGCGCTCGTGGCCGAAGAACTCCGACTCGAAGAGCGTCTCGGGGAGCGCCGCGCAGTTGACCGCGATCATCGGCGACTCCGCGCGCTGGCTGCGCGCGTGCAGGAAGCGCGCGAGCACATCCTTGCCCGTGCCCGACTCGCCAGTGATGACGACGGTCGAGTCGGCGCGCGCCGCCGTCTCGGCCAAAGCGACCAGGCCCTCCATCGCCTTGCTCCTGTAGACGAGCGCGCCGGCCACGTCCTCGGCGGGCTGGCGGACGGCGTCCCGCAAGGAAGCGTTCTGCCTGACCAGCCTCCGCTTCTCGTCGGCCTTGCGGACGACGGCCTCGATCTCGTCGAGCGTCGAGGGCTTCGTCAAATAATCGTAAGCGCCGAGCCGCATCGCCTCGATGCCGGTGCCGAGCGAGGTGTCGGCCGTGAGCATGATGACCTCGGGCGCGTCTTCGAGCTTGCGCACCTCGCGCAGCGTGTCTAATCCGCTGAGGCCGGGCATGCGGATGTCGAGCAGCACCACGTCGAAGTCGCTCTTCGAGAGCGCGTCGAGCGCCTCCTCGCCCGACGCGGCCGGGGTCGAGTCGAAGCCCATGCGCGCGATCTGATCCGACACGAGCTTGCGCAGCACCGCGTCGTCATCAACGACCATCACGCGAATTTTTCTGCTCATAGGGACAATGACAAGTAAAGCGTGACGAGTGAAAAGCAGGCAGAAGTAAGTCGGGAGCGAATCTTAAATTGTGTCGCGCCGCTTGTCCACTAAGTTCTCACAGTTTTTCGGGCGTGCGGCGGGGGAGCCAGAGGCGGAAGCAGCTCCCCTTCCCGGGCTTGGACTCGACGGTGAGCGCGCCGCCGAGCGCCTCGGCCAGCGTGAGCGAGATGGCGAGGCCGAGCCCCGAGCCGCGCCCGGGGTCTTTGGTGGTGAAGAACGGGTCGAAGATGCGCGCCAAGGTCTCGGGCGGGATGCCGGGGCCTGTGTCCCTGACCTCGACGCGCACGCGCTGGCCGTCGAGCAGCGTGGAGACGCGCACCGAGCCGCCCTCGCCGGCCGCGTCGAGCGCGTTGGCGAGCAGGTTGTCCAAGACCTGCCGCACCATCGTCTCGTCGGTCGCGACCTCGCCGACCGCGTCGTCTAGCTCGACTTCGACGCGGACGCCGCCCTCCTCCTGCCCGCGCCTCTCAAATATCTGCGCGGCCTGCGCGACGACGCGGTTGAGTTCGACGGGGTCGCGGCGCGCGCGCTTCTGGCGCGAGAGGTCGAGCAGGCCGCGCGTGATCTGCTTGCAGCGCAGGGCCTGGCGGACGATCTCTTCGAGGTAGTAGTCCCACTGCCTCTCTTCCGCGGCGCGCGCCGTCGCGGGGTCTGACTTCACGTCGCGCAGCGTCGCCTCGGCGCAGGTGGTGATGGCGGCGAGCGGGTTGTTGATCTCGTGCGCGACGCCCGCGGCGAGCTGGCCGATGGTGGCGAGGCGGCGCGAGCGCGCGAGCTGCTCCTGCACCTCCGCGAGCGTCGTGATGTCGCTCCAGGTGATGACGCTCCACGAAGAAGGGGTCTGGAAACCGGGCCGAAGAGAGTCGCCGTCGTTTGACTCCGGACTCCAGACTTCGGGCTCCAGGCTCGAAAGCGGCGCGACGGAGACGAGGTAGCGGCGCCCGTCCTCCGCCTGTAGCTCGAAGGAGCTGGTCGTGCGGGGCGTGCCCGGCCGCATGTGGTAGGCGGCGGCGCGCTCGCCGAAGAGTCGCGTGAACGCCTCGGCGCAGGACATGCCGGCCACCTCCGACGGGTGTTGGCCCATCGCCTCGGCCGCGGCCATGTTGCAGCGCATGACGCGGAGCCGGTCGTCGTGGACGATGATGCCGTCGGGGATGGCGTCGAAGGTCTGCTCCCAGACGCGCTTCGCCGCGCCGAGCGTGTCGAGCAGCCGCGCGTTGTCGAGCGCGAGCGCGGCCATCTCCGCGAGCCCTTCCAACCGCTGCCGCTCCTCGGCGGTGAAGCGGTGGTGCTCGCGGAAGCCGACGGCGAGGACGCCGAGGCTCTCGCCGCGCGCGCGCAGCCGTGCAATCGCCAGGTCGCGCACGCCCTCGGCGCTGTGCAGCGGGAACTCGCTCTCGGGCAGGTCGCCCGCGAGCCCGCGCACCTCGAAGATGATCTCCTCACCTTCGCGGTCGAATGCGGCGGCGCGCTCGGCGAACTCGCCGCGCACCGGGATGGCGACCTCCAGGGCGTTCGCGGCGCTACGGACGCCGCTCGCCGCCAGCCACGTGATGGTGCGCTCGGCCTCGGAGAAGCTGGCGATGCTCACGGTGTCCGCGCGCAGGATGCGCCTGACGGTCTCGACCACCCTGTCGAGCGTGGCCGCGCCCTCCGCGCGCCCGCCCCTCGTCCTGCCCTCTTTGCTCTCAGCCATCTCGCCCTTATCTTGCCAGAATCAACCCTTAAAGTCTTATACGCTCCCCGCGGCCGCGCGGTTACAAGAGTCGGCGCGTCGGCGTCGTAATTTTCTTTCACCTGACGCAGGCGCCCCGCGCTCCTGACATGACGTTCGACGCGCGAACCCCCTGTTTTTCCGAGAGAGCTTGGCGGCACGCACCTTGCCGAGGCACGGGCGTGGGCGGTGAAATCATGAACGTCGAAAACCATTCAACGCAGAGCGAGAAGGATGCAAGGAGATTGCTCGTCATGAAAAGAGTCGTGGAAATTCTGGGGTGGCTCACGGCGGTCGCCCTCCTCGCGTTCGCCAGCCACGCCGTCTTCGCCGCGGGGCAGACGCAGGACGGCTCGAACGCGCCGCGCGAGCGCACGCGCACGGCCCGCGGGCGCGAAGACCTGAGCCCGGGCGCGCTCGTCCGCGGGGCGCGCACCGTCTACGTCGCGCCGAGCGAGCACGTCGAGAAGAAGTACCTCGAATACAAGCTCGGCAAGTACGAAGAGCTGCGCGACTGGGGGCTGGTGCTCGTCTCCGACCCCTCGGCGGCCGACCTCGTCCTCACCGTCGATAAGACGGCGCTCAACTACATCTTCACGCTCACCGACCGGCGCACCTCCGTCATCGTCACCACCGGCAAGTGCGTCGCCGTCAACGGCCGCCTCGCCGCGGAGTATCTGGGCAAAGAGGTCGTCAAGAAGATCAAGGACGCGCGCGCCTCCGGCGACGCCGGCCGCCGCCCGTCGCGCCGCCGCGACCGCGACGACTCGGACGACGACGAGTGGAGCGAGTCTTAACCGCAGCCGCCCCGCGGGCGGGAAAGGAAGGAGAGGACGGTATGAAGAAGGGCATCCTGACATGTCTGGCGGCGCTCGTGCTGCTGGCGACGGCGCCGGCGGCGGCACTGGCGAGGGGCGCGGGGGACGAACAGCCCCGCGCAGAGGTCGTGGCGCGCGTGAAGAAGGCGCTGGCGAATAAACGCAGCGTGCGGGTCACGTTCAAGAAAGAGGTCAATTGGTTCAAGCAGGAGTACACCGTGACCGGCAAGGTCGGCGAGGTGCGCGAGGACGTTTTTCTCTTCGTGCCGGACGACAAGGCCGACGCGGCCGCCTGGAGGGCGACGAGCAGGGACGCCGTCCGTTACGAAGACATCGCCTCGGTGCGCTACCCGTCGAAGGTGAAGAAGTTCTTCAAGGGCGTCGGCATCGGGGCGATGGGCGCCGGCGCATTCTTCATCGTCATGCCGGTCTACGGAATCGAGGCGCTGTTCGGCCAACTGCCGGACTGCTGAGGCGTCACGCCGAACTGTTGACACACGCGAGAAGGGCGGCGCGTTTGAATCGCGCCGCCCTTCTCGTTCGCTCGCCGGCCTTACCTCACTCGCCCTTCGGCGCGGCGGCGCGCACTTCCGTCGAGACGCCGGCCTCGTACTTCTTGAAGTTCTCTTTGAAGCGGCGGGCGAGGTCGCGCGCCTTCTCGTCGTAGCGCGCGGCGTCCTGCCAGGTGCCGCGCGGCTGAAGGACTTCCGCGGGCACGTCGGGGCACGTCACGGGTACGTGGACGCCGAAGACCGGGTCGGGGCGCGTCTCGACCTGCGCGAGCGAGCCGTTGAGGATGGCGCGGATCATGGCGCGCGTGTGCCTGATCTTCATGCGCTGCCCCTCGCCGTAGGGGCCGCCCGACCAGCCCGTGTTGACGAGCCAGCAGTCGGCCCTGTGCTCCTGAATCTTCTTGCCGAGCAAATCCGCGTAGACGCCGGGGTGCAAGACCATGAAGGGCGCGCCGAAGCAGGTCGAGAAGGTCGCCTGCGGCTCGGTCACGCCGCGCTCGGTGCCCGCGACCTTCGCCGTGTAGCCCGAAAGGAAGTGGTACATCGCCTGCTCGGGCGTCAGTTTCGCCACCGGCGGGAGCACGCCGAAGGCGTCGGCCGTCAGCATGATGATGTTCGAAGGGTGTCCGGCGTAGCCCTCGGGCACGATGTTCGGGATGGAAGTCAGAGGGTAGGCGGCGCGCGTGTTCTCGGTGCGCGAGGCGTCGTCGAGGTCGGGGACGCGCGTCGAGGGGTCGAAGACGACGTTCTCCATGACGGTGCCGAACATGCGCGTCGTGCGGTAGATGTCGGGCTCGGCCTCCGCGGAGAGCTTGATGACCTTGGCGTAGCAGCCGCCCTCGAAGTTGAAGACGCCGTCGTCACTCCAACCGTGCTCGTCGTCGCCGATGAGACGGCGCTCGGGGTCGGCGGAAAGCGTCGTCTTGCCCGTCCCCGAGAGGCCGAAGAAGACGGCCACGTCGCCCGCCTCGCCGACGTTCGCCGAGCAGTGCATCGACATCACGCCGCGCTGCGGCAGGAGGTAGTTGAGGAGGCCGAAGACCGACTTCTTCGTCTCGCCCGCGTAGGAGGTTCCGCCGATGAGGACGAGGCGCTGCCCGAAGTCCACCAGGATGAAGGTCTCGGAGCGCGTGCCGTCGGTGGCGGGGTCGGCCTTGAAACTGGGGATGTTGACGACGGTGAACTCGGGCGTGTGCTTCCTCTCACCAGCGTCGTCGTTGATGAACATCGTGCGCGCGAAGAGCGAGTGCCACGCGAGTTCCGTCACGATGCGCACCGGCAATCTGTAACGAGGGTCGGCGCCCGCGTAGGTGTCCTGCACGAACAGCTCGCGCGTGGAGGCGTAACGCATCATCCTTTCGCGCAGCCGGTCAAAATTCTCCTGCGGGAACTCCTTGTTGACCTCGCCCCAGAAGACCTTCTCCTCGGACGAGGGCTCGCGGACGATGGCCTTGTCCTTGGCGGCGCGGCCCGTGTGCTCGCCCGTGTCCACGAGCAGCGCGCCGTGCGCCGAGATGGAGCCCTCGCCGCGGCGCGCGACGATCTCGTAAAGCTCGGGCGTGTTCAGGTTCCAGTAGACATCCGCGCCGGGATTGATGCCGAGGCGTTCGAGCCCCACGTCGCTGCGCCTGCGCCCGTGCTCGCGCGCGACGCTCTGTTTGATGGCGGCCATAAGCTCTCCTGGTAAATAGTGAATGGTAAATGGTGAATGGCAGAAAGGCGGAAGCCTCTCTTCACCATTCACTATTTACGATTCACTTCTTCTTTGTTGAACTCTTGAACAAACGCGGCCCGGACGCAGGACAGGAGCGCGGGCCGGACGCTCGCCTGCGTTCGGTCTGGGCGCTCCTGTCAACGGTGCGGACTTGTCGCGTGTCGCGTCGGTTAGAGTTTGTCCTTCTCCCGCCGCTCCTCGACCAGCTCGCGCAGCGCGACCGCGAGGTCGCGGGCGGCGCGCTCCAGGCGGTCGGCGCAGGCCTCCAGCTCGTCCACGCCGCCCGGGTTCTGGCGCGCGGCCACCGCGGCCAGCGCGTCCTCGGTCTGCAAATTCAGGCGTTCCGCCGCCGATTGCACCTCTTGCTCCGCGCGCGTGAGCAGCTTCGAGGGGGAAGTTGAACCTTTTGTACTCACCAAAATCAGCCCTGCTTGTCAGGTAGAATTGCTCGGCCCGCGCCGGCGTCGTGCGCCCCGCCCGGCCCGCGCGCCCTGAAGGTTCCCGGCGCGCCCGACCAAGATAACAGAATGAGTTCGACTCCGCCACGTCTTGCAAACGCCCGCGCGCACATTTCAAGCGGAGGGGCCGCGGCCGCCCCCTTCGAACGGGTATAATCTGGCCCTGCACGCTCGTCAAAGCACAAACCGGACTTCAGTCGGAGATCGCCGATGAGAAAAAACGCGCCCGCCCTCTTCAGCCTGCTCTTCGTCACGCTCTTCATCTTCGGCCCACGCGCCGGGGCGCAGGAGATCGCGTCGCCCTCCGGAAAACTCTCGCTCTCCTTCCGACTGACGGAGGCGGGCGAGCCGACCTACAGCCTTTCCTTCGCGGGCCGGCCGGTCGTTTTGCAAAGCAGGCTGGGCATCGAATTGAGAGACGCGCCCGCGCTGACGGCAGGGTTCGCCGTCGTCAAGTCGGAGACCACGGAGAAGGACGAGACGTGGCAGCCCGTGTGGGGCGAGGTGAAGTCGATACGGAATCACTACCGCGAGCTGGCCGTCACGCTGCAACAGACCAAAGGGGACGGGAGGAGCGTGCTCGTCAGGTTCCGCCTCTTCGACGACGGGCTCGGCTTCCGCTACGAGTTCCCCGAGCAGGAGAAGCTCAAATACTTCATCGTCACGGACGAGAAGACCGAGTTCAACCTCGCGGGCGACCACAAAGCCTTCTGGATTCCCGGCGACTACGACACGAACGAGTACGCGTACTCGACGACGAGGCTCAGCGAGATCGACGCCTCGCGCGGGCGGAAGGACATCGCGATTGCGGTCAAGTCCATCCCCGGCGACAACGTCGTGCAGACGCCTTTGATGTTGAAGACGGCCGAAGGGCTCTACGTCAACATTCACGAGGCGGCGCTCGTCAACTACCCGGCGATGAACCTCGCGGTCAACCGGCAGACCTTCTCCCTCTCCGCGCACCTCGTCCCCGACGCCCTCGACAACAAGGCGTATTTGCAGACGCCGGACAGGACGCCCTGGCGCACAATCGTCGTCAGCGACCGGGCCGCCGACATCCTCTCTTCCAAACTCATTCTCAACCTCAACGAGCCCTCGAAAATTTCGGACACGCGCTGGATCAAGCCCGTCAAGTACGTCGGCATCTGGTGGGAGATGCACGTCGGCAAGTCAACGTGGAACTACGCGGACGTGGGCAACGTCAAGCTGGCGGGGACGGACTGGTCGAAACTCAAACCCAACGGCAGGCACGGCGCGACGACCGCGAACACGAAACGCTACATCGACTTCGCCGCCCGCCACGGCTTCGGCGGCGTGCTGGTCGAGGGCTGGAACGTCGGCTGGGAGGACTGGTTCGGCAACTGGAAGGAGGAGGTCTTCGACTTCGTCACGCCCTACCCCGACTTCGACGTGAACGAGCTTCAAAAGTACGCCGCCGCGAAGGGCGTCAAGCTCATCATGCACCACGAGACTTCGGCCTCGGCGACCAACTACGAGCGGCGGATGGAGGCGGCCTACCGCTTCATGAAGGAGCACGGGTACGACGCGGTCAAGACCGGCTACGTCGGCCGCATCATCCCGCGCGGCGAGCACCACGACGGCCAGTGGATGGTCAACCACTACGTCCGCGTGGCCGAGGCGACCGCGCGCCGACAGATCATGCTCGACGCGCACGAGCCCGTCCGCCCGACGGGCTTGCAACGCACCTACCCGAACTGGCTCGCCTGCGAGGCCGCGCGCGGCAACGAGTACAACGCGTGGAGCGAGGGGAACCCGCCCGAGCACGAGACCATCCTGCCCTTCACGCGCCTGATGGGCGGGCCGATGGACTACACGCCCGGGATTTTTCAAATCAAGCTCGACGTGTACGCGCCGGGGAAGAAGGAGCAGGTGCACACGACGCTCGCCAAGCAGTTGGCCCTGTACGTGACGCTCTACAGCCCCTTGCAGATGGCGGCCGACCTGCCCGAGAACTACGAGCAACACCTGGACGCCTTCCGGTTCATCGAGGACGTGCCCGTCGATTGGGACGACACGCGCGTGCTCGAAGCCGAGCCGGGCGACTACGTCACGATTGCGCGCAAGGCCAAAGGGAAAGAGGAATGGTACGTTGGCGCCATCACGGACGAGAACGCGCGCACGTCGGAAATCTCTTTGAGCTTCCTCGCGCCGGGGCGGCAGTACGTGGCGACCGTCTACGCCGACGCCGCGGACGCGCACTGGCAGAGCAATCCGATGAAATATCAAATCAGCAGCTCGCTCGTGAACGAACAGACGCGGCTCAGGCTCGCCCTCGCGCCGGGCGGCGGCGCCGCGGTCAGTCTCAAGCCCGCCTCGGCCGAAGACCTGAAGCGGCTGAAGCCTTACGGGAGATAACGCCGCCGCTTTTGCCAACGCCCGCCGGTTTTGTTATTCGTGGATGGATGAGCGAGGTGCCGGGCAGGGGGGATTTCACGACCGTAGAGTGGCGCGCCGTCGAGGCGCACCGCACGCCGGCGCGCGTGCAGCGCCTGCTCACGGGGATGAAGTACAACCGCGAGCGCTGCGGCCCGACGCTGCGCAGCTTCCGCGAAGTCCTGCGGCGCGGCGAGGCGCACTGTCTGGAGGCGGCGCTCGCGGCGGCCGTCATCTTAGAGCAGCACGGCTACCCGCCGCTGCTCCTGAGCCTTGAGTCGCAGGACAAGCTCGACCACGTCATCTTCGTCTTCCGGCACCGCGGGCGCTGGGGCTCGGTGGCGCGCTCGCGCGACCTGGGTCTGCACGGGCGGCGCCCGGTCTTCCGAAGCCTCCGCCACCTCGCCTACAGCTACTTCGACCCCTACGTGGACACGACGGCGCGCATCACCGGCTACGGCCTGTCGAGCATGTACGAACTGGGCGGCTACGACTGGCGCTTCTCGCCGCGCAACGTCTGGAAGGTCGAGCGCCACCTGCAAGAGATACCGCACCAGCCGCTCCCCTCCTCCGAGCGCCGCTACCGCCGACTCCTCGCGCGCTACGAAGAGTTCCACGCCCGCCACCCCGACCGCTCCCCCGACTACTTCGAAAGTAAAGTGACGTGGATGAGATAAGAAGTGATGAGTGATGAGTGATGAGTGATGAATTAAGAACTGTCTTCAATTCATCATTCATCACTCATCACTCATCACTTCGAAAGAGTGCGGGGCGCGCCCTCCCCAGTGCGCGCCCCGCGTCCGTGGGCACAGGCGACGTAAGCCGCGGCCGAACTGCGAAACTGCCGCGGCCGCCGTGCCGCGTGTGATTATCCGCGAACGCGAGATTCGCGCGACGCGGGCAACAACAGCGCGCGCGCGTGTCGGCGCGCCCCGCCGGCCTGTGTCTCTCCCAACCCGCGCGTGTGTGGCTAACCACATTGACCCGCGCCCGCCCTCGGGCGATTGTTAACGCGCCGGATCGTTCGAGGATGAGGAGGGCGCGCGGATGAGAGTCATGGAGGCTTTGACGGGGCTCGTCGTCGGGGTGAGCAGGTTCGGCGACCACCTTCTGAGCCGCAAGGTCAGCGGCGTCATCGTCGCGGCGCTCGCCTTCGGCTGCGGCGCCGGCCTCGCCTCCGCGTTGAAGCGCGAGCCGCGGACGGCGTGCGTCGCCTTCGCCGAGGTGAAGCCCGCCGACCCCGCGCGGGCCGAGGTCAGCATAAGCGACACGCCCGGAGACGAGGGCGAAGGCAAAGACGCGGTCTTCGAGGGCGCGTATCGGAACTTCCCTTACGGCTACTCGGTCGAGATTCCCGCCGGCATGGTCGGCCTCGGCTCGACGCCGCCCGCGCCGCAGCACGGCTTCGGCATCGACCTCGACAACCCGCGCTCGCCCCGCTGGCCGCAGGAGGCCGAGTTCCCGAAGTCCTACGTCTACGTGGACGGCAGCTACAACTCGCTCGAATGGGAGGGGCTCGGCGACGCCGTCAACTTCGGCCTGCGCTGCCTCCGCAAGGAGGGGAAGAACGTCCGCGTGCGGAGCAGGACGAAGACGAGCCTCGGCGGCCTGCGCGCCGTGCGCGTCGTCGCGCTCTACGAGCAGGGCGGCGAGGCGATGGTGAGCGACGAGGTAGTCTCCATCGACGACGAGACGGGGGTCGTCTTCACGCTCGGCCTGAGCACGCCGCTCCCGAAGTACGAGAGGGACAGGCCCGCCCTCGAAGCGTTGCGGAAGAGCTGGTGTTTACAACCCGTCGAGTGAGGCTGCACAATGTGGCCCGTTAGTAACGCTGACTCGCCGACGACCCCCTTGTTATGCCCATCCTGATCGCCGAAGACAACGTCGCGCAGCGGCGCTACCTGCGCGAGCTTTTGGAGCGCGAGTTCGCCGCGCACGCCCCCGTCATCGAGGCCGCCGACGGCGAGGAGGCCGTCAGCACCGCGCTCAAAGAACGGCCCGAGCTGTGCGTCTTCGACATCCAGATGCCGCGCCTCTCGGGCGTCAAGGCGGCGCGCGCCGTCTGGCGCGACTTCCCCTCGGCGCGCATCATCTTCTGGACGCAGTTCGCGCACGAGGTCTACATCAACGAGCTGCGCAAGATCGTCCGCTCGGTCGAGC